>Ga0187892_10000009_pt1 | contig 413099 bp, 358 predicted proteins | sample MA1701073metaG_FD_139345 | JGI IMG/M metagenome (GOLD analysis project Ga0187892, IMG submission 139345) | Bio-ooze microbial communities from a basaltic lava cave in the Kipuka Kanohina Cave System on the Island of Hawaii, USA - MA170107-3 metaG ...
CGACGGCCCGCGGATGGAGTTGCCCGTATCGCTGCCGAGGCCGACGGCTCCGAAGCTGGCGGCAATTGCCGCCGCCGTGCCGCCGCTCGACCCGGCCGGCACGCGCTCGGGCGCGTAGGGATTGCGCGTGTGGCCCTGGAGCGAGTTCAGCGTTTCGAGCGGGCTGAACGCGAACTCGCCCATGTTGGACTTGGCCAGGACCAGCGCGCCGGCCGCCTTGACGCGGCTGACCTGGAACGCGTCTTTGTCGGACACGAACCCCTTGAGCGTGACCGAACCGTTCGCGCTCTCGAGGCCGATGGTCTCGAAGTTGTCCTTGACGATCATCGGGATGCAGTGCAGCCGGCCCGTGAGCCCGCGCCGCGCGAACTGCCGGTCGAGCGCGTCCGCCTCGGCGCGCGCGTCCGGATTCACCACCGTGATGGCGTTCAGCGCGGGTCCCTGCTTGTCGTACTTCTCGATGCGCGCCAGGTAGGCCTCGACGAGCGCCACGCAGGTGAGACGCTTCGAGCGCATCGCTGCATGAACGTGCGCGATGGTCGCCTCCTCGACGTCAAAGGCCGGCGCCTGCGGCGCGATCAGCGCGACGCCCAGGACCAAAGGTGCGGCAAGCGCTCTCATTGAACGATCATCACTGACCCAACAACCGGATCACTCCATAACTCAAGACACTGGTCTATCTGGCAATCGCGTACGCGTCCACCCTCGGGTCGGCGCCAGCCCGAATCAGGCCCGTCTTCGGGTCGAAGACGATGGCGCCCATGGACCCGAGCGACCAGGGCGCCGAGATACTGATGACGTGTCCCTTGGCCTTGAGCGCCGCCTGAACGTCGGCCGCGATGCGCGCCTCGAGCTGAAGGTCGCCCGGCCGCATGGCAAACGTCCCCGAAGAGGCCGGGAAGGCCCGCGACGACCAGCGCGGCGCCTCGATGGCCTCCTGCACGTTCATGCCGAAGTCGACGATGTTCAGGAGCGTCTGCATGGTGCGCATGATCTGGTCGTCGCCGCCGGGGCTGCCGATGAGCATCGCCGGCTGGCCGTCTCGGAGCACCAGTGTGCTCTGGAGCGTGGAGCGCGGGCGCTTGCCGGCTTCGAGCGTGTACGGCTTGCCGGGTTCCAGCGTGAAGTAGTCGCCGCGGCAGTTGAAGATGATGCCGAGGTCGGCGATGACGACACCTGTGCCGAACACGCTGTGGAGGCTCGGCTCGAAGCTCACCATGTTGCGGTCTCTGTCGATCACCGCGATGTAGCTCGTATCGCCGTCGTGGTGCGTCTCGGCCTCGATGGTGACTGACCACGGATAGTCGTAGCGGTCCGGGCCCTTCATGAAGGGCGACGGATCGCCCGGCCTCAGCTCGAGCGAGGCGCGGTGGGGATCGATGAGCTTGCGCCGCTCGGCCGCGTAGGCCTTCGACAGGAGCCCGGCGTACGGGATCGTGATGAAGTTCCAGTCGCCGAGGAACTTCTCGCGGTCGCCCATGGCGAGCTTCGTCGCCTCGGCCGTGATGTGGATGTACTCAGCGCTGTTCAGGCCCATCCGGCGAAGGTGGTAGCCCTCGAGGATGTTCAGCGCGAAGAGCTCCGCCGGTCCCTGGCTGGCCGACGGGTTCTTGTAGACGTCGAAGCCGCGGTAATTGGTTGACACCGGCTCCTCGATCTGCACGGCGTAGCTCGCGAAGTCGTCGTAGCGGAAGAGCGCACCTTCGTTCTCGGCAAACGCGGCCATGGCCCGTGCGATGTCGCCCTTGTAGAAGCGATCGCGCGCGGCGAGGAGGCCGGCCTTGCGGCCCTTCGGCGCGGCGGCGCGTTCGGCCTCGACGAGCTTGCGCAGGAGCCGCCCCGCATCCGGATTCCGGAAGAGGTCGCCTTCCTTCCAGGGCGTGCCGGGCTGGTAGAGCTTCACGCTCGTCGGATACCGCCGGAGCTTGGCCGAGTTGTTCATGGCCGTCGCGAGGCCGAAGGTGAGCGGCAGGCCCTCCTCGGCCAGATCGATGGCCGGCTGCAGGACCTGGGCGAACGTCATCGTGCCCCAGCGATCGAGCAGCGTGTACCAGGCATCGACGAGGCCCGGGACCGTTCCGGCGAGCAGGCTCGTGTCCGACGGGATGCGACCGTTGGGCGCGTGCGCGCGGTACCACTCGATCGTGGCGAGGCGCGGCGCCGGGCCCTCGGCGTTGATCGAGACGACCTTGCCTGTCTTCGCGTCGTAGACGAGCAGGACCGCGTCGGCGCCGATGCCGTTCATGGCCGGGTCGGCCAGGGCCAGCACGGCCTGGCCGGCGACGGCGGCGTCGAAGGCGTTGCCGCCGGCCTCGAGGATGCGCATCGCCGCCTCGGTCGCCTGCGGCTTCATCGACGTCACCGCGTGCGTGCGCCCCATGATCACCGGCCGCCTCGTCGTCGTGTAGCGCGGGTCGGTGTTTTGCGACGGGCCGCGCGGCGGGTCCTGCTCTTGAGTCATGGCGGCGGCCCCGAGGCCGAGGAGCGCGGCGGCAGACAGCCCAACGAGCGTCGGTCGCATGAGATACCGCCTCCAGGATGAACGTCGAACGGCGAAGCGCCTCCAGCCTATCTGATGAAGGGCGTCAGGGTCAGCGACCAGCCGAGCGGCACGGTCTCCGGCCGGTAGCACACCTTGTCGTCGCACGCCTGGTAGGTGAGGGAGCCCGTGATGACGAGCGTTTCCTTGGCCGTCGCGCGCTTGCGCAGCTCCGGGGACAAGGCGAGCGTCACGTCCTGCGTGATGCGTACCGGCTTGTCGTACACCTGGACCGTTTCCTTGAGCGGCCCGAAGTAGTACGTGCCGGGCGCGGGGAACTTCGCCGGCTGGACCTTGAAGTCGGCGGACGGGTCGAGCGCGATCGACACCGGGATGTAGCCCTCCTGGCCGGGCGCGTACACGTGCATGTTCGGCTTGGGCTTGAGATCGACGATGAGCGTCGTGCGCCCGCCGGGCGGCACGACGGCGTCCGTCACGCCGAGTGTGGCCGTGAGCTGGCCGCCGGCCACGTCCGTGGGCGAGTCGGGCGGCACGGCGCCGCCGATGCGCGCGAGGAGGCTCGCCGCCGTGTTGCGCTCCTGGTACGCCTGCTCGAACGCGCGCTCCAGGACTTTGAGCGACCGGTCGATGAGGAACGTGCCGGGGTGCGGGATGCCTTCCTCGCGGCCGCGCGCCGCCTGGTTGCGCAGGCCCCAGGCGTCAATCACCTTCGAGCCCGGATCCGACACGAGCGGGTAGGTGATGCCGTGCCGGTCGGCGAAGGCGGCCAGCGTCTCGGGGCTGTCGTAGCTCACGGCGAGGAGCCCGAAGCCTTCGCGCCGAATGAGCGGCAGATTGCGTTGCAGCTCGACCAGCTGCGTGCGGCAGTACGGTCACCAGTCGGCCGACCGGAAGAACACCAGCATGGTGCCCTTCGAGCCGGCGGCCAGGCGGAGGCTTTGCGGTTGGCCGCGCTGGTCGGCGAGCGTGAAGTCGCTGACCGTGGCGCCGACCTTCGGGCCGAGCGTCGCGACGTCGACCGGGGCCTGGGCGGACGCCAGTCCGGCGGCCGCAACCGAGACAAGCGCGATCACGTGTGCGCGCACGGCGTCAGGATAGCAGAGCGGGGTCTTCTGTTATCGTTGAGTGTTCGCGCTCCGACGTCCCCATCGTCCAGAGGTCAGGACGCGGCCCTTTCAAGGCCGAGACCCGGGTTCGAGTCCCGGTGGGGACGCCATCTCCCTCGCGTCGCTCGGTCGATGGCGTCCCACACCGGTCTTCAGGCGCTCAGCCTTCGCGCTACGCGCTCGGCTTTCGGGCACGAGTCCCGGTGGGGACGCCAACGAATCGTCGTCGACCGCCCGCCGAATGCGTCAACCCTGACGGCCCTACTTCTCCGACCACTGCACCGTGAGCGGTGTCACGCCCGGCCGCGTGAGACGCACCGTCGTGATCTTGGCCGCCGACGCGTCAGCCGGGCGCGAGAAGGTGACCGCGTACTGCACGATCGTGTTGTACGCCACGCTCCGCAGATAGTCGGGCAGCGGGACCGGCGTCTGGAGCGTCAGGCGCAGTCCCCCGGTATTGGCCGCGAGTCCCTTGAGGAGCGCCTCCCGATTGGCGTCCTGCCGCGTGCCGTAGCGCACGGACATCCCGAACACCGAGGCGCCCGACTTGCGCACTTCCTCGGCCACGAGCTTGCCGTCGAGCCGGCTCGCTTCCGGCGTGGGCTCCCGGTTGACCGAGAGGATGACGCGGCGGCGGCTCGGCACCTTGGCCAGCCGCTTGGCGGCTTCCACCAGCGCTTCGCTCAGCACCGGCTCGCTCGTCTTCGGGATGAGCTTCGGCACCATCGTCTCGAGCTCGGTCAGGGTCGACGTGAACTCCTGCCGCACCATGGCGGCGCCGCCAAACTCAACGAACATGATCTTGCTGTCGGGCGCCGCCTCCAGCACCGTCTTGACGAATCCCGCAAGCCCGTTGCGCATGTGCGGCAGCAGATTGTTCGTATTGGACTGATCCGTGCCGCTCGACCCGAGGCTCGTGTCCACGAGGATCGCGTAGTAGATAGGCTCGGTCGCCTTGTCGATCTTGGTCACTTCGCGGGTCGCGCCGTCTTCCAGCACCTGGAACTCCGCCGCCGTGAGGTCCATCACGGGCATGCCGTTGCCGCCGACCGCCGAGACGTAGATCGTGCGCGCCTCCTGCGCCCGCGCCGCCAGAACGAGCGCCGTCGTCAACATGGCCAGGCCGGCGACGACGGGCGCGGCCAGCAGGCGGCCTCGAGCGGAGCGAGATCGACGAACCGAGCAAGTCATGGTGGAGCCTCCAGGCACGCGCAGTATACCGGCAGGCGGGCCGGCGGGGCGATAATGGACTCATGTCCATCCGTCCCGTAAAGCGCATCGTCGAATCGCAGCCGACCCTCGAGGGCGCGGGCGTGCGCCTGCGGCGCGCCTTCGGCTTCGGGGAGACGGCCGACTACGACCCGTTCCTGCTCTTCGACGACTTTCGCAACGAGCGGCCCGGCGACTACCTCGCCGGGTTCCCGTGGCACCCGCATCGCGGCATCGAGACGATCACCTACGTCTTGGCCGGCACGGTCGAGCATGGCGACAGCCTGGGCAATCGAGGCAGCCTCGGCGCGGGCGACGTCCAGTGGATGACGGCCGGCAGCGGCATCCTCCACCAGGAGATGCCCCAGGGGGATCCGCAGGGACGCATGCACGGCTTCCAGCTCTGGGCCAACCTGCCGCGCGCGCTGAAGATGACCCGGCCGCGCTACCAGGACGTCACCGCCAGGGACATCCCCGAGGTCACCGACGACGACGGCACGAGCGTGCGCGTGATTGTCGGGGAGTTCTGGGGCAAGCGGGGGCCCGTGGATGGCATCGCCGCCGACCCGCGCTACCTCGACGTCTGGGTTCCGCCCGGCCTCCGGAAACGCTTTGCCGTGGAGACGACGAAGCACGCGTTCGCGTACGTGTTCGAGGGCTCTGGCACATTCCGGGATGCGTCCGATCCGCGTGCCGTCAAGACGGAGCTGGCCGACGGCCGCACGGTCTATGACGACGCGAAGAACCGCTCGCTCGTGCTGTTCGACCGGGGCGACGAGGTGACGGTGCAGGCGGGGGAGCGGGGCATCCGGTTCCTGCTCGTGTCGGGTCGGCCGCTCGAGGAGCCCGTCGCCTGGCGCGGCCCGATTGTCATGAACACCGAAGAGGAGCTGCGGCAGGCCTGGGCCGAGCTTGACGCAGGGACGTTCATCCGGAAACCGTGAAGATCGAGCCCTTTCTCCTCGAACGCTGGATGACGCGCCACGAGACGCACGTCCGGTACGACATCGCGGAAAGCGGCATCCTGCCGCTCTCGACGCGCGAGCTGATCGATCTCCTGCCGACGGCCGAGCGCGCGACCGCGCTCGAGCGCCTGCTCGGCCTGCCGCTGGGCTACAGCGAGGCCCGGGGCACCGACGAACTCCGCAGGCTCCTGGCCGCGACCTACGCGCGCGGCGACGCAGACAACATCCTGGTCACCACGGGCGCCATCGAGGCCAACTTCCTGCTGTTCAACGTCCTGCTCGACGCCGGTGACCACGTCATCGCGCCGTACCCCGCCTATCAGCAGCTCTACAGCGTGCCAACCGCCCTCGGGTGCGAGGTGTCGCTCTGGCACGTTGGACCCGAAACGGACTATCGGTACGACGTCGCGGCGCTCGAGCGCCTCGTCACGCCGAAGACCCGCCTGATCGTGGTCAACACGCCGCACAACCCGACGGGCGCGATGCTCGCGCCGGACGACGCCCGTCGCGTCTACGAGCTGGCCGAGACGGTCGGCGCGATGGTGCTCGGCGACGAAGCCTACCGGTGGCTCGCGGTGCCGGACGGCGAGCCGTTCGTGCCGCCGTTCTTCGATCTGGGCGAGCGCGGCTTGAGCGTCGGCACGCTCTCGAAGCCGTTCGGGTTGCCGGGCCTGCGGATCGGCTGGATCGCCGGTCCGCCCGACCTCGTGCGGCGCTGCTGGGGCATGCGCGACTACGTCACGCTCAGTCCGGGCAGGCTGAACGACGCGCTCGCGTGCCTGGCCGTGCGCCATCGCGACGCCATCATCCGCCGCAACGAGCGCATCATCAGCGCCAACCTCGTGACGGCCACGCGTTGGATGGCCGAGCGCGCGGATTTCCTGAGCTGGACGCCGCCGCGCGGGGGCCTTCTGGCGCTCTTGAAGTACGACCTGGCGATCGCCTCCCTCGAACTGGCCGACCGGCTCGCGACGGAGTACAGCGTCATGCTCGCGCCGGGATCGGCGTTCGGCTACGAGCACCACCTCCGGCTCGGTATCGGCCAGCGGCCGGACATCTTCGAGGAGGGCCTGGCCCGGGCGGGGACGTGCCTCGAATCGGTCCGAGCGACCAAGGCTGAACTGAAGGCCTGAATGGTGGGCCGCGGAGGGATCGAACCTCCGACCCTCTGGTTAAAAGCCAGGTGCTCTACCACTGAGCTAGCGGCCCACACATCGAACCGGGTTCACCAGTTCACCAGTTCTCCAGTTCACCAGTTTAGATAATTCTCATGCCCAGTGCCGACAGCGCCAGCTCCGCGCCAAGAATCGCCGTCTGGTTCTGCGTGTCGAGGATCGGGTTGATCTCGACGAGATCGAGGGACGTCAGCCGCCCGGAGTCGGCGACCATCTCCATCACCATGTGCGCCTCGCGGTAGTCGAGGCCGCCCTTCACGGGCGTGCCGACGCCGGGCGCGATCGCCGGATCGCACACGTCCAGGTCGAACGACACGTGAATGCCTCGCGTCTCCGCCCCGGCCAGGGCCAGCGCGCGCTTCATGACGGCGGCAATGCCGTGGCGATCGATGTCCTTCATCGTGAAAACGTGCACGCGGGCGTCGCGAATGCGCTGCTTCTCCTGGTCGTCCAGGTTGCGCACGCCGATGAGCACCGCCTTGTCGGCACGGACCTTGGGCGATCGCTGGCCGATCTTCGAGAGCTCCGCCGGCTCGGGTCCGAGGAGCGCCGCGAGCGGCATGCCGTGGACGTTGCCGCTCGAGGTCGACTGGGGCGTGTTCATGTCGCCGTGCGCGTCCACCCAGAGGAGACCGATGTCGCCGCCTTCGGCGGCCGCGAAATCGGCGGCGGCGCCCGCCGATCCCGCCGCCAGCGAGTGGTCGCCGCCGAGCACGATGGGCAGCGCGCCGTCGCCGAGCGACTGATACACCTGCTGGTAGAGCTTGGCGCAGACGCGGGCGATCTCCCGGATGTACTTCTTCTGCGGGTCGCGCTCCGCCTTGGTCTCCGGAATCGGCGACGCCTGATCGCCCTTGTCCACGACGACGCAGCCCATGCCGGCGAGCCGCTCGCCGATGCCGGCAATGCGGACGGCCGACGGCCCCATGTCGACACCGCGGCGTCCGCCGCCCAGATCGAGCGGCACGCCATGGATATGCACGGTACGAGCGCGCGGCGGCGTGGTACGCGGCGGCGTGGGCATCGGTCAGGCGTCGGGGCTCGCGGTGCCAAGCAGTTCGCGGGTGAGCGCCGTGAGGTCCTCGATGAAGATGGGCTTGTGCCGGATGGACGCACCCAGCTCGGCCAGCTCGGCGAGCACGTGGTCGTCCAGGAAGTAGTCGCCGGTCACGATGCCCACGGGCAGGCCGCGCAGCCGTTCGTCCTGACGGAGCCGGCGCAGGAACTCGAGGCCGCCCATGAGGGGCATCCGCATGTCCAGGATGATGGCATCGGGCGGCTCGGCGGCCGCCAGCGTCAGCCCGGCCTCGGCGCTGAGCGCACGGCTCACCTGGTGCGCCTCGATTTCGAGCATCCGGGCCAGCGTCAGCCCGACCACTTCATCGTCGTCGATGATGAGAATGCGGGCCACGGGGGGATTATGGCACCGTCGCCCCGGGGGCCGGACCGCCAAGTAATGCTAGGATCAGCAAGCGCGGGAGGCCGTTTGTCCCCCATTTTCGTCCGGCCGGTCCGGGAGCAGCTCGAGCACGACCGCCTCATCCGGTTCCTGACGGCCAAGTACAAGCGCAAGTTCGACGTGGCCGCCAATGTCGGCGACCAGCTCGTCTCGCCGGTCAAGATCGGCACCGCGACGTTCTTTCCGGACCTCGTCCTGACGTCGGGCAAGAAGCTGGCGGGACTGGTGGAAGTGGAGAGCGGCGAGTCGGTGAACAACCTCGAGGCCATGGCCCAGTGGGTGCATTTCTCCCGGTCGCGCGCGCCGTTCTATTTGTACGTGCCGGTGCCGGTCTACGACGCGGCCCGGCGGCTGTGCGAGGCCAATGACGCCCGCGTGACCGAGATCTGGACGTACCGGCCGGCCCCCGATGGCTTCGATCTGGTCCGGATGTTTCACGAGTCCTCGGCGGGGACGTCGCGCCGCGCGTCGAAGGCCAAGGGATCCAAGCCGGTCCGGAAGAGGGCCCGGTCTGCCACCACGGCGTCCAAGTCGCGGAGCTCGAAGGCCGCACGCAAGGCCAAGAAGAGGTAGTCCGGTTGCCGTTCATCCGCCATACGCGCGACAAGCGCGGCTTTGAAAGCCTCGTCGTGATGCACGCGTACCGGCCCACGCCGGATTCGCCGCATCGCACGCGCGTGCTCTACCTGTTTCGATCGCCGATCAACCTCAAGGTCGGTCGTCAGCCGCTCGACGACGAGGTGACCGAGGCGCTCGAGCACACGCATCCCGATCTGAACTTCGACTGGCCGGCCCTGACGCGCGAGCGCGCGCGGAGCGACATGCAGGACCGCCAGGCCCGGCGTCAGGGCCCGTCGAGACCGTCTGGCGGCGCGCGGCCGGGCGGCCCCGCTGATGCTTCGGTCGTGGCCAGAGTGGCGGGACCGGGCGAGGCGGCCGGCCTCCGCCGGCGCTACGCGGAGCTGACCGAGCGCATCATGCGCCGGGCCCGGACGCCGGAGGAACGCGACCGGCTCCTCGAGCGGCTCAGACGTCTGAATCCGGATGAATGGGTTGACGAGACCGCCGGCCGCACGGCATTCGCGTCGGTCGACGCCGATCTGGCCGCGATCTCGGCCGAACTGCCGGGTCGCCGGCGCGGTCGTCGGGGCGGCCGCCGGCGGGCCGCGGCGCCGGGTGAGCCCGGGCCGACCGCGGAAGGGGCGTCTGCCATAATGGGTGGGGATGAGACAAGCCATGCGGGTCCAGACACGACGCAGGTGGATTGGCCGGATCGTGATACCGGCGCTCGCGGCGACGGCGGGGGTCGTGACGGCGCAGACGCCCCCGCCGAATCAACAGAGGCCTCCGGTCTTCACGGCGACGACCGAGCTCATCACGACTGACGTCAGAGTCCGCGACCGGTCCGGGAAGTTCATTCCGAACCTGACGGCCAAGGACTTCCAGATTCTCGAAGACGGCGTTCCGCAGAACCTGCAGACGTTCTCCTTTGTGCTCGGCGGCCGCGTGCTCGCGGACGTGACGCCGTCGGCGCCGCGGCTGAATCGCGAAGGGCTGATCCTGCCGCCGTCGGCGCCCCCGCCGGATACGTCGGGGCGCATCTTCATCATCTTCATCGACGACCTGCACCTTCAGCCGAGCGACACGCCCCGGGTGAAGGATGCCCTCAAGCAGATCCGGGACGTGCTGATCCACGAGAACGACATGGTCGGCTTCGTCTCGACCGGCTACTCGTCGATTGCGGGCGAGGTCACCTACGACTACAAGCATCGCCGCTTCAACGAAGCCATCGAAAAGACGATGGGCGGCGCCATGACGCCGAACGACATCGTCAAGGCGCTGAACACGGCCGAAGGGCCGTCGGGCCTACGCTACCAGGCGCACGTCGCGTTCGAGACGGCGTACGACCTGCTCGGCCAGATGTCGAAGATCACCAACCGCCGCAAGGCGCTCATTTACGTGAGCAGCGGCTACGACCTCAATCCGTTCAAGGATTCGCGCTACCTCGAGGAGCAACGCAAGTACTCGACGACGCCGGAGGGTGTGGGAGGGCAGGCGCCCGGCCGCGAGCTGAACAGTCCGGAGTACTCGAACCCGTTCGACAAGAACGGCATGCAGTTTCTGGAGGCGGACCTCATCGCGGACATCGCCGAGCTCGTGCGTACGGCGCGGCGGGCCAACGTGACGTTCTATACGCTGGACCCGCGCGGGCTGGTGGCCGGGATCGCCGACATCAGCCAGGGCATCACCACCCAGGAATGGATGAGCTACACGCGCAACACGATCTCGTCGCTGCAGGTGCTGGGCGAGGAGACGGGCGGCTTCTGCATCTGCAATCAAAACAACTACAAGCCGGGTCTCCAGCGCATCGACAACGAGATGAGCGACTACTACATCCTCGGCTACGTGTCGAACAACCCGGACCCGACACACGTCCGCCGGCGCATCGAGATCAAGGTGAATCACCGGGACGCGCACGAGCTGATCTACCACCAGGAGTACACGCTCAAGCGACCCTCGAAGGGGAAGTAAGGCCCTCCGGCGTGCGAGCGGCCGTTCAGGCCGGTGCGAGGGCCCGAATGCGCCTGACAGCTTCCTTCAGGTAGTACTCGTCTACCTCGATGCCGACGAAGTCGAGGCCCAGCCGCAGCGCGGCGACGGCCGTTGATCCCAGCCCGAGGAAGGGATCGAGCACGAGGCCAGCCCGGCCGAGGCCGTGCAGGCGCACGCACTGCTCCGGGATTTTCGGCGGAAACGACGCCGGGTGCGGGCGGTCGCGATCCCGGCTCTGAATCGTGTCGTACGGAATGAACCAGGTGTTGCCGCGGCAGCGGCGGCCGCCGCCCGCGTGCGCCCATCGGCGGATGTTCGACGGATCCTGGTAAGGCACGCCGATGGCGCGCCGGTCGAGCCGGGTGCGACCGCCCGGCGAGAAGTGAAAGATGTACTCGTGGCAGTCGTTCACGAAGCGGTCGCTGTTGATCGGCTTGTAGTGGCCGACGGCGACGCCGCGATCGAGGCCGGTCGCGGCACCGGCCGCCTCCCGATCGATTGCAATGGATTTGACCCAGTGGATCGTGTTCTGAAGCTTGAAGTGGCGCCGGGCGACTTGAGCCACTTCGAGGGGAATCCAGGGGTCGGTCGGCTTGGCGCCCACATTGAGAAAGAGCGACCCATTCGGGTCGAGCACCCGGGCCGTCTCGCGAATCCACCGGTCCGTCCAGTTGAGATACTCGGACCGTGGGAGGTCGTCGCGATAGGTCCGGTACCGGATGCCGAGGTTATAGGGCGGCGAGGTCACCACCACCCCCACAGAGCGCGGGGCGAGGGCCGGGAGCACGGTCAGGCAGTCGCCCAGGTAGAGGCGAACGGTCGCGGACCCGACGACCAGCTCGTGGCGGGGCCTGGCAGGCCTTGGGGACACGAGGGCCAGCGCCATACCTGAAGCTTGTCGGCCGATGGGGGCCCGGGGTACAGGGCGGAGGTCGGACGCCGGGTCGAGCCAGGCCGGCGGCTGGCGAGGTCAGGAAACGCGGGCGGTCCCGGTGTTGGCCGGGTCGAACCCGTGGGCCACGCGATCGGCGCTGACGGGCTGGTTGCGCTGGTGGCCAGTGATGGCACACGCGGCGCCTTTCTCTTCGATGTAGGTGATTTCACGACTCGTGCCCATCTCGCGGTATCGGCCCGACACGCACCCGCAGGTGAGCGTCGAGAACCCGAGAAGCCGCACGAGACTCATGGAAGGCCAATCGACGTCCCTGCAATCGACGTACCTAACGTGTGTCTCAGTCGAAGCGGCACAATCCGACGGAAAAGGCGCCGTGCCGTAGACCAAAGGCGACGCTGACCCTACAACTGTGTCACCTGGGCCACTCCATCTTGGATTCTTGACACCAACGAGTTGGATCGCGGTTCGATGGCTGGGCTACAGAAAGAGCGCCAGGTCCCGCTCCCGCTGCCGTGCGGCCACGCGTCGAGCCGAGATCACCCGCGCCACGGGCAAGGCATGGATGAACGCATAGGCCAGCCACTCGGCCGGCTGGGCGGCGTCCTGCATCGCAAGCACGGCGAGGTTGTTGAGCACAGCGGCGAGGCAGAACGGCCAGGCGAAGAGAGGATCGACCGACAGGCGGGCTCGCCGGTCGCCGCCGACCTTCATGGCCGCGTGTTCCCATCCGGGCAGTCCATCAGGGCGTTCGTACCGGGCCTGAAGGAACCGCCCAAGTCGCTCGACGCCGACATGCAACGCGAACACGACCTCGAATCCGGTCGCGAGGACGAGGAGCGGGATCAGGCCGAGGGCGGGAATTGACGCCAGGGACAGAACGACCACGAGTAGGGCCGCCCAAGACACGAATGTAATCGTCGTAACAACCAGGCGGGTCGTCCCCCGCTCGCGAATCGTGGAGCGGAGCGCGCGATACTCTTCAACGGCAAGGTCCGAAGGCTCGGCGGCCATGAGGCGCCTCCCGGAATAGACGGAGATCCCGCTAGTTACCGATACATTGATAGTCGACACGCGCGTTGGCCCGCAATGATGAAACAGAGCCGGGTCATCGGCGTATCTGGCACGGGTATTGATCACGGGAATGTATTGCTGGCGAAGTACTTGGATGCTAGTATCGCGCGACATTCTGGAGGGCGAGTGAGGCGTTTGCACCGGACCGGTCGGTCGCTGGCAGCTACGGCGGCCGTCGTGTGCCTCGTGTTCTCTGGAGCCGTTGGCGCCGCGCAGGGAACGCCCCCGCAGGCCAAACCGGCGCCGCCGCAGGCCAAACCCACGCCGCAGCCCGCCAAGCCGGCCGCGCAGACGCCCGCCAAGCCGCCGCAGACACGTTCGAGCCTGGCCCGCGCCCGCGCCGCCTCGGCCGCCCGGGCGCGCCAGGCCGCCGCCGCGCGCCAGTTGCGCGAGGCGATGACGCCGCTCACGACGCGCGACGCCCTCGGCAATATCGTGCCGGTCGTCCGGGCCGCCGCGGCGATCGTGTTCGATCCGCAGAGCGGCGACGTGATCTGGCAGAACAATTCGCAGGAACAGCGGTCCATCGCCAGTCTGACCAAGCTCATGACGGCCGTCACGTTCATGGCCGACGATCCGGACCTCAACGCTCGCGTGGCCGTGACCCGGGCGGATACCGCGGGCGCCTCGGTGGCCTACGTGCGCGCCGGGGAGCTCGTGTCCTACCGCGATCTCCTGCACCTCGCCCTGATCGCCTCGGATAACGCGGCGGCGCGGGTGCTCGCCCGGACGTCAGAAGGGGGCACCGGGGCGTTCGTTGCGCGAATGAACCACATGGCGACGGAACTCGGCCTGACCAACACGGTCTATACGGATCCGTCAGGCCTGGACGCCCGCAACCTGTCGTCCGCGTACGACGTGTCGCACCTGATCGCCTTCGCCGCGGCCGACCCGGTTCTCGGGCCGGTCATGCGTCTGACCGAGTATCAGGCTCGGACGAGCACGCGGGTGATCACCGTCCGCAACACCAACAAGCTCCTGGGCACGGGCCTCGAGGTTCTCGGCGGCAAGACCGGCTTCATCAGCAAGGCCGGGTACTGTCTGGCGACGATGCTTCGCGTGCCGGGCGGACCGCAGGTTGCGGTGGTACTGCTCGGCGCGACGAACAGCACGGTCAGGTTCTGGGACGCGCGCCATCTCGTCAACTGGGTCTCCGGACGCGCGCAGGGCCTGGTCGGCGGCGACGAGCAGTAGACGCCCGCTCAGAAACGCCTTTCTCCTTCCGTCATACTCTCCCGTCATGGCTCGACTCGCCGGCCGCGCCCCCCGTATGGGCGTTCTCATGGTGGCCTCCGAGATGGCGCCGTGGGCGAAGACGGGCGGACTGGCCGATGTGGTCAGCGCCATGCCGGAGGCACTCGCCTCGCTCGGCCACGACGTCACGGTCGTCATACCCCGGTACCGGGGCCTGACGCTTCCTCGCACGCTGACCGCCTCGCGCGTCGTCCGGCTGGGAGTGCTCGCGGAAGACGTGGCGTTCCACACCGCGACCTTCGCCTCCAACAGACGGGTGGTGTTTGTGGACTGCCCGAGGCTGTTCGACCGCGAAGGGCTGTACGGCGCCGACGGGATGGACTTTGCCGACAACGGCGACCGTTTCGGCCTGCTCGCGGCCGCCGCGCTCGACTACGGGGAGGGACGCGCCGGGGGCCTTCCCATCGAGGTCATTCACGGCCACGACTGGCAGGCCGGGCTCGTGCCGACGCTGCTCAAGTGCCAGCGGGCGCGCTGGCCCAGGCTGGCGCACGCCGGTCGCGTGTTCACGATCCACAACCTCGCGTACCAGGGCCTCTTCCCGCGCGACATCGTGCCCCGCCTGGGCCTGCCCTGGAGTACGTTCACGATCGAGCGCGGCGAGTTCTGGGGACGCTTCGGCTTCCTGAAATCCGGCATCGTCGACAGCGACTACGTGACGACCGTCAGTCCGTCGTACCGGCGCGAGACGCTCACGCCCGAGCGCGGGGCGGGGCTCGATGGCGTGCTGGGTGCGCGGGCGCGCCGGTACGTGGGCATCCTGAACGGCATTGATACGGATGTGTGGAACCCGAGGTCCGATCCGCACCTGCCGGCCGGCTACGACGCGGACGATTTGTCCGGCAAGGCGGCCTGCAAGCGCGGGCTCCTCTCCCGGTTTCGCTTCCCGCTGGGCGACGACGCCCTGGCGAGGCCGCTCGTGGGATTCGTCTCGCGCCTCGTGCCGCAGAAGGGCCTGGACCTGGTTCACGCGGCGGCCGACACGCTCGTCGCGTTCGACGCCACGTGGGTCTTCGTCGGGACCGGCGATCGGCGGTACGAACGGATGCTCGAGGCGCTCGCGGCGCGCTACCCCTCGCGCGTGGCCGCTCACATCGGGTTCGACGAGGAGCTCGCGCACCTCGTCGAAGCCGGGTCGGACATGTTCCTGATGCCGTCAACCTTCGAGCCCTGCGGCCTGAACCAGATGTACAGCCTGCGCTACGGCACCGTCCCCATCGTGCACGCCGTCGGCGGCCTCGACGACACGATTCAGCCCTACACCGCGCGCGCGCGGCATGCAAACGGGTTCAAGTTCGGCGAGCCGACTGCCGATGCGCTCGTGCGCGCCGTCAGGCAGGCGGTCAGGGTGTACCGGCAGCCGGACGTCTGGCGCAGGTTGATTCGCACGGGGATGGCCGCGGACCACTCGTGGCGGAACTCCGTGCGCGAGTATGTCAAAGTGTATAGACGCGCCCGGCTCGTGGCCGCCGCCCGAGACAGCGGCTGAGGACGCCGAACCCGAGAGGACCAAGCGACACGATGGCTTCCGACCTGATCCAGACGTATACCGACGAGAACTTTGATGGCAACGTGCTCAAGTCCGCGACACCGGTGCTCGTGGATTTCTGGGCCGAATGGTGCGCGCCCTGCCGGGCGCTGGCACCGGCCATCGACGCCCTCGCGCAGGACTACCAGGGCAAAGTGGCCGTCGGCAAACTCAACGTGGACGACAATCCGAACACGACGGTCCGGTTCATGGTTCGCGGGATTCCGGCCGTGCTCCTGTTCAAGGGCGGCCAGATGGTGGACCAGATCGTTGGCCTCGTCGACAAGGGCACGCTCAAGCGCATGGTCGACAAGCATCTGTGACGCGGAACGTCGTCATCATCGGTTCCGGGCCGGCGGGACTCACCGCCGCGCTGTACGCGGCCCGGGCCAACCTGAAACCGCTTGTATTCGAGGGGCTCGAGGCCGGCGGCCAGTTGATGCTGACCACGGCGGTCGAGAACTACCCGGGCTTTCAGGACGGCATCATGGGGCCGGATCTCATGGCCGCGATGCGCGTTCAGGCCGAGAAGTTCGGGGCCGAGCTGCAGCGCATCGACGTCACGCGCGTGGACCTCGGCCGTCGGCCGTTCGTTGTGGCGACCGAGAACGGCGACGAGGAGGCACGCGCCATCGTCATTGCGACAGGCGCCTCGGCCAAGCTCCTCGGCCTGCCCTCCGAACGGACGCTCATGGGGCACGGCGTGTCAACATGCGCGACCTGTGACGGGTTCTTCTTTCGTGGCAAGCCGATTGCCGTGGTTGGCGGAGGCGACTCAGCGCTCGAAGAGGCGACGTTTCTGACGCGGTTCGCGACGCACGTCACCGTAATCCACCGGCGCGACGCGCTCCGGGCGTCCAAGATCATGCAGGACAAGGCGTTCGCCAACCCCAAGATCTCGTTCGAGTGGGACACAGTCGTGACCGACATCAAGGACCCCGCCCAGGGCGTGGTCTCGTCCGTTCACGTGCGCAACGTGAAGACCGGCGTCGAGAAGGACCTGGCCGTTGATGGCGTCTTCGTCGCCATCGGCCACACGCCGAACACCGCGCTCTTCAAGGGACAGCTGGACATGGACGCGGGCGGATACCTGACGACCCACGACGGATCCAAGACCAACCTGCCGGGCGTGTTTGCCTGCGGCGACGTGCAGGACCACGTCTATCGTCAGGCCGTGACGGCGGCCGGGTCAGGCTGCATGGCCGCCATCGACGCGGAGCGGTATCTGGAGAGCCAGGGTCACTGACCCGGCCAGGATCCCTCGATCCAGCCGCCGCCAACCACGTCCTGACCGTTGTAGAACACGACCGCCTGTCCAGGCGTCACCGCCGCCTGCGGCTCGTCGAATTCCACGGAGGCCCGGTCCCGGCCAACCGGCGTCACGACGGCCGGTGCGTCGGCGTGCCGGTGCCGGATTCGGGCCGTGAGGCGACGGGCTCCCGGCGGCGGATCACCCTCGATCCAGTTCACCAGGGCGGCTTCCAGGCCGGGCGACCCAAGCTCCTCACGTGGGCCCACAACGACCTGGCGGGCCGCCGCGTCCAGGCGCAGCACGTAGAGGGGAACCCCCCGGGCGAGGCCCAGTCCCCTGCGCTGCCCGACAGTGAGGCGATGTACCCCCCGATGGCGCCCGAGGACGCGGCCGCCGGAGTCCACGATCTCGCCAGACCGGTCGTCCGTTTCGAGCCGGTGCTCGACGAAATCGCCGGTATTGCCGTCCGGCACGAAACAGATCTCATGACTGTCCGGCTTGTCGGCGACGGGCAGGTCATGCCTGCGGGCGTGGTGCCGCACCTCGGCCTTGGTCAGGTGCCCGACAGGGAAGGCCGCCCGCGCCAGCTGATCCTGGGTGAGCGAGAACAGGAAATATGACTGGTCCTTGTCCCGGTCCACACCGCGCCAGAGCCGGAAACGTCGCCGGTCCTCGTCGAACGTAACGCGGGCGTAGTGCCCGGTGCCCACCGCCACGGCATCAAAGGCCCGGGCGCGATCGACCAGGGCCGCGAACTTGAGGTCGGCGTTGCACCGCACGCACGGAATCGGCGTCCGCCCGTGCGCGTAGTCGGCAACGAACGGGTCCACGACGGTCTCTCGAAAGCGTTCCTCGAGATTGACGATGTAGTGGGGGATGCCGATGGCGGCGGCCACCCGTCGAGCGTCGTAGAGGTCGTCCGGGCTGCAACAAGACCCGAATGCGTCGGCTGAGGCGCGCTGGTCGTAGAGCTGCATCGACAAGCCGATGACGTCGTGGCCGGCCTCGGCCAGAAGCGCCGCGGCGACCGATGAATCGACGCCGCCCGACATGGCTACGACGATCCGCATGTCAGTGGAGGGCTGCCGCCTGCGTCAGCCGGCGCAGCTTGGCGACCAGATCCGGCAGGACGGCAATGACGTGCTCGACGTCAGCCGCGGTCGTGCCCGATCCCAGGCTGAACCGCAGCGAGTTGCGCGTGCGCGGCGCCGGCAGGCCCATCGCGCGCAGGACGTGCGAAGGTTCGAGCGATCCGGACGAGCAGGCCGATCCGGTCGACACCGCGATGCCTTCGAGATCGAGCGCGATGAGCAGCGACTCCGCTTCGATACCAGGAAAGCTGACGTTGGTCGTGTTCGGGACGCGACGATCGCGCGCGCCGTTGACGACGGCGTCCGGCACGGCCGCCAGGATGCCTTCCTCGAGCCGGTCGCGAAGCCGCGCGATGGATGCGGCCACGTGATCCAGCTTGGCGCGCGCGAGGCGCGCGGCGACGCCGAGACCGATGAGCGCCGGGACGTTCTCGGTGCCGGCGCGCCGATTGCGTTCCTGGCGTCCGCCGGTCAGGTGAGCCGCCAATCGGACGCCGCGCCGGATCCACAACGCACCCGTGCCCTTGGGACCGCCGAACTTGTGGCCGGAGAGAGAAAGGAGATCGACGCCGAGCTCATTCACCGACACGGGGATCTTGCCGACCGACTGAACGGCGTCGGTGTGGAAGAGCGCGCCGCGCTCGTGGGCCAGCGCGGCAAGATCGGCGACGGGCTGAATCGTGCCGACCTCGTTGTTCGCATGCATGATGGACACGAGTGCGGTGTCGGGAGTGAGGTGACCCTGGAGCGTGGACGGCGAGAGCACGCCCGTCTCGCCGACGGGGACCACGTCCACGGTCCAGCCCTCGCGCTCGAGGGCCTTCAGGGTGTTCAAGACGGCCTCGTGCTCGATGCCGGTCGTCACGATGCGCCGGCGGGCGGGGTCGCGGGCGGCATCGGCGACGCCGCGCAGCGCGAAGTTATCCGCCTCGGTGCCGCCCGAAGTGAACACCACGGCGCTCGGGTCGGCGTCGATGAGCCGGGCCACCTCGGTCCGGGCCATGTCGAGGCCTGCCTTCGCCTGCTGGCCGAAGGCGTGGACGGACGAGGGATTGCCGTAGGTATCGGCCAGGGCGCGGCTCACGGCCTCGACCACCTCCGGTTCCGGCGGGGTGGTGGCGTTGTAGTCGAGATAGATCCGCACGATTCTTCACATCGTAGCACCGGGGCTCGCGAGCGGCCGTTGACGTGGTAGACAGATTCTCCAAGCGGCCGATATACTGGGTGGCGCCTGACTCCCTGGTTCGCCACGACGGTCCTCAGGATTGCCGTAGCTGTAACTTCGGACGCCCTCGGTAGTTTGGAGACAACCCATGTGGAAGAGAGATGAGGCCGTGCGGCCGCCTCAGCCGGCGAGTTCCCCGTCGCCCGGGGTCGGGCCAGAGTCGTCAACCACCCGCGTCGACCTTTCGCGGTCATCGGAGAGGGACATCGTGAATATCGGCAAAAGCGTCGTCATCAAGGGCGAGCTCAGCGGCAGCGAGGACCTGACCATTGAAGGCCAGGTGGAGGGCAAGATCGAGCTCCGCCAGAATGTGCTGACCATCGGGCCGAACGCGCGCATCAAGGCGCAGGTGTTCGCCAAGACGGTGGTGGTCCAGGGCGAGGTGCACGGCAACGTCACGGCCAGCGAGCGCGTCGAGATCCGCGACAGCGGCTCGGTCGACGGCGATCTGTCAGCGCCGCGCGTGGCCATTTCGGATGGCGCCCATTTCCGCGGCAGCATCGACATGCAGCGGCAAGGCCAGGTGGCCAAGCCCGACATGCCGAAGGCCGGCGAGGCCCGGTCGACCGCGGCCGCGTCGCCCACCGTGTCGGTGGCGGCGGCGTCCGGTTCTTCGAGCGCGCCGGTCCGGTAATCGGGCCGAGCCGCGCGGCGACCCCCGTCGTGGCCGGGCTGTTCAAATGGAGCGTGCGGAAGTCTGATGCCGCCCCGGCGGCGGCGCCGCCCGCCGTGTCCCCCGAGCCGGCGCTCACGGCGTCCAAGGTCCTTCCGCGATTCCTGGCCGTCGTCTCGCACCAGCCGGCGCCCGTGCTCGTCGATCTCGGCGGCGTCGTCGGCGCGAACGTGTCGTTCTTCGGCGACCGGCTGTCCTGCAGGCTCATCGTGGAAGATCTGGTCGCGCTGGTGGAGGCTCATGCCAAACGGCCTGGTCCCGGCGGGTTGAGCGCGGCGTTTGCGAAGCAGCTCGGCACGCTCGAACCCGAGTCGGTCGACGGCATCCTGTGCTGGGACCTCTTCGATTACCTCGATCGCAAGACGGGCCAGGAGCTGGCCGCGCGACTCGCGACGCTCCTGAAGAAGGGCGGCGCGCTGTACGGGTTTTTCGGCACGACGCCGGCCGAGTTGACGCACTACACGCGGTTCGTCGTGCAGGCGCCCGACGCCTTCCGCCACCGACGGTACCCGGCGACGCCGACCCGCCGTCAGGTGCTGATGAACCGCGATCTCGCCAAGATGTTCGAGGGCCTGACCGTCGCCGAATCGGTGCTGCTCAAGACGGGCGCCCGGGAGACGCTGTTCAGGAAGAGCTGAGGAAGTCCGCGTTTCGACGATAATAGCCGGATGGCCCGGCCGATCGTCGCCCTCCTGACGGACTTCGGCACGCGCGACCACTATGCCGGGGTGATTAAGGGCGTCATCCTGGGGATTTGCGCCGATGTGACGCTCGTGGACGTGTCGCACGACCTGCCCCCGCACGACGTGGCGTTTGCTGCGCTCGAGGTGGCCGCCACGTACCGGTACTTTCCGCCCGGAACCATCTTCGTCGTCGTTGTCGATCCCGGTGTCGGGACCTCGCGGCGCGGCCTGGCGGCCGAAGTCGGCGACTGGCGGTTCGTCGCGCCCGACAACGGCGTCCTGACGGCCGTGTTCCAGGAAACGCCGCCCAAGCGCGTCGTCGAGCTGACCGAGCGCCGCTTCGCCCGCCCGACGGTGAGCCGGACCTTCGAGGGGCGGGACCGGTTCGCCCCGGCCGCGGCATGGATCGCCCGAGGCACGCAGCTCGCGGCCTTCGGCCGTCAGGTGACCGACTACGCGATGATCGACCTGCCGAAACCGACCCTCGACGGCGCCGTGCTGCGCGGCTGCGTCGTCCGTCTCGATCGCTTCGGCAATGTGGTCACCAATCTCGACCGGCGGATGTGCGAGCGGCTCGCCGAGGGCACGACGGCGCTGCACCTGACCGTGCGGGGCCAGGCCATCGCACGCATCGTCTCGACCTACTCGGACATCGCCCCCGGCGAGGTGGGCGCGCTCTTCGGCAGCACGGATCATCTCGAGTGCGCCGCCCACGCGGCGAGCGCGGCCGAACTCCTGGCCGCGCGCGTCGGCGATCCCGTGGAACTCAGGCGCGCATGAGACGGCGCCCGCCGTCCGAGGAGACACGACGTCCATGGTGGATTTCGAGCTGACCGAGGAGCACCGACTGCTGGAGCAGACCGTTCGCGACTGGGGCGCGCGCGCCGTCGCGCCGCGCATCCGGGAGCTGGACCGCCAGCACCGGTTCGATCGGACGTTCCTGACCCAGATGGCCGAACTGGGTCTGCTCGGGGTGTCGGTGCCGGCCGAGTACGGCGGCGCGGGCATGGACTACATCAGCCTCGGCCTCGTGTCGGAGGAGTTGGAGTACGTCGACACGTCGCTGCGCGTGGTCATGTCGGTCCACGCCGGCCTGAACTGCCTGACGCTGCTCACCTGGGGGACCGAAGACCAGAAGCGCCGCTACCTCGTGCCGCAAGCGCAGGGCAAGACCATCGCGACCTACGGCCTCACCGAGCCGGCGGCGGGCAGCGACGTGCGCGGCATCCAGACCGTGGCGATCAAGCGCGGCGATCGATACGTCCTGAACGGCGAAAAGATGTGGATCTCGCTCGCGGACGTGGCGGACACCTTCCTCGTGTTCGGCTGGACGGACCTCGACAAGAAGAAGAAGCGCGATCCGGGCGGGCTGTCGGCCTTTCTCGTCGAGCGCGGGTTCAAGGGGTTTTCGTCGGGGACGCTGGCGGAGAAGTGGGGCATTCTGGCCGGCAACACGGGCTTCTTCACGATGGACGATGTGGAGGTGCCGGCCGAGAACCTGGTCGGTCGCGAGGGCGAAGGATTCAAGATCGCCATGTTTGCGCTCGACCAGGGCCGGTACACGGTGGCCGCCGGCGCGACCGGACTAATCCGGGCGTGCCGCGATGCGAGCGTGAACTACGCGCGCGAGCGCAGAACCTTCGGCGCGGCCATCGGCGAGCACCAGCTGGTCAAGGAGATGATCGCCCAGATGGAGTCCGACTATCAGGCCGCCCGTCTCCTGTGGCTGCGGTCGGGCTGGCTGAAGAACAAGGGGCAACGCAACACGCGTGAAACCGGGCTGGCCAAGTGGTTCGCCACCGTGGCCTCCGAGCGCGCGGCCGCCGATGCTGTCCAGGTCCACGGCGCCAACGGCTATTCTGACGAGTACCCGGTCGGGCGCTTCTACCGGAACTGCAAGGGCGCCGTGATCTACGAGGGCACGCGCGAGATTCACAAGATCATGCAGGCCGACTACGCGCTCGGGTACCGGACGGATCGGCCCACGCGCTGCGAGTTGCCGCCGGCGGGAGGCCGCTGATGTCGACCGCGCGGTCCGCCCAGGACCTGTCGCTCTCCCTCCTCCGAGTGGTCGAACAGGCGGCCATCGCGTCGGCCCTCACGATGGGCCGGGGCGACCGCCATGAATCGGATCGGGCCGCGGTCGAGGCGATGCGCGGCACGCTCGACGACGTGCCGATCGACGGCACGATCGTGATTGGCGAGGGCGAGCGCGACGAGGCGCCGATGCTCTACATCGGCGAGCGCGTCGGTCAAGGCGCGAAGGGCCGGACGGGGTTCCCGCAGGTGGATATCGCGGTCGATCCGCTCGAGGGCACCAACCTGTGCGCGACCGGCGCGGCAGGCGCGATCGCGGTGCTGGCGGCCTCGTCGAAGGGCGGGTTGCTCCACGCGCCGGACCTCTACATGGAGAAGCTCGTGGTCGGGTCGCGCGCGCGGGACGCCGTCAGCCTCGACCGGCCGGTCCGTCACAACCTGAAAGCCATCGCCAAGGCGCTCGATCGCGACGTGCAGGACCTGGTGGTCGTGGTTCTCGATCGGCCGCGCCACGAGAAGCTCGTCGCGGAGATCCGCGACGCCGGCGCCCGGATCCGCCTGATCACGGACGGCGACCTGTCGGCGGGAATCGCCGCTGCGCTCGAGGGCACGGCCGTGCATGTCGTGATGGGAACCGGCGGAGCGCCGGAAGGTGTCTTGACCGCCGCCGCCATGCGGTGTCTGGGCGGTGAGATCTTCGCCCGCCTCGTCGTGTCGACGCCGGAGCACGAGGCCCGCTGCCGCCAGATGGGAATCACCGATCCGCGCCGGATCTACTCGTCCGCGGACCTGGCGTCCGGCGACCCGTTGACGTTTGCCGCAACGGGCGTCACGGACGGCGCGCTCATGCGGGGCGTGCGGTTTTTCGGCCACGGCGTGCGCACGAGTTCGATCGTGATGCAGAGCGACCCGCATCTCATTCGCTTCATCGACACGATCCACGTGCGCCGGACGGATGACGCGCTCCGTATCCGGTTCTAGCGCGCCGCACTGGCGCCGCAACCAGGCCGCGGTCACGACGGCGGCGTTCATTGGGTTCACGGGGTTCACCCTCGTGATGCCCTTCCTGCCCCTGTACTTCGAAGCACTCGGCGTCCGCGACGCCAGTACGATGGCCATCTGGTCCGGCGTGAGCCTCGGCGTGACGCCGGCCGTGACGGCGCTCATGGCGCCCGTCTGGGCCCGCCTCGCCGAGCGCCACGGGCGGAAGCTCATGGTCGCCCGCTCGCTGGCGAGCTTCGTGGTCATCATGTCGCTCCTCGCGTTCGTCACCGCACCCTGGCAGGTCTTCGCCCTGCGCGCCATTCAGGGGCTGTTCGCCGGCTACGGCGTGCTGGCGCTGACGATGGCGGCCGAGTCGGCGCCCCCCGACCAGACGGCGACGGCCATCGGCTGGGTGCAGACGGCGCAACGGCTGGGACCGGCGCTCGGCCCGGTCATCGGCGGCACGCTCGCGCAGACGCTGGGCCTGCGACAGACGTTCCTCGTGTCCGCGTCGTTCTATCTGGTGGCCTTGATCCTCGTCCTGGTCGGCTACCACGAGGTCGCGCGCGTCGCGGAACGCGAGGAGCCGCCTCCGCCATCCGCGACCTTTCGCGAGCTCTGCCGCGTGCCGCACTTCGTGCTCTTCATGGGCACGGTCTTCGGCCTGCAGCTCGTCGACCGCAGCTTCGGGCCGATCCTGCCGCTGTACCTGCTCGAGATTGGCCTGCGAACGGACCAGGCGCCGTTTCTGAGCGGCGTCATCTTCACGACGACGGCCGGGTCGGCGGCCGTCGGCAACCAGGTGAGCGAGTGGCTGCTTCGACGCCTGCGGGCCGGCAGGCTGATCCCCGCGATGGGCGCCGCCGCGGCCGGGTCGGCGCTCGTCTTCGGCCTCGGACCGCCCGTCGCAGGCCTGGTCGCGACCGCCGTTGTGTTCGGCGTCGGCATGGGCATCGCCACGACATCCACCTACACGGCGACCACGCACGCCGTGTCGCCCGACGCGCGCGGTGTCGCGTTTGGATACCTGACCTCGGCGTACCTGGTGGGGTTGGCCGCCAGCCCCGTGCTGGCGGGGTTCCTGGGCGCGGTGAGCATGCGCGGTGTGTTCTTCGTGGACGCCATCGGTCTGGCGGTGCTCGCGTGGGTCGTCCGGGTGAAGATGAAGCCGTCGCCAGCCGTGGCCGCGGCGGGGTGACGACCATGGCCGGGCTGAGGGTCGATCCACGGTCGTTCGATCTGGGCGCTCTGGCGCCCGCGGTCGCGCACCTGCGCGCCGGCGGGATCGTCGCCCTGCCGACCGACACCTTCTACGGGCTGGCCGTGGATCCCACCCAGGCCGCCGCCGTGACCCGTCTCTTCGAGGTCAAGGGCCGGGCCGCGACCGAGGCGCTTCCGCTCATCGCGGTGTCTATAGAAGCTGTGGAGCAGTTCGGCGGCGCGCTAAGTCCACTGAGCGCTCGGCTGGCCCGCCAGTTCTGGCCGGGTCCGCTGTCGCTGCTCGTCTCCGCACCCGGCACGATTGCGCCAGGGGTCGCAGGCGGCACGGGTGCGGTGGCGATCCGCGTGCCGGGACATCCTGTTGCCCGCGCGATTGCCGGACTCTTCGGCGCGCCGATCACGGCGACGAGCGCCAACCGGAGCGGCGAGCCGCCGGCGCGACGGGCCGTCGGACTCGACCGCCTGGGACCGGAGGTGTTCGTCGTGGACGCCGGCGAGACGCCCGGCGGATTGCCGTCGACGATCGTGGACGCACGCGTCAATCCGCCGCGGCTCGTCCGCGCCGGCTCGGTGTCGTGGGACCGCGTGCTAGGATCGCTGGTTCCATGAAGGCCGCCGGCACGACCCGGGAGTCGCAGCGCGAGCGGGCGGCGCTCGTCGGCGTCGTCACGCGACGGACGCCGCGCCACGAGGACCCGGACCTCCTGCTCGACGAGCTCGCCGGGCTGGCCCGTGCGGCCGGCGCCGAGGTCGTGCTCCGCGTGACGCAGGAGAGGCCCGTGCCCGACGCGGCCACACTCATCGGCCGTGGCAAGGCGGACGCCCTGGCCAGGGCCTGCGACGAAGCGGACGCGGCGCTGGTCATCGTCGATCACGAGCTCACGCCCGGGCAGGCGCGCAATCTGGAGAAGGCGTGCGGGCGGCGTGTGATCGATCGCACCGAGCTGATCCTGGACATCTTCGCGCGACGGGCCCGCACGCGCGAGGGTCAGCTGCAAGTCGAACTGGCCCAGCTGCAGTACAGACTGCCGAGGCTGGCCGGATCCAGCGACGCCCTCTCCCGCCTGGGCGGCGGCATTGGCACGCGCGGACCCGGCGAGACGAAACTCGAGACGGACCGCCGCCGTATCCGGACGCGTATTGCGGCGCTGAGAGCCGACATCGCCGAGGTGGGCCGCCGGCGCGGGTACCTGCGGTCCCGGCGCAGGCGGGCCGACGTTCCGGCCGTGGCGCTCGTGGGGTACACCAACGCGGGCAAGACGTCGCTCTTCAACCGCCTGACCGGCGCCGAGGCGGCCGCCTCGCCGTCGCTTTTTCAGACGCTCGATCCCGTGGTCCGGCGCATCCGGCTCCCGGACGCCCGCCAGGTGCTGCTGACGGACACGGTCGGTTTCATCGACCGGTTGCCACACCAGCTCGTCGCGGCCTTCCGAGCCACGCTCGAGGAGGTGGCCGACGCCGATCTCCTGCTGCACGTGATTGACGCGTCGGCTGAGGACCGCGCCCGCCGGATGGCAGCCGTGCGCGCCGTCCTGGAAGAGGTGGGCGCCGACAAGGTGCCCGTGCTCGAGGTGTTCAACAAGATCGACAAAATCGGGTCGGCGGACGTGGCGCGCCTGGAGGCGGCCAGCGCTGACGCCCGGTGTGTCTCCGCGGCAGACGGCACCGGGGTGGTGGCGCTGGCGGCCGACATCGCCGCGCGTCTGTCGATGGACGCGGAACGGCTTCGGCTGGTGCTGGACGCGGGTCGAGAGGCCGACCGGCGGCTGGTCGCGGACCTCTACCGCCAGGCACGCGTGATCAGCCACGCCGCCACCGAGCGCGCCGTGACGATTGAGGCCGACGTGCCGCGGCGCCTGCTGTCCCGATTCCGCCGACGGAGGGCGGGCGCATGAAGACGGCGACAGCGCGGCGCACCGGGCTCGGCCTCGTCGCGGCGTCGGTCATGCTCGGCGTATCGTGCGCGTCAAACCCGCGGGTCGTGTCGCCTGGCCGTACGGCGTATCCGACGTTCGAGCGACCCGAGGCGCCGGCGTCGCTTGGACCGGAGGAGGCTCGCCTGCGTCACGACGACGCCTGGCGGAGGCTGCAGGCCGGCGATGTTCGCGGCGCCGTGCGCGAGTTCACGGCCCTCGGCGCACGCTGGCCCGGCTTCTATCCGGCGACGACCGGGCTCGGATACGCACGACTGGCCGCGCGCGAGTTCGCGGCGGCGGCCGACCGGTTCCGGGCCGCGCTCGCCTACGAGGGGCGTTACGCGCCCGCCTGGCACGGCCTCGTTGACGCCGAACTCGGTCAGGGCCGCGAGGCCGAGGCCATCGAAGCGCTGGAGCGGTTGGTCGCCCTGGATCCCGGCCGCGATGGCGCACGGACACGGCTGGACGTTTTGCGGCTGAAGGCCATCGAACGCCTCGTGAGCGAGGCGCAGGCCGCCCGACGCGCCGGCCGCACGGCCGAGGCCATCGGGCTGCTCGAGCGCGCGCTCGTGCGATCGCCAACAAGCGTGGCCATCCTGCGCGAGCTGGCCTCTGCCGAGGCCGAAGCCGGCCAGCTCGAGGCGGCCGAGCGCCACGCCAGACGCGCGCTTCAGGTCGACCCCACCGACCCGGCCTCGCACGCCGCATTGGGCGCGGTCAGCGAGGCGCGCGGTCGGCTGGCCGACGCGATCGAAGCGTTCACGAACGCGGCGGCCCTGGACGGCCGCTTCGCCGGGGAGCTCGAGCGCGTGCGGAGCCGGGCGGACTTCGGGGGGCTGCCAAAGGACCTCAGTCGGCTAGCGGACGCGACGTCGGTGACGCGTGCCGAGGCGGCCGCCTACATGGGCGTGCGGCTCGAGCGGTTGCTCCTCGCCTCGCCACGGCGCGTCGTTCCCCTCGCCACTGACGTCCGCCATCATTGGGCCGAGCCGTGGATTCTGACCGTCACGGCCGCCGGGGTGATGGACATCCTGCCGAACCACACGTTCCAGCCCTCGCGCCCCGTGCGGCGTGATGAACTGGCCGCCGCCCTGAGCGTCTTGATTGAGACCGCACTCGCGGGACGCCCGGGCGACCTCGCCCACTGGAAGGCCGCCCGGCCGCGCTTCGCCGATGTCCCCGACGGGCACTTCTTCTATGCGAACGCCGCGCTCGCGGTCACGGCCGGCGCGATGACGTCGGCGGCCGACGGGCGCTTCCAGCCGACGCAGCCCATCTCGGGCGCGGACTTCGTGCGCGCCATCGGTCGGATCGACGACCTCATCGGACGGTAGTGTCGTGACCGAAGTCCTGACGGCGGCGAATCAGCTGACGATTCTCCGCGTATTGCTCGTTCCGGTCTTCGCCCTGTGCATGCTGTACGACATGCCGGGGTGGGCGCTCGTGACCTTTGGCGTGGCGGCGGCCACCGACGCCCTCGACGGCCTGATCGCCCGCCACACGTCGCCGACCACGATCGGCGCCTGGCTGGATCCGGCGGCCGACAAGCTGCTGCTGACGACGATGTTCGTCATGTTGACCGTGCCAGGCCCCGGCGTGGTGCGCCTGCCGCTCTGGCTGACCGTCACGGTCATCAGCCGCGACGTGGCAATCGTCCTCGCGGTCACGATCGTCAACCTGGCCGTGGCGCGGCGCACGTATCGTCCGTCGTTCCTCGGCAAGGCCACGACGGTCGTGTATGTCGCCACCGGCGTGGCGGCCCTCTACGCCAACTACGTGCGGCAGGCGCTGGCGATCGTGGACGTCTGCGTCTACGCGTCGTTTGCGCTGACCATGCTGTCTGGCTTCGAGTACGTGCGCCGCTTCACGCGGACGCCGCCAGCTTCGTCCTGAAGTAGTCGATCGTGGACGTCAGGCCCTGCTCGAGCGGGACCTTCGGCTCCCATCCGAGCAGCGTCCGGGCGCGCGTGATGTCGGGCTGCCGCACTTTCGGGTCGTCGGTTGGAAGCGGGCGAAACACGACCTGGCTTGCCGAGCCGGTCATTCGAATGATGAGCCGGGCCATGTCCTCGATGGACAGTTCCTGCGGGTTGCCGATGTTGACCGGCTCGTTGGTGAGCGAGGCCATGAGCGCCAGGATGCCGGCCACCAGATCGCTGATGTAGCAGAAGCTGCGCGTCTGGGCGCCGCTGCCGAAGATCGTCACGTCCTCGCCGCGGAGCGCCTGGGCGATGAACGTCGGCACGGCGCGGCCGTCGTTCACCCGCATGCGGGGGCCGTAGGTATTGAAGATGCGGACGATCTTCGTATCGAGGCCGTGGTACCGGTGGTAGGCGAAGGTCATCGCCTCCGCGAAGCGCTTCGCCTCGTCGTACACGCCGCGCGGGCCAATCGGGTTGACGTTGCCCCAGTACGCCTCGGTCTGCGGGTGTTCGAGCGGGTCGCCGTACACCTCGGACGTCGAGGCCAGGACGAAGCGCGCGCCCTTGGCCTTGGCGAGCCCGAGCGCCTTGTGCGTGCCCAGGGCGCCGACCTTCAGCGTCGGAATCGGCCACTCCAAGTAGTCGCGCGGACTGGCCGGGCTGGCCCAGTGCAGCACGCCGTCCACGGGTCCATCGACGTGAATGTAGTTGGTGACGTCGTGCTTGATGAACACGAAGTCGCGCCCCAGGAGGTGCGCAAGGTTGTTGAGATCGCCGGTAATCAGGTTGTCGATGCCCACGACCTCGTGGCCGCGATCGAGCAGCGCGTCGGCCAGGTGCGACCCGATGAACCCGGCTGCGCCGGTGATGACAATCCGCATGACGCGCGTCCTCCGGCGCGGCCGGTCCGGCGCTCAGGCCAGCCGGTGCAGACCCTTCAACAGGGTCAGCCACATGATCTTGAAATCCAGCGAGAGCGACCAGTTCTCGATGTAGTAGAGGTCGAACTCGATGCGCTTCTCGAGCGAGGTGTTGCCCCGCCAGCCGTTCACCTGGGCCCAGCCCGTGATGCCGGCCTTGACCTTGTGGCGGAGCATGTACTGCGGAATCTTGTGCTTGAACTGCTCCACGAAGAACGGCCGCTCGGGCCGCGGCCCGACGATCGACATGTCGCCCTTCAGGACGTTCCAGAACTGCGGCAGCTCGTCGATGTCGTACCGCCGGAGCCAGCGCCCGACGGGCGTGGCCCGGGGGTCGTCATCGCGCGCCCACACGGGCCCGCTCGCGTCCTCGGCGTCGACGGGCATCGACCGGAACTTGTAGACCGTGAATGCCGTGCCGTCGAGGCCCATGCGCTCCTGCGTGTAGAAGGCCGGACCGGGCGAGCTGCGACGGATGAGCCAGGCAATCACGACCGTCGGGATCGCCCCGATCGCGACCACCACGGCCGAGATGGCAATGTCCACCGCGCGCTTGAGCACGCTGTTCAAGCCGCGCAGCGGGACCTCGTTGATGCCGATAATCGGCAGGCCGTCGAGGTCTTCGAGCCTGGCGCGCAGCGCGATGAACTGGAGCAGGTCGGGGACGACGTGGATGTTGATGCACTCGCGGCTGGCGAATTCCACCACGCCCAGCATCTTGATGTGCTCGTCGATGGGCAGCGCCACGTAGATCTCATCCACGCGCTCGCGGGCGCAGATCTCGCCGGTCTGGCTGATCGGGCCGAGCAGGGGCAGCCCCCGGTAGCCGATGGCGTCGGCCGCCGCGGCGCGGTCGTCCACGAAGCCGATGAGCTTGAACCCCAGTTCGCCGTGCTCGAAGATCCGGTCGGCCACCATGCGTCCGAGATCGCCGGCGCCGACGATCAGGACGTGCCGGAGGCCGATGCCGGCCCGCCAGCGCCGCTGGAGGACGTCGCGCACGACCTCGCGCGACCCGTACGTGAAGAGCACCGAGAGGCCGAGGAAGAGCAGCCAGACCGCCCGCGAGACCTCGAAGTAGCCCTGCGCCTTGAGCTCGGGCGGCAAGTGATACGTGTTGACGTAGAGCGTGCCGCCCACGCCGACGAGCACGGCCAGCAGGTTGCCGACCAGCACGCCGAAAAAGTCGTCCACGCGCGTGCGACTGCGGCGGAGCCGGTAGAGCCCCTGCAGTTGAAACGCCAGGACGACCAGCGCGCCGAGAAACGGCGCCAGCGCGAGATACCGCAGGAACGGCGGCTGGCCCTTGGCGCTCTCGAACAGCCCGCTGTTGAACTTGATGACGTAGGCTGCGGCAAACGCCGCCACCGCGCTGCCGAAGTCGGCGATGACATGGAGCGCGACGAGCAGGCGATTGTACCGCCTCAGCACGCGCGTGCCTCCGCCAGCGTCTCGCCGACGATCCGCGCGAAGCCGGCGTCGAAGCGCTCGGCGCCGTACGCCTCGGCGTGGGCGCGGATGGCCACCGGATCGAACGGACGGCGTGTCAGGGCATCCATGGCGTCGGCGAACGCGTCGGCCGTGTCGTCCTGGACCAGAAGGCCCGTCATGCCGGGGACCACGGTCTCGGCGGCGCCGCCCGCCGCGCGCGCGATGACCGGCCGGCCGCACGCCATGGCCTCGACCGGCACGATCCCGAAGTCCTCGACGCCGGGCAGCACGACCGCCGTCGCCCCGCGATAGGCGTCGCGCAGTGCCGCATCGTCCAACGACCCGAGAAACTCGACCATCGGGCCGGCCCGGGCGCGCAGCCGCGCTTCGTCCGGGCCGGACCCCACCACGCGCAGCCGAACGCCGGCTCGGGCGGCGGCGTCGAGCGCGACCTCCAGTCGCTTGTACGGCACGAGGGCGGACACCACCAGGAAGTATCGGTCGGACGCGCCGTCGCCGGGCGTGAAGAACGCCGTGTTGACCGGCGGATTGAGGACCAGCGCGGTCCGATTATAGTACCGCGCGATCCGACCCGCAACGAACCGCGAATTGGCGACGAAGCGGTGGACGCGGCCTGCCGTCTCGCGGTCCCAGCGCGCCAGCCCGGCCAGCACCGGCCGCAGGACGGCGCGGGCCGCCCCGCCCACGCGCTCGGGCCCGAAGTAGGCATCGAACTGATCCCAGGCGTACCGCATCGGCGAGTGGCAATACGAGAGATGAACCGCACGGCCCGTCGGCAGAACAGCCTTGGCCGCGCAGTGACTCGTCGAGATCACCACATCCGCGCCGTCCAGGTCGAACAGCTCGATGGCCAGCGGGAAGAGCGGCAGGTAGTGGCGGTACAGGCGCGTCGCGCCCGGCAGCCGCTGGATGATGGACGTGCGGATCCGCCGGCCGGCGATCGCGGGGGAGACCGTGCCGCGGGCGTGGACGAGTGTCACGATGTCGGCATCCGGGAACAGCCGGCAGAGGGCCGCCAGCACCTTTTCGCCCCCGCGCATCCCGGTCAGCCAGTCGTGTGCCAGCACGACCCGCAGGCCGGCCCAGGGCGGATTGGGGCTCGCGGCGGGCTCAGCCACGGGCCGCCCCGGCGGCGATGACCTCGCCATACACCTCGCGCACCCGTGCCACGGAACGCGCCCAGGAGAACGCGCCGACGCGCGCGTGCCCGCGCCGCACGAGATCGCGCCGGACCGCGTCGTCCTGGAGCACCCGCGCCATGGCATCGGCAATCGCGCCGGCGTCCATCGGATCGACGAGCAGGGCCGCATCGCCCACGACTTCCGGGAGCGAGGAGACGTTCGAGGTGACGACGGGCGTGCCCGCCGCCATGGCCTCGAGCGGCGGCAGCCCGAAGCCTTCGCAGAGCGAGGGGAACACGAAGAGGGCGGCCATCCTGTACAGCGCCGCCAGGGTGCGCTCGGGCACGAACCCGAAGAACCGCACGTGCTGGTGGAGCTGGAAGCGGTGGACGAGCCGTCGCAGGTTGGGGTACTTCGAGATCTCGTCACCGATGATGACGAGCTTGACATGCTCGACGCCTCGCCGCCGGAGGATGGAGTACGCCTCGATCAGCCGATCCACGTTCTTGTGCGGCTTGATGTTGCCGGTGTACAGGATGAACGGCGACGTCAGCTGGAAGCGCTGGCTGACGCGCTCCAGCTCGGCGTCGTTCGGCGGCGTCGTGATGGCCTCGTCGATGGCGTTGTAGATCACCTCCACTTTCGACGCCGGCACGCCGAGGAAGTGCAGGATGTCGTCCTTCGAGGCCTGCGACACGGTCAGCACGCGCCGGGCGCGGCGGGCCGCCAGGCCCATCATGGCGCGCGCGTACAGCCGGGCGCCGCGGTGGGGCAGGTACTGCGGGAAGCGCAGGTGGATGCAGTCGTGGATCGTCACCACGTACGGCGTGGTCGTGAACGGGGAGACGACGTAGTGCGGCGCGTGAACCAGGTCGACGCGCGCTCGGGACAGGGCGAGGGGCACCGAGATCTGCTCCCGGGCGGAGTAGTTGCCGGCTCGCTCCACGAGCGGCTCGAAGCGCGGGCCGAGGGCGCCGAGCGCCACTTCGTCCTCCGGCCGGCAGATCAGCACGTACCGGGCGTCATCGTCCAGGCGCGCCAGCTCGCCCACGAGGTTCCGCACGTAGGTGCCGATGCCGTAGTCGTGCAGCTTGCGGGCGTCGATGGCAATGCGCAGACAGGCGCTCCGCGCTGATTCTATCGAATGCGTCGGCCGCGGACGCGGAGCCACACCCGCAGCCATGGCGCCCAGCGCGGGGCGTGCTTCTCGTAGAAGGCGAGGTGACTGCGGTCGTACTCGGCGGCGCCGGCGGGGCCCGCCACGGCGACCGAGCGACCGCGCCGATGCACGACCTCCGCCTGCGGCGTGAAGAGCACGCGACCGCCCCTCGCGCGCAGGGCCGCACAGAGGTCGACGTCCTCCTCGTACAGGAAGTACCGCTCGTCGAAGAAGCCGACGGCCGCAGCGGCGTCCCGCCGCACGAGCAGGCACGCGCCGGAGATCCAGTCGACGTCGCGCTCGCGGGCCAGTCGCCGCCGGACCGCCGCCCGCGCCCAGCCCCAGTCGCAGGCGGCCAGCGCCTGCCAGGACCGCTGGCGGAGTTCGGCGACGGGCGAGAGCATCGAGCCGAACGAGATCTCCGGACGTCCGCGGCCGTCGATGAGCCGCGGACCTGCTGCCGTCGCCCCCGTCGCAATCAGCCGCTCGGCCAGGGCATCAATCGCGCCGGCCGGGACGAGCGTATCGCTGTTGAGCAGCAGGACGAGCGGCGCGTCCGCGGTCCGGAGCGCGGCGTTGGTGGCGGCGCCGAAGCCGACGTTTGTCGGCAGCGCGAGCACGCGAACGACGGGCCACCTGGCGCGCACGGCCTCGACACTTCCGTCCGTCGACGCGTTGTCAACCACCGTGATCGTTCGAACGCACGCCGGCCGGTTCGCCTCGATCGAGGCCAGGCACGCGACGAGATCCTCACGCGTGTTGAAGTTCACGACGACGACGTCCACGTGGGGGGTCACGGCCGGGCGGCCTCTTCAATCGCCCGCAATGTGACCGCGGCGGTCCGCGACCAGGGGAAAGCGCTCAGCCGCCGCAGGCCCGCCTCGACGAGCGTGGCGTGCACCTCGTCGTCGACAAGTAGCCTGGACAGGGCGTCCGCCACGGCTGCCGGATCGGGCGCCACGAGCCTGGCGGCGTCGCCGTAGACCTCGCGCGCCACGGGCGTGTCGAGCATGACCGGCGGGACGCCATGGGCGATCGCCTCAAACGGCGTGAGCGCGAAACCCTCGTAGTCGGATAGAAAGGCAAACGCGCGAGCCGCATCGTACGCGGCGTCGAGCTCCTGATCCGACACGTAGGCGCGATAGGTGACGGCGGTACGGATACTCAGCTTCGCCGCCAGGTCGTCGGGATCGAGACGCGGGCTCGTCCGGTTCTCGCCGATGAGCGTCAGCCGCGCGTCCGGCACCCGGGCGAGCACGCGCCGGAAGGCTTCCAGCAGGAGCGGGATCCGGCGGCGGGCAAAGAGCGACCCGACAAAGAGCACGATCCGCTCGGCGCGCGCGCGGCCGGCGGCCCGGGTGGGCGCCGGCGCGCCGTTCGGGGCGACGACGATGCGCTCGCGTGGCACGTTCAGCCACCGTGCGATCTCCTGGGCCGAGAACCCCGACACGGTGAGAATCCGGGCGGACCGCCGGGCCGTGGTGCGTGTCAGCCAGCGCCGCCGCAGGCGTTCTCGCGGCGGGAAGCCTTCGGGGTGCGCCCAGAACGACACGTCGTGAATCGTGACGACCGTCGGGCAGACGTGCTGGAGCGGCGCGGTGTACCCGGGCGCAAAGACGACGTCGGGCGCCGCACGGGCCAGGGCACGGGGCAGGTGCACCTGTTCCCACCAGGTGCCGGTCCGCGCCGCCGGCGCGACGCGCCACTCGAGGCGCGGCCCGAGCGCCGTGAGGTGCGACGGCGGGGCCGATGGCAGAAACACCGTAAACCGGTGCGGAATCGAGGCATCGGAGGCCCAGATGCGCAGGATCTCGTACAGGTACCGGCCCACGCCCGTCGGCCTTCCCAGGAGCTCGCGTCCATCGACGGCGATGTGGAGCGACCGATCAATCACGACGGCCTCGACGCCGTTCGGCGGCCTCCGCCCACGCGTGCCGGACGTCGCGCGCCGTCGTCCGCCAGTCGAACGCCTCCGCCCGGGCCCAGCCGGCCAGGCGGAGGCGATCCCGCTCGCCCGGATCGTCGAGGATCGCCCCGATCGTGTCGGCCAGTCCCACGACGTCGTCGGGCTCCACCAGACGTCCGGCGCCGGCCAGCACTTCCGGCAGCGCGCCGCGGTTGGCGGCGACCACGGGGACGCCAACCGTCATCGCCTCGAGGACGGGCATGCCGAACCCCTCGGTATGCGACGGCATGACGAAGAGGAGCGCCCGCCGGTACAGCGCCTCACGCGCCTCTCCAGACAGGTAGCCCGGCATCTCCACACGTCCCTTGAGCGGCGCGTTCCGGACCCGCCGGACGATGGGCGCGCTGGCGTACGACGTCCGGCCGGCCAGCACGAGCGGCGGCACGGATCGCCTGAGACCGAGCAGACGTTCGTAGGCATCGACGAGCAGCCCCAGATTCTTGCGGGGTTCGATGGCGCCGAGGAACGCGATGCACCCGTCGGCAGGCTCGTCCCGTCGGCGCGGCCACGCCGGCCGGCCGGGATAGCAGAGGGAGATGCGCGCGGCCGGCACGCCCAGCCGGTGCGCCACGTCGTGCGCCGTCGTCTGTGAGCTCACGACGATGCGATCGGCGCGGCGGGCGTGGCCTGGGGCGAGCGTCCGGTAATCCCGCCGGATCTCGCCGTGCGTGCGCTCGGGGTGGTCGAGGAAGTCGAGATCGTGAATCGTGACGACGGAGGCCGCGCGCGAGGGGATGATGAGCGGGTGCGCGGCGTGCACGACGTCGAAGGTCTCGCGCGTGACCCGTTCGGCGGCGGGCCAGCCCAGACGGTGCCATGCGTAGTTCAGCACGCGCACCGGAATGGGCCGGTCGATCACGCGTGCGCCGGGAACGGCGTCCGGCGCCAACCGGTCCTTCCAGGAGGCCGAGAAGAGCACGACGGCCTCGTCCGCGGACGCCGTCGCCTGCAGGGCCCGCGCGAGCTCGTGGACGTATTCACCTACGCCGGTGCGCGCCCGGAGCGCGGGCCGGTAGTCGAGCAGAATACGCACGATGGCCCAGCCGGATGCTAACATGAGCCGTTTGACGTGCGGAGGCTGGCGACGACATGAGGATTGCCGTCATCGGAACGGGCTACGTGGGTCTGGTCGTCGGCGCGTGTTTTGCCGAGACGGGAAACGACGTCACGTGCATTGACACGGACCGGCGGAAGATGCGCCTGCTGAATCGCGCGCGCGTGCCCTTCTACGAGCCGGGCCTCGAGGAGATCGTGCGGCGCAACCGCGCCCAGAAGCGCCTCAGTTTCTCGACCAAGGTCGCCGACCCGGTGCGCCGCGCCGAGGTCGTGTTCATTGCCGTCGGCACGCCGACCGGCGAGGACGGGTCGGCGGACCTGCAGCACGTGCTCGCGGCGGCGCGCGATGTCGCGCGCGCCATGAACGGCTACAAGGTCATCGTCGAGAAGAGCACGGTGCCGGCCGGCACCTCGGAGCGCGTGCGGGAGGTCATCGGCAAGATCACGCGCCATCCGTTCAGCGTCGTGAGCAATCCGGAGTTCCTCAAACAGGGGACGGCCGTCGACGATTTCCTGAAGCCCGATCGGGTGGTGATTGGCGCGTCCGACGCGCGCGGCGCGGAGATCATGACCGAGCTCTACCGGCCGTTCACGCGCACGGGGGCGCCCATCATGGTGATGGACTGCGCGAGCGCGGAGCTCGCGAAGTACGCCGCCAACGCCATGCTGGCCACGCGCATCTCGTTCATGAACGAGATGGCTCAGGTGTGCGAGCGGTTCGGGGCCGATATCGATCGCGTGCGCCAGGTGATTGCCGCCGACCGGCGGATCGGGCCCGCGTTCCTGTTCCCCGGCGTCGGCTATGGCGGCAGCTGCTTTCCGAAGGACGTCAAGGCGGTCATCAAGTTCGCGGCGGATCGGCGGTACCGCGTGCGCATTCTGGAGGCCGTCGAAACGGTCAACGCGCAGCAGAAGCAGACGGCGCTCGCGAAGCTCGACGCCCACTTCGGGACCGCGCGGTCGCTCCGCGGCCGGACCATTGCCGTCTGGGGGCTTGCCTTCAAGCCGCGCACCGACGACATGCGCGAGGCGCCGGCCATCACGATCATCCAGGGCCTCGTCGCGCGGCAGGCGCGGGTGCAGGCGTTCGACCCGCAGGCGATCGACGTGGCGCGCCGCCTGTTCGGATCGCGCATCCGGTACGTGCGGCACGCCTATGACGCGCTGCGCGGCGCCGACGCGCTCGTCATCGTGACGGAGTGGAACGAGTTCCGGGAGCCTGATTTTGCCCGGATGAAGAAGCTGATGAAGCAGCCGGTCATCGTCGACGGCCGCAACCTCTACGCGCCGCGGCAGATTCGGGCGCTCGGGTTCACCTACTACTCGATCGGCCGGCCATGAGCGCCGTCGTCGTCACCGGCGGAGCCGGCTACGTCGGCAGCCACGCCGTCAAGGCGCTCGCGGCCGCCGGGCGCGACGTCGTCGTCCTGGACGACCTGTCGGCCGGGCATGCCAGGGCCGTGGCCCGGATCGCCCGGGCGTTTCCGGCCCGGACGATCCGGCTGGTCCGGGGCGACATCCTCGACCGCGCCGCCGTGCGGGACGTGCTCGCCTCGACGGGAGCGTCGGCCGTCATGCATTTTGCGGCCCGGCTGCTCGTCGGCGAGTCGGTGCGCGAGCCGATCGGCTACTATCGCGCCAACGTGCAGGGCACGATGACGCTGCTCGAGGGCATGGCCGAGGCGGGTGTCCGGCACTTCGTGTTGTCGTCGACGGCGGCGACGTTCGGCGAGCCGCGGGCCGTGCCAATCGACGAGGACCACCCCCAGCAGCCGATCAATGCGTACGGCGAAACCAAGCTCGCGGTGGAGCGGGCGTTGCCGCACGTGGAGCGTGCGACGGGCATCCGGGCGATCACGTTCCGCTACTTCAACGCCGCGGGTGCCGACCCGGACGGTCTGGTGGGCGAGGACCACGATCCGGAGGAGCATCTGATCCCGCTCGCGATCGCGGCCGCTCGAGGCGGACGGCCGCTCACCGTGTTCGGCGACGACTACGACACGCCGGATGGCACCTGCGTGCGCGACTACGTTCACGTCAGCGACCTGGCCGATGCCCATGTCGCGGCGCTGGGCGCGCTCGAGGCGGGCGGGTCGTCGGCCGCGTACAACCTCGGCAACGGCGACGGGATGTCGGTGCGGCAGGTCGTGGCCGCGGTCGCACGCGTGGCGGGGCGGCCGGTCCCGCACGCGATCGGGGCGCGCCGGCCCGGCGACCCCGCGCGGCTCGTCGCCTCCAGCGCGCGGGCGCGGCGCGATCTCGGGTGGATGCCGCGGGTTCCGGCGCTCGACGCCATCGTGGACACGGCCTGGCGCTGGCACGAGCGGCACCCCCGCGGCTATGAGGATGCCGACTGATGTCGCGGCTCCACGGCGTGCTGACGGACCCGCTGGTGTCGGTCGTCATGCCGGTGTTCAACGAGCGACAGACCATCGACGAGATCATCCGGCGCGTCCAGGCCGTGCCGCTCCGCATCGAGCTGATCGTCGTTGACGACGGATCGACGGACGGCACGCGCGAGCGGCTGGCCGAACTTGCCGCCGCCGGCGGCTTCCGGCTGCTCCTGCAGCCGTCGAATCGGGGCAAGGGATCGGCCCTGCGACGGGGCTTCGAGGCGGTGACCGGCGATCTCGTCATCATCCAGGACGGGGATCTCGAGTACTCGCCCGAGGAGTATCCGGACCTCATCGCCCTCATCTGCCAGGGCCGGGCTGACGTCGTGTACGGATCGCGCTTTCTCGGCCGGCACCGGGTCTTTCTGTTCACGCACTACGCCGGCAACCGGTTTCTCACGCTCGTCGCCAACGTGCTGTACAACACGATGCTGACCGACATGGAAACCTGCTACAAGGTCATGCGGACCGAGGTCTTGCGCTCGTTCGCGCTCAAGTCCGACGGCTTCGGCATCGAACCGGAAATGACCGCAAAGATCTTCAAGCGGGGGTACCGCGTCTACGAGGTGCCCATCACCTACGACGGACGCGGATATGACGAGGGCAAGAAGATCACCTGGCGGGACGGCGTCGTCGCGCTCTGGGTCCTGCTGAAGTACCGGTTCACCGAGTGAAGCCGTTCCTGCGCCTGCTGGGCTTTGCGGCGCCGTATCGGGGCCGGATGGCCGTCGCGCTCGTCGCGATGCTGGTGTACGCGACCGGCGCCGTGCTGCTGGCCAAGCTGGTGAAGGACATCTTCGACCGCGCCCTGCCGAACCAGAACGAGGTCACGAGCGTGGCGACGCTGCTCCTGGCGGCCTACGCGCTCAAAGGCCTTGGCGCCTACGCGTCCGGCTATCTCATGACGGACGTCGGCCAGCGCGTGGTGATGGACCTGCGCAACACGCTCTTCCGGCACACGCTCAACCAGTCGGCCGCGTTCTTCTCCCGCCGGACGACGGGCGAGCTGATGTCGCGCCTCACCAACGACATCAACCAGGTCCAGCTCGCCGTCTCCGAGACGGCCGCCGACCTCGCGCGCGAATCGCTGGCCGTCGCCGGCTTCGCGGGGTACCTCTTCGTCCTCGACTGGCGTCTGGCCCTGGTCTGCATGACGGCGACGCCCCTGATCGTGTACCCCCTCGTCCGGCTGGGCCAGCGCGTCCGCCGGATGACGCGCCGCGGTCAGCAGGAGCTGGGCCACCTCACGCATCTCGCCGCGGAGGGGCTCACGGGTCATCGGATTGTCAAGGCGTTTGGCGCCGAGGGCCGCGAAGCCGAGCGCTTCGGCCGGGCCAGCCGCTCGCTCTACCGGACCAACATGCGCGTGACGGGTGCGATGTCGGCGCTGCCCCCGCTCATGGAGTTCATCGGCGGCCTCGCGGCGGCCGGCGCGCTCTGGTACGGCGCGCAGCAGATCAGCGCCGGCACGCTCACGACGGGCCAGTTCTCGTCCTTCCTGGCGGCGGCGTTCATGATGTACGGCCCCGTCAAGAAACTGAGCCGCGTGAACGCCAGCCTGCAGCAGACCATCGCGGCAGCCGAGCGGATCTTCGAGCTCTTCGACACCCACACCGAAGTGCACGACCGGCCGAACGCGCCGCCCCTCGGCCGCCTGACCACGGCCGTGGAATTCCGGGATGTGGGCTTTGCGTACGAGGACAACCCCGGCACGTTCGTGCTGCGTCACGCGTCCTTTACGGTGCCGGCCGGGCAGATTGCCGCGATCGTCGGGCTGAGCGGCGCCGGCAAGACGACGCTCGTGAATCTGATTCCTCGGTTCTACGACGTCACGGAGGGGAGCGTGCTGATCGATGGCGTGGACATCAGGGACGTCTCGCTGGCGTCGCTCCGCGCGCAGACGGCGCTCGTCACGCAGGAGACGGTGCTGTTCGACGACACCGTCGCCGCCAACATCGCCTACGGCGCGCCGGGCGCCTCCCGGGCCGCCATCGAAGCGGCCGCGCGCGCCGCGCACGCGCACGAGTTCATCGTGCGCCTCCCCGGCGGCTACGAGGCGGCCATTGGCGAGCGCGGCCAGCGGCTCTCGGGCGGCCAACGGCAGCGGCTCGCGATCGCCCGCGCGATCCTGAAAGACTGCCCGCTCCTCGTGCTCGACGAGGCCACATCGTCGCTCGACGCCGAATCGGAACAACTGGTGCAAGATGCGCTGGTGAATCTCATGCGCAACCGCACGACGTTCGTCATTGCGCACCGGCTCTCGACCGTCCGGCGGGCCGACCTGATCGTCGCCCTCGAGCGTGGCGAGGTCGTGGAGGTTGGCACGCACGAGGAGCTCGTCAGCCGGCCGAACGGCGTGTACGCCAGGCTCTACGCCCTGCAGGCCTTTGGCGACGACGTGGCCAGCGCCGTGGTGGGAACGGAGTTCTGACGTGATCCGATCCATGACCGGGTTTGCGACGTCGAGCCGCGAGGACGCCGGCGCGCGGGTCACGGTCACCGCCAAGTCCGTGAACCACCGCTTTCTCGACGTCGTCGTGAAGGCCCCGGCGGCGCTGGCCGCGCTCGAGGCCTCCATCCGGTCCCTGATCGGCGAGCGGCTGTCGCGGGGCCGCGTCGAGGTGGCGGTTGCCCTGGACACCACCACGGCTCCACCCCGGGAGGCGGTGCTCGACGAGGCGCTGCTCGGACGGGTCGCGCAGGCGATCGAGGGCGCGCGCGACCGTGGGCTGGTCGCGGGAAGCCTGTCGGCGTCGGACCTCCTGCGGATTCCGGGCGTGCTGGAGATTCGCGCCGAACCGGCCGCGCCGGGCGGCCCGGGCGAGCCGGTGGCCAACCTGGTGCTGGCGTCGGTCCGCGCCGCGGTCGACTCGCTCGTCGCGATGCGCGAAACCGAGGGGCGCTTCCTGTCCGCCGATCTGGCTGCCCGGGTGGCGTCGCTCGGGGAGCTGGTCGATCGGCTCGAGGCCCTTGGCCGCGAGGGCCAGCGCCAGCTCGACGCGAAGCTGCGCGAGCGGATGGCGGCGCTGCCAGCCGATCTGGCCGGCGATCCGGCCGCCATCGCACAGGAAGTCGTCCGGTTCGTGGCCCGGTCCGACGTGGATGAAGAGATCGTGCGGATGCGCGGACACGCCGATCACTGGCGGGCGCTCGCGGAGGGGCCGGAGGCCTGCGGCCGCACGCTCGATTTCCTGGCCCAGGAGATGCATCGCGAAATCAACACGATCGGATCCAAGATCGAGGGGGCTGGCGCGACGGAGATCGTGATCGCGGCCAAGGCGGAGCTCGAGCGCGTGCGGGAGCAGGTGCAGAATGTCGAATAGCGGTGCGGCCGGCCGGGGCATGCTCCTCGTGCTGTCCGCGCCGTCTGGGACGGGAAAGACCACGGTGGCCGAGCGCCTCGTCGGGACCTGTAAGGGCGTCGAACGGTCGCGGTCCTACACGTCCCGGCCCGCCCGGGCCGGCGAGCGGGACGGCGTCGACTATACTTTTGTGAGCCGGTCCGTCTTCGAGGCGATGGCCCACCGAGGGGAATTCCTCGAGTGGGCGGATGTCTTCGGCAATCTCTACGGGACCGGACGCCGCGACACGGAGGCGCAGCTCTCGCGCGGCCTTGACGTCCTGCTCGTCATCGACGTCCAGGGGGCCCGGCAGATCCGGGCGTCGGCGACTCAGGCCGTGTCGGTGTTCGTGCTGCCCCCGTCGTTCGAGGCACTGGAGGCCCGGTTGCGGGGACGCAGCCAGGACGGGGCCGCCGCGATCGACGCGCGGCTTCGGACGGCACGGGGCGAAATCGCGGCGGTGGACGAGTACGACTACGTGATCGTGAACGACGACCTCGCGCGCTGTGTGGAGGACCTCGGCGCCATCATCCGGGCCGAGCGCCTGCGCCGGTTGCGCCGGGCGCGCACGATCGACCCGATTGTGGAGACGTTCAGGAGCAGCGAGCCATGAGTGAGAGTGCGCGGCCGACGTCGCGTCCGGCCAATTCGTTCGAGTTCGTCACGGTGGCGTCCGCCCGCGCGCGGCAGCTCCTTCAGGGCTGCCTGCCGAAGGTCGACGGGTCGGCCAAGCCGGCCCGCCGGGCGCTGCAGGAGGTCGCGGCCGGCGCGGTCGAAAAGGCGCCGGACCCGTCGTCGATGGAGGAGACCGGGTAGGCCCCCATGGCGCTCGTCGCTCTGGGCGTGACCGGCGGCATCGGCGCCTACAAGGCCGTCGAAGTCGCGCGGTTGCTCGACCGGCGCGGTCACGAGGTCCGGGCCGTGCTCACGCGCGCCGCGACGCGCTTCGTCGGCCCGCTGACGTTCGAGGCGATCACCAGGCGCCCGGTCATCACGAGCCAGTTTGCCACGGGGATGAACGCGGACATCGAGCACGTCGCGCTCGCCTCGAAGATCGATCTGCTGCTCGTGGCGCCGGCCACGGCCAACGTCATCGGCAAATTCGCCAACGGGATCGCGGACGACTTCCTCTCGACGCTGTACCTGGCGACGCGGGCGCCCGTGGTTCTGGCGCCGGCCATGAACACGCAGATGTGGGAACACGCGGCGGTCGCCGACAATCTGCGCCGGCTCTCGGTGCGCGGCGTGCGCGTGGTCGATCCCGGCGAGGGCTACCTGGCGTGCGGCTGGATCGGCAAGGGCCGCCTGGCCGAGCCGGAGGCCGTCGTGCAGGCGGCCCTCGCGGTCCTCGAGCCGCGCGCGGCGTCGCTCGCCGGCCGCCGCGTGATCGTCACGGCGGGGCCGACGTTCGAGGATCTCGATCCGGTGCGCTTTGTCGGCAACCGATCGAGCGGACGGATGGGGTGTGCCGTCGCGGCCGAGGCGGCCCGGCGCGGGGCGCACGTCGTGCTGGTCATGGGCCCGGCGACCGTGGAGCCGCCGGCCGTGGCCGAGATCGTCAGAGTGCGAAGCGCGCGGGAGATGCGCGACGCGGTCGCGGGCGCCCTGCCCGGCGCCGATGCCGTCGTGATGGCGGCGGCCGTGGCCGATTTCGCGCCCCGCGCGGCGGCGGCGCAGAAGATCGACAAGGCCGGCGCGCCCGGATCGCTGACGGTGACGCTCGAGCCGACGCCCGACATCCTGGCGGAGCTGGGCGCGCGGCGCGGCGGCGAGCGCCGGCCGGTCCTGATCGGATTCAGCGCCGCGACCGGCGACCCGGTGCCGGCGGCGCGGCAGAAGCTCGCCGCCAAGCACGTCGATCTGATCGTCGCCAACGACGTCACGCTCCCCGGCGCAGGGTTCGACGTGACCACGAACCAGGTGACGTTCGTGTCGACCGATGCGATCGAGCCCATGCCCCTCATGGGCAAAGCCGACGTAGCGTCGGCACTTCTCGATCGCGTGGAGCGCCTGCTCGTCCACGAGCCCGTCCTGGCGCCGCGATGACCGCGACCGACCGGGCCGTCCTGCTCGACCATCTGCGGGTGTACGCCGAGCTCGGTGTGACGGGCGTCTCGCGTGATCCCGACTGGCGACGGCGCGGTGGCGTGGTCGTGGCGGCCGCGCCGGCGCCGGACCGCCCGGGCAACGGCGAATGCCTCGCCGCGCTCCGCGCCCACATCGGCGACTGCACGCGCTGCAAGCTCCACCGGATGGGGCGCCGGCAGGTCGTGTTCGGCGTGGGGAACCCGGACGCGGCCCTCATGTTCGTCGGCGAGGCGCCGGGCGCCGACGAGGACCTTCAGGGTGAGCCGTTCGTCGGGCGCGCCGGCCAGTTGCTGACGCGCATCATCGAAGGCGGCCTCGGACTCCGACGATCGGACGTCTACATCGCCAACGTAATCAAGTGCCGGCCGCCCGGCAACCGGAACCCGGAGCCGGACGAGGTCGCGACCTGCGAGCCGTTCCTCGTCGAGCAGATCGACACGATCCGTCCACGTGTGATCGTCGCGCTCGGTTCCTTTGCGGCGCACGCGCTCCTCAAGACGGACGCGCCCATCTCGCGCCTCCGCGGGCGCGTGTTCGACTATCGCGGGGGGTCGCGCCTCATTCCGACGTTTCACCCAGCCTTCCTCCTGCGCAGCCCGGAGAAAAAGCGCGAGGTGTGGGAAGACATCAAGAAAGTGCGTGCCCTCCTCGCCGAACCCGACTGATCGCGTCGTCGCCGTCGCCGTGCCCGTGCCCGGCCTCGGGCTCCTGCGCTATCGCGCGCCCGGCGACGGGCGCCTCGTCAAGGGGGCCCGCGTGGTCGTGCCGCTTGGCGCACGGACCGTGACGGGCTGTATCGTGGACCCGGCCGCGACGTCGGGCGCCGGCCCGCTGCGCGACGTCACGGAGGTCCTGGACGACTGGCCGTTCCTGCCGCCGGTCGTCGTGGACCTGGCGCTCTGGGTCGGGGAGTACTACGCCGCGGGACCGGGCGAGGCGCTGACCGGGGCGATGCCGCCCGCGGCCCGGAGCGGCCGGCGGTCGTCGTTCCGAACGGTCGGCGTCGCCGTGCTCGAGGCGGCGGCCGCGGACCGGGCCGAGCCGCGCGGGCAGAAGCAGCGCCAGGCGGTTGGCCTCCTGCGGGCCGAGTCCGCTGGTGTGGCCGTGGCGGAGCTGGCGCGCCGCGGCGTCAGTGCGGCCACGGTCCGGTCGCTCGTCCGGGCGGGCCTCGTCCGCGTCCGCGACGACGTCGTCCTGCGGGATCCTTTCGTGGGCCACGAGGCCGGGCTGGGGCGATGGACGGTCGCGCCCGACGGGGCCCCCGAGCCCGAGCTCACGCTCGAGCAGCAGGCCGCGTTCCGGCACCTCGAAGAGGCCGCGGTCGCCCGGGTCTTCCGGACGGTCCTCCTGCACGGCGTCACCGGGAGCGGCAAGACCGAGTTGTACCTGCGCCTCGCGCGCCTCATCATCGCCACCGGCCGGCGCGTCCTCGTGCTGGTGCCGGAGATCGCGCTCACGCCGTCGGCGGCCGGACTCTTCCGGACGCGGTTTGGCGAGCGGGTGGCGATCCAGCACAGCGGGCTCTCGCCGGGCGAGCGCCACGACCAATGGCAGCGGATCCGTGACGGCCGGGTGGACGTGGTCGTCGGCACGCGGTCGGCGGTGTTCGCGCCGGTCGAGGCGCTGGGTCTCATCGTGGTGGACGAGGAACACGACGGCTCCTACAAGCAGGACGAGGTGCCGCGCTATCACGGGCGCGACCTCGCGGTGCTGCGCGGGCGGATGGAGCAGGCGCTCGTGGTGCTGGGCAGCGCGACGCCGTCGCTCGAGACGGCGGCCAACGCGCGGGCCGGTCGCTACGACACCGTCCGGCTCACCGCGCGCGTGCACAGCCGTCCGCTGGCGGCGGTGCGTATCGTCGACATGCGGCGCGAGTACGCGGCGCGGGGTGCCGACGTTACGCTCGGCGAGGCCCTTCTCGCCGGGATTCGCGATCGGCTGCAGAAAGGCGAGCAGACCGTCGTGCTGCTCAACCGGCGCGGGTTCGCCACGGTCGTCTTCTGCCGGCAGTGCGGGTCGTCACTGGAGTGCCCGCACTGCAGCGTTACGCTCACGTTTCACAAGGCGGCGCGGCGGCTCCGGTGCCACTACTGCAATTTCGGCATGGTGGTGCCTCCGGCGTGCCGGTCTTGCGGGGGGACGTACCTCGAGCAGAGCGGGTTCGGGACGGAACGTCTGGAGGGCGAACTGCGCGCCTGGTTTCCGGAGGCCCGCGTGGCGCGGATCGATCGGGACACGGTCCGCCGGCGCGGCGCGATCGCGCGCGTGCTCCAGGATGTGGCGCGCGGCCGCATCGACATCCTCGTCGGCACGCAGATGATCGCCAAGGGCCACGATTTTCCGGCCGTCACGCTCGTCGGCGTCGTCTCGGCGGACGTGGGACTCGGCCTGGCGGATTTTCGCGCCGCGGAGCGGACGTTCCAGCTCCTGACGCAGGTGGTCGGCCGGGCCGGGCGCGGCGACACCCCGGGCGAGGCGCTGATTCAAACGCTCTACCCGGATCACTACTCGATCCGCGCGGCGGCCGCGCAGGACTACGACCAGTTCTACGAGCGCGAGATGGCGTTCCGCCGCCACCTCCACTATCCGCCGGAGACCGCGCTCATCAACGTCGTCCTCAAGGGCCGATCGCTCGACGCCGCGATGACCGACGCGCACGACCTCGTCCGGCGCGTCCGCGTGCACGGGCCCGACGGCAAGGTGATCGGCCCGGCGCCCGCCTCGGTGTCGAAGATCAAGGACGAGTACCGCGCGCAGTTCTTTCTGAAGGGCCGCCACCGGAAGCCGATGCGGCTGGCGCTGGCGAAGGCGCTCGACGAGCGCGCGGATCTGAAGCGAAGGACGTCGATTGACGTCGATCCCGCCAGCGTGATGTGAAAGCGGCCTGTCGGCAGGGACTACGTGCCGCGGAAGAAGATCTCGATTGGGACCGGAATGAAGCAGATGATGAAGATGACCAAGGCGAGGATCGCGAAGAGCCTGCGTCCCGGGTCGAGCGGCGTGTCCTCATCGACGATGCGCGGGTGCCGCACGCCGAGAAAGAGCGCCATGGCGAGCATCATCACGGTCATCGCGACCCAGCTCCCGGATCGCAGCGTGAGGAGCACGGCCGCTCCGAGGGTGGCGACCGACGCATAAGCGGCATAGCGGCCGAAGACGGCGTAGGTGATGTGACCGCCGTCGAGCTGGCCGAACGGCATCAGGTTGAGCGCCGTGGCCAGCATGCCGAACCACGCCGCAAAGCCCAGTGGGTGCAGGAAGATGTCATGGCCCTCCGGAATCGGCCCGAAGTACAGCCGCGCCACGCCTTTGAAGAGCAGCGGCTCGCCAAAGTAGATGTACGACGGCGGCGTCGGTTCGACGCTCGACAGCATGACCCCCAGCACGAGAAAGGGCAGGAGGGCGACGAAGCCCGCGATGGGACCCGCGATGCCGATGTCGAACAGCGCGCGCTTGGACGGAAATGCCTCGCGAATCCGAATCACGGCGCCGAGCGTGCCCGTAAACGGCAGGGGCGCCGGCAGAAAGTAGGGCAGCGTCGCGTCCACGTTGTGCAGCCGGCAGTAGGCGTAGTGCCCGAACTCGTGCGCGCCGAGGATCACGAGCATCGGAAGGGCATACCAGAGGCCGTTCAGGAAGACGTCCAGCGTAAAGGCCGAAAAAGGGTTGACGGGTGTGCCGATCGCCGACCAGAGGAACAGAAAGGCGTTGGCGAACGCCATCGTCACGAGCGTTGCCAGGAAGAGCGCCACGTGCCTGCCGTACCGATGCTGGAACTTCGGCCGCGGCACGGGCGGCGGCTCGACCACGTCAGGAAGGATCGGGCGGTCCGTGCTCACTCGGGCTGGCTGCCGATGTTCTGCAGTTCCTTGCCCGGCTTGAAGCGAATCGTGCGCCCGGGAGGGATGCGCACCTCCTTGCCGGTGCGGGGGTTGCGGCCGATGCCCCGCTTGCGGGGCTTGACCTGAAACACGCCAAACCCCCTGAGCTCGATCCGCTCACCGCGCATCATCGACGCGCGCATGGCCTCGAAGACAGCGTCAACCGCCACTTCGGCCTTGACCTTCGTGATCGATGCCAGGCGCGACACCTCGTTGACGATGTCAACTTTGACCATGACTTAGCGGCACCAAGGTTTCGGTAAGTGAAAATAAAATAATGTACTTACGGTGTCAAGTAACACCCTAACCGATCCTGGACCGCGCCGCCGTCGCCGCCCCGCCGGCGACGGTAGACTCCCAGCGATGCCCGTCCGCCCGTCCGGTCCGGCCGTGGTGATCGTGGGCCGGCCGAACGTCGGCAAGTCCACGCTGTTCAACCGCATTACGGGCGCCCGGCGGTCGATCGTGGCCCCCGTCGCGGGCACGACCCGGGACGTCGTCGAGGCGGCGGCCTCCTGGCGCCGCCGGACGTTCAGGCTCGTCGATACCGGCGGGTTGTTTGGCGCGACCAGCGATCCGCTCCACGAGCTGGTCGCCGCCCGCGGCCTCAAGGCCGTCCGCACGGCCGACGTCATCATCTTCGTCGTGGACGGCCGGGAGGGGCTCGTGCCGGCCGACGAGGAAATCGCCCGCCGCCTGCGCGTGCAGGGCGTTCCGGTCGTCGTCGGCGTCAACAAGACGGACGACCGACGGGCGCGTGGCCAGGTGCCGGAGTTTCACCGCCTCGGATTCGAACCCGTGATTGAGATTGCCGCCGAGCACGGTGACGGCGTCGCCGATCTCCTCGACGAGGTCGTCCTGCGGCTGCCAACGGCTGCCGCCGCTCCGGCTGTGGAGGAAGACGAACCTCGGTCCGCGTCCGCCGACGCGGATCCGGAAGTAGCGGTGGCCGTAGTTGGGCGGCCCAACGTGGGCAAGTCGTCCCTGGTCAACCGGCTCCTTCGCGAGGAGCGTCTGCTCGTCAGCGAGATGCCGGGGACGACGCGCGACAGCATCGACGTGTTGCTGCGCTGGCACAAGAAGAGCTTCCGGATCGTCGACACGGCGGGCATGCGGAAGCCCGGTCGTGTAGGGTGGGGGCGGTCGGGATCGGTGGAAGCCGTGAGTGTGGTGCTGGCCCGGCGCGCGATGGCGCGAGCCGACGTCGTCGTGCTCGTGGTCGACGCCACAGCCGGGGCGGGCGACCGCGAGGGCGCCATCGCGGGCGAAGCGGAGCAGGCCGGCTGCGGGATCGTCATTGCCGTGAACAAGTGGGACCTCGTGAAGGGGCGGGGGCAGGCCTTTGTCGAGGACTTTGACGACCGGCTCCGGTTTCAGCTCAAGTTCCTCGATTACGCGCCGCTCGTGCACCTGTCGGCCCTGACGGGCGAGCGAACGGGCCGGCTGCTCGAAACGGTCGATCGCGTGGCTGAAGCCAGGCGCCGGCGCGTGTCGACGGCGGAATTCAACCGTTTTCTGGAGGCCGCGGTGGCCGCCAACGCGCCGGTCAGTAAAGGGCGGCGCAACGTCCGGATCCTCTATGGCGCGCAGACCGGCACAGCGCCGCCGGCGTTCGTGCTGTTCACGAACGTGGCGACCGCGCTGCACTTTTCCTACGAGCGCTACCTGGTCAACCGGCTCCGGGCGACCTTCGGCTTCGAAGGCACGCCCATCCGGCTGACGGTGCGATCGCGCAGGCGCGCGCAGGGCGCTTCGCCCAGGTAGGGCTTCGCCACGAGCTCGGACCATGAAGAACATGAAGGGCATGAAGGCTTCATGTTCCTCATGTTCTTCACGGTGGCCGCTCTGGGCACGGCTGGGCGCCTGAGCCTGGGAAGCGCCGTTCGCCTGCTATAATCCGCACGGATTCCGTGTCGTCCGTCTCGATCCCGAACCGCGCCGTGTTTCGCTCGCAGGAGGTGTGCGAGCTGGCCGAGGTCCAGCCCTACGTGCTGCGGAGCTGGGAGGCGGAGTTTCCGGACCTGGGCGTGTCGAAGACGCCGCAGGGGCCGCGGGTGTATCGCCGCGCCGATGTCGAGCGGGTGCTGCGGCTGAAGCACCTGCTCTTCGTGGACGGACTCACGCTGGCCGGCGCGCGTCGGCGCCTGAGCGAGGAGGGCCTGGCGGCGCCCGAGGACGACGTGGCCGACGCGGACGTCGCGGCCATGCTCGATCAGGACACGCGCCAGAATCTGCGCGATGTCCGCCGCGGCCTGCAGTGGATTCTCGGCGTCCTCGACGGCGACGGCCTGACGGCCGAGGATCGAGTGCTCGCCGCCGGGCCCGTCAAGCGGTCCGCGAGACCGACGTCACGGACAGCAAAGCGGAGCGGCCGCAAGCGACGCTGATCCTCGCGTTCATTGCCGCACCGTCATTGTCCACTTGCGGCTTGACACTTCGACGCAGGTTGCCGCATTCCCTCATTGCCGCACGGCGCCCATTGGCGCATTGCCCCATTGCCGCATTACCCCATTGCGCCCATTGCCCCCATTGGCGCATTGCCCCATTGCCTCATTACCCCATTGCGCCCATTGCCGCCATTGGCGCATTGCCCCACTGCCTCATTACCCCATTGCGCCCATTGCCGCATTGCCCCATTGCCCCATTGCCCCATTTCGGTGTCCACTTAGTGAGGGTCGGGATGTAGCGCAGCCTGGTAGCGCACTTGACTGGGGGTCAAGGGGTCCCGAGTTCAAATCTCGGCATCCCGACCAATCCGCTCTTCATCCTTCATCCGGCTTCATCCGGCTTCATCCGGCCGCCGACCCCACGCGCCGGCCGCGGTGCCTCTTCCGGTGTCCAAATACCTGCCAGCGACGCCTGACGCGCTCGGCTGGACCCGCTCGGGTCTGGCGAAAGGAGCCCTGCGATGGCGTTCTTCCGCCGTCCGTCGATACTCCCGGCGTGTGTGTCGGCCGTCTGTCTCTCGACCGCCGGCGCGGTGGCAGGGGCCGGCGCGCATCAGGACACGATTGCCCGGACCGCCTACGTCACGGTGCTCGACGAGCACGACGCGCCGGTGCCCGATCTCACCGCCGCGGAAATCGTCATCCTCGAGGACGACGCGCCGCGTGCCGTGACCGCGGTGGCACCTGCCGCCGAGCCGCTGGCGATTGCGCTCCTCGTGGACACGGCCAAGCCCCGGATGGGCGACCAGTTTCCCACGCGAGACGTCCGCGCCGGGCTCTCGACCTTCGTGAAGATCGTCCAGACGGCCAGCCCCACCGCGAAGATCGCGGTGATGGACACGGGCGGCGCGGCCGTGATGATCCAGGACTTCACCGATCGGACGGCCGACCTCACGCGGGCCATCAATCGCCTGATCGCGAGCCAGCGCTCGAGCGCGGTCGTGCTCGAGGCGCTCGTCGACGCCGGCAAGGCGATCGGGCGGCAGGCGAGCGCGCGCCGCGCCGTCGTGTCGATCGACTTCGATTCGCAGGACACGAGCGGCGTCCAGGGCAACGACATCGCGCAGGCCATTCAGGGCGCCGGCGCGTGCGTGTGGGCGATCTCCATACGAGGTCCGGGCGGTACCGCCATGCGCGAGGCCGGCCTCGACGCGATCACGGAGATGAGCGGTGGGCTGCGCCTGACGGCGGTGGCGGCCTCGGCACTCGAACAGAAGCTTCAGATCGTGGCCAGGGCGCTCGCCTCGCAGTATCTCGTGACGTACGAGCGCCCCGGAGGCTCGGCCGTGAGGCAGGTGCGGGCGGTCGCGTCGCGCGGCTCGAAGGTCCTGGCCACGCGGATCATCGTGAAGTAGGGGCCGCGTCGCCCGTCCGGGCGCGCGGCGCGGACGCCTAGTCCAACGCTTCGCCGACGGGTGCGCGACCGGACCGCGCCGGATCGATGTCGACCTCGATCTGCCGCCATTTCTGCTGCCGGAAGCGCGCCACGCTCAGGCCACAGCGCGTCACGTGGCCGAGCAGGATAGCCAGCCAGATGGTGCCGGGCGTGAGGCCGCGTGTGGCGTCGAGCACCGCACAGAGCCCCAAGGGCACCACAATCTGCGAGACCACGGAGATATAGAGCGGGCTGCGCGTGTCGCCGGTGCCCTGCAGCGCGCCCGTGAAGCACAGCGCGACCGTCACGAACAGGCCGGACACGGAGAGGTAGCGCAGAAGCAGCGTGCCGATTGCCAGCACCTGCGGATCCCTCATGCCGAAGAGGGCCAGCAGGAACCCGGGAACGATGAGAAACAGCGCGCCGACGAAGGCCGCGGCGCCCAGACCGATGCGCGACGCCACCCACACGCCGGCAATGGCCCGGGCGGGGTTGCCCGCGCCGAGGTTCTGACCGGCGATGGTCGCCGCGGCGCCCATGAGGCCCACCGAGGTCCACGTGATGAACGCAAAGAGCTCCGTGTAGCCGACCGCGTAGGCCGCCTGTGCCGCGGCGCTGTGTTCGAGCGAACCGATGAACCGGAGGAGCAGCACGCCGGCTACGTTCATCGCGATGCCCTGGACGCCAGTCGGCAGCCCGAAGCGGAAGAGCGATTGAATGATGGCGAGATCCGGCGCCAGACTCATGCCGCGCTCGAAGTGGATCACCGAGTCCGGCCGCGACATCCGCCAGAGCCCGTACGCCGACACGAGCGTGCTGCTCGCGATCGTGCCGTAGGCCGCGCCAATCGTGCCGAGCGTCGGAATCAGCAGGAGGTTGAACGCGATGGTCAGACCGGTGAGCAGGACGCCGAGCCGCAGCGGCGTGCGGGGATCGCCGGCGGCCCGGAAGGCGCCGCTCAGCATGAAGAAGATCATCATGCCCATGATCCCCACGAGCATCGCCCGGAGGAACGGCAGCGCTTCGACGCGCACCTCCGGTGCGGCCTTGACCAGCGTGAGCAGGCTCGGCGCCGCGACCCACCCGATGGCGCCAAGCGCGAGCGAGAGCCCCGCCGCGGTGAGGAACGCCTGGTACACGACACGGTTGACCTTGTCGGGCGCGTTGGCGCCGGCAAACCGTGCCACCAGCACGCCCATGCCGCTGAACACCGACGTCGCGAAGACGATGACGACGATGATGATCTGCCAGCTGACGCCGATGGCCGCGTTGGCCGCGTAGCCGACGAAGTGGCCCACCATCGCGTGATCGATCACGCCCTGCAGACCCGCAATCACGTTCTGCAGCATCGTCGGCCAGGCGAGCTTCCAGACGGCAGGGCCGATCGGACCCTCGACAAGCGATCGATCGAAGCTCTTGGGTTTGGCGATCGCGGCCACGGACGTCTAGGGAGTCTACTGAAAAACGACCTCGGAGGTCGTTTTCCAGTACACTGGGCAGGCCAGCGCCGAAGGGGCCCGACATGACTCGTCCGATCCGGCGCCGTCCACTCGCACTTGCACTCGTCAGCCTGACCGCCGCCGCGGCCCTTGCCGGCCAGACCCAGACTCCGCAGCGACCCCCTGTGTTTCGCGCCGGCGCCGTGCTCGTCACAGTCGATACCTATCCCCAACGCGACGGGCGCATCGTTGAGGGCCTGACGGCCGCGGACTTCGAGGTCCTCGAGGACGGCAAGCCGCAGGCGATCGAAGGCGCCGAGTTCGTCCGCATCGAGCCCGGCCTGTCGGAGTCCGAACGGCGGGATCCGAACGACAGCCGTGAGATGTGGGAGCTGGCGGCCGACCCGCACAACCGCGTGTTCGTGGTGTTCCTCGACGCGCCGCACGTGACGATCGACGGCTCGCATACCATCCGGCGGCCGCTCGTGGACACGTTGAACCGGATCATCGCCCCGAACGACCTCTTCGGCGTGACGACACACCACATCCCCGCGCGCCTCCTGACGCTCGGCCGGCGCCTGCAGACGGTGGAAGAGCAGCTCACGCGCTATTGGCCCTGGGGCGAGCGCAACCGGATTACCCGCGACCCGAGCGATCCGACCGAGGACTACCTGTGGGGATGCTTTGCGGCGACGCCGGAGGGCAAATCGTGGACGGTCGAGGAAGACGGCGTCCGGCGCCCGCTGCACGAGGTGCTCATCGATCGCCGCCGGGAAGACAAGGTGCTGACGAGCCTCGAGGATCTGGTGGCCTACCTCGCCCTGCGTCGAGAGGCGCGGACGGTGCTGCTCGTGATCACGGACGGCTGGCTCCTGTACACGCCGGATCCGCAGTTGGCGAGCCAGGCACGCGTGCTGCAGTCGGGCCCTCCCATGGTCGGCGTCGCTCCCGGTGGCCGCCTGGCCATTCCCACGCAGCTCGACGAGCGCCGCGACCCGGCCGCGTGCAACAACGAGCTCATGCGCCTTGCCAATCTGGACAACGAGCGGCGGCATCGCGATCTCATCCGGCAGGCGAATCAGGCCAACGTGAGCTTCTATCCCGTGCGGCCGTCCGGCCTGGCCGTGTTCGACACGCCGATCAGCGAGGTGCTCGTGCCCGCCCGCCCCGACGTGAACGTCGTCGCCCGCGACCTCAATCGCGTTCGGGGCCGTGTTGACGGCCTGAAGACGCTGGCCCACAACACCGATGGCATCGCGATCGTGTCAACGAACGATCTGGCCGCCGGTATGCGGCGCATCGTCGACGACGTGTCGGCCTACTACCTCCTGACGTACTACTCGACGAACCTCCGGCACGACGGCCGGTATCGACGGATCGAGGTCAAGGTGAAGCGGCCGGAGATCTCGATTCGAGCGCGGCGCGGCTACATGGCGCCAACCGACGAGCCGCGCGGAGAGCGGCCGCCGGGCCCGGCCGCGCCGACCGTGCCGCCCGGCGCGGACGCGGCGCTTGGCGTGCTTGCGCGCCTGCGGACGTCCGCCGAAGCGTTCGTCCACGGCGTCGCGATCGGTGGAGACGTCGTCGTGGCGGTGGAGATTGCGACGGGGCAGCTGGCCGGGGGCCTCTGGAACAACGGCGCCGACGTGCGCGTCGTCCTGACCACGGCGGCGGGCGCGTCGGCGGGGGAGGGCCAGGGCCGCATCGAGCCGGCGACGCGCAGCGCGCTCGTGCGCGTGTCGCTCGCGCCCGGCGCGGCGGGTCCGTGGCGCGTGGCAGCGACGATCGGGACGGCGCCGGACCGGCTCGAGGAACGCGGCGAGATCCGCCCGAGCGAGGGGCGGCTCATTGGCGACGCGCTCGTGTTCCGCGGGACGCCGGCCGCCTCCTCGCCGCTTCGCGCGGCGGCCGACTTTCAGTTCCGGCGGACCGAGCGCGTGCATCTCGAGTGGGCGGTCGCCCGGCCGCTCGACCGCCGCGAAGCGCGGCTCCTCAGCCGGAACGGCCAGCCGCTGCCGGTGCCCGTCACAGTCAGCGAGCGGGACGCCAACGGTCGCGCCGAGCTGGTGGCGGATCTCGTACTTTCGCCGCTGGCCGCAGGCGACTACGTCATCGAGCTGGTGGTCGGAGCCGGGGCGGAGACGGAGCGACGGTGGGTCGGGGTGAGGGTGGTGCAGTAGACGCGTCGGTCCGTGGTCCTGGGTTCGCGGTCCTTCGGTCGATCCTGAGGTCCTGGGGGTCCGGCGGTCCTACGGTCCTCGATCCGGCCCACTGATATGATCGGTCGCCGCGCGCGGGCTTAGCATAGTGGTAATGCTCTGGCTTCCCAAGCCAGCTAGACGGGTTCGATTCCCGTAGCCCGCTCTTATCGGTCCTGGGTCCTGAGTCCGAGGGTCCTCAAACCCTACCGTCTGATGAGGTCGAGCACCTCGTCGCGCTTTCTGGCCATGAGTTCCGGGGTGACGGCTTCGAGGTTGAGGCGCAGCATCGGCTCGGTGTTGGATCCGCGCACGTTGAAGTGCCAGTCGGGGAACTCGGCCGAGAACCCGTCGAGCGTGTAGGTGTGGCCGCCGGCGTAGCGCTCGGCGAGCGCGCGCAGGCGCCCGTCGACAGCCGCCATGTCCGGCACGCGCGTGTTGATTTCTCCGGAGATGAAGTACGTCGCGCGGAACGGCGCGAGGAGATCCTGGAGCGTCATGCCCTTCTGAGACATGAGCTCAAGCATCAGAAGCGCCGGGATGAACCCGTTGTCCGCGTACGCGAAATCGCGAAAGTAATAGTGCCCCGTCACCTCGCCGCCGAAGACCGCATCTTCCTCACGCATGCGGCGCTTGATGAAGGCGTGGCCGACGCGGTTCATGAGTGCCGTGCCGCCGCATCGGGCCACCGTGTCCTTCACTGCGTAGCTCGCGCGGACGTCGTAGACGATCCTGGCGCCCGGAGCCTTGGCCAGCGCCGCCTCGGCCAGGAGCGCCGTGGCGAAATCGCCGGCGATGAACTCGCCGCTGCCGTCGATGAAGAAGCACCGATCGGCGTCGCCGTCCCAGGCGATGCCGATGTCGGCACGCTCGGCGACGACGCGCTCGACGATGTCCCGCCGGTTCTCTTCGATGAGCGGATTCGCCTCGTGGGTGGGAAAGGTCCCGTCCACGGTGAAGCAGAGGCGGGTCGTCCGGCATGGGAGCTGGTCGAAGAGCGGCGGCGCGACGAGGCCGCCCATGCCGCTGCCGGCGTCGAGCACCACGTTGAAGGGCGCCACGGCGGCCGGGTCGATGAAGCTCATGACCTTGCGGACGTAGTCGTCGAGCAGGTCGCGCCGCTCGATGCGGCCCGGGCCGCGGCCGGGGGGAATGGTCCCGCCGGTCACCATGTCGCGGATCTCGCCGATGCCGGCGTCGCCGGAGAGCGGAAAGGCCTCCCGGCGCACCATTTTCATGCCGTTGTAGTCCTTCGGATTGTGCGATGCGGTGACCTGCGCGCCGCCGTCGAGGCCGTCACGGACGACGCCGAAGTACAGCATGTCGGTCGCGGCCAGGCCGTAGTCGATGACGTCGGCGCCCTGCGCGCGGGCGCCGGCGATGAAAGCCGCAGCGAGCGACGGCGACGACACCCGCATGTCGCGCGAGACGCCGATCCGTCCCGCGTCCAGGTAGGCGACGAACGCGCGCCCGATGGCGTGCGCCGCCGCCTCGTCGAGTTCGGACGGGTAGATGCCGCGGACGTCGTAGGCCTTGAAGATGCCGGGTACGATGCTCATGAGGGTGATCGCGACGCGCGCGAGGAATCCGTGAGCACCGACTTGTCGCCGAACGTCGCTGCGCCCGCGACGTCCACGTTCCGGCCGAAGTGACAATGGCGGCCCGCAATCGTGTCACGAAGGCGCGCGTCGGTGTCGACCCAGGTGTTGGGCCAGAGAATCACGCCCTCGACGTCGGCCTGCTCGCCGATGTGGCAGTGCCGGCCGACCACGCTGTACGGTCCGATGCGCGCGCCGCGCTTCACGACCGCGCCGGCATCCACGAACGAGGGCGCCTCGATGCGTGCGCCGCCCTCAACCTTCGCGTCGGGGGACACGACCGCTTCGCCCCGGCGGTCCGCAAACGGCGGCGCCGCAAAGCGCCCGTCCATGATGTCCCGGTGCGCCTGCCGGTACTTCTCCGGCGTCCCGATGTCGAGCCAATACCCACGATAGATGTACGCCACGAACGTCTGGGCGTCCGCGACGAGCGACGGAAAGTACCCCCGCTCGATGGAGAACGGCGTGTCGGGCGGAATCCGGTCGAGCGTGTCCGGCTCGAGCACGTAGATGCCGGCGTTGATCGTGTTCGTCCGGATGTCGGCCGCGGCCGGCTTCTCCAGAAAGCGGAGGACGTTGCCGCGGGCGTCCGTCTCGACGAGCCCGTAGGCGGCCGGGTTCTCGACCGGTGTCAGGACGATCGTGGCCTTGGCGCGCCGTTCCCGGTGCAGGGCCAGCACGCCCGGCAGGTCAACGGCCGTGAGGACGTCGCCGTTGAACACGACGAGCGGCGCGTCGCGCCGTTCGCCCGCCGCGAACCGGATGCCGCCGCCCGTGCCGAGCGGCGTCGGCTCCACGACGTAGCGGAGGTGCACGCCGAAGGCCGATCCGTCGCCGAACACCTCCTCGATCCGGCGCGGCTGGTAGTTGAGACTGAGCACGATCTCGTCGATGTCGGGCACGCGCCGGACGAGGTCGATCTGGTACCGCAGGAACGGCCGGTCGAAAATCGGCACGATGGGCTTCGGCGTGTTGAGCGTCAGCGGCCGGAGCCGCGTGCCCTTGCCCCCGGCGAGCAGAATGGCGCGCATGACAACAGCGCATTCTATGGCGTGTTTGCTCTAGAATGCGACTAGTGAACCTTCCCAACACGGTGACGCTCGGGCGCATCTTTCTCGTGCCCTTGCTGGTAGTGGTCCTGTGGACCGACCCGCGTGACTTCGCCGTGCTCGGCGTGAGCAAGGAAATTCTCGGTGCGGTGATCTTCGGCGTCGCCTCGTTCACGGACTGGCTCGACGGTTTTCTCGCACGCCGCCGGAAGCAGGTCACCGGGCTGGGGCAGTGGATGGACCCGCTGGCCGACAAGCTCCTGGTGACCGCGGCGCTCGTCTCGCTCGCCTACCTGGCGCTCGCCCCGGCGTGGATGGTGACCGTGATTCTCGGTCGCGAGTTCTTCGTGACCGTGCTCCGCAGCGTGGCCCACGCGCGCGGCCAGTCGCTGCCGGCCTCGCCGCTTGGCAAGATCAAGCTGGTCGCTCAGGTGGCCGCGATCCTCATCCTGATTCTGGGCAAGGGCCACCTGCAGGGGTTCTTCGTGCTCGGCCAGATCGCCCTGTGGGTGGCGACGATTGCGGCCATCGTGTCGGCCGTGGACTACTCCCGGCGGATCAACGCGATCCTGGCCCGTCCGATTCCGGCCGTCGGCCCGGTCGCCGTCCCGTCCGCGCCGCCCGAGCGCACGCGCGAGCGCATCAGCGCGTGACGGGCGCGGCCGGCGCGCCCCCGATCCGCCGCTTCGCCTCCTCCACGAACTCGCTCTTCGGATACTGCTTGATGAGCTCTTCGTAGAGCGGGCGCGCCTCTTTGGTCAGCGTGATTCTCGTCAGCGTTTCGGCCAGGTAGAAGATGAGCGCGTCGCGGCGCGTGTAGCCGGGATCCGCGTCGTAGAGCGCCCGGAACCGGTTGAGCGCGCCGAGGTAGATGCCGTTGCGGTACTGGAACCGCCCGATCTCGAACTCGTGGTCAGAGAGCCGATCGCGCGCCTGGCGGTACAAGACGTCCACTTCGGGCTTGTAGTTGCTCGTCGGGTACGCTTCGCGGAAGCGCTCGAGCTCGCGCAAGGCGTCGCGCGTGGCCGTCTGGTCCCGCTGCGGGCCGAGCATCTGCCTGACCTGCGACAGGGCCAGCCGGTACTGCGCGTAGTCGGCCTGCTCGCTGAGCGGCGCAAGCGTCAGGAACTCGCGAAACTCGTTGGCGGCCAGGATGAGCGAGTCGATGCGGCCCTCGCCGAGGTACGAGTCGCCGATGCCGAGCTTGGCGCTGTTGCGATAGGGGCTCCGCGGGTGGGTGTCGACCAGGCGGCGAAAGTACTCGCGTGCCGCCAGCCACCGCTTGCTCTTCAGAGCCTCCATCCCGCGGTCGTACAGGAACTTCTCCTCACCGACCGATCCGGCGACCGGGAGCGGGGGGTCGGAGGCGCACGCCGCCGCTCCAAGCATGACCATCGTCGCCAGCGCCCACGCGATCCGCCCGCTCCGTCTGAACAACGCGATCCTCATCCTCGTTCCGCCCCGGAGGGCGCGGGAGCGGCCGCGCCAAGCTGCCCGTCCAGCCACGCACACTCGGCCGCCAGGCCCGCTTCCAGCGCGAAGGTCGGCCGATAGTCCAGCTCCTGCCTGGCGCGCGTGGTATCGGCCCAGGTGTCCCGCATGTCGCCTTTCTGGGCGGGGGCGCGCCGGGCGTCCGGCGCGCGTCCGGTCAGCCGACCGATGACGGCCAGCACCTCGTTCACAGACACACGACTGCCGCCGCCGATGTTATAGACGGCGCCGGCGCGTCCCCGGTCGCCGGCCTCGAGCGTGGCCCGGACGGCGTCCGCCACGTAGGTGAAGTCGCGGGTCTGCGCGCCGTCGCCGTACAGGGTGATGGGCTCCCCGGTCAGCGCCGCTCGAATGAACCGGTGGAATCCCATGTCGGGGCGCTGCCGCGGTCCGTACACGGTGAAGTATCGCAGCGCCACGGCAGGCACGCCGAAACTGGCGTGATACAGGTGGCTCAGGTGCTCGCCGGCCAGCTTCGTGACGCCGTACGGCGAGACCGGATGGAGCGGCACGTCCTCTTGCATGGGCAGCGGCGCCTCGTCACCGTAGACCGACGATGACGACGCGTACACGAAACGGACGAGGGGCCGGTCCTTGCAGGCCTCGAGCAGGCGCTGCGTGGCCTCGACGTTGTGGCGCGTGTAGACGCCGAACTCGGCGCCCCAGCTCGTGCGCACGCCGGCCTGTGCCGCCAAGTGGAAGACGTGCGTGACGCCGTCCAGAACGTCGTCGAGCGGCATGGACTGGAGCGCGCCCTCCACCAGGCGGAACCCGGGCCGAGCCTGGAGCGGGGCCACGTTGGCGGCCTTGACGGCTCGCGGGTAGAAGTCAGTAAACGCATCGACCCCGATCACGTCGTCGCCGCGATCGAGCAGCGCGGCCGACAGATGGGACCCGATGAAGCCGGCCGCGCCGGTTACGAGCGCCCTCATGCGAAGGCCTCCCGCACGCGGTCGGGAAGGCGGCACGGCCGTCCGGCCCGATCCGTGGCGGCGTGCACCGTGCGTCCGGATGCCCGCGGTTCGCTCTCGCCCTTCACGAACACCTCGTACTGGAACTCCACGCGGACGGGCGACACGAGTCGTCCCGTCGCGCGGACTTCGACCTCGTCATCGTATCGCGCCGGCCGCCGGTAGTGACACTCGGCCTCGATGACGGGCAGGAACACGCCGGCGTCCTCCATCGCGCGATAGGTGCCGCCGAGCGCGCGCAGCACCTCGGCGCGCGCGACCTCGAACCAGACGAAGTAGTGGGCATAGTAGACAACGCCCATCTGGTCCGTTTCGGCGTACCTCACGCGCAGGGAAGCCACCGCGGACGGCATGACCTCTCGGCTAGCGGAGGACGCCCGCGGCCGCGCGCAGCCGGCGCGTGGCGTCGCCGGGATCGGCCGCGCCGAAAATGGAGGCGCCGGCGACGAGGATGGATGCCCCGGCGGCGACGAGCGCCGGGGCGTTGCCCGCGTCCACCCCGCCGTCCACCTCGACGTCGGGCGTGTGGCCGGCCGCGGCCGCGATCGCGCGGCCTTCCGCCACCTTGTCGACGCTCTGCGGGATGAAGCTCTGGCCGCCGAACCCCGGATTGACGGACATGATCAAAAGGAGGTCGCACTCGCCGACGACTTCGCGGACGGCGTCGAGCGGCGTGGCCGGATTGACGGCAACGCCAGCCTGCGCGCCAAGTTGCCGGATCCGGATCAGCGTCCGGTGAAGATGTGGCGCCGCTTCTGCGTGTACGGTGACGATGGCGGCGCCGGCGCCGACGAACGCGTCGAGGTAGCGGTCGGGGTCCGCAATCATCAGATGCACGTCGAGTGGCAGGCGCGTCACGCGCTTGAGGGCCGCGACCACCGGCGGACCGATCGTGATGTTCGGCACGAAATGGCCATCCATGACGTCGACATGCACGAGATCGGCGCCGGCCGCCTCGACCCGGGCGACCTCGTCGGCGAGCCGTGCGAAATCGGCCGAGAGGATCGAAGGCGCGATCCGCACCGTCACTTCGTGACCTCGAGCGTGATCGCCTGCACGGACGTGACGCGGTGGCCGGCGAGCGGCGTCTGGCGCACCACGATGCCCACCGGCAGGCCCGGGTACGGCACCTCGGCGGCGACCGAGACGCGGAAGTTCTGAGCGCGGAGGAGGGCCACGGTACGATCCGCCAGCGTGCCGATGAGGTCGGGCATCACGAACGTCTCCGTGTCATCACGACGGTTGACGAGGAGCGACACGCTGGCGGCGCGCTGCTGCGCGGGCGGGTCCTGCGCCACCACGATGCCCGGGCTGTAGTCGGGCGAGCGGATCTCGGCTCGCAGGCCCACGGCAATCCTGTCGGCGGCCAGGGCGGCCTCGGCCGCCCGCTCGGGCGATCCCACGACCGCCGGGACGGCCGGGTCGCGCTGGCCGTCGCTCAGCCGCACGCGGACCGAACGCTGGCGCCGCAACACGCTTCCCGCCTCCGGGTCCTGAGCGAGGACGTGGTCGGCGGGAATGGCCGGATCCGACCGCCGGGCTTCGTCGACCCGCAAGCTCAGTCCGACGGCGGTAAGCGCCTCGTACGCGCCGGACACCGACTGCCCGCGGAGGTCGGGCACGGTGACCTCGCGCGCGCGCGAAGCGACGCGCATCGACGCCAAAAAGAAGACGCCGTAGGTCACGCCAAGCGCGCCCACCAGCACGAGAATCCGGCCGGCCTTCCACACGCGTTTTCGAACGGGACTTGCCCCGGGGTTGGCGGGCATCAGGCGCGAAAAAGTGTACTACACGAGGCCGCCGGCCCGCCGTTCGAGCACCGCCGCAACGTACGCGTCCAGCCGGTCGCGAAACGGCAGCGTGCGCACGAGCCCTCGGGCGTCGACCACGCGATCGAGCGTTGGCACGGCCGCGGACGGCACCGCCGGTACAAGAGCGAAATCCGGCCGGCTTTCCAGAAACGCGTCGACCACCGCGTCGTTCTCCTCCGGCTCGCTCGAACAGGTGGCATAGAGGAGCCGTCCGCCGGGCCGGACCACCTCGGCCGCGCGCGCAAGAATCTGGCGCGCCGTCCCGGCCAGCCGCTCGAGGTCGGCCGGCTGCCGCGACCACTTGAGATCCGGATCCCGCCGCAGCGTGCCGAGGCCGCTGCACGGCGCGTCAACGAGCACACGATCGAAGATCGGCCGGAACGGGAGCGGGTGCGTCGCGTCCAGCCTCAGGACGCGCGCGTTGACCTGATCGCCGGCCAGCGTGGTCCTGAGGAGCGCCAGGCGCGCCCGGCGGTAATCGCCCGCCACGAGGAGCCCATCGCCCCGGAGCTCGTCGGCAAGCACGCGCGTCTTGCCACCTGGTGCGGCACAAACGTCCAGGACGCGATCGCCTGGGCGGACGCCCAGGGCGTGCGCCACGAGCTGCGATCCCTCGTCCAGGACGGCCACACGCGCCCGCGTGGCCGGGGCGAGCCGACCGAGCGACCCTGGCGGCAGGCGCAGGGCATCTCGCACGACCCGGCCTGGTGCCGCTTCGATGCCCTCGGCCGCCAGCCGCAGAACGAGATCGGCGGCGGACTCACCGCGCATCGGTCGCACGGATACCTCAGGCGCGTCGTTGTTGAACCTGCACCACGCGGCGGCCGCGTCGAAGCCGTGGCGGTCGAGCCAGCGCGCCGCCAGCCACTCCGGGTGCGACAGCGCGACGGCGAGGTAGGCGAGGGTCTGCGTCCGATCTGCGGCGTCGGCCGGCGCGGGTGGGACGGCGGGCGCGGTCGATCGCGCGAGCTTTCGAAGAACCGCGTTGACCAGGCCAGCCGCCCTGGCATGCCCGAGCGCCCGCGTGGCCTCGACGGCTTCGTGGACGACGGCGTGAGCGGGCACGCGATCCAGATGGCGGAGCTGGTAGGCCGCCAGGCGGAGGACGGCGCGGACCGCGCCGTCGAGCGTGGACAGCGGCCGCCGGCTGCAGGCGTCGAGCGCGCCGTCGAGGGCGCGCTGCCACCGGAGGGTGCCGGACACGAGTTCAAGCAGCAACGCGCGGTCGCGCGCCTCGGCCAGGTGCGACCGGCCGCGATCGACCTCCGCGGCGAGCGTCGTGCGGCCGCGCTCGACCGCTACGAGCACGCGGGCCGCGGCGAGCCGAACCGGGGTCATGGCCCGTCGACGGGAAGCGGCGCGAGCCGATCGCCAACGGCCACGTGCCGGCCGCCGAGAAACGCGCGCACGGTCATGGCTCGGCGCCCCTCCGGCTGCACCTCGGTAATGCGAACGGCGCCTGGCCGGGCGGCAATCACCAGCGCGTCCGGCTCGATCGCCACAATCGTTCCGGAGGACGCACTCGCTACTTCAGTCGACGCCACGGCGGATCTGAGGAAGTGCACCCGATGGCCGTGAAGCACGGCTCCCGCCATGGGCCAGGGCTGGAGTCCCCGGATGTGGTCGTGCACGACCGGCGCCGGCCGGCCCCAGTCGAGTCGGCCCTCCGATCGCACGAGCCGTGGCGCGTAGGTCGCAGACGCGTCGTCCTGATCGCGCTCGCGAGCCGCTCCCGCGGCCAGGAGGTTGATCGCCCGCAGGAGCAGGCTTGCGCCGGCGATGGCCAGCCGATCGGACAGCTCGACGCTCGTCTCGTCGGGGCCGATGGCCGTCTCCTCGGCGAGCAGGATCGGGCCGGCGTCGAGCGCCTCGACGAGTTGCATGATCGTCACGCCCGTGCGCGTGTCGCCGGCGAGAATCGCGCGGTGCACGGGCGCGGCGCCGCGCCACCGCGGGAGGAGCGACGCGTGCACATTGATCAGACCGAGGCGTGGCGCGTCCAGGAGGTGACGCGGCAGGATGCGGCCGAAGGCCGCCACGACGCCGAGATCCGCACGAAGGTCGGCCACCGCCGCGAGAAACGCCGCCTCGTCGAGGCGATCCGGCTGGAGTACGGGCAGTCCGTGCGCGATGGCCGCGCGCTTCACGGCCTCGGGGGCGATCCGGTGGCCGCGGCCGCGCCGCCGGTCCGGCTGGGTCACGACGCCCACCACCGTGTGCCGCGACGCCGCGAGGGCCGCGAGGGAAGGCACGGCAAACCCGGGCGTGCCGAAGAACAGCAGGCGCAGCATCATTACCAGCGTCCGGCGCGCTGTAGCTTCCTGATCCTGCGGACGATCACATCCCGTTTGATGCCGCGCAGCCGATCCAGGAACAGCGTGCCGTCCAGATGATCGATCTCGTGCTGGAGCGCGCGCGCGAGCAGTCCCGTGCCCTCGAGCGTCACGGCCTCACCACCGCGATTCTGCGCGCGGACGGTCGCACGTGCCGGCCGCGCCACGGTCGCGTTGAACGCCGGCACGCTCAGGCAGCCTTCGTCTTCGATCTGCATCCCATCGCGCGCGAGAAACTCCGGATTGACCAGCACGTGGAGCTCGCCGCCGCGCCGCCCGGCACTGAGATCGATGACGCACACCCGTAGCGACACGCCAACCTGCGGCGCCGCCAGGCCGATGCCCGGCGCGGCGTACATCGTGTCCACCATGTCGTCGATCAGCCGCTCGAGCTCCGCGTCGAATCGCGTGACAGGCTGGGCCGCCGTCTGCAGCATCGCGTCGGGATACCGGACGATCGGCCTGAGCATCACGCCTGCCCGGGACGCGGCGCGAGCCGGGCGGAGAGCGTCGCCTGGTACCGAAGCCAGGCGGCGTCAATCTCGGCGACCGAGTCGGCGCCGAATTTCTCCAGAACGGCATCCGCGAGCACCAGGGCCATCATCGCTTCACCGACGACGGCCGCCGCGGGCACGGCGCAGACGTCGCTTCGCTCGATCGTCGCCTGACTGGGTGCGAGCGTCTCGAGATCGACCGAGCGCAGTGGCTTCATGAGGGTCGAGATCGGCTTCATCCACGCGGTCGCCCTGATGGGCTCGCCGTTGGTCACGCCTCCCTCGAGCCCGCCCGCGTGGTTGGTCGGGCGCGCCAGGCCGGGGACGGTCCCCGACGCCGTGCCCTCGGCGGGCACGATCTCGTCATGTACCTGCGACCCGGGACGCCGGCTGACGCCGGTGGCCAGGCCGAGCCCCACCGCCTTGATGGCCGGGATGGACATGAACGCCTGCGCCAGCCGGCCGTCGAGCTTGCGGTCCCAGGCGATGTAGCTGCCAAGGCCCGGCGGGACGCCGGTGGCGATCACCTCAAAGGCGCCGCCGACCGTATCGCCGGCCTCACGCGCCCGGTCGATCGCCGCCCGCATCCGCTGTGCCACCCCGGCGTCCACGCACCGCACGTCGTCGTCGGGCGGAAGGGCGTGGATTCGGGCGGGCGCGACCGCAAGTGGATCGCTGATCGCTTCGCCGCCGATCTCGATGATGTGGCTGCTGATCTGAACGCCGTACCGGGCCAGGAGCGCCCGGGCGACGGCGCCGGCGGCGACGCGCGCCGCCGTCTCGCGCGCGCTGGCGCGTTCGAGCACGTCGCGGAGATCGCGGTGACCATACTTCAAGGCGCCAGCCAGATCCGCGTGCCCCGGCCTCGGGCGCGTGACCGCACCGCGCCGGGCGCCGGTCGCCGACTCGGCGGGATCGGCGTCCGCGCTCATCGTGTGCTGCCAGTTGGACCAATCACGGTTTCGAATCAGGAGAGCAATCGGACTTCCCAGGGCATGACCCCGGCGCACGCCCGACAGGATCTCCGCCGAGTCCTGTTCGATGGCCATCCGACGGCCCCGGCCGTACCCCAGCTGGCGGCGCCGCAAGTCAGGGAGGATCAGGTCGGCCGAGATCGGCAGACCCGCCGGTGTGCCTTCGACGATGACGACGAGCGCAGGTCCGTGCGACTCGCCGGCCGTATGGAATCGAAGCATCGGCGGGCCATTCTATCGAAGTTTCTGCAATGCCCCCGCCGTGTCCGGGCCAAACTGGCCGCGCCGACAGCGGACCGCTTCTTGCACAGGCCTCGCGCGCGGTGATGCGTGACGACGTCGCGTCCGTCGCTGACAGTCCTGACACCATCGTCGAATCGGCGATCGCACCGGGCGCCGGAATACGCGTGGTGAGCGTCCCGAAGAGCAGCGGCTTCGGCGTGGTGGGGCCATGCGCGCGGGCGCTTGCGGCGCACGGCTTCGTGGTGGTGCGCGCCGGGCCGCGGGTGACGTTAGGACGGAACCCTCCCCCGGCCGGCAGGCATCTCGCCTTGATTTGCCTGCCCGGCTTCGACCGCGAGTCGACCGCGTCACTGGTCCGGCAGCTTGGTCGCGCCAGCCCGCGAGGTCATGTCATCGTGCTGGTGGTGGGCGACGGCCCCGCCGCGCCTCTCGTGACAGGCGCCGACCGAGTTCGCGAGCGACCGGCGTGCTACCAGCCGTCAGCCCGCGACGTTCGGCGCCCAGCCCGTCCGCTGGAGCGGCCACGCGAGACCGGCATGCAGGCGGACGTGTCGAGACTTGTCGCCGCGGCTGAACTGGACCGCGCAGAGGCCCTCCTGGCGGCTGCTCGCGCCGAAGCCCAGGTGCTGGGTTCGCGGCCAGAAGCGTGGCTTGTCGAAGCGAGTCACGCGCTGGCGTTCTGGCGCGGCCGGTTCGATCGCATTCCGGTCGCCGCGAGCGGCCAGTCCGCGGCGGCCCTGGGATGGTGCGGACTGGGGGCCTGGGCGCGTCGCGAACCGGACGGCCTGGCCGGTGCCGTCGACCTGCTGCGGCGCGAAGCTGTTGATCCATCGGCCCCCGCCGCGGGGTTCTGGCTGGCGTTGGTGTCCATGCTGGCCGGGCGGGTCGACGCGTGCCCGCTCGACGACGTCGGTCGCGGGATCCGGGACGAGGTAGCCGGCATGCTCGAGCTGGCCGTCCGAACGGAGGCTCGCCTGACGGCCGGCCGGTCCGACGATGCCGCCGCCGACTTGCGCTCGCGGGCGCACGTCGGACCCGAACTCGGCCGTCTGCTCTACGACTGGCTGCTCGGCCGCTGTGCGCCAGGTGCGTCCAACGCCGCGGCCACGATCGCGCGCATCAGGCGCGCGGGCGCCGAGGGGATCTTCCGCTGGGGAGAAGGGAAGGGGGGCATGCAGATGTCTCAGGGACTGGCGGCGCTCCTGCAGCTCGTGCAGGACGCGGACAACGACCAGGCGGCGCTGGCGGGCGGATGCGGATGGTTGCGACGGCACGCGGGCGCCGACGCGGTGGCCCTCTTCGACGCCGCGGGCGCGCGCCTCATTGCCAGCGACGGCTGGCATCCGAGAGACGGCTCGGGCACGGCTCCGGAGACCGTCGCCGCGCCGGTGCGATCCGGTCGCGCCACGATCGGCCGGCTCGTCGCGCGCGGGCCCGAAGCCGGGCGGCCGGCGCTCGAGCAGGCGATGCCCACGCTGGCCGCGCTCATCGCGCCAGCCCTTCGATCCAGACTCGACGCGCTCGAGCTGGCGCGCGAGGCCGATCGGATCGCGCCGGAAATCCTCGGCAGGAGCCCGTCGATGGTGTCGGTGCGCGAAGCCATTGCCCGCGCCGCCGGAACGCCCTTCCCGGTGCTCATCGAGGGCGAGAGCGGGACCGGCAAGGAACTGGTCGCTCGCGCGCTGCATCGCCTCAGCCCGCGACGAGACCGCGCCTTTGCCGCCATCAATTGCGCGGCGCTGTCGGACGAGCTCATCGAGGCCGAACTGTTCGGGCACGCCCGAGGGGCGTTCACGGGCGCGCTGGGAAGCCGCACCGGGCTCGTCGAGTGGGCGCATGGCGGGACGTTGTTCCTCGACGAAGTCGGCGAGCTGTCGCCGCGCGGCCAGGCCAAGCTGCTCCGGGTGCTCCAGGAGCGGGAGATCCGTCGCGTCGGGGAGAACGCGCCCCGATCCGTGGACGTGCGGGTCATCGCGGCCACGAACGTACCGCTCGTCGAATCGGGCGGGCGCGCGGGCTTCCGGCAGGACCTCTTGTTTCGGCTGGCCGTGATCCGCATCCGTCTGCCGGCGCTGCGCGATCGCGTCGAGGACATTCCACTGCTCGCGCAGACGTTCTGGCAACACGTGGCTCTGGCCGGCGGCCGTCGCGCCACGCTCGGCCCGGACGCCGTGGCGGCGTTCTGTCGGCACGCCTGGCCGGGCAACGTCCGGGAGCTGCAGAACGTCATGGCCGGCCTCGCGCTGGCGGCGCCGTCCCGAGGCCGGATTGGCGAGCGTCACGTGCGCCACGTGCTGGCCAGTGCCACGGCCCAGGACGCGGCACTCTCGCTCGGCGTGGCGCGGCAGCTCGCCGAGCGGCGCACGATCGCCGCGGCGCTCGCCCGCCACGGCGGTCGCCGGACGGCGGCTGCGGTGGAGCTCGGCCTGACCCGACAAGGTCTGACCAAAGCGCTCCGCCGCCTAGGCCTGTCCGGCACCGGACCGAAGGCGGCGGGTGTTGCCTGAGTCCGGCCGATGGGCGATCATCCCGTCCGCCGTGCTCGCGTACGCGATTCGTCGAGTGGCGCTCACGATTCCGGTGCTCCTCGGCGTCGCCACACTCGTGTTCGCGCTCATTCACCTCGTGCCGGGCGACCCGGCCGAGGCCATGCTCGGCGAGTCGGCGCCCGCGGCCGACCTTGACGAGTTGCGGCGGACACTGGGCCTCGACCAGCCGCTTGTCGTCCAGTACGGCCGCTATCTCGGCCGGCTGGTGCAGGGCGATCTGGGCGTGTCGTTTCGCTACCGCACGCCGGTCCGGCAGGAAATCGGATCGCGTCTCGGACGGACCGCGGAGCTCGCGATCGCCGCGATGGTCGTGGCCGTCGCGGTTGCGATCCCTCTGGGCGTCGTCGGCGCGTTGTATCAGGGCCGCGCGATCGATCAGGCGGCCATGACCGTGTCGCTCCTCGGCATCTCGATGCCGAACTTCTGGCTCGGCCCCCTGCTGGCGATCGTCTTTGCGGTGCAACTGGGCTGGCTGCCGGTCTCGGGCACGGGGTCGCTCGCGCATCTCGTGCTGCCGGCCGTGACGCTCGGCGCGGCGCTTGCGGCGATCCTGGCGCGCATGACCCGCGCCAGCCTCCTTGACGAACTCCGGGAGCTGTACGTGCTCGCCGCGCGCGCGCGCGGCCTCTCGCGGTTCAGGGCGGTCGTCGGGCACGCGCTCCGCAACAGCCTGATTCCGGTCGTGACGATCATGGGCTTGCAGCTCGGCGCCGTGCTGACCGGCACGATCATCACCGAGACCATCTTTGCGTGGCCGGGCATTGGCCGGCTGCTCATCCAGGCGATCAACTTCAGGGACTATCCGCTCGTGCAGGGCTGCATCCTCTTCATTGCCGTCACGTATGTGGCGATGAACCTCATCGTCGACCTGGCGTACGCGTGGCTCGACCCGAGGATTCGCTACCGATGACGCGCACGCTCGGAATCGTGCTGGTCGGTCTGGCAGCAGTCACGGCCATCGTCGGACCCTGGGTCGTGGGCGCGGACCCGATCGCGCAGAATCTGCCCTTGCGGCTGCAGGGGCCGTCGGCCGCGCACTGGCTGGGCGTCGACGAGCTCGGTCGGGACATCCTGGCGCGGCTCGTCGTCGGCGCCCGGATTTCGCTGGCCGTGGGCTGCGCGGTGGTCGGCGTGTCGGCGGCGCTAGGCATGGCGATCGGCGCCGTGGCCGGCTATGCCGGCGGCGCGCTCGACACGGCGATCGGGCGGGTGATGGACGTGCTGCTGGCCTTCCCTGGCATTCTGCTGGCGATCGCGCTCGTCGCGGTGCTTGGCCCCAGCCTCGGCAACGTCGTGCTGGCGCTCGTCACGATCGGGTGGGTGAGCTACGCCAGACTGGTGCGGGGCCAGGTGCTGAAGGTGCGCGAGCTGGACTACGTGCAGGCCGCGCGGGCGCTTGGGGCGCCCGTCGGGCGCGTGATTGCGAGACACGTGGTGCCCGCCACGTTTTCCGCCGTGACGGTGCAGGCGACGCTCGGCATGGCCGGAGCCATCCTGGCCGAAGCGTCACTCAGCTTCCTGGGGCTGGGCGTGCAGCCGCCGACGCCGAGCTGGGGCAGCATGCTCGATGCGGGACGGTCGCACCTGTTCGAGGCTCCGCACCTGACGATTGTGCCGGGCCTCGCCATTGCGCTGGTCGTGCTCGGGTTCAACTTCGCGGGCGACGCGCTGCGCGATCGGCTCGATCCCCGGTCGAGCTGACTCGGATCCCGCTAGCGGATGGTCCGCCTGAGCCGGAGCAGTTCGGGATCGTTCGGCGAGAGCTTCAGCCCGGCGTCGAGGGCGGCGTGGGCGCCTGGCTCGTCGCCGGCCAGCCACCTGGCCCGGGCCAGGTGGCCGAACGTGCGGGCGTCGGCGTTGCCGAGGTCGACGGCGCGCGAGAGATGGCGGGCGGCCGCGATCGGCTCCCCGGCGCCTAGCGACAGCTCGCCGATGCGCCGCGCCCGCGCCGCTCGAGTCGCGGGCGGCGCCGTGTCGCCCTCGAGCAAGTCCAGGTGCAGGAGCGCGTCGCGCGCCACGAGATCGTGTGACAGCCGCGCCGCGGCGTCGGCCAGGTACTGGAACGCCACGCGTTCGACGGGGGACGTCGCCACGGCCTCGCGGAGGATGCGCTCGGCGCCCGCGATGTCGCCGGAGAGATAGAGAGCGCGCCCGTAGAGGGCCATGCCTTCACCGCGGCGCGCGGTGCCTCCCAGCGCTCGCTCCAGCGCCGCAAGCGCCCGTGGCACCGACGCCCGGTCCCCGGCGCGTTCGGCGCGCGCGAGCAGCACGCGCGCGAGCGCGATCTCGACGCGGGAGTCGATCTGGGTCCCGGCGCGCAGCTCGGACAACGTACCAAGCGCGCCGTCGTACTGTCCTGCGGCCGCCTGCGCGAGGGCGATGGCCACGCGACGGTCGATGCGCGCATCGGCGTCGGCCAGCAGCTGGAGCTGGCGCAGCTCCTCGACGTGACGGCCAGCGGCGCGGTAGGCGTCTGCCAGCTCCTCGCGCGCGGGCGTCAGCCCGGGCGAGACGCGAACGGCATGTTCGAGCGCGGCGATCACGGTGTCCAGTGATTCGCCCGTGTCCCGGTACACGAGGGCGAGCAGGTAGTGCGCCTCGCCCATCGTGTCGTGCCGCTCGACCAGGCGCCGGAGCGGGTCGGCCGCCGCGCCGGCCGCCCCGGCCTCGTACCTGGCGAGGGCGAGGCGGTAGATGAGCTCGGGGTCGGTGTCGCCGAGCCGTTCGGCCGCGAGGCCGAACCAGACCGCAGCTTGGGCCGGGTCGTTCTGGGCGACAGACAGATCGCCCATCGCCACGAGCGGCTCCGGCGCGTCGGGAGCGAGGCGGTGCGCCTCCCGGAGGTTGGCGAGCGCCTCGTCGGTGCGCCCCTGCGCGCGGTAGGCCTCCGCACGCCGGAAGTAGGCCGCCATGGACGCGGGTCGCAGCACGAGCGCGCCACTGAACGCCTCGATGGCGCCGAACGCGTCCCCGTCGGCCAGCGCCCGCTCGCCGGCGGCCAGGAGGCGCCGATACTCGCGCTCCCTGTCCACGCGCTCGACAATGACGACCGCCCCGGCCACCAACAGGCCGAACAGGGCGGCGGAGGCCGCCGCGGTCAGTACTCGTTTCACCACAGCATTTTACGCCCGGGAACCGCCGACGGCAGGCGGGGGTCTAACCGGATCAGAGCCCAGGCGTCGACCTGGTGTTACCATGGCCGCAGAGAGTCTCGTGAAGCCTGCGCGCGTGCTGACGTGGCCGGATGCCGTCAGCGCTGATTGGGCGCTCGTGCAGCAGTGCGCCGCGGGCGACGAGGCGGCCTGCACGCGCCTCGTGACCGACCACCAGCGCATGGTCTATCAGCTCGCGCTGCACCTGCTCGGCGACGCGCAGGAGGCGCTCGACCTCTCGCAGGACGTTTTCCTGCGCGTGTTCCGGACGCTCAGGCACTTCCGCGGTCATTCCACGCTGCGGACCTGGATCTACCGGATCGTCATCAACCAGGCCTCGAACCGGCAGCGCTGGTGGCGCCGGCGGCGGCGGAGCCAGCAGGTCGCGCTCGACGACCTCACGGCGACCTACGGCGAATTGCCGGATCGGCGCGACTCGGTCGCGCCCGATCGGCGGCTCGAAGAACGCGAAATCGCGGCCGTCGTGTGGCGCGCGCTGGATGCGTTGCCGTTCGACCAGCGCGCCGTCATTGTGCTGCGCGAAATCGAAGGCCTGCGCTATGACGAGATCGCCGCGTCACTGGACGTGGCGGTAGGTACGGTGAAGTCTCGGCTCGCCCGGGCTCGTGAGAGCCTGCGCTCGGGCCTGGGGGCGCGGTAATGCTGCTCGACTCCGGTCACGCGACTCGCGACGAGCTTGGCGCCCTGATCGATGGCGAGTTGTCCGGCGCCGATCACCGTCGCGTCTCCGAGCATGTCGATCGCTGCCCCGCCTGTGCCGTCGAGACCGAGCGCGTGCTCAACATCGGCGACCGGCTGCGCCGCGCGGCCCGCACGCGGTGGGTCCTACCGGCCATGGACGGCCTGGCGGGCGGCGTCGTCGCCCGCGTACGCGCGGAGGCGTCACAGTCCTGGGGCGCGACGATCGACCGCGGGCTGGACGACTGGCACTGGTTCATCGTGGGGGGCGGGTCCGTCGCCGCGACGTTCGTGTCCATGGTCTTCGTCACGGGCCTCTTGATCTTCGGATCGCTGCCGGTGCAGAACGACTCGCTCGCCGGGTTGATGTCGAGCCTCCAGACGCACCCGGGGACCGTGCTGGTCGAGGTCGCGAGTCCCAACGCGCCCGTCATGCAGGTCAACTCCGGCGCCTCGCGTGTCTTCGTCATGCCGGCGACGATGCACGTCTCGGAACAGGAGCTGGTCTCCGAGTTCACCAACCTCGTCGTGTCCGACCGCGGTCGCATCGTCTCGCTGGCGGAAATGCCGGAACGCGAGCGGCACAACGCCGAGGCCCTGCTCCAGCAGATTGGTGAGATGCGGAAGGCGCCGGCGTCGTTCGGCGCGCCCAACCGCCTGGACGTGCTCCGGATTCGCCTGTTGACGACGACCGAAGTCAGCGCCCGTGGGCTTCGGCCCTGAGCGGCGGTCCGCTATCCCGATTTCACCGCGGCCTGCGCCGTGACGTTCTGGAGAAGGTCCGTCGCCCGCAGCATGAGGCGCGCCGCGTCGGCCTCGGACGCCAGGGGAATCTCGTAACGTTCCTCGGGCGAGTCGGCCAGCCCGTCGGCCGGATACACCACCTGCCACGGGCCGCTACCCAGCGAGTACTCCAGCTTCTGGATCGGGCTCTGCGCGTCGCGCACGCGCACGACCGCGCGCACGGCGCCGGCCTGGCGCACGATCTCCACGGTCATGGCCGGCGGCGTGTTGTCGACCTCCACCGGCACGCTCTCGCGCTCGCCGGCGAGCGCGCGGTCCGTCGGATTCGAGGGCGCATCCGACGCGATGATGCGCAGCACGTAGCGCCCGTCGGGGACGGTTGCGGTGTCCCAGACGGCAATCGTCTCGGTCAGGCCGCTCCGGAGCGCACGCCAGATTTGCTCGCCCTCACGGCGGCCCTCGAGCGTGTAGGTCAGGCGGTCGCCGTCGGCATCTTCGGCCTTCCAGGCGATCGTCTGCAACCCCTTCTGATACATCCGGCGACCGGGCGGCACCGCGGGCGGACCCTGATCGCCGGGCGGCCGGCGACTGTCGGCCGTCCGGTCGTCGATCCCGGCAATCGCGCCGTCTTCCCCGGCAAACGGCCGCTGGAACACCACGCCGGGTGGGTGAACGGTGATGTCGCTCACGACCGGCCGGCTGTTGCGCGGCAGGTAGGCGACGGTGACCGAGGTCAGTTGCGGTGGCGGGCCCGACGGCGTCCGCGTGAGCACGGCGCGCCACTGGATGAAGCGTGCGGGCGGGCTCTTGATCGCCTCGCCCTCGCGCCGGGTATGGGGGCCCGTCCACTCGCTCCATGAGTCATCGGGCCGGTCGGTGTTGCCCGATCGGGTGTGGAGCGCGACGGATCCCGTGCCCTCCCATCTCACGAGACCCCACGTTGCCACGCTCTTCGAATCGCGAACGGGGGAGACGTACACGGCCGGCGTCTGGTCGCCCGGACCGGGCGAGATCACGCGGCCAGGATTCGCCGTGGCAAACGAGGAAAGTCGCGCGCCGGCGCGCGGCGGCCCGGCGAATCGCGTGATCTGCCGGGCGTCAACGCCAGTCAGCAGGAGGACTTCGCGACTCGGCTCCACGCGATACAGCCGGCCTTCGGGCCCTGTGGCCACCAGCACCCGCCCGTCGTCGGTCGTCGTGATGTCGTAAATGACGTCCGGCGTTTCCCAGACGGCCTCCCAGGTGCCCGTCGGATCGATGCGGAAGAGCACGGACCGTCGCGCGGGCGACGGCCCGGCAGGCGTTGCCGCCGCCGCGGGAGGCTGGGCCATCGCCACGGAAGGGGTCTCGCCGCCCGCTGGCGCCGGTTCATCGCCCCGGTTCACGGCCGCGGCAAACACGACACCGGCGGCCGTCGTCGCCGTCGCCCGAATCTCCGTCAGGCCCGACTCGAGCATGACGAAGGGGCGGTCGTCGCTGCCGAATCGATAGACGCGGCCGGGCGATTCCGTCCCGGCTAGCACCCGCCCCGCGCTGTCGCGGCCAAGTGACACGACATGGGCCGCCGGCGGGCGATAGACCACCTGCCCGGTGCCGTTCGCGTCGACGCGGTAGACGACGGCCGGATTGCCGGCGCCCACCCAGACGCGACCGTCCGTGCCGACGCTGAGCGCCCAGATGTACTTCTCCGGAGGATCGAAGAAGGGACGCGCCGGACCCGCGCCCTCGAGGACGTACACGCGCCCGTCGGGCGACGTGGCCGCGTACACGCGCGTGCCCGTCACCGCGACGGCGAAGGTATTGGTCTCGTCCGCATCGAAAGCCGTTTCTTCGGCCCGGCCGGAACGAAGCCTCAACAGCCGGCCGTCGCCGCCGGTGCCCGCCCAGAGCGTGCCGTCGGGCGCTTCGGCGAGGCTCCAGACCTGTGCGGGCGCCGACGTGAGCCGCGGCACGAGTTGCGGTCCCGGAGTGACGACGCCCTCCTGGCTGACGAACACACCCTCGGAGGTGCCTTTCAGGAAGTCGGCGGCAGATGCCACGGTCCAGAAGACCGGCCCCGACGCATTCGCGGGCCACGCCAGCACGGCCGCGGCCGCGAGCGTCAGGAGAACGCGGCGGGCGGAGAACCAGGTCATGGGGTCCGGGACGAGGATCCGGCGTTGCGCGGCCGGAGCGTGATGGTCAGCTCGCGCGATCCGCGGACGGCGTGTGGAAGGCGCCGTTCCCAGGCGCCAACCGCCGTCCGCGCGACCGGCGCCGACGCCACCGTCTTGTCCTCGTCGAACACCGTGCGAACGGACGCCGGAAGGGCAGGCAGGGTCTCTCCACCGACGACCGCGCCGGGGCTCGCCGCGAGCAGCCGCACGTACAGGCGGTTGTTCCGTCGTGCGGCGTTCATCTGCGCGAGCAGAGCGGGCCAGGACGCGGGGCGGGCGGGTTTGAGCTCGCGTTGCTCGAGGGCCGTGAGCGTCGAGGCGTCGCAGACGAGGAGCGTCAAGGGGCCCGAGGCTTGCGCCGGCATGTCGATCGGCAGAGACACGGTTTCCGTGTCGCCGCGGTAGCGCCGGAGCTGGACGTGAACCGTGTGGGTCGCGCCCGGCCGTGGCGCCGTCGTGTCGAGCCACGCACGTTCGATCGAGACGGCCTCGACGGCTTCGGTCACGCGCAGGGTCACGTCGAGACGCTCCGCGAGCGCCGGCCGGAACTCGTTGGACGCGGCCGCGCCGATCGACGCCGTCAAGCCCGCCGCGGCCAGCGACGCCGCCATGTCCCCGGCGAAGACGTCGTCGAGCTCCACCTGCCCGTTGCTGCCGAACGACACGGATCCGCGAGCCTCGAGCGTCATGGGTCCCGCCTGGCGCTCGTAGGTGATGAGCGAATTGAGCACGGACACGTACGCGAAGAGCGGCGTGAGCGTCTGGTCGTGCAGGACGAAGAACCGCAGACGCCGCTCGGGCTGGCGCGCCGACGCCAGCGTCAGATTCACCTCGAGCTCGCGGGGGCCGGCGCCGAGCAGGCCGCCGACGGCCGTCGCGCGATCCTGCGTGACGGTGCCAATCACCGGCCCGAGCGTCGCGATCTTCATCGACGAGTCGAGGCTGGGCAGCACGGTGTAGACGCGCGATCGCGTCATCGCGAACGACGTCGGGCCGAGATTGAGGAAGGGATGGCCGAAGGCATACACGCGGGCGCCGTCGACATGCGTCACCGTGCCGGTCGCGCCCATCTCGAGGTCGCCGCGAATCAGGGCCATGCCGAAGGCATCGCCCGGGCGGAGCGCCGGCAGATCCGGCGTGGGGCGGCTCGGCGAAACGGGCGACTGCTGTCCGGACTCGTCGGTCAGCGCGAGGCGCAGTTGGCGATCGAGGCTCGCGTCGAATCCGCTGAGCACCATGGCGGCGCCGATCGGGCGGAGCACCGGCGCCAGGTCCGCCAATGACGTCGGGCCGACGACTCGCAGGTCGGCTGACGCGCGGCCGATGGGCGCGCGCGCGCGCGCCGCCACGCGGGCAAAGGCGCCGAACACGGCCTCAGGCGTCGCCGGCCAGGCGATCGCGAGATCGCCCGGCGCGCGCGCCGGGGCGGCGCCGACGGCTTCGAGCATTTCGCCGATGGGTGTGATCCCCGCAAGCGGCTCCTTGGGGAACGACCCAAGGGCGTAGGAGACGGCGCCGACGAGCCGCCCGTTGATGTGCACCGGGCTGCCGCTCATGCCTTGGATCACGCCCGCCGAGTCGAGCGGCCCGCCTTCGAGGCGCGCGAGGATCAGATCCCGGCCGGGACCCACGACGTTGCGAATCACGCCGAGGATGTGGACCTGGAACTCCTCGATCGTGTCGCCGGCAAAGACGCTTCGACCCACGCCCACCATGCCGGGCCGGACGTCGTCGATCGACAGGAACGGAGTCGCCTGGGCGCCGACCGCGACCCACGCCGCCAGCACGCCGCCAAGGGCCAGGGCCGAGGCCGCGCCGGGGGACGGTCTGTGCATCGTGGCGGCGGCTCCTCGCTCCCGTTTATAACACGCGGTTGACCGCGTTCGCGGCCGTCTGCTACGCTCGGGGCGGATTGACGCGCGTGATAGCCCGCCCGACGCCTGTCGGAATCGCTCCGGCCACTTGGTCGTGGTGGTATGCCCCGCAGGCTGAGGGGGGCGGCGCGCCCTGAGACGGTCGCGCGCGCCGGTGTTCTGAAGCCCCTTCAGCCGCACGCTGACGGGGCTTTTGGTTTTTTTGCGGGCCGATCGGCCTCGGCGTCGACGACGCCGAAGGAGGCGGAATCGCCAGCATCGTCGAGACCGTGACGGCCGACCGGATGGCCGACCTCCGGCGCGCGCGCGATCGTGCCGTCCACGCCGACCTCGTCGAGATCCGTCTGGACGGCGTCGCCGACCTGGACGTCGCCGGCGCGCTCGCGGGCCGCACGCGACCGGTCGTGGTGACGTGCCGTCCGGTCTGGGAAGGCGGGCGCTTCGATGGCGACGAAGGCACGCGCCTCAGCATCCTCGGCGAGGCCGTGCGGCTCGGAGCCGAGTTCGTCGACGTCGAGTGGGCCGCCGACTGGCGGAGTCTGCCGCGCGGCGAGCGCACGGAACTCGTCCTCTCGATGCACGACTACCACGCACCGCCCGCTGACCTCGTCGCGCGTGTCCGGGCGATGCGCCGGTCGGGCCAAGCGCTCATCAAAGTGGCAGTCATGGCGCGCGGGCTCGGCGACTGCTTGACGCTGCGCGAGGCCGTGCGTGACGCCGGTCCCGTGGTCGCCGTAGCCATGGGGCCCGCCGGCCAGGTCGGCCGGCTCTGCCCCTGGCTCGTGGGCTCCGTGTGGACGTACGGCGGCAGCGCCGCGCCCGGCCAGGTCCCGGCCCGCGAGCTCGCCGAGACCTACCGCGTGCGGTCGACGTCGACGTCGACGGCGATTTACGGCGTGGTGGGCGAGCCGCTGGCCCACTCGGCCTCCCCGGCGATGCACAACCCCGCGTTCGGCGACGCGGGGTTGGACGCCGTCTACGTGCCGTTCGAGACCTCCGATGCCGGTGAGTTCCTGCGGGTCGCCGAAGCCATCGGCGTCGCCGGTGCGAGCGTCACGGCGCCGCTCAAGTCGCGCCTTGTCGAACTGGGCGTCGCCCCGGATGCGATGGCCCGGCGGGTTGGTGCGGTGAACACCTTGCGGCAGGCCAACGGCCGCTGGGAAGGGCGGAATTTTGACGTCGCAGGCTTCCTGGCGCCGCTCGAACGACGTGCGGTGCCCCTCACGGGCCGGCGCGCCGTCGTACTCGGCGCGGGCGGCGCCGCGCGTGCGGCGGCCTGGGCGCTGAAGGCGCATGGGGCCCGCGTGGCGATTGCGGCGAGACGACGTGCCGAAGCCGAGCGGCTCGCGCAGGAACTGCAGGTGACGGTTGCCGCGTGGCCGCCCGTGCCCCCGTGGGACGTGCTCGTGAATGCGACACCCGTCGGGACGTGGCCGGACGCGGCGCGATCGCCGATCGAGGGATCGGCGCTCGACGGGGGCCTGGTCTACGACCTTGTCTACAACCCGCCGGAGACGGCCCTCGTCCGGGCCGCGCGTGCGGCCGGCGCCGCCACGATCGGCGGACTGGAAATGCTGGTGGGACAGGCGTGCCGCCAGTTCGAGTGGTGGACGGGCCGGACCGCGCCCGTCGCCGCGATCGAGCGGGGCGCTCTGGAATTCGTCCAGCGCCGGTCAGGAGGCTCATGATCGAAACGACCTTTGACGAGTTCGTGGACCGATCGCGCCGCGGCACGTTCGTGCCCGTGTGCCGCGAGATCATGGCCGATCTGCTGACGCCCGTGTCGGCGTTCCTGAAGATCGCCGAGCACTCCGACTACGCGTTTCTGCTCGAGAGCGTCGAAGGCGGCGAGCACGTCGGGCGGTACTCCTTCCTCGGCAAGGATCCCTTCCTCATCCTCCGCGGCCGCGGCGGGCAGACGACCATCGAGGAGACGGGCGTCCGGCGCGCGAGGACGGAGCCGTTCATCGACGTCCTGCGGGGCCTGATGGCGGAGTTCCAATCTCCGTTCGTGCCGGATCTGCCGCGGTTCACGGGCGGCGCCGTCGGCTATCTGGACTACGACACGGCCGAGTGGTTCGAGCCGGCCGTTCGCTCGGACAAGCCCCCGCGAGATCGCGATCAGGCCGGCTTCATGATCTTCGACACGATTCTGGCGTTCGACCACGTCAAGCACCGGATCCTGGCGATCGCCAACGCGCGGCTGCGGCCGGGGGCGGACCCGCGGGCGCTCTACGACTTCGCGCGCGCGAAAATCGACTTTTTCGAGCGCGAACTCGAACGCAACCTCTCGCGGCCCGAACGCCGCGCCTCAGCCGGCCTGCACGTCGTCGCCGACCAGACGCAGGAGGCGTTCGAGGCCGGCGTGCGGCAGATCCAGGCCGAGATCGCCGCGGGGGAGGTGTATCAGGCGGTGCTGTCGCAGCGCTTCGAGGCCACGACGACGGCACCGCCGTTCGACGTGTACCGCGCCCTGCGCCATATCAACCCGTCGCCGTACATGTTCTTCATTCGCCTCGGCCGCGACGCCATCGTCGGCGCGTCACCGGAGATGCTCGTGCGCGTCGAGGGCCGCCACGTGGAAACCCATCCCATCGCCGGCACGCGCCGGCGCGGTGCGACGGGCGACGAGGATCAGCGCCTGGCCGAGGAACTCCGGCGGAGCGAGAAGGAACGCGCCGAGCACGTGATGCTCGTGGATCTGGGCCGGAACGACATCGGACGAGTATCGGAGATCGGGAGCGTGCGCGTGCCGCAGTTCATGGCGCTCGAGCGCTATTCCCACGTCATGCACCTCGTGTCGCGCGTCGAGGGCCGGCTCGCCGACGACCGCGATCGGCTCGACGCGCTGGTGGCCACGTTCCCCGCCGGCACGCTCACGGGCGCCCCGAAGATTCGAGCCATGCAGATCGTCGACGGTCTCGAGCCGACGCGGCGCGGGCTGTACGGGGGCGCGGTCGGCTACCTGGACTTTGCCGGCAACCTCGATTTCTGCATCGCCATCCGCACGATTGCGATGCGGGACGGCCGCGCCGACGTTCAGGCGGGCGCCGGCATCGTGGCCGACTCGATGCCGGCAGCCGAGCACGAGGAGACGCGGGACAAGGCGCAGGCGCTCCTGCAGGCGCTGGCGATGGCGGAGAAGGGGCTCTAGATTCGGAGCCGCAGCCGATGGTGCTCATCATCGACAACTACGATTCGTTCACCTGGAATCTCGCGCACCGGATCGGCGAGCTCGGCGCCGAGGTGCGGGTCGTCAGGAACGACGCGATGACCGTCGAAGACCTCGAGCGCTTGCAGCCGGCGAGGCTGGTGGTGTCGCCCGGGCCCGGCCGGCCTGAAACGGCCGGCATCTCGGTTCAGGCCCTGCGCGCGTTCGCTGGACGCGTGCCGATTCTCGGCGTCTGCCTGGGCCATCAGGCGCTGTCCATCGCGTTCGGCGGGCGCGTGGAGCGCGCACCCGTCCTGATGCACGGCAAGACGTCCGCCGTCCAGCACGAGGGCACCCATCTCTTTGCGGGACTGGCGCCCGAGATCGAAGTCGGTCGGTACCATTCGCTGGTGATTCCGGACGACGGGATGCCGGCGGGGTTCGCACGGTCGGCGTGGGTGGCCGACGCGGGTACGATCATGGGCGTCCGCCATGCGGCCTGGCCGGTGTTTGGCGTGCAGTTTCACCCGGAGTCGGTGCTGACGCCGGTTGGCCATCGGATCCTGCTGAACTTCCTGGAGAGTCGGTAGCCATGTTCGTGCCGCTGCTCGAAAAGCTCGGTCGTCACGAGGACCTCACGAGCGCCGAGGCCGCTCTGGCGATGAGCGCCATCATGGACGGCACCGCTCAGCCGGCGCACATCGCCGGCCTGCTCGTAGCGCTCAAGCTCAAGGGCGAGCGTCCGGGCGAGATGGTTGGTTTTGCGAGGACCATGCGCGAGCGCGCCGTGCGGATGCCACGTGCGGTGGATGGCGTGTTCGATACCTGCGGGACCGGCGGCGACGGCGCCCAGACCTTCAACGTCTCCACGGCGGCCGCGCTCGTGGTGGCGGGCGCCGGCGTGCGTGTGGCGAAGCACGGCAACCGGGCCGTGTCCAGCCGCTCGGGGTCGGCCGACGTGCTCGAGGCCCTTGGCGTGCGGCTCGATGCCCCGCCCGATCAAGTGGTCCAGGCGCTCGAGGAGGCCGGCCTCGCGTTCTTCTTCGCGCCGGCCTGGCACCCGTCGATGCGGCACGCGGCGCCCACGCGTCGTGAACTGGGTGTCCGCACCGCGTTCAACCTGCTGGGGCCGCTGACCAACCCGGCAGGTGCCCGCCGGCAGCTCATTGGCGTGTCGAGACCCGAGCACACGGAGCTTCTGGCTCGCGCGCTCGGCGATCTGGGCGCCGAGCGCGCGTGGGTCGTGCACGGCGCCGGCGGCCTCGATGAAGTGTCGACCCTCGGTCACACGAAGGTGTCGGAGCTCCGCGGCGGGATGGTCAACACGTTCTACGTCCACCCGAGTGACGCGGGCCTGCCGCTCTCCGCGCCGGGCGATCTCGCCGGCGGCACGGCCCTCGAGAATGCGGCCATGGTCGAGGCGCTGCTCGCTGGCGACACGGGAGCGCGGCGCGACGTGGTGCTGATCAACGCCGGCGCCGCGCTGCTGGTGGCTGGGCGCGCCGACTCGCTGGCCGACGGCGTCGCGCTGGCGGCGGACAGCCTGGCGAGCGGACGGGCGCGCGCGGCGCTCAATCGGCTGCGGGAGGTCTGCCGGCCGTGAGCGGCGATCTGCTGGCGGCTGTGGTCGCGGCATCCCGGCGCTCGGCGACGGAGCGCGAACGCCGGGCGCGCGCGCCGCACGAGCCGCCGGCCCTGACGCGAGCGTCGGGTGCATTCGTCCGGGCGCTCGCGGCGCCCGGACCGAACGTCATCGCGGAATGCAAGCGACGGTCGCCGTCGCGCGGGGTGCTCCGCCAGGCGTACGATCCGGTCGCCCTCGCCCGGAGTTACGCGTCGGCCGGCGCGGCGGCGATCTCGGTGCTCACGGAGGCGACGTTCTTTGACGGGTCGCTCGATCATCTGCGCGCCGTGCGGGACGCGGTCCGCCTGCCCCTCCTTTGCAAGGACTTCATCGTCACAGATTTCCAGGTGCAGGAGGCGCAGGCGGCCGGCGCCGACGCCGTCCTCCTGATCGTCGCCGCGCTCGACCAGCCGACGCTGGTGCGCCTGATGGGCCGGGCGCAGGACGTGGGCGTGGACGCCCTGGTCGAAGTACATGACGCCGCGGACCTTGCACGCGCGCTCGAGGCGGGCGCCACACTCGTGGGCGTCAACAGCCGGGACCTGCGGACGCTTGACGTCGCGCCGGAGGTGTTCGACGCGCTCGCGCCGGCCATCCCGCCCGGCGTCACGGCCGTTGCCGAGAGCGGGCTGTCGTCGGGCGCGGCGCTCGGTCGTCTGCGCGGCCTGGGCTACCGCGGCTTTCTCATCGGCGAACGCCTCGTCACGCAGGCGGACCCGGGACGCGCGCTGGCCGACCTCATCCGGGAAGCGGGGAGCGGACGATGAGAGTCCGCGTGAAGATCTGCGGCATCACACGGAGCGAAGACGCGCGGCTGGCCGTCTCGCTCGGCGCCGATGCCCTCGGGTTCATCTTCTGGCCCGGCAGCCCGCGCGCGATTGCGGCCGACCTGGCCAAGTCGATCGTGGACGCCGTGCCTCGATCGGTCACGCGCGTCGGCGTCTTCGTCGACGCCCTGCCCGATGACGTGGCGTGGCTCGTGAGCCGCGTGGGTCTGGACGCCGTGCAATTGCATGGACAGGAGGAGATCCGTCCCTTTGAAGGTGTCGGGGCCACGCTCGTCAAGGCCGTCCGCCTCGAAACCGATCGTGACGTCGAGCGCGCCGCGGCGCTGCCTGACTTCGTGACGCTTCTCGTGGATGCCGCCGATCGAAGGCTCCCCGGCGGAACGGGACGACAGGCCGACTGGCAGCGCGCGGCGCGGCTCGCGGCCGGGCGGCCCATCATGCTCGCGGGCGGGCTCGACGCCGGCAACGTCGCCGACGCCGTTCGGACCGTTCGCCCCTGGGCGGTCGATGTGTCGTCGGGCGTGGAGCGCTACCCGGGCATCAAGGACCCCGAACGGCTGACACGGTTCTTCGAGGCGATCGCCGGCGTGGGGGAGGAGTCGTCGTGAGTCGCCGGACGACGAGCCCCGGACCGGTGTTCGGCCGCCGCGATCCCGATCGGCGCGGGTACTTCGGCGAGTTCGGGGGACGGTTCGTGCCCGAAACGCTCATGGCGCCGGTCGAGGCGCTCGAGTCGGCCTACCTCGAGGCCCGGCGGGATCCTGAGTTCGTCGCGGCGCTGTCCGGCCTGCTCCGGACGTTCGTCGGCCGGCCGACGCCGCTCTATGAGGCCCGGCGTGCCGCTGGCGACACCGGCGTGCGGGTGTTTCTCAAACGCGAGGACCTGGCCCATACCGGCGCGCACAAGATCAACAACGCGCTCGGGCAAGCGCTCCTGGCCCGCCGCATGGGCCGCCGACGCATCGTCGCCGAGACGGGCGCGGGGCAGCATGGCGTCGCGACCGCGACGACCTGCGCGCTTCTGGGCCTCGATTGTGTCGTCTACATGGGTGCCGAGGACATGGCGCGTCAGGCTCTGAACGTCTTCCGCATGCGCCTGCTCGGCGCCTCGGTCGAACGGGTCGATACCGGCAGCCGCACGCTGAAGGACGCCATCAACGAAGCCATGCGCGACTGGGTCTCGCATGCCGACACGACGTACTACCTCCTCGGGTCGGTGCTGGGGCCGCACCCGTACCCGCTGATGGTGCGCGAGTTCCAGTCGGTGATCGGCCAGGAAGCGCGCCGGCAGATTCTCGACGCGGCCGGCCGCCTGCCGGACGTGGCCGTCGCATCGGTTGGCGGCGGCAGCAACGCACTCGGTCTCTTCGACGCGTTCGTCGACGATCCGGGCGTGCGGCTGGTCGGCGTCGAGGCCGGCGGGCGAGGGCTGACGCCGGGCGATCACGCCGCGCGCTTCGCCGGAGGCGGCACGGGCGTCCTGCACGGCACGCGCAGCCGCGTGCTGCAGGATGCCGACGGCAACATTCTGTCCACGCACTCGGTGTCGGCCGGGCTGGACTATCCGTCGGTCGGACCCGAGCACGCCTGGCTGCAGTCGATCGGTCGCACCGAGTACGCGTGGGCGGGCGACGGCGAGGCGCTCGAAGGATTCACCTGGCTGGCCGGGACGGAGGGCATCCTGCCGGCGCTCGAGGCGGCGCACGCGCTGGCCTGGCTGCGTCGCCAGCTGAGCAGCTTCGGGCGGGGTTCGATCGTGCTCGTCAACCTGTCGGGTCGAGGCGACAAGGACGTCGACACGGTGCGGCACGTGATGGCCGCGGGCCGGGACGGCGCGTCGTGAGCCGGCTCACCTCGACGTTCGAGGCGCTTCGGTCGCGCGGCGCAAAGGGCCTGGTGACCTACGTCACGGCCGGCGATCCCGATCTCGCGCGATCAGCGGAGGTCATTCGCGCGGTGGCGCGGGCCGGTGCGGACGTGATCGAGGTTGGCGTGCCGTTCTCGGATCCGCTCGCTGACGGGCCCGCGATTCAGCGGGCGACGGAGCGCGCGATGGCCGCCGGCACGACACTCGGCACCACGCTCGAACTCGTGGCGGCCGTGCGGCCGTCGGTGACGGCGCCAGTCGTGCTCTTCAGCTATGTGAATCCGGTGCTCTGCATGGGCCTCGACACGTTTGCTGACCGGGCCGCGCTGGCGGGTGTGGACGGCGTGCTGCTCCTCGATCTGCCGATCGAGGAATCGACGGGCGTGCGGGCCGTGCTGGATCGGCGGGGCATCGATCAGATCTTTCTGGTCAGTCCGACTACGTCCGAGGCGCGGCTGGCCGAGGCCGCGCGGCTCGGCCGGGGCTTCTTGTACGCGATCTCGCGGCTCGGCGTGACGGGCACGCGCGAGGCGGTGGCCGCGACGGCCGAACCGCTCGTCAGGCGGATTCGCGCCGTGACGGAGCTGCCGATCGCGCTTGGGTTCGGCATCGCGAAGCCGGAGCACGTTCGGCGCGTCTGGGAGTATGCCGATGCCGCGGTCGTCGGCAGCGCCCTCGTGGAGGCCGTAGGCGCGGCGGCGGCAGCCGGGGACAGCCCGGCGACGGCGGCGGCGGCCTGCGTCGGTCGGCTGAAGGGATTGTCGGATGGACATTGATGCCCTTCGCGCACGGATCGATGCGATCGATCGCCAGTTGGTTGCCCTGCTCGGCGAGCGAGCGGCGTGTGCGCGGGCCGTCGGCAAGCTGAAGGAAGCGGCGCGCATGCCGATCTACCAGCCCGAGCGCGAAGCCGAGGTCCTGGCCAACGTCCAGGCCGCCAACGCCGGTCCGCTCGACAACGCCGCGATTGTCAGGCTGTTCGAGCGGATCATCGATGAGGCCCGGCGCCTGGAGCGGCTCGCCGCCCGGTCGCGTCCGGAACGGTAGAATCAGGGTCGGAACGAACGGAGCACGGTCATGGTCGTGGTCATGCAGGAGCGGGCGACGGAAACCGAGGTGCAGGCGGTCATCGCCCAGCTCGTCGAAATGGGCTTCGATGTGCACCGATCGACCGGGGCGTCGCGCACGGTGATCGGCGCCGTCGGCAACGGCAACGGCGATCCGCAGCTGCTCGAGGTGCAGCCGGGCGTGCAGGAGGTCCTGCGGATCTCGGAACCGTACAAGCTGGCCAGCCGGACGTTCAAGCCCGACAACACCGTGGTGGTCGTCGGCGACGTCCGCATCGGGGGCGACGAAGTCATCGTGATGGCGGGACCGTGCTCGGCCGAGTCGGAAGCGCAGGTCGAGAGCACGGCGGCGGCCGTCAAGCGCGCGGGCGCCAAGCTGCTCCGGGGCGGCGCCTTCAAGCCACGAAGCTCGCCCTACTCCTTCCAGGGGCTTGGCGAGAGCGGGCTGCGGATGCTCCGCGCCGCCGCCGACCGCCACGACCTCCGGCTCGTGACGGAGGTCATGGAGGTCAACCAGATCGACGTCATCGAGCGCCACGCCGACATCCTGCAGGTGGGCGCCCGCAACATGCAGAACTTCTCGCTCCTGCGCGAGCTCGGCCGATCGCAGAAGCCGGTGCTGCTCAAACGCGGGATTTGCGCCACGATCGAGGAGTGGCTGCTCTCGGCCGAGTACGTCCTGGCCGGCGGCAACACCAACGTGCTGCTCTGCGAGCGGGGCATCCGGACGTTCGAGAGCTACACGCGCAACACGCTGGACATCTCGGCCATCCCGGTCGTGCAGAAGCTCAGCCACCTGCCCGTGATCGTCGATCCGAGCCATGGCACCGGCCGGCGCGACAAAGTGGCACCCATGGCGCGGGCGGCCGTCGCCGCCGGCGCCGACGGCCTGCTGATCGAAGTGCACTGCGATCCCGATCACGCGCGGTCGGACGGCGCCCAGTCGCTCTTTCCCGCGCAGTTCGAGCGGCTGATGGCGGAGCTGCGCATCATCGCGCCGGCCATCGGGCGCAGCATCTGCGTGGAACCCGTGGCGAGGCGCGGCTGGAGCCGGTAGGGGCCCATGGCGGGACGGGCCGGCGTCACTCCGCCCTGCGGCGTCGTGGGTGTCGTGGGGCTCGGCCTGGTCGGCGGCTCGATTGCCCTGCGCATCCGGGCCACGTGGCCGGACGTGCGGGTCATCGGTCTCGATCGCCGTCGCGTGATTCAAGAGGCCGTGCGCGCCGGCGTCATCCATGACTACGGCACCGTGCTCGGCGACCTGGCCGACTGCGATCTCGTCGTGCTGGCGACGCCGGTGCCCGCCATTCTCGAGCTCGTCGAGGAAGCGGCTGGCGAACATCTCGGCTGCGTGCTGACCGACGTCGGCTCGACCAAGCGCGTCATCGTGGCGGCGGCCGCCCGCGCGGGCCTGACCCGCTTCGTCGGCGGCCACCCGATGGCCGGGGCCGAGCAGGCCGGCCTGGCGCACGCGCGCGCCGACCTGTTCGAAGGCCGGCCCTGGCTCGTGGTGGGTTCGGACGGCGACGCGAGCCCCGCGCTGGATCTGGTCGAACGCGTCGTCGGCGGGCTCGGCGCCGAGCCGCTGCGGATGGATGCCACGGCGCACGATCGGCTGATGGCGTACGTCAGCCATGTGCCGCAGCTCGTCGCGTCGGCGCTGATGACCGTGGTCGGGCAGCGATGCGGCCAGGCGGGACTCCGGGCGTCCGGCCCGGCCCTCCGCGAAATGACCCGCGTGGCCGCCAGCCCGGTCGAGGCCTGGCACGGGACGCTCGCGACGAACGCCGACTTCGTGGCCGAAGCGCTCGAGGCGTTCGTCGCGCGCCTGCCGTCGGCGCGCGCCCTCGGCGAGGGTCCGGAACTCGGGACGCTCTTTGCCGAAGCGCAGCGGTGGCGCGCCGAGCTCGTGGCCATCATGGCGCGCGGACGGGCGTGACGACGCCGGCGAGCCCGCTCTGGCGACCCGATCCGGCGCGCATCGCCGGATCGCGGCTCGCCGCCTTCCGAGCCGACGTCGCCCGTCAGGGCGTCGCGCCTTCTCCGGGTGTCCACGCCCTGCACCGCTGGAGCGTGGACGCGCCAGAGGCGTTCTGGGCGGCCGTCTGGGATTTCGCGGGCGTCATCGGCGAGCGGGGCAGGCGGGTGGCGGTCGATCTCGATCGCATGCCCGGCGCGCGGTTCTTCCCGGATGCACGCCTGAACTTCACGACCAACCTGCTCGCCGATCGTGATGACACGCCCGCGATCATCGCGACGTCGGAGCGTGGCCCCGACCGGCAGCTCACACGCGGCGAGCTGGCGGTCGGCGTCGGTCGGGCGGCCGCTGCGCTGCGCCGCGCCGGCGTCGTCCCCGGCGATCGGGTCTGCGGCATCGTCGCCAACATTCCCGAGGCGATCGTGGCGGCCCTGGGCGCGGCCGCGGTGGGCGCCGTCTGGTCGTCGTGCTCGCCCGACTTCGGCGTGCGCGGCATCCTCGATCGGTTCGGACAGATCGGACCGTCCGTGCTCGTGGCCGTGGACGGCTACGCGTACGGCGGGAAGTGGTTCGACTGCCGGACCAAGGTCGCCGAAGTGGCGCGCGATCTCCCGGGCCTTCGTCAGGTCGTGCGGGTGCCCATGGCGGAGTCCAGCGATCGCGGCGGAGGGCCGGACGTCGTCTGGTGGGACGACTGGCTCGGTGGGCAGGCGCCGGACCTGGCCTGGGAGCCCTTCGCGTTCGATCACCCGCTCTACATCCTGTATTCGTCGGGCACGACCGGCGTGCCGAAGTGCATCGTGCACGGCGCCGGCGGCACGCTCATCCAGCATGTGAAGGAGCACCAGCTCCACTGCGACGTGCGGCCCGGCGACCGCGTCTTCTACTTCACCACGTGCGGCTGGATGATGTGGAACTGGCTGGTGTCGGCGCTCGCCTCGCGCGCGACGATCGTGCTGTACGACGGATCGCCGTTCTTTCCCGATGGCCGGCGGCTGTTCGACCTCATCGACCGGACGGGCATCACGCTCTTCGGCGTCTCGGCGAAGTACATCGACGCCGTCGCCAAGGCGGGCCTGCGGCCGGCCGAGTCGCACGGGCTCGCCTCGGTGCGGACCATCACGTCAACGGGTTCGCCCCTCTCGCCCGAAAGCTTCGACTTTGTCTACAGCACGATCAAGGCGGACGTCCATCTGGCGTCGATCTCAGGCGGGACGGATATCGTCAGTTGCTTTGTCGGCGGCGACCCCACGGGACCGGTCTGGCGCGGTGAGATTCAGGCGCCAGGTCTCGGCATGGCGATCGACGTGTATGACGAACACGGCCGGCCGGCGCCGGGCGCCCCGGGTGAGCTCGTGTGCACGGCGCCGTTTCCCTCGATGCCGGTCGGCTTCTGGAACGATCCCGAGGGCGCGCGATATCGGGCGGCCTACTTCGAGCGGTTTCCGGGCGTGTGGTGCCACGGCGACTGGATTCGTGCGACCGAGCACGGCGGCTACGTGATCTACGGACGTTCGGACGCGACCCTCAATCCTGGCGGCGTGCGCATCGGCACGGCGGAAATCTACCGTCAGGTCGAGGCCCTGCCGGAAATCCTCGAGAGCCTCGCTGTCGGACAGGCGTGGCAGGGCGACGAGCGAATTGTGTTGTTCGTCCGGCTGGCGCCGGGCGCCACGCTCGACGCCGCGTTGCGGCGCCGCATCGCGGACCGGCTCCGCACCGAGGCCAGTCCTCGGCACGTGCCCGCGCGGATCGTGGCCGTGGGTGACATTCCGAGGACCAAGAGCGGCAAGATCGTGGAGCTCGCGGTGCGGGAGGTCATTCACGGGCGCGCCGTGAAGAACCGTGACGCGCTCGCCAACCCCGAGGCGCTCGAGCTCTATCGCGACCTGGCGGAGCTCGGCACGTGACACAGCGGGCGGCCGTGCGCATCCGCCCGGAGACGATTCGAGGGCTCGTAGCCCACGCCCGCCGCGCGCGGCCGCGCGAAGCCTGCGGCTTCCTGGTGGGCCGGGGCGCCCGCGTCGCCTTTTCCGTCCCGGTTCGCAACATCGCCCGCGGCCTGACGCGCTATCGGGCGGACCCGGCCGAACACCTCGCGCTCCGCCGCGCGCTGCGGGAACTGGTGCCGGCGCTCGAGATCGTCGGTGTCTACCACTCGCATCCGCGCGGGCGGACGTGGCCGTCGGAGACGGACATCGCCGAAGCCCTGTACCCGGACTGGATTCATGTCATTGTCGGTCTCGCGGGCCGGCGAGCCGTCGTGCGCGCGTTCGTGATGACACGGGGCCGTGTCCGGCGTCTCGCGATCGCCCGCGTGTCGAATGGCTGGAGTAGAATCCCTGGTTCCAGCGGCGCGTGACGGCTGCGGAGAGAGGACCTGATGCACCGATTCGTCGCGAGCTCGGCTCGACCCGATGACCTGGCGGTCGACATGCTGTTCGTCCCCGTCTTCCGGGACGACGACGGCCTGGCGGACCTCCCCGCGCTCGACCGGGCGACCGGCGGGGAAGTCGGTCGGGCGCGGTCGTCGGGCGAGTTCCGATCGAAGGTCTATGAGGTCTTCGTCACGCCGGTCACGGGAACGGGCTTCAAGGCGCGCCGCGTGGTCCTCGTCGGGGCCGGCCTGCGCGCCGACGTCGACGCCGAGCGGATCCGTCGCGTCGGCGCGATCTGCGGATACGTCGCTCGTCGCCACACGGCCGCCACGGTGGGTGTCGTCCTCCGCCCGGGCGTCCCCGTCCCGCACGCCGCCCAGCACCTGACCGACGGGCTGTCGGCGGCCGAGTTCGATACGGGCACGTACAAGGACGATGGGGACCCGCCGCGTCCCTATCCGCGCGAGTTCACCATTGTGGCGCCGGGCGCGGACGCCGGTGCCCTGACGCATGCGGTCGAGCGGGGCCGGGTCGTCGGCGAGTCGGTGAATCTGGCCCGCCGGCTCGCCCACGAGCCGGGCAATGTCCTGACGCCCAGGGAGTTTGCGACGCGCGTGGCCGCGGTCGGCGCCGACGCGGGCCTGGCGGTCGAGATACTCGACGAGACGCGCCTCGGCGCGCTGAACATGCGGCTGCTCCTCAGCGTGAGCCAAGGCAGCGCCGAACCGCCGCGGCTCGTCGTGCTGCGTCACGAGCCGCCGGGAGCGCCGGCGGCGCCGGTCCTCGGACTCGTGGGCAAGGGTGTGACGTTCGACAGCGGCGGCATTTCGATCAAGCCGGCCGACGGCATGGACCGGATGAAGGGCGACATGTCCGGCGGCGCGGCCGTGGCCGCGGCCATGGGCGCGCTGGCACGGCTGCGGTCGCCGCATCGTGTGCTCGGCGTCATCCCCATGACCGAGAACATGCCGGGCGGGCGGGCCACGAGGCCCGGCGACGTCATCCGGGGCGCCAGCGGACGGACCGTCGAGATTCTCAACACCGACGCGGAGGGTCGGCTCATCCTTGCCGACGCGTTGTGGTACGCGCGCGAGCTGGGGGCCACGCATCTCGTGGACGTCGCGACCCTGACCGGCGCGATCATGGTCGCCCTCGGCCGCACGGTGTCGGGGCTCTTCGGGCAGCCGGCCGCGTGGGTGGACGCGGTGCAAGCCGCCGCGGCGCGCGCCGGAGACCGCTTCTGGCCGATGCCCATCTACGAGGAGGCGCGCGAGCAGATTCGGAGCGAGATCGCCGACATCGTGAACTCCGCCGGACGGTATGGCGGCGCCGTCACCGCGGCGGCATTCCTGCGCGAGTTCGCCGGCGACGGGCCGTGGGCGCACCTCGACATCGCCGGCACGGCGTGGGCCGACTCGAAGGAGCCCTACCAGCCGAAGGGGGCGACCGGCGTCGGCGTGCGCGTCCTCACGGAGCTGGGGATGACGGCGGGAGATTCGACCGGGGGATGAACGGGCTCACCGGCGGCGGGTGATCCGCCTCTGGCGGATGCCGGCGCCGCCAGCGCACGAGCAGGAACGCCAGCAGGCCCGCCAGCGCGAACGAGATCAGCGCGAGGACGCCAGCGAGGCCGAGCGCCGAAAGGATCACGTCGCCGAACGTGATCTCGGGCGCCGGCTGCTGAATCACCGTGACGACGAAGGCGTCCGGCGGGGGCGGCGGTTGCGTCTGCACGGTCCTACCGCCGGGCGGTCGTGATCTTCTTGAGCGAGGCCTGGTACTTCACCACCGCGTCGGCCAGCGCCTGCGCGATGTGCTGGCGGTAGCTCGGCTGCTTGAGGAGCGTCGCCTCCGTGCGGTTGGACAGGAAGGAGACCTCGCTCAGGACGCTGGGCATCTGCGCGCCGATCAGCACGACGAACGGCGCCTGCTTCACGCCCAGGTCCCGCGTGGCCTTGTTCTGGCTCGTCAGACGGCGGACGAGCGACGTCTGCAGGATCGTCGCCAGCTCGCGCGACTCGTCCAGCTTGTTGTTGAGCGCAATCGCATTCAGGATGGCCGGGAGCGTGCCCATCGTGTGCGTGCTGGTGGCGTTCTCGCGCGCGGCCACGGCCTCGGCGTCGGGCGTGGTGGCGAAGTTGAGCACGTAGGTCTCGATGCCGCGAACCGTGGCCTGGCGGCTCGAGTTCGCGTGAATCGAGAGGAAGAGGTCGGCGTTTTCGCGGTTGGCGATGGCCGTTCTGGCCTCGAGCGGCACGAACTCGTCCGTGCGCCGAGTCAGCACCACCTCGATGCCCGGCTGCTGTTGGAGCAGCCGCTCGAGTCTGAGCGCGATGTCGAGCACGAGGTCGGCTTCCGCGATGCCGTTGGCCTGGGCGCCAGGGTCGTGCCCGCCGTGGCCGGGATCGATGACGACGCGCGACACGCCCATGCCGAGTTGCCGCGCGATGGAGTAGGCGCCGCGGCCCAGTACGGCCGGGGGCGCCGGGGCTGGCAGGGGCGTGGCCACCTCGCGCAGAGGCGGCGTCGGGGGCGGGCCGGCCGCGGGCGGCGGCGTCGTCGCGGGCGGCGCCCCGGTCGGGGGCGTGGACGGCGGCGCGGCGCTGGCACCCTCGGGAAGGGCCGCCGTTGTCTCCACGTCGACGACCAGGCGGAACGGGTTGTAAAGCGGGAACGCCGTGAAGCGCGGCTGGCCCTCCAGATCGAGCACCACCCGCGTCACGCCCGGCGTCGGCCGCCCGACCCGGACGCCCTTAACGAGCGGGCTCGCGATGGCGCGAATCTCGTCGGCGAGCGACGAGGCGGCCGCTGCGCTCGAGAAGTCGAAGTACGCGCGGTCCGGATTGCCGACGCGGCCGTGCGAGTACGGCACTTCGTGGGTGAGCTCGATCGTGATCCGGTCGCCGCGCGGCAACGGCGCGCGGCTGACCGTGCGGACGGCCGCCACGGGCGTCGTTGCCGGAGGCTCGCGAGGGGGGGCTGGCGCCGACGGCGCCGCACGCGGAGGAGGCGTTGCCTGCTCGAGGGCCGAGGCCTCCGCGTCAGCCTGGCGCACGAGCCGGCTGGTCGGGTACTCGCGCACCAGCCACCGCAGGAGCTTGATGGCCTTCTGCCGGTCGGCGCCGTCGCCGGCCTGCTCGAACGCCTGGCGCAGGAGGAGCGCGCCCTGCCACAGCGCGTCGTCGGCGTAACCGGTCCGCGGGTAGGTCAGCACGATCACCTCGTAGGCCCGAGCCACCGATCGCAGTGACTCGACGGCGGGCGGCGTGGAACCGGCCAGCGCGGCCTCGCGGGCCTGCGCCCGCTGAAACATCTCCTCGGCAGCCTGCGCGCGGGCGGTCGACGGCGCCAGCGAGACGACCAGGGTGAGGGCGGCCGCAAGAGCGGCGGGCGCGAGCGGGCGGGACGTCATGGGCGTCATGGCTATTTCAGTTGAGCGTCGACCTCGTCGAAATAGGTGTCGGCCACCAGCACCTCGCGCTTGCCATTGACGGCGGGCGACACGATGCCGTCCATCTCCATCATGTCAATCAGCCGGGCGGCGCGGCTGAACCCGATGCGCAGCCGGCGCTGCAGGTACGAGATGGACGCCTGGCCGGTCGACACGACAATCCGGGCGGCCTCGTCGAACAGGTCGTCCTTCTCGAACTCCAGCTTGTCGGCGGGGGCCTTTTCCTCGGCGGTGATCGACGCGTCGTAGACCGGCTTGCCCTGCTTGCGGATGAAGCTGCACAGCCGGGCCGTTTCCTGCTCCGAGATGTACGGGCCGTGAATGCGGACGAACCGGGAGGACGCCGGCGGCAGGTAGAGCATGTCGCCCTTACCCAGGAGCTGTTCCGCGCCATTGCCGTCCAGGATCGTGCGCGAGTCGACCTTGGAGGCGACCCGGAAGGCCAGCCGCGCCGGAAGGTTCGCCTTGATCAGGCCGGTGATGACGTCAACCGACGGGCGCTGGGTAGCGAGGATGAGGTGGATGCCGACCGCCCGCGCCATCTGCGCGAGCCGCGCGACGGACTCCTCGACTTCGTTGCTCGCCGCCATCATGAGGTCCGCCAACTCGTCAATGATGACGACGATGTGGGGCATGGTCTTCGGTTCGGGACCGCCGGGCTCGCGCGCTCCCGGCTCGAGCATCGTGGCGCGAACGTTCCGGTTGAACTGGTCGATGTTGCGAACGCCGTTCGCGGCGAGCGTCTTGTACCGCTCCTCCATCTCGCGCACGCCCCACCGCAGGGCGTTGGCGGCCTGCTTGGTGTCGACGACGACGGGCGTCAGGAGGTGCGGAATGTCTTCATACATGCCCAGCTCGAGCCGTTTCGGGTCGATCATGATGAACCGCACGTCGTCGGGCGACGAGCGGAAGAGAATGCTGCTCACCATCGCGTTGACGCTCACCGACTTGCCGGCGCCCGTCGATCCGGCAATGAGCAGGTGGGGCATCGTGGCCAGATCGCTGACAAACGGCTCGCCATGGATCGTCTTGCCGAGCGCCAGCGTCAGGCGCGACGTCGAGCGTGCGTAGGTTTCCGTTTCGAGGAGCTCGCGCAGGTTGATCGTCTCTCGATAGGGATTGGGAATCTGGATGCCGACCGTCGACTTGCCGGGAATCCGATCGATCAGCACGGATTCGGCCTGCATCGCCAGGCACAGGTCATCGGCGAGGCCGGTAACCCGGCTGTATTTGACGCCCGCATCCGGCTTGAACTCGTAGGTCGTGACGACCGGCCCGGGGTGGATCTGCACCACGGACCCTTCGACGGCGAACTCGCGGCACTTTTCTTCGAGCAGGCGCGCGGCGTCCATCAGGTCCCGCTCGTCGATCTTGCGCTGATCCTTCGGCGTGTCAAGGAGCGAGAGCGGTGGCAGTGTGTATCCGCCCTTCCGGCGCTCGAGCGGCGACCGCGCCGGCTCGGCCTCGGCCAGGGGCAAGGGCTGCGCCAGGGGCGCGCGGGCCGGTCGGCGCGCGGGCTGTGCGGGCCCGAGGCGCGGCTCGTCGGCGTCCGCGTCGATCTCGGTGCCGATCTCGCCGGCGGGCACCGGCCTGTTCCGCGCCACCTTCAGCCGGGCCGCGGCGTCGGCGACCTTCGTTTCGATCTCCGGCGCGTGCTCGCGGCCGGCCTTGCGGACGTGCTTGTCGATGATCTGCCGGCGCTCGCGCTCGCGGCGCCGATCGGCCTGCCAGGCGCGGACGCGATCGAGCCACGTGCGCTCCTGCCGGAGCCGCGCCGCCAGCCGGCTGAACGCCGCGCTGAAGGAAAACTGCGTGGCGAGGATGATGGACAGGGCGAGGAGCGCCATCAGCACGATGGCGGCGCCGGTCCGATTGAGGTACGCGGCGACCACCGACGCGAGCGCGTCGCCCAGGGCGCCGCCCGCGCGGAACGGCCGGGCGCCCGTGTCGAACGCGCCGAAGGCCAGGGCCAGGAGCGCCGCGGCGCTCGCGACGAGCAGCAGCGCGCCGACGAGTTTCGTGTAGCCCGATTCGATCGGGCGGCACCAGAAGTGGTGCCAGCCCACGACGACGAGCGCGGCCGGGATGAGGAACGCCGCGTAGCCCATGAGCTGGTACGAGGCTTCCGCGACAAACGCCCCGACGCGTCCCGCGAAGTTCACGGGCGCCTGCGAGCCGAGATTATTGAAGAACCACGCCGGATCGCTGGACGTGTAGGTGCCGAGCGCCACGAGCCACACGAGGGCGCACGCGAAGAGCGCCACCCCGGCGACCTCGTTCATCCGACGTGACAACGTGGTCTCAGACACGAAACGGCCTCTCAAATCTCCATCACGACCGGCAGGACGAGCGGCCGGCGGCCGGCGCGCTTGCGAAACAGCCGCTGGACTTCGAGCCGGATGCGCTCCTTCAGCAGGCCCGGGTCGGTGCGCTCTTCGCGCGGGGCGTCGCTGATGGCGCGGGCGAGCACCCCCGGCGCCTCCCGCAGCATCGCGTCATGCCGGGCGTCCACGGCCAACCCCCGCGTGATGAGCTCCGGGTCCTGCTCGAGCACGCCCGTCTGGGCATTGATCGCCACGACCGGGACCACCAGACCGTCCCCGGCCAGGTGCCGGCGATCCCGCAGCACCTCGTCCGCGATTTCACCGGTCCGCGTGCCGTCTATAAGGACGCGGCCCGCCGGGGCGCGGTCGACCACGCGCGCGCCGTCTCCATCAAACCGGATCACGTCGCCGTCTTCGGCCAAGAGGGCGGCCGTTTGCGGACAGACCATCGTCGCCATGCGGGCATGCCGGGAGAGCTGCCGGTACTCACCGTGTATCGGCACGAAGAATCGGGGTCTGACAAGGGATACAAGCATTTTCAGTTCTTCGGCGCTGCCGTGGCCGGAGACATGGACGTGCTTCTCGCCCTCGGCGACGACCTCGGCCCCCCGCCGGGCAACGTGGTTCATCACCCGCCCGATGGCCTTCTCGTTCCCCGGGATACTCCGGGCCGAAAACACCACGGTGTCCCCGGCCCCGAGGCGCACGTGCCGGTGGTCGTCAATGGCAATCCGCGGCAGAGCCGCCAGCGGCTCGCCCTGCGACCCCGTGCAGACGCACAGCACGCCCTGCGGCGCGAGGTCCTTGACCTCGGCCTCCCGCACCTGGACGCCGGGCGGGCATTTGAGGTAACCGAGCCGCCCGGCAATCTCGGACGTCTGCACCATACCGCGGCCGACGAACGCCACCTTGCGATCGAACTGGTCCGCGAGATCCACCAGCATCTGCAGGCGGTAGACGCTCGTCGAGAACGCCGTCACCACGATCCGTGCCGGCGCGCTGCTGAAGATCTCCTCGAAGCCCTCGAGCACGTCGCGTTCGGATCCGGTGTAACCACGCCGGTCCGCGTTCGTGCTGTCGGAAAACAGGGCGAGGACGCCTGCGGCCCCCAGTTCGGCGAACCGATGCAGGTCGAAGAGCTGGCCGTCGGGCGGCGTCTGGTCGATCTTGAAGTCCCCGGTGTGGACGAGCGTCCCGACCGGCGTGTGGATGGCCACCGCCACGGTGTCAGGAATGCTGTGCGTGACCTTGAGGAACTCGAGGCGGAACGGCCCGGCCGTTACGGTCTCTCGCGGCGAGACGACCACGAGCCGATCGGTCGCATCGATGCCGTGCTCGACGAGCTTGGGCTCGACGAGGGCAAGCGTGAGCCGCGTGCCGTACACCGGCCCGTCCACCAGCCTGACGACGTGCGGCACGGCCCCGATGTGGTCCTCGTGTCCGTGCGTGAGGACGAGCGCCGCGATGCGGCCCTTGTAGGCCGAGAGCGCCGACAGGTCCGGAATCACCAGGTCGACGCCGAAGAGCTCCGGCTCGGGGAACATCACGCCGGCGTCCACGAGAATGGCTGAGCCTCCGCACGCCACGAGCAGCATGTTCATGCCGAACTCGCCCAGGCCGCCGAGGGCGATGACGTCCACCGGCGGCGCTTCGCGCGCGGGTTCCGATCCTGACAATGGCGCACCCTCGACTTCTCCCGGACACATACCCGGCGCGAGCGGGCTCGCTCGCCACGGGCAGCCGCGGCGCGGGCGCACCGCAGTTCGGCCAAGGGTGTCCGGCCCGTGGGGTCGCTGGGAGAGACCCGACAAACAGGCTGGAAAACTCGCGAAACTATAGCACAGGGCCGCGAGGAACCGAAGCGACGTGCTCCGCAAGCCGAGCAATCTCTGTGACTTGCAGCGTCTCCGGTCGGCGCTTCGGATCGAGGCCCGCGAGAGCCAGCAGGCGCGCGCTCTCGTGGTGGAAGGGCTTGAGCGCGTTGCCGAGGGTCTTCCGCCGCTGGCTGAAGATGGTCTTGACCAGCCGTTCAAACCTGGCCGAGTCCGTGACGTGGGCCGCCGCCGGACCGAAGTCCAACCGGATGAGCGAAGACCAGACCTTGGGCTTCGGCAGGAACGCTCCCGGCGGCAGGTCGACGAGCCGGGAGACGCGGGCGTGCATGGTCGTCAGCACCGTCAGCACGCCGTACTGCTTCGTGCCGGGCCGCCCGAGCAGCCGATCTGCCACCTCCCGCTGTACCATCACGGTCGCGTCGGCGAAGAACGGCTCGCGCCGGTGGAGCTCGACGAACCGCAGCACGATGCGAGACGCGATCGTGTAGGGCAGATTGCCGACGAGGCGGAAACGCCGCGGCGGCGCGGGCAAGGCCGGCGGCGCGGGTGGGCGCTGCGGCTCGAGCCCGCGCAGAATCGGAATGGGATCCAGGTCGAGCACGTCGCCGGAAACCAGCGTGACGTTGGGCGGAATCCGTTCCGCGAGGAGCGTGATGAGGTCGCGGTCGAGCTCGACGGCGACGACGGGCGCCCCACTGGCGGCCAGCGGCAGCGTCAGCGACCCCGTTCCGGCGCCGACCTCCAGGAACACGTCGCCGGGCGCCGGGTCGATGGCGCCCACGACGCGGCCGGCCCAGGTAGAACTCAGAAAGTGCTGGGCAAAGCGCTTGCGGGGCCGGAACCGCCGGCGTATCACGGCTCCTCACCGCGCCAGTACTGCTCCTCGATGGCCTCGATTTCCTCCTCCGAGAGTCCGAAGTAGTGGCCGACTTCGTGGATCAGCGTCTCCCCGATGCAGACGACGAGGTCGTCCTCGTCCTGGCTCGAGTCTTCGATGGGTCGCTGGAACAGCGTGATCTTGTCCGGCAGCGTGTTGCCGTGCGCCCAATGGCGCTCGGGCAGCGGCGTGCCTTCGTACAAGCCGAGCAGGGTGTCGGGCGGTTCCACCTCGACGCTCGCGAGTTGCTCTGCGGAAGGCTCGTCTTCGACGACGATGGCGATGTTGTGCATGGCGTCTCGAAACCGCTCCGGAATGGTCTCGAGCGCTTCGTCCACGAGCTGTCGGAACCTGGCCCGGGTCATCGCCGCCTGGCGCCCTTGCCCGTCCGCCGGACTGCGGTCTTGGCGCCCAGTCTCCGGAAGTAGGCGCAGTCCTGCCGCACCTGGCAGCGATCGCAGAGCGGGCGCGGCTTGCAGATGCGCCGGCCGTGCAGGATGAGCGTGTCGGAGGCGCGCGTCCAGCGGGCGGGCGGCAGGAGTTTCCCGAGCGCCCCTTCGACCTTTTCCGGGTCGTCCGATCGGACGAGGCCGAGGCGGTTGGTGACGCGCAGCACGTGGCGGTCTACGGGGAGTCCGGGGACGCCCAGGGCGTGCCCGAGGACGACGTTGGCCGTCTTGCGGCCGACGCCGGGCAGGGCCGTGAGCGCCGTCATGCTGGGCGGCGGATCGCCGCCGTGCCGCTCGACGAGCGCGCGCGACATCCCGACGAGGCTGCGTGATTTCGCCCGGAAGAACCCGGTGGGCTTGACGATGGACTCGAGCGCTTCCGGCTCGGCGCGCGCCATGGCTGCCGCGTCGGGATAGCGGGCAAAGAGGCCGGGCGTGACCTGGTTTACCCGTGCGTCGGTGCACTGCGCGGAGAGGATCGTAGCGACGAGCAGCTCGAAGGGCGTGCGATAGACGAGCTCCGTCGTTGCGTTGGGATGCTGCGCTTCGAGCCGGTCGACGATCCGCGCCGCGCGCGCCTGCCGGGACACGGCCGCGACCGACCTGTCAGTGGAGCGGCGTCTTCGGCCAGCCGGGTGTGGCCGCCGGGGCGTTCTGCGCCTCCTGGACGGCGCGGAGCTGCTCCTGGAGCGCGCCGATCAGGCCGGGGACGACACCGAAGGGCAGCGCAATGCGCGCCACGACCGGCGCGTGGACGGTCTGCGACTCTTCGGCGCTCCGGATGTCGCGTTCGGACAGCGGCCGGACGTCGCAGAACGTCAGCGTCAGATCGAAGGGCGTGTGGGCGACGGCGCAGAAGTTCGCATACTCGCGCCGCGCCCGCGTCGGATCGGACGGATCTTCCGGAACGATCGTGAAGTTGATCTGTTTGCTCATAGTCGGCTCCGCACCTCGGCGAGGCCGGGCCTCAGTATTTTCGCATGACGCCGACGACTACGCCCTGGAGCTGGATCTGGGCGGGATCGACGAGCAGGGGCCGCATGGCGGGATTGGCCGGCTGCAGCCGGACGCGGCCGTTTTCCCGATAGAACTTCTTCAGCGTCACGTCCGTGCCGCCGATGAGGGCAATGACCATTTCGCCGTTGTCCGCCGTTTTGCGGTCCTCGACGATGACGAAGTCCCCGTCGCGGATCTGCTCGTCGATCATCGAATCGCCGCGGACGCGCAGCACGTACGTGTCCCGCTTGCCGGCCAGATCCTCCGGCACGGCAATCGTCTCGGTCGACGCCACCGCTTCGATGGGCATGCCCGCGGCCACGAAGCCGAGGAGCGGCAGGTCGATGGCGCGCTGGCCCGTCCGCGCCGACAGCAGTTCCACGGACCGGCTGCGGTTCCACGAGCGGCGGATGCAGCCCTTCTCCTGCAGGTTCGTGAGGTGCTTGTGCACGGTGGCGAGCGACGACAGGCTGAAGCGCCGGCCGATTTCCTCGAGGCTGGGCGCGTAGCCGTGCTGCTGGATGAACTCCTGGAGATAGTCGAGAATCTCTCGTTGGCGTTTGGTCAGTGGCTGCACGGGCGCTCCTCGCGTCGGCGACTGAGGGCGAAAGTCCGGTGCGACTATACGCAAAGAAAAGGCGAAAATCAAGATGGCTGGGAGGAGGCTCACCCGCGTGAGACTCGATCTGCCGCTTCGTCCCGCCGCTGCCGCGCCCTTCGACGTTGTCGGGTTCGGCGAGAGCAGCCTCGACTTTCTGGCCGTGACGAGCGGATGGCCCGCCCGAGACACGACAACACCGCTCGTGACGTTCGAGATCGCGCCCGGCGGACAGACGACCACGGCCCTAGTCGCGTGCGCCCGGCTCGGCCTCCGCGCCCACTACATCGGTGCCTTCGGCGACGACGAGTGGGCAGGCGTGATCCGGCGCGCCCTCGCGGCCGAGGGCGTCCACGTCACGGCCGTCGAGCGATGCGGTGTGCCGAGCCGCACGGCCGTGATCCTGATCGACCAGGCGGGCGATCGCACCGTGCTCGAACGGCGCGACCCGGCGCTCTCGCTGCGCGTGGCTGCCGGCGAGACGGTCGGCGAAGGGCTGCTGGCGGCAGGGCGCGTCCTGATCGTTGACGCCACCGACGTACCGGCGGCCACGCAGGCAGCGCAAGCGGCCCGACGGTTGGGTGTACCGTCGGTGCTCGATGTCGATCGATCGGCTGAGGGCATCGACGGGCTGCTCGCGGCCGTCGACGTGATTGTGGCCAGCGACGCGTTCGCGAAGGGCTACGCCGGCGCGGCGTCCGTTGGCGAGGCGTTGGCGGCGCTGGAGCGTCGGTTCGCCCCTCGGCTGGTGGCGGCGACAATGGGACCGGCTGGATCGCTCGCGCGCGCTGGCGGCCGCGAGTTCCGCACGGCCGCGCGCCCGGTGGCCGTGCGCGACACGACGGGCGCGGGCGACGCCTTTCGCGGGGGGTTCGTGGCCGCGTGGATTCGCAGCGAGGGGCAGGCCCCCGTCGAGGCCCTCCTGGAGTATGCCGCCGCCGTGGCGGGCCTGAACTGTCAGGCGCTTGGGGCGCAGGCCGGCCTGCCCGGGCCGGCCGAGGTCGCGCGGATCCTGTCAATGTAACGGCAGCCGGCCCCGTGGAGTCTAAGCGAACAGGGCGGCATGCGAGTCGAGGCAGACTCGGCGGTCGTAGGGGGCTGGAGGCGGACGCCGGCGTGGGACGTCCAGGTGATGCGGCCTGACGGTCAGGCTGAGACGCGCGAGGCGGCCGACCTGTCGTCGGCCGACGATCGCACGCTCGTGGCGGCGTTTCAGGCAGGCCGGCGCGAGGCGTTCGACGTGATCGTCACGCGCCATCAGCGCCAGGTGTACCAGCTCTGCTTCCGCTTCGTGCACAGCCACGAAGACGCGGCCGACCTGACGCAGGACGTGTTCGTGCGAGCCTTCAAGGGGCTGCAGAAGTTCAAAGGCGAGTCGTCGCTCGCCACGTGGCTGTATCGCGTCGGCGTGAACGCGTGTCTGAACCGGCGGGCGGTCCGGCAGCCGCCGACCGAGTCGATCGACGCCGCGCCGCGCGCGGACGCCAGGGGCGTCGATCCGCTGACCGAGATCGTCCGCGGCGAGCGGAGCGCCGCGGTCCGAGCGGCGATCGCCCGGCTGCCGCCCAAGCAGCGTGCGACGCTCGTGCTGCGCGTGTATCAGGAGCTGTCGCACGAAGAGATCGCGCGCGTGCTGGGCGGCACGGTCGGCGCGTCGAAGGCCAACTTGTTTCATGCGCTGGGCAATCTGAAGCGCATATTGGAATCGTCATGAACAGGCATCTGGATCCCCGGCAGCTGATAGAGGCGATCGACGGCACGCTCGCGCCCGCGGAGGCGGCTCACCTCGGGGGGTGCGCGGCGTGTCGGGCCGAGGTCGAGGCCCTGGGCGGCGTCCTCCGCGCGGCGGCGGCCGATCCGGCCCCGGATCCGTCGCCGCTCTTCTGGGATCATTTCGGCGCGCGCGTGCGCGAGGCGACGTCCGCATCGCGGATCGAGTCGGGGCTGCCGTGGTGGTCGGGGTGGCGCCGGCCTGTGATGTTGGCGGCGGGCGCGCTGGCTGTCGCGGCGCTCGTCGTCCTGGCACGGCCCGGTTTGCCCGAGCCCGCCCCAGGCGGCACCGTGGCGAACGGCGCGACGGGCCCGGCGGCCGCGTTCGACGAAGAGGCGTGGGGCCTCGTGGTGAGCTTCGCCGATGGCCTGACGTGGGAGGAAGTGCAGCGGGCGGCCACGCCGCGCATGGGCGTGGCCGACGCGATGATTGACGAGCTGTCGGCCGAAGAGCGGGCGGCGCTCGTGACGTTGCTGAAACAGGAAATGGGTGTGCTGGAATGACGACATTGAAGATTCGGATCGCCCGCACGGCCGTGGCCCTGGCGGTCATGGCTGTTGGCGGGACCGAGCTGAGGGCACAGGCGGCCGCGACCGAACGTCAGGCGGCGGACGTCCGCGCCGCCCAGCGGCCGGCGCCGCGCGCCGGCCGCGCCGGCGCGCCGGTGGAGGCCAACATCGTGATGGTTCAGAACATGGTGGATGCCTGGACCATTGTCGAGGCGCAGAAGCAGCTCGATCTGACCGACGGCCAGTACCCGGAGTTCGTGACCCGCATGACCAAGCTGCAGGGCGCGCGACGCCGGTTCATGGCGGATCGCCAGCGGCTGTTGAGAGAGCTGAGACAGTTGCTCAACGCGACGCCGCGATCGGAGGAGGCGATTGCCGACAAGGTCAGGTCGCTCGACGAGCTCGCCGAGCGAAGCGCCCAGGAACTGCGGCCTTTGGCCCGCGAGGTGGACGGCGTGCTGAACTCGTATCAGCAGGCTCGGTTCCGCCTGTTCGAGGAGCAGATCGAGCGACAGAAGCTCGACATGCTGGTGCGGATCCGGATGGGACGCGGCGGCGCGCCGCCGGCGGTGCCGGGCCCCGGGGGGGCAAGGCGCTGACGGCATCGGCCGGTGCGCGCGATGCGATCGACGCGGCGGCGCGCTACTATGAGGCCATGACCCGCCGGCTCTTCCTTGCTGCCGGGTGCGTTGCGCTTGGCGCCCTCGCCATTCCGCACGCGGCCGGGCAGGACCTCACGGTCGCGGAAGCGACCAGCATGGAAAAGAAGCTCGCGGCGATCCTGGAGCGAGGCAACCGGCCGCCCGGTCCTCAGGCGAAGCCTCTCCGGACGTCGGTCACCGAGCGCGAGGTCAACGCGTATCTCAGGTTCAGCGCGCAGCCGCAGATGCCTCTCGGGCTGGCCAGTCCGAGACTGGCGATTGGCGATGGCGGGGGGCTCGAAGCGCGCGCGCTGATCGATCTCGACGCGATCCGGCGGTCCAAGCCGCGCGGCTGGCTCGACCCGCTCGGCTACATCACGGGGTCGGTCGAGGTCATGGCGGCCGGGACGCTGTTTGCGGCCAACGGCAAGGGCGTCTTTCACTTCAAGTCGGCCACGCTTGGCGGGCTGTCCATTCCGAAGAGCCTGCTCCAGGACATCGTGACCTACTACTCGCGGACGCCGGACCACCCGAACGGCTGGGATCTCGACAGCCCGTTCGACCTGCCGCACAACATCCGCCAGGTTGACGTGCAGCGCGGGGCGGCCACGATCGTCCAGTAGGCGCGCCGCGCGTCCCGCTAGAATCCACTCGTGTCGGATCTCCTGTCGACGCCCCTGCAGTACGTCAAGGGTGTCGGGCCCCGGCGCGCCGCGGATCTGGCACGCGTCGGTCTGCAGACGGTCGAGGACCTGCTGCTGCGGTTTCCGCTGCGCTACGAGGACCGGGCCGCGCTCGTGCCCATCAGGGATCTCCGGCCGGGCGCGATCGCGAGCGTCGTGGGCACGGTGCTCTCCGGCGGCGTCCGCGGCACGCGCCGCCCGGGCTTTCGCCTGTTCGAGCTCATCGTGAAGGACGCGACGGGTCCCGTGCGGGCGGTCTTCCCGAATCAGTCTTTTCTGCGGGACGTGTTCCACCAGGGCCAGCAGGTCGTGCTCTTCGGCACGGTCGAGTTCCGCGGCAGCGGCGGCCTGCAGTTCACCAACCCCGAGTACGAGATCGTGCGCGGCGAGGGTGACGAGAGCGATGCGACGGTGCACACCGGTCGCATCGTGCCGATCTACGAGAAAGCGGGATCGGTCACGCCGCGTCTGCAGCGAACGCTCGTGCACCGGCTGACCGCGGAGCTGCCGGCGTCACTGCCCGATCCGGTGCCGGCCGAGATCCGCGAGCGCCGGCGCCTGCCGGACCGCGCGCGCGCCCTGGTCGAGACGCATTTCCCGCCGCCCGGGAGCGACATCCGGACGCTCAACGCGTACCGCTCGCCCGCGCAGGCCCGGCTCATTTTCGAGGAGTTCTTCCTGTTTCAGGCCGGCCTCGTCCTGCGCAAGCGCAGCCGCGCAGCCGACCGCAAGCCGCGGCCCGTCCAGGTCGACGACCGCGTGCGCGAGGCGGCCCGCCGCGTGCTGCCCTTCAAGCTGACCGAGGGACAGAAGCAGGCGCTGCGCGCAATCGTGACGGACATGCAGAAGCCGGAGCCGATGAACCGGCTGCTGCAGGGTGACGTCGGCGCCGGCAAGACCGTGGTCGCGCTGATTGCGGCCCTGGTCGCCATGGAGAACGACCTGCAGGTCGCCTTCATGGCGCCGACGGAGATCCTGGCCGATCAGCACTATCTGACGATTCGCCGGCTGCTCGATCGCTCGCGTTTCCGGATAGCGTCGCTCACGGGGAGCGCCGCGCCGGCCAGGCGGCGTGGGATCCTCGCCGAACTGGCGAGCGGCGCCGTGCATCTGGTCGTGGGGACGCACGCGCTGGCCGAGCAGGCGGTCGCCTTTCGTGCGCTCGGCCTGGTGATCATCGACGAGCAGCACCGGTTCGGCGTCATGCAGCGTGCGACGCTGCGCCGCAAAGGCGTGAATCCGGACGTCCTCGTCATGACGGCGACGCCGATTCCGCGCACGCTGGCCCTCTCGGCGTACGGCGACCTCGACGTGTCCGTCATCCGCGACCTGCCGCCGGGGCGGCAGCCCATTCGCACGTCGGCGCGGCCCGAGTCGAAGCGCGACGAGGCGTACCGGCTGGCCCGCCGCGAGCTCGAGCGCGGCCGGCAGGTCTACGTCGTCTACCCGCTCGTGGAAGAGTCGGAGAAGGTGGACCTGCGGGCCGCCACCGCGATGGCCGATCATCTCCAGGCGGAGGTGTTTCCGGAATACACGGTCGCGCTCCTGCACGGGCGCCTGAAGCAGGATGCGAAGGACCGCGTCATGGGCGCCTTCCTGCGCGGCGACGTGCACGTGCTGGTGACGACGACCGTCATCGAAGTCGGCGTCGATGTGCCGAATGCGACCGTCATGATCGTCGAACACGCCGAGCGCTTCGGCCTCTCCCAGCTGCATCAGCTTCGGGGCCGGGTCGGCCGGGGCAGCCACCCCTCGGCGTGCGTGCTGCTCTATCAGCCGCCGCTCGGCGCTGGCGGGAAGGGGCGCCTGGACGCGCTGGTGGCGACGACCGACGGGTTCGAGATTGCCGAGCGGGATCTGGCCCTGCGAGGACCGGGCGATTTTTTCGGCACGAGGCAGTCGGGGCTGCCGACGCTTCGCGTCGGCGACCTCGTGCGCGACTACGGACTCCTGGACGACGCGCGGCGGGAGGCGCTCGCCTGGCTCGACACCGAGGATCCCAAGGGACGTCCGCTCATCGAATACCTGTCCGCAAACTGGTCGGAGCGGTTTGGCCTGGCCGGCGTGGGGTAGCGGTCGTGCGGATCATCGCGGGCCGGCTCAAGGGACGGCGCCTGACTGGCCCGGGCGGCACGGGCCTGCGGCCGACGTCGGACGCGCTGCGCGAGACGCTCTTCAACGTGCTGGGCGACCTGTCGGGCGCGCGCGTTGTGGACGGGTTTGCGGGCACGGGTGCCGTCGGCCTCGAGGCGCTGTCGCGCGGCGCCGCGCACGTGACGTTCATCGAGCGCGATCCGGGCGCCCGGCGTGTGCTCGACGCCAACATCGCGCGCTGCGACGTCGGGAACGCGTGTGCTATCATCCGCGGCGATTTCAGTCGCGCGGCATCGCTCGCCGGCGGGGCGTTCGATCTCGTGTTTCTGGATCCGCCCTACGAGCGCCGGGACCTGGAGGCCGACGTGCTCCTCGCCGCGCCCCTCGTCGCACCCGGCGGCCGGCTGGTGGTCGAACACAGCCGGCGCCGCGCGACGCCGGAACGGGCGGGCGCGCTCGCGCGCACGCGCCGGCTCGTTGCCGGCGACAGCGCAGTGTCCTTCTATGAGTAGGCTGGCCCTGTACCCGGGATCGTTCGACCCGCTGACCAACGGGCACCTCGACGTCATCGCCCGGGCCGGTCGGCTGTTCGATCGCGTGGTCGTCGCCGTCCTGATCAACCCGGCCAAGCAGCCGTGGTTTACCGCCCCGGAGCGCGTAGCCATGATTCGGGAGGCCTGTGCCGGGCTGGCCGTGGACGTCGAGACGTTCGACGGGCTCTTGGCCGAACTGGCGCGCCGGCGGCAGGCCACGGCCGTGGTCCGCGGCCTGCGGGGCGCGTCGGATTTCGATGCCGAACGCCAGATGGCCCAGATGAACCGGCACCTCCACCCGGACCTCGAGACCGTGTTTCTCCTGCCGGCGCCCGAGGTCGGCCACATCAGCTCGACGCTCATCAAGGAGATCGTCACGCTCGGCGGATCGGTCGCCGGGCTCGTGCCGCGAGCGATAGAAGCGCGGCTCCACGAGCGGCGCGAGGGGGTCGGTACCCGTCACGTATGAGCGTAGCCGCCAGCCGACTCGCCGATCGCATGCGTCACATCGCGATGTCCCCGACGATGAAGGGGACTATCGAGGCGGAACGGCTCCGCCGGGCGGGCGTCGCCGTCGTGGACCTCGGGGCCGGCGAGCCGGATTTTCCAACACCTGCCCACGTCACGGCCGCCGCGCACGAGGCGCTCGATCGCCAGTTCACCAAGTACACCGCGAACATGGGCGTGACCGAACTGCGCGAGGCGGTCGGCCTCCGGTACCGCGAGGACTACGGCGTCCAGTACGGGCCCGACGAGGTGATCATCACGGCCGGCGGCAAGCAGGCCTTGCATCATGCGGCCCTGGCGCTCTTCGGTCCGGGCGATGAAGTGATCACCCACGTGCCCGGCTGGCCGACCATCGTCGAACAGATCAAGCTCGCCGGGGCCGCACCGGTCGTCGTCCGCACGCGTCCCGAGGAGGGGTTCGCGCTGCGGGCCGACGCGCTGCTTGGCGCGGTGACGCCGCGGACGCGCGGCCTGGTGCTGAACTCGCCAGGCAACCCGACGGGCGCGCTGCTCTCCGAGAACGAGGCGCGCCGTGTCGCGGCGGAGGCGGCGCGTCTCGGTCTCTGGGTGGTGATCGATCTCTGCTACGAGCGGCTGATTTATGACGGGGTGCCGCACAATCTTCCGAAGATCTTCGGTGACGCCATGCGCGACCGCGTGGTGCTCGCCGGATCGACGTCGAAGGCCTACGCGATGACGGGGTGGCGGTGCGGCTGGATGGCCGGGCCGAAGGCCGTCGTGTCGGCGGCCAACGCGCTGCAGAGCCACTCGACGTCCAACGTGAACTCGATCACACAGCGCGCGGCCGTGGCGGCGCTGACCGGACCGCAGGCGTGCGTGGACGACATGCTGGCGGAGTACAAGCGCCGGCGAGACCAGGCGCTCGTCTGGCTGGCGGAGGAGCCGCGACTGGAGTGTGCCGTCCCGGAGGGCGCGTTCTATCTGTTCCCGTCGGTGGGGGAGTTCCTATCGCCCGACGCCCGCCGGACCTCGCTCGAATTCGCCGACGCGCTCCTCGGCCAGGAGCATGTCGTGACGACGGCCGGGGAGGCCTTCGACGCGCCGGGGTTCATCCGGTTGTCCTATGCGACGTCGCTCGACCGCCTCCAGGAAGGCCTCACCCGTCTGATTCGGTTCGCCCGAGGGTAGAGTCGTGTTCGAGGCGTTGAGGGCACTGGTCGGTGCGGACGCCGTGCGCACGGATGCCGCGGCCCGCGAAGCCTACGGCGTCGATGCCCTGAAGGAACGCCACCTGCCCGACGCCGTCGTCTGGCCGGCGTCCACGGCCGAGGTCGCCACGATCACCCGCTGGTGCTACGACACCGGCACGCCGCTCGTGCCGCGAGGCGGCGGCACGGGCTACACGGGCGGCGCCGTGCCGGTTCGCGGCGGCCTGGTCCTGAGCCTCGAGCGGCTCAATCGCGTCCTCGAGATCGACGAGGCGAACCTCCTCGCCGTCGTCCAACCCAACGTCGTGACCGGCGACCTGCAGGATGCCGTGGAGCGCGTCGGGCTGTTCTATCCGCCCGATCCCGCGAGTCTCCGTACGTCGACCATCGGCGGCAACGTCGCCGAGAACGCCGGCGGTCCCCGAGCGTTCAAGTACGGCGTGACCGGACGCTTCGTGCTGGGCCTCGAAGCCGTGCTCCCGACGGGCGCGATCATTCGAACCGGGGGCAAGACCGTGAAGAACGTCGTGGGCTACGACCTCACGCACCTGCTCGTGGGGTCGGAGGGCACGCTGGCCATCCTCACGGAGATCATCCTGCGGCTCGTGCCGAAGCCGCCGGTCCAGGCCACGCTGCGCGCGACGTTTCCGAGCGTCACGGATGCCGTCGAGGCGGTGTTGCGGCTCATTCGGGCGCGCGTCGTGCCCGCGGCCCTCGAGCTGGTCGACAAAGCCAGCCTCGAGGCCGTGGCCGCCTATCTGGGCGGCGGGTCGCTCGCGCCACCGGGCACGGGCGCGCTGCTCCTCATCGAGGTGGACGGTTTGTCGGAGCTCGTCACCGCCGAGGCCACGCGCGTCGAGCAGGCCTGTCGGGAGGCCGGGGCCACCGAACTCCTCCGCGCGGGCAGCGAGGCCGAGCGTCAGGAGCTCTGGCGGGTCCGCCGGGAGCTGTCCCCCTCGCTCAAGACCATCACCCCGATCAAGTACAACCACGACGTCGTCGTACCCAAGGCGCGCGTGCCGGAGCTGTTCACGCTGGTCGAGGATCTCAAGGCACGCCATCGGCTGCGCATTCCCTGTTTCGGCCACGTGGGTGACGGCAACATCCACGTGAACGTCATGGTCACGCCCGGCAGCGCGGACGAGGCGCGACGCGCGCGCGAGGCGGAGGCCGAGCTCTTCCGCGGTGTCGTCGCGCTCGAGGGGTCGATCAGCGGCGAGCACGGCATCGGCTTCGCCAAGGCGAAGTACCTCGGCATCGAACTCACGGCCGAGACGATCGCGCTGATGCGACAGATCAAGCAGGCATTCGATCCGAAGGGGATCTTGAATCCTGGAAAGGTGTTTCCGGATGGCGCGTGACGCTCGCTTCGGGCGAGGCAGGCTGGTGACTGTCGCGTCCTGCGGACTGGCGTCGGCGAGCCTCGTCCTGGCGCTGGGCTTCGCGGCGGCCGCCGCGCAGGCGCCCGGCGCGCGGCCCGTGCCGGTCATCCTCGAAACGGAGAAGGGGGCGATTGAGATCGAGGTGGACGTCGCGCGTGCGCCGACTACGGCAGCCAACTTCCTCAAGTACGTTGACGGCGGCCACTACAACGGCGGGGAGTTCCATCGGACCGTGCGGCCGGACACGGAGAGCCGCACGGACTATCCCATCCAGGTGATTCAGGCGAGGCGGGCACGGGGCGCGGACCGGCCGCCGGGGTTCCCGCCGATTCCCATCGAGCGCACGAGTGTCACCGGTCTCCGGCACGTGGCCGGCGCGGTGTCGATGGCCCGAAGCGGGCCCGACACCGCGACGAACGAGTTCTTCATCTGCCTGGTCGATCTGCCCGAACTGGACTTCGGCGGCAAGCGGAACGCCGACGGCCAGGGCTTCGCGGCGTTCGGCCGGGTCGTGCGGGGCATGGACGCCGTGAAGGCGATTCAGCTGTCGCCGGTCGCGCCGGCCGTCGGGCGTGGCGGAGCGGCGCCCCCGCTCGCCAACTCTCAGAACCTTCAGCCGACGGTGAAGATTCTCAGAGCCGTTCGCCGCAGCGCGCAATAACCGGATAACCAATAGCTCAATAACGAATCCGCACTCACGCCCGTCCCCTGTGCTATACTGCCCCCGTTCGTCCGCTTCCGCGATCGGCCCGCTGGGCCGGTCGCCCGTAATCACCTCCAACCGTAACCAGTTGCACTTGCCGAGATCCGACCACCATGGCACACCATCACAGACGCTCCTCAGGGCGACAGCCTGTCGCCACGCCCGTCGCTGACCAGACATCCGACGCCCAGAACGACGTCGACGCGGGAGGCTCGGACGCCCAGACGCTTCCGGCCGCCGGCGAGGAGGGGCCGCGCGCGCCCACCAAGCCGGCCACGACGCTCAACATCAACGACCTGAAGGACATGAGCATCCAGAAGCTCACCCAGGTCGCCAAGGACCTGAACGTGGCGGGCGCGACCGGCATGCGCAAGCAGGATCTGATTTTCCAGATTCTCAAGGCGCAGACCGAGCAGAGCGGGTTCCTGTTCTCCGAAGGCGTCCTCGAAGTGCTGCCTGACGGATTCGGGTTCCTCCGCGCCCCCGACTACAACTACCTGCCGGGCCCGGACGACATCTACGTCTCACCATCGCAGATTCGCAAGTTCGATCTCCAGACCGGCGACACGGTGTCCGGCCAGGTGCGGCCGCCGAAGGACGGCGAGCGGTACTTCGCGCTCATCAAAGTCGAGGCCGTCAACTTCGAGGCGCCCGACCAGGCCCGCAACAAGCTCTTCTTCGAGAACCTGACGCCGCTCTATCCGCAGGAACGGCTCCGCCTCGAGACGGTCAGCGACAACCTGTCGGCCCGCGTGATGGATCTCATGACGCCCATCGGCAAGGGGCAGCGCGGCCTGATCGTCGCGCCGCCGCGCACGGGCAAGACAATGCTCCTGCAGAACATCGCGCAGTCGATCACCACCAACCACCCGGAGGTGTACCTCATCGTCCTGCTCATCGACGAGCGGCCCGAGGAAGTCACCGACATGCAGCGCTCGGTGCGCGGCGAGGTCATCTCGTCCACGTTCGACGAGCCGGCACAGCGGCACGTGCAGGTGGCCGAGATGGTCATTGAAAAGGCCAAGCGCCTCGTGGAGCACAAGAAGGACGTGGTGATCCTGCTCGACTCGATCACCCGCCTGGCGCGGGCCTACAACACCGTGGCGCCGCCCTCGGGCAAGGTGCTGTCGGGCGGTCTCGACTCGAACGCGCTCCAGAAGCCCAAGCGCTTCTTCGGCGCCGCCCGGAACATCGAGGAGGGCGGCTCCATCACGATCATGTCCACGGCGCTCATTGACACCGGCTCGCGCATGGACGACGTGATCTTCGAGGAGTTCAAGGGCACCGGCAACATGGAAATCCACCTGGACCGGAAGCTCGTGGACAAGCGGGTGTTCCCGGCCATCGACATCATCAAGTCCGGCACCCGCAAGGAAGAGCTGCTCATCCCGAAGGACGACCTCAACCGCATCTGGATCCTCCGCAAGGTCCTCACGCCGCTCTCGCCCGTGGAAGCGATGGAGCTCCTGCTCGACAAGATGGGCAAGACGAAGGGCAACGCCGACTTCCTCGCCGCGATGAACAAGATGGGGTAGGCGGCGAGCCATCGCCCGACTACTTACACCATTTCGTCTCGAGTTCGATCGGCACCCACGCGATTTGCGCCGACTTCGCGTAACGAACCAGGAAGTACGGCCGGGAGACGACAACCGTCGTCACACGGCCGTCGCGAGCCCAGTCGTACACCTGTCTGGCGGGCGACGATCGGATTCGCCTGAGCGACGTCACCGTCTCACCACGCACCTCTCGAATGGCTTCGAGTGCCACGCGTGCAGGATCGGTCAGCGACCAGGCGCGTTCGCCCAGGTCTGCAGCCACCTGCAGGCGGACAAATCGCTCAACAAGCCTGTCCCGATACCACCGGCCGCCCGTGTGCCAGTCAGAGGAGGTGTTGTATCCGCAGGGCAGCTCGCGGGCCTGGTGGTAGGCTGCGTCGACCGAGTAGTCGACGTCCTTGCGATTGTGTGGCTCGAAAGCCAGCACACGCTCGATGACAAAGAGGCTGGATAGGCCGAAGTGACCGTAGCCCTCTTGGTCGCTCTTCAGCCATACCGTGCCGACGAGCGTTGCGCGAGCCACCGCATCGCGTTCCTTGAGCAACATCGATCGAAACGCTTTCAGGACGTTGTCTTGAACGACGGGCGCAGGCAAGGGCGTCGCACGGTCAGCCCTTCGGCCCTCGCCCGGGCAGCAATAAACCGCCCCGGACGTGACGACTCCTCCGTAGGTCACCCAGAGCTCGAAGTTGGCGTCGTTCGTCGCACAGTCCGGATCCCAGAGCGTGAAATGCTCGAACGCAAAGAGGACGGTGGCTGTGAGACGAACCCGAGCATCGGCAAATGACTGAGGGTCCTTCGCCATTTCACAGAATGTGACGTTCCTCGGTTCGCCGCCCGGGACCTGACCGGCCTCGTAAGCCGGCAAGCCGGTCGCCAGGACGCCCGCGCACATCAGGCTGAGCAGCAGCGTGCCGTTCACGGTGGGATCCTATGACCCGAATCGTATGCAGGCGCAGGGCGCACGTCCAGAGCCTGCCGTCGCGCCGCGGTCCGCGTCCGGCCAAACCCGGCGCGGATCTGCTTATGATGGCGGCGTGCGTACCTTGCTGCTCCCAATCGCGCTGGCCGCGGCGCTGCTTCCTCAGGCCCCGGCCGGTGGGTCATCGGTGTTCCGCCTGTCCTTCCTGGGCCACGAGATCGGGCGCGAGACGGCCTCGTGGTCGGCCGACGGGCGCCGGCTCGAGTCGGTGTTCCACTTCGAGGATCGTGGCACGTCGGTCGACCTCACGGGAGCGCTCGAATTCGATGAGAACCGGCAGCCCGTCCGGTTCGCGGTCAAGGGTCGCAACTACCGCCTGTTCCAGTCCGACTCCGAGGTCACCGTGGCGGGCGGACGGGCACGCGTCCGCGATCTCAAGACGCAGCGCGACATCCCGCTCGGCGGCAAGCCGTTCTTCCCAGTCGATAACTACGCGCCGATCGCCATCCAGGAGGCGCTGATCCAGTACTGGCTGGAGAACGGCCGTCCAGCAGAGATCAACGCCGCGCCGTCCGGGCCGGTGCGGATCCGGCCGGGCGCCGTGATCGACCGGGTCAACGGCAGGCGAACGACGTGGCAGTCGTACGCCATCGACGGCGTCGTGTGGGGCACCCAGTCAGCATGGGTCGAGGGCGGCACGGGCCGACTGGTGGCACTAACGACCTGGGCTGGCGCGCTGCCGTTCCTGGCGGTGCGCGAGGGCTACTCGTCATTGGCGAGCCAGTTTGCGGGCGCGACGGCCTCTGAACGGGTCCGCGTCGACCTTCCCGAGCGAACCCGATCCGCGCGACCGGTTGAGGTCGGTGCCTTCGCCCTCGTGGGCGCGCGCGTCGTGCCAGGCACCGACGCACCGCCCATTGAGGATGGCACCGTCGTGGTGCGCGACGGCCGCATCGCAGCCGTCGGTCCATCAGCATCTACGGCCGCCCCGTCCGGTGTTCGGATCGTCGACGTCCGCGGCAAGACGATCATCCCCAGCCTCTGGGACATGCACGCGCACGCGTCGCAGATCGACTGGGCGCCGGTGTACCTTGCGAGCGGCGTGACGACGATCCGCGATCTGGGCGGTGACAACGACTTCCTCGTGGCAATGCGGGACGCGATTCGCTCGGGTGAGGCGCTCGGTCCGCGGTACCTACTGGCCGGGCTGGTCGACGGCCCGGGCCCGCGCGCCTTCGGCGCCGTCACGGCGGGCACTGCGGACGAAGGCCGCGCGGTCGTGCGCAAGTACCACGAGCAAGGCTTCGACCAGATCAAGATCTACTCGCTCGTCGCGCCAGACACGGTGCGCGCCATCGTCCTTGAAGCGCATCGGCTGGGCCTGACGGTGACCGGCCACGTGCCGACGGGCCTGACCGCGCCGTCGGCCGTCGAGATCGGCTTCGACTCCCTGGCGCACATGCAGCTTCGCGGCGCGCCCGGTTCCGACGCGCTGAACGAGCAGATCGCGTTCTTCAAGAAGCACCGCACCGTGATGGACCCGACGCTCTCCTGGAACGAGCTGGGCGGACGGCCGGCGTCGGTGCCCATTGAGAGCTTTCTGCCCGGGATGGCGCGCTTGCCGCTGCCCTTGAGGCGCATGTTCGACAGCATGCCGGGGGGGAACGCGGATCCGGCCGCGTGGCGCGCGCGGCTGGTCGAGAGCGCCCGGCTCCTCAAACAGGGCGTGGACGCCGGCCTGCTCGTCGTCGCCGGCACCGACAAGGGCGTGCCCGGCTTCAGCCTGCACCGCGAGCTCGAGCTGTACGTCGAGGGCGGGATGACGCCGCTCGAGGCGATTCAGACCGCCACGATCATGCCCGCGCGGGCCATGAGACTCGACCGGGAGCTCGGCACGATCGAGGTGGGGAAACGCGCCGATCTCGCGGTGCTTGACACGAACCCGCTCGAGGACATCGCGAATGTCCGGCTGGTGTCGCGCGTCGTGGCCAACGGCCGCCTCTACGACACGAACGCGCTCTGGCGCGCGGCGGGATTCAGCCCGCGCTCACTCAGCCCGGCGCCGGCGCGCCGAACATCTCACGCAGCTCGTCGCCCTCGATGACTTCCTTTTCGAGGAGCCGGTCGGACAACTGGTCGAGGATCGCGCGCCGCTCGGTGAGGATGCGGCGCGCCGCGGCCTCGGCCGTCGTGATCAGGCGCTTGACCTCCGCGTCGATCAGCCGCGCCGTGTCTTCCGCATAGGTGGTTCGCTCGCCGAACATGGGTGCGTCGATGAAGGCGTTGCGCCGGCGTCCCTCGTGGTTGACCGGGCCGACCTTCTCGCTCATCCCGAACTCGGTCACCATCGACCGGGCGATACCGGTGGCGCGCAGGAGGTCGTTGTGCGCGCCCGTTGACACCTCGCCGAACACCAGGCTCTCGGCGCTCCGTCCGCCGAGGAGCACGGCCAGCTGATGGGTCAGGTCGCTCTGCGACATGAGGTAGCGGTCTTCGAGCGGCAGCTGCATCGTGTAGCCCAGCGCGCCGAACCCGCGCTGCACGATCGAGATCTTGTGCACGGGATCCAGGTTCGGCAGGACGGTCGCGACGATGGCGTGCCCTGACTCGTGATAGGCGACGATGCGGCGCTCCCGCTCGCTCATCACCCGTTTCTTTTCGAGGCCGGCGATGATGCGGTCGATGGCCGCGTCAAAGTCCTCGCGATCGACGGCCGACTTGTCGCGGCGCGCCGCGAGGAGCGTCGCCTCGTTCACCAGATTGGCGAGATCCGCGCCGGCAAATCCAGCCGTGCGGGCGGCGATCACCCGCAGATCGACGTCGGGATTGAGCTTGACCGCCTTCACGTGGATCTTGAGGATGGCCTCGCGGCCGTTGACGTCCGGCTTGTCGACGAGCACCTGCCGATCGAAGCGTCCCGGGCGCAGAAGCGCCGGGTCCAGCACTTCCGGCCGGTTGGTGGCGGCCATGATGATCACGCCCTTCTTCGAGTCGAAGCCGTCCATCTCCGCCAGGAGCTGGTTGAGCGTCTGCTCGCGCTCCTCGTGGCCGCCCATGGGCGACTGAATCCGCACCTTGCCGACGGCGTCGAGCTCGTCGATGAAGATGATGCTCGGCGCACGGGCCTCGGCCTGACGAAACAGGTCGCGCACGCGCGCGGCTCCGACGCCGACGAACATCTCGACGAACTCCGACCCGCTCAGGCTGAAGTAGGGCACACGGGCCTCGCCGGCCACGGCCCGGGCGAGGAGCGTCTTGCCCGTGCCCGGCGGGCCGACGAGCAGCACGCCCTTCGGAATCTTGCCGCCGAGCGTCGTGTACTTGCGCGGGTTCTTCAGGAACTCGACGATCTCGCGCAGCTCGTCCTCGGCTTCGTCGACGCCGGCCACGTCGCCAAACTTCACCTTGACGTCGTCTTCGGCGTAGATCTTGGCGCGGCTCCGGGCGAACGACATGATGCCGCCTTCGGCGCCGCCCATCCGCCGGAGGAAGAGCGACATCACCGCCAGCACCAGCAGGAACGGCAAGACCCACAGCAAGACTTCTCCAAACCGGCTGGGCAGCTCGCCCTGGAAGCGGACCTTCTTGGCCGTGAGCTCCTCGACGAGCTTCGGGTCGTCCACGCGAATCGTCGTGAACGTCACGGGCCGACCGCTGCCGTCCTGGTAGGTGCCCCGGATCCGGTCGGCTTCGATCACCGCTTCGACCATCTGGCCCTGCGCGACGAGCGACTTGAAGGCGGAGTACTCGACCATGGAGCCCTGCCGGATCGTCGCCGAGACGACGTTCACGATGAGGAGCACGGCGAAGAGCGCCAGGCCGATCCACATCGGCGACACGCCGCGCGGACCGCGCAGGCCGACCGGGCGGCGCCGGCTGGTCGGATCTGGTGTGGGTGGTGGTGTCATTGATCCTCGGATCACACGCCCGCGGGCGCGTGGCGCGTGAGCGTCACGCCGCCCGGCCCGGCGTCCACGGTGACGGCGTCGCCTTCCTTGAATTCGCCCTGCAGCACCGCCAGGGCCAGCGGATCGAGCACGCGACGCTGAATGGTGCGTTTGAGCGGGCGCGCGCCGTACACCGGATCGTATCCCTCTTCGATGATGGCGTCGCGGGCGGCGTCGGTGAGGTCCACGCGGATCTTGCGGTCCTCGAGCCGGCGCGCGAGCCCGTCGAGCTGGATCCCGACGATCGCTCGGATCTCGGTCTTGCCGAGCGCGTGGAAGAAAACGATCTCGTCGATCCGGTTCAGGAACTCCGGCCTGAAGTGCTGCCGTAGCGCCTCGGTCAGGTCGCGCCGCAGGCTCTCGTCGAGCGCCGTTCGGCCGGCGAGCGCCTCGTCGGCAATCCGGTGGCTGCCGACGTTCGACGTCATGATCACGACGGCGTTCTTGAAGTCCACGGTCCGGCCCTTCCCGTCGGTGAGACGGCCGTCGTCGAGCAGTTGCAGGAGGACGTTCAGCACCTCGGCGTGCGCTTTCTCGATCTCGTCGAACAGCACGACGGCGTAGGGCCGCCGGCGGATGGCCTCAGTGAGCTGGCCGGCCTCTTCGTAGCCGACGTACCCGGGCGGTGCGCCGATGAGGCGCGACACGGTGTGCTTGTCCTGGTACTCGGACATGTCAATCCGGACCAGGGCGTGCTCGTCGTCGAACAGGAATTCGGCCAGCGCGCGGGCCAGCTCGGTCTTGCCGACGCCGGTGGGGCCGAGAAAGACGAAGCTGCCGAGCGGCCGGTTCGGGTCCTGGAGGCCCGCGCGGGCGCGCCGGATGGCGTTGGCGACGGCCACGACCGCCTCGTGCTGGCCGACCACGCGCCGGTGCAGCCGGTCTTCCATCTGGACGAGCTTCTGCATTTCCCCTTCCAGGAGCCGGGAGACGGGGATGTGCGTCCAGCGTGAGACCACTTCGGCGATGTCCTCTTCGTCGACCTGTTCTTTGAGCATGCGCGCCGCGCCCGCCTCGGGCGGCGCCTGCTCGTGCTCGCGGATCTTCCGCTCGAGCTCGGGAATGCGTCCGTACTGCAGCTCGGACGCCTTGGCGTAGTCGCCGGCGCGCTGCGCGCGCTCCACCTCGAGGCGCAGCTGCTCCAACTCCTCCTTCTGGGCGCGCACGCTCTGGATCGCGTCCTTCTCGCGCTGCCACTGGGCCGCGAGCCGCGTCCGGTCCTCCTTGAGGGCCGCCAGTTCCTTCTCCAACCGGGCCAGGCGCTCCCGTGACGCGGCATCCGATTCCTTGCGCAAGGCCTCGCGCTCGATCTCGAGCTGCATGATCCGGCGTTCGACCTCATCGAGCTCGGCGGGCATCGAGTCGATCTCCATGCGCAGCCGCGACGCAGCCTCGTCAATGAGGTCGATCGCCTTGTCGGGCAGAAAGCGATCGGCAATGTAGCGATGCGAGAGCACGGCGGCGGCGACGAGTGCGGCGTCCTTGAACTTCACGCCGTGATGAATCTCGTAGCGCTCGCGCAGGCCGCGCAGGATGCTGACCGTGTCCTCGACGGTCGGCTCGTCGACGAGCACGGGCTGGAAGCGGCGCTCGAGCGCCGCGTCCTTCTCGATGTGCTTGCGGTACTCGTCGAGCGTCGTGGCGCCAATCGTGTGAAGCTCGCCGCGGGCGAGCATGGGCTTCAGGAGGTTCGACGCGTCGATCGCGCCTTCGGCGGCGCCCGCGCCCACGACCGTGTGCAGTTCGTCGATGAACAGCACGATCCGGCCCTGACCGTCCGCCACTTCCTTGAGGACGGCCTTCAGGCGCTCCTCGAACTCGCCGCGGTACTTCGCCCCGGCGACCAGCGCGCCCATGTCCAGCGCCACGATCCGCTTGTCGCGCAGCCCCTCGGGCACGTCGCCGCGCACGATGCGCTGGGCGAGGCCCTCGACGATGGCCGTCTTGCCGACACCGGGCTCGCCGATGAGCACGGGGTTGTTCTTCGTGCGGCGCGCCAGCACCTGGATGACCCGGCGAATCTCGTCGTCGCGGCCGACGACCGGATCAAGCTTGCCCTTGCGGGCGACGTCGGTCAGGTCGCGTCCGTACCGCTCGAGCGCCTGGTACTTGCCTTCCGGGTTCTGGTCGGTTACGCGCTGGGACCCGCGGACGGCCGTGAGCGCCTGGAAGATCGCGTCACGCGTCACGGCGTGGCGCTTGAGGAGCGCCGCCGCGGGCGCCCGGCCCGACTCGGAGGCCAGCGCCAGGAAGAGATGCTCCGTGCTGGTGAAGTCGTCCTTGAACCGCGCGGCCTCGTGCTCGGCCGCGGCAAAGACGTCACGCAGCCGCGCGGAGAGCGACGGCTGGGCGCCGCCGCGCACTTTGGGCAGGGCGTCCACGAGCGCCTGGGCCTCGGTGCCCAGGGCCGACACGTCCACCTGCATCCTGCCGGCAAGCGCCGGCACAATGCCGTCTCGCTGCGCGACGAGCGCCAGCAGGAGATGTTCGGGTGTCAGCTCCGGATGCCCGAATCGGTCGGCGAGCTGCTGCGCGCCGAGGACCGCCTCCTGAGCCTTCTCGGTGTACCGGTTGAGATTCATGTCACTCGTTCTCCAGGCGCCGCAGCGCCTCGTAATGCGCCCGCGCCTCGGGCGTCAGGCGCGCGGGAATCTCGACGTCCACGGTGACGTAGAGGTCCCCCCGCTCGCCCTGGGACCCGACGACCGGCATCCCGTGCCCGCGCAGTCGAAAGACGCGGCCGGCTGCCGTGAGCTCCGGAATCTTCAGCCGGAGCGTCGAGCCGCTGATCGAAGGTACCCCGATCTCGCCGCCGAGCACGGCCGTCGTCAGCGGAACGCCGCTCCGCACGTGCAGGTCGGCGCCGCGCCGTTCGAACCGCGGGTGGGGCACGACGCGCACGGCCACATACAGATCGCCGGCCGCGCCGCCGGGCGGCGCCGGCGCCCCTTCGCCGGAGGCCCGGACGCGGGCGCCGTCGTTCACTCCGGCCGGAATGCGGACGTCCACGGTCCGGCTGCCCTGGTCCCCGGGCATCACGACGCGCCGCGTGGCGCCGCTGAACGCTTCTTCAAGCGACAGCTCCGTCCGGACTTCGAAGTCCGCGCCCTGCCTCGGCCGCGCGCCGCGCGCAGCGCGTCGGCCCCGACCCGACCCGCGTCCGGCATCGAAGAACGTGTGGAAGAAGTCCGAGAACGGGTCGGCGCCGCCGAACAGCTCCTGGAACTCCTCCGGCGAGACCGTGTGGTAGCGCGTCCCGCCGGCCCACGGGCCAGAATCGGGCGCGCCGCCGCCCTGCCGGGCCTGCGCTTCGTAGTGGCGCCAGTTGGCGCCGAGGTCGTCGTACTTGCGGCGTTTGTCCGGGTCGCCCAGCACCTCGTGCGCTTCGTTCACGTCCTTAAAGCGCGCCTCCGCCGCCCGATCGCCCGGGTTGACGTCCGGGTGGTGCTGCCGCGCCAGCTTGCGAAACGCGCGCTTGATGTCGTCATTCGTGGCCGTCTTCGGCACGCCGAGCGTCGCGTAGTAGTCCTTGAACTCCATGGCGCCGCGGCCGTCAGCGGCCGTCCTCCAGTCCGAGCAGCCGGTAGAGCTCGTCGAGCTCCGCCGTGAGCCGCCGGGAGGTCCCGCCGCGACGGGCGCCGCGCGCGCCGACGAGGGGCCGCAGGCGCTGCGCGACGTCCGCAATCGACAGCAGGCGCTGCACGCCTGCCAGGTTGATGCCCGCGTCGTCGACCAGCGTCTTGATGAGGCGCAGGCGCTCGAGCTCGCTCCGGGTGTACACCCGCATGCTGCCGAGCGTCCGCATCGGCCGGACCAGCCCGAGCCGCTCGTACTTCCGGAGCGTCTGCGGATGCATGTCCAGCAGCTCGGCGGCCATGCTGATCAGGAACAGCTCGGGCGGCTCGCGCATCATGCCACGCCACGAGTTTAGACATTGATACGAATCGTGTCAAAGTGCTGAATGCGTCATACTGGGAGGCGCCGCCGCCGCCGTGTTCGAACCCTCGGACCTCTTCACTATCGGCCTCCTGGTCGTGCTCGAGGGCCTCTTGAGCGCCGACAACGCCCTCGTGATGGCCATCATGGTCCTCGGTCTGCCGCGCGCCGACCATCGCCGCGCTCTTCGGTACGGGCTGCTTGGCGGCTTCGCGTTTCGCACGATTGCGACCTTGCTCGCCGTCTATCTGATCCATGCGGCGTGGGTGAAGCTTCTCGGGGGCCTGTACCTCCTCTTCCTGACGTACCAGCACTTCGGGGGGCGGGGTGGTGGCGCGGATCGGAAGGATCCTCCCAAGGCCAAGCCGGCGTTCGGACTGTCGGCGTTCTGGGCGACGGTCGTGCGCGTGGAGCTGGTCAACCTGGCGTTCTCCGTGGACTCGATTCTCGTGGCGGTTGCCATGTCACGCAAGACCTGGGTGGTCGTGACCGGCGGCATCCTGGGCATCGTCGCGATGCGAATCGTCGCCGGCCAGCTCATCGAGTTGATCCGGCGCTACCCGGCGCTCGTTGACGGCGCCTTCGTCATCATCGGTTGGGTCGGCGTCAAGCTGCTCCTCGAGTACGCGCATCAGGTGCACTGGATTGCCTGGGAGATCCCGAAAGCCATCTCGATGGGCCTCATCGTCATGATCTTCGTCGTCGCGTTCTTGTACGCCCGCCGGCATGGCCCGACTCCGGCGGATCCGGCGGCCGCCGAGCCGCCGCACTTTCACTGACCCGCACCGTTACCGAATTGTCAGTGGGCACACGAACGTCGTGCCGCGCGCCTTGTAATCGCACGCGCGGATCTTGAACGCCGCAGGCCGGGACGGCGTATCGAAGCCGCGACACTGGAATCACTTAGGCCACGCCGGCGGGTCGGGCGTGCGGGGCCTCCGCCCGTCCGAACGTGCCTGGCACGGACGTTGCTCCAGTCGAGGCCCACGGTTCGGGCCGGCTCCCTGGGCGGCAGAACCTGGAGGAGACTGACACCCTTTCAGAGGAGCACGACGATGTCGATGGCGTGGTCGCCAGCCGGACAAACCCCGGAACCCCAGCACACCCTTGGCACACGGCGGGAGGAGTCGACATGGGTGCTCTATGTGTCGTGCGGCGGCGGTCTCGGCCGCCCCGCCGGCCCGCGCGACCGCGCCGTCATCCGGGAGCGCCTGGCCGGGCTCAACCTGCCCGTGACGATCGCACGGGACATCCCAGAAGCGTTCGAGCGGCTCGCCGAGCGCCGGTACGCGCTCTGCCTCCTGGACCTGGCCGCCGGGCGGTCGGCCCTGGCCGCCATTCGCGTCATCCGCGCGCAACACCCTCAGCTTCTGGTCGTGGGCATCGCCGACCCGGGCAATCCGGCGTCCGCGGCCGAGGCGATTCACGCCGGCTTCGTCGACCTGCTCCCATGGCCCTTCGATCCGGCCGAGCTGCTCACGCTCCTTGCGAACGCCCAGGATCGGCAGGGCATCGATGCCGATCGATTCGAGGCGCTGGCGGCGTACGGCGGTCTCGTTGCCAACTCGGCCGCGATGCAGGATCTCGTGGCCCAGATGCGCCGCGCGCCGGCGGGGCGCGGCGGCGTCATGGCCTGTGGCGAGCCGGGCAGCGGGCGCGCCATGGTCGCTCGCGCGCTTCACGACGCCGTCGAGGACGGCTCGAGCCGGCCGTTCGTGACCGTGGACTGCGCGACGGACGAGCCGGAGGCGCTCGAGCGTGCGCTGTTCGGGACGGTGAGCGATCGGCGCGCGGACCTGGCGGCCGCCAGTGGCGCCGAGCGCGTGAGCGGAGCATCGGCGCTCGTGTCGGCGCGGCGCGGCACGTTGTTCCTCAGAGAAATGGAGAACGCACCGGCGCGCGTGCAAATCCGCCTGGCACGTGTCCTGCGCGATCGCGAGGCCGTGCTGGACGACCGCCGGGAGCCGGTCGCGCTCGACGTCCGGCCGATGGCGTCGGCCGGACCCGGCGTGGACGAAGCGCTCTCCGACGGCCGGTTGAGACGCGACCTCTACGAACGGCTGGCGCAGACGCGCCTGGACGTCCCGCCCCTGCGTCGCCGGCGGGAGGACATTCCGGTCCTGGCGGCCCGCATGCTCCGGCAGGCCTGCGTCGATGAGGCCCTGGCGCCGAAGACGTTCAGCCGCGCGGCCCTCGCCCTCCTGGCCGCGCTGGCCTGGCGCGGCAACGGGACCGAGCTCGAATCGCTCGTGACGACGCTCTCACGGTCGTCGCGCCGGCTGGTCATACAACTTGACGATGTGCTGCAGCAGGTCAGCCTGGACGGGTCCGGCGGACGGCTGGACGCGGGGCTCAGCCTGCGCGACGCGCGCGCCCAGTTCGAGCGGGACTGCATCAGCGCGGTGCTGATGCGCCACCACGGCCGGGTGGGCGAGGCGGCCAAGGCGCTGGGCATCCAGCGTACGAATCTGTATCGGAAGGTCCGCCAGCTGAACGTCGCGCGTTCGCTGCTCGCGGCGCGCCGATAGGGCGGCGGGGATTCATGAGTCACCACCATCCACCGCACGTGTCGGACTACCTGCGCATCCTCTACCGGCGCCGATGGACCGCGGCGGTGGCGCTCATCCTGGTGCTCGCGTACGGAGCGGCCGCCAGCCTGCGCAAGTCGCCGGTTTACGAGGCCAGCGCCCAGCTGCTCGTCGACAACGAGAGGCAGGTGCGGGCGCTCGGCGACCGGACGCTCGCCTGGCGGACGCTCGAGGGGCTGGGCCTGGCGCGCCCCACGGCGGAACTCGAGCGCATGGCCGAGCTGGACGATCTCGTCGAGGGCGGGATCGTTGAACGGCTCGCGCTCTGGCTCGGCGCGCCGCGCCCGGTCGCCACCCCCGCCGGCGACGAGACCGCCTGGCAGTCGCGGCAGATCGACGCCTTTCTAGCCGGCGTCGTGGTGACGCGCGTGCCGAACAGTCGGCTCGTCAACCTGACCTATCGGTCGACCGACCCGGTGTTCGCCGCGAAGGCGGCCAACGCCCTCGGCGAGCGCTTCCTCGACGACGTACATGGTCTCCGGCCGCCGGCGTCCCCGGACGGGGCGGTCTTCGAACGTGACCAGGTCAAGGCGCAGCGGCAGCGACTGGCCGAGAGCGAGCTGGCGCTGCAGCGCTACACCGAAGAGCACGGCACGCCGGCCCTGGCGGCGCGCCAGGACAACGCCGCGGCGCGGAAAGTGGCGGACGCAGCCGCCCAACTCACGCGCGCGCGGCTCGAGCGGCTGGATGCCGAAGCCGTCCTGCACCGCTGGATGGAGCTGCGGCAGACGCCGGACGGCGTGAGCGCCGTATCCGCGCTCCGCGCGGACGAAGCGGCACAACGGCTGTGGACGGAAATCCTGGACCTGCGGGCCAAGGACGGCCATCTGGCGGCGGCCGGCTACCAGCCGGAAAGCACGGAGCGCAGACGACTCGCCGCTGGCGTCGCAGCTCGAACGGCCGGCCTCCAGGCCCGGATCGACCGGGTGCTGCCAGCCGTGCGCGCCACCCTCGAATCGGCGCGCGCTCGCGAAACGGAGATGGAAGGGCACTACACCGCCGAGGTCGGCCGCGCGCGCGGGTCGGATCGCCAGGTCGTCGAATACGTGGCACTCGAGCGGGCGGTCATGGGCGATCGGCACATCTACAACCACCTGATGGAGCGAGCCCGCGAGACCGACGCGGGCACCGGTCCAGGCGCCCAGATCGTGGCGGCCGCCGAGGTGCCGCGGCGACCCATTCTGCCCGAACGCGGCCGCGACCTGGCCGTGGCCCTGCTGGCGGCCGTGCTCATCGCCATCGGGTTGGCGTTCGGCACGGAGTACCTGGACAGCCGGATCAAGAACCCGGACGACATCAAGACGCACCTGCGGCTGCCGTTTCTCGGCCTCGTGCCCGCTGTTTCGGCGAGGCACTCGCGGGGCAGCGGCCTGCTGCTGAACCGCGGCGTGCCGCCGGCGTTCGGCGAAGCGCTGCGGTCCGTGCGCACGGCGGTCATTTTCTCGTCGGCGTCCGAAGGCGCGCGGAGCGTGCTCGTGACGAGCACGGCGCCGAGCGAAGGCAAGACGGTGACCGCCAGCAACCTGGCGCTGGCGCTGGCTCAGGCCGAGCTGCGCACGCTCGTCATCGACGCCGACATGCGGCGGCCGCGCATTCACGAGGTATTCGACGTGGACCAGGAGCCGGGGCTGTCGAACGTGCTCGTGGGCACCGAGTCGATTGACGCGGCCGTGCGACGGACCGACAACCCGTTCCTCTCGATCCTGCCGGCGGGGCACCTGCCGCCGAATCCTGCCGAGCTGCTGGGGTCGTCGCGCTGCGAGCGGCTGCTCGAAGGGCTGGGCTCGAAGTACGACTGGATCGTCATCGACGCGCCGCCCGTGATGGCCGTCACCGACGCGGCCGTCGTGGCGCATGCCGTGAGTGGCGTCGTGTTCGTCGTGGGCGCCGAGATGATCCCGCGCCGCAACGCGCAGACCGCCGTGGACCAGCTCGTCCAGGCGCGCGCGAAGCTCGTCGGCGTCGTCCTGAACCGGGCCGAAGTCGAACGGCATGCGTACTACTACGCCCCGTACGAGCGGAAGGAGTATGCTCCGGTCGATGCGCCTCGGCTGTGATCTCGACGGCGTCCTCGCGGACCTCCACGGCGCGTTCGTCCGAACCGCCCTCGAGCTGTTTCCGGATCTCGATCGCACGGCGATGGCGGCGCCGACGGTCGGCGCCTCGCCGCCAGCCGACCCTGGCCGCGTCGCCGACGTCGTGACGCCGGCGCACGAGGCGGCCGAGGCCGACCTGGCCGTGTCCCCCCGGCAGACCGATGCGATCTGGACTCGCCTGGCGGCCACCGAGGACTTCTGGGAAGGGCTCGGCGAAATCGAAAGCGGCGCGGTCGGCCGCCTGGCGGCCGTGGTCGAGGAGCGCCGGTGGGAGGTGCTGTTTCTCACGAGTCGGCCGCCGGCCGCCGGTCGCACGGTGCAGCGACAGAGCCAGCGGTGGCTGGAGCGTCACGGGTTCGCGCTGCCAAGCGTCTACGTGGTCCATGGGTCGCGGGGCCGCATCGCCGAGGCGCTCCAACTGGACGTGGTCATCGACGACCGGCCGGACAACTGCCTCGACGTGGTCCTGGAGTCAAAGGCGGGGGCGGTGCTCCTCTGGCGGGGCGCGCCGGGATCCGTGCCGGCGTCGGCGCGACGACTCGGCATTTCCGTGGCCTCCGGCATGACGGACTGCCTCGAGACGCTCGTCGAAGCCGAGCGCACGCGCGATGGATCGCTGGTCGAGCGGCTCCGCCGGCTGTTCGGCCTGCGCTCGGGCGCGGGCGCCATTCTGCGACGGTGAGGGGGGAGTCGGCATGAACACGGATCGTCGGAGCGCCGCCCGGCTCGAGATCCTGGGCCGCGTCCACGGCCAGGCCGTGTCGCTCGGCGTGCCCGTCACCGTGCGCGAGATCAGCCTTGGGGGCATGGCCATCGAAACGCCCGTGCCGTTTCCGCTCGGCGCCGTGCACGAGTTCCGCCTGACGCTTGGCGACGGCTCGACGGTCCTCCTGCGCGCCCAGGTCGTGCACTGCCGGCCGGTCGGGGCCGCCGGAGCGCCGCCGCAGTTTGTCAGCGGGATGCACTTCGTGGACGACGAGCCGATCACGGGCCAGTCGGTCGGCGACTTCATCCAGCGGATCCGGTAGCCCTCCCGCCCGACGGGCTGGGAGAAACGGGCGCTTAGAACACAGCCAGGATCAGATACGTAGCCGCGCTGGCCAGGAGCCCGAGGAAGTGCGGCTCGGCCCAGCCGTACCCGGCGCCGCCCGTGACGACCGTGATCGTCGCGAAGGTGGCGACGCCCATCAGCATCGCCGCCAGCGCGCCGCCGCGCCCGGCGCGCGGCAGGAACAACCCGCCGAGTGTCGGCGCGAAGAGCGTCACGGTCATGAGCTGGTAGAAAAACCTCAGCGCATCGATGATGCTGTCGAACACGAACGTGAGCCCGAACGCGATGAGACCGCCCGTGACGGCGAGGAGACGCGCCATGCGGAGGACGTCGGCGTCGCTCGCGTCCGGCCGCAGAAAGCCCTTGTAGAAATCCCGCGCGCCGGACGTGGCCAGCATGTAGAGCACGGCATCGGCGGTACTGACTTCGGCCGAGAGCACGGCCACCAGCCCGAAGGCGCCGACGGCGGCGGGCGTGGCTGTGGCGAAGATCGCCGGCAGCGCCATTTCCGGGCGCGCGAGGTCCGGGTGCAGGGCGCGCGCGGCCAGGCCGAAGAGCACGGGAAAACAGGCGAACGCCATGAGCACCAGGCCGTTCAGCGCGACGCCGCGGCGAAGCGTGCGTTCGTTGCTCGCGGCAAAACCCTTCTGGACCAGCCCGGGTGACAGGAAGAATGCCGGGCCCAGGAGCAGCAGCGTCTGCCAGCCCACGCCGGAGCCGCGCCAGAACGAGGTGTCGCCGGCGAGCGCGCTCCAGCTCGGCGCGACCCCCACCGCGTAGGGGACGGCGAGGCTGAAACCAGCCAGGACGATGACGACCTGGATCGCATTCACGCGAGCGGCGCTCACGAGGCCGCCGGCGACGAAGTAGGCGACCGTGCCCGCGGCGGCGAGAAACGCGCCCGCGTTGAGCGGGAGCCCGACGACGCGCTCCAGCACCTCGCCGGCGCCACGCAGCTGCGCACAGAGGATCGCAAAGCTGCCGGCCCACACGATGAAGGCCGCGAGCCCCCGGACGCCGCGTCCGAAGTGGTGTTCCAGGAAGTCGCCAACGGTCAGCAGGCCCAGTCGATGGGCCTCGCGCCAGATGCGCGGGCCGATCCAGAACGCCAGGACCAGCGACCCAAGGCCGGCGCTCCCGTCCCACCACCAGGCGGCGAGACCGTCCGTATAGGCCTGGCCGGTGGCGCCGACCGTCGTGCCCGCGCCGAGGTTGGCCGCGAGAAACGTGGCGAAGACAAGGCCCGTGCCGAGCGATCGTCCTGCCACGAAGAAGTCGGACGTCTCCCGCACGCGGCGCCCGACCCACTGGCCGACGAGAATCAGGCCGATCGCGTAGCCGACGAGGAGGACCGAAAGGACCGTCACCGGGCGCGACGCTACCGGATGTCCGACGCGGCGGGGAAGCCCGGCAGCCCGGTCGCTGCTCGCACCGCGCGCAGAATGGCCTCGGTCACCGCTTCAGCCGCGAGCACGCCGACGCGGTTGACCTCCGCGTCCACGGCGCCCGTGGCCAGGGCGTAGAGCGCGTCGCCGTCCGACATGGTGTGCGACGGCACGATGGCCCGGGCGAGGCCGTCATGCGCCATGGCGGCCACACGCGAGGCCTGAGCCTTCGTCAGGCGTGCGTTGGTCGCCACGACGCCAATCGTCGTGTTCTCGCCCGCACCGGCCGGCGCGGCGCCGCGGCGCACGAGGGCGAACGGGTCCTCGAGCGCCTTGCCATCCGCGGTCCGCACACCGGCCACGGGCTTCCCCGTTCGGGGATCGACGACGGAGCCGGAAGCGTTGACGACCACAAGAGCCGCGACGACCAGGCCGCCGGCGCTCGAGAGCGCGGTCGAGCCCACGCCCCCCTTCATGGCGCGCCCGGCGCCGCCAAACTTGCCGACCGTGGCCCCGGCCCCGGCCCCGACCGATCCTTCCGCCACTGGGCCTGCGCTCGCGGCGGCGGCCGCTCGATAGCCGCAGTCCGGTCCGGGCCGGACGGTGGGGGCGCCGCCGACGTTGAGGTCGAAGATGATGGCGCCGGTGACGATGGGCACGTACGCGCCGCCGTACCGGAATCCGATCTTCTGTTCCTCGAGATAGCGCATGATGCCGGCGCGCGTGTCGAGTCCGAAGGCGCTGCCGCCCGAGAGAAAGATCGCGTTGACAGATCCGACGAGCATGTCGGGCCGCAGGAGATCGGTTTCGACCGTGCCGGGCGCGGCCCCGCGCACGTCGATCGCGGCGACCGCCGCCGGCTCGACCAGAATCACGGTGCAGCCGGTCGGTCGCTCGGCCAGCGTGTGGTGGCCGACCTTGACGCCCGCGACGCTCGTCAGACCGGCTGGCGCCGGCGTTTGCGGATCCATGGCGGCTGTGGCGACCAGCGCGACGACGGCCGTGCCAAAGACGACGCCGACAGCGTAGGTTCCCGGCACGGTCACCTCGACCGGCCGATTATACCGGCCCGGCACCGTGACGGCGCCGGCCGCCTCTGCCCTGCCGACACGCTCGGCGCGTTTCGTGTCCGTCGACGTCTTTTGCGGCGCCACGAGGGCCGCCATGACGTTGGCGGTAAGCTAGGGGCGATGCGACGGATCCTCGTGACCAATGACGACGGCCACTTCTCGCCCGGCATTGCGGCGCTGGCCGCGGCCCTTGCCCCGCTCGGCGAGATCACCATCGTCGCGCCGCAGGTCGAGGCGAGCGCGGTGGGCCACGCGCTCACGCTGCGGCGGCCGCTGCGCCTCGAGAAGCTCGGCGATCGGGTGTACGCGGTCGACGGGACGCCCACCGACTGCGTCAACATCGGCATCGACGAAGTGCTGGACGGCCCGCCCGATCTCGTCGTGTCCGGCATCAACAAGGGGCTGAACATCGGCGACGACGTCACCTACTCGGGCACGGTGGCCGGCGCGCTGGAGGGCGCATTGCTTGGCTATCAGGCGATCGCCGTCTCGATGCAGTGGACGAACGGAGATTGGGATTTCGGCCCGGCGGCGACGACCGCGGTCCGGCTGGCCGCGGCGATTCTGGAGCGGCCCCTGCCGGCGAGAACGTTTCTCAACGTCAACGTGCCGCAGGGGTCGATCCGCGGCGTCCGCGTGACGGTTCAGGCGCGTCGCAACCACATTACCAAGGTGAATCAGCGTCTCGACCCGCGACAGCGGCCGTACTTCTGGATCGAGGAGGCCCAGGACGACTGGGAGCCGCACGATCGGTCGGATCGCCAGGCGATTCTGGACGGCTGGGTCTCGGTCACCCCGCTGCAGCCGGACATGACCGACCACGGAGCGCTGGAGACCGTGGAAGCCCTGACCCGGTCGCTAGCGGAGCGACCGTAGCGGCGGTGGGATGTTCGCGATAGACTGGGTCGGTTGTCGGGGCGTGGCTCAGCCTGGTAGAGCACTCGGTTCGGGACCGAGGGGTCGGTGGTTCAAATCCACTCGCCCCGACCAGCTTTCACCGTTGAACCGGCAGCGAACGCACGAGGCTATCCGAACGCCTGGTAAATGCGGCCCTCGTGCCTGAGCAGCTTTGGGTCCGGCCTGCCGCTGGCTCCCAGCCTGCCGCTGGGGAGCAAGTACTGGTGCACGATAGCCACAAAGCGCCGACGGCCGTTCAGGTAGACAAGCGTCTGGCTCCTCGTGCAGACTGGCATCCGGGCGCGCGGGGCAGAGGGGTGCTTACTCTTTCGTAGTTCGGCCACTAGTTCGCCGGCATCGAGTCGTTCTTGGTAACGGCCCTCGTTGAACAGCCTCCGAATATGCGCGGGCGGCACGAGGGTTGCACTGGAGCGAGACATGGCCACTGATCGATCTGCTTCAATCGCGGTTCGCAAGCAGATCCGCCGCTACCTGCGGTGCGAACAATCGTTGCGTGACTTCAGCCGGTGGTTTGCGGGACGGATGCCAGGGCTTGATGCCAGCCCTGCCAGTGACTTTGCGCACGAGGTGTACATTCGCCTCGCTGAGTTCACAAGCGGCGCTTGGAACGAGCAGGAACTGCGCGCGCATCTCCTGACCTTGGCAACGACCTATGTGGTCCACGGTCGGGCTGAGGAAGTAAGGACGGGAACTTCCAACGCTACGATTAGCTCGGTTGCCGGCCTGTCAGTCTCACGCGTTGCACAATCACCCTGAGGGGCATTCGAGTCAGCAGGACATCGTCCACCTTGACGTCAAACCAATACAAACCCTCCTCAGGCTGAAACACCAAGTGTGTCTTGACTGAAATGCCGCGGTCCTCGCCCTCGAGTAGGACTGGGACCTGCGCAGGAGACATGGTGACTCCGGAGGGGGCAGTGCCCTCCACGCTCAGTTCGAACGTTCCGCGCTGGAAGCCTGACTTTAGGATGACGAGCAGGATCAACTGGACCTGAGGTAGCGGCACCTCGCCTTGCAGAACCATGGTGATACGGTCGACGATCCTCACGAGGGTGTCAACGCCGTCCTGTTCCTGCAGAACCTTCTCGCAGAAGACGGCGGCAGCTACCCAAGGTCCGCCCATGTTCTGTCTTCGACGTCGCGCCACCGCTTCACCCCCCCCGATAGCAGGACAGCCCTATGATACGCGTGTCGATGATGGGCTCGGCGGGCCTGCTCACAGAATCGACGACAGCAACGACGCTTGGTTCCGCCCCGGAGTCAGTCGAAGATCGTTGGGGCCGAACGCTCTGGCTCGCCGGTTGGCGACTCAACTCCTGCCTGCTGCCTGAGCGTGCTTCGTTCGAGAGAATGCCGGCAGCGGGCGATGGCCGTCAATCTTGCAGAGCTTGGTGCAGGCGACGGCGACGAGGGCCGAAGAGCGGCGTCACCTTGGCCGCTTCGAAGCTGAGACGAGGCTTGGGCCTTGGTCCGGCGCCGGAATTCGTGGTTCAGATTCTTCGGCGCGTTCGCGAGCGAAAGCTGCGAGCTGGTAAGTGCCAGTAACGGAGACAGGAACCGGCTTGGCAGCGCCCGGCGATCAGTCGTGGCGGAGCGCTTTCAACGGATCGACCGAGGCGGCGCGAAGCGCCGGCACGACCGACGCCAGAAGACCCGCGCCGGCGAGCGCGCCGATCGTCGTCGCAAAGACGGTCGGATCCGTTCGCGTCACGTCGAAGAGCAGGATCTGCATCAAGCCCGCCAGCCACCACGCGGGCACGAGGCCCAGGACGATGCCGAGACCCACGCGCGACATGCCCTGCCAGATCACCATCCGCAAGATGCCCCGCCGATCGGCGCCGAGAGCCATGCGCACGCCGATCTCCTGCGTCCGCCGCCGCACGGAAAACGCGAGCACCCCGTAGAGTCCCGCCGCGGCCAGGACCAGGGCGGCCAGGCCGAACGACATGAACAGCGTGCCGAACACGCGAAACGCCCACGTCCGCTGATAGTAGGACCCGGCCAGCGTGTTCGGCGCCGAGAGGGCTAGATCCTGATCGATCGTCTGCAGCACGCGGCGCACCGGCGTCGTCAGGGCCAGCGGGTTCGCCGCGGTCGAGGCCAGGACGGTCAGCGACCCCTCCGGCGCCTGCGCGAGCGGCACGAACACGATCTCGGCCTGCTCCGCGACGCGAGACGCCGGCCCGCCGGACGCCACCAGCCTCGGGACCACGCCGACGATGGTCCAGAGCGGCGCCTGAGCGTCCGATCCGAATCGCAGGCGGCGGTCGAGAGCATCCCCGTTTGGAAAATACTTCCGCGCGAAGTCCTCGCTGACGATGGCCACCGGCAGGGACCCGGCTACATCAGCCGAAGTGAACGCGCGGCCGCGGGTGACCTTGATGCGAAGCACGTCGAAAAAACGCGCGCTGACGTTCAGCCGCCGCGTCGAGGGCCGGTCCTCGGGTCTGGCGTAAGTCTGGCCCTCGATCACGAAGGGCCCGCCGCCCGTGTTCTCCGGCGTGCCGTTCGCCAGCGCGACGTCGCGCACGCCCGGAACGGCAGCCAGCGCCGTCTCCAGCCGCCCGGCCAGCTGGGCGCGCGCCGTCGCGCCGACGTAGGCGGATTCGTTCGGCGCGATTCCTGCCACGAAAATGTCTTCCGTGGCGTACGGGTACGTGATGCGCCCGATTGTGACGACGCTCTTGATCATCAACCCGGAGACGATCAGCAGGCAGCACGAGAGCAGCACCTCGACGACGATCAGCGAGCGGCCGAGGCGGCCCATGCGGAGGCCGGTGTTGGCCCGGCCCTCGTCCTTCAGCACGGCGTGCACGTCCTGTGTCGTCGCGCGCAGCGCGGGCAGGAGGCTCGCTGCGAGCGCGGCCACGATGGCGAGCAGGCCCGCAAAGGCCAGGACCGTCCGGTCGAGATACACGTGAATCCAGAACGGCGGGTTCGTATCCACGATCGCGCGGTTGAAAAGCATGCTGCCGACCGCCGCCATTGCGAGCCCGACGCCGGCCCCGGCGGTCGATAGCAGCAGCCCCTCGATGAGCATCTGGCGTACGATGCGCCCCCGCCCGGCGCCAAGGGCCGTCCGCACGGCCACCTCCTTGGTCCGTTCGGCGGCTCGAGCGAACTGCAGGTTGGCGACGTTTGCGCAGGCGATGAGCATGACGCCGAAGACCGCGCCGAGCATCGTCGAGAGCGCGCGAATCGGCTCGTTGCCGATGAACCGCCGGATGTACGGCACGATGCGGGCGCCCATCCCGGCGTTTTCGGGGTACTCGGCGGCCAGACGGTCGGCGATGGCCGTCATCTCCGCGCTGGCCCGCGAACGCGACGCGTCCGGCTTCAGGCGGCCGAAAACCGTGACGAAGCTGCCGGCGCCGCGCTTGGGGTCGAGCGTGATGGTGAGCGGCAGCCAGATGTCCTGGGTCTGCGGGAAGCCGAAGCGCGGCGGCATCACGCCGATGATGGTGGTCGGGACGCCGTTGATACGCACGAGCTGTCCAACGAAATCCGGATCGCCCTCGAACTGCGACATCCAGACGCGATGGCTGACGATGGCCGTGGGCGGCGCCCCGGGCTCGGCGTCCGCGTCGGTAAAGTCGCGTCCGGCCACCGGCGCGACGCGCAGAATGCGCAGCATGTTGGGCGTGACGGCCGACGCGCGGTAGCGCTCCGGCGCCAGGCCGCCCGTCACATTCGCCGCCCGGTTCGTGAACGCGCCGAGATCTTCGAAGGACTGCTGGCTCCGGCGCCAGTCCACGAAATCGTGCAGCGGGATGGACTGCGCGCTGTCGTTCGGGCCCATCTCGGGCGTCACCCGTCCGATGTGCTGGAGGCGCTCGGATTCGTGGAAGGGCAGGCCGCGCAGAAACGCCGCCTGCACGATGCTGAACATCGTCGTCGTCAGCCCGATGCCAAGTCCGAGCGCGACGACGGCGAGGGCGGACGTCCCCGGACGCTTCAACAGAATCCGCACGCCAAACCGGATGTCCTTCAGGAGGTCCGTCACGCTCCCTGTCTATACGCAGCCGGGCGCAAAAGGTTAGAAGGGTGCTGCATGGCCGAGGGCGCTACCGGACGAGCACGCCGGCCGCGAGCCAGCGGCCGGGCATGGCGACCCCGGCCACCTCGTGGTAGCGCTCATTCAGGAGGTTCGTGCCTTCGACGGAGATCTCCGCGCGCCCGACCGGCCGCGCGATTCTGGCGCCGACGAGCGTGTAGACCTGGCCATCAAGCCGGCGGCGGTGATCGACGGTCAGCCCGGTCCGCAGGCGCCCAGGCAGCGGCCCCGCGAGGGAGACACCGATGACATGGGTCGGATACTCGAGGACGTACTTCGACAGAAGGCTCAAGGCTGGCGCGCTTACTTCGAGGTAGGTGTAGTGGCCCCTGACGAACGTCTCGAGCCAGCGGCGTGTCGCGGCGGTTTCGAGGCCCCGCGAGGTCACGTCGCGGACATTGGTCGACCGCCACACGTCCGCCGGCGTGGGCCGCACCCAGTCAATGACGTTCTCGTCCCAGCGGACGAATGGCGTCGCGCCGATCGTCCAGCCGCCCGACGTCCAATCGAGGCCTCCGTCGAGCGACCATCCGCGTTCCGCAGCCAGGTCGGACCGTCCGAGGTTGGACGGATCGCGGTAGTAGAGCTCGGTGAACGTCGGCACGCGAAACGCCCGGGCGGCCGACGCGCGCACCCGCACGGCCGGCGTGATCCAGACGCCCGCCGACAGCGCCGGGCTCCACGAACGTCCGAACGTCGAATAGCCGTCGAACCGCACGGAGCCAGCGACCGCGCCGCGGGTACCGACCGGCGTCTGAAGCTCGACGAAGGCATGAGCGCGCTGGTAGTCGTGGTCGCCGAGGTTCGTGGATCGGACCCAGTCGCTGCCGCCCCCGGTGCCGGCGGCGAGGCGCACGCCGGCGCCAAGATCGCGGTGCGCCTTCGCTTCGACCGAAACGGCGTTCGTGCGATGGCGGTTCTCGGCGAATCCCGGGCGGTTGATGTCCCACCGGAAGTGATCGCCGTGGTTGCGCCAGGCGACGGTCGCTTCTCCGTACCAGGACCCGGCCGACCGGCGCCAGACGACGGCCCCGAGCGTCTGGTCGGTCCATTCCTTGGAGGGCGACGGCCCGTAGAATCCGTTGGCGCCAAACGCCTTTCGTTGATGGCGGAGGTCAAGCAGCCAGCCACGTCCTGCGCGCCCGCGCGCCGAAACGCCCCCGAGCGCGAAGTCGCGATCGAAGGTGAACCCGCTGCTCCGGCTGCCCCAGCCAGCGACGGTCCATGACGCCGGCACCCACCGGCCCGACAGCGACGCTTGGCCGGTGACGAGGCCATGCTGGCCGACCGTCGCGCGGAGTATCGCGTGCGGGTCGCGTCGCGTGAGGACGTTGATCGTGCCGCCGAGCGCGTCGGCGCCGTGCACGCCGGATCCGCCGCCCGGCACCACCTCGATCCGATCGATGGCGACGAGGGGGGTGGGGATGTCGCCGTTGTGGTGACCGCTCTGGCTGTCGTTCAGCCGGAGGCCGTCGACCAGGACGAGCTGCTGGCCGAAGGTGGCGCCGCGTACGGAGAAGTCGGTCTGCACGTCGTGGGGCCCGCGCGCGCGCACGTCCACGCCGGCGACGAGCCGGAGCGCATCGGCCACGTGGGCGATGCCGAGCCGCGCGAGATCGTCACCCGTCACCGTCGCGACGACCCGTCCGAGCGACGTCTCGGGCACGGGCGCGGCCGTCGCGGTCACGACGACCGTTTCGGCAATCCGCGGCGCGGCCTGGGCCGGAGCGGACTGGGCCGTGCCGGACGACTGCGGTCCATGGAGGGCGACGAGGAGGACGAGCGCGCGCACGACGGGCACGCGTCACTATACGATGCCGGCAGTTGAACCGGCCGGCGGCGTTGGGTACGCTTCTCGGTCTGCCGAGCCGCGGGGCGGCGAAGCGTAGGAGGCGAGGCGGTATGAGGCAAGCGATTCAGGCACGCATACGGGGGCTGACGGTTCTCATGGCGCTCCTCGTGGGCATGATGCTCCCGGGGGTGGATCCGGGCCCGCTTGCGGCCGCCGGCCCGGCGCAGGCGCCGAGCGTCGCGGTCGATCCGTCGTCTTTCGCGGGCCTGACGATGCGCAATCTGACGGTCTTCAGCCGCGGCGGGCGCTCGACGGCCGTGGCGGGCGTGGTCTCGAACCCGCAGCTGTACTACATGGGCAGTACGGGCGGCGGCGTGTGGCGGACGACGGACGCGGGCGTGAACTGGACGAACATCTCGGACGGTTTCTTCGAAGCCGGGTCGATCGGCGCCATCGCGGTCGCCGAGTCGAACGCGAACATCATCTACGTCGGCACGGGATCCGCGTGCCCGCGCGGCAACGTCTCGCCCGGCGTCGGCCTGTACAAGTCGTCGGACGCGGGCGCGACGTGGCAGCACACGGGCCTGCGGAACGCGGGATCGATCGGGCGGATCGCGATTCACCCATCGAACCCGGATGTCGTGTACGTGGCGGTCCTCGGCAGCGTGTTCGGCCCGAACAAGGAACGCGGGGTCTATCGATCGCGCGACGGGGGCCGGACCTGGCAGCAGGTCCACGCCATTAGCGACCGGACCGGCGCCGTGGACCTGTCGATGGACATGAAGAACCCGAACGTGCTCTTTGCCGCGATGTGGACGGTCGAGCGGAAGCCCTGGACGATCAACTCCGGCGGCACGGAAGGCGGCCTGTTCAAGACGTCGGACGGGGGCGACACGTGGCAGAAGGTGGCCGGCGGGTTCCCGACCCAGGTCATGGTCGGCAAGATCGGCGTCTCGGTGTCGCGCGCGAACCCCGAGCGCGTGTACGCGCTGGTCGAGGCCGGCAACGACCAGGGCGGCGTGTACGTCTCGCATGACGCGGGAGCCACCTGGACGCGGACGTTTGCCGGCCGCAACCTGCTGCAGCGCGCGTTCTACTACACGCACATCTACGCGGACCCGGTCGACGCCGACAGCGTGTACGCGCTGAACGTGGGCGCTTTCAAGTCGACCGACGGCGGCAAGACGTTCCAGGGCGCGGGCATCCAGACGCACTCGGATCACCACGACCTCTGGATCAACCCGACCAACAACCGCGCGATCGTCAACGGCAACGACGGCGGCGCCACCGTGTCGGTGAGCGGGTCGCCCTGGTCTCCGCAGAACAACCAGCCGACGGCGGAAATCTACCGGCTGACGGTGGACACGCGCTGGCCCTACTGGGTGTACGGCGCGCAGCAGGACAACAGCACCATTGCGGTGCCCAGCCAGGGTAACGACACGCCCTACGCGGTCGGCGGCGGCGAGAGCGGCCACATCGCCGTGGACCCGCGCGACTACAACATCATCTGGGCGGGCAACTACGGCGGCACGATGTCGCGCATCGACCGCAAGTTCGGCACGTCGGACAACGTGAAGGTGTACGCGGACATGCAGACGGGCCAGCGCGCCGCCGACATGAAGTACCGCGTGCAGTGGAACTCGCCGATCAAGATCTCGCCGCACAATCCGGACGTGGTGTACGCGACGTCCCAGCACGTGCACCGGACGCGAACCGGGGGGTTGGACTGGGAGGTCATCAGCCCCGATCTCACGCGCAACGACCGGCGCCGCCAGAACTACTCGGGCGGCGAGGGCATCACGCGCGACATGTCCGGCGTCGAGGTCTACGGCACCGTCTTCGCCCTCGAAGAGTCGCCGCACACGCCGGGCCTCCTCTGGGCGGGGAGCGACGACGGCCTGGTCCACCTGTCGCGCGACAACGGCAAGACGTGGCGCAACATCACGCCGCCGGGCATGCCAGAAGGCTGTGTGAACACGATCGATCTCTCGGCGCACAGCCCGGGTCGCGCACATATCGCCGTGTACCGGTACCGCCAGGGCGATTTCACGCCGTACCTCTATCAGACCAACGACTACGGCCAGACCTGGCGCCGCATCGCCGACGGCACCAACGGCATTCCGGCGACGCACTTTACGCGCGCCATCGCGGAGGATCCAACGCGCCGGGGGCTCCTCGTCGCCGGCACCGAGTTCGGCCTGTACATCTCGTTCGATGACGGCGCGCGCTGGCAACCGTTCCAGCTGAATCTGCCGATCACACCCGTCACCAATACCCTGTTCTACCGTGATGACCTGATCCTCACGACCCAGGGGCGCGGCTTCTGGATCCTTGAGAACCTGTCGGTCGTGCGATCGCTCCGGCCCGGCACGCCGCAGGCGCCGGCGATGCTGTTCAAGCCGGAGGATGCCTACCGGGCCGGCGCCCAGGCGCCCACGTTCTACTACTGGTTCACCGAAGCGCCCACGTCGCCTGTGACGCTGGAAGTGACCGATCCGCAGGGACGCGTGGTGTACACGGCGACGTCGCAGCCGGGCACGGCGGCGCCACCCCCACCGCCGGCGGCGGACGCCGGCGGCGGGCGCCGCGGCGGGGGCGCCGGTGGCGGGGGCGGAGGGGGCGGGGGCGGAGGGGGCGGCGGTCAGCGCGGCCGCGGCGGTCCGGGAGGCGGCGCCGGAGCGGCCGGATCCATCAGCGCGGTGCAGGGGCTGAACCGCACGACGTGGACGAACCTGAGGTATCCGGCGCCGTTTGCCGTGCCACCGGGCATCGTCATGTGGGGCGGCGGCGGGGGCGGGCCCAAGATGGCGCCGGGCACCTACACCGTGAAGCTCTCGTCAGGCGGGTGGTCCGCGACCGAGACGTTCCGGCTGAGGACCGACCCGCGATACCTGCCGGCCATGACGGACGCGGAAGGGGCCGAGCAGCTGAGACGGGCCAACGACGTCGGCGCGATGGTGAAGGATCTGTACGACAACCTCGCGCGCATCCGCGACGTCAAGAAGCAGGCGGCGGACCTGGCCGCGCCGACCGGCGCGACCTCACCCGTGTCGGCGGCGGCCAAGATGCTGAAGGATCGGCTCGAGGCCGTCGAAGGGGACATGACGCAGCTCCAGGGGGAAGGCGGTCAGGACGCGCTCAACTTCCCGGGCCGGATGGACAACCAGCTCATCGCGCTCTACAGCGCCATCATCGGGCCGGAACGTCGCATGGGAACGCCGGTCCTCGAGCGCGATAAGGACCTGATGAAGCCGGCGGCGGATCTGCGGAACCGCTGGACCGAGGCGCTCAAGACCGAGGTGGCTGTCTTCAACGGCGTGGCTACCAAAGCCGGTCTCGCGCCGATCGTCGTCAAGTAGCGGGGAAGGGCGCGGATATACTGGGCCGCATGCTCGTCGCGCGGCGCTTCGTCGTCGGCGGCCGCGTGCAGGGCGTCGGATTCCGGTATTTCGTGGCCGAGGCGGCCGCGGTCGAGCGCCTCGGAGGCTTCGTCCGAAACCTCGCGGACGGGCGCGTCGAGATCGTGGTGGAAGGCGACGGGGACGCCGTCACGCGCTTCGAGTGGAAGGTCCGTTCCGGGCCGCCGGCCGCCCGGGTCGACGCCGTCGACGTCGAGGAAGGCACGCCGTCCGGTCGCCCGGGCGCGTTCCGCATCGAGCCAGGATCCTGAGGTGTCGCAGTCATGGATGCGCTGAAGCGCTACATCCGTCACGTACCCGACTTCCCGAAGCCGGGCATCCTCTTTTACGACGTGACGACGCTCTTGAAGGACCGGGAGGGGTTTCAGCTGGCGATCGAAGCCATGGCGGCGCCGCATCAGCGATCGAGGGTCGACCTGGTGGTCGGCATCGAGAGCCGTGGGTTCATCTTCGGATCGGCGCTGGCGGATCGGCTGCGGACGGGCTTCGCGCCCGTGCGCAAGCTCGGCAAGCTGCCGGCCGAGACGCGGCGGGCGTCGTACGCGCTCGAGTACGGGACCGACTCGCTCGAGATCCATGAGGACGCGGCCGGACCGGGCGCGCGCGTGCTCGTCGTCGACGACCTCCTGGCCACGGGCGGGACGGCGGCCGCCACGGTCAGCCTGGTCAAGGGGCTGGGCGCGGATGTCGTGGGCGTGCAGTTCCTCATCGAGCTGGCGGCGCTCAACGGACGCGCCAAACTCGACGGTGAAAAGGTAGGAGCGGTCCTGAGATACTGAGATCGCGAGGGCATGCGCCCGTAGCTCAGACTGGATAGAGCACCGCCCTCCTAAGGCGGGGGCCGCCCGTTCGAATCGGGCCGGGCGCACCAGACCGAGGACAGCATGAAAGCGGAACAACGTCACCACCTCAAGCAGAACGACTTCGTCCAGACCGCGCTCCGGCTCTGGGCGGCCTTCCAGGCGAGCCGCGATCGGATCCTCATGATGGCCGGGGCCGCCATCGTGGTGGTCGCGGTGGTCGGCGGATACGTCTGGTGGCAGACGCGGACGAGCGATCGCGCGAGCGCCATGTTCGGCCGGGCGATGGCCACCGGTCAGGCGCAGATCGCGCCCGCACCGACCGTGCCTGGCGCCACGCAGTTGCCGGGAACCTACCCGACCGAAGACGCTCGGCGTGCCGCCTCGCTGCAGGCCTATCAGGAAGTGGCGTTGGCCTATCCCTCGACCGCCGCGGGCCTGGCCGCGAAATACCACTCGGCGGCGCTGCTGCTCGAGACGGGCCGGCTCGCGGAGGCCGAGGAGTCCTTCCGCGACGTGGCGGCGCGCGCCGGCCGGTCGATCTACACACCCCTGGCGCGCCTGGGCGTCGCGGCGGCGCTCTCGGGCCAGACCAAGCACGACGACGCGATTCAGGAGCTGACGGACCTGTCAGGCGACCGCGACGGCGCGCTGCCTGTCGATGCGGTGCTCATGGAGCTGGCGCGCGTCTGCCTCAAGGCCGGCAAGGTGCCGGAGGCCCGAGCGGCCTTCAAACGTATCGTCGACGGATTCCCCGAGTCGCCGTTCGTCGCCGAGGCCCGGCGGCGGCTGGCGGAACTCGGCTAGCCGCGCCCGGGCGCGAGCCGGTAGGTCAGAAGCTTGTAGACGAGCCGCGCCGCAATGAAATTGGGCGCGGCGAGCCCGGGCACCGGGCAGAGCTCGACGACGTCGCACGCGACGACTTGGCGGCGCTCGAAGGTCCGCCGCAGGAGCGCCGTCAGCTCGTGCCACGACAGGCCGCCTGGTTCGGGCGTGCCCACGGCCGGCATCGTGGCCGGGTCGAGGCCATCGAGATCGATCGTGATGTACACGGGATCGGGCAGCGCGTCGACGGCGCGTGCCAGCCAGTCCGAGTCCTTCCGCATGTTCCAGTCGTAGAAGAGCGTTGTCCGAAGCGACGGCAGCACGCGGATCTCTTCTTCCGAGATATTGCGGATGCCCACCTGAACGAGCGGCGCGTGCTCGATCGCCCGGCGCATCGCGCAGGCGTGGCTGTGCTTTTCGCCGAGGTACGAGTCGCGCAGGTCTGCGTGGGCGTCAATCTGCAGCACGCCCAGGCCGGGATGGCGCTCGGCCGCCGCGGCGACGAGCGGCGCGGTGATCGAATGCTCGCCGCCGAGCGTGACGAGAAACTTCCGGCGGTCCAGCAGGTCGCCGCCGACCCGCTTCACCTCGGCCATGGCCCGGTCGAGCCCGAAGGCCGTGAGGTCCATCTCGGGCAGCGTGAACAGGCCTCGACCGTGGACATCGACGCCCAGCTCGTCGTCCCAGAGCTCGACCTGCGCCGAGGCGAGAAGGATCTCGCGCGGCCCGTGCTTCGTGCCGGAGACGTACGACGTGGTGCGATCGAACGGCACGGGCAGGATGACCGCCTCGGCGGCATCGAAGGGTTTCGCCGCGGGCAGCACGCCCCCGAATTGGAACGGCTGCAGGTGGTCGAAGCCGGGCGGCGCAGGCATCACGCGTCCTGGTAGCGATTGTCCGCCAGCGGCTGGCCGTTCATGCTGATGACGCGGCCGGACAGGTCGAACTCCGGGCGCTTGCGCTTCTGCGCCGTCTCACGGGCGGTCGTGTCGAGCGCGGACACGAGCAGGGGCAGGGCGACGGTCACATCGGCCTGGACCGTGACCTTTTCAGATTCGATGGAGAGCTTGCCCCAGCTCTGCGCCTCCTCGAGACTCGAGCCGCTGGCGCCGCCGAAGTGGGGCACGTCCGTGACGATCTGAATCGCGAACTTGTGGCCGCCGACCCGGTCGTCGTAGAACTCGGCCTGGACGCTCGCCTGGTTGATGAAGTTCTTGGGCGTGCCGCCGCCAAGCACGATCGTCGCGGTCGAGGGCCGCCGGATGACGATGTTGGCCGACTCGATGATGTCGCCGACGACGTCGACGAGGCCGGTCGTCGGGTCTCGGTGGCGCGCCTGGGACAGGCCCATGCCGATCGAGGAGTCGGCAATGGCCGGGCAGAAGATCGGGACCTGCGCGCGGAACGCTGACGTCAGGATGCCGCGGTTGCCGGTCTCGTTCCAGAGGTGCTCGCCCAGCTTGAAGAGCAGCTCGCGCGACGTGAACGGCCGGCGCTCGAGCTTCAGCGCGAACGCGGCAATCCACTCGTCGTGCCGGCAGAAGTCGTCCTCGCTTGCGAGGGTGTCGTAGACGCGATCAATGCGCTCGGCGGCCAGGGCCGCGTCGTCGAGCTGGGGCGAGCCGATGAAGTGGCGTCGTCCGCGCGTTTCGTGCAGGTCGTGGTAGAGATTGGCGCCGGTCGAGACGAGGCAGTCGATGTAGCGCTGCTCGATGAGGTGCGCGAGGATCAGGCGCATGCCGCCGGCCGACAGCGCGCCGGCCGTGCCGAGGAAGATCGTGGCGTCGCTCGCCAGCATCTTCTCCCAGATGCGCCGCGCCGTGCCGAGGTTGCGCCCTTGAAACGACACGCGCTCCATGCGCGCGAGGATCTCGTCGCCCGACAGATCGGGCGCGACGACAAACGGCTCGACGGGCTTGCGGAGAAAACGCGACCGGCGACGACCCATGGCGCCCGGAATTCTACGTCACCTCGTGCGCGAGACGCCTGCGAGGAACGTGAAATCCGCCGTCGGCGACAGCCGGACGCCGTCGAGGTTCGGTTGGAACACGGCCACGTTGGTCTTGGCCCAGAGCGGAATTGCGGGCGCGTCGGCGGCAATCAGCCGCTGGGCCTCGGCGTAGAGCCCGCGTCGCTCGGCGGCGTCTACGGAAGCCGTGGCGGCGTCGAGAAGGGCGTCCACGGCCGGATTGGCGTAGTGACCCCGGTTGAACCCGTCGGGCGGCGTCTGCGAGGAATGGAACGCCCGGCGCAGCATGTCGGGGTCCGTGGCGCCGACGAACTGCAGCGTGTAGAGCTGCACGTTGCCCCGGACGACGTCGGACATCAGGGTGATGAACTCGTAGGACCGGAGATCGAGCGTGATGCCGACCTCCGCCAGGTTCTGCTGAATGACGGCGGCCTGCAGGCGGTACGCCTCGGCCGTCGACGTCTTGAGCGACAGGCGCAGGCGCGGGCGGGGACCCGCGCCGTCCGGGTCGACGTAGCCGGCTTCGTCGAGGAGCGCGCGCGCCCGGCCGAGGTTGCGCTCGAACCGCAGCGCGTCCGGGGCGTGCGCCCAGGACATGGAGGGCACGACGCCCGTCGCCCGCCGCGCCAGGTTGCGCCGGAGGTGGGCGATGATGGCCTCGACGTCGACGGCGTAGCCGATCGCGAGCCGGACGCGCCGGTCGGCCAGCACAGGATCCCGCAGGTTGAAGCCGAGGTAGGCGTAGTCGGTGCCATCCGCCGTCGCGACCCGGAGGCGGCCTTCGCGCTGGAACTCGTGGACCAGGTCGGGGGCGAGGTCGTTCACGACGAGATCCACGCTCGCGCGGCGGAGCTCGAGCCCGCGCATCGTCTCGTCAGGCACGACTTTGAAGACGAGGCCGCCGTTTTCGGGCGCCCCGCGGAAGTAGCCCGCGTGAGGCACGAGCGTGACGCGGTCGTCCGGCTCGAATGCCGCCAGGCGGTACGGGCCGCTGCCGACCGGCGCGCGCGCCGCGGCCGGTCCGGTGCCCACCGGCACGATGCCCATGACGAGATTGATCGGGAACGAGGCCGAAGGCGCACGCAGGTGAAACGCCACCGTGTACCGGCCCGTGACGTCGACGGCACCGAGCGCACGGTACGCGCCCTTGCGGCCGGAGACGAAGTCCGGATCGAGAAACCGCCGGAATGTGTAGGCGACATCCTCGGCCGTCATCTCCCGGCCGTCGTGGAATCGCACGCCCGGCGGAATCTCGGCGACGTAGGTTTGCGAGTCGGCCGTGGCGAACCGCACCGCGAGATCGGGCACGACCTGGAGCGCGCCATCGATGGCGAGGAGCGAGCTGAACAGCAGTTGGTGGAGCTTTTGCGACGCCTCGTCGAGGCCCACGCCCGGATCGAGGTTCACGGGCGAGTTGGCGAGCGCCACGACAATGGCGCCCGGCGGGGCGGGCGTGGCGGCACGGCAGGCGGCGAGCGTGACGAGCCCGAGTGCGGCCGCCGCCCGCGCAGGCGTCATTCCTCGGCTCGCTTCTTGAGTTCGGCCAGGAGGTTCAGCGCGTCGAGCGGCGTCAGGCGCTCGAGGTCCGTGGCGCGGAGCGCGTCGACGGCGGGATGTGTCGCGGCGGGCTGAAACAGGCCGAGCTGCTCCTGCGGCGTGCGCGGCGCGCCGCTCAGCGTCGGCCGGCCGCCACGCGCCAGCTCGTCCTGTTCGAGCGACGCCAGAATCTCAGCGGCGCGGCGGACCACGGCGGGAGGGAGGCCGGCGAGCCGCGCCACCTGAATGCCGTAGCTGCGATCCGATCGGCCGGCCACAATCTTGTGGAGGAAGACGATCTCGTCCTTGAACTCTCGCGCGGCCACGTGGAAGTTGGCGACGCCCGGCACGGAGTCGGCGAGGTCGGTGAGTTCGTGATAGTGCGTGGCAAACACGGTCTTGGGCCGGCGTCCGGCGGGCGAGGCCAAATGCTCGGCCACCGCCCAGGCCAGACTGAGGCCGTCGAACGTCGCCGTCCCGCGGCCGATCTCGTCGAGAATGACGAGGCTGCGGCGCGTGGCGGCGTGGAGGATCGTCGCCGTCTCCTGCATTTCGACCATGAACGTGGAGGCGCCGCGGGCGATGTTGTCGGAGGCGCCGACGCGCGCGAAGATCCGGTCCGCGATGGCCAGCTTCGCCTGTCGGGCGGGCACGAACGACCCCGTCTGGGCCAAAACCGCCAGGAGGGCGACCTGGCGGAGATAGGTCGACTTGCCGCCCATGTTCGGGCCGGTCAGGATGACGAGCTGCGAGCCCGCCCCGTCAAGATACACGTCGTTCGGCACGAACGCCTCGGCGACGTGGCGCTCGACCACCGGGTGTCGGGCGTCGACGGCCGTGAACTCGTCGCCGTCGTGCACGTGCGGCTTGGTGTAGCCGCAGGCGGCCGCCGTGTCGGCCAGCGCCGCGAGCACATCGATCGTGGCGAGGGCACGCGCCGCGTCGAGCACGCGCGGCGCCTCGGCGGCCACGCGGACGCGGAGCGCCTCGAAGATCTCGGCTTCGCGCGTCTCGATGCGCTCGTCGGCGCCGAGCACCCGTTCTTCGTGCTCTTTGAGGGCGGGCGTCACGTACCGCTCGCCGCCCGCGATGGTCTGCTTGCGGATGTAGTCGGCCGGCACGGCGGCGAGGTTCGCCTTCGAGACCTCGATGTAGTACCCGAAGACGCGATTGAAGCGGACCTTGAGCGAGGCGATGCCCGTCCGGACGCGCTCGGCCTCTTCCATGGCGGCGATGGAGGCCTTGCCGCCGCGGCTCGTCCGACGCAGGTCGTCGAGTTCCGGATCGACGCCGTCCCGGATGACCCGGCCGTCACGGACCTGAGCCGGCGGATCGTCGGTGACCGTGCTGTCGATGGCCAGCCGGACGTCGGCGAGCTCGTCGAGCTCGGCGATGAGGCTGGCGAGGAGGGGCGCCTGGAACGCGCCAGCCACGGCCCGGATGCGCGGCACGAGCGCCAGAGACTGGGCGAGCGACACGAGGTCGCGCGGGCCGGCCGTCCGGAGCGAGATGCGCGCGACGAGCCGCTCCAGGTCGCGCACGTCCTTCAGGCCGTCGCGCAGCTTGCCGCGTTCGGTGGCGTGAAAGGCGAGATCTTCGACGGCGTCCAGGCGGTCCTGAATGCGCTCGAGGGTCACGAGCGGGCGGACGAGCCAGTGGCGCAGGAGGCGCCCGCCCATCGCGGTGGTCGTCCGATCGATCTCGTCGAGGAGCGAGCCGGCGCGCCCGCCCTCCGCGCCTTCCACGATGCCCAGGTGCTTGAGCGTCACCGGGTCGATGAGGAGGGCATCGGCGGCGACGCGCAAGGCGATGTCGCGGACGTGCGCCAGCTCACTCTGCTGGGTGTCGCGCAGGTGCGCCACGAGCGCGCCGGCGGCCGCGGCGGCGCGTGAGGCGCCGTCCAGCCCGTAGCCCGCGAGCGACGCCGCGCGAAGCTGGCCGCGGAGAACCTCGGCGGCACGCGCCGGCTCGAAGAGCCAGGGATCGACGCGCGTCATCCGGCCCGGCGCGCCTGCCGGCAGATCCAGCCCCTCGGCCGCGAGGATCTCCTTCGGGGCGAGGATCGCCAGGTCGGCCGCCAGGGCGGCCGATCCGTCCGGACCGGAGAACTCGGCGGCGGCAAACTCGCCCGTCGAGACGTCCAGGAAGGCGAGACCCCAGGGGCCGGTCCGGCCCTCCAGCGGCCCCGCCACGGCGGCGAGAAAGGCCGACTCGCGCGCGTCGAGGTATCCGGCGCCGGTCAGCGTCGCCGGCGACACGACGCGCGTGACCTCCCGCTTGACGATGCCCTTGGCGTGACGCGGATCTTCGACCTGATCGCAGATGGCCACGCGATAGCCCCGGCGCACGAGCCGCGCGAGATAGACGTCGACCGCGTGGTACGGGACGCCGCACATGGGAATCGCCACGCCCTGGGCGTCGCGGGTCCGCGAGGTCAGCGTGAGTTCGAGCACGCGCGAGGCCGTGAGCGCGTCCTCGTAGAACATCTCGTAGAAGTCGCCCATGCGGAAGAAGACGATGGCGTCGCGATACTGACGCTTGACGTCGAAGTACTGCCGCATGGCGGGCGTCGCCGTCGGGGCCGACGGGCGTGCGGGCGCAGGCGAACCGGGCATCGTCACGGCCGAAAAAGGACTGTATAACATTCCGGCGATGGTCATTCTGGCGCTCGAAACGGTGACGCGCCGCGGCAGCATCGCGCTCGTGGCCGATGGCGACGTCCGGGCCACCGAGGGCGAGGATCGCGGCACGCACGGCGAGCGCCTGCCGACCCTGGTGCTGGACTGGCTGCGGCGGGAGGGCCGCACCCTGCGCGACCTGGACTACCTGGCGGTGGTGTCCGGACCGGGCTCGTTCACGGGGATCCGCGTCGGGATGGCGGCGATTCAGGGTTTTGCGCTGACGAGCGGCAAGACGGTCATCCCGATCCCGACGCTGGACGCCATCGCGAGCGGCTGGTTCGACCGCGCCCGCGGCCTTGACCGGCCCGCCAACGTCGTGCCGTGCCTCGACGGGCAGCGGGGCGAGGTCTTCCTCGCGGCGTTCGAGCGAACGTCGAACGGGTTCGACGAGAGCCGGCGCGTGCTCGACCCGCAGGCGGCCCGGCCCGAGGACGCCCGGACCGAGCTGGACCGCCTGCCCGCGCGCCCGGCGATCCTCGTGGGAGACGGGGCCGTGCGGTACGCCGATGTGCTCGCGGCCGGCCGGTCCGACGCCCGGGTCGAGCCGCTCGGACATCCTATTGCCGAAGCGGCGGCACGGCTGGCGGTCCGCCGGATCGCAGAGGCCGCCGCGCCACATGCCTTGCGCCCTCTCTACGTGCGCCGGCCGGACGCCGAGCTGGCGCGCGCGCGGGCGGCGCGCGAGCGGCCGCCCGCCGTCACGATCGAGCTCGTGGTCGGCCGGGAGGATGTGGCGGCCGTGGAGGCGCTGCAGCGGCGCTCCTTCTCGAACGCCTGGGGCGCCGAGAGCATCCGGTGGGAGCTGGAGCACACGGACGTGGCCCGGCTGTACGGCGCGCGGGACGCGCGTGGCACGCTCGTCGGGTACTGCGCGTGCTGGATGGTCTTCGACGAGCTCCACATCAACAGCCTGGCGGTGGAGGAGGCGTGGCGTCGGCGCGGGGTGGCGCACCGCCTTCTCGGCCGCGTGATTCAGGATGCGATCCGCGCCGGCGCGAAAAGCGCCACGCTCGAGGTACGCGCGTCCAACGTCGCGGCGCGCGCGCTGTACGCAGGCCTGGGCTTCAAGGTCGAGGGCGTGCGCCGCGACTACTACCAGGCGCCGCGCGAAGACGCGCTCATCCTCTGGAACCGGCGCCTCAGCCGGGCATGACCTCGCGCCGTTGGCCCGGATCCTCGCAGGCCGCGCGGGGTCTCGATCGAAGCCTGGCCGAGGGTTGCCCCTGTCGGGTCCTTGTGGTAGCGTGCGCGTCAATGCGCGGGAGCGCGCTCCTGCGCGCGCGAGACCCAGCATGAACGGCGAGCGCCGGCGGGCACTCACAAGAACAGGAGGCGGAGCATGGCAGATGCAGAGCTCCGGTCGGCAGACGACGTGAAGGCCGCGTTGCTCCGGACCGACGAAGCGTTCCGGCAGTTGGTTTCGGAGCACCAGACACTCGACGAGCGAATTCGCCACCTCTCAACTCAGGCCTACCTCACCGAGCAACAGCAGTACGAAGCCGCATCACTGAAGAAACGCAAGCTGGCGCTGAAAGATCGGATCGAGGCCCGCGTACGGGCCCAGGACGGCGGGCCGCCGATCCCGGCCCAATAGGCAGGCCGCGTCCCGCGGGCCCGAGGCCTGGCGGGACAACGACCGGACGCCGGCCGTGAGCATCGACCCCGCCGGATTCCCGTTCGTGATCGTCGCCGCCATGTCCGCCGTCGTCGCGGCGGCCCTCGGCGTGTGGGTGCCGGCCGTCATCTTTCTCGTGCTGGCGGCGGCGATGGCCGCGTTCTTTCGCGATCCGGAGCGGTCGCCCCCGGCATCGCCCACGCTGGTGCTCGCGCCCGCTGACGGCACCGTGCGATTCGCCGGCGAGGCGCCGCGTGACGGCGCGCCCGAAGGCCGGTGGCAGCAGGTGACCATCTTCCTCAGCCTGCTCGACGTCCACGTCAACCGGGCGCCCGCCGGAGGGCGCGTCGTTCGGGTCAAGTTCGTCAAGGGCACGTTCCTGCCGGCCTATCGCGCCGACGCGATCGGCAACGAGCACTCGGAGATCTGGCTGGACGTCGCCGGCACGACCATCGTCGTCCGCCAGGTCGTCGGCGTGCTCGCCCGGCGGGTGGTGTGTCGGGTCAAGCCGGGCGAGATGCTGGCGCCCGGTGCCAGAATAGGCGTGATGAAGTTTGGGTCCCGGATGGACGTCTTCGTGCCGATGACGGCCACGCTCGCGGTCGGGCCGGGCGACCACGTGCGCGCCGGCGAGACCGTGATTGCGCGACTGGCGGCCGGCGATGCTTGATCCGGTCGACGGCCGCCCGGGCCACCTGGACGGGCGGCGCCATCGGCGTGGCCTGTTTCTCCTGCCGAGTCTCTTCACGGTCGGCAACATGTTCTGCGGGTACGCGTGCATCGTGTACGCGATGCGGGGCGACCTGGCGGTCGCCGCGCCCTTCATCGGCATCGCGTTCGTCCTCGATGCGCTCGACGGACGCATCGCCCGCCTCACGAACACCACGAGCCCCTTCGGCCTGGAGCTCGACTCGCTGGCTGATGTCATCTCGTTCGGCCTCGCCCCGGCGGTGCTCGCGTTCGCCTGGGGCCTGTCCGAGCTGGCCCGCGTCGGCTGGGCGTCGGGCTTCATCTTCGTGACCGCCGCGGCGATGCGACTGGCGCGGTTCAATATCCAGTCGGCGGCTCACGCCGACAAGCGGTACTTCGTCGGCATGCCAACGCCGGCGGCCGCCGCCGTGGTGGCCGCCACCATCTTTGCCTGGCCGTTTCCGCTGGCCGGGTATCCGCAGGCGGGCGCGGCGCTGGCGGTCGTTCTCGTGCCGGCGGCGCTCATGGTGAGCACGATCAGGTTCCGGAGTTTCAAGACGATCAACTTCGGCTGGGGACCCTCGTACATGCCGCTCCTGGCGTTTGCGGCGTTGATCGTCGTGATCTCGCTCGAGCCGAGGATCACGCTCGTGCTCCTGGCCTACGGCTATTTGTTCTCGCCGTTCATCGGGCTGCTGGCGGCACGGCTCCGACCTCGCCATCACCCGCCGCCCGAGGCAGAGTGATCGTGACGGTCGTGCCGGCACCTGGCGTGCTGGAGAGCGCGATCGCTCCGCCCGAGAGTTCGACGTTGCGCCTGGCGTTGGCGAGGCCCAGTCCGGACCCAGACGTCTTGGTCGAGAAATAGGGCTCGAAGGCGCGCCGGACGGCTTCGGGGTCCATGCCCGGCCCCGTATCGCGAATCTCGATCGTCACGACCGCGTCGGTCCGCGCGGCCGATACCGAGAGACGCCCGCGTCCGGGCATGGCCTGGACCGCGTTTTCCACGAGATTCGTCAACGCGCGCGCCACGAGCGTTCGATCGACCCACACCGGTGGCAGGTCGGATGGTGCCGCCAGATCGATCTGGATGCGGCCTGACAAGCCCGGGCGGTACGGATCGACCACGGCGTCGATCAGGTCCAGGACGGAAACCACGGCCGGGCGCGCGACGATCTGACTCCCGAAGCTCGAGAACTCGGACGCGATCTGCCGCAGCAGGCGGACCTGCCGCAGGACGGCGTCGAGACATTGATCGAAGACCGGGCCGAGGGGGCGGCGGGCGTCCTCATGCACGTGGCGGAGGTGCTCGGCCGCCAGCTGAATCGGCGTCAGCGGGTTCTTGATCTCGTGTGCGACCTGGCGGGCCATTTCCGCCCAGGCCTTGAGCTGGTTGGTGCGCGCGAGCTCGGCGCGCTGGGCCACGAGCGTGGCCGCCATCGCGTTGAAGTCCTCCACGAGGCGGCCCAGTTCGTCGGCCGTGTCCGCCACGAGGCGAACATCCAGGCGGCCGGCCGCAATCAGCCTGGTCGCCCGCGTGAGGCGCGACACGGGGTCCGACACGCGACCGGCGACCGACGCGCCGAGGCCGGCCGCGAAGAGCAACACGATCACCGCGCCCACGAGCACGCCGCGATTCAGGTCTTCGACCTCACGCTCGATTTCGCGCTGACGCGAGGCCAGGGGCACGGTCAGAACGGCGTCCTTGCCCCGGGCAGGCACCGGGGCCGCCGCGACGAGGTACTGGAACGAGCCGATTCGATCCGGCGCCGCATAGGTCGGCCGGCGATGGAGGGCGACCTCCCGGTAGACCGAAGCGGGCGTACGGGTCGGGAGAAGGCCGGAGTCGAACAGATCGCGCTGGCTCGTGGCCACGAGGCGGGGGCCCTCGTACAGGTTGACGTCCTGGTCGATGACCTGGTGGATCCACACCATGACGTCGTCGCTCACCGGCGCCGGTCCCTGGTCGGGATGCCGGCCCGCGGCAGACAGCTCTTCGAACACCCGGCGGGCCACGGTGACCACGGCGGTCGCTTCGGATCGGATGTCCGCGCTGAATCTGGCCATCGTGTAGGCGCTGAAGGCCGCCGCGAACAGGAGCACCGGCCCGACCGCCGCCAGGACGAAGAAAAGGAACAGTTTGCGGTGAAAGCTCGTTCGGATCTCGCGGAACAGAACCCGTAGCGGCCCCTGACGGCTCTGCTGCGAAAAGGGCGCGTACGCGGTGAAGCCGAGGAGCAGGAGGACGAAGATCCCCGCAAGGAGGCCCACGAGGCTGGACAGGCCGCTCAAGTGCTGAAACGGCGTCGCGCGCGGGTATCCGACGGCGTAAATGCCGCCACGGTCGCTCAGGAAGTACACGTGGTAGCGGCGCGACTCGGCCGCCAGCACAGCCCAGAACGGCTCGCGCGATCGGTACAGCCGTTCGTCGACCTCAGCCGGCAGCGGCCAGATCACTCGGCCGGACGAGGAGGAAAACGTCGGCTGCAGATCCCACCCGTAGACGACAACCTGCAGGTCGGGCACGCGCGAGCCGCTCGGCGCCGCCGCCGGTTTCGTCACGACGTCGTAGTACGGGTTGGCTGACGACACAAAGGGCAGCCCCCGATAATCCGGGAGCACGTGAACGACAACGGCGCCGTTCAGGTTGCCGCTCGCATCGCAGACACCGCGCTCGGCGTGCAGACGCCGGCGCTCCTCGGCGCCGAAGCGGCTCACTTCGGCGTATGCGTCCCACGAACAGCCCTTGCCGGACCAGATCTCCGCGCCTGTACGGTAGGCCGCTTCGAACTCGGGGATGTTCAGGGCGAACCGGCTGACCAGCCGGAGGTCCGGGCCGAAGAGTTCGATCTCCGACGTCACGCGATCGCGCGACAGCACCGTCTGACTCCAGATTCGGAATGCCGCCTGGCTTTCCACGCGGGCGCCGGGCGTGACCGAAATGAGGCCGCCGACGAGGTCCGGCAGCCGGTCGATCTCCGCCTGGGCGGCCGTGAGCCACGTGAGCAGGTGGTCGGCGCGTTGGGCATTGACGGTCGCCGGCGCGTACTCGTTCGCAATGACCGATCGAATGGCGCGCTCGCGCGAGTGGAAGGCCAGCGGGTACGCGGCACCCGCAGGCAGGAGCAACGCGGCAAACAGCATGAGCAGCTTCGCGGCCTGCGACGTGTGGCGATAGGCGTGCCGGACGTCGCTCGCGAACAGGCCGAACGCCGCGGCGGCCCCCGCGCCCGTCACGGCCGGCCAGGGGACGTCGGGCTCCGGCAGCGCGGCCAGCACGGCCGTGGGGGCGACCCAGATGCCGAGGGCCAGCCAGCCCAGGGACCGGCGCCACACCAGCCGCCATCGGAACGCGACAAGGGCGAGCAACGTGGCCGCCGTCCAGCCGAGTGCGAGTTCGACGAAAAGCGTCGTGCCCACTCCGGCCCACGAGCTGGCGTCGGCCGCGATCATGGGCCACTGCCAGCGCGTCTGGACCGCCGGGTCGATGAGCCGGCCGAGGAGATTGGTGACGAGCACGACCAGTCCGGCCAGCGCGATGCCGGCGAGGGCCTGCTCAGTCAGGAACCGAACCGGCGCCGCATCGGCTAGGTGGCGGGGCCACCGGCGCCACCACGCAGACACCGGGACCACGGCCGCCAGCGCCAACGCGCCCAGGCTCCACAGCAACCGCACCGTTTCGGCGCGTGCGTCAACGAGACGAGCCAGCCCGATGAGTCCCAGCGTGGCGCCGAGGAGGAGCGCCGAGAGCGCGGCCGTCCAGCGCATCCAGACGCCCGCCGGGGCCGCGCGACGGCGGCGCTGCACCGCCGCCGTCGCCGGCAGCAGAAGCACAACGAGCGGCAGCGCGCTCACGGCGAGCACGCGGCGCCGGAAGACCGCCCGGGCCTCGGCCAGCATGTCCGCGTCGAAGCCGACCTCGAGCAGGGCCTGGCCGGACGGCGAGGAGAGCACGAAGGGGTTCGGCAGGGCATGCTGGCTGCGCGCCCGGACGGCCACGATCGGCACGGGACCGAAGGAAGACTCCAGCTCAAACGCCGGCGGATCCGTCGCCCCCGGTGGCGTCGGGGCAACAATCACTTCCGCGACGGCCACGCCCAGGCGGCGTCCGCCCGACTCGATGGGTTCGGCCGATACGAGACGTAGGCCCGCGGGGCCGGCGGCGACGAACATCGTCCCCGACCCTGCCAGTGCCTCGCCCGCCAGGTCGCCCGCAGGTCCTTCGCTCCAGGCGACGACCCGGTAGGCGCCGGCCGGGCCGGCGGGAACGTACACCGCAGCGGAAATCTCGAGCGCGCCGTTGGCACGCGCGAGGTCGATCAGTCGCGCGAAGAGGCCGTCGGACCGCTCCGGGTCGGTCGCCAGGTGACGGAGGACCGTGCTGTCGCGCGCCACGCGCTGCGCGAGCGCGTCGACGCGACGCCGCGCGTCGTCGAAGCGGCGTTCGACGTCGCCGCGCAGGCGGCCGGCTTCCGCCGCCGGGGTCAAGCCGAAGCGCCGGGCCTCCCAGGCCCAGCCGAGCGCCGCCAAACCGAGCGCCGACAAGACGACGAGCGCGACGAGGCGGGTCGGAAACGGCGTCACCGGTCAGCGTGAAACGCGGGGCATTGGCCTGAGGATAGCAAAAACGCGAGTGCTATACTCGCGGACCCAGGTGCCGGGTGGCCGGCGCCGCCGGCATGGCCCCTCCGCTTTCGCTACGAGCGGCGCTCAAGGAAGGCGCCCTCGTCACCGCCGCCAACTGGCCCGTGGTACTCGTGGATTTCGGCTTGTGGACCCTGTACGAATTCGCGCTCGCCGTGCCGGTACTCGGCGGGGCGTTCATGGTCAACGTGCTCTTTGGCTTCAACGTCGCAAGCCTGGTCGGGCAGGGCCTGGGAGAGACGGCAGACGCGATCATCGGCGCGCTGGGCGCCGCACCAGGCGCGCTCGCGGCCTTCGTGGCCGCGGCCGGGCTCGTCGCCGCCGGCGGGCTGATCCTGATCTTCGTCGTCAAAGGAGGCACGCTGGCGGTGCTCGTGGCCGGCGAGCGTGCGGCCGGCGATCTGCACCGTGCGCCGCTCCACGTCGCGGCCATCCAGCGGGCGTCGGCATGGTCGGTCGGCGCGGTGTACGACGGCGCGCGCCGGTTCGGCCGGCGCATGGGCGCGCTCGCGGCCTGGCTGTGCGCGACCTACCTGCTCATCGGCAGCCTCGCGTTGGCCGCCATCACGTTCGGATTCCGCCTGGCGGCCGACGCGGCCTGGGCCGGCCTGTGGCCCGTGTTCGTGCTGCTGGCCACCTCGAGCGGTCTCATCGCGGTCACGGTTGCCAACCTCATGTTCGATCTTCTGCGCGTCGTGATCCTCACCGACGACTGCCGTCTCGTGGAGGCGTTCGGCCGAGTACGCCGGTTCCTGGTCGCTCGCGCCCGCCAGGTCATCGGCGTCTTTGCCGTGACGAGCGGCATCTTCGCGCTGGCGGCTGCCGGATGGCTCGTCGCGACGGCCAACGTCGCGCTGATCGGATTCGTGCCGGTGGCGGGTCTGCTCGTGGCGCCGCTTCAGGCGGCGATCTGGGTGGTCCGGGGCGTGCTGGTGCAGTACCTGGGCCTCGCAACCCTGTCGGCGTACCAGACGCAGTACCGCCGGTTCCAGACGCCGGCGGCCGCAGCGCCGGCGCCGCTCCGGGAGCAGACGATCTAGACGCGGCGAGAGCCGCGCGGCCGGACCTCGGCGGGGCACCGGTCCGGTTACGGGGTCCGGCGGTACGCCACGAGTCGCCAGGACCCGCCTTCGAGGAGGACGAGCGCGAAGACCTGGCTCCCGTCCTGCGACAGCGCTGCGGCCACGAGCCGGTCGCGCGAGCGCGTCGCGGCGGGCGCCGGCGGCGCCGTGGCGAGGCCCGTCTCCGTCGGGAGCGCCAGGACGACGGCCGTGGCGAGCGGCGCGAGCAGGCTCTCGCCGGCGAGCATGGGTCCTCTGGCCGGGCGCGCCGGCAGATCGCTGCGCCACCGGCGGTGTCCGTTGGATGCGGCGAAGGCGAGGACGGTGTTGTCCCAGAGCGCGGCGTAGACGGACTCGGCATCGGCCGCCGGCGCCCCGAGGACATCCACGCGCGGGAAGCGCCACGCCTGGGATCCCCGCTCGTCGTACGCGTACAAGGCGCGGTCTGCACCCCCGAAGTAGAGGCGGCCCGCCGCGGCGGCCAGGGCGCGCGGCGCGCTCGCGAGGCGTCGAGTCCACCGCGGCGCCCCCGTGGCGGCGTCACTCATGACAAGCGTGTGGTCGGCGAGCACGAGGTAGACCGCGCCCAGGTCGGCTACGAGCCGGCCCGGCTGGATGTCGGCGGCAAACGCGCGCTCCCAGAGCGGCGTGCCGTCGGCAGACCAGGCGCGGAGCGTCCGAGCCGTGGCGGCGATGACGCGGTCCGCGTGCGCGACCAGCGCGACGGCTGGCGCTCCCAGGTCGCGGATCCACCGGGCGGTGCCGCCGCGTTCCTGAATCGCGTGGAGCTGCACGCCGGCAGCGACGAACACCTGATCGCCGGCCGTCGCGGGCGCGAGGACCGCCGGCAGTGCCAGCGCCCAGGCAGGCTGTCCCTCGCGAGCATCGTACGCGCGGACGCCGTCAGTGGAAGCGAAGACGATCGCGTGATCGAGGCCGGCGACCAGACCCGCGGGGGCCGCGCCGAGCGGCTGCTCCCACGCTTTGTCGATCTCGCCGCTGCGGGATGCGGCTGGTGTCTGCGCGATCGTGCTCGCGCACGCGGCAGAGAGGCCGGCGACCATCGCGAGCCTCCAACATGGCGTGGTCGCGACGGCGCGCACGGCTTATAATACCGGGATTCGCGTGAAGCTTCGTCCGCGCTGCTTCCACGCTGACTGCCCGTGACGCATCAGACGATTGTCGTCCTCGATTTCGGATCGCAGTACACGCAGTTGATCGCGCGGCGCCTGCGCGAACTGTCCGTCTATTCCGTGATCCTGCCGCCCGACACGACGGCCGTGGAACTCGAACGCCGCCAGCCGGCTGGGATCATTCTGTCCGGCGGGCCGGCCAGCGTGTTCGAACCTGGCGCGCCGCGGGCCGATCCAGCCATCCTGGGGCTTGGCGCGCCGACGCTGGGCATCTGCTACGGCATGATGTTGATGACGGACGCGCTCGGCGGCCGCGTGCAGAGCGCCCCGCAGCGCGAGTTCGGCCACGCCGTCGTCAATGTCCTGGACGGCGCGCCGCTGTTCGACGAGGTGCCGAAGGCGCTGAAGGTGTGGGCGAGCCATGGCGACTTCGTGGTGGCCCCTCCCCAGGGATTCGACGTGATCGCCACCTCGGCCAACGCGCCCGTGGCGGCGATTCAGGACCCGGTGCGGCGGATGTACGGCCTGCTCTTCCATCCCGAAGTCGTGCACACGGAGCGCGGCGAGCAGATTCTCCGGAACTTCGCCTTTCGCGTGTGCGGGTGCCGCGGCGACTGGACGATGGCGTCCTTCGTGGACGAAAGCGTCGAGCGGATCCGGGCGACGGTCGGGGCGGGCCGCGTCGTCTGCGGCCTCTCGGGCGGCGTGGACTCCACGGTGGCGGCGCTGCTGATCCACCGCGCTGTCGGCGACCGACTGCGGTGCATCTTCGTCGATAACGGCCTGTTGCGCCTGAACGAGGCGGCGCAGATCCGCGCCCGCTTCGCACGCCTCCGGCTGCCGCTCGATTTCGTGGATGCCGCCGACACCTTCCTCGACCGGCTCGCCGGCGTGTCCGATCCGGAGCGCAAGCGCAAGATCATCGGCGCGACCTTCATCGACGTGTTCGACGAACGGGCGCAGGCCCTTGGCGGCTTCGACTTCCTGGCGCAGGGCACCCTGTACCCGGACGTCATCGAGAGTGTCTCCGTGGTCGGGCCGTCGGCCGCCATCAAGAGTCACCACAACGTGGGCGGCCTCCCCGAAGGGATGCGCTTCAAGCTGGTCGAGCCGCTCCGGGAGCTGTTCAAGGACGAAGTGCGCGCCGTCGGCACGGCGCTCGGCCTGGACGATGAATTCGTGTGGCGGCAGCCGTTTCCCGGTCCCGGTCTGGCCGTCCGCGTGCTCGGGCCGGTGACCCGCGAGCGGCTGGATCTTGTCAGGCGCGCCGACGCCATCGTGGCCGACGAAATTCGCAAGGCCGGCTGGTACCGTCGGCTGTGGCAGTCGTTCGCCGTCCTCTTGCCGGTGCAGAGCGTGGGCGTCATGGGCGACGGGCGGACCTACGAGCAGACCGTGGCCGTCCGCGCCGTCGAGAGCCGTGACGGCATGACGGCCGACTGGGCCAGGCTGCCGCACGAGCTGATGGCCGCCATCTCGTCGCGCATTGTCAACGAAGTGCGGGGCATCAATCGCGTCGTGTACGATGTCAGCTCGAAGCCGCCGGCCACGATCGAGTGGGAGTAGTCTGCGGGCGGATCATGACGGAATTCGTCCACCTTCACCTGCACACCGAGTTTTCGCTGCTCGACGGCGCGTGCCGGGTGGGGGAGCTGCTCGACCGCGTCGTGGCGCTGGGCATGCCCGCCGTCGCTGTGACGGAACACGGCAACCTCTTCTCGGCCGTCACCTTCCACGACGAGGCGCGGAAACGCGGCGTCAAGCCGATTCTCGGGTGCGAGGTGTACGTCGCGCCGGGCAGCCGACGGGAGCGTTCGGGCCAGCCGGGCGAGACCGCCAACCACCTGGTGCTGCTGGCTGAGACCAACGAGGGCCTGCACAACCTCATCAAGCTCGTCTCGTCCGGCTACACCGACGGCTTCTACTACAAGCCGCGGATCGACAAGGCGCTCCTGGCGGAACATGCGCGCGGCCTGATCGGCTTGAGCAGCTGCCTCAAGGGCGAGGTCGCCACCGGCCTGCGGACTGAACAGGCGCGGAAGGCGCTCGAGGCCGCCGCAGCGTACCGGGACATTCTGGGTCCACGGAACTTCTTTCTGGAAATGCAGGACCAGGGTCTGGAGGAGCAGCGCGTCGTCAACGCCGGCCTGCTGCCGATTGCCAGGAGCCTCGAGCTGCCGCTCGTGTGCACGAACGACGTCCACTACCTGCAGGCGAGCGATCGCCACGCGCACGACATCCTGCTGTGCATCGGCACGGGCAAGACCGTCAGTGACGAGAGGCGCCTCCGGTATCACGGCGATCAGTTCTTCCTGAAATCGGGCGCCGAGATGGCTGAGGTCTTCCGGGACCATCCCGAGGCGCTGCGGAACACGCTCGCGGTCGCCGAGCGCTGCCAGGTCGACCTGCCCAAGGGGGAGGCGCACCTGCCGAACTTCGCCGTCCCGGCCGGCGAGTCCGTCGAGACCTACTTCGACAAGGTCGTGCGGCAGGGGTTTGCCGAGCGCCGCGTCCGGCTGCAAGCCCTCGAGGCGCGCGGCGAGCTGCGGCGGCCGCTCGCCGACTACGAGGCCCGGCTTGGATACGAAATCGAGATGATCAAACGGATGAAGTACTCCGGGTACTTCCTGATCGTCTGGGACTTCATCCGCTACGCGCGCGAGCGGGGCATCCCCGTGGGTCCGGGACGAGGATCCGCATCGGGCAGCCTGGTCGCCTACAGCCTGCAAATCACGGACGTCGACCCGCTGCACTTCGACCTCTATTTCGAGCGGTTCCTCAATCCGGAGCGGGTGACGCTGCCGGACATCGACATCGACTTCTGCGAGCGCCGGCGCGGCGAGGTCATCGCGTACGTAACCGAGAAGTACGGGCGCGAGAACGTCGCGCAGATCATCACGTTCGGGACCATGAAAGCGCGGGCTGCCGTGCGTGACGTCGGCCGCGTGATGGAGATGCCCATCGCCGACGTGGACCGGGTGGCGAAGCTCATCCCCAACCAGCTCGAGATGACGCTCGACCTGGCCGTCGAGGACAACCCCGCGCTCGCGGATCTCGAGCGTCGGGACGCGCGCGTGCACGATCTGCTGTCCGTGGCCCGCCGGCTGGAGGGCATGACCCGGCACGCGTCCGTCCACGCCGCCGGGGTCGTGATCGCGCCGCGGCCGCTGACCGAGTTCGTGCCGCTCTACCGGAGCCAGAAGGACGACGGCGAAATCACGACCCAGTGGGCCATGAAGGAGATCGAACGCGTCGGCCTGCTGAAGATGGACTTTCTGGGGCTGAGCACGCTCACGCTCCTCGACGACGCCGTCAAGCACATCCGCGAGACGACGGGAGACGCCGTCGACCTGAACGCGCTGCCCCAGGACGACGCGGCAACGTTCCAGCTGTTTCAGAACGGCCAGACGCACGGCGTCTTTCAGTTCGAGAGTTCAGGGATGCGTGACACGCTCCGGAAGGCACGGCCGCGCTGTCTCGAGGACCTGATCGCGCTGAACGCGCTGTACCGTCCCGGGCCACTCCGCGGCGGCGTGGTCGACGACTACATCGCCCGGAAGCACGGACGCGTCGAGATCCGATACGAACTGCCACAGATGGAGCCGGTGGTCAAGGACACCTACGGCGTCATCGCCTACCAGGAGCAGGTCATGCGGCTGGCGAGCGAGCTGGCCGGTTTCACGCTCGGCCAGGCCGACGAACTCCGTCGCGCCATGGGCAAGAAGGACGCCGCGAAGATGCAGGCGCAGCGCGAGAGCTTCATCACGGGCTGCAAGTCCCGCGGGATCGCGGAGCGCAAGGCCGCCAAGATCTTCGAGTTCATCGAGTACTTCGCCGGGTACGGGTTCCCGAAGGCCCATTCGACAACGTACGCGCTCCTGGCGTACCAGACGGCCTACCTCAAGGCGAACTTTCCGCGCCACTTCATGGCGGCACTGCTCACCATCGAGTCGCAGGATTCGGACAAGGTCGCGCTCTACCTGGCCGAGTGCCGCGAGCTCGGCGTCCCGATCCTGCCACCTGATGTCAACAGGAGCGACGTGCGGTTCGTGGTCGAGGATGCGGGCGTGCGGTTCGGGCTCGGGGCGATCAAGGGCGCGGGGGCGACCGCCATGCAGGCGATCCTCGACACGCGACAGGCGCTGGGCGGGCGGGTGACGTCGATCCTCGAACTGGCCGAACGCGTCGACCTTCGGCTGGTGAACAAGAAGGCGCTCGAGAGCCTGATCAAGGCCGGCGCGTTCGACACGCTGGCGCCGGCGGGCCGACCCGCGTACCTGGAGTGGCGGCCACGCCTGCTCGCCGGGCTCGACCGGATCCTCGACCATGGCGCCCGGCACCAACGCGACCGCGACCAGGGCCAGGAGCGCCTGTTCGGCGCTGAGACCGCAGCCGGGCGGTCGGACGCGGACGTCCTGCCGGCCGGACACCCGTGGACCGAGGCCCACGCGCTCGCGGCCGAGAAGGAAGCCCTGGGTCTCTACATGACCGGGCATCCGCTGCAGCGGTACGCGACGGCGCTCTCGGCGGCCGGTGCCCGCCGCCTGCGGGACCTGACGCAATCGGAGAGCGACTGCGCCGTGGGCGGCGTCGTCACGGGCATCCGGCACCTGAAGACGAAGCGCGGCGACCGGATGGCGGTCTTCACGCTCGAAGACGAGGCCGCCAAGACCGAGGCCGTCGTGTTTCCCGAGGCCTTCGCCCGTTTCGGCACGCTCATTGCCGACGATGCGATGCTGCTCGTGCGAGGCAAGTACGAGCGTGACGACGAGTCGAGCCGCCTGGTGGTCGCCGACCTGACGCCGCTCGAGACGATTCGAGACCGCGCGGTGCGGGTGGTCGAGATCCGACCGACGCGCGGAGCGCTTGGACCTGAGGCGCTCCGGAGCCTTGCGGCCGTGCTCGACCGTCATCCGGGCGATCGGCCGGTCACGATCGTCGTTGACGTGAACGGACAGTCGCCGCACCTGCGCGTCCGCACCGGCACCGCGCGCCGGATCCGTCCGACGGAGCACTTTGTGCGAGACGTCGAGGCGGTGTGCGGTGCGGGCTCCGTCATGCTCAAATAGGGGGCGGCCCCATGCCCCCTGAAACCCTCGAGTTCGAAGAGCCGGTTGCGCTGCTCGCCAAGGAGATCGAGGCGCTGCGCATGCTGCCGCGCACGCCGGACCGGCGGCAGGCGATTGCCCGTCTCGAGGCGCGGATCGAAGAGATTCGCGCGGACATCTACGCCAGGCTCGACCCGTGGCAGCACGTGCTCGTCGCGCGGCATCCGAGCCGTCCCTGCATGCTTGACTACGTGGAGCGGCTGTTCGGCCACTTCACGGAAGTGCACGGCGACCGCCGGTTCGCCGACGACCCCGCGATCGTCGCCGGATTCGGCTATTTCCACGACCGCCCCGTGATGGTCGTCGGCCACCAGAAAGGTCGGGACACGAAACAGAAGATCTTCAGGAACTTCGGGTACGCCAAGCCGGAAGGGTACCGCAAGGCGCTGCGCGTGATGCGGCTGGCGGAGAAGTTCCGTCGGCCTGTGATCGTGTTTGTCGACACGCCGGCCGCCTATCCGGGCGTGGAGTCGGAAGAGCGGGGTGTGGCGGAAGCCATCGCGTACAACCTTCGCGAGATGGCGCTCTTCGACGTGCCGATCGTCGTGATGGTGACGGGCGAAGGCGGCAGCGGCGGCGCGCTTGGCATCGCCATTGGCGATCGTGTCTTGATGCAGGAGTTCAGCGTCTACAGCGTCATTCCGCCGGAGGGCTGTGCGGCCATTCTCTGGCGGGACGCGCAGCGCAAGGTCGAGGCCGCAGAAGCGCTGCGGATTACGGCCAAGGACCTGTTGGCCCTGAAGCTCATCGACGAGATCGTGAAAGAGCCCGCGGGCGGCGCTCACCAGGACTACGACCGCGCCGCCGCGCTCGTCGACGACGCGCTGGTCCGCCATCTGGCGGAACTCGACGCCGTGCCGTCGGCCGAGCGGCTGGACGCGCGGTACCGGAAATTCCGCGCGATGGGCGGCCCGGGCCTCGGGTTCGTTGACGAGGCGCCCGCCGGTGGAGCGGAGCGGGCCACCTGATGCGCCGCCCCGTCTGGGAGGACGTGCCCGTCGACGAGAACCGCGTGCGGGCGGCCGTGGCGGCGCTGGGCGTGCCGCCGGTGATTGCGCGCCTTCTTTGTCAGCGCGGACTGGACGATCCGACCGCGGCGCGGCGCTTTCTGGAGCCCGACCTGGGCCAGCTGCACGACCCGTACCTCTTGACCGGCATGCGGGAAGCGGTCGCCCGCCTGCGCGCAGCCGTGGCGCGACGGGAGTCCATCGCCATCCACGGCGACTACGACGTGGACGGCGTGACCTCGACGGCCATACTCCGCCGCGCGATCGAGGTCGTCGGCGGCGACGTCGTCCACTTCGTGCCGGACCGCCTGAAGGACGGGTACGGGCTGCAGCCGGCGACGGTGGAGCGCCTCGCGGCCGCCGGCGCGCGGCTGATTGTGTCGGTCGACTGCGGCATCCGGGCCGCCGAGGCGGCCGCGCGGGCGCGGGACCTCGGCGTGGACCTCATCATCACGGACCACCACGAACCCGAAGCCACGCTGCCGCCGGCCCTTGCCGTCATCAACCCGAAGCGCGCCGACTGCGAGTACCCGGACAAGCACCTGGCCGGCGTGGGCGTCGCGCTGAAACTCGTGCAGGCGCTCGTCGCCGACACGGGCCGGGCCGGGGCGCTCCTGCCGCACTTCGTGAAGGTCGCGGCCATCGGGACGCTGGCGGATGTGGTGCCGCTTGTCGGCGAGAATCGCGTCATTGCCCGCTGCGGCCTCCAGGAGCTCTCGCGGGGCAGCCACGCCGCGGGCCTCGAGGCCCTCCTCGAGGAAGCCGGCCTCCTCGGCAGGACCATCGACAGCTTTCACGTGAGTTTCATCCTGGCGCCCAGGCTCAATGCGGCCGGGCGGATGAGCTCCGCCGAGCGCGCCATGGATCTCCTCCTCGTGAAGGGCCGAGACGGGGACGCCCGCGCGCGGGCCCGCGATCTCGCGCGGAGCCTGAGTGACGAGAACGCGCGGCGTCAGGCCCAGGAGGCGGACATCCTCGGCGAGGCGCGGCGCCTGGTCGACGGAGACCCGGCCGTTGGCGCCCACAATGCGCTCGTCGTGGCCGGCCAGGGCTGGCATCGCGGCGTCATCGGGATCGTGGCGTCGAAGCTGGTGGAGACGTACAACAAGCCGGCGCTCGTCCTGTCGATCGAGGATGGCGTCGCACACGGATCCGGTCGGAGCATCGCCGGCTTCGACCTCCTGGCCGCGCTCGAGGCGTGCGCGGACCTGTTCATCCGCTTCGGTGGCCATCGCCAGGCGGCCGGGGTGACGCTCGAAGCGGCGCGCGTCGGCGAGCTGCGCCGGCGACTGACGGCCTGGGCCGACGCGCGGTTGAGCCCTGATGACCTGGTGCCGCGGCTGCGGATCGACGCGCCGCTCGGCCTGCGCGAGATCTCGGGGGACGTCATCGAAGGATTGGCTCGCCTCGGCCCGTTCGGGGCCGCCAACCCGAAGCCCGTCTTCCGGGCGGCGCCCATCGACATCGCCCAGCCTCCGCGGCGGCTGAAGGACCGTCACCTGGCCCTGCTCGTTCGGCAGGACGGCCGCTCGTTCCGAGCTATCGCCTGGCGCGCCGCGGAACGGGAGGAGTACCTGGTCGCGAACCGCTTTGGCCTCGAACTGGCCTACTCGCTCGAGCAGGGCGAGTTTCTGGGCGAGCGCACGACCGAGCTCACCGTGGCGGATGTCCGCGTGCCGGCCGAGGCGCGGCCGTGAGCTGGCGGGGCTGGACGCGCGTCGGCGTCGCGGCCCTTGGACTCGGCTGCGCGGCGGCGCTCGTCATCTACCGGCGCGATCGCCCCGAGGTTACGCCCCCGCCCGAGCTCAAGCCCGTCGATCCGGCCTCCCTCAGCGAAGGACAGCGCGGCCAGACGACTGTTCTCGGCAAGGACGGAACGGTCCGGGCGATCCTCACCTTCGAAGCCAACCGCGTGTATGAAGACGGCAGCCTGCGCTACGAACGCGCGCACCTTCGCGTCCTGCACGGCGAGCCGTTCGACATCAAGGCCGGGGTCGTCGTCACGCAGGGCCAACGCGTCCGCGGCCAGGTGCCCGATGAGTTCCAGATGTCGGAGGGCGTGTACGGCACCACGGCGTCAGGTCTCTTCGTCGAATCGAATACCGCCACGTACCGCGACGGCGCCGGCCTCCTGTCGATGCCCGGTCTGGTGACGTTTGGCCGCGGCCGGTTGTCGGGCCGCGGGCTGGGGGCCGCCTACCGGCGTGAGGCCAACACGCTGGAACTCCTCGCCGAGGCCAGCGTGTCTATCGCCCCCGATGCCGCCGGCAGCGGTCGCCTCACGGCGAAGGCCGCCACCATGGTGCTGAGCCGAGGCGAGCACACGCTGCACCTCGACGGCGGAACCACGATCGACCTCGACGCCGAGTCGCTCGGCGCGGCCAAGGCCAGCGTGCTCCTGACCGATGACGACCAGTCGGTGAAGAGCGTGCGGCTGATTGGGGACGCGTCGGTGACGCCGGCCGCGGGAGCGACGTCGCACGCGCCAGCGATGCGGGCCGCGGCCATCGATCTCGGTCTCGACCCCGAGGGTCGCGTCGTGCGGCGGGCCACGCTCGCCGGGCGGGGCGTCGTCGGGCTCGGCGCGGAGGTGCTGCGGGCGCCCTGGATTGACATCGAACTCGCCGCCGACGGATCGACGGTGACGCGGGTGAACGCCCGCGACGGCACGCGCGTCGAGCTCGCGGCCGCGCCGGACGCCGGCGCCCGGACGATCGATGCGCGCACGCTCGCGTCGACGGGCAGCGCCAAGGCCGGTCTGACGTCGGCCCGTTTCGACGGGGACGTCGTGTTCGTCGAAGCGCCGGCGGCCGGCAACGCCGGCGGCGTGCCCCTGCGCGCCACGTCGCAGGCGCTGGTCCTCGCCCTCACAGGCGGCCTGGGTGCCATCGATTCGGCGGAGTTCCTGCGCAACGTGCGTCTCACCGACGGCGCGGTGTCGACCGAGTCCGGCCAGGCCGTCTACGCCGCGCGGCAGGACCGGCTCGTGCTGCGGGCGGGAGAGCCCAACGCGAGGCGCCGGCCGTCGGTCGAGGACGCTCGTGTGCGGGTCGCCGCCGACGCGATCGAGATCAATCTGGCCACGCACGACATGAAAGCCGCCGGCGGCGTGGAGACGCGGTCGCAGCCCGATCGCGCGATGGGGAAGGGCCGCGCGGAGCCAGGGCTGTTCGACCGCACGCGCGAAGTGCTTGGCTCGGCGCCCGAAATGGAGTACCTGAGCGGGCCGGGGAGGGCCACCTACCGGGGAACCGCGAAAGAGCTGGCCCGCGTGTGGCAGGACACGAACCTCGTCACGGCGGAGGAGATTGTCCTGGATGACGCGACGGAGAACCTCCAGGCGCGCCGGCAGGTCGAGACCACGCTCGAGATGGCGGGCGGGGGCGCCGATCAGAAGAAGCCTGTCGTCTACCGGATCCGGTCGAACGACGCCATGTTCGATCAGGCGTCCCGCCGCGCGGTCTTCAAGGGCCAGCCGGTCATGTTCAACAGCCCGGAGGAGGAGGTGGAGGGTCAGACGTTCGAGTTCCGGCTGGCGTCCGAGACGCGGACGATCGCGTCGTTCGTGTTTGCCGGTGACGTGCTGGCGCGCCTCCCGGGCGGACGCGAGGGTCTCGGGGACCGCCTGACCTACGACGCAGCCTCGGCCATTTACGTGCTGTCGGGCAAAGGCGCGCCCGCGCTCTTCAGATCCGCCGGCGAGCCGGGGACCGGCTGCGTGCTCTTTCGCGGGCTGACGATCGAACTCGACGAGCGCCGCAACACCTTCCGATCGAGCAGTGCGGGCCCGCTGGCCGGCAACGAGTCCGTCACGTGCGACCTTCCGCTCCGCTCGATCCGCCGATGACGACGCTCAAGGCTGAGGGCCTCACGAAGACGTACGGCGGCCGGACGGTCGTGCGGAGCGTCAACCTGGCGCTCGCGGCCGGCGAAGTGGTGGGCCTGCTCGGGCCCAACGGGGCCGGCAAGACGACCACGTTCGGCATGGTCGTGGGCCTGACGGCGGCGGATGCCGGCCGCGTGCTGCTGAACGGCGACGACGTGACGTCGGACCCGATGTATGTGCGCGCCCGGAAGGGCATCGGGTACCTGCCGCAGGAGCCGTCGATTTTCCGCGGGCTGACCGTCGAGGAGAACATCCGCGCGATTCTCGAAACGCAGCGGCTGAACGGCGCGGAGCGGCGCGCCCGGCTCGCGGAGCTGCTCGAGGAACTGAGCCTCACGCCGCTGGCGCACGCGAAGGCCTACACGCTTTCCGGCGGCGAGCGCCGTCGCGTGGAGATCACGCGCGCCCTCGTGAACCGGCCGAAGTTCATGCTGCTCGACGAGCCCTTCGCCGGCATTGACCCGATTGCCGTGGCGGATATCCAGGGGATTATCGCGCACCTCAAAGCCCGCGGCATCGGCGTGCTGGTCACGGACCACAACGTGCGGGAGACCCTGAAGATCACGGACCGGGCCTATATCGTGCACGATGGCGCGGTGTTTCGCAGCGGCACGCCTGCGGGGCTGGCCGCCGACGAGGACGTCAAGAGGATTTACCTCGGCGCGGATTTCCGGCTGGACTAAACTTGTAGCCAGGCGTCTCCAGCTCTCCGATGGCGATCCAGCAGAAGCTCCACGCGCGACTCGTCCAGAAGCTCATCCTGACGCCATCCCTGCAGCAGGCCATCAAGCTGCTGCCGATGTCCACGATCGAGCTCGCCGAACTGCTCAACCAGGAAATGGTCGAGAACCCCATGCTTGAGGAGGTGCCGGTCGAGGAGGCGCCGCCCGAGGCGACTCCGCCGGAACGGGAGGCGGAAGCCGAAAAGGCCGCCGCCGATCGCCAGGACACCTGGGACGACGCCGACTACGCGTACTTTTTCGGGGAGTACCTCGACGACGGCTATCGGCCGCGGCAGCCCCAGGAAGTGAAGGAGCTGCCGCCGATCGAGAACACCCTGTCGACGAAGAGTTCGCTGTCCGACCATCTGATGTGGCAGCTGAACCTGCAGACGAACGAGGCGCGCGTGCGCGAGATCGGCGCCGTCATCATCGGCAACATCGATGACGACGGCTACCTGGTCGCGTCGGTCGACGAGATCAGCGCGCTGGGCGGCTGGGACAGCGCCGACGTCGATCGGGCGCTCGAGCACGTGCAGACCTTCGATCCCATCGGTGTCGGCGCGCGCGATCTGCAGGAGTGCCTGCTCCTGCAGATTCGGCATCTGGGCCTCGGCGCCACGCCGGCCGAAGTGCTCGTGCGCGACCATCTGCGGCTGCTGCAGAACCACCGCATTCCCGAGCTCGCCCGCCAGCTCGCGATCGAGCCGGACGAGGTGAAGACCCACATCGAGCTGATCAAGAACCTCGATCCCAAGCCGGGCGCCCGGTACAGCCCGGCCGAGTCCCAGTACGTCATCCCCGACGTCTACGTCGTCAAGACCGACGAAGGCTACAAGGCCGTGCTGAACGAAGACGGTCTGCCGCAGCTCCGGATCAGTCCCGTCTACCGCCGGCTCCTGGACAAGGGCGGCGAGGCGTCGGACGAGACGCGCGCCTACGTGAAGGACAAGTTCCGGTCGGCGCTCTGGCTGCTGAAGTCGGTGGACCAGCGGCAGAAGACGATCCTCAAGGTCGCGACGAGCATCATCAACTTTCAGCGCGGGTTTCTCGATCACGGCATCGAGCATCTGCGTCCGCTCGTGCTGCGGGACGTCGCGGGCGACATCGGCATGCACGAATCCACCGTGTCCCGCGTCGTGAACAACAAGTACATGCACACGCCGCAGGGCGTGTACGAGATGAAGTACTTCTTCCACAGCGGGATCAACAGCTCGGTGGGTGAGACCGTCTCGTCGGTGACGATCAAGCAGCGCATCCGGAAGATCATCGAAGCCGAGGATCAGCGACGCCCGCTCAGCGACTCGAAGATCATGAACATCCTGCAGCGCGAAGGCCTGGGGCTGGCGCGACGGACGATCGCGAAGTACCGCGAGGAGCTGAAGATCCCGACCTCGAACCAGCGGAAGGTGTTGTATTGAAGGTCATGGTCACCGGCAGGCACCTGACCGTCAGCGAGGGCGGCCGGCAGAACATCCGCAGGAAACTCCGACGGCTGGAGCGCGTGCTGAACGACAGCGCCGTCTCCGCACAGTGCGTGGTCGCCCGCGAGCGGGCCGAGTTCGTGTGCGAGCTGACCGTCCACGCCCGCGGCGACCATGTGCTGCACGGCGTGGCGCGGCACGGCCGCCTGCCGACCGCCGTGAACGCGGTGGTGCACAAGGTCGGCCGGCAGGCCCGGCGGCTCGCGGACCGATGGAAGACCCGCCGCAAGTCCCGGGCGTAGCATGACGGATGCCGTGACCGTCGGGACTCTCCTCGGGGTGAGGGGCGCGCCGGCCGGTCTGAACCTCGACCTCCTGGCCGGCTCGGCGGGTCTCGAGCGGCGGATCACGCAGCCGCACATTCAGAAAACGGGCCTGGCCCTGGCGGGCTTCGATGCCTACCTCCGGGCGGGACGCGTGCTGATCTTTGGCGAGAGCGAGATGCGCTTCCTCGGCGGGCTGGAGGCCCGGGGGCGGACCGACACCGTGCGCCGGCTCTTTCGGCACGACCTGCCGTGCGTGATGATCACGCTCGGCCTCGACGCGCCGACCGAGCTGGTCGCGGAAGCCGAGCGGGCCGGCGTGCCGCTCCTGCGGACGGCCGAGGACACGCCCACCGCCATCGCGCGGCTGACGACCGTCCTGGCCGACCGGCTCGCGCCCCGCGAGATCCGGCACGGCGTCCTCATCGATATCCTGGGGCTGGGCGTGCTGATCACCGGTGAGAGCGGCATCGGCAAGAGCGAATGCGCCCTCGACCTCATCGGCCGCGGACATCGCCTGGTGGCGGACGATACGGTGGAGATCCGGCGCCGCGAGGAGCGAATCCTGATCGGGACGTGTCCCGAGCTCACGCGGCACCACGTCGAGGTGCGCGGACTCGGCGTGGTCAACGTGACGGACCTGTTTGGTGTGGCCGCCACCCGGTCGTCCAAGCGTGTCGAGCTCGTCGTCCACCTGGAACGCTGGGAGGCCGGCCAGGAGTACGATCGCCTGGGACTCGACAGCGTGACGATTGACATCCTCGGCGTCGCGGTGCCCCTCGTCCGGATGCCGGTGGCCCCCGGCCGCAATCTCGCGATGCTCGTCGAGGTCGCGGCGAGAAACCAGCTGCTCCGGTCGCGGGGGCGACACGCGGCGCGGCTCCTGGCCGAGCGGCTGGAGCGCCGGCTCGAAGAGCTCGCCGACCGCGACCTGGACGATGCGGAGGGCGCGGACCCGTGAGCCGACCGCGAGCGCGAAAGCCCCGCCGTCGGCGGTCGCTCGGGCCGCGGGCGGCGCCCTTTGTCGTGGTCACCGGACTGTCCGGAGCGGGGAAGTCTCACGCACTCAGGGCGCTCGAAGACCTCGGCTATTTCTGCGTCGACAACCTGCCCGTCAGCCTGATTCCGCGGTTTGCCGAGCTGACGCTCACGGGCCAGCGCGATGTCCGACGGGCAGCCGTGGTCGTCGACGTGCGGGAGGGCAGCGAGCTGGCCCGCTTTCCGGCGGTGTACCGCCGCCTCAAACGGCGATTCGGCCGGCGCATCCGGCTCGTGTTCCTGCAGGCGGCCGATGCCTCCATCCTCCGCCGGTTCAGCGAGACGCGCCGGCCCCATCCGCTGGGCGTCGATCGATCCGTCGTCGAAGGTCTCGCCGAGGAGCGGCGGCTGCTCCAGCCGATTCGGCTCCTCGCGGATCAGGTCGTCGACACGAGCCGGCTCACCGTCCACGAGCTGCGCCGTCGCATCGGGGAGTCCACGGGCGGCGCGCGCCGCGTCACGCCGCTCGTGCTGAACGTCGTGAGCTTCGGCTTTCGCCGGGGCGCGCCGGCCGACGCCGAGCTGCTCTTCGACGTCCGCTTCCTGCCGAATCCCCATTGGGTGGCGTCCCTCCGGCGCTGGACGGGCCGGCACGCCCGCGTGGCGCGCTACGTGCTCCGCGCGCCGGCGGCGCGCCGGTTTCTCGATCTGACGGCCGCGCTCCTGGCCTTTCTCGTGCCCGAGCACATCGCCGAAGGCAAGACCTACCTCACCGTGGCCATCGGCTGCACGGGCGGACGGCATCGTTCGGTGGCGATCGCCGAGGCGCTGGCGGCCCGCCTGCGACGCCTCAAGGGCGTGCGCGTGCGCGTGCGCCATCGCGATATCGCGGAACTCTAAGGAGGCGGCGTGGCGGGCAAACCTGCGGGCGTGGGCGTCGTCGTGGTCACGCACGGCCAGTTGGCGACGGAGCTCCTGAATGCGGCGGAGATGATCGTGGGCGAGCTGCCCCGGTTTGCCGCGGTGTCGATCGGGTGGCACGACGAGGTGTCGCTCGCGCGCGACGCGATCACGCGCGCCGTCGCGAAGGTGGACGGCGGCGCGGGGGTGCTGATCCTGACGGACATGTTCGGCGGCACGCCGTCGAATCTCGGCCTGGCCGCGCTGGAGACCGGGCGCGTCGAGGTGGTGACCGGCGTGAATCTGCCGATGCTGATCAAGCTGGCTCGTGCGCACGAGGACGCCGACGTGCTCACGCTGGCGAGGGCGCTCTGCGAGCACGGCCGGGCCGCGATCCGTGTGGCCTCGGATCTTCTGCGGAGCGACCGCGAAGCCGAGACCCGGGCGGGCGAGTGACGAGCCGCCGGGTCGTCGTCCGCCATCCGCTCGGCCTGCACGCCCGGGCGGCGGCGCGCTTCGTCAGGCTGGCCGGCTCGTTTGCCAGTCAGATCCGCGTGACGCGCGGCAGCCGGACGGTGGACGGCAAGAGCATCCTAGGGCTGCTCCTGCTCGCGGCCGCGCGCGGCCGCGAGCTCGCGATCGTCGCCGAGGGGCTCGACGCGGAAGCGGCGGTCGACGCCCTGGTCGCCCTGGTGGAGCGAGGATTCGAGGAGGCATGACGCACCTGAGCGGTCGGGGAGTGGCCGGCGGCACGGCTGTCGGGCGGGCCGTCGTCGCCGTGCGCGACGCCAGCCAGGTGCGCTACCGGCTCGCCTCGAGCGGCGTCGAGCGCGAGCGCCAGCGCCTCCGCGCCGCACGCGAGCGCACGCGCGCGGAACTGGAGGAGATCTCCGAGCGCGTGGCGCGCACCATTGGCGCCGCGCAGGCGGCCATCTTCGCCGCGCAGCTACTGATCCTGGACGACCCGCTGCTCGCGCGGCGCGCGGATGAGCTCGTCCGCACGGAACGGATCAACGCCGACTGGGCCCTCGGTCGCGCCGTCGCAGAGCTAGACGACCTGTTCGCGCGTGAAGGCGATGTCTGGCTGCGGGAGCGCGTCGGCGACCTCGCCGACGTGGCCGGCCGGCTCCGCCGCAACCTGCGCCCCACCCGGGACCCGCTCGTAGATCTCGTGCAGGAACTCGAACCGCCCGTCGTCATCGTCGCCGACGACTTGCCCCCGTCGGTGGCCGCGCAGGTCGACTGGAGTCGCGCGCGCGGTCTCGTCTCCGACTTCGGCAGCCCCACCCATCACACCGTCATCCTCCTGCGGTCGCTGGGCGTCCCCGTCGTCGTCGGCCTCGGTGGTGTGACCGACGTGATTCTGCCGGGCCAGACGCTCGCGATCGACGGCGGGACGGGTGAGGTCATCCTGGAGCCGACGGAGGCGGCGCTCGGCGGCTGGCGCGAGCGGGCCGACGCCGCGGCGGCCGGGCTGCGGGCGTTGGGTGACCTCCGGACGCGGCCGGGCGCGACCGCCGACGGTGTCCGCGTGCACCTCGAGGCGAACCTGGAGATCGCCGAGGAAGTGGCGCGCGTCCGAGAGGCCGGCGCGGAAGGCATCGGCCTGTACCGAACCGAGTTCCTGCTGGACGCGGCGAATCCGGCCGCCGAAGCCGAAGAGGCGCAAGTCGCCACCTACCGAGGGCTGCTCGAGGCCATGCGGCCGCTGCCGGTCACGATCCGGACGTTCGATGTGGCGGGCCGCCGCGGCGATCCCGGCTGGCGCGCCGTCGGGCGTCGCGACCGGTTCGGACCCCGCGGCATTCGCGCCGCGCTCCTGCCGGACGAGCGATTCCGTCGTCAGATCCGCGCGCTGGGACGCTCGGCCGACGCCGGCGAGCTGCGCGTGCTCCTGCCCTTCGTGACGTCGGCGGACGAACTCCAGCAGGTGCGCGCGCTGATGGACGAGATCTACCGGGATGCCGGCGTCAGCCCTCCGCCCGCCACCGGCGCCATGATCGAAGTGCCGGCCGCGGCCCTGACGGTCGATCACCTGGCGCCTCATGCGGACTTCTTCAGCGTCGGCACGAACGACCTGATCCAGTACACGCTGGCCGTCGATCGGACCGACGAGCGGCTGGCGGGGCACTACGAACCGACCGCGCCCGCCGTGCTGCGCCTGCTGCAGCGAGTCGCCGTGGCCGCCCGACGGGCGCGCCGACCCGTCTCGGTCTGCGGGGAGATGGCGGGCGATCCGTTGTTGGTGGTGCTGCTCGTCGGCCTCGGGTTCAGGAGCTTCAGCCTGACGCCGAAGGCCATCCCCCTCGTGAAGCAGACGCTCGGTTCGATCGACAGCCGGACGGCGACGGATCTGGCCCGGCGAGCCGTCCGCGCGCGATCGGCCACCGCGGTTCAGGACCTGCTCGAGCCGGTGGCGCATCGGCTGGCGCAGGGTCGGGCGCCGGCCGCGGCGGGAGCCGCCAAGGAGATGCCATGAGCGAGGTCAAGCGGGTGGAGAAACCGTGGGGCTACGAGCTGCACTGGGCCCGGACCGACCGGTACGTCGGCAAGATCATCCACGTCAACCAGGGGCACGCGCTCAGCCTCCAGTACCACAACGTCAAGGACGAGACGATCTTTCTCTGGTCGGGGCGGCTGTCCTTCGACATGGAGGTGAACGGCGCTATGGTGTCGCGCGTCCTGCTGCCGGGCGAAGCCGTCCGCATTACACCCAAGACCGTGCACCGCATGACGGCGCTCGAGGAGTCCGACATCCTCGAAGCCTCGACGCCGGAACTCGACGATGTCGTCCGCCTCGAGGATCGCTACGGCCGGACGTCGCGCTAGGACCTAGCTAGAACGGAATGTCGTCGTCGTGAGGCGCGTCGACGGGCGTCGTGTCGGTGGCGGCCGTGTCAGCGTCGGCGGCGTAGCGTTCGCGCGAGGCCCGCGGCGCGCGGCTGTCAGAGCCGCCCGCGCTGCCGAGGAGCACGATGCGGTCGGCGCGGATTTCCGTCGTCTTGTTCTGCTTGCCTTCCTTGTCCGTCCATTCGCGGGTCTGAATCCGGCCCTCGACGTAAATCTGCTTGCCCTTCGTCAGGTACTCGTGCAGCGATTCGGCCGTCTTCCCCCAGATGACGATGCGATGCCACTGCGTGTCCTCGCGCTTCTGCCCCTCGCGGTCGGTGAAGCGCTCGGTCGTGGCCAAGCTCACGGTGGCGACCGGCGTGCCGCCGGCCGTAAAACGCATTTCGGCGTCCCGTCCCAGATTGCCGACGAGAATGGCCTTGTTCACACTCCCCATAGTCAGATCCTGCGTCGTGATGTCGTGACCGATTGAAGACTCGATGGCGCGTTGTCGATTCGAGGCCGGTTCCGCAGGCGGCTGCGCCGAGACCGACGTCAGTTCTTGATGACCCCCATCCGGCGGAGCGCCTGCGTGGCCAGCGATGCCGCCGCCGAGTCAGGATACCTCGTCCGGACGGCTTGGTAGCTTACTACTGCATCCGCCTTCTGCGTGAGACGTTCGTAGCACATGCCCTGGCGGTAGTAGGCGTCGGGCACCTCGGGCGCGTCTTTGTGCAGCGCGATCACCGCCTTGAACGCCTCGAGGGCTTCCTTGGGCCGGTTGAGCTGCAGGTACGCCTCCCCGATGTTCATGCGGGCGCCCGGTGCCTCGACCGCGTCAGGAAACCGCTTGAGCGCGTCCTCGTAAATCCGGATCGCCTCCTCGAACTGGTTGCTGGCATAGGCGCTCCACGCCAGATTGAAATAGGTCGACGGGGACGGCGGCAGGGAGCCGCCCACCGGCGGCGCGGGTTTGGCCGGGGCCTCGGGGTCGCCCGGGGCGCCCGGGTCGGGGACAGGCTTCGTCTGGAGCAGGTCGAGAATCTGGCCGAGCGCGGTCTGCTGCAGGCCCAGCGCGTCCCGAATGGACTTGAGCTCCTGGCCGAGCTGGGCGATTCGGATCGCATTGTCCTTCTCCGTCTCACCGAGCGTCCGGAGCCCCGCCGACACGCTGCCGATGGCAACGCCCTGGTCGGCGAATCCCTTGCGCGTGTCGGCCGCCTGCGCGTCGAGGGCGTCCTGCGTGGCCTTGAGCTGCCCGGCCAGCGTGTTGACCGACAGCTGCACACGCAGCACCTGCTCCTGCAGCATGCGCAGGTCGGCAAAGATCTGCATGTGCTCGCGGTTCTGGGCGAACGCCAGGCCCGGCGCCGCGAGCGCCAGACCCCCAACGAACAGGGCCAGTCGAGTCATGATGTGCCTTTCGCGCGCTCCCATGCCCCATATCGGCACGGCCGGCGTCACCTGGCGGTCAGCATGAAATGCGCCCGCCGATTGAGGGTCCACGCGGACTCGTCGTGGCCCGGATCGAACGGGAACTCCTTCCCGTAGGACACCGTGCGAATCCGATCGGCGGCGATCCCGAGCGAGACCAGGTAGGTCTTGGCGGCCAGCGCGCGTCGATCCCCCAACGCCAGATTGTATTCGGGCGTGCCCCGTTCGTCACAGTGGCCTTCGATCATGACGACCCAGCTCGGGCTGGCCTGCAGCACCGTGGCGTTGTCGGCCAGCGCGCGACGGGCCTCGTCGCCGAGCGTGTCGCTGTCGTACTGGAAGAACACGGGCTTGAAGGGCGAGTTGTCGTTGATCGCTTCGAGCGACGCGCCCAGCGGCGCGCCGGTAACCGCCTCCGGTCGGCTGATGATCGGTGGAGGAGTGGGGTCGACGAGCGCCGGCACCTGCCGGACCGCCGACCCGGATCCGGCGGCGGGCCCGGGCGCAACCGCGCCGGGGAATGGCGATCCGCCCGGGGACGCCGGAGGCGGATTGCCGCTGCACGCGGCGAGCGTGATGAAGGTGATCAGGGACGGAAGCAGTCGTTTCATGGCGTGCCTTTCGGGTGTCCTTACCTGCCTGGGATGGGCGACCAGCTCGGATAGGTGTTGTGGCTGACGTCGGTCAGGCGGCGGAGCCGCTTGCCGTCGGGATAGTCGATCACCGCGATCTGTTCCTTCCCCCACCGCGTCGTCACGAACGCGATATGGCGGCCGTTCGGGGCGATCGTCGGACTGGTGTTCGAGCCGACGCCGTCGGTCAGGATGCGCGTCTGCATCGTGTCGAGATCGAGGACCGCAATGTCGTGGATCGCACCGGACTCGGTGACGAACGCGATGTAGTTGAACGGCGCGGGGGCCCACCGCGGTCGGTCGGTCTTGTACTCCGTGGCGGGCAGACGGCGCACGCCCAGGCCGTCGGCCGCATTCATGACGTAGATCTGATTCGTGCCGGAGCGGTTGGAGGTGAAGACGATCTGGTTTCCGCCCGGCGACCACGACGGCACGCTTTCGTCCGTTTCGCGCGTGTTGGGCGTGAGGTTGCGCAGGCTAGTCCCGTCGCGTCTGACGACCCAGATGTCCCAGTTGGCACGGCTGGCCCGGGTGGACGCGAAGGCCACCGTGGAGCCGTCAGGCGAGAACGCCGGGAACATGTTGTGGACGTCGTCGTCGCCCGCCCCGGGCCGGGTCGGTCGACGGACCTCGAACAGGCTGGCCACGAGGATGTCCGGAAACTGGGAGACGTAGGTCGTATAAGCGAGCATCTGGCCGTCCGGCGACCACGCGGCGCCGAGATTGAGGGAGCGGTTGGCCGTGGCGGCGCGCGGATTGGCGCCGTCGTAGTCCATCAGGTAGATCTCCTTGCCGTAGCCCGCCGTGTCGGTCGGCCGGCCGGCCATGCGGATCGCCGCGCGGTCCGACGTGAAGGCGATGCGCGTGCGGGCGATCCCTTCGACGCCGCGCAGCGTGCGGTGGATATCGTCGGCAATCGCGTGGGCGCAGTAGCGCGGGCTCGCCGGCGTGCAGCCCTCGTACGTCTGGCCCCAGCTGACCTTGCCGGGCGACGCCGCGCGCACGCTCACCATCCGCACCGTCACGGTGACGGCGCCCGCGGCGTCCTGGATCTCGCCGAGCAGCACGTAGTCGGCGCCCAGGCTCGTCCAGCGTGCGAAGGGCAGCGTGTCCGGCGTGGACGCCGCCGGCACGCTGGCGGATGTCTGCCGGGGAATGATGTAGAACTCACGCTCGAAGTCGAGGTCGTAGGCGAGCACGTCGGCCAGCGTCACGGCCATCTCGCCAAGCGCCGTCGCGCGCGCGCCGACGACAAAGTCCGGCAAGCCGATGCGCGGATGGGAGGCGGTGTTGCTGAGCACCACGTCGATGACTTGCTGCTGCGCGCCGGCGGGAAAGACGGGGACACTCTCACGTGCGGCTGGCGCCGACGGCGCGGCCGCCAGCACGCCGGCGAGCGCGGCGGACATCCCGACGATCAGCGGGGTTCTCGGCATCGCTACCTCACGTACGGAAACGTCAGGCGCACCTTCAACGTCTCCTCGGTGTACTCGGCCGGCAGGCGCGGCAAGAGAAGACCGTTGAAGGAGTTCCTTGCGTGGTATTCGAGCAGGGGACTGTCGGCCCGCTCGGTCTTGAGATCAGTGAACGTGCCGTCGCGACGAATGGTGAACGTCAGGATGACGAGGCCGCGCTCCGGCTGCAGGTTCTTCCAGCGCTCGGTGATGCGGCGCTGCATTTCGGTGACGTACTCCGGGCAGCAGAAGTTGACCGGCGTCTCGGCCTGCGCGCCGCCTCCCGCGGCCCCGCCCGCCAGGCCCGTGCCGGGTCCCTGGGCGCCCGTCTCCGCGCGCGCGGTGCCGGGCGTGACCTGAGCCCCCGTCACCGGCGCTCTGGCTGGCGCGGGCGCCGGCGTCGGCTCGGCCGGAGCCGTCTTCGCCGGAGGCTTGGTCGTTTTCACGGCCGCGACGGCTGGGGCGGACTGTGGCGTGACCGGGCGCGCGGTCTCGGGTCGCGACGGCGGCGGCGCCACCTGCTCGACGGGCCGGGCCCCGGCCGGATTGAGGCCGGCCGTCCGCGGGCCGGCGGCGCCGAGGCTGATGGTCATCGTGCGCGTCGGGACCGGACGCGAGTTCAGCCAGTCGCGCGGGAGAGCGAACATCACGAGCACGGCGCCCACATGGATCGCCAGCGAGACCGCCATGACGCGGCGCAGGCCGTCGGAGGACGTCCGTCCGGTGGAGTGGGGGAACACGGCCGCCGCGCTCATGGATATCGCACGACCGGGGGCTGTGTCTGAATCGACACCTGATTCACGCCGCCCGCCAGCAGGCTGTCGAAGACGGTGACGACGTCCTGCCAGCTCGTGCCGCCGTCGGCCGCCAGCACGACGTTCTGCTGCAGCTGACCGAAGAGCGCCTGACGGACGCGCTCGGGCAGGACGTCGAGCGCGACGGCCTCCTCGCCGAGCCGCACGCGCCGGTCGCGCCGGAACGCCGCGGGGATGGTCACGGTGACCGGCTCGCTGATCGCCCGCGCCTGCCGCGCCTGCGGGAGCTGCACGGGGAACCCCTGCTGCATCAGCGGTGCGGCGACCATGAACACGACCAGCAGCACGAGCATGACGTCGATGAGCGGGACGACGTTAATCTCCGCGAGGGACGTCGACACCCGCATCACTCTGGCGCGTCGACCGCCCGTCCGGGACGGTGGCTGCTGCATGGGCTCGAGGCGGGGCATGGCGTCAGGTGAAGTTCCGTTCGGCGATCGTCAGGAACTCCATCGAGAAGTCCTCCATCTCGTTCGCAAACGCTTTCACGCGGCTCGTGAGGTCGTTGTAGAAGTAGACGGCGGGGATGGCGGCAAAGAGCCCCGCAGCGGTCGCGACGAGCGCCTCCGCGATACCGGGGGCCACGACGGCGAGACTGGCCGATCCGGCGCTCGCGATGCCCTGAAACGACCGGAGAATGCCCCACACCGTGCCAAACAGCCCGATGTACGGCGTGATCGACGCCGTGGTCGCCAGGAACGGCACGTGGCGCTCCAGCTTGGCGATCTCCGTCGTCGAGGCGCGCAGCAACGCGCGATCCACACCCTCCAGGCTCCTCAAGGTTGGACGCGTGCCCGTCTCGGGCGGCCGGCTGTTACCGCCGGTCGCGCGCAGCTGGGCGTTCAGTTCGGCGTAGCCCGACAGGAAGAGACCCACGAGCGGGCTCGTCGCAAGCGACGCGCACGCACCCTGCACTTCGGAGAACCGGCTGCTCTTGCGGAACACGGCCAGAAAGGCGGCGCTGTGTTTGGCCGCGCGCGTGAGCTGCCGGCGCTTGAACACGATGATGGCCCACGACCCGGCGGAGAAGAGCAGCAAGATCACGAGGACCACCCACACGACCGGGTCGGCGTTGAGGACGAGCGAAACAATGTCGGTGGGTCGCGCTTCGGACAGAGCGCCGCTCGCGGACTGACCCACAGACACCTCCACCGTGCGTGGTGATGCGCCGCTGGGAACAGCGCGAACGCCGTAGCGTAGCACGCGGCCTGAGGGCTGTCAAAGGTCTGATATCATTCGAGTTCCGGTCTCGAGATGCTTCGCTTTCTCGGCGTGCGCCACCTCGCCGTCATCGACCACCTCGAGGTGGAATTCGACGCCGGTCTGAACGTCGTGACCGGCGAGACGGGCGCCGGCAAGTCGATGCTCGTCGAGGCCGTCGATCTCCTGCTCGGCGGACGGGCCAGCGCCGATCTCGTCCGGACCGGCGAGGACGTCGCGACGATCCAGGCGATCTTCGACCGCGCCGATGGCCGGGAAGTGATCGTCCGTCGCGAGATCTCATCGCAGGGACGCAGCCGTGCCTTCATTGACGACGCGCTCGCGACGTCCACGGCCCTGCGCGAGCTGGGCGCGACGCTCGTGGCACTCCACGGGCAGCACGAGCACCAGTCTCTCGTCGATCCGGCCGATCACGTGAACTGGCTCGATGCGTTCGCGGGAACCGGCGAACAGGCGGCCGGCGTGTCGACGGCGTACGACGCCTGGCGCGCCGCGTCGGCTGCGCTCGAGCGCACGGAACTCGACGACCGCGAAAAGCGGGCGCGCATCGAGATCGCCTCCTTCCAGCTGCAGGAGATCGAGCGAGTCGCGCCCGTCTCCGACGAAGATGCCGCGCTCCTGGCCGAGCGCACGCTCCTGGCCAACACGGAGCGGCTGAAACGTCTCGCGAGCGAGGCATACGCCGCGCTGTACGAGGGCGAGGGCGCCGTGCTTGGCGCCCTCGGGTCCGTGTGGCGTCGTGTGGCCGATCTGGCGGCGCTCGACGCCCGATTCGCCCCGTACCTGAACGACCGGACTGAGCTGCACGCCAGGCTCGAGGACCTTGCCTTCTTTCTGCGATCGTACGGCGCCGGCCTGGATGCGTCTCCAGACCGGCTGCAGGCGGTCGAGGACCGGCTCGCGGCGCTCGAGCGCCTGAAGAAGAAGCATGGGCCGACGCTCGGCGACGTCCTTGGACGCGCGGAGGCGCTGCGAACCGAGCTCCTGGAGCTCGACGCCACCGAAGAGCGCGTCGCCGCGCTGGCCGCCGAGGCGCGTGCCGCGGCCGAGCGGTTTGTGGCCGCCGCACGCGACCTGTCGCGCCGCCGCGGGCAGGCCGCCCGGACACTCGCGCAGGCGCTCGAACGCGACCTTGCGGATCTCGCGATGCCGACGGCCCGCGTCGACGTGCAGATCCAGTTCGACGAGAGCCCTGCCGCCTGGTCGCGCCGCGGCATCGACGCCGTCGAATTCCTGCTGTCACCCAACCCCGGCGAAGACCTCCGGCCGCTCGCGCGCATCGCGTCGGGCGGTGAGCTGTCGCGCGTCGCGCTCGCCTTGCGCACGTTGATTCGACGCGACGAGCCGTCGCGCACCCTCGTCTTCGACGAAGTGGACGCAGGCATCGGCGGCGAGGCCGCCGATGCGGTCGGGACGCGCCTCCAGACCCTCGCGGTGCGCGAGCAGGTGCTGTGCGTCACGCATCTGGCACAGATTGCCGCGCGCGCGGACGCCCACCTCCAGGTCGCCAAGCACGTCAAAGGCGGTCGAACGACGGTCACGGTCAACCGGCTCGACCCAGCCGCCCGCGAGCTGGAAATCGGGCGCATGATAGCCGGTGCGGAAGTGTCCGACAAGGTAAGAGCCTCGGCGCGTGAACTCCTGGAAACGCGCCGCAGAGCAGCGAGCGAAGTAAAAACGAAAGTCAGGCGCCGTGGCTAAGTACTACATTGAGACGTTCGGGTGTCAGATGAACTACCACGACTCCGAACGGATGGCCGGTCTGCTCGAACGTGACGGGTACCGCGCCGCGGCCACCGAAGCGGAGGCGGACGTCATCGTCGTCAACACCTGCAGCGTGCGCGAGCGCTCGGTCGACAAGTTGTACTCGCGGCTCGGCGAGCTTCGTGATCGATGGGCCAGCCGACGCGATCGGCCGCTTGTCGCCGTCACGGGCTGCGTGGCGCAGCAGGAAGGGGAGCGCCTGCTGCGGCGCGACCGCTCCGTCGACGTCGTCCTCGGGACGCAGCGGGTGGCGGATCTCCCGGCGCTCCTTCGACGCGCTCGCGAGTCCGGGCGCGCGGCCGTGAACATCAACCCGCGGGACGACGTGCAGGTTCCGCTTGGCGTGGCGCGACCCTCCGACCCCGTGCGGGCGTGGGTGACGATCATCGAGGGGTGCAACGAGTACTGCGCCTTCTGCGTCGTGCCGTATACCCGGGGGCACGAGCGCATGCGGCCCGTGGCCGAGATCCTCGCCGAAGTCGAGGAGGCCGCGCGAACGGGCCGGCGCGAGGTGCAGCTGCTCGGCCAGATCGTCAATCACTATCTGGCGCCGGACGAGGCCGGCTGCGACTTTGCCGAACTGCTCGCGCGCGTCAGCGCCGTGCCGGGCATCACTCGCGTGCGTTTTGCCAGCCCGCATCCCCGTCACGTGTCGGCGCGGCTGATCGAGGCGCTTCGCGACCTGCCCAAGGTATGCAAGCACCTGCACCTGCCGGTGCAGTCGGGCTCGAATCGCATTCTGAACGCCATGCGCCGCAGGTACACGCGTGAGGAGTACCTGGATCTCGTGGCTCGCGCGCGCGAAGCGGTGCCCGGCGTGACGATCTCGACGGACATGATCGTCGGGTTCCCCGGTGAGACCGCCGCGGACTTCGATCGCACGCTGGACCTCGTCGGGCAAGTCCGCTATCAGGCGATGTATTCCTTCAAGTACTCGCCGCGCCCCAATACGCTGGCTCTCAAGCGCATGCCGGACGACGTGACCGAGGCGGAGAAAGCCCGCCGGCTGCTCGAACTCCAGCGGCTTCAAGGCGCGATCCAGGCCGACTGGCACGCGTCGCTTGTCGGGACCACGGCCGAAGTGCTCGTGGACGGGGAATCCAGGCGCCGGCCCTGGGAGCTGGCCGGCCGTACGAGCGGCAACACGGTCGTGAACTTCCCGGGGCCCCGCCTCTGGGTGGGCAGGCTGCTCCCGGTCCGCATCGTCGAAGGCGGGCCGAACAGTCTGAAGGGCCGCGTCGTAGATCCACCCGTGGCCGGAGGTCAGTCATGCTGATTGAAATGGCGATCAAGGGATTGATGGTCGATCCGGTGACCAACATGCCCATTGTGCTGCTGCGCGATGACGGCAATCAGCGCGTCCTTCCGATCTGGGTCGGGCCCGTGGAGGCGAATGCCATCGCGTTGCAGGTCGAGAACGTCGCGCCGCCGCGCCCCATGACGCACGACCTTCTGCGTAACCTTCTGACGGAACTGGGCGCCACGCTGGTCCGCGTCGTGATCGCCGACCTGCGCGACAGCACGTTTTACGCGTATCTCGAGCTGCGAGTGGGCAGCGACGTGGCTTTTGTCGACGCACGGCCGTCGGACGCGTTGGCGCTCTGCCTCCGGATGCGCGCGCCGGTCTTCGTCGACACGAACGTGCTGGATCGCGCCCGCTCGGTCGAGACGACCACGGAGCAGGTGACGCGCGAGCGCCTTCAGAAGTGGCTCGAAAGCCTGGATCCCGACGATTTGGGCTACAAGATGTAGGGGAGTTTCCTTGACAGGCCCCAAGTGCCTTCCTAGAATGGGCCGACCGGGCCAGCCACAGGATGATTATCGCCATCGCGAACCAGAAGGGCGGCGTCGGAAAGACGACGACCGCCATCAACCTGGCCGCGGCCTTCGCCCTGCGCAAGCGTAAGACCCTTCTCGTCGATCTCGATCCTCAAGCGAACAGCAGCATGTCGTACCTCGACATCACGACGGTCGAGAGGTCTGTCTACGACGTCTTCGTCGACAACGCGCTTGGCCTCGCCGAGGTGATTCGTCCGGCCAGCCAAGCGAACCTCTGGATTGCGCCGTCGCGCATCGCCATGGCGAAGCTCGAGGCGCGAATGGTGGGGGAGCTCGACTCGCACTTCCGGCTGAAGGAGCGGTTGGCCGCCGTGGTGGATGACTTCGATGCCATCATCATCGACTGTCCGCCCGCGCTGGGACTGCTCACGGTGAACGCGCTGGTGGCCGCGACGCACCTCATGATTCCGATTCAGTCCTCGTACTTCGCGCTCGAGGGCACCGACGACCTTCTCGAGACGATCGAGAAGGTCCGGGCGCGCGCCAATCCCACGCTCCGGATCCTGGGCGTCGTGATCACGATGCACGACAAGCGCACGGCGCTGGCCCGGGACATCCGGACGCAGATCGACAAGGTCTTTGGGAAGAAGGTGTTCCGGACGGTGATCACCAAGAGTGTCCGGCTCGAGGAGAGCCCGGCCTACAAGGAGTCCATCTTCCGGTTTGCGCCGGACTCGTCCGGCGCCACCGAGTACTACCGGCTCTGCGAGGAGGTCATGGATCGTGTCTAAGCGGGGGCTTCCGGTTTCGTTGAAGATGCGGCACGACGCGCACTACGTCGAGGCCCTGGCCAGCTCGGCGGGCAGTCCGATCGGCCGTCTCGTCCCGATCGACAAGGTGGATCCCAACCCGGACCAGCCGCGCCAGGTCATGGGCGATCTCTCCGAGCTGATGGCGTCGATCGCGGAGAAGGGCATTATCGAGCCGCTCATCGTTCGGCAGCGCGGCGGGCGCTATCAGATCGTCGCGGGCGAGCGCCGCTACCAAGCGGCCGTCCAGGTGGGCCTGCGCGACCTGCCGGTCGTCATCCGCGAGGTGGACGACGCGGAGATCATCGAAGTCGCGCTGATCGAGAACCTGCAGCGGAAGGACCTCAGCGCGTTCGAGGAGGCCGAGGCCATGGCGGGGCTCGCCGAGCGCTGTCGGTATACGCACGAGGACCTGGCGAGGCGGCTGGGGAAGTCGCGGACGTCGATTACTGAGTCGCTCGCCCTGGCCGCGATGCCGGAAGAGATCAGAAACCTGTGTCGGCTGGCCGACATTTCCTCTAAGTCATTGCTTCTACAGATAGTTAGGCAGCAAACACCGCAGAAAATGGTCGCCCTCGTCGAGGAGCTGGCCAAGGCCGGCCCAGGGCGGGCGACTCGTGAGCAGGCGCGCAAGGTCGCGGCCTTCCGGCCTGTGAAGATCGGCCGGGCGAAGCCGTACGTGTTCCAGTACCGACCGGATAACAAGAGCTTCAACCTGCGGCTGCAATTCCGCCGGTCGGACGTAGACCGGAGCGAAGTCATCGCGGCCCTTGAGGCCATCATTCGGGAATTGCGCACGCAGGCGCGGCGGTCGTAAGTCGCCCGAGGGAAGAGCGGCCGGACTAGAGTAAACCATCGATCCGAAAGACTCATCCCTCGGCCGGCCACTCCGTCATGGCCGGGCGTGGCCGTGGGCCCGGGCGAAGCTCGGGCGCCAAGGGGCGTCCCGGCCGGGCCAGGGACTGCATTGAGATGCATCGGCGTGAGTCGACGACGTTTTCGCTTTCGCCCTGCGTCCAACTCGGCCAATCCGCCCCGCCCGACGTCAGCGAGGGGCCTGGAAGCGCGGGGCAGAAGCGGGGGGGGCGACAGGCGGCACGCTCGGCGGGAGCGGCGGGGGTGGGCCGGTCATGTTGGTAAACATAACATGTGTTATCAGACGTAGCCGATCCTGCCCGCAAAACGCCCCTGTCCACGCTTTGTGAACCCGTGCCCCTTCGCGCGCCAGTGCTATCCTCGACCCCAACTGTGCCGCTCCTCGATCGCTACATCGTCCGCCAGGCCCTCGGGCCCACGCTCCTCGCACTCCTCGTTTTCACGTTCCTCCTGGCCGTCAATCCCATGCTGGACGAACTGCGCAACCTGTTCGCCAAAGGGGTGTCGCTGCCGACGGTCGGCTACATGCTGAGCCAGCTGATCTGGCAGGCCCTCGGGCAGTCCCTGCCGATGGCGCTCCTCACGGGGCTCCTCATCGCGCTCGGTCGGATGTCGACGGACCGCGAAGGCGTCGCCCTGCTCTCGAGCGGTGTGAGCCCGCTCCGACTGCTCAGGCCGGTCCTGGCGCTCGGACTGGTCGTGGGCGCCGCAGACCTGTACATCCTCGTCAAGGCGGTCCCGGATGGGAACCAGGCGTTCCGCGAGGTGCTGTACCCCCTCACGATGCGCATGGGCGACCGGGACGTCAGACCCCGCGTGTTCTTCGAGCACTTCCCCGGCTTCGTGCTCTACGTCCAGGACCAGGACCCGTCAGGCGGCTGGCGCGGCGTGCTGCTGGCCGACACGAGCCGGCCGGGACCTCCGGCTGTGACCCTGGCCGAGCACGGGCGGCTCCTCATGGAACCGGAGGAGCGGCTCGTTCGCCTCATGCTGACCGGGGCGACCCAGTACGTCCCCGGCGGGGCAACCGCCAACGCGAGCTACACGGTCTCGGTCCAGACGGACCCGGTCTTCTACAAGATCTCGCCCGAGGTGGTCTTCGGCCCGGGCCGGATCCTGCCGGGCCTGCACGAGAAGCGGATCCCCGACCTCCTGCGTGACATCGCCGACAGGCGCGCGCAGGGGGAATCGCCGCATCCCGAGATCATTTACCTGCACCAGATGTTCGCCTTCCCCGTCGCCTGCCTCGTGTTTGCGGCCGTCGCGCTGGGCCTCGGCCTGAACACGCGGCGGGACGGCAAGTTCGCGAGTCTCGCCCTGGGGCTGGGCGTCATCCTCCTCTACTACGCGTTTCTCGTGCTGGCCGAATCGCGCGTGAAAGGCGATGCCGTGGCGGGCGGCGGCTTCCCCGCCGCCTGGGCACGGTGGGTGCCCAACATCGCCCTTGGCGCCCTTGCCGCGGTGGTCCTGTGGCGGCGCAGCCGTGGCCCTCGGGCCGAGTCCCGGCTGGCCGCCGCCGCCGCGAGGTGGTTCGCGCGCCTGAGGGCGCGCGGTACACCGCACGCCGAAGCGTCGAACCGTCCCGCCGCTCCGCGCCGGACGACCTTCGGCCTGCCCTTCCCCCGGCTGCTCGACCGCTACGTCGGCGGGCGCTACCTGCGCACCATCACGCTCACCTTCGTCAGCCTGCTCACGCTGGTCTATGTCGTCACCTTCCTCGACCTGTCCGACAAGCTCTTCAAGGGACAGACCGACGGCTGGACGTTCCTGCAGTTTCTCTGGTTCTCGACGCCGCAGTACATCATCCTGGTCGTGCCCTTCTCCGCGCTCCTCGCGACCCTCGGCACGATGGGGGGCCTGACGCGCACGAACGAGCTGACCGTGATGCGCGCCTCTGGCATCAGCCTCTACCGGACGTCCCTGCCGCTGGTTGCCGGCGCGCTCGGGTTGAGCGCCGTCCTCTTCGGGCTGGACGAGCGCGTGCTGGCGTCCGCCAATCTCGAAGCGGCCCGGCTCGAGGACGCGATCCGCGGCCGCGCGTCCCACACGCTCAACGCGCGGAATCAGAGCTGGCTGGCCGATCCGGAGCGCGGGCGCGTGTACCACTATGCGGCGCTCGACGAACGCGAGCGCGCGTTGCTCGGCCTGTCGGTGTTCGAGTTCACCACCGCGCCCTTCCGGCTGACGGGTCACACCTACGCCAACCGCGTCGTGTCCGAACCGGCTGGCTGGGTCGCCGACGCCGGCTGGACCCACCGGTTCGTCGAGGCCCAGGACGCGGTGCGGGTCACGCTGGCGCGAACACCCCTCGACCTGGCGCCGCTCGAGGATTTCCGAGGCGCGCGCGTGGACCCGACCCGCCTGAGCTTCCGCGAGCTTCGTGAGTACAACCGGCGGCTGGGCGCGAGCGGCTTCAACGTCCGCGAGCACGAGGTGAAGCTGCACCAGAAGCTGGCCTTCCCGGTCGCGGCCGTCGTCCTGACACTGCTGGCCCTGCCGCTCGGCCTGACCACGGGGCGACACGGGGCGCTCTACGGCATGGGGCTCGCGATCGCGCTGGCGGTCGCCTACTTTCTGGTGCAGACGCTGTTCACGGCGGCGGGTATTGCGGGCATGCTGCCGCCGACTCTGGCGGCGTGGGCCACGAACATCCTGTTCCTGTCGGCGGCCGTGCACATGTTGCTGACCGCCAGGACGTAGGGCGGCCCGCTAGCGCCGGCGGCCGTCGATGTCGCCAAGTCCCAGGGCCACTTCGGACAGCCAGATCGCGCCCGCCTCGCCCGGGCGCGTGTTGAGCGTGTCGACGACGACCAGGACCGCCTGGACGCGGGCCGAGATGGGCCGAAGCGCGGTCGCCGGGCCGACGGGCTCGAGTTCGCTGAGCGGCACATCGACCAGGCGCGGCGTGGTGTCCACATAGATCGATCGGCGCCACCGCCGCCCGTCCGGTCCGCCGCCCGGCACACGGACCTGGAGCGAGAGGCGCATGGGCCGATCGGCGCGGGCCCGGAAACGAACGCGGTCGAGCGCGGCGTCGCCCGAGACGGTCGTCACAAAGGCCGTGTACTGGCCCGAGGGCGGTCCCGGGCCGAGCTGGTACTGCAGGCGCAGTTCGCCGCCTTCCGTGGCCACCGAACCGGTCGACGAGGCGTCGTGCTCCACGGCCCACGGGACGCCGACGCCAGCGGGGACGTGCTTGCCCGTCGGCAACGGGGGTGTCGAGGGCGGTGCCTCGACGGGCGCCAGACCAATCCGGATGGCGTTCGAGACGATCCACGGGAACCCGAACGCGGCGTACGCCACCTCGACGCGGTAGACACCCGCCGCGTCGGCCTGGATCTCCAGACTGCCCTGCCCTTCCGCCACCTGCCGGCCGTCGCGGAGAAGCGTCACTCGCGCGCCAGGCACCTCGAGCACGTCGGCCCGGACGGTTGCGCTGCCGGGACCGTCGAGCGATCCGCCCATGCCGGCCTGCACACCGCGGCGCTCGGCCAGGAAGGTCAGCGAGGCCGGGTGGGCGAACGCGCGCACGATCGAGTAGCTTCGGCCCGTCACGAGAGCCTCGACGATCGCCGCCGCGTCGGCGTGCGGGTCGCCCGTCGGCACCTTGTCGAGGACGGCGGCCTGTGCGACGGTGCCAAACATCGCCTCGTAGCCGGGAAAACGCAAGCCGCCGGCAGGCGGCTCCGCTGCGTTGGTGTCCCAGCCGATGCGCGCGTGGGCATCGACGGCCGCCAGGCCGGCCACAGGCCCGGACCGCAGCGCGGTATCCCACCGCGCAAGCGTCCGGGCGGGGCGTTCGAAGAGCGTTGCGATGGCGGGGGACGGCCGAACCAGCGCTCGCAGGGCGGAACCTGCCAGGCGGGCCAACGGCTCGTCGCGCCACTCCGAATCCACGTTGATCCACTCGAGCCCGTCGACCCCGACGGCCGGGCTACGCCAGCGGAGCTCTTCCCGGGGTGAGTCCGGGTGGGCCGCAATGGCCCATCCACCGAGCCGGTGAATGTCCTCAATGACGTCGCGGGCCTCACCCGCCAGGGGGTAGTCCGCTACACGCCTCAGACCGAGCGCGACGACGTGTCCCGAGGCGGTGCTGATCTCGACGCCGTCCAAGCAGAGCACGCCGTGCCGGTAGGCCGGCGGGTCCGGTGGCCGTGTCGCGTCGCCGTGATCGGTGAACACGACAAAGGCCAGCCCCGCGCGCGCGGCGGCCGCCGCGATCGCGTCCACGTTGCCCGACCCGTCCGACCGATCCGAATGCACGTGGTACGCGCCGTAAAGGATGGCCGGCGGGAGCGGCGTCGGGAGCCGGTGCGATAGGGGTGGAAGGGTCAGGCCGACGTAGACGCCCGTGCCGATGGCGCCTGCGACGGCGGCGAGAATGGCAGCTCTCAGAAAGCGTCGCACCGCTCGTGCGCGCTGGGAGGCCGGGAACTACAGGCCGGCGTCCGCCTGCAGGACGCTGGCCTTGTCCGTGCGCTCCCAGGTGAAGTCGGGTTCCGATCGTCCGAAGTGTCCGAAGGCCGCGGTCTGCCGGTAAATCGGTCGGCGCAGGTCCAGCGATTCGATGATGCCCCGCGGCGTCAGCTTGAAGTGCGCGCGGACGATCTCGACGATCGTGTCGTCCGCGATGCGCCCGGTGCCGTCGGTGTCCACCAGGATCGACACCGGGTCGGCGACCCCAATCGCGTAAGCCAGCTGAACCAGCGCCCGTTCGGCCAGACCAGCCGCCACGACGTTCTTGGCGATGTACCGCGCCATGTAGCAGGCGGACCGATCCACCTTGGTGGGGTCCTTGCCGGAGAACGCGCCGCCGCCGTGCGGCGCGGCGCCCCCGTAGGTGTCCACGATGATCTTGCGGCCCGTCACGCCCGCGTCGCCATGCGGCCCGCCGGTGACGAACCGGCCGGTCGGGTTCACGTAGATCTTCGTATGCTCGTCCATCATGCCGTTCGGAATGACGCGCGCCACGATGCGCTCGATGAGGTCTTCGCGAATCGTGTCGTGCGTCGCCGTCGGGCTGTGCTGGGTGGACAAGACGACGGCGTCGACGCGAACCGGCCGGTTGTTGTCGTACTCGACGGTCACCTGCGACTTGCCGTCGGGGCGAAGGTAGTCCAGCTCGCCGGTGCGCCGCGCCTCGGACAGGCCACGGACCAGCTTGTGGGCCAGCATGATGGGCAGCGGCATGAGCTCTGGCGTCTCGGTGCAGGCGAAGCCGAACATCAGGCCCTGGTCCCCTGCTCCGCCCGTGTCGACGCCCTGGCCGATGTCCCGCGACTGCTCGTGAATCGACGAGAGCACGGAGCAGGTCTCGTAGTCGAAGCCGTACTTGGCGCGCGTGTAGCCGACGTCGCGAATAACCTGCCGGACAATCTTCTGGAAGTCGACGTAGCAGCTCGTCGTGATCTCGCCGGCGATGATCGCGAGGCCCGTGGTGACGAGCGTTTCGCAGGCGACCCGGGCGACGGGGTCCTGGGCGAGAATGGCGTCGAGGACGCCGTCGGAGATCTGATCGGCGATCTTGTCGGGGTGACCTTCGGTGACCGACTCGGACGTGAACAAATGGCGGCCAGTGCGCCCCATGCCTGCTCCTCACGGGCAGGCACCGAGCGGCCTGCCGAACAGCTAACGGTAGCAAAGCGGTCCCGGGCGGTCAATTACGCCCGGGGGTGGAAGCGATCGTACACGTCCCGGAGCCGGGCCTCGAGCACGTGCGTGTAGATCTGCGTGGTCGTCAGGTCGGCGTGGCCGAGCATGGCCTGGATGGCGCGCAGGTCGGCGCCGCGCTCGAGCAGGTGCGTCGCGAACGAGTGGCGCAACACGTGCGGGCTGAGGTGAGCCCGAATGCCCGCCCGGCGCCCCTGCCCTTTCAGGATCTTCCAGCAGCCCACGCGCGAGAGCCGCTCTCCCCCCCGGGCATTGACGAAGAGCCAGGGACTCTGGCGGCCCCGGAGGAGCGAGGGACGACCGTCAGCCAGATAGCGGGCCACGGCGGCCGCCGCCGCGTCGCCCAACGGGACGATTCGCTGCTTGCTCCCCTTGCCGAAGCACTGCACGTACCCGGCGTCGGCCCGCACGTCCGTGACGCGCAGCCCGCACAGTTCAGACACGCGGAGGCCGGTGGCGTACAGCACCTCGATGAGTGCCCGATCTCGAAGGCCGCGCGGCGTGCCGCCGTCGGGCGCCGCCAGCAGGGCGTCGACGTCGTCGAGCGACAGGAACCGTGGCAGGCTCGTCACGGCGCGGGGGGCACGCAGGTCGTCGGCGGGATTCTGATCGATGGCGCCAGTGAGGCGCAGAAAGCGGAACAGCCCGCGGACCGCCGCCACGAGCCGGGCCGTCGACGTGGCCGACAGGCCGGACGTCATGGCCTGCCTGACGAACGCCTCGAGGTCGGCGCGCGTCAGCTTGTCGATCGGCCGCCCGTGCGCGGCCGCGAACGCCGCCAGCCGACCCAGATCCCGTCCGTAGGCTTCGAGCGTGTGGCGAGAGACGCGGCGCTCGACTTCGAGGTGCCGGAGATAACCCCCGATCTCGGCGCGCGGACCCGAGGTGCGACTCGATCGACCCCTTCGGGTACTCCCGCCACGGCGCCGAACCTGAGGCATTGTAGTAGCCTACCCCCTGGAGGGTCGGTCCAGGGCCGGTCCAGGGTCTCCACGCCTATGCCGTATCACTCCAAGTGGCAGGATCTGCCGACCGAGGCGATCAACCCGGCCACGCTCGCGATCGACACGATGCCGGTCGCCGATATCATCGACCTCATCAGCGCGGAAGACCGCCGCGTCGTGGCGGCAGTCCATCGCGAGCGCGACCGGATCGCGCACGGCGTCGAGATCATCGTCGCGGCGCTGAAAAAAAGTGGTCGCGTGCTCCTCGTCGGGGCCGGGACCAGCGGGCGGCTCGGCATCGTCGAGGCAGCCGAAATGCCGCCGACATTTGGCACCTCGCCCGAGCTCGTGCAGGCGATCATGGCGGGCGGACAGATGGCCGTCTTTCGAGCCCGCGAGGGCGTCGAGGACAACTTCGAAGAAGGCGCGCGCAGTATGGCGCGCCTGAAAGTGACCAAGCGGGACGTCATCATCGGCGTGTCGGCGAGCGGTATCACCCAGTTCGTGCGGGGCGCGCTGACGGCCGCGCGCACCAAGGGCGCGCGCATCATCTTTGTCACCTGCTGGCCGGGCACCGAGCTGCAGACATTCGTCGACCTCATCATCGCGCCGTCCGTCGGACCGGAAGTCATCGCCGGGTCGACGCGCCTCAAAGCGGGCACGGCGACGAAGATGGTCCTGAACATGCTCACGACGATCTCGATGATCCGCGTGGGGAAGACCTACGGCAACCTCATGGTGGACGTCCAGACCGGCTCGGAAAAGCTCCGGGACCGCGCCGTGCGCATCGTGGCGCTCGTCACCGGCCTGCAGCCTGAAGAAGCCGCGCGTCTGCTCGAACGCGCGAAGTGGAACGTGAAGGCGGCCATCGTCATGAAGCAGGCGGGCGTGTCGTACGGGCTGGCCCTGCGCAAGCTGCGGTCGGCGGACGACTCCATTCGCGAGGCGCTCGGACAGGATCTCGAGCCGACCCTGCGCAGGCTCCTGGCGGGGAGCGATGCCGATCCGACACCCGTGGATCGTTCCTAGCGGCCGAGGCGGGCGGCGGCCGCGCGGTCCAGCACCACGGTGACCGACGCGTGCCGCTGGAGCATGGACGCCGGCACGCGCCCCGTGACGGGCCCGCAGAACGCTCGGTGGATGATGCCCGCTTTCGACCGGCCGGTGGCGACGAGCAGCACCTGGCGCGCCCCCAGAATCGCGTCCAGGCCGACCGTCAGCGCGCGGGCCGGGACGTCCTGCCACCGCCCGCCGAACGCCGCCGCGTTGTCGCGGCGCGTCATCGGCGTCAGCCGTTCGAGGTGCGTCGGTCCCCGCAGACGGCGCGCGGGCTCGTTGAACGCCACGTGGCCGTTTCGACCGATGCCGAGCACGCAGAGTCCCAGGCCGCCAGCCGCGCGCATCCGTCGATCGAAGCGCGCGGCCTCCCGGCGCCAGCTCGCCGGATTCCCGGAGAGCGCGTGCGCGCGGGATGACGGCAGGTTGACATGATCGTAGAAATGCCGTTGCAGAAACGCGCGAAAGCTCTGCTTCGCGTCGGGCCCCAGCCCGTAGAACTCGTCCAGATTGAAGCCCGTGGCCCGGCGGAAATCCGCGCGGCCGCGGCGATGAAGCTGGACGAGCGCCGCGTAGAAACCGACGACAGTGCGCCCGGTCGGCAGGCCCAGCACCAGCCGCGGATCGTCGCGAAGGGCGCCGGCGACCAGCCCGGCGGCGACACGCGTGGCGGCTGCGGCCGTCCGACGAACGCGGATGACGATCACGAGACGGCGTTGACGTAGGCGGGCACGGCCGGGCGGCCGGCGGCCGCAGCCAGCGCCAGTCGTACGGCCCCGGCGGCAGGCTCGTCCTCCAACAGACGGATCGAGCATCCTGGCAGCCGTTCGGCGAGGCGCGTCTCTGTCGCGGTCCGCAGGCCCTGGCCTCCGTGGAGCGCGCCGCCGGAGAGCACGATCGGCGGCGCCTGCAGCCCGAGCTGGCGCGCCACAGACTCGGCCATGACGACGAGCTCGTCAGCGGCCGTGTGGATCAGGCGGCGCGCCACTGCATCACCAGCCTCGGCGGCCAGTTCGACGAGCCGCGCGACCGCGGCGACGGTGCTGGGCCGCGACAGCGACCCGTAGATCGCTGGCAGCAGCTCGGCCGTGCGGCCGGCGTGAAAATGGGCCAGAACCGGCTCGCGCAAGGCCGTGGCGGGTCCCCGGCCGTCGGCGGCGCGGACCACGGCCCGCAGGGCCTCGCGCCCGAGCCAGTACCCGCTGCCCTCGTCGCTCAGCACGTGGCCCAGTCCGCCCGCGCGGGCCGCGCGCCCGCTGCCGTCGCGTCCGTATGCGATCGACCCGGTGCCCGAGATGATCACGAGGCCCGCCGCGCCCGGCAGCCCGGCCTCGAGCGCGATCAGTGCGTCGTTCACGACGAGGACGCGGGCCCGGTATCCAATCCGTGCGAGGATGCCGCGGATCGTGTCGGCGTCTCCCGGCCGGTCGACGCCCGCCATCCCGAGGCAGATCGTGGAAGGCCGTACCTGTGTCTCGCCGAGTGCGTCCTCGATGACTTGGTGCAGGACCTTTTCGACCTCGAGCTCCCCCACCGACTGCAGGTTCGCGCCCGGCCCTCGGGCCGACGCCACGACCGTTTCGCGCTCGTCGGCCAGCAGGCAGACGGTCCGCGTGCCGCCGGCGTCGATGCCGAGGACCGCCATGTCGAGCACGATATCCCATTGACGCTGTCGTGTCCCGTTGGTAACGTGAACGCTCCGAATGTCACGGCCCGGCCCGCGACTCGTCCTGCTCGCCTCCGCCGTGCTCGTGCTCACGTCATCGGTCACATCCGGGCTCGGGCGGTCCGCCACGCCAACGACCTCGGTGCGAGGGCTCTGGGTGCCGCGGTCGGCGCTGGCCTCGCCCGACAGCATTGCCGCGATGGTCAGCGCGGCGGAGGCCGGCGGCTTCAACACGCTCCTCGTGCAGGTCCGCGGCCGGGGCGAGGCGTTTTATCAGAGCGACATCGAACCCCGTTCAACCGACCTCGATCGCCAGCCCGCCGCCTTCGATCCACTCGCCGAGACGATCGCGCTGGCGCGCCGCGCCGGCCTGGCCGTGCATGCCTGGGTCAACGTGAATCTGGTCGCCAGCGGCACGTCGCTCCCCAGGTCGCGCGATCACGTCGCCGCCAAGCACCCGGACTGGCTCATGGTGCCGAAGGCGCTCGCCGGGACGTTGTCCTCGATGAACGCCTGGTCGCCGGCCTACCTCGGCACGCTGGCCCGCTGGACGCGCGGGGCCAGCCAGGTGGAAGGGCTGTACGTATCCCCGGTCACGGCGGTCTCGCGCGCCTACAGCGCCGGGGTTGTGGCGGAACTGGCGACACGATATCCCCTCGACGGGATTCACTTCGATTACATCCGCTACCCCAGCCCGGACTTCGACTACAGCCGTGCGGCGCTGGCCGAATTCCGCGCCGGCCTGCTGTCAGCGGTGACCCGCGTCGAACGCGCCCGGCTCGACCGCGCGGCCGTGCGGGATCCCGCGGCCTGGCCTTCGGCGTACCCCAAGGACTGGGCGGCGTTTCATCGAGATCGGATGACAGCCCTGGTCATGGGCCTCCAGTCTGCCGCCCGTGCCGTTCGCCCCGGGCTCGTCGTGTCGGCGGCCGTGGTCGGCGTCCCCGCGGAGGCGCGCGAAGCCCGCTTTCAGGACTGGGTCACGTGGACGCGGCAAGGCTTGATTGACGTCGCGTGTCCCATGCTGTACGTGATGACGGCCGACCAGTTCGGTGCGACGGCCGCCGACATCCGAGCGGCGCTCGGCCCGGCGCCCTTCTGGGCCGGCATTGGCGCCTATCGCCTGTCGATCGACGCCACGATCGAACGCGTGCGCGCCGCCCGCCGGGCCAACGCGGCCGGCGTCCTCCTGTTCTCCTACGGCCAGCTGGCCGAGGGCAGCACGACGCCCGCGCCCGCCGCGCTGGCGGCGCTCAGGCCGGTCCTTCTCGAGAACTCGAACGGCAGCACGGCGGGCCGGTAGGCTCCATGGCGCCGGCCGACGCGTGTGTCGCCGCCCGCGCCCTCCTCGCGGGTGGCCTGGCGTCCCGCGCCTACCCTGCCGCTGTCGTCGACGTCGGCCGGCAGGCCGGTTCGCTCTGGCGCGAGGCTTTCGGCCGGCTGACCTACGCCCCGGACGCGCCGCCGTGCGGTCAGGAGACCGTATTCGACCTCGCGTCGCTGACCAAAGTGGTCGCGACGGCCTCGCTCGCGATGCGCCTCGTCGCCGCAGGGCGCCTGTCACTCGACGCGCCCGTGGGCGAGGTGCTGCCGGAATGGCGCGCGGGCGATCGGCGCGCCGTGTCCGTCCGCCACCTGCTCGATCACTCATCCGGGCTGCCGGCCCACGCCCGGTTGTGGGAGACCACGTCGGATCGGCGGAGCTTTCGCGAGGCGATTGCGGCCCTGCCGCTCAGCCACCCGCCTGGCGCCGCTGCCGCCTACTCCGACCCCGGCTTCATCCTGCTCGGGTTCGTGCTCGAAGAAGCGGGATCGGCGCCGCTCGATCGGTTGTTCGACACCCTGCGGCTCGTCTCCGACGAGCCGCTGCTCTACTCGCCAGGTTCGGACCTCCACCCGCGGATTGCGCCGACGGAGTCCGACGCTTGGCGCGGCCGGGTGCTTCAGGGCGAAGTGCACGACGAGAATGCGGCGGCGCTCGGCGGCGTTGCCGCGCATGCGGGGCTCTTCGGAACCGCGGGCAGCGTGGCCGCCTTCGCCCGGCTCGTGCTGCGGTCCTTCAGGGAGGAGACGCCGCTCGGCACGCCCGCGCTGATGGCCCAGTTCGCCGAACGGTCGAAAACCCCCGGCAGTTCCCGGGCGCTGGCATGGGACACGATGCTGCCCACGTCGTCCTGCGGCACCCGACTGTCGCCGACCGCCATCGGGCACACCGGATTCACCGGGACGTCGCTCTGGATCGACGCCGAACAGGACTTGTATGTCGTGCTGTTGACGAATCGTGTGCATCCGACTCGAACGAACGAGCAGTGGCAGGCCCTGCGTCCGCGCGTGCACGACGCGATCGTAGAAGGGTTGGCGCGCTAGCCGCCGCCGCGCCCTCGACCGGGACCGCCGGGGCCGCGCTGATCGACGGGACCGCCGCGGCCGTCGCTTCGGCCCGGGCCGCCGACCGGGCCCGGCGGACCGCCGCGGCCGGGCGGACCGCCGCGGCCGGGAGCGCCCGGCCCCTGCGCGCCCTGACCAGGCCGGTAGCCCATCACGGCATACATCTGAGCGGCGTCGAACGGCCAGAGACTGTGCTGCTGCAGATTCTTGTAGATCTTGATCGACGTTTCCTGGCTCCGGCTGCGCACACCGCTGATGCCGACGAGCTGGCCCTGCGCCGGTTGCGGCGTGCCGCCGCGGCCCGGCTGAACCGGAACGACGGGCGGCGTGTTGCCGCGCGGCGGACCGGTCGGCGGCCCGGTCTGCGGAATGCCCAGACCGACCGGAATGAAAGCCTCGCCCGTGATCGGATCCTTCCAGGCTTTTCGCAGGTACCGCTGTGACACCAGGATCTCGACGCTCTGCGGGAGCTGATCGCGGTTTTTCTTCTGATACAGCACGATGGCGCGCGCGTACTGCTCGCCGATGAAGATGAGTTCCTCTTCGAGCTGCCGCTGGACCTGCTGGCGCCAGGCGGGCAGGGCCGCGCTCATCCAGATGGCGGTGACGCCCATGCCGATGAGCAGCACGACCATGATGTAGCCGCGGTCGCCCGGTGCCGGAGTGGTCCGCCGACTAGTCCCAGTCTGCATATCGACTGCCGTCCCTGGCGATGCCGTCAGAGCCGCTCTTCACATCGTAGATCCCTGTCGACGCCGACGAACTGCCCGGCTCCGGCTCGGCGTTGATGGTCTGCCACGTATCGGCCGAACGCGTAAACGGATCGGGCGGAATGGCGCGGAGGTAGGACTCCGACACCAGCGTCTGAAGCGATTCCGGGTAGCGCCCCTTGTCCGCATAGTACTGATCGATCGCGTCGCGCATCAGGAAGAGGTCGGATTTCAGAGCCGCTTCCTGCGCCGAGATGATAGACCCTCGATACTGCGTCAACGCCATCGCGGCAAGAATCATCACCAGCGTGATGACGATGAGCAGTTCGATCAGCGTCCAGCCGGAGTCCTGTCGAGTCATGGGCGCTCCCGCTACCAGTCCCGGTACCTGGTGCCGTTCAGCGCCTTCGCCTCGGCCTTCGTGAAGACGTCGTACACGCTCTGGCCGCCCCACACCTTTGCGTCGGGCGGATCCTGGTACGACCGCAGGCCCCAGTCGGTCGACCCGGTCATGGGGTCCACCGGAATCCGCCGCAGGAACTTCTTCTTCCGCCCCGTCACGTCGTTGACGATGGAGACGCCCTCGACGAGCTGGTCGAGCGAAGACGGGTAGCCCTCGCTCCCGAACGACAGATCGGCCGCCGCGATGAGCTGCGAGTCGGCCCAGTCTTTGAACTGGTCGATCGCCTCGCGCATCTGGCGCAAGGCGTACCGCAATTCGGCCTCCTTCTGCCGCTTCATCGAGACGCGGACGAGCGGCATCGCGGCCGAGGCCAGAATCAGCATGACGGCCGTGGCGACGACGAGCTCCACGAACGTGAAGCCGCCGGACGTGTTCCTGAAGATCTTCATAACGTCTCGTTCATTTGACGACCACCGTGGCCGGCGGGCCGGGCTGCACAGGAATCGCCCGTCCCTCCGGCGTCGCCGCCACGCCCACAACGGAGATCTTAGCGGTTCCCGGGCCGACGGCCTTGAACACGATGCCGGCGATGAGGCCCGCCCCGGTCGCGCCCGGCTGGTCGGCGCTCCGGGCCACGACGATGTCAATGCGGCCGGCGGCGGCGTCGATCTTCGGCGCAAACGTCGGCGTCGCGCCGCCCTGCTGCATGAAGCTGCCCTGGACCACGGCGTCGGCCTTCAGAACGGCCGGGTCGTAGGTGACGGTCACCGTGATCGTCCCGAGTTGCGACACGTTGCTGATGTTGATGGGCACGGAGTACGGCGCGCCGCCCATCTGGAACTCGGCTGCCGGTGACGAGATGACCAGTTGGGCCGGCGTGGCTTGCGGCGCCGGCGGCGACGTGACGGGCTGCAAGGCCACGACGCCGGGCGCACGCGCGCCGCCCGCGGCGCCTCCGGCCGCAAGCGCCGGGGGCATGCCGCCGGCCTGCCCTGGCGGCGGTGTTGCGCCCGCCTGGCCGGCCGGGGGCGGCGTCGGTGGCGGCGGCACGGCCCCTCCCGGCGGCGGCGTCGCCCCACCGGGTGGGGGCGGCTGCGTGGCGCCACCGGCGCCCGCCAGCGGCAGGGGCGGCGGGGCGTCCGGCGAGACGAGCGACGGCGGGTTCCCGCCGCCGAAGTTCGTGCCGGACCCGATGTAGAGCGGCCTGAGATCGTCGGCCGTGATCTCGCGCGAGCGGATGATGTACGGCGTCACGATCATGACGAGCTCGCTCTCGTCACGGGTCGAGGTCTCCGCCCCGAAGATGGACCGCAGGATGGGGATCCGGCTGAGACCGGGCACGGCCCGGTAGGTCGTGCGGTCCTCCTCGCGAATCAGGCCGGCGAGCAGGTTCGACTCGCCGTCGCGCAGGCGCATCGACACCTGGGCCGTGCGCCGCGAGAAGCTGGGCGCCAGCACGCCGCCGCCGACATCGAAGCTCGGGCCGACGTTGCTCTTGTCGACCATGATCGGGTCCAGGATGATCTCGTCCTGGTAGGTCACACGTGGCGTCATCGACAGATTGACGCCGATGGGCTTGAACGCGTACGACACCTGCGGCTGGGTCGGCACGCCGCCCGTGGCAATGGGTACGTACGATGTCTGCGCGTAGGGGATCTCGTCGCCAAGGTTCAGCGTCAAGGCGGCCCCCTCGCGACCACGGAGCTGGGGCCGCGCGAGAAGCTTCGTGTTCTGGTCGTTCTCGAGGAACCGGACGAGGCCCGTCGGCAGTGTGGTAAAGAAGTCAGCGGCCCCGATCCCTTCACGCAGGCGGCTCACGCGGATGGGCGGCGGATTGGCCGGCGGCGCCGTGCCCGCCTCGACGTCTGGGACGAGCGCAAACCCGAGGGCGTACGCGCTCAAGTCAATGCCGAGCTCCCGCATCCGGGTGCGGCTGACCTCCAGAATCTGCACGTCCACGAGCACTTCGGCCCGCGGCTTGTCCGCCGAGGCCACCATGGCCTTGATCAGCTCGAGGACCGGCAGCGTCGCCCGGACCACTACCGCATTGGCCGACTTGTTCTGCGTGATCGTCGGTCGGACCGCCGGTCCCGTCGTGCCGCCCTGCCCCAGCATCTGGTTGATGAGCTGGACGACGTCGGCCGCCTCGGCGTTCGACAGGTAGAACGTCATCTGGTACTGGTCGTCCCACTGCTGGCGCTTCTGCTGGGTGTCCTCGTACACGAAGATCGTGGTCGGGTTGATGACCTTGAAGACCAGCTTGTTGGCCGAGAGCACCAGGTTCAGCGCTTCTTCGATGGGCACGTTCTGCATGTCGATCGTGTAGCCCACCGAGATCTTCGCCTGCAAGCCTTCGTCGTACGTGACGTTGATGCCCGTCTGGTCGCCAATCGACTTCAGGATGTCGCGAATCGCGGTGTTGTTGAACCGGAACAGCACGAGCGGCACGCGTGGGTCGAGGCGCTTGATCGTCGACGCCTGCTCCGCCTGCTGGCGCAGTTGGTCCATGCGCGTCGGCGGGCGCGCGGCTTCGACCTGCGCGCGGATCTTCCGTTCGATCTCGATGGCCTTGGCCACGGCCAGCGCGTTGCTCGGTTGGAGGTCGGCAGCCAGCCGATACTCGGCGGCGGCGCCCGCCCACTGCTCCTGGGCCTCGAGCGTCCGCGCGCGCGCCAGATGCTGATTGGACGCCTCACGCATCGCGCGCTCCAGGGCGAGACGCGTTTCGATGTCGCCCGGCTTCTTGGCCAGCGCCTCGCGGAAGTACGCGACGGCGGCGTCCCAATCGCCCCGTGTCGCGGCGGCCTCGCCGCTCTTGAGCGATCGGCCGGTCGCGCAGCCGACGACCAGCAGGCCGGCCAATGCGATGGCGCCCCAACGACGTGTCGCGTTTACCACGGGTGTCCTTTCTTCATCCACCAAACCGGTTGAACACGATCGTGCGCTGCCCAGAGCCGTCCACATACGAAACGATGACAGACTGCTCGCCGACCTTGACGATCTTGTACTTTCCGTCGAGGACCTGACCCTCGACGCCGCTGAGCACGGTCCCCGTCTTTGGCTCCTTCAAGTACACGACGGTCACACCGTCGGGCCTCTTGATGAGGCCCTGCACCTGGAGATCGATGGGCGGCGGCCACGGTTCCTTGACCGGCGGCGCGGGCGGCGGCAGCGGCGCCGGCGGCGGAGCCGGCGGTGGCGGCGGCAATGGGCGCACGCCGAACCGAAACAGGTTCCGTCCCGCGCCGGGCTCGTCGGGCACCGGTTCGAGCTTCTCCAGCTTCACCGGCTCCGGCATCGTTGGCCCCTGGGGCATCGACGTGCCCGCTCCGGTGGACGCGGGCTGCGACGCGGCTACCCCATTGGACGCCGTTCTCGGTGCGGCGGCCGTCGTCCGCCACGGCGCCTGCCGCCAGAGAAACAGCGCCAACGCCACGCCCAGCATGCCGAGCAGCACGAGCTGACGCGTGCGCTGCGGACCCGGCGGCGGAAGCAGCTTCACTGCGCGCCGCTCCTCGCGGCCCCGTCATGGACGTAGTAGGTGGCGACGACGAGCTGGACCTCGAGCAGGTTGTTGGTGAGCGCGGAGCCGGCCTGGGAGAGCTCGACACTCTCCACGATGACGAACTGTTCGGCCGTTTCGATCTCGTACAGGAAGCGCCGGATGTCGGCGTACTCGCCGACGAGCGTCGCCTTACCCGTATACTTCACGAGGTTGCTGGGCTCGGCCAGGGGCTTGCTGCTGTACTGCCCGTTCCTGAAGAGCACGCGCGACTCGTCGGCGATCCGCTCCAGCCAGAACGTCGTCACGGTGACGGCGGCCTGGTAGTTGCGCGGCAGGATCTCCGCGTAGAACTTCTTCAACTCGAGGTCGGCGCGCTCCTTGCTCGTACGCGCGTCCTTGGCGCCCTTGTCCGCCAGCTTGGCGTTCGCCAGATTCGCCCGGGCGTCGAGCGCGGCTTGCCGGGCGTTCGCCACGCTCTGCCGCAGGGGCAGGACGCCGAGTCCGAGGACGCCGACATTGGCGACGAGCGCCACGAGCAGCGGCAGGAGCATCGGCCGCCGCTCCTGGTAGATCCGTCGCCAGAGCGAGGGTGTCGTCGCGGTGCTCATCGGCCCCTCACGGCGCGTGTGGCGGATGCCGGCTTTGGCGCGAGGTAGTACCGGCTCAGGATCGCGCCCGTGAACGTGCCGTCGTCGTTGCGCTGGGACGAGGTGACGGCGACGTCGTAGAAGACGCCCGTGGCCCACAGCTGGTCGATGAAGTCCTCGAGGTCGGCCGAGCGGCGGGCGTTGACGCTCATGGCGATGAGGAACTCGCCGCGCTCGATGCGTGGCGCGACCGAAATAAGCCGCGCGTCGAGCGGCATGGTCTGTTCGATGTAGCCGAAGAACACCGTCCAGGAGAACGTGCGCTCGTCAATCAGGCTGTTGGCTTCGCGCGTCTGGCGCGCGAGGCCCGTGAGCCGAACCCGGTCTACGCTCTTCTGTACAGAAGCGGTGGCCGCCAGGACGGCGGCCGCGTCGCGATCGTCACGCTCCTGTTCCTGTTTGACGGCGGCGCGCTCGCGCGAGCGTGAGAGTACCTCTGTGATGTTGAAGGCGGTCAGGGCGAGGACGCCGACGAATCCGAGGACCAGGCCGAGCGACACGAGCCGCTCGTTGTAGAAGGGCCGGGTGGCGAGATTGCCGCGGAGGAGTGCCACGTCAGGCCGCCTTCCGTTCGCGCAGGAGGAGCCCGATCGGCGCCGCCAGCGCATCGAGGACGTCGGCCGGCGTGCCCGCCGGGTCGCGCAACTGCACCACCGACGTCACGTCCACGGTCTCGGTTGGCGCGCCGAGGTGCTCGCGGATGCCCCGCCGCGCCTGCTCCGCGCCGCCCACGAAGGCCGACCCGGAGAGCCAGACCCGGCCGAAGCGCGTCCCGCCCAGCCGATCCTCGTGGTACATCGCCGTCTGGTGGACCAGTGCGCTCAAGGGCTCCTCGTCGACGGCCGCCCGGTGCCGGTAGAACATGAGGTCGCTGCCGCGGAGAATGGCGAGCGACGTCGCCTCGGCCGCGAGCGTGACGACGAGCGAATCACCATCGGCAGCCGCGCCGCCCGCGATCACCGCGTTCATCACGTTGAAACTGGCCAGGTCGACGATGCCCGCGTGGATGCCGAGCGCCCCCACGACGGCCTCGTACTCGGCGACGACCTCGCGCCGCGCGACCACGGCCGCCAGCGTTGTGCCCGGCTCGCCCACGTTGGCCACGAACGAGGTCACGACGGCCTCTTCGATGGGAAACGGGGTGGCTTTCTTGAGCTGCCACCGGACGAGCTGATCGAGGTCGCTCGCTCGCGGCGGCAGCTTCTCGAACGTGAGGAGCGACACGCGCGCCACGCTGTCCGGGATCACGAGCGCGACCCGCGAGGCGGACCGGAGGCCGGTCCGTTCGAGCGCGCGGCGCAAGGCGTCGGTCACGACGGCCGGATCCGGGATATTGGCGCCGGCGGGCGCGGGCTGCACGGCGTCGGCGGCCAGCGGCTCGCTCGCGTACGCCGAGACGACCGGGCGGCTGCCCGCACGGCCGAGCCCGGCCACCGTGACGCGATGGCTCGCGATTTCGATCGCGGTCGAGGGCGCGGGCGGGGTCAGCCAGGACGGAATCACCATGCGCTCGGTCCTACTCCACAAACGTGACCTTGTTGATCTCACGCAGCGTCGTCACCCCGGCCAGCACGCGGCCGACGGCGCACTGCCGGAGGAACGTCATCCCCTCTTCCCGTGCCGCGCGCTTGATCTCGGACGTCGGCCGACGGTCGAGAATCATGTCTCGAATCCGATCGGTCAGGTCCATCAACTCGCAGATGGCCGTCCGGCCCTTGAAGCCGGTGCCGCCGCACTCGATGCAGCCGGCGCCTTCGTAGAAGGGCTGCGACGTCGCGAGGTCCGGGTCCATGGCGGACTCGATGAGCTGCTCGCGCGTCACGACCGCCCGCCGCTTGCAGTCCTCGCAGATTCGTCGGACCAGCCGCTGGGCCAGCACGCAGTTCAGCGCCGACACGAACTGGTACGGCTCGACGCCCATGTTGAGGAACCGGCCGAGCACGTCGATGACGTTGTTGGCGTGCACCGTCGTGAAGACGAGGTGGCCCGTGAGGGCGGACTGAATCGCGATCTGCGCGGTCTCGGGGTCGCGGATCTCGCCCACCATGATCTTGTCGGGATCGTGGCGGAGGATGGACCGGAGGCCCCGCGCGAACGTCAGACCCTTCTTCTCGTTGATCGGAATCTGCGTGATGCCGCGCAGCTGGTACTCGACCGGGTCCTCGATCGTGATGATCTTGTCCTCGACCGTCTTGATCTCGGACAGAGCCGCATAGAGTGTCGTCGTCTTGCCGCTGCCCGTCGGGCCCGTGACGAGCACCATGCCGTACGGCTCGCGGATGTACTTGCGCAGCCGCCGCAGCTCGTCGTCCGGGAACCCGAGGATGTCCAGCCTGAGCTCGGTGAACTGCTCGCTGATCGACTCCTTGTCGAGGATGCGGATCACGGCGTCCTCGCCGTGGACGCTCGGCATGACCGACACGCGGAAGTCGATGGTCTTGCCGCGGAGCCGCAGCTTGAACCGGCCGTCCTGCGGGACGCGCTTCTCGGCGATGTCGAGCTCCGCCATGACCTTGATGCGCGAGATGACCGTGCTGTGGTGGCGCTTGTCGATCGGCTTCATCGCCGGCTGCAGCACGCCGTCGATGCGGTACTTCACGCTGACCGCGTCGTCCTGCGTCTCGATGTGGATGTCCGAGGCGCGGCGCTGCAAGGCGGTGAAGATCGTGGAGTCGACGAGCCGGATGACCGGGCTCGCGTCCGACGTCAGCTTCTCGACGGTCAGGCTCTCCTCAGCGGCCTCGTCCTCGCGGAGAATCTGCATCTGGAAGCCTTCCGTGGCCTCCTCGAGCACGCGCTGGGAGCTCTCGCTCTTCTTCAGGATGGCCTGGATGGCCGACGGCGTCCCGACCGACACCCGAATCGGCGCGTTCAACTGCACGCCGATTTCGTCGATCGTCTGCAGGTCGCTCGGATCGGACACCACGATGACCAGCGCGTGGCCGTCGCGCCGATACGGCACGAAGCCGTAGCGCAGCATCAGATCGGCCGGGATGCTCCGGAAGAGCGCGTGATCCGGATGAAAGTGCTCCAGGTCCAGGAACTCGAGCTGGTAGCGCTCGGCCAGCCGCCGCGCGTTGACTTCCTCGGCGACGTGATCGACCGGCGCCGGCTCGGCGTCGGTGTAGATGGGCTCCGACGTCTGCGCAGGATTCGCCATGGTTACCCTTGCCTCAACCCGGACAGCTGGAAGAGCGGCATGTACAAGGACAGCAGCAGGCCCGCAATCACGATGCCCATGATGACCAGCAGCATGGGCTGAATCAGGCTGGAAAAGCGCTGCAGGCTCGTTTCGTTTTCCTCGTCGTAGAAGTCGGCCACGCTGTTGAGCATGTCCGACAGCGCGCCGGTTGACTCTCCGACCTCCACCATCTCTACGGCCACATGCGGAAACATGTTTCTCTCGGCCAGCGCGTGAGCCAGGCTCGCTCCCTCGCGAACCTGCTTCGCGACGATCGCGAGCCCCGCGGCGATTGACATGTTGCCGACGGACCGGGCGGCGATGTCCAGCGAGTTGACGAGCGGAATGCCCCCCGAGAGCAGGGTCGCCAGCGTCCGGGACACCTGAGCGGTCGCAAACTTGCGCGCGAGCGGCCCGAAGTACGGGAGCCGCAGCATCGTCGCGTGCAGGCGCTGGCGCTGACCGGGCTGCCGGAACCAGAGAATCGAGCCGGCCACCGCGGCCAGGAGCGCACCCGTAATGAGCGTGGCGCTGCCCATCAGGTTCTCCGACACCTGGATGACGATCCGGGTCGAAACCGGCAGCTGCGCCCCCTCGCCGAACTGGGAGTAGAACAGGGCGAACTCGGGCACGACCCTGAACACGATCAGGCCGACGACCGCAATCGACAGCACGACGAGGACAGCCGGGTAGATCAACGCCGAGATGACGTGCGACCGGACGGACGCGAGGACCTTCATGTGGTGCACGTAACGCCGGAGCACCTGCTCCAGACTGCCGCTCTTCTCGCCGGCCATCAGCGACGCCGTGTAGACGCCCGAGAACATGCGCTGGGCCTCGAAGGCATCGGACAGCGCCGAGCCGGACCGGACCTTCTCGTAGATGTCGTCGAGGGCCAACTTGAAGGTCGGGTTCGGGACGCGCCGCCGCAGGATGTCGAGGGACTGCACGAGGGGCAAGCCGGCCTTGAGCAGCGTCGCCAGCTCCTGGTTGAACACGATGAACTCGCGTGCCGGAATCGCCTGGCGCTTCGGGAGCCGCAGCTTGAAGCTGCCGACGCCGAGCCCCCCGCGCCCGCGCACCGAGAGCAGGTAGAGGCCCTTCTCTTCCAGCTCGAGGCGCAGGCGCGCTTCGTTCTCGGCAACGTAGGTGGCCTCCATGATCTGGCCGCTCGCGGTGGCCACCCGGCACTGGAATTCCACGCTACGCCAACCTCCCGACCGGATAACTCATTGTGATTACGGGCAGTAGCACGTCAGGGTCCCCGACGCCGCTGGCCCGGATCCGGCCCGCTCCAGGCCGGTCCTGTGTCATTAGACCCCCGATTGGGGCAAGGGGCCGGGCCATCTTTGCCTCTTAATTATCGGAGTTCGACGAAGGCGTGATAGACCCGGATGCCCAGCTCACGGGTGTCCTTGCTCGAGGGCGACGCCTGGGCCGGCACGAAGGTCCGATCCACCTCCAGCGTCAGGACCGTGAGGTCGCCTGTGCCGAACTGTGCAGTTGTGATCGGAATGCGCCGGAGGGTCGGGTCGCGCCGGTCGGCCGGAAACGTGGCAATCGCCTTGCCCTCCTGGAGCAGCGTGACCTGCTGCGCCTGCCCGCCGAACACGTCGGACCGGGCCTCGTACTCGAGGAGCAGCGTGCCGTCGCGCTTCGGATTCCTGAACCGGAGCGTCGCGGACTTGCGGCTCCACTGCCAGGTGACCGCCGGATCGTCGGGCGAGAACTCGATCCCATGCCAGCCGGTGGCGAACGTCACCGCCACGCTGTCGAGCTGGGGCAGGAACTGGAACTGGCCGACGCGGTACGACCGTGCGGGGTTCGGCCTGGGGCCGGCTCCGGCTACTTCGAGCACCAGCCGCTGGCTGTCGCGGTACAGGCCCACCTCGACCACCGCCTCGCCAAGGTGGGCGACGGGCGGCACGAACCGGGCCCGTGTGTATTCCACGGTCTGGCCCGGCTTCCATTGCGAGGTCGGAACGGCCGGCTGATGGTCGTCGCCCCAGAGGCGAGTGCCACTGGGGGTCTTGACGTGCATGAAAACCGTATAGTCGTCGCTGATCGCCGCGTCGGCGGCGACTTCGAACCGGTAGGTCAGCTCGACCGGGCTGCCAAGGGCGACGCGCGATGCCGACGCGGCAAAGGAGACTCTCGCGATCGGCGGAGGCCCCTCCGAACTCGCGCATCCGCCGACGCCCGTCGCCAGAGAGACGACCGCCAGCACGATGGCCCGCTCGACGTTCTGCACGAACGGCCATGGTAGCCGTATTGCCGCATGCTGTTCAATATGCTAGCCTTGCCGCGGTCTTGGCGGTCCCCTCCCTCATGACGGCAGACGCCCTTGGCATGATCGAGACGCGCGGCCTGATTGGCGCCATCGAGGCCGCCGATGCCATGGTGAAGGCCGCCAACGTCGTGCTCATCGGGAAGGAGTACATCGGCGCGGGGTACGTGACCGTGCTGGCGCGCGGCGACGTCGGGGCGGTGAAGGCCGCGACCGATGCCGGCGCGGCTGCCGCGCGGCGCGTGGGCGAGCTGGTTGCCGTGCACGTCATCCCGCGACCGCATGCGGAAGTCGAGCGCGTGCTGCCGCGCGCGTCCACCGCGCCCGCTGGTCGGACCTAGCCGGATCGGGGCCGCCCATGGCGCAGGCTGCGGCACCACCGACCGACCGCGACCTGACCTCGATCCAGGAGGCGCGCAGGCTCGCGCATCGGGCCAAACAGGCCGCTCCCCTGCTGGCCGAACTCACGCAGGATCGGATCGATCGAATCGTCGATCAAATGGCCGAAGCCACCCGGGCGCGCGCCGAGGAGTTCGCGAAGCTGGCCGTCGAGGAGACGGGCTACGGCGTGGTTGCCGACAAGGTCCAGAAAAACCTGTTTTCGTCCGAGCAGGTCTACGCCTTCATCCGCCCCATGCGGACGGTCGGCGTCGTCGGTCGCGACGAGGCGCGGAAGGTCGTCGAGATTGCCGAGCCGTTTGGCGTGGTGGCGGCCGTCGTCCCCTCGACCAACCCGACCTCGACAGCCATCTACAAGATCCTGATTGCGCTCAAGGCGCGCTGCCCGATCGTTCTGAGCCCGCATCCGGCGGCCGCCCGGTGCATTACGCGCGTGGCGGAGGTCATGGCCGAGGCGGCGGGACGCGCCGGCGCGCCCGAGGCGTCCGTGAGCTGGATGCAGACCGTCACGCTCGAAGGCACGCAGGAACTGATGAAGCACCGGGACACGGCGGTGATTCTCGCCACGGGCGGCATGGGTCTCGTCCGGGCGGCCTACAGCGCGGGAAAACCCGCCTACGGCGTCGGACCGGGCAACGCGCCCGCGTACGTCGAGCAGAGCGCCGACGTCGCCAAGGCCGCCAGCGATATCGTCGTCGGCAAGTGTTTCGACCACGGCGTGCTCTGTTCCGCGCCGAACTCGGTAGTGGTGGACGCCGCCATCGAAGGCGCGCTCCGGGCTGAGCTCATCCGCCAGGGCGCTCACTTTCTCTCCGCTGCCGACGCCGCCAGGCTCGCCACGGCGCTGGTGACTCCGCAGCGACTGCCGAATCCCAAGCTCGTCGGCAAGTCGGCACCAGCCGTCGCCGAGCAGGCCGGCTTCTCCGTGCCGTCCGACACGCGCGTGCTCATCGCCGAGTTGGCCGGCGTCGGGCGTGAGTACCCACTCTCGATCGAGAAGCTCTGCCCCGTGCTGTCCTACTATGGGGTGGCGGACTGGCGGGAGGGCTGCGAGCGGTGCATTCAGATCCTCCGCTACGGCGGGATGGGCCACACGATGTCCATCCATTCACGGAACGAGCAGGTCATCCTGGAGTTCGGCCTGAAGAAGCCCGCGTTTCGCATTGTGGTCAACACGCCGACGACCCACGGGTCGATTGGCCTGACGACGGGCCTCGATCCGGCGATGACGCTGGGCTGTGGCGGCCCGGGCGGCAATATCACCTCCGACAACATCACCCCCCGGCACCTCTTGAACATCAAGCGTCTCGCCTACGAACTTCGACCGGCGCTCGCGCGGCCCGAAAAGGGCCGCCAGGCCGCGCCGTCGCCGGCACCGCTGCCGAAAGCCAGTGTGGCCGAGGCGCCTGGCGGCATCGCCGCCGCCGACATGGCCAGGCAGGTCTCGGCGGCCCTGGGGCGGCCCGCGGCGGCGTCCGACGCGGCCGCGGCAGACCTGGCGCCGGGTCCCGTCGTCGAATTCGTCTGCGAGGACGACGTGAAACAGGCCATCCGGCTGGGCCGCAAGATAGTGATCGGCGAGCGCACGATTGTCACTCCAGCTGCACGTGACGCTGCGCGGGCCCACCGCGTCTTTGTGGATGCCGGGTGGCCCAAGGCATGAGAGCTCGCGTCATCGGCACACGGTTTGCATTTCTCGCGACGCAACCCTGAGCGATGGAATTGAGGACGCGATGGCTCGTCGTGGCGTGTGCCGGCCTGGCGATTGGGTGCGCGACGCGGAGCATGCCGGTGCAGCCGGTGCTCTCCCCCGCGCAGCCTGAATCCTTCGGCGCCGAGATCTTCGACGGTCCCATTGGCCACGAGATCCCGCTGGTCCCAGACCACGTGGCGGCCGTCATCGCGGCCGCGGAAGCGGAATTCACAGCGGGCCAGGCCGAGTGGCAGCGCGCGCGGCCCTCGGCCGCGCGCGCGCACTTCGACCGCGCCGTCGAAAGCCTGCTGGCCCTGCCGGGCGGCGCCCGCAGCGAGCCGCGGCTGGCGGCGGCGTTCGACGACCTCCTCGAGCGCATCAGCGCGCTGGAACTCGACGGCGTGCGCCAGGGCGGCGCGCTCGCGGAGGCCCGGTCCGAGCCTGCCGCGATCGACGAACTGCTGGGCGAGACGGCCCTGGAGCGTCCGCTGCCGGCCGCGACGACGGCCGAGACGGTGGCGGCGGACCTCGCTCGGGCGGTACCGGCCATCCCGATTCCCGCGCACGCGAAAGTCATCTCCTACGTTGGCCTCTTCCAGGGCCGCCTGCGCGAGTTCATGCAGGCGGGGCTCGACCGCGGGCAGCCCTATCTCCCGATGATCACGCGCGTGTTTCGCGAGGAAGGCGTGCCGCTGGAGCTCGTCTACGTGCCGCTCGTCGAGAGCGCCTTCAAGCCCAACGCGCTGTCCCGGGCCGGCGCGCGCGGGATGTGGCAGTTCATGCTGGGCACGGCACGCGAGCACGACCTCGAGCAGACGTGGTTCGTCGACGAACGGAGCGATCCCGAAAAGGCGACGGTGGCCGCGGCCCGATACCTGAAGGCGCTGCACGCCAAGTTCGATGGCGACTGGCATCGGGCTCTGGCCAGCTACAACGCGGGGCCGGCCCGGCTCCAAACGGCCGCGCGGCGGGCGAAGTCGACCGACTTCTGGATCATTTCCGCCACCTCGCGGTACCTGCCGCGCGAGACCCGTGAGTACGTCCCGATGGTGCTCGCGGCGATGCTGATTGGGCGCAGTCCCGAGCTGTATGGCTTTCAGGTTGGCCCGGCTGCGCCGAGGGTGTACGAAACGGTGACGGTGCCGGATTCGGTCGGCCTGGCCACGATCGCCGAATGGGCGGAAGTGCCGATTGACGAACTCCGAGCCCTGAATCCGGAACTGCGCCGGCCCATCACGCCGGCCTCGTCGCACGTGCTCAGGGTGCCGGTCGGCACGGCGCCGACGATCGAGAGCCGCCTGGCGTCCTTCACCGAGTTCCTCAAGTTCCGCTTTCACCAGGTCAAGGCGGGAGAGAGCTTGACGTCCATTGCGCGCAAGTACGGCTTCTCCGTTCGGCAGCTGCGGGACGCCAACGACCTGACAAGCTCGCGAGTCACCCGCAACCAGCAGATTCGGATTCCGGACCGGCCGGCGGCAGGGAGTGCGTCCGCTCTGCAGACCCCGTCCGGCACGGGAAGTTCGACCTCGACGCAGATCTACCGGGTCAAGGCCGGTGACACCCTCTTCAGCATCGCCCGGCAGTTCGAGACGACGGTCGACGTGTTGAAGCGCCTGAACCAGCTGTCGGGAGACACGATCAGGGTGGGCGACCGGCTGACCGTCCGCCGCTGAGCCTGGGCGGCTCGTTTCACCGGCATTCCGTTTTCTGCAATCTCGCCGCCCGAGCGACCTCGCACTTTCTGCAAGCTCGCGCTGAGCCAGCCCGTGTTCTGTCGCAGAGAGCCTGGCCGCAAAGTTGCTGTATCGCCAGCCACATGCTGGCGCGTCTGTCGGCGGCCGCCGTCTTCGGCGTCGAGGCCGTACCCGTGTCGGTGGAAGTCGACGTCTCGTCCGGACTCCCCGGCGTGACGATGGTCGGGCTTCCGGATGCGACAGTTCGCGAGAGTCGGGACCGCGTGCGAACGGCGATTCGCAATTCGGGATTCCCCTTCCCCCTCGCACGGGTCACGGTGAGTCTGGCCCCGGCGGACGTCCGCAAGGTGGGAGCGGCATTCGACCTGCCGATCGCGCTGGCCGTGCTCGCGGCGGCCGGCCTGCTGCCTCACCGCGTCGATCGTGACGAGCGTCGATTCACGATCGTCGGAGGCGTCTCGCTCGACGGCGCCGTGCCGGCCATGCGTGGCCTGCTCCCCATCGCCATGGCGGCCAGGCGGAGTGGGTCCGGCCTGCTCTTCCCCGCAGACAATCTGTCCGAAGCCGGCATCGTGGAGGGCCTGCCCCTTTACCCGGTCCGCTCGATTGGCGAGGCCGCGCGCGTTCTCGCGTCCCCGAATCCGATACCCACACCCGCGCCAGCCTTGTCCGCCCCGGTCGACACCGAAACTCTGGAAGACCTCGCCGACGTGCGCGGCCAGACGCTTGGCCGACGGGCCCTGGAGATTGCCGCGGCCGGGGGCCACCACCTGCTTCTCACCGGGCCGCCCGGTGCCGGAAAGACAATGCTGGCGCGGCGGCTGCCCGGCTTGCTGCCGCCGCTGAACGTCGGCGAGGCACTCACGGTCACGGCGATTCACTCCGTGGCGGGCGTGCTGCCTGCCGGGGCGGGCCTGCTCCGGACGCGGCCGTTTCGGGCGCCCCATCACACGTGCTCGGAGGTGGCCCTGGTCGGCGGCGGAAGCCTGCCCCGGCCGGGCGAACTCAGCCTGGCTCACGCCGGCGTGCTCTTCCTGGACGAGCTGCCCGAGTTCAGCCGGCGCGTCCTCGAGACGCTCCGTCAGCCGATCGAGCAGGGCGTCGTGCACATCGCCCGCGCGTCTCGATCCGTGACGTTCCCGGCCCGCATCCTGCTCGTGGCGGCGATGAACCCGTGCCCGTGCGGCTTTGCGGGCAGTCCGACGACGACATGCCGATGCGCGCCGGCCGAGGTCGACCGGTATCTCCGGCGGCTATCGGGACCCCTCCACGACCGCCTGGACCTCACAGTGGAGCTGCCAGCCGTGCCCTGGCGCGACCTGGCGGGCGGGCACGACGGCGAGTCAACGGCCGCCGTCCGCGAGCGGGTCCTCGCGGCGAGGGCGCGACAGGTCGTTCGGCAGGGTGGGCTGAACTCTACCCTTGAGGGCCGTGCCCTGCGACGCATGTCGGCGGTCGCCAGCGCGGGCGTGCAGCCCCTGATCGCGCGCGGCGTCTCGCGGCTTTCGTTGAGCGTCCGGGGCGTGACGCGGGTGCTGCGGGTGGCTCGGACGATCGCCGATCTCGAGGGCGCCGACCTCATGGCTCGGCGGCACGTGGCAGAGGCTTTGCAGTTCCGTCTGCCAGACGGCCCCCTGTCGGTTGCAAAAGTGTGAAAACCGATAGCGTGGCGGCGAGGCCGTGTGCTAGATTTCGATGGTTTCTGGCCCATTGGCGGCCTGGGCGAGGTCTTTCGAGTCGTGAGCATGAAGTCGCCTCGGTACACAATCCTGGTCGCCAGCCGCAAAACTGGTGCGGTCCGGCGTCTGACTTTTTCGCGCCGGGTCGCGGCGTGTGTGGGTCTTTTCGCCCTCTCTTTGCCGGTGCTGACGGCCCTCGGCTGGCGCGGCGCGGGCGAGGCTGAGGTCGAGAGCCTCAAAGTGGCCAACGAGACGCTCCGTCTCGAGAACGAGAGCTACCGCGAGGCCACGGGCGAGCTCACGGCGCAGATCACATCGCTCCAGACGGCCCTCGCGCAACTGGGCGAGCAGGGCACGCTCGACGCCGCCACGCGCGCCGCGATGGCGAACCTGCCGGCCGTCGTCAAATCCCGGGCGGCTGGCGGTCTCGGGGCCGCGGTCGCGCCGACCCCGCGTAGGAGCGCGCCGGCGCCCGAGAGCACCTTCGGCATCCTCCGCGACCTGCTCGGGTCGATCGAGAGCCGGCTGTCCTCGGTTCGGTCGCAGATCGAAAGCCAGCAAGCGCTCGCCCGGGCGACGCCGAGCGTGTGGCCGGTGAGCGGCTGGCTGTCGTCCACGTGGGGTACGCGACGCGATCCGTTTACCGGCCTGCCGGACTTTCACGCGGCGCTGGACATCGCGACCGAGCGCGGCAAGCCGGTCCGTGCCACGGCCGATGCCACGGTCGAGTCGGTCGGCTACCTGGGGAACTACGGCAACCAGGTCATGCTGAACCACGGCTTCGGCATCGCCACGCGGTACGGCCACCTCTCGGGCTTCAACGTGCGCGTCGGGCAAAAGGTCAGGCGTGGCGAGGTGCTTGGCTACGTCGGCGCCACCGGCCGGGCGACCAGCCCACATCTCCACTACGAAATCCTCATCAACGGCCAGCCGACCAACCCGCTCCGCCTGTTGATTGGACGCTAAGCCGGTCGTCGCCCGACGGGTCCGGCCTTCTGCTAATATCGTCGGAATCTGCCTGGCGCCCGGGACCCGACCGTAGCCTCGGCGCCGGGACGCGCCGGCGCGCATGATCAACAGACTCCTCGCGAAAGTCATCGGCACCGAGAACGAGCGCGTCCTCAAGCGACTCCACCCTGCCGTCGCGCGCATCAATGAGCTGGAGAGCGCCGTGCGCGCCCTGTCGGATGCCGACGTTCGAGCGCGGACCGCCCAGTTCCGGGAGCGGCGCGCGCGCGGCGAGGCGCTCGATGACCTGCTGCCGGAGGCGTTTGCGGTGGCGCGGGAGGCGGGACGCCGCGTGCTCAACATGCGGCACTTTGACGTCCAGCTCGTCGGCGGCATGGTGCTGCACGAAGGCAAGATCGCCGAGATGAAGACCGGCGAAGGCAAGACGCTCGTGGCGACCCTGCCGGCCTACCTCAACGCGCTCGACGGCAAGGGCGTGCACGTCGTCACGGTCAACGACTACCTGGCCCGGCGCGACTCGGAGTGGATGGGCCGGATCTACCGGTACCTCGGGATGACCGTCGGGGTCATTCAGCACGAGCTGAATGACGTCGAGCGCCAGGCCGCCTACGGCTGTGACATCACGTACGGGACGAACAACGAGTTCGGGTTCGACTACCTGCGCGACAACATGAAGTTCGACCTCGCGCATTTCGTGCAGCGAGGTCATGCGTTTGCCATCGTCGACGAGGTGGACAGCATCCTGATCGACGAGGCGCGCACGCCGCTGATCATCTCGGGCCCGGCGGAGGAGTCGACGGACCTCTACTACGAAGTCGATCGAGTCATCCCCAAGCTCAGCCCCGGGGCGGTGACGCAGGGCAACGTCAAGGCGGAGGACCGCGAGAAGCTCGAGACCACGGGCGACTTCCTCGTCGACGAGAAGCACAAGACCGTGCAGCTCACCGAGAGCGGGATGGGCAAAGCGGAGAAGATGCTCGCGCACCGCCTCGTGGCGGGATCCGGCGGGCTCTACGACCCGGTCAATATGCCGCTGGTCCACCACATCCAGCAGGGGCTGCGCGCGCACTCGCTCTTCAAGCTCGATGTGGACTACATGGTGAAGGACGGCCAGGTGGTCATCGTCGACGAGTTCACAGGCCGGCTGATGCCCGGCCGCCGGTGGAGCGACGGACTGCACCAGGCGGTGGAGGCCAAGGAAAAGGTCAAGATCGAGCGCGAGAACCAGACGCTCGCGACGATTACCTTCCAGAACTACTTCCGCAAGTACGCGAAGCTCTCGGGGATGACCGGCACGGCGGATACCGAGGCTGAAGAGTTCGCCAAGATTTACAAGCTCGACGTGATCGTCGTGCCACCCAACCGGCCGCTCCGGCGGAAGGAGGAGCCTGACAGCGTCTATCGCACGGAGCGCGAGAAGTACGAAGCCATCCTTCAAGACATCGTGGACCAGCAGTCGGCGGGCCGGCCGGCGCTGGTGGGCACCGTGTCGATTGAAAAGTCGGAGAAGCTCTCCGGCATGCTCAAACGGCGTGGCGTCAAGCACGTCGTGCTGAACGCCAAGTACCACGCGCAGGAAGCGGAGATCGTCGCGCAGGCCGGCCGGCGCGGCGCCGTCACGATTGCGACGAACATGGCCGGCCGCGGCACGGACATCCTGCTCGGCGGCAACCCGGAGTTCATGGCGAGGCAGCAGAGCCTGGCCGACCAGGTGGCCGAGCGGCTGCCCAAGGGCCAGGAGAAATTCGTCGACGACGAGGAGTTCGTCTACTTCTACCATCTCGAGAGCTTCTACCGCGTGCCGCGCAAGGCCTACGAGGACACCCTCCAGTCCTTTCGGGGGCAGACCGATCGGGAGCACGACGACGTCGTCGCGCTCGGCGGTCTGCACATCGTCGGCACGGAGCGGCATGAAGCGCGGCGGATCGACAACCAGCTTCGCGGCCGCGCCGGGCGCCAGGGCGATCCCGGGTCGTCGCGCTTCTACCTCTCGCTCGAGGACGACCTCATGCGTATCTTCGGCTCGGGACGGATCTCGGGCCTGATGCAGCGGTTGGGCATGGAGGAGGGCGTGCCGATCGAGCACGGCATGGTGACGAAGGCGATCGAGCGCGCGCAGAAGCAGGTCGAAGCGCAGAACTTCGCCACGCGCAAGCACCTGCTCGAGTACGACGACGTCATGAACAAGCAGCGGGAGAACGTGTACACGCTGCGCCGCGAGATTCTCGACGGGCAGATCCGCCTGGGCGAGGACGAGGTCGTCGATACCCGCGGCTACGTCCTGACGCTGGGCGAGAGCCTCGCCGAGAATCTCGTCGACACGTACGCAAACCCGGAGCAGGACGCGACGGAATGGGACCTCGGCGCGCTCGCGCAGGCGATTGCCGAGCTCTTCGGGATCGAGGCGGCCGCCATCGACGCCCTGAAGCTCGACGAGCGCCCGCAGCCCGAGATGGCGCCGGCCATCTTCGCCCTCGCGGCCGCGCGGTACGAGGAAAAAGAGAAGGCCGTCGCCATCGATCCGTCCATCCTCAGGCGCGTGGAGCGTGACATCATGCTCCAGATCGTCGACGCCCAGTGGAAGGACCACCTCTACAGCCTCGACCACCTGAAGGAAGGCATCGGCCTGCGGGGCTACGGCCAGCGCGATCCGCTCGTCGAGTACAAGAAAGAGAGCTTCACGCTCTTCCAGGCCATGAAGGACCGGGTGGAGGACGAGATCGTCCGGTACCTCTGGCGGCTGCGCCCCGTGCTGTCGGAGGCGGCGCCGGCGCCCTCGCGGGCGCCCGCCCGCCCGACGGCCCCGCTGACGCTCAGCGCGGGGCCCGCCGCCGCGCCGCCCTCGGGTCCGCCACGCCCGGCGCGCACGGGCGGCGACGACGCGACCGTGCGGACGTTCCGCCGGGACGAGCCCAAGATCGGGCGCAACGATCCCTGCTGGTGCGGCAGTGGAAAGAAGTTCAAGAAGTGTCACGGCGCCTAGGACGCGCGCCGGGAGTTCGGGACCCATGACGGAACGGCTCGGCCCGGCGGCCCAGATTGCCGCCGGCCTCTCTGAAGCGCTCACCTTCGACGACGTGCTGCTCGTCCCGCGCCACTCGCGCGTGCTGCCGAGTCAGGTGGACGTCGCCTCTCGCCTGACCCGGCGCATCCGGCTGAACGTGCCCATCCTCAGCGCGGCCATGGACACCGTCACCGAGAACCGCCTGGCCATCGCCATGGCGCAGCAGGGCGGCCTCGGCGTCATTCACAAGAACCTCGGCATCGACGACCAGGCCTCCGAGGTCGATCGCGTCAAGCGGTCGGAGAGCGGGATGATCGTCAACCCCATTACGCTCTCGCCCCGACACCGCGTCTACGAAGCGCTGGAACTCATGAAGCGCTATCGCATCAGCGGCGTGCCCATCACCGACGACGGCGACAAGGAAGGCCGCCTCGCCGGCATCCTGACGAACCGCGATTTGCGCTTCGAGACCAACGTCGATCGGCCGATTGCCGACATCATGACGAAAGAGAACCTCGTCACGGTGCCGGTCGGCACGACGCTGGACCAGGCCCGCGAAATGTTCCACCAGCACAAGGTGGAAAAGCTCCTGGTCGTCGATGCCGGGTTCCGCCTCAAGGGGCTGATCACCGTCAAGGACATTCAGAAGCTCATCAAGTACCCGCACGCCTGCAAGGACGCGCTCGGCCGGCTGCGGGTCGGCGCCGCCGTCGGCATCGGCCGCGACACGGTCGATCGTGCGGCGGCGCTCGTCGCGGCCCACGTGGACGTGCTCGTCATCGACACGGCCCACGGCCACTCGCAGGGTGTGCTGGACGTGGTCGCCACGCTGCGCGAGCGGCACCCCGACGTCGATCTCATCGCCGGCAATGTCGCCACGGCGGAGGCGACGCTCGCCTTGATCGACCGCGGTGTCGACGCCGTGAAGGTCGGGATTGGCGCCGGATCCATCTGCACCACCCGCGTCGTCGCGGGCATTGGTGTGCCGATGATCTCGGCGGTCGCGGCCTGCGCGCGGGCGGCCGCGTCCCGTGAGGTGCCGATCATCGCCGACGGCGGCATCCGCTACTCGGGCGATATCACGAAGGCCATCGCCGTCGGGGCCAGCTCAGCGATGATCGGCAGCCTGTTCGCGGGCACCGACGAGAGCCCGGGCGAGATCATCCTGTATCAAGGGCGGAGCTTCAAGGAGTACCGCGGCATGGGATCGCTTGGCGCGATGCGCGAAGGCAGCCGCGACCGGTACTTCCAGGATGAGTACGATCTCGAAGGCGCCAACGGCGACGCCAGCGAGAAGCTGGTGCCGGAGGGGATCGAAGGACGCGTGGCCTACAAGGGCAGCGTGTCGGCCATGATCCACCAGCTCGTGGGCGGGCTGCGCGCGGGCATGGGCTACTGCGGCTGCGCGGACGTCGCCGCGCTCCAGCGCGACGCCGAGCTCATCCGTACGACGGCCGCCGGCGTGCGCGAAGGCCACGTCCACGACGTGATCATCACGAAGGAAGCGCCGAACTATCGCGTCGAGTAGCGGGCGATCTCGATTCTTCGCCGGTCCCCGTCGAGAGGCTCGAGGGTGACGCGCACGGCGTCGCGAGGCGCCCGGCGCCAGCGATCCGGCCATTCGACCGCCAGCACGTGCCCCTCGAGAAGGTCTTCGAGCCCCAGGTCGTCGGTTTCCGCATCGTTCAGCCGGTACAGATCGACGTGCTGGAGCGGCACGCGGCCCGGGTAGTCGTGCACGATCGTGAACGTGGGACTGGCCACGTCCTCGGGGTTGCAGCCGAGGCCCTCGGCCAGCCCGCGCGCAAAGGCCGTCTTGCCGGCGCCGAGCGGGCCCTCCAGGAGGACGACCGTGCCTGGTGAAAGTTCGCGGGCCAGGTCGCGCCCGAGCGCCGTCGTCTCCGCTTCGGAATGTGTCGTGACGATCACGGCTCTGGGGGCACCGTCGCGCCGCCGGCCAGCGTGCGCGCGGCGCGCCCGAGATTGGCCAGGACGTCGCCGGCGACGAGCCCCACCTCCCCCTCGTCGGCGGCCGCCAGGTCGCCGGCCCGGCCGTGGAGAAACACCGCCAGGGCGGCGGCCTCGTGCGGACTGGGCCGTTGGGCCACCCAGGCCGCCACCGCGCCGGTGAGCACGTCGCCGCTGCCCGCCGTCGCCATGCCGGGGTTTCCGGTCGAGTTGACGAACACGCGGCCGTTCGATCCAGCCACGACCGTGCGCGCGCCCTTGAGCACGACCGTCGCGTCGACGTCGGCGGCCAACGTCCGAGCCGTGTCGAGGCGGCTGGCCTGGATCTCGGCGACCGGCCGGCCGAGGAGTGCGGCCATCTCACCGGGGTGCGGCGTCAGGACAAGCGGTGCGGCGTGCGCTCGGAGCGCCCGCGCATCACCGGCGAAGGCCTGAATCGCGTCGGCGTCAAGCACGAGCGGCTGCTCGGATCGTGTGACCAGCTCGCGGACGAGCTGCTGTACGCCGGCCGTGCGTCCGAGGCCCGGTCCAACCGCCACGACGTCGGCACCGAACGCGAGCACCAGGGCAACCGCTTCCGCCGCCACGATGTTTCCGTCGGCCTCCGGCAGGGCGAACGTCATGTACTCGCGCCCGAGCGTGGACACGACGGGCGCGGAGGACGCCGGACACGCCACAGTGACAAGACCGGCACCGGACCTCAGGGCGCCGAGCGCGGCGAGGCTGGCCGCGCCCGTCTTGCCCGGTGAGCCCGCCACGACGAGCACGTGGCCGAAGTCGCCCTTGTGGGCGCTCCGGGACCGCGCCGGCATCCAGCGCCGAGCGACGTCCCCGTCGAGGACCTCCGTGCGCGGACCGTCGAGCGTGTCGATCACATCGGCGGGAATGCCGATGTCGGCGACAACGACGCGGCCAGCGCGACCCTCCGATGGCCACTGGACCAGGGCGACCTTCGGCGCGCCCAGTGTCACGGTGAGCGCCGCCTGAACCGCCGGGCCAATCAGGTCCGACCGATCTGCCGCCACGCCGCTCGGCAGGTCAATGGCCACAACCCGAGCGTTCGTCCCGTTGATGTCGTGGACCACCCGCGCCAGGAGCCCGGACAGCGGCCTTGTGAGGCCCGTGCCCACGAGCGCGTCGACGACGATGTCGGCCGATCGCACCGAGGGCGCCGCGCCGAGCCACGCACGATCGTCCGGCGCCTCGCGCACGTCGACGGGCTGCTCGCCCAGTCGCGCGAATACGGCTCGTGCGTCACCGGTGAGATCAGCCTGCCGCCCCACGAGCACGACCGTCACGCGCACGCGCTGCTCGCCGAGAAGGCGCGCGGCCACGAAGCCGTCGCCGCCGTTGCTGCCGCGACCGGAGATGACGACCACGCGGCGCGACGCGAGGTCCGGAAACTCGGACACCATGGCGTCAACCACGGCGCGCCCCGCCCGCTCCATGAGGAACAGCGACGGCACGCCGCCGTCGATCGTGCGGCGATCGGCCTCGCGCATCTGTTGAGCGGTGAGGACGCGCACGGCGTCCGAGCGTATCGCGTGTGCTAGACTCGCGCAACATGAATGCCACGGTGTACGTCAACGGCGCAATCAGCGCGGCCGCTGCCGCCGCCGTGCCCGTCTTCGATCACGGCTTCCTGTACGGTGAGGGCGTCTACGAGACGCTGCGCACGTACCGTGGCGTTCCGTTTCTCTTCGATCGTCATATGCAGCGGCTGCGCCGGTCGGCCGCGCTCATGGCGCTCGCGGTGCCGCACACCGACCAGGACCTGATGGACGCCGTGCAGCGGACGATGGCGGCGCACGCGGGCCTCGACGAGGCCTACATCCGCATGCTGCTCACGCGGGGCGTCGGTGACTTGAGCTATCACCCGGCCGCCTGCCCCAGGCCGAGCCTGGTGATTATCGTGAAGCCGTTCCCGGCGCCGCCAGAGCGCACGTTCACCGCGGGCATTCGCGTGTCCCTCGTCGGCGTGCGGCGCAACCACCCGCTGGCGCTCAACCCGGAAATCAAGTCCAACAACCTGCTGAACAACGCCCTGGCCATGCAGGAGGCCATCGGTCGCGGCGCCGAAGAGGCCCTGATGTTGAACCAGGCCGGCGAGATTGCCGAGTGCTCCCAATCGAACGTGTTCGTGGTGCGGAAGGGTACCGTGCTGACGCCGCCCCTCGCGGCCGGACTGCTCCCCGGCATTACGCGAGAGTTCGTGCTCGAGCTGGCGAAGGCATCGGGCTATCAGGCGCGCGAAGCGGCGCTCCGGCCGTCCGATCTTCAGACGACGACCGAGGCTTTCATTACCGGCACCACCCGCGAGGTGACGCCCGTGGTCGCCGTCGATGACCTCGTCATCGGTGGCGGCGTGCCGGGCCCGGTCACTCGGAACCTCCTCGCCCGGTTCCGGGAGCGCGCCCTGGCGATCGTCGCCGGTCAGACTCCCGTGGCGGCCAGGTCGTCCGTCGGCGGGCGGTAGGTGTCCTGATAGGCCTCGATCGGCGGACACACGCAGACCAGGTTCCGGTCGCCGTACGGATGATCGATCCGCCCGACGGGCGGCCAGTACTTGTGCTCGCGCAGGCCCGGCACGGGAAACGCCGCCTCCTCGCGCGAGTACGCGTGTGACCACGCGCTTGACGTGGTCTCCTCCGCCGTGTGCGGAGCCCCCTTGAGGACGTTGTCGCGGCCGTCGGCCCGGCCCTCGGCCACCGCCTGAATCTCCTGCCGGATGGCGATCATCGCCTCGCAGAAGCGGTCCAGCTCTTCGAGCGGCTCGCTTTCCGTCGGCTCCACCATGAGCGTGCCGGGCACGGGAAAGGAGACCGTGGGCGCATGGAAGCCGTAGTCCATCAGGCGCCTAGCCACGTCCTGCTCGTCGATGCCGGTCGCGGCCTTGAACGGCCGCAGATCGAAAATCAGCTCGTGCGCCACGCGGCCCGATCGCCCTGCGTAGAGCACCGGAAAGAACGGCTCCAGGCGGACCTTGAGGTAGTTGGCGTTGAGCATCGCCAGGCGCGTCGCGTTCGTCAGTCCCTCGGCGCCCAGCATGCGGATGTAGCCGTGGGAGATCAGCAGGATGCTGGCGCTGCCCCACGGCGCCGCCGAGACCGCCGGAATCGCCGCGGCGCCGCCCGTGCGTGCCAGCGTGTGACCCGGGAGGAAGGGCGCCAGATGCGCCGCCACGGCAATCGGTCCCATGCCCGGTCCCCCGCCGCCGTGGGGAATGGCGAAGGTCTTGTGCAGGTTGAGGTGACAGACGTCGGCGCCGATGGCGGCCGGACTGGTCAGCCCGACCTGCGCGTTCATGTTCGCGCCGTCCATGTAGACCTGCCCGCCGTGGTCGTGGACGATCCGGCAGATCTCACGGATCCGATGTTCGAAGACGCCGTGCGTGCTCGGATACGTCACCATCAGGCACGCCAGCCGATCGCCGTGCGCGCCCGCCTTGGCGCGCAGGTCCTCGACGTCGATGTTCCCCTGGTGGTCGCAGGCCACGATCGCGAGGCGCAGGCCCGCGAGCGCCGCGCTCGCGGGGTTCGTCCCGTGGGCCGACTGCGGAATCAGGGCCACGTCGCGTTGCGCCTGGCCCCGACTGCGATGGTAGGCCTGGATGACGAGCAGGCCGGCAAACTCGCCCTGCGCGCCGGAGTTGGGCTGAAGGGACACCGCGGCGAGCCCGGTGATCGCCGCAAGCGCTTCCTCCAGCTCGGCGAACACCTGCGCGTAGCCGGCGGCCTGATCCGTCGGGGCGAACGGATGCAGCCGCGCGAACTCAGGCCATCCGACGGGCATCATCTCGGCGGCCGCATTGAGCTTCATCGTGCACGACCCGAGCGGAATCATGGCCGTATCCAGGCCGAGGTCCTTTCGCTCCAGCCGGCGGATGTAGCGCATCATTTCGGTCTCGGACTGGTGCGTGTTGAACACCGGGTGGCTCATGAAGCGTGACGTCCGCCGCAGGGCCTCGGGCAGCGCCGCCTCCGGCGCCGGGACGCCGGGACCGGGCCGACCGGCGTCCGCAAAGGCGGCGATGACGTCCGAGAGATCCGCGTCCGTGACGGTTTCGTTGAGCGAGAGCTGAATGACGCCGGGCTCGGGGTACCGGAAGTTCAGGCCCCGCGCTTCCGCCGCGTGCCGCACGCCGATACCACGGTCGGCCGTGGCGACGAAGCGGAGCGTGTCGAACAGCACGCGAGTCGTCGAGGCCCAGCCCAGGTCGGCCAGCGCCGCACCGAGTCGAGCCGTCTGGTGCCGCACGCGCCCGGCCAGGGTTCGCAGGCCGTCGGGGCCGTGGTACACGCCGTAGAAGGCGGCCATGTTGGCGAGCAGGGCCTGCGCGGTGCAGATGTTCGAGGTCGCCTTTTCGCGCCGGATGTGCTGCTCGCGCGTCTGGAGCGCCATGCGATACGCCCGTCGGCCCCTGGCGTCCACCGACACGCCGATGATGCGGCCCGGCACCTGGCGCACGAAGCGCTCGCGCGTGGCGAAAAACGCCGCATGCGGGCCGCCGTACCCGAGCGGCACCCCGAACCGCTGGGCGTTGCCGATGACGACGTCCGCGCCCATCTCGCCGGGCGGGGTGATCACCGCGGCGGCCAGCAGGTCGGTCCCCACCGCCACCAGCACGCCGGCCTCGTGCGCCCCCGCGATGAACGCGCGAAGGTCCAGGACGTCGCCGTGATCGTCCGGGGACTGCACGTAGACGCCGAACACGTCCGGCCCGATCGACTCCAGGTCCAGATCGTCCACCTCCCGGACCGTGATGCCGAGCGGCGCCGCGCGGGCGAGCATCACGTCGCGGACCTGCGGAAAGACGCGGCGTGCGAGGAGCAGCACGGCCGCATCCGATCGGCGGCGGACCCGGACCATGAGGGCCATCGCCTCTGCCGCCGCCGTCGCCTCGTCGAGCAGCGAGGCGTTCGCGATCTCCATGCCCGTCAGGTCGCTCACCATCGTCTGGAAGTTCAGCAGCGACTCGAGGCGCCCCTGCGCGATCTCCGCCTGGTAGGGCGTGTAGGGCGTGTACCACCCCGGATTCTCGAACACGTTGCGGGCGATGACCGGTGGCGTGACGGTGTCGTGGTAGCCGAGGCCGATGTAGCTCCGGCAGACACGGTTCTTCGCCCCCAGTGCGCGCAGGCGCTGGTGGTAGCCGAACTCCGATTCGGCGCCTGGCAGGGCCAGCGGCCTGTCGAGCCGGATGTCCGGAGGCACGATGTCGGCCATGAGGGCGTCGAGCGACTTGGCGCCGACGACGGTCAGCATGTGCGCGATGTCGTCGCCGCGCGGACCCAGGTGTCTGGACTGGAACGTATCGGACACGTCGTGAACTGCCCTTCCCGCGCGAGCCTACTTCACGAGGGCCGCGTAGCCGGCGGCGTCGAGGAGCGCCGCGGCCTCGCGGGCGGCCGTCGGCCTGAGTTTGAGGATCCAGCTCTCATGAGGCGTCTTGTTGATGGCCTCGGGATGGCTCACGAGGGCGGCGTTCGTCGCCAGCACCTCGCCCGACACGGGAGCGAACAGCTCCGACACGGCCTTCACGGACTCGATCTGTCCGAAGACGTCGCCCTGCGCCAGCCGGCGTCCGACCTCGGGAAGCTCCAGAAACACAATGTCTCCGAGCTGACGCTGGGCAAAGTCGGTGATGCCGACCGTGGCTTCGCCGCCGTCGAAGCGAATCCACTCGTGGTCCTTCGTGTACTTGAAATCCTCCGGATAACTCGTCACGCCTGGGTCCTCCCCGGTCGCTTATAGAACGGCTCGGGCACGACCTCGGCCGTGACCAGCCTTCCCCGCACGTCGATCATAAGCGCTTGGCCCAGAACCGCCATCCCCGCGGGCACGCGCGCGAAGCCGATGGCCTTCTTCAGGAACGGGGTCTGCGTGCCGCTGGTCACCACGCCGACCGGCCGGCCGTCCAGCATGACGCCGTGCCCGCGGCGGGCGATCGCGCGATCCTTGACCTCGAACGGCGCCAGCTTCCGGTCGACGCCCCGCTCGCGCTGCTCGCGCAGTCTGGCGGCACCGAGAAAGCCGTCCTTCTTCCACCCGACAATCCAGCCCAGGCCGGCTTCGAGCACCGTCGTACTCTCGTCCATGTCGCTGCCGCACAGCCGCATCGCCGCTTCGAGCCGCAGCGTATCCCGCGCGCCCAGTCCGCAGGGCTGCACACCCGCCCCGCGGCCGGCATCGAGCAGGGCCTTCCAGAGGCGCTCGGCTTGGCCGGGCGGCGCAAAGACCTCGAAACCGTCCTCGCCCGTGTACCCGGTTCGCGAGACGGTTGTCCGCACACCGGCCACTTCGCCGGAGGCGAATCGGTAGTACTTGACGCCCGCCAGGTCGATGTCCGTCAGCGTCTGCAGCACGGCCTGGGCCGCCGGTCCCTGCAGCGCGACCAGGGCGTATCGCGTGCTGGTGTTGACGACGGCGGCATCGCCGCCCCGCTTCTCGGCGTGCTGCCGGATCCAGGCGTAGTCCTTCTCGATGCTGCCGGCGTTCACGACGAGCAGGTAGTGGTCGTCGCCCAGCCGGTAGACCAGGACGTCGTCGACGAACGTGCCGGCTGGCGTGGTGAGCGCCGAGTACTGGATCTGGCCGACGGCGAGGCGGCTCGCGTCGTTGCTGGTGAGCCACTGCACGAGGCCCAGCGCATCGCCGCCGGCGATCTCGATTTCGCCCATGTGGCTGACGTCGAACAGACCCGCGCGGGATCGCACGACGAGATGCTCGTCGCTGATGCCCGAGTACTCGACCGGCATGTCCCAGCCGCCAAACTCGACCATGCGCGCGCCGAGCGATCGGTGTGTCGCGTTGAGTGGCGTCTGCTTCAGAGGACCCGGCGACGTGAAAGACAAGCGTTACAACGTACTATCCAGCCGGAGGAGGGTCAAGGACGTGGCCCGACGTGAGGCGGCCGGCCGCCCGGGCCGGCCGCCTCAGCGTCTCGTCACACCTGGCGTTTCGGCCAGACCACTCGAAGACCGGCAAACGTCAGCCCGGCGATCACCGCCACGGCTGCCAGCCCCAGGGGCCGCTCCCGTGCCGCCGGGACGGTCGCCAGGAGGACCGGCATGCACAACGCCGTCACCACGACGCTGACGACGATCTGGAGGAGCAGAACGAGCGCGCGCATCTCAACCTCCGAGGGCGACGCAGCTCATCCACCATGAAAAGGCGCCAATCGCCCGCATGTCGTAGATGATCGCGCAGGCGAGGTCGCCCAGGAATGAGCTGTTCCTGACGCAGTCGTCGAATTCCGTATACGCCGCGATCGCTTCGCGGACGTAGGCGTTCCAGCAGTCCGTCGGGCTCGACTGCAGCGCGACCCGCGTGAGGACCGGACGCGTCCGGAGGTCTTCCATGACCTCGCCGAGCGCCTCGCGACCGCCGGGGTCGTTCATGACGCCCAGGAGGAGCGCACGCGTCGCCTTGAGGGTCAACGACAAGGGCGACATCTGCCCGAGTGAGATGCGGCCGAGGAGCCGCACGGCTTCCGCGGCAGCCGGCGAGGCCGCCACGAGCGCCTGCGCCTCCCGCAGCCGGGCCGCTTCAGCACCCGTGACGACGACGCGCCCGGCCCGGCCCGATACGACCATCTGCGACCGGCTCGACTCGAGCGTGAGTTCATCCTTGGGAGCGCGGACGACCGTGACGATCCGCCCGCCACTGGCACGCCTGGTCAGCGTCACGCCCGGCGCCGCCACCTCGAGGACGAGACCGCCTGCCGTCTGGCTGGCTCGGATCTCGGCACCGGTCGCGGGGTCCGTCGCGCGGTACACGGACGGTCGGCCCTGAGTCTGCGCGCCAGCGGCGACGGCGCCGCCCGCGACGAGCATTCCCACCATCACGAAAAGAGACCACGACTTCATACGATCGACCTTCTTTCGACTTCAGGCTTGCACCCGGCTATCCGGCCGTCGGCGACCCTACTGAACCGTGTTGCCTGTGTCGGCGATGCCCTGGCGCGCGGCGGCAAACGCGCGCCCGCCCTGGCTCCCGCCATCCAGATAGGTTTGAAGCGTGTGATAGCTGATATCCAGAATGTCACACGCGCGACGCTTGTTGCCCTCGCACCGCTCGAGCACCAGGCGGACGTACCGCCCGCTCCACGCCCGCAACGTGTCGTCGCGGCTCATCGGCTGGCTGAACAGGTCCCGATACTCCTGCGTGATGTCGTCCGGCAGGTCGGCGGCCGTGATGACGTCGGTGGGCGCGAGCGCGACGGCGCGCTCGACGACACGCCCGAGCTGCCTCACATTCCCCGGCCAGTCGAAGGCCCGCAGCGCCTCCACGGCGGAGGTCGCAAACGACACGCTGCGGACGCGACGGTACCGGCCCGCCAAGTGCTCCACGAGCACGCCAATGTCCTCGCGCCTGGCCCGGAGCGGCGGCACGTAGACCTCCACGCCGGCCAGGCGGTAGTAGAGATCCGCCCGGAACTGGCCCGAATCGACCAGGGTCCGCAAGCTGCGGTTCGTCGCGGCCAGCACGCGCGCGTCGACGTGGTGGACCACCTGGCCGCCCACGCGCTCCACGGACATGTCCTGGAGCACGCGGAGCAGCTTGGCCTGGGCCGTGAGCGCCAGGTCTCCGACTTCGTCCAGGAAGAGCGTGCCGTGATGCGCGAGCTCGAACTTGCCCCGTCGCCCCTTGACACCGGTCGCGGCCCGCTCCTCAATCCCGAACAGCTCCGCCTCCAGCAGCGTCTCGACGATGGCGGCACAGTTGACCGGCACAAACGGGCCGGTCCGTCGCGCGCTGAGCGCGTGAATCTCCCGGGCCACCAGTTCCTTGCCGGCGCCGCTCTCGCCTTCGATGAGCACCGTGAAGGTCGTACTGGCGATCCGGCTCACGCGTGTGCGGAGCTCCTGGACGAGCTGGCTGTGCCCCACGATCATGCGCGTCCTCCCAGAGACGTCGGAGCGGTATCAACAACAGTGCCAACGGCAGGCACCCGGCTATCGCACCGGTCGCGCCCTCCGAGGCGCGTTCACGGGTAACGAGTGCCCGGCACCCTTACTCCCAGCGGCAGGCGCCGCGGTAGATCGGGCCGCCGCTACCCAGTTCGACGATGCGCCATGACTGCACCACCGCACGCCGGACGACAGGCGCCTTGTCCAGCGATCGGGTAATCACCTCCACCGGGCGGCCCGGGTGCAGCCGCACGCGGCCTCGCAGCTCCACGCCTCCAGCGTCCTCCACGACCGCCTGCACCTCGCGGCCGATCTCCACACGCGCCCGGATCATCCGTCCCGCCACACCCGCGCGGCCGCGTCATACCGAAGCACGCGCGTCCGCCCGGTGACGCCGGCCACTCGCACGAGGTATTGCCTGCCGCCTGATCCCTGCAGCCAGACAGAACCCGCCGTGCACGTGCCGGCGGGCGAGAAGCTCGCCAGGTCGCTCGGCCCGAACCTGACGGGATCGGATGAGCCGGGTTCCCCATCCGGGCCCCGGAGGCCCTCGTCCGCAAGGATGCGCACGCCCGGAAACAGCGCCGCAAGGTCGTGCGGCCCCTCGCGGCACACGTCGCGTCCGTCATCGATCTCCGCGCGGCGCAGTCCGTTGCCGTTGCCGTCCTCGCAGACTCGAAACGTCCAGGACGCCGCCACGCGATCGAACACGACGCCCACCGACACCGTGGTGGCCGCGGCCTGGGCGCGGGCCAGGCGGAACCGCGTGGCGACGAAGCCCGCCGCCTGGCGAAGTCGCGCCGCGGCCACGAGGTTGGCGATGCTCGGCGCGACGAGACCGCCGAGCACCGCCACGACGCCCATGATGACCACCAGCTCGACCAGGCTCACCCCCGCCGCCTGGCGCTCCAGCGTGGCGAAGGGACACGTCGATCGGCTCATCGGTTCGGCACCCACCGGGACCCCGAGAACTTGGGCGGCGTCACGGTCACGAGGGGTTTGATCTTGAGGAACACCTTTTCGCCGATGCCCCTCACGTTCATGAGCTCCTCGACCTTCTTGAAGGCGCCGTTCTTCTGTCGGTACTCGAGAATCCGCGCGGCAATCGACGGGCCGATCCCCGGCAGCTTCTCCAGGTCGGCGGCCGTTGCCGTGTTGAGGTTGACGAGCGCCGCGGCCGGCACAGCCTGCACAGCCTGCGCGGTCGCGGCCTGGCGAGCCTCCAGGAACGAGCTGACACCGGTCGAGAGAGTCAAGACGACGGCGGCGACGAAAACGCGAGTCATGATGCGATCCTCCAGTCCTGGCGTGCCGTGCCCTGCCGCGCGGAGAGGGACCAGAAGGCCACTGGGATGCCGGCGGTAAGGTCGGGCGCCAGAGTTCTTGGCGTGTTCTGGTCCCGCCGCTCCCTTAGGCAATCCCCTGGCCAGCGTCGTCCGGTCGGGGGCGCGACGCGCTAACCCGCTGTGTCGCAAGGGGAATCGACGACCGAGGCCGAGGCAGGTGGATCGATCGGCGGGTTCAGGAGTCCCGCCGCGACGCCGCTAGTTCACTCGGTGCGCGCGGGACGCCGGCTGTGGGGCAACCGTCGGCGTCAGGCGTGTGGGCGCGCCTCGGGGGCCTGCGTCGCGTGCCAGGCCACGGTGCGGCGAAGTCCTTCTTCGAAGGAAACCGCCGGCTCGTAGCCGAGGAGCTTGCGTGCTTTGAAGTTGTCGGCCTGCGAGTCGCGGACGTCACCGGCCCGCGGCGGTCCGAACGTCGGCGCGATCTCGGTCTTCATCACGATCTGCAGCGACCGGACCAGATCCATCAGCGAAATCCGTCCGCCGTTGGCCAGGTTCAGCACCTCGCCCGACACGCCAGGCGCTTCACAGCATCGAAGCACACCCTGAACCACGTCGCCGACGTAGGTGAAATCGCGGGTTTGCTTGCCGTCGCCGTAGACTGTCGGCGGCTGCCCGTTCGCCAGCGCGTCAATGAAGAGCGAGATCACGCCGGAATAGGGCGACCCTGGCTGCTGCCGAGGGCCAAAGACGTTGAAGTACCGTGTCGCGACCGTTTCGAGCCCGTACAGCTCCGTAAACACCAGGCAGTACTGCTCGCCAATCAGCTTCTGCAAAGCGTAGGGCGACAGTGGATGCGGCCGCATGTCCTCGCGCTTCGGTAGAACTCTGGTGTCTCCATACACCGACGACGAACTGGCAAACACGAGGCGCCTGACTCGGGCATCGCGAGCCGCCAGGAGGACCTGCAGCGTGCCGTCGACATTCGCCTTGTGCGACGTATAGGGATCGGCCACGGAACGGGGCACGGAGGGAATGGCCGCCTGATGCAGCACGAACTCGCATCCCTGGATCGCCTGGCGGGCGACGGCGGGGTCGGCCACGTCGCCTTCGATGATCTCGGCCAGGGCGGGTGCCGGCAGATTCTCGCGGCGTCCCGTCGCGAAGTTGTCAACGATCCGGACGGACTCGCCGCGCCGGATCAGCTCCTCGACGAGGTGCGAGCCGATAAACCCCGCACCTCCGGTCACCAGGTATCTGGCCATCGAGCGATGCGCTCCAGCGCCGCTACCGCGGCCAACCCGTCGCGGGCATTCCAGGCGTGATGCGCAGGGCGTTCTGGTAGTAGATCTTCTTCAGCACCGCGTCGGGCAGGCCCAGGCCGTACAGCTTCCAGAACGCGTGATAGTCGCGGTAGTAGTCGAAGTACTCGTCGGTCGTCTCAAAGACGCGCCAGTAGTACGGATACTCGCTGGGTTCGTACGCGTCCTTGCCGAAGAGCACCCGGTCCTGGTACTTGATCAGGAACTCCCGCGCGGCGCGGGGCTGCCGGCCAAGGTCGTAGAGCACGGCGCCGAGTTCGGTGTGCACGTTCGGCATGGCGTCGAGCAGGCGGCCCAGCCGCGCCAGGTCATTGCCGTGCCATCCGAGGTGCGCCGCCACGAACGTGGTCTTCGGGTGCCGCTTGAAGAGCCGGTCGCGCTCCGCGATGAGCTCCTCGAAGCGTGGGAACTCTCCGGCCGGGTAACGCCGATCCCCGAAGAGGGCGAGCTCGAGCCAGCGCTCGTTCTTGAAATCGATGGGCTCGAAGAACTCCTGTGGCTCGGCCGTGTGAATGAACACCGGGATCCTCAGCCGCGCACTGGCGGCCCAGATCGGATCGAGGTCTGGGTCGTCCACCGCGAGCCTCGTGCCGTCCGGCTTGCGCGTGCGCAGGCCCAGGCTCTTGCTGATTTCGCCAATACCCACCGCGCCCGCCTTGATGTCGGCTTCGAGCTGGGCCACTGCCCGCCCGGCCCATCCGGGGCCGACGTTCGCAAAGCTGACGCCCGTCATGATGCGGAACCGGTTCCTGTGCGGCGACGCGTTGATGCTGTCGAGCGCACGCTGGAGCCCGGCACCCGACAGACTGTCGGCGGCCACGATCAGCCCGAGATTGAGCGCGTCCATGTCGGCGATGAGCGCCGCCAGCCCGGCGGCCGACGTCAGGCGCCCCTGCACGTGGCCGTGGTAGTCGATCGCCGGGAACTTCGCCCGTGGAACGCGGTGCTCAGCCGTCACGAGCGTGTTCCGCGGCCGGTAGTCGAGGATGCTCGGCGCGGGAAACTGCGGCGTCTGGCACGAGCCGGGCCGCGTCATCGTCGTCCCCGGCGGGCATTCGCCGCTGTCGAGCGGGGGCACGCCCCCGCGACCGCGACCGGGCCCCTGCCCGCGCGGCGGGTCCTGCAGCGCGACGAGCGCGATGCCCATCACGCCGACCATCGCGACGACCACTCCCACCCGGGATCGAAGACGAATCATGCCGGAATCATACCGCCCTTCGGGGTTGGTCGGCCGGTGGAGGGGCCGGTCGGGAAGGATCCGCCGCAGCCGGCGGTAAGCCGAATTCTGTGCGCGTCGGCCGTGCTTGCGCGCGGCCTCGGCGTGATGACCATTCCTCTAGGCCCGGCATTGCTGGCGGGCTCGAGCGACCTACCCGGAGGCGTCGGACGGGCCGTCCTGTCAGCGGCGGCGCGACGTCGGTCGCGCCGCTTGGCTGGCGCCTCCCTATTTGGCCTTGCTCCGTGCGGGGTTTAGCGTGCCGTCCGTCTTACGACGAACGCGGTGCGCTCTTACCGCACCTTTTCACCCTTACCCGCCTCGGCGCCTGTGGCGCGTCGGCGGGCGGTTTGTTTTCTGTGCCACTGTCCTTCGGGTTGCCCCGACCGGGGATTACCCGGCGCACTGCCCTTCGGAGTTCGGACTTTCCTCCCCCCGCGTGAACTCATGGAGGCCGTAACCGGCCATCCCCGAGCGTTGGCGGGCGGCGATCATCTCGCCGGCTGCGGCGGAATGTCCTATGGTAGCAGCTTTCAGCCGTCCACTTCCTCGCGGATCCCGTACTGTTCCAGCTTCTTGTACAGGTTACTGCGGGGCGTGTCGATCACTTCGGCGGTTCTCGAGATGTTCCATCCGAGCTCGCGCAGCTTCTCCACGAGGAAGGCGCGCTCGGACCACTCCTTGAACTCACGGAGGGTTGCCGGTTGGGGTCCGCCCGGCCCGGCTGCGGCCGCGATCGGCGTTCGTCCGTCGGAGCGCACCACACTGCGCACGTCGTCGGCCTCGATCACCTCGCGGTCGCTCATGATGAGGAGCCGCTCGACGACGTTCCTGAGCTCGCGGATGTTGCCCCGCCAGCGGGCCCCGGCGAGGACGGCCAGCGCGTCGGGGGCGAAGCGAACGGGCCGCCGGTTGCTGTCGCGGCTGAACTGCGTCACGAAGTGCTGGACGAGCGCGGGAATATCCTCCGGGCGCTCGCGGAGCGGCGGCACGGCGATCGGAATCACGCTCAGGCGGAAGTACAGGTCTTCGCGGAAGCGCCCGCCCGCAATCTCCTCCTCCAGGTCCTTGTTGGTCGCGGCGATGACACGCACATCGACCTTGATCGTCCGCGCCGATCCGAGCCGTTCGACCTCGCCCTCCTGCAGCACGCGCAGGACCTTGGCCTGTGTCTTCGCGCTCATGTCGCCGACCTCGTCCAGGAAGATCGAGCCGCGGTCGGCCTGCTCGAACTTGCCGGTCTGCTTCTCGGTGGCGCCGGTGAACGCGCCGCGTTCGTGTCCGAAGAGCTCCGACTCGATGAGCTCTTCGGGAATCGCCGCGCAGTTGACCTGGACGAAGCGCTCCTTGGCCCGGAGCGAGGCGCGGTGAATGGCGCGCGCGACAAGCTCCTTGCCGACGCCGCTCTCCCCGAGGAGCAACACGGTGGCCGTGGTCGGCGCGGCCCGTCGAACCTGGTCGAGGATCTGTTCGACGGCGGCGCTGTCGCCGACGAGCTGGTGCCGGACCTCGAGCGCGGATCGCATCTGGCGGTTCTCGCGCTTGAGCGTGCCGAGCTCCAGGCCCTCGCGGACGGCGTCAAGGACGTACTCTTTGGACAGCGGCTTCTCAATGAACCGGAACGCGCCCAGGCGGCCGGCCTCGAGCGCGGTAGTCGCGGCGCCGTGGGCCGAGACAATGACGACGGGAAGCGTCTCGTTCTGCGCGCGGAGCCGGCTGAGCACATCCAGGCCGTCCATGCCGGGCATCTTGATGTCGAGAAACACGAGATCCGGATTGTCGCGTTCGATCACGGACAGGGCATCCGGTCCCGACGCGGCGGTGAGACAGTCGTACCCGTCGTACTCGAGAATCATCCGCATCGTGTCGCGGATGGCCTGCTCGTCGTCGACGACGAGAACGCGGGCCTTCATGAGGACGGGTCGGTCGCGATGGCCACGATCACGCGCTGGTCGGCCAGCTGGTCGTGCAGGAGGATCGCGACGACATCGCCGGGCCTGATCGCGGCGACGGCGGCGCGAAACTCCGCGCTCGAGCGGACGCGGCGGCGGTTCACCTCGAGGATGATGTGTCCCGTCCTGACCCTCGCGAGCCGCGCGGGCCCGGCTGGATCGACGTCGACGACCACCACGCCTTCGATGGAGGCGGGCAGGCCCTGGCGGGCGATGGCCGCCTGATCGAGATCGCGCACGGCAAAACCCAACGGGCCCTGTTCGCGGCCGGTCGCGGGTCGCACGCCGCGGGCATCCCGGCCACGCGACCGGCTCGTCCGCGTCGGGGGACGTTCGGTCAATTTCACCGTGAGCGCGCGGGCGGACCCGTCCCGCCAGACCTCAAGCGAAGCCGGCGAGCCTGGCGCCCGGCTCGAGATGTATCGAATCAGGTCGTCGTCGGACAGGATCGGGATGCTGTCGGCGCCGGTGATCACGTCGTAGATGCGCAACCCGGCCCGGTCCGCCGGCGTGTCCGGCGAGACGTTCTGGACGAGCGCGCCGCGGGTCGGCCCAAGCGCCAGCGCCTGGCGAAGCGCCGGCGTCAGCGCCGTGAGACCGACGCCGAGATAGCCGCGCGACACCCGGCCGTGCTCGCGAAGCTGCGGGAGCACGGCCACGACCTGGTTGATCGGAATCGCAAAGCCGATGTTCGGGGACTGAGCGCTCACCGCCGTCGTGATCCCGACGACGCGGCCGGCGCCATCGATGAGCGGGCCGCCGCTGTTGCCCAGACTGATGGCCGAGTCGGTCTGGATGTAGGCATCCAGGCTGGGGTCGAAGATCTTGCGCCCGATGAAGCTCACGACGCCGACAGTCACCGAGCGGACGTAGCCCAGCGGGTTGCCGATCGCGCAGACCCACTCGCCGACTCGAAGCCGATCCGAGTCGCCGAAGGTCGTCGTAGGCAGCGCCTCGCGGGCGCGCACCTGGAGCAGCGCCACGTCAATCGCGGGATCGACGCCGACAACGCTCGCGGTGAACGCCCGGCCGTCGGCCAGCGTGACCGTGATGCGGTCCGCGTCTTCCACGACGTGGAAGTTGGTCAGGACGAATCCGGCCGGATCGATGATGAACCCGCTGCCCGATCCTTCACGCGGCGCCCAGGGGTCGTCGCCGGCTCGGAAGCGTGGAATCGGCCGCGCCCGGTCGTCGCCACGCACGGCCGCATCGATGTCGACGACCGCGGCGTTGACGCGTGCGGCGACGGGCGCGAAGTCGACGGCGGTGCCCGACGGTGGCACCCCAGCCGCAACGGGCGCGGCCGTGGGTCCGCCCGTCCGGGCGGCGGGCGGGCGCAACGGCAACGACTCGGTCGGTCGCGCGGGGCTCGTGCTCGAAGCGACGAAGCCCACGAGCACGCCAATCACACCCGTGAAGGCGGCGACGAGTGCCGTTCTGTGCATCACGATCCTGGTGCCTTCATTATAAGCGTCAGGAACGCGGCCTCATCCAGCACGGGCACGCCGGCGGCGCGCGCCTTCGCGAGCTTCGTGCCGGGATCGCGTCCGGCGACGAGTCCACTGGTGTGTCGGCTCACCGCGCCGGACACTTTGGCACCGAGCCGCCCGAGCGCAGCCGCGGCCTCGTCGCGCGTCATCGACTCGAGCGTGCCGGTAATCACGTACGTGCGGCCCGACAGCGGACCGGGCCCTGGCGCCGCGGCCGGTTCGCCTGGATCGTCGAGGCGGACGCCGGCCTGGCCGAGCTTCTCGAGCAGTCTCTCGTTCCGCGCCTCGTCGAGGAACGCGCGAACGGATCGCGCGACGACGGGGCCGACGTCAGGCACGGCCTCGAGTGCCTCGACGCTCGCCCGCTGCAGCGCCTCGATGGACCGGAAGGTCGTGGCGAGCGCGCGCGCGCCGCCCTCCCCGACGTGACGGATGCCGATGCCGTGCAGGAGACGCCAGAGCTCGGCCTGCCGGCTGCGGTCGATCTCCGCGATCAGGTTGGCGGCCGATTTCTTGCCCATCCGCTCGAGCCGCGCCAGCACGTCGGCACTCAGGCCGTACAGGTCCGCGTAGTCACGGACCAGGCCGGTCGCGACGAGCTGCTCGACCAGTGATTCGCCCAGCCCCTCGATGTTCATGGCCCGGCGGGAGGCAAAGTGCAGCAGGCCGCGCCGGATTCGAGCCGGGCACGAGACGTTCTCGCAGCGCCAGATCGCCTCCTGCGCCGGCTTCACCAGCCCGCTCTGGCAGAACGGGCAGACGGTAGGCATCCGCCAGCGCGGGCGACCGTCGTGATCGGCGTCCAGCACCGGACCGAGCACCTTGGGAATGATGTCGCCGCCCTTTTCAATCCGGACGAGATCCCCCTCGCGGATGTCTCGCCGCGCGATCTCCTGCTCGTTGTGGAGCGTCGCCATCTGGATGGTGGTGCCGCCGAGGCGAACCGGTTCGAGGACGGCGAACGGGGTCACGGCACCGGTGCGTCCGACGTTGACGTCGATGCGGACGAGCCGGGTGGTCGCCTGCTCCGCTGGGAACTTGAAGGCCACGGCCCATCGCGGGAATTTGGCGGTGGCGCCGAGGGTCGCCCTGGCCGCGAGATCGTCCACCTTGACGACGACGCCATCCGTCTCGAAAGGCAGCGTGCGGCGGCGATCCTGCCATTCCCGGCAGAACTCGACCACGGCGTTGACGCCCTCGCCGCGCGCCCAGTGCGGTTCGACCGCGCAGCCCCAGTCCTGGAGGAGGGCGAGCGTGTCGCGGTGGGTCGGCGCGGGCGGGGGCTCGCCCTCCGGCACGACGACCTGGTAGGTGAACGCCTGGAGCCCGCGCCGCCGGACCTCGGCCGTATCCAGCGTGCGAAGCGCGCCGGCCGCGGCATTCCGGGGGTTGGCGAAAGGCGCCAGGCCGGCCGCGTCCCGCTCCTCGTTCATGCGCGAAAAGGTCGTCCGGGGCAGGTACACCTCGCCGCGGATCTCCAGGCGAGACGGGACGTGCCGGCCGCGAAGGCGTCCGGGCAACCCGGCCACGACTCGAACGTTCGCCGTCACGTCCTCACCCTGAACGCCGTCGCCCCGCGTGACGCCCCGCACGAGCCGGCCGGCCTCGTACGTGACGGCGAGGCTGACGCCGTCAATCTTCAGCTCCGCGATGTAGGCCACCCCGGTGTCGTCCGGCAGCCCCAGCCCGCGGCAGGCTCGTTCGTGGAACGCCCGCAGCTCCTGCTCGTCGTAGGCGTTGTCGAGACTCAGCATCGGCTGGAGATGCGTGGCCATCTCGAACGACGGCGCCGCCCGCCCGCCGACGCGCTCGGTGGGCGACTCGGGCGAGCGGAGCGCCGGGTGCGCGTCCTCGAGCGCGGCCAGTTCGCTTAGGAGGGCGTCGAACTCGGCGTCCGTGATCTCCGGCCTGTTCTCGACGTAGTAGAGGTGGTTGTGACGCTCGACCTCGGCGCGAAGCCAGGCGATGCGCTGAGCGGGGGTCATGCCGTCACCGGTCACGTCGGCGATGCGTCGGCCGCGGCTGGCGCGCGCCGGCGTCTACCACCTACCGATCGCGGCTGAGGACGTAGTCGGCCAGGGCCACCAACCCGTCACGCTCGGCCGAGCCGAGAAACGCGCCGAGCAATGCCTGCTTGGCAGAGCCGGCATAGGCCACGGCGCGCTCGAACGCCGCCTCGACGGCGCCATGCCGCCTGAGCAAGCTCTTGATCTCGTGCCACGTTTCCGTGGAAATCTGTCCGTCCGACATCACCGACTGGATCAAAGTCTGCACGTCCGGTCCCGTCCGCTGCAGGAGCAGAATGATGGGCAGCGTCACCTTGCCCTCGCGCAAATCGCCGCCGATCGGCTTCCCGAGCGCGCCCTCCTCGGCCACGTAGTCGAGCACGTCGTCGACGATCTGGAAGGCGATGCCGAGGTTGAACCCGTAGTCACGCAGGGCGCGCCGCTGCTCCGGCGTTGCCTCGCCCAAGAGCGCGCCGATCTCGGCGCAACCGGAAAAGAGGTAGGCCGTCTTGCGCCGGATGATCTCGAGATGCTCGTCTTCAGACAGACCGGCATCGCCGGTCTTGGTGAGCTGGTAGAGCTCGCCTTCGATCATCCGCAGTGTCACGTCGCAGAGCAGCCGCACGACGGCCAGCGTGTCCTGCGTGAGGGCCATCGCCATGGAGCGGATGTACAGGTAGTCGCCGAGGAGCACCGTGATGTCGCTGCCCCAGCGGGAGTGGGCGGCCAGACGGCCCCGCCGCGTGACGGCGCCGTCGATGATGTCGTCGTGGACGAGCGTGGCCGTGTGGATGAACTCGACGACCGCCGCGTTCAGTACCGCGCGATCGCCCACATACCCGCAGAGGCGCGCGGACAGCAGGAGCACGGCCGGCCGCACGCGCTTGCCGCCGCTCATCTGAACGTACTTCCCGATCTGCGGGATCAGCTCGACGCGCGACTCGAGGTGGCGGGCGAACTCCCGCTCGACGCGCGTCAGCTCCTCACGGACGGGCTCGAAGATCTCGGCCAGATTCGGAACGGACGTCGCAGGAAGGTTCACCGGCGGGCATGAGAACACAGGTTTTGCGGGAGTGTCAACGAACGCCGAAGAGGCTATCGAAGTTGCGGGTGACGGCAGCCGCCATCGCCTCGACCGGCACACCGCGAATGGCGGCCAGCGCCGAGACCGTGGCGACCACCCAGGCCGGTTCATTGCGGCGCCCCCGATGCGGCACGGGGGCGAGAAACGGCGCGTCGGTTTCGACGAGCACGCGATCGTCCGGTACCCCTCGCGCGACGTCGCGAAGGGCCCCGGCCTTGGGAAAGGTCAGGATGCCGGCAAACGAGAGATGGAGCCCCAGGGCCAGAGCGCGGGCGGCCTCGGCCTCTGTCCCGGTGAAGCAGTGCATGACACCGCGTACGAGCCCCTGGCCGGCGTCTTCGAGGACCTCGAAGGTGTCGGCCGCGGCCTCCCGCGTGTGAATCACCACGGGCCGTTCGAGCTCGATCGCGAGCGACACCTGGCTGGCGAATACCGCCCGCTGCACGTCGCGGGGCGCAACATCGTAGTGGTAATCCAGCCCGATCTCCCCGATGGCCACCGCGCCGGTCGTCCGGGCCGCGGCGCGGGAGGCATCCGCGGCCGCGCCCGCCCGGCCGGCGAAGGCGCCGGCCCGATGCGGATGGACGCCGACGGCAAACCGCAGCGCGGGCCAGAGCCCGCCGAGCGTACGCGCGCGCGCAAGCTCCTCCGGCTCGTCGGCCGACAGGATGCACAGCGCGGCGCTGAGACCGGCGGTCTCCGCACGCGCGAGGACCTCGGCCAGATCGTGGACAAACTCGGCGCCCGCCAGGTGGCAGTGCGAGTCGATCACCCGATCACCGCACACGCGTGCCCGGCGTGGGCGGCGTATCGAAGGCGACAAGGATGGGTGCGCCGCCCTCCGGGCTGGCCGCGAGAATCATTCCGTTCGACTCGATGCCCATGAGCGTGGCGGGCTTCAGATTCGCGACGACGGCCACGAGTCGCCCGACCAGCGCCTCGGCCTCGTAGGCTTCGGCAATGCCGGCCACGACGGTCCGCTGCTCCTGTCCGAGGTCGATGGCCAGCTTCATCAGGCGCTTGGAATTCGGTACGCGCTCGGCGGCCGTGACACGGGCCACGCGCACGTCGATCTTCATGAACTCGTCGATGGAGATGCGCGCGTCCACGGCGGGCGCCGGGGACGTCGGTCCGGGCGCGGCGGGTTTCGATGGGTCGGTCACCGGTGTCTCCTCCGTTGAAGTGAAACCGCCGGCACCCGCAGGTTCCAGTCGCGGCCACATGGCCTCCCGGCGCGCGACCACCGCTCCGCCGGACGAAAAAAAGGTCGCCTCGCGATCGAGGGGTCGGTGCTCCGGTCCCTTCCCGCCCCGGCCGAGCCGGTCCAGGATCTCCCGGGCGGAACCCGGCATCACCGGTCCAAGCAGCACGGCCGCGATTCGCAGCGCCTCGGTCGCAGTCCAAAGCACGGCATCGAGCGCGGCCTGGTCGCCGCGCTTGGCGAGCGCCCAGGGTTCGGCCGACGCGATGTACTCATTGGCGGTGTCCACAACGCGCAACGCCTGCCGGCAGGCCCGGTCGAGCGCGAGCCCTTCCATCGCCGCGGCGTACTGCCGCACGCAGTCGGCTGCGACGTCCGCGACCTTCTCGTTGGGGCTCGTCGCAACCAGCTGACCCTGACGGTAGCGCTCGGCCATGGCCGTCACGCGATTGACGAGGTTGCCGAGGTTGTTGGCGAGGTCGACGTTGTACTTCTCCTCGAATCGCTCCCAGGTAAAGTCGCCATCGGATCCGAACACGATCTCCTTCATCAGATAGAGGCGTAAGGGATCCGGCCCAAGACGGTCCGCAGCGTCCAGCGGATCCACGACCGTGCCTAGCGACTTGCTCATCTTCTGGCCGCGCGTGAGCACCCACCCGTGACCGAAGATCTGCTCCGGCAGCCCCAGGCCCGCGCTCATGAGCATCGCCGGCCAGACCACGGCGTGAAACCGCGTGATGTCCTTGCCGATGAGGTGCAGGTTCGCGGGCCACCAGGCGGCGAACCGACCAGGGTCGGTGCCGTATCCCACAGCCGCCGCGTAGTTGATGAGGGCGTCGTACCAGACGTAGACCACGCTCGCCGGATCCATCGGCAGGGGAATGCCCCAGGCCTGGCCAGCCCGGCTGACCGAAATGTCTTCGAGGCCGGCTTCAATCAGGCGGAGCATTTCATTCCGGCGCGATTCGGGCGCGATGAACGCGGGGTTCGCCCGGTAGTGGGCCAGCAGCCGGTCACGATAGGCCGACAGCCGGAAAAAATGATTCCGCTCCTTGATCCAGTCCGGCTTCACGCGGTGGACGTCGCACAGGCCGTCGACGAGATCTTTCTCCTGCTTGAAGGCCTCGCACGACACGCAGTACCACCCCTCGTAGGTGCCCTCGTAGATGTCGCCGGCGGCATGCGACGCCCGCACCATCGTCTCGACCGCGGTGCGATGCCTCCTTTCGGTGGTCCGGATGAAGTCGTCGAACGAGATGTCGAGCCGCGACCAGACGGCTCGGAATTCCGTCTCCATCCGGTCGCAATAGGCCAGCGGGTCGAGATTCCGCTCGCGGGCCCGGCGGAACACGTTCTGCGAGTGCTCGTCGTTGCCCATCACGAAGTGCACTTGGTCGCCGCGCAGGCGCCGGAACCGGGCGATGACGTCGGCCGCGATCTTCTCGTAGGCCGTGCCGATGTGCGGGCGACTGTTGACGTAGTCGATCGCGGTGGTGAGAAAGAAGCGGGGCATGGCTACGGGGCGGACCGGTCCAGCCACGCGCGGAGGGCCTCGGCCTGCACGGTCTTGACCGGTCGGCCGGTGGCCGCGGCCACCCGAACGCAGTCGTCGAACTCTGGCGCCGCGTTCAGGACCTCCCCCGCCCGGCTGGCCACCTTGACGCGGACCAGCCCGCCCGGCACGGCGACTTCGACCGAGGTCCGGTCGAGCGTCTCGCGTTCCACCGCGTCGAACCGGACGCCGATGGTCGTGGTTTCCCGGAAGAGCGTGTCACAGATTCGGCTGCGCCGGTCGGCGGGTGCGAGTACCGTGACGAGCGTGCCCGGCCGGCCCTTCTTCATCATGACGGACGTGAGAAACACGTCGAGCGCCCCCTCGGCGACCAGCCGCTCGACCACGGGCGCGAAGAGCTGAGGGTTCATGTCATCGATATCGCACTCGATCCGGACAACCGCCTCGTCCCCTGGGACGGGTGACGCGATGCCTTCGGCCTTCGCCACCCGATCGCCGATGACCACGCGCAGCACGTTCGGCGCGTCCGGCCGGTCGCGCGAACCCGCGCCGTACCCGATGCGGTGCACGGTCATTGGGGGCAGCGCGCCATACGAGCGGGCGTAGGCCGTCACAAGCAGCGCTCCCGTCGGCGTGACGAGTTCCCCGTGGGCGCCGGAGCTGTAGACCGGCGCTCCGGCGAGCAGCCGCAGCGTGGCGGGCGCCGGGACCGGGAAGGCGCCATGTGCGATCTGCACGGTCCCCCCACCCACGTTCAGCGGCGAGGCGACGATGTCCTCGATGCCGAACCACTCCAGGCCGAAAACGGCACCGACGATGTCGATGATCGAGTCCGGCGCCCCCACTTCATGCAGGTGAACGCGCTCGATCGGCACCTGATGAATGGCGGCCTCGGCGTCCGCCAGCCTGCGGAAGAGCCCCACCGCGCGGGTCTTGCCGGCGGCCGAGAGCGCGGAATGCTGGATCACGTGCTCGATTTCAGCCAGCGATCGATGGTCGTGGCCGTGACCTGGGACGTGGTGGTGCGCGTGGCCAGGACCGTGGCTGTGGGGATGCGCCTGGCTGCCGTGTCCCGAGCCAACCGGCGCGGGCTCTCCGGTCGGCCGGACCTCCACGTGCGTCGCGGCAAGCCCCGCACGCATGACGCGCGAGGTGTGCACCTCCTGGCCCACGCCGAGATCGCCCAGGGCGTCACGCAGCGCGTCAAGCGGCAATCCCGCGTCCAGTAGCGCGCCGAGCAGCATGTCGCCGGCCGCGCCGGAGAAGCAGTCGAGATACATCACGCGCGCCACGACTGCACCCTCGCCTCCTGCATCGAGTAGTACCGGCTGTCGGCCAAGACCAGGTGATCGACCACGGTGACGCCGAGAATCTCGCCGGCCCTCACGAGGCGCCGCGTCAGCCGCAGGTCGTCGGCGCTCGGCGTGGGATCGCCGGAGGGGTGGTTGTGAAACGCGATCACGGCCGCGGCGCCCACGGTGACTGCCTCCCGGAACACCTCGCGCGGGTGCGCGATCGAGGTGTCGCTCGATCCGACCGACACGAGCTCGACGCGAATCAATCGGAGCTTCGCGTCGAGCAGCATGACACCAAACCGCTCAACCGGGTACGCGCCGAACCGTGGCAACAGGAACAACGCGGCCTGACGGGCGGTCTGTAAGGGCTGCCGATCCTCGACGGGGCCGACGAGCGTCCGACGTCCCAGTTCGACGGCGGCCTGCACCCGGCATGCGAGGACCGTCCCGACACCCGGGACCTGGACGAGCTGCTCCCGTCGGACCCGTGTGAGGCCGCTGACACCACCGGCCACCGCCAGCACCCGATTGGCGGTGGCGAGGGCGTTCGCCCCAGCCGGCCCGTGTCCGAGCACGAGCGCGACGAGCTCGTTGTCGCCCAGGGCGTCCGCGCCGGCCCGCTCGAGCTTCTCTCGCGGGCGGTCTCCCGGCGCAAGGCCCGTCATGGTACCAGAACCCGCTCGCGACTCCATGCCGACGCCACTCCGTCCGATATACCCTGCGGATCCGTATGCCGGGCCCCCGCCTGCGCCTCGTCCCTGCCCGCGTCCTGCTCTGCCTCGCGGCCACGGGCGCCGCCGGCTGCTCGGCGCCTCCCGAGAAGGAGCGCAACCAGGCCGAGGGGGCCATCGCCGCAGCCCGCGTCGCTGAGGCGGCCGACTACGCCCCTGCCGAACTCGAGGCCGCGGTCGCGGCCATCAAGGCCTATGACCAGGCTGTTGCGGCCGGCGACTACCGCCTCGCGCTGAACGAAGCCCTGAGCGCCCGCGACACGGCGTATCAGGCCGCCAAGCTCGCCGGCGACCGCAAGGCCGCCGCCCGCGGCGAAGCCGAGCGCCTGATCGTCGATCTCGAGGGTCTCCTCATCGTGGCGCGGTCCCGACTGGCTGGAACGCCGCCGACCCTCTCTCCTCAAGCCGCGGCCCGAACCCGCGTCGCCGTCAAGCGGGCGCCGGGACTCCTGCAAGAAGCGCGCGCACGGCTGGACCGCCAGGATTTCCGGGGCGTCACCAAGCTGCTCCAGGGGCCTGTTCAGGCGCTGCGGAAGGACCTCGCCCCTGGATCGGCAGGGCGGCGGGAGTCAGAAGCCTGACGCAAAAGCTGCTCGCGCGACAACGCGAGTTTCCGGGCGACGACGGCCGGGCCACCGGCGCGGCTACCTGAGTAGCCACCCCAGGCCCAGCACGCCGGTGACGATAATCACGTAGCCGGCCAGATCCAGCACCAGGCCGAATCGCATCATCTGGCCGATCGGCACGTAGCCGCTGCTGTAGACAATCGCATTGGGCGGCGTCGAAATCGGCATCACGAAGCCCATGCTGGATCCGAACGTCGCCCCGAGGCCGGGCTCCACCGGCGAGACGCCTGCCGCCGTCGCAACGGCAATCGCGGTTGGCACCACGACGTTGGCCGCGGCCGTGTTGGACGCCGTTTCCGACATCAACACCCCGATGGCCGTGAACACCATGGTCAGCCCGACCGTGCCGGCGTCGGGAAACCTCGCGCTCACCCACTGGCCCAGCGCGGCAGACAGGCCCGTGGAGTCGGCCAGCTGTCCCATCGCCAGACCGCCGCCAAACAGGAGGATGATGCCCCAGTCGATGTGCGCGGCCTCTTCCCACGTCAGGGTAAAGCGCCGCGGGCGCCCGCCGAGCGGCAGCATGAAGAGGAGCAAGGCCCCGACGAGCGCCGCAATCGCTTCGGGGAACATCGCGCTGAGCGTCTGACTCACGGGGTGGGACTGACCAACCAGCGCCTGGGTCGCGCCTGGACCCACCCAGAGCGCTACCGTCACGCCGAAGGCAATCAGGACGTTGCGTTCGCCGAGGCTTGGCGGGCCCAGCGCGTGAAGCTCCTCGCGGACAGCCCGGCGCGTGTCAGGGCCCAGACGAATGTGGCGCGCGTGCGGCACCAGCATCCACAGCACGACGAACGCCAGCATCACGGCCGCAAGCGGCACGCCGACCGCCATCCAGCCGGCAAATGAAATGTCGACGCCCGCTCGCGCGAGGAATCCCAGGCCGATGAGATTCGGCGGCGTGCCTACCGGCGTGGCCATCCCTCCGATCGAGGCGGCGAACGACGTGACGAGCATCAGGCACATCGCGAACTGCTGAAACTCGCGATCGCGTCCGCGGCCGCCTCCAAGCTCCGCCAGGACGGCCATGCCCAGCGGAAACAACATGGCCGTCGTGGCTGTGTTGCTGATCCACATCGACAGCCCGGCCGCCACCGCGGCGTACGTCACGATGAGCCGGAAGCCGCTCTCCCCAATCCACTTCGAGCCGAGCGCCGTAAACGCCAGCCGCCGATCGAGCCGGTGCACGAACATCGCCTCGGCCAGGATGAAGCTGCCGATGAAGAGAAAGATGATCGGGTCGGCAAACGGCGCGAACGCCGCTCTCATGGGCGCCACACCGAGGAGGACGGCGAGCGTCGGCCCGACGAGCGCCGTCACGGCAAGCGGCAGGCCTTCGGTCATCCACAGGACGATCATGAGCGCGAGAATGGCGGCCAGCCGATGCGCCGGCGCGCCCAATGCCGGCATCGGCATGATGAGCAGGATGACAAAGAGGGCGGGACCGGCGATCAGGCCGAAGGCCCGGCGCCGCTGGTTGAACCGGTGTTCGGCCGGCGAGTAGGTCTCCACCGCCTGCGCCGCTTCGTGGTATCGCCGCATGCCGGCGACAGCCTACCTCCACCAGGCCACGCGGCCAACGAGCTCCGCCCAGCCGGTCAGCCACAGGCCGTCGGTCGTCCACTCCACCTCCTGGGTGCCGCCGGGCGCTGTGACACTCACGGCCCGAGGCGCGCCACCGAAGACCGCCGCCGCGGCAGCCGCCGCGCACGTGCCCGTACCTGACGAGGCCGTCGGACCGACACCGCGTTCCCAGATCAGAATCCGCAAGTGAGCCGGATCGACGACCTCGACGAGCGCCACGTTCGTGCCGTGCGGAAAATGCGGATGGACGGCCAGGACCGGGGCGACCGTCTGGAGCCGCTCGGTCGTCGCCGGGCCCAGGACGACGCACTGAGGGTTGCCGACGCGAAGCGTCACCGCGCGAACCGCTCCGGCGGGCGTGTCGAGAACGACTTCCTCGAGGTCTTCCGGCGCGCCCATGGCCGTCCGGAAGGTGAAGCGACGGCCGGCGCGATCGAGCAGCGTCACGGCCTTCCGACCCGCGTCGGTGTCGATCGTCAGCGTGGCACCGGCGCCAAGGTCGCGGAGATCGGCAATCCAGGCCGCGACTGCGCGCAGGCCGTTGCCCGAGAGTTCCGACGGCGATCCGTCGGCGTTCCGCAACCGCATGCGCGCGCCGGCCGCGGTTTCATCCACGACCAGCAGCCCGTCGGCGCCGATTCCCTGGTGCCGGTCGCACGCGCGACGCGTAAGGTTCGCGAGGTCTCCCCCGGCCGGCAGATCGGCCGATCGCGCGATCAGGAAGTCGTTGCCGTAGGCGTGGGCTTTGACCAGGTCGAGAGCTGGGGCCGGCACGGCACCGGACAGGTTACTGGACGGAGAAGGCCCTGAACACCCAGGTAAACCCGGCGCTCATGCCCCAGCTCGGATCCTCGGTCGTGATGCCGACGAGCAGCGCGCCGTCCAGCCGGACCTGCCCCCGCGTCACGCGCCCGCCGGCGCGCAGCATCGATCGAGTGCCTGTCCCGACCGGCGCCTCGCCCGATCGCGAGCTGAAGCGGCCGTTCAGCTCCGCCACGAGTTCGACGCCGGTGGCCACGGCCCTGGCGACCGAGACGCCGTACTCAACGACGTCGTTCTGCCGGTCGCCGCGAACGGGGTCGCCCAGAATCGCGAATCCGAAGTTGCCGACCATGCGGACCGACTGAACGGTCTTGGCGCCCAGGAACGCGAAGTGAAAGTCCGTCGTGTCGAGCCCGAGCCCGCTCTCGTTGCCCGCGTTGGGCAGCCGCGTGGCGAAGCGGATCGCGAAGGCCGGCCGCGTCTCCGTCTCGCTGACGACGCGCACCTTCGCGCCAATCCGCAGATCCTCGAAATCGCTCGTAGTCGAGCCGGTGACGGTCAGCATCGAGGCCAGAGGCGCGTCCGGATTGGTGCTGACGATCGACAGGCGGTTCCGAATACCTCCGTCGAGTTGGATTTCGGCAATCGAGCTCACGCCGAAGCTCAGACCAAACGTACCAATCCGCCAGAGCGTGCCCGTCAACCCCGAGGCGGGGAACTGTGTGTCGCGCGTGGCGTCGAACCCGCCTTCGAGCAGGATGCGGCCGGCCGGCACGGTTTCCGGATCTTCCGTGACCAGCGGGCGCGACTGCGCGAGCGCGGTCCGGGCCGGCAGCGCGAGCGTGCCCGCGAACAACATGCACCAGACAAGCTTCTTCACGTGGACTCCTTCGCTCGGGAGGCTCAAAACAGCCGCCGGCTGTCGAGCAGAATGGTCACGGGGCCGTCATTGACCAGCTCGACGTCCATGTGCGACTGAAACACGCCGGTCTCGACCGGGAGACCGCTTTGCCGCAGGCGCTCCACGAGCGCCTCATACGTCCGGCGGGCAACCTCGGGCGCCGCGGCTGCCGTGAAGCCTGGCCTCCGCCCGTTGCGCACGTCACCCATCAACGTGAACTGTGACACGACGAGCACGGCGCCGCCAGTGTCCGCCACCGAGCGGTTCATCCGTCCCTCGGCGTCGGGGAAGATGCGCACGTCGCGGATCTTCGACGCCACGTACTCGAGGTCGGCCGGGCCATCGCCCTCCGCGACGGCAACGAACGCCAGCAGGCCTGCGCCGATGCGACCGGTCGGGTGGCCCTCGACGGTGACCGATGCGCGCTGGACGCGCTGAAGGACGGCGCGCACGGGTCAGCGAGCGGCCCCGGCCCCCGCCGTCGCGAGCGCTTCCTGCACGGGCTGAAGCCGGCGATCCAGCAGGTGGCTGGGAACGACGCGGCCAAGCGCCGCGATCATGGACTGCTTGACCTCCGGATGCTCGAGCTCGAATTCGGCGATGAGGCGCTTAATCCGCTGGCGCTTGAGGCCGAGGTCACCGCAGGCCGGGCAGCAGCACCCGATGATCGGCAGCCCTCGTTCCTCAGTGTAGGCGCGCGCCTCCGCCTCGGTGACGTAGACGAGCGGGCGAACGACGACATGGTGGCCGGAGTCGGACACCAAGCGGGCCGGCATGGCCTTGAGGGCGCCCTGGAAGAACAGGTTGAGGAGCGCCGTTTCGATAAAGTCGTCGAGGTGATGGCCCAGCGCGATCTTGGTCGCCCCGACCGAGGCTGCCAGTCGGTAGAGCACGCCGCGCCGGAACCTCGCGCAGAGCGAGCACGGCGTGTCTCCGTCATCCAGCAGGTCGTCCATGACGGCGCCGATGGTGGTGTGTTCGACGTGGCACTCCCATCCCCTCGCACGGCAGGCATCCGTTACCACGTCGTGCCGGAACCCCGTGTACCCCGAGTTCACGTTAACGGCGACGAGGGTAAAGGTAATCGGCGCGCGCGCTCGGAGGACGTCGAGCATCTGCATCAGCGCCCAGCTGTCCTTACCCCCACTCAGGCCTACCATCACGCGATCGCCGTCCTCGATCAGCCCGAACTCGGTGACGGCGCGTGTGACTTTCTTGGCGAGGCGGGCTTCGAGCGGCGACCGGTAGGCCATGCTGAATCTCGATTATCCCCTACCATCCGGGGCACGAGGATCGGAGTCTAATGAAGCAGTTCGCCATGTCGCCGCCTCGCTGGATCATGCCCGGCCTCCTGGTCGTGGTCGCCGTCATGGGCCTCGACGCGCGCGGCGACCCAGGTCCGGGCCAGGTCGCCGGCAGAGGCGCCGCACCGCCACAGGTTGGCCCGCCGCCAGCGGGTCGTAGCGGGCAGCAGTTGCCGCCGGAGCCCGTCGTCACGACGGGTCTGATCGTGGGTCGGGTCGTTGACGCGGCGACGGGCAAGCCGGTTCCCGGAGCGACGGTGACCCTGGCGGGCGGCGTGCCTCAGGCGCCGGTTCAGGTGCCCCCGGGTACGCCGCGTCCAGCGGCGTCACCACCGCCCCCTCCCCCGCGCTTCCTCACGGACGCTGAAGGTCGTTTCGCCTTCCGCCACTTGACGCGCGGGACGTTCAACATCAGCGCCTCGAAGCCGGGCTATGCGGATGGCGCATACGGCCGCTTCCGGCCGAACGGACCCTCGCGGCCGATTCAACTGGCCGACCACGAGCGGGTCGGAGAAATCACCCTCAGGCTGTTCAAATTCGCCGTGGTGTCGGGAACCGTGGTCGATGAGAGCGGAGAGCCCGTGGTGAACACCCAGGTTCGGGCTTTCCGGCGTGCGCTGCAGGCGGGCCGGCGGGTTCTTACGCCTTCGGGAGGTACGGCTGCGACCGACGATCGGGGCGTCTATCGCTTTGCCGGCCTGCTGCCGGGCGAGTACGCCATCTCGATCCCCATGGTCACGACGTCCGTCCCGGCGTCGTTCAACAACGACGGCCGCAACCTCAACTTGCAGCTCACGCAGAACACGGGATTCAACTTCTCGTTTGTCGGTGGCGGAGGCGGCCGGCAGGTCACGCCCGACGGCCGCTTTCTGCTTCAAAGCGGATCGTCGCCCGGGGCAGGTGGCCTGACGGCGCTCGTCGGCGCCGGCGGGAGTCTGCTGGCGTACCCGACGCAGTACTACTCGATGGCCGCGACGGTGGCGCAGGCGACCATCCTGAAGGTCGCCTCGGGCGAGGAGCGTTCGGGCGTGGACTTCGTCCTGCGGCTCGTCCCCACCGCCAACATCTCCGGCATGCTGACCGGCCCCGAAGGCCCGGGCGGCAACTACGTGCTCCACCTGGTCCCTGCGGAGAGCGATTCCCTCTCGTTCGACCAGGATGTGGCCACCGCCGTCACCGATGACACCGGGGCGTTCATGTTCCTGGCGGTGCCGGCCGGCCAGTACGTCGTTCAGACCGCGCGAACCCCCGAACCCGCGCCTCCCCCACCCCCGCCTCCTCCTCCCGGTTCGACGTCGCGAACGGAACAGACCACCGACCCGGGCGGGCGGACGATCGTCACGACCACGACCATCGGGCCGACAGGCGCGGTACTGAACGTCGATCGGCGGATGGTCTCTCCACCGATGTTGTGGACGGCGGCGCCGGTTGCCCTGGGCGGGACGGACCTCGACGGCGTCACGCTCGTCCTGCGCGAAGGACTCAAGATCAGCGGTCGCGTTGAATTCGTCGGCGCCGCCGAACGGCCGCCGGCGTCACGGCTGGCGCAGGTGCCCGTCGTGATCGAGCCGGCGGACGCAAGGCAGCGTGGAGGATTCCAGCAGCCGGGTCGGCTCAATCCCGACGGCACTTTTACCCTCGGCGGCCTCCTGCCAGGCCGGTATCTCGTCCGAGTCGGCGGCGCGCCCGGCGGCTGGACGATGCAGTCGGCGATGTTGAACGGCGTCGACGTGTCCGACGTGCCGCTCGAGCTCGGCGAGCGCGACGTCACGGGCGTGGTCGTCACCTTCACGGATCGCATCGCCGAACTGCGCGGAACGGTCCGCGGTCTGAAGCCGGACGCCGAGCCCCCGGCCGTGCTGCTCTTTCCGGCCGACTCGACGAGCTGGCGCCAGTTCGGCATCAACCCGCGCCGGATGCGCCTCAATCGCGCCTCCCCGACCGGGCAGTTCGCGTTCGGAGCAGTACCTTCCGGCGACTACTTCCTCGTGGCGATTCCCGACGAGTACAGCGGCGAGTGGATGGACCCTGTCTATCTGGACCTCCTCTCGCGCACGGCCGCCCGCATCACGATCGGTGAGGGCGAGCGAAAGACGTACGACGCCGACCTGAGCGACGTGCGGCCCCCGGGCGGCGGCGCGCCCGTCCCCGCGGTGTTCCCGGCTCTGTCGTTACCGCCGGTCGCCGCCGTCGACGACACGGATGCCCAGCGGGACACGAATCCTGCCAGCGGACCGTTCGTCCCTGAGCAGGTATTGGCACCGCCGGTGCAGGGACGAGATCGCGCCGTGCCGGATCGGGTCGGGACGGCGGTGATCACGGGCACGGTGCTTGACGAAGGAACGAACCGGCCCGTCCGGCGGGTGCGCGTCTCCGTGCGCTGCCCCGAAATGCGAAACGAGCGGGTGGAAATGACGGACGATGCCGGCCGGTTCGCGATCACGAGGCTGCCGCCGGGCCAGTGCACTGTCAGTGCGAGCAAGCCCGCTTACCTCACCGGGTACCACGGCGCCATGCGTCCGGGCCGCGGGCCCGGTGTTCCGATTACGTTGGTGGAAGGCCAGACCGTCGCCGGCCTCGCCGTCATGGTCGCTCGCGGAGGCGTCATCAGCGGCGTGGTCCTCGATCAGTTCGGCCAGCCGTACGTCGGTGGACGAATCCGGCTGTTTCTCTATCAACGGCGGGACGGCGAGCGCGTGCTGGTCGGTGCAGGCGGCAGCGGCACGCTGACGACGGATGACCGCGGCGTCTACCGTGTCTACGGATTGATGCCCGGCTCGTACGTCATCGGCGTGACGCCGGCGTCGCCGGCTGGGGGCACGTCGGAGACGCGTCAGCTTTCCGACAGCGATATGCGAGCCGCGCTGGCGGATCTCGCACGCCGGGACACGCCGCCTCCGCTCGCGCCAGGAACCGGCACGCCGGCCGCCGGGCCGAACGCCGGGCGGCCGATGGCGCCGGCGCCACCCGGGCCGCCGCCAGCCGTGCCACTTGCCGGACGAGCCGTCGGGCTCGCGACCGTCTACTACCCGGGCACGGTCTTCGACACGGACGCGGGCGCCGTGACCGTGGCCGCCGGCCAGGAGGCCGCCGGTGTCGACTTCACGATGCTGCTCGTGCCGACCTCTCGCGTGGAAGGCGTGGTGCTGATGCCGGACGGACAGCCGGCCTCGCGCGTGCAGGTGCAGCTCTCGTCGTTCCAGGGGACGTCGATGAGCAATACGACCGTGCGCGTCCAGCCCGACGGGAAGTTCCAGGCGATCGGCGTGGCGCCAGGCCGATACTCTCTGATTGCCCGCCTCACGCCGGCGCCGGCGTCGCCGCCGCCACCGCCAGTGGCCGGTCCCCCCGGCTTCGGTGTCTCGCCCGCCCAATCACCGGGACTCGCCTATTGGGCGCAGCACGACCTGGCCCTGAACGGCGACGATGCCACCGGTCTCGTCCTCACGCTGGCTCCGGCGATGACCTTGACGGGTCGCATGGCGTTCGACAGCCAGGCCGGCACGCGTCAGCCGCCACCGAGTTCGGTGCGCATCAATCTGGAAACGGTCGGCCCAAGTCGCACGGGCTACTCGCCGCGCGCGGTCCAGGCCGACGAATCGGGCGTCTTTACGGTCTCCGGGATCACGCCCGGTCGCTACCGCCTCAACGCCTTCGCGCAAACGTCAGGACCGAACGACCCTGGGTGGGTCGTCCGATCGGCCCTGGTCGATGGCCGCGAGGCCTACGACCGCCCTGTGGAGATTCCCGGGGGCCGGAACATTCAGGGCGCCGTCATCACGCTGACCGACCGGGTCACGGAACTCTCTGGCTCCATTACCGACGCCGCCGGCGCGCCGGCCGTGGGGCTTCAGATCGTCCTTTTTCCAACCGATCGGACCTACTGGACGACGTCGTCCCGCCGCATGCGCGGCCCCACGCGGCCCGGCCCGGACGGTACCTATCGCGTGGGCAACCTGCTGCCCGGCGAGTACTACCTGGCGGCGGTGCGGGAGCTCGAGCCGGGCGACTGGGGTGACCCGGCGTTCATGGAGCAGATTGCCGCCGTCGCGCTGAAGCTGACCTTCGTGGAAGGCGAGAAGAAGGTGCAGCACCTGCGGACCGGCGGCTGACGAGCTGGCCTAGACCACAACCAGCTTGCTGACGACGTCGGCCCAGGACAGGCGACTGATCTCGGTATAGCCCTGGCGGCCCAGGCGCTCGGCGGCGGCGGCATCCGCCATCGCCTCCTCGAGCGCGCGGGCCAGCGCGGCCGGATCCGGCGCGGTGACCCAGCCGTTCTCGCCCGCCCGCACGAGTTCAACAGGACCGCCGCTGTCCGCGCAGGTAATCACGGCCTTTGCTGACGCAAAGGCCTCGCCCGTCACGAAGCCATAGTCTTCACCGAGCGGCGGAAACACGACGGCTCTGCAGCGCGCCAGGTGGTCGAGGAGCGCCGCGTCGGAAAGCTGCCCTTCGAGGCGGACACGAGCAGCGAGGCCAAGCTCGCGCGCCAGGCCCTCCAACCGGGCCCGGTCCTCACCCTCGCCGGCAACGACGCACTTCACGTGCCGCGCCGCCGGCTCCGCGAGGGCGCGGAGGACGAGGTCCGCGCGCTTGAGCGGCGTCAACCGCGACGCGTAGAACAGGTAGTCGCCATAGCCATCGCAGCGGTAGGGGCGCTGCGGCGGCGGCGGGTGCACGGTTTTCGCCCGCACGCCGTTCCAGCGTGCCAGGCGGTCACGGACGGTGTCCGAGATGGCGAACATGCCGGTCACGCGCCGGAAACAGTACGTGTCAGCGGTCTGAATGGCCCACCGCCGTACGCGCTCCTTCAGCCTGCCGCGGCGCGACAGCCGCGCTGAGAATGAATCCCAGAGATCGTAGTACTCGCGCATGGTGTGGACGAGCCAGCACACATGTCGCGGATGGCGCACGGCATAGCTCGGGAACCGGAGTGAGATGACCTGGTCGACGCGTTCGCCCGATCCGGTCACACCGACATCCGTGAAGCGCGTGGCCAGATAGGCGCGGGCCTGGCGGCCGAACCGGTTCGCCGGCGTCGTTACGATGCCCGCGCGGTGGCCGGCGTCGCGAAGCGCCCGCTCGAGCGCCCGCGCGAGCACGAGGTGTCCGCCCTCGGTGAGCGGCGGCGCCGACGTGACAACAGTGATGACAGCCATTGGCGGCCGGACCCGGCATGGTACACTACGCGGCCGACCCCAGGCTGACCGTGCGCATGTCCCGCTCCGCGCTGCTCTGGTCGTTGAAGATCGTCGTCAGCGTCGGCTTGCTCTACGTGCTGCTGTCGCGCGTCGATCTGGCGCGCCTGGCGGCGCAGGCGCGTTCGGCGTCGCCCGCGTGGCTCGGCGCCGCGCTCGGACTCTACCTGCTCGCCATCATGATCAGCGCCTGGCGCTGGAACCTTCTGCTGCGCGCGCAGCGGGTCGAGGTGCCGTTCGGCGCGCTCGCGAACTCCTTCCTCATCGCGACGTTCTTCAACAACTTCCTGCCCTCGAACATCGGGGGCGACGTGATTCGTATCGGTGACACGGCGAGGCCCGCCCGCTCGAAGACGTTGGCGACCACCGTCGTCCTGGTGGACCGCGGCGTGGGCCTCGTGGGTCTGGTGTTTGTCGCGGCCACGGGCGCCACGCTCGCCGCCGGCATGAGCGACGCCATCGGCCCGCTCGGACCGGGGCTGCTCTGGGCCGCCCTGGCGCTGGCGCTGGGCGTCGCGGTGCCCGTGCTGCTCTTGCCGCACGGTGTCGGCCGCGTGCTGCGCCCGCTGCGCGCCATTCACCAGGAGTGGGTCGAAGTCCGCATCGAGCGGCTCGTCGAAGCGCTCGGCCGCTTTCGCGCTGCGCCGCAAGCGATTCTCGCCTGCTTTGGCGGCGCCATCCTGGTTCAGGCGACCCTGGTCGGGTTTTACGTGGCCGTGGCCCATGCCATAGGCGTGCGCATTGCCGTGTCGCACCTGGCGATTCTCGTCCCCATCTCGTTTGTCTTTCAGATGCTGCCCGTGTCGGTCAACGGCCTCGGCGTGCGCGAATGGGTGTTCGGCGCCTACCTGACGCGTCTCGGCCTGCCGTTGGAGTCGGCGCTCGCGCTGTCCTTTATCGGCGCCGCCCTGATCATGCTCTTCTCGACGTCGGGCGCCGTCGTCTATCTCAGCCGCCGTCAGCGGATGGCGGCAGCACCTGACGGATGACGTAGACCGGCTTGCCCTGCGACTCGTGGTAGGTGCGGGCGAGCATTTCAGCGAGCAGCCCCAGCGTTACGAGCTGGACGCCTGTGAACACCAGCAGAATCCCGAACAACACGAGCGGCCGGTTGGCCAGCTCGGCGTGCTGAAAGATCTTCAGGTAGCCGAGGTAGCCCAGAATGGCCGCGCCGGCGGCGCCCATGCCGCCCCCGATCAGTCCGAAGACCTGCAAGGGCCGGGTCGAGTAGCTCGCCAGAAACTTCACGGTCAGGAGGTCGAGCAGCACGCGAATCGTGCGCCCGAGGCCGTACTTCGACCGGCCGCCCGTGCGGACGCGGTGGTTCACGGGCAGCTCGGCAATCCGCACGCCCATCTCGGCCGCCAGAGCCGGCAGGAAGCGATGCATCTCGCCGTACAGCCGAAGCGGCTTGACCACCTCGGCGCGAAACGCCTTGAGCGAGCAGCCGTAGTCGTTGAGCCGGACGCCTGTCGCCCAGGAAATGATCCGGTTGGCCACGAGCGAGGGCAGCCGCCGCGACAGGAAGGCGTCCCGGCGCGCGCGCCGCCAGCCGCACACGACGTCACACCCCTGCTCGATCCTGGCCACGAGCGCCGGAATGTCGGCCGGATCGTTCTGCCCGTCGCCGTCGGCCGTCACGATGACGGCGCCACGCGCCAGGTCGAAGCCTGCGGCAAACGCCGCGGTCTGTCCAAAGGTCCTGCGGAGCTGAACCAGCCGCAGCTGCGGATCCGACCGCTGCAACCGCGCGAGGATCTCGAACGACTCGTCGGTGCTGCCGTCATCCACGAACAGGATTTCGTACGGCCGCCCCAGGCCGGCCAGACTGGCGGAGAGTTCCCTGTGCAGGGGCTCGAGGTTCGGCGCCTCGTTCAGAACCGGGACCACAACGGAGAGAAAGGGGCCAGGCACGGCAGCGTGCCTCATTCTACCGGCGACTTGGCCAGCCGCCGTCGCCACATGATCACGGTCGTGCCGACGACCGCTATGACGAGCGCCGCGCCCATCGACACTTCCGGCAGGTTCTCCGTGATGAACCGCCGGGCGTCTTCGCCGTACCGGTACGCGAGCCAAGCCTCGCCCACGTACCGGAAACTCCGACCGAGGACGACCGCCGTCACGAAGGCCGCCCGCCGAACGCGCGCCACGCCCGCGAGCAGCACGAAGATCTTGAAAGGCATCGGTGGCGGCAGGATCGATGGAATCACGACGACGAGCAGGCCGTACCGCTGGAACCAGCCAAGGGCCCGATCGAGATGCCGCTCGTGGAACCGGCGTCTGAGGAAGGCGTCCCCGCCCTTCCGGCCGATGGCGTAGAGCGCGTAGCAGCCCGCCACTGATCCGACCATGCTCGAGACCCCATAGAACAGCCAGCGGGCAGGGTCACGGATGACGAACACGACGATCAGGAGGTCGGAGACCTCGGGCAGCGACAGGAACGACGAATCGAGGAAGGCGACGAGCGCGAGGCCCGCTCCGCCGTACTCTTCAGCCAGGTGCCGGGCAAAGTCGGCGAGAGCGTCGAGCAACGGTCGGAGGATTATAGCCGACGGCGCGCGACGCTCGTTCCTAGAACCGGATCAGCACGGCCATGTTCAGCGTGAAGCCGCCGAGATCCAGCTTGTCGCCGAGGAAGCCTGCCGCCCCGCCGCCCGTCTTGCCCTCCACCATCTGATAGCGGCCCTCCATCGTGAAGGCATAGATGTCGCCATTGACGGGAAGGCGAATGCCGCCGACGAGCACGGGCCCGACGGCCGTTCCCGTGGCGAGGTAGCGCTGCGTCGGACAGCCAGGCGATCCGGCGCAGAAGATGCTGAGGTCCGAGGGGTCGACGAACTCGCCGGACTCGGTGTACCGGAAGTTCACGGCGACAAGGCCGGCGCCGACGTAGGGCTGAGCGGACCCCGCGCGGCCGAACGGCAGGAACCGCACGAGGCCGGTGATGGGAATCTGCCGGAGCTTGAGATCCTGTTCGATGTCGGCGTTCCCGCGCGCGCTGTTGACGAGGTCGCGATACCGGCTCGGGACCGTCCGCCGGTAGTACGCCAGGCCGCCGCTCGCCTCGATACGGTCCCCGAAGGCGACGTTCCATTCGCCAAACAGGTTCCACATGCGGAAGTCGGCAATGTCGAATTCGAGCGACCCGCTCACGCCCGGCAACACGTCGGGCTGGCTCAGGTTGGCGACCAGGACGTCGCCCGTGGCCCGGCCGTCGTACCCCTTCGGCGAGAACCAGCCGGCGCCAAACTGGAAGGACTGCACGACCTGCGCCGACGCCGGCGATGGCAGACCGACGAGGACGAGGAGCCCTGCACTTGCCCATCGAGCCGCGCGCGACATAGTCATCACTCCGATCCGGACGCGCCCGCTGGCCCGCACCGCGCCGGTGCCGCCACGTCGCCCCCACATCTATCGAGCAGAAACGGTGCCAACTTCAGCCGCCCGAAACGACGGCCGTTCCCCGCGGATCGAGGCCTCGAACTGTCCCCGCCTGGGGCCAGGGGCGACGCGCGCGCGCGGGGTCACGCCGGCACGCCTCGAATCACGTCGAGCATGGCGCCGTGGATCCGGCCGTTCGTGGCCACGATGTGCCGGGCAAAGAGGTCGAGTGCCCCGCCGTCGTACCCGGTCACCTGTCCGCCCGCCTCCTCGACGAGGAGCGCGCCCGCGGCGACGTCCCAGGCGTGCAGCTCTTCCTCCCAGAAGCCATCGAAGCGCCCGGCGGCCACGTAGCAGAGGTCCAGCGCGGCGGAGCCGAGACGCCGGACGGCCCGTGAGCGCCCGAGAAAAGCCTCAAAGACCTGCACCTGCCGGTGCCGCCCGTCCCGAACGGCGTACGGGAAGCCGGTACAGACGAGCGAGTCGACGAGGACCGCCCGATCCGAGACGCGGAGGGTCCGCCCGTTGAGCCGCGCCCCGAGGCCCCGCTCGGCCACGAACAGCTCCTCGCCCACGGGGTCGTACACCACGGCTAGTTCGAGCCGGCCGTCGACTTCCAGAGCAATGGAGACCGTGAAGAGCGCGAGCCCGTGCGCGAAGTTGGTCGTGCCGTCGAGCGGGTCGATGATCCATCGCCACCGGCCTTCGGCCGGCGTTGCGCCGCCGGCCTCTTCGCCGAGGACCGCGTGGGAGGGGAATGTTCGGCCGATGCGGGATCGGAACGCCCGCTCCGCTTCGAGGTCCGCGGGCGTGACGAGATCGATCGGGCCTTTCTTCCGGACCGGAACATCCCGGCGGAAGTGCCGCCGGTGAATCCGGCCGACGTCGAGCGCGGCGTCGATGGCGGTGGCGAGGTACCGGGGATCGGGGACCAAGTCAGGCGAGCTTCTTCACCATGCGCACCGCCATGCCCCCTTCCGGCCTGCGCGCGATCGACACGTCGTCCATGAAGCTCCGCATGAAGAAGATGCCGCGACCGCTCGATTTCAGCACGTTCTCGGGATCGAGCGGGTTGGCAATCGTCCCGGGGTCGAAGCCGCCACCTTCGTCGAGCACCTCGACGAGGAACTCCGTGGGCTGGGCGCGCGGGCTGAGCTGAAACTCCACGGTCACGTGCTTGGCGCGATCCTCGCAATTGCCGTGTTTGATCGCGTTGATGACGGATTCGCGCACGGCCACGCTCACCCAGTGCGTGGCCTCCTCGTCAAGTCCGGCGAGCCCCGACACGCGATCGCTCAGGATCTGCACCAGATCGAGCAGCTCGAACGCACTCGGCAGCTCGATCCGGATTACGTGGCTGTCGGGGGGCATGGGCGCGGAGTAAGTAACATATATGCCGGAGCGGGTTCAAGGACGCGCCGGCCCTCCGGGGCGCGGTGTGGAGTGGAGCGTGGCGCGCGAGATCCTGACCGTCAACCCCGTCCGGACCGTGGCCGGCGCCCTGAGGGTGCCCGGCGACAAGTCCATCTCGCATCGGCTCGTGATGATCGGCGCGATCGCGCGGGGCCGCACGGCCATGACCTCACTTGCGCCGGGCGCCGATGTCGAAGCCACGTGTGCCTGCCTTCGCGCGCTCGGCGTGCCGGTCGATCGCACCGGGACAGACGTGACGATCGACGGCCGCGGCTGGACTGGGCTCTCCCAGCCGGCGGCCCCGCTTGATGCGGCGAATTCCGGTACGTCGATGCGACTCCTGGCGGGGCTCGTCGCCGGTCGCCCGTTTCGGACGGTGATCATCGGCGACGCCTCACTCTCCCGCCGACCCATGCGCCGCGTGCTCGACCCGCTCGGCGCGATGGGCGCGGGCGTGCAGGCCGTTGACGGTCACGCGCCCATCTCGATCGACGGCGGCGCACTCCGGGCCGTCGACTGGCACACGCCAGTCGCCAGCGCGCAGGTGAAGAGCGCCATCATGCTGGCCGCCCTGGCCGCCACGGGCACGACGTCGGTCACGGAGCCGCTGCAGACACGAGATCATACGGAGCGCGCCTTTCCCACGTTCGGCCTGGTCTGCCGCGGCGCCGACGGGACCGTCGTGGTTCCTGGTGGTCAGGAGGCTGCGGCGCCGGCTCTCCCGCTCCGGGTGCCCGGAGACCCATCGTCGGCAGCCGTCTGGGCCGCCGCGGCGGCCGCGCTCGCCGGCGGTCAGGTTCAGCTCGATGACGTGTGCCTGAACCCGCGCCGCCTCGGCTTCCTGCGCGTGCTGGAACGAATGGGCGCTCGGGTCGAGATTGAGCAGACAACGGTGTCGGGCGGCGAACCTGTCGGCCGTCTCCGCGTCGCGCACGGCGGCCACGGCCACGCGGTGGTGACGCCTGACATCGTGCCCGACCTTGTGGACGAACTGCCGGTGCTCGCCGCCCGCGCGGCGCTTGGCGGATCGCTCGAGGTTTCCGGCGCTGCCGAGCTGCGCGTCAAGGAAAGCGACCGGATCGCGGCGCTCGTCGCCGGGCTGCGCGCGCTCGGCGTTCGCGCCGACGAGCGACCCGACGGGTTCACCGTCGAAGGCACGGGGCGCCCGTCCGGGGGCGCCGCCGGCGCAGCCGGCGATCATCGGCTCGTCATGGCGTTCGCCGTCGTCGGATTGGGCGCCGCCCGCCCGGTCGTCATTGAGGACGCCGATGCCATCGGGGTGTCCTACCCGGACTTTGCGCGCGATCTCGCGATCCTCTCCGCATGACGACGGACAAGATCTACCTGGTGGGCTTCATGGCGAGCGGCAAGAGCACCGTCGGCCGTGCGCTTGCGGCACGGCTCGGCTGGCGCGCGGAAGACATCGACGAGCTGATCGAACGACGAGAGCGGCGGACCGTGGCAGAGATCTTCGCCTCGCTGGGCGAACCGTACTTTCGTGCCGTGGAACGCGAGATTCTGGCGCTCTTGCAGCCCCTTCGCCATGCCGTCGTCGCGACCGGCGGCGGCACGTTCGCCGACGCGGACAACCGGGCGACGATCAACCGCGACGGCGTCTCCGTGTGGATTGACGTGCCCCTCGTGGACGTCATCTCGCGGATTCCACTCGACGGCCGGCGCCCCCTGGCCGCAACCCGCGCGGACCTCGAGCGCCTCTACGCGTCACGCGTCGACACGTACCGGCTCGCGCACGTGCGCGTACCCGGATCGCGCGTGCCGGCCCATGTCACGGTCGACCGCATTCTGGAAGCGATCCAGGAGCTCCCGCCGTTCCTCGATCGCACGTCGTCCACCTCCTGACCGCCGTGCGCTACCTCGTGCTCGCCGATATTCACGCGAACCTCGAGGCGCTCGAGGCCGTGCTGGCGGACGCCGCCCCCGCGGGATACGACCAGGTGCTCGTCCTCGGCGATCTCGTGGGGTACGGGGGAGACCCCGGCGCCGCGATCGAGCGGACGCTCGGGCTTCAGCCCGCCGCGATCGTCCGCGGCAATCACGACAAGGTCTGCGCCGGGCTGGAGCCGGCGATGCTGTTCAACGATGTGGCGCGGCAGTCAGCCGAGTGGACGGCCGACGTGCTGTCCCCGGCGCACCGTGCGGCGCTCGCCGCCCTGCCGGCTGGCCCGCGGCTCGTCACTGACCAGCTCGAGATCTGTCACGGCGCGCCGTTCGATGAGGACTACTACGTCTTCGACCTCGACGACGCGGCGCGCGCCCTCGACGCGGCGGCCGCGCGCATCTGTCTCTTCGGCCATACGCACGTGCCGGCGGTCTTCGCGACGCCGGACGATCCCGTGCGCCACGGCGGTGCGGGCGGCGCCGATCTCACGCTGCCATCCAGCGGGCCGGTGCTTGTCAACGTGGGGTCGGTGGGTCAGCCGCGCGACGGCGACGCGCGCGCGGCCTACGGGCTGCTCGATCTCGACGCCGGCACGCTGCGCCTGTGCCGGGCCGTCTACGACGTCGCCCGGGCCCAAGCGCGGATTCGCGCCGCCGGGCTCCCCGACTGGCTCGCCGCTCGGCTCGCGCGAGGCCAATAGGCCCTATGGGGTCACCGCCGGGTCGGCGCGAATCGTCAGCGTGGTGGCGAGCGTGCGTCCGCCGACGGTCAGCTTGACCCGATACGTACCGGGCTCGGCCGCGCCCGGCGCCGGGCCGCCCAGGGGCGCCGGCGCATCCGCCAGGTCAGGCGGCGTGGCCGCGCCGCGGCCGCCCCGCGCGCCGCCACCGCCACCGGCCTGCCCGCCCGCGCCGCGCCCGCCGCGGCCGCCTGGCGCGGCGCCAGGGACGGCAAAGCGCATGTTCCAGTAGTACCGCGTGATACCCGATGCGCCCGGCAGGCTCGTCGAGAACTTGCGCGCGCCGTCCAGGCTCTCGATGTCGAGCGCCACGGGCCCCTCCGGCGCCGCTCTCAAGTAGAACGTCACCGTCGCCGAGTTCGCCAGCTCGGTCGGTGAGTTGGCCGGCGGGCGATGCGCAATCGTCAGCGGGTTCCGGCCCTGAAACAACATGTGCCCGCGCGTCGCGCCCCGGCTGACGCCGCGCCAGACCGTGGCTACTTTGTTCGTGAACAGGTACGCGTCACCGGCGAGCACCCGATCCGACAGCTGCTGCAGGGCTGTGATGTCGTCGAGAATCCAGATGCCTCGGCCGTGCGTGCCGGCGATGAGGTCGCCCTCGCGAGGGTGAATGACCAGGTCGTGAACCGCCACCGTCGGCATGTCCTGCATCATCCGATGCCAGCTCCGGCCGCCGTCGACCGACGCGTGCACGCCGGTCTCCGTTCCGACAAAGAGCAGGTGCGGGTTCTTCAGATCTTCCTTCACCACGTACACGGGATCGCGCGCCGGCAGGTTCGCCGTGATGTCCGTCCACGTCCGGCCGTAGTCCGACGTCCGAAACACGAACGGCCGGAAGTCGTCGTGCCGATGCCGGTCGAACGCCACGTACGCCACCGCCGGGTCGAAATGCGACGGCTCCACGCGGCTCACCCAGGTGCGGGCCGGCACAGTCGTCGCGGGCAGGTTAGCACGCACGTGGGTCCACGTGGCGCCCCCGTCACGGGTCAGCTGCACGTTGCCGTCGTCGGTCCCGGCCCAGATGAGTCCGGGCACGAGGGGCGACTCGACGACGGTGATGAGCGTGGCATGCGCTTCGGCGCCGCCCCGCTCGCCCAGGAACGGCGCGGCCGGCGGGCCAACGAGCTCGGCGTCCTTCGTTGACAGATCCGGACTGATGATCGACCACGTCTCGCCCCGGTCCGTGCTCCGAAACAGGTAGTTGCTCCCGAACAGGAGCGTCTTCGAATCGTGCGGGGACAGCACGAACGGCGCGCTCCAGTTGTAGCGGAACGTCGGCTGCGTGCCCTCTCGCGCGACGACTTCGTCGTAGTTCAGGATCGACGACGGGACGGGCCGGATGCTCCGGCCCCCCTGGCGGAAGACGGCGTCCAGGCGGCGCAAGCCCCCGTTCTGTGACTCCGTGTACACGATGCGCCAGTCGTCGGGGTCGGCGGTCGTATGAAAGCCGTCGCCCGAATGGAACTTGAACCAGTGGTCGTTCAGGATGCCGTTGAAATCGCGGCTGTTGCTCGGGCCGCCCCAGTTTCCGCTGTCCTGCAGGCCGCCGTACACGTAGTACGGATCGCGGTTGTCGGTCGTGATCGCATAGAACTGCGCGATGTCCATGTTGTCGAACATCTGAAAGTGGATCCCGCCGTCGTAGGTCGCATAGGCGCCCTTGTCGTTGCCGACGTAGAACCGATCGCTGTTGCCCGGATCGATCCACAGGGCGTGGAAGTCGCCCTCGATGCCCTGCAGGTTGCGTGCGAATGTCTTGCCGCCGTCGTTCGACACCTGCGCCGCGCCGGCCAGCATGTACAGTCGCGCGGCGCTGGCCGGATCGAGATAGATGTGACTGAAGTAGAACGGCCGCCCGTTCGACGGGTTCAGGAAGCGCCAGGAGGCGCCGCCGTCCTCCGACCGGTAGATGCCGTTGCCCGGCACGCCGGAATCGCTTGACGTCGCCGCTTCCACCGAAGCGACCAGGATCCGCGGATCCCGCCGGAAAACCGCCAGCCCGATCTTGCCCGTGCGTCCGGTCGGCAGGCCCTTGGTGAGCTTCGTCCATGTCTCGCCGCCGTTGGTCGTCTTGTAGATTCCGCCGTTCGGTCCGCCACTCTCGAAGATGTGCGGCCGCCGGATCCGCTCCCACATGCCGGCATACAGCACGTTGGGGTTCGAGGGGTCCATCACGAGATCGCCGGCGCCGGTCTTGCCGTCGTTCGGCAGGCCTCCAGCAAGCAGCCGCCAGGTCTTGCCGCCGTCGATCGTCTTGTACACGCCGCGCTCGGGGTTGTAGCCCCAGAGGTGACCCTGCGCCGCCACGTACACGATGTCCGGGTTCGTCGGATGCGTGACCACGCGGCCGATGTGGTGCGACTCGGCGAGCCCGACGTTGACGAACGATTGGCCGCCGTCCGTCGACTTGTAGATGCCGTCGCCGCGCGCGACGCTGTTGCGCACGCAGCCCTCGCCGGACCCGACCCACACGAGGTTCGGATCCTTCTGAAACAAGCCGATGTCGCCGATGCTCGCCGTCGTGTACCGCGTGAAGATCGGCGTCCACGTCGTCCCGGCGTTTACCGACTTCCAGACGCCGCCGGACGCCGTCGCGACGTACACGACCGCGGGATTCGACTCGAACGCCTCGATGTCGGTCACGCGGCCGGACATGTTGGCGGGACCGATATTGCGCCACCGGAGGTCTTTGAACAGCGCCGCCGGCGACGGTCCGGCACCCTGGCCGGTCGGCCGCGCGGCGTGACCGGCCGGGGCGACACCGGCCGCCATGACGAACGCGACGCACCACCCGAGATTGACACGCGTCATTTCTTCCCCCGTTCCTCACGCCGTCTGAGCTCGGCCGCATAGGCGTCCCGGGCCGCGCGGGACCCGAGCACCCAGCCGATGACGATGCCCACGAGCAGTACCGCCGGAATGAAGATGAAGTGGCTCGACGGCATGTCGAAGAGGTTCACGACCGTCTCCGACTTTCGAGCCGGTCCGACACCTGCCGCATCTCGCGCTCGACGCGACCGAGCTTTCGCCAGAGGGCGAAGACGTACGCGACGAGGGCGACCCACACGAACGCGTAGGCCACGAAGACCAGCGGCGCGGCCGGCAGTGTTTCGACCGGAACCTGACTCGCGGGCACGAACTCGGTTTGGGCCGTCTGGGCCGCCAGCGCTCGCCCGCACGCCAACAGGGCGGCGATCAGGACGCCAGCCTGTCTCCAGCTTCTTCCGCCACGAACCCGGGCGCTCCTCGAGCGCGAATGCAGGACACGCATCGTGTCAGTCCTCCTCCGCCAGGTAGGCGCGGTCGAGGGCGGCGCGCAGGGACTCGAGCCGCGTCCGCGCCAGGAGCAGGGCGCCAAAGAGCACGACGAACGCGATCACGCACCAGCGGAACGGCCACGCCATCTCCGGCGGCAGGCTGCGAATCACGTTCGTCGTCGGGTGCACGGTCCGCCAGAGCTCCACCGAGAGGTACACGAAGGGCACGAGCACCATGCCGAAAACGCCAACGGCCGCGGCGAGCACCTCCGAACCCGGTCCGCCGAACCGCCGGAGGATCAGGTACGCGACGAAGACCATCCACATGACGAGAGTGATGGTCAGGCGCGCGTCCCACTGCCACCACACGCCCCAGGCCTTCCGCGCCCACAGGGGACCGGTCACGAGCACGATCGCGCCGAAGAGCACGGCCAGTTCGGCGCCGGCGAGGGCGACGTGGTCCGCCGTCACGCGCCGGCGCCACAGAAACACGGCGCTGGCGACGCCGCAGACGAACGCCCCGGCAAAGGTCACCATGGCCGCGGGGACGTGAAAGTAGAAGATCTTCTGGACGAGGCCCATCGTCGATTCCTGGGGCGCGGCATCGATGAGGAACGGCGCGCCGGCAAACATGACCGCCGCAATCCCGAGCAGCACGGACACCAGAGCGTTCACCGGACCGGCCTCAGCGCCTTATTGCCGCACGGCCCCACCGGGCTTCATTCACTCATGACGGGCGCGAACGTCCAGAGGGCGAGCGTCACGAAGACCGCGTCAAAGAGTATCAATAAAGCGAGCCACGTTGCCGCGCCGGCAACGTCGGGCTCGGCCGCGAAGATGGCGGCCGTGCCGCGGACACCCGCGATGATGACGGGTACGGCCACTGGATAGAGCACCACCGGCAGCAGCACATCGCGCGACCGGGCTCGGACGAGCATGGCCGCGAAGAGCGTCCCCACGGCCGCAAAGCCGACCGTGCCCGACGCGAGGAGCGCCAGCAGCAGGACCGGCGCTCGGCTCACGGGCGCGCCAAACAGCAGGCCGACCACGGGGACCAGAATCGCCTCGACGCCCGCCATCAGCACGAGGAGCGCCAGCAGCTTCCCCAGGTACACGGCCGAGCGCTCGACCGGTGCCAGGAGGAGCGCGCGCAGCGTCTCGGCCTGACGCTCGCGTTCGAACGCCCGGCCAAGCGCCAGCGTTCCGGAAAAGGCCACCGCCACCCAGAGGATGCCGGCCGGCGCATCGTCGGGCGCCCGCCCCTCGCGCACCAACGCAAAGGCGAACACCAGCACGCAGGCGACGGCCAAGAACACCGTGGTGTACGCGAGCTCCCGGCTGCGCGACTCGACGACCAGGTCCTTCTGCGCCACCAGCCACGCGGCACGGAGCACGGCCATCATGCCCAGGCCTCGCGCAGGACAGCCTGATAGCGCACGCGGAGGGACCCGGCACCCGGCGGCAACTCCCGCGTGCGTCCATTCCGGACCGCAACGACCCGATCGACGAGGCCGTCCGCGCTCTCGAAATCATGGGTCGCCATCACGACGATGCTCCCGGATCGCCGGAGCCCGTCGAGCCTCGCCGCGAGCAGGCCTACCGAGTCGTCGTCGAGCCCGGTGAATGGCTCGTCGAGGAGGACGAGGCGCGGCTCGTGCAGCAAGGCGCGCTCGAGGGCGAGCCGCTGCCGGAGGCCACGCGAAAACTCGCCCGCGCGGTCGTCGGCGCGGTCTTCAAGGCGGGCCTCGGCCAGCGCGCGGGCCACGCGGTCCCGCAGGCGGCCGTCGCCGCCGAGGCCGTACAGCCGGCCGAAGAACTCGAGGTTCTCGCGCGCCGTGAGGTCCGCGTAGAGGAACAGGTCGTGGCCCAGCAGGCCGATGTGGCGCCGCAGATCGTCGCCCCACGCGACCGCCGCCCGGCCGTCGTACCTGACCTGGCCCGAGCTTGGTCTAAGCAGCGTGGACAGGACGGCCAGGAGCGTGGACTTGCCGGCGCCGTTTGGACCGACGAGCGCGGTGACCTCGCCCGCGCGGAACCCGAGCGAGACGCGCGCGAGGGCGCGGCGCCGCCCGAAGTGGCGTGACACGTCGTCGGTCTCGACGAGATCCACGCGTGGCCTCAGGGTCGCCGCCGGGAGGGCGTCGCCGCCGCCCAGATGCCCACCGCCATGATCGCCGCGGCCAGCGCGAGCGCGGTGTAGCGCGGCCAGCGTGGATGGTGCGGCAGCCCGGTGATGTCCACGGCCAGACTCTGGCCGGCGGCAATCCCGGCGCCGAGGCCAAGAATGAACGTCTGGTCGTCTTCGGTCCGCGTGCGCGTGCTGGCAAACTGCGGCGACGACGCATCCATGTTGCCCACCCGCGCGACGATGACCGTTGTCTCCTGGAGCGCGGCCGGCCAGCGCTGTTCGAGGCGCACGTTGGCCCCGCCGTGAGGCAGCTCGTAGGCAATGCGGACCGGTGTCGTGCCCGGGGCAAACGGACCCGTGACGGTGATTCGCGCGCCGTTGGCCGTGGCCTGCGGCGAAGACCCCTGCATCACCGCCGTGCCGCGCGCGGTGCGCGGAAGGTCGAAGATGAGCGGCCCGCCGATGTCGACCGGCGAGCGTGCGCTGTTCACCACGTCGAGCAGGTAGAACACCTGCAGCTTGTCGGTGGCGAAGTCGACCACGACGCGCGAGTCGCCGCCGAGGACGACCATCCCCCTGACGGGCGGCGCGGCGGCCAGCGCGCGGTCCTCATCGGCGCGCGCCGCGGCGGCTGGATCGGTCGCCACGAGGATAATGCGAAGCCCCGTCGGGCCGACGACGGCCTCCTGGGATACGAGGCGCTCCTGGCCGACGACGGCAACGGCCGTGACGCGGGCGCCCCGCGGCAACCCCGAAACGGTGGCGCGCCCCGACGCATCGGTGGTTTCAACACGCCGAACAGTGTCGATCGTGAACTCCACGCGCTGGCCCGCCATGTTCTGGTCGAACGAGCCGCGCACGACCCGCACGGTCACCGTGCCGGCCGGCAGGTCGCTCACCGCCAGCACCGAGCCCGACATGGCTTTCGGGTCTGGCGTCTGCACCCGGGCCGCGACCCCGATGACGATCGCGCAGGCGGCAAGCGCCGTGGCAACCGCCGCTCGCGCGGGGTGGTCGTTCACGCGATCGACTCCGGGCCGAGCTTGCCCCCGCACTGCTTGCAGAACCTGGCATCGACATCGTTCGCCGTTCCACACCGCGCGCAGACCGGACGCTCCACCTCCGCCACGCCAGCCGGTTCGACGGGCGGGGGCGCCGGCGCGGCCTCGAGGGCCCGCATCAGCTCAAGCGCGCGGGCCCGCAGATGCCCGCCGATCTCGGCGAAGTCCGCCTCGCTCACCTTCCCCATCCCGCGATCGAACTCCAGCTCCTTGATCGACCGGAGCACCAGTGCCTTCTCGCGCAAGAGGTCGTCACGCTCCCGGGCGGTCACCGCGGCGCCGCCCTCCGCGGGGGCGGGGCCGAAGAACCCCGCGAGCGCGTGATAGAGCGCCAGCCCAACGAAACCCGCGGCGATCACCGCAGCCGAGACCAGGAGAAGGGCGGCCGGCTGCGTGTCCTCGCTCCGCCAGACCGCCACCGTCGCGCCCAGCATGGACAGGAGGACGAAGAAGTGCCAGGGCTGGAAACCGGCGTCCGGTCGGGACCGGGGCCGGTCAGTCGAGGTCTCGGAGTTCGTCATCAAGTCGCTGTGCGAGGGCCGGATCCGGATCGCCCGCGCCGCGGGGCGCGCCCGGCGCCGCCCGCCGCGCCCGCCTGGACCAGCCCACGGCGATCGCGCCGACGAGGACAATTCCCGCCGCCCCCACGGCGTACGGCAACAGCCAGGCCAGGCGGTTGAAACCGCGGTCGATGGGTGAGGCCAGCACTTCCTGCGAGCCGTACTTGGCGACGTAGTACTCGATGATCTCGTCGTAGCTCTTGCCTTCCGCCGTGAGGCGCGCAATCTCTTCCCGCATCTCGCCCGCCTTGGCGCAGATGCACTCGCCGACGCGCTTGCGCCCGCAGGTGCCGCACATGCAGACGATCTCGTCCTGCAGCCGTCGTTCGAGGGGCGACCGCGGGATCACGTTGACCGTTTCGGACGTCACCACGTGCTGGGCCCGGAGACCGGCCGCCCCCGCCGTCACGAGGAACAGGAGCACGAGCGACGTCGTCACGGCGCCTTCCGGCACTCGCGAGGTCGCAAACGCCAGGGCTCGTTCGGGCAGGAGGGCGATCAGCGAGCCGACGAACATCACGCCGACGCCCAGCCAGATCCAGTTCACCAGCGGGTTGATCTTGACCTCGAGCGTCGCGACCTGCGTCGCCGGTTCGTACTGCGCCAGGTTGATATACAGATCGCCCGCGATGCCGCGACGCAACGCGATCTCGGTGGTGGGGTCCTCTTCGCGATTGCGCCAGAACCAGCGCGCCGGGTACATCCGGCCGACCGATCGGCCGTTGCGCAGCACCTCGACCTCCGCCGTCACCATCTGCTTACGCCCGTCGTCGGTCACGCTGAGCGCCAGGTGCCGTACGACGAAGGGCGCCAGCTCGATCTGCTGTCCAGGCTCGAGGCGGGCCATCTCCTCCCGGCCGAAGCCCCCGCCCGCAAAGCCCAGGAAGATGAGCGCGATGCCGAGGTGCACGATGTAGCCTGCGTATCGCCGGCGGGATCGCGCGAAGAGGCCGACGAGCGCCGTGAAGAGATCCGTCCCGGTCGTCTGCCGGCGCACGGCGGCGCCCCGCCAGAACTCCTGGGCGATGGTCGTCGCGACCATCCCGCACAGGCCGAAGCAGAGGCCTGACGGCCAGAACGGAATCCCGAGGGCCGTCGGACCGCCGGCCGCCGCAATGCCCGCCACCGACGGCCACAGCAGCTGCCGCCACAGGTTCGCCACCGTGGACTTGCGCCAGGCGAGGAGCGGGCCGATGCCGGTGAGGAACAGGAGGATCAGTCCGACCGGCGTCATCCATCGATTGAAGAACGGCGGGCCCACGGTCAGGCGCTCGCCCCGAAGCGCCTCGCTCAAGGTCGGGAACATCGTCGCAAACAGGACGAAGAAGGCGGCAAAGAGGAACACCCAGTTGTTGGCCAGGAATGCCGCCTCGCGCGACGCCCAGGAGTCCAGCTCGTTGCGTGCGCGCAGGAGCGGCATGCGGTAGACGACGAGCCCGAAGCTCCCGGTGAGCAGCACGACCATGAACACGGTGAACATCAAGGCCAGTTCCGGGTCCTCGCCGAACGCGTGCACCGACTGCACGACCCCGGAGCGCGTCATGAAGGTGCCGAAGATCGTGAGGAAGAACGTCACGATGACGAGCGTGACGTTCCAGACCTTCATCATGCCGCGCCGCTCCTGCACCATGACCGAGTGCAGAAAGGCCGTGCCGGTAAACCACGGCAGCAGGCCCGCGTTCTCCACGGGATCCCACCCCCAGTAGCCTCCCCACCCCAGCTCTTCGTATGCCCAGAGCGCGCCGAGGGCCAGGCCGACGGTCAGGCAGAGCCAGGCCGTCATCGTCCAGCGCCGTACGGCGCGGAGCCACGCGTCGTCGAGGCGACCCGTGACGAGCGCGGCGACGCCGAACGCAAACGGGATGGTCATGCCGACGAAGCCGAGGTACAGCATCGGCGGATGGATCGCCATGTAGAAGTTCTGCAGCAGCGGGTTCAGGCCCGCGCCCGCCGCCGGCGTGTCGGTGAGAAACGTCTCGAACGGGTTGTTGTGAATCACCATCAGGAAGAGAAAGAACATCTCCACCGAGGCCAGGACGGCGACCACCCACGGGATCAACGTTCGATGGCGCTGACGGTTCACGACCACCGCGACGCTGCCGAAGGCGGCCAGGAGCGTCACCCAGAACATCAGCGACCCGTCGAGGCCGCCCCAATAGGACGCCAGCTTGTAGAAGAGCGGCTGTTCGGCGTTCGAGTAGCGCTGGACGTACCGGATGCTGTAGTCACCCGTGACGAACGCGTGTACCAGAATGGCCGACGCCACGAACATCAGGGCGGTCACGACATGGAACAGGCCGATGCCGCCCTGGACGAGGCGATTCGCCTGCCGCCTGGCGCCGGCAATCGACGCGGCGCAGGCGCCGCTCGCGACCACGAAGGCGCTGAGCGTGAGGAACGTGCCGAGTGAAGACATCGCGCGCCGCTTACTTACCGGCGTTCCGGGCCGCGCTCGCTTCGTACTTCGACGGACACTTCGCCATGACGCCGCCCGGCGCGACGTGGAACCCCTCCGCCGCAAGACGACCGGTCAGCACGACCTCGCTGCCGTCCTTGAAGGTGTCGGGGACGACGCCGGTGTAGCTGGCCTGCACGACGTGCGCGCCTGTGCGCACGGCGAAGCGGTGCTCGAGCGTGCCCGGCTTGATGAGGTGGGAGCCCTCGACGACGAACCCGTGGAGCTGCAGGTTCTTGCCGTACCACGCGTCCGGCTGCTGCATGACCTCGTCCACGTGCTTGTAGTACTGCGCGCCTTCCGACAGCGAAATCGCCATCAGCACGGTCAGCGCGCCGCCGACGACGATCGTAGAAATCAGCGCCCGTGCGGTTTTTTTCGACATGCCCTGCACTCCGCAGCCATTGAGGATACCAAGTAATCGCGTCTCCGGGCCATTCGCCCTCAGGCCAGCTCGTTGAGCATCTGCAAGACCCGCTCCAGGGGCAGGCCGACCACGTTGGTGAACGACCCCTGAATGCCGGCCACGAAGGGCGCCGCCGCCCCCTGGATGGCGTAGGCGCCCGCCTTGTCGAAGGGCTCGCCGGTCGCGATGTACGCGTCGATCTGTCGATCCGTGAGTGCCGCCATGGAGACGACGGTGCGCTCCACGACCGAGCGGACGGCGCCCCGACCGGCCAAGGCTACCGCGGTGAGGACCTCGTGATCGCGGCCCGCCAGGCGTCGGAGCATGCGCCGGGCGTCGCGGGTATCGACGGGCTTGCCAAACACCTCCCCGTCCACCACCACGGCCGTGTCGGCGCCAATCACGATGGAGTCCGGGTGCCGGGCGGCACCACCGACGGCCTTGAGCCGCGCCAGTCGGTCCACGTAGGCCGACGGCGACTCCGCCGGTAGCGGCGTCTCGTCAACCGCCACCGGATCGACGGTAATCGAGACGCCTGCGGCCGCGAGGAGCTCGCGCCGTCGCGGCGACGCGGATGCGAGCACTACCTGCACCGAGCCCCTTTCTCGTCGTCTGCGCCGGCATCGCCGGCAACCGACCTGCGAGGTCTTATCATGGACGGGTGGAGCCGCTTCATGCCACCGCGGGGCCCGCGCTCCGGACGATTCTGGACGGGCAACCGACCACACCGGCGAAGGTGACGTTCGCGTGGCAGATCGCGGCCGGTGCCGCCCTGGCGCGGGCGACGACCTGTACCTGGTCGACCGACGGCACGCTGACGGTTCGTGCGTCAAATGAATCCTGGCGACGCGAAGTACGTCGGGCGCGTCCCCTGCTCGTCGCGCGCCTCAACTCGCTCCTCGGCGCCGGCGTCGTGGACCGCCTCGACATCCGGTGAAGCCGTCATCTGTTCCCAAACGAGGATCATGCCATGCGTGAATCTGTCATTGTCAGCGCCGTCCGCACGCCCACCGGACGCGTTCTTGGCGGCCTGAAGGATTTCAGCGCGCCGGCCTTGGGCGCGCTCGTCGTGCGCGAGTCGGTCCGGCGCGCCGGCATCGACCCCGCGACGGTCGACGAGTGCATCATGGGCAACGTGGTCAGCGCCGGTCTCGGTCAGGCGCCGGCCCGCCAGGCCGCGATTCACGGCGGACTCGGGCCCGGCGTTGGCGCGCTGACCGTGAATAAGGTCTGCGGATCCGGCCTGAAGGCCGTCATGCTGGCCGCGCAGGGCATCGCCACGGGCGACATCGACGTGGCGGTTGCCGGCGGCATGGAGTCGATGAGCAACTGCCCCTTCCTGCTGAAGGGCGCTCGCGAAGGCCTTCGCATGGGCGACGGCAAGCTCATCGACTCGATGGTCCACGACGGGCTGTGGGACTCCTTCCACGACATGCACATGGGCCTCACGGGCGAGCACGTCTCGGACACCTACAAGGTCACGCGCGAGGACCAGGACCGTTACGCCGCCGACAGCCACCGCAAAGCGGCCGACGCGACCCGCCACGGATGGTTCAAGGACGAACTGCTGCCGGTGTCCGTGCCGCAGAAGAAGGGCGACCCCGTCCTCGTCGACCGCGACGAGTCGATTCGCGAAGACACGTCGGCCGAGTCGTTGGCCCGCCTGAAGCCGGTGTTCAAGAAGGACGGCACGGTCACGGCGGGCAACGCGCCCGGCGTGAACGACGGCGCCGCGGCCGTGGTCGTCATGGCCGCCGACCTGGCCGCCCGGCGCGGCCTGAAACCGATGGCGCGCATTGTCGGATATGCGACGTCCGGTCTCGAGCCGAAGCTCGTCATGATGACGCCCGTCGAGGCCGTGCGCAAACTGCTCAAGAAGACCGGCTGGTCGATCGGCACGGCCGATCTCGTCGAGCTGAACGAGGCGTTCGCCGTGCAGGCCGTCGCCGTCACGCGCGAGTTGGGTCTGGATCCGGCGCGCGTCAACGTGCAGGGCGGCGCGGTCGCCCTCGGCCACCCCATCGGTGCCAGCGGCGCCAGGATTCTCACCACGCTGCTGTACGCCCTCCGGCGGCGCGGCCAGATGCGCGGGATCGCCACCCTCTGCCTGGGCGGGGGGAACGGCGTGGCAATGGCGGTGGAAATGGTGGGCTCGTGAACGGAATCGCTGAGGCAGGGGAGAACTGGTGGGCGAATCAGAGGCGGCGATCCGCGAGATCAAGACCGTCGGCGTCGTGGGCGCCGGCACCATGGGCAGCGGCATTGCGCAGGTCTTCGCGCAGGCCGGATTCGGCGTGCGCCTGCACGACGCCGCGCCGGCGGCGGTCGAGCGGGCGCGGCAGGCGATCGACCGCAGCCTCGCCAAGTTCGTCGAGAAGGGCAGGCTCGCGCCGGCCGATCGCGACGCCGCGCTCGGCCGCCTGACGACCGCCGCGGCGCTTGATGACTTCGCCGACGTGGACTGCGTCGTCGAGGCCGTTGTCGAAAAGCGCGACGTCAAACGCCAGATCCTCGGGCGCCTCGACGCCATCGTCCGGCCCGGCGTGATTCTCGGCACCAACACGTCGTCCCTCTCCATCACGGACCTCGGGTCGGCCACGAGACGGCCGGAGTGCGTGCTCGGTATGCACTTCATGAACCCGGTGCCGCTCATGACGCTGGTCGAGCTCGTACGCGGCCAGTTGACGTCGGACGCCGCCATGGCCACGGCCGTCGCGCTCTGCCGCGCGCTGGGAAAGACACCCGTCGAGGCGGCCGACTATCCCGGCTTCATCGCGAATCGCATCCTCATGCCGATGATTAACGAGGCCGCCTTTGCGGTCATGGAAGGTGTCGGCACGCCGGAGGCGATTGACACGGTCATGAAGCTCGGCATGAACCACCCGATGGGCCCGCTGACGCTGGCCGACTTCATCGGCCTGGACGTGTGCGTCGCCATCCTCGACGTGCTCCACCAGGGCCTGGGCGATCCGAAGTACCGCGCGTGTCCCCTGCTGCGGAGGCTCGTCGCCGCCGGCCATCTCGGCCGGAAGAGCGGGCGGGGATTCTACGCGTATTGAGCTATCGCGGGATTGACGTCTCGGGTTATTGAGGGAGGATTCCCTATGCGCGCTGGCTTGGCTGTCGTCCTGCTCGTCCTCGCCGTTCAGACCTCAGCTGGGCCCGACTGGGCGACGGTCGAGGTCGAGACGCTGAAGCACTTCCAAGCCCTGCTTCGGTTCGACACGGCCGACCCGCCCGGTCGCGAGGAGGAGGCCGTGGCGTACCTCAGGCGTGTGCTTGAAGCGGAGGCGATTCCGGTCGAGAGCTACGCGCTCGAACCGCACCGGCCCAATCTGGTAGCCCGCCTGAGGGGGAGCGGGCGCAAGCGGCCCCTCCTGCTCATGGGCCATACGGACGTGGTGAACGTAGATCCCCAGAAATGGACGTTTCCCCCGTTTTCGGCCACGCGGGACGGCGGCTACGTCTACGCGCGCGGCGCGGTGGATGACAAGGACAACGTCGCCGCCTCGCTCATGGTCATGCTGCTCCTCAAGCGGCTCAACGTGCCGCTCGATCGCGACGTGATCTTCCTGGCCGAATCGGGCGAGGAGGGATCGACCCGCGTCGGCATCCAGTTCATGGTGAACCAGCACTTCGCGGCGATTGACGCCGAGTACTGCCTGGCCGAGGGCGGCAACGTCACGCGCGAAGGCGGCGCCGCGAAGTTTGCGTCCGTCCAGACGCTGGAGAAGCGCCCGTACAACGTCCAGCTCGTCGCTCGAGGTCCCGCGGGCCACGGCTCCGTGCCGCTTCAGACGAACGCCATCGCGCGGCTGGCCGCCGCGGTGACGGCCGTGGCCAAGTGGACGCCGCCGATTCGCCTGAACGAGACTACGAGCGCCTATTTCCGTCGGCTGGCGGAGATCTCAGCGCCCGAGCAGGCCGCACGCTACCGGGCCGTGCTCGACCCGGCCACGGCCGCGGCGGCCGACGCGTACTTCCGCGAACACGAGCCCCGCCACGCGTCGATGCTGCGGACGTCCGTCTCTCCCAACATCATCCAGGCGGGTTATCGGATCAACGTGATCCCGTCCGAAGCCACGGCCAACCTCGACGTCCGCGCGCTCCAGGACGAAGACCTGCCCGCCTTCCTGGACGAGATCCGCAAGGTCATCAACGACCCGGCGGTCGACGTGCGGCTCGGGACGCGCGACAGCCGCCCGCCGGGCGTCGACGCGCGGATCGACTCGGAGGCGTTCAAGACGATCGAGAGCGCCATGCAGAAGCACTACGCCGTCCCGACGCTTCCGACCATGAGCACGGGGGCGACCGACATGGCGTACCTGCGCAGCAAGGGGATTCAGTGCTACGGCGTGGGCCCGGCCCTCGACATCGAAGACGGCCCCAAGGGCTTCGGCGCGCACAGCGATCAGGAGCGCATCCTCGAGGCCGAGCTCCATCGCTTCCTCCGTTTCTACTGGGACGTGGTGGTCCAGCTCGCCCGGCGGCAATAGGCGCTGACCCCCCCTGTCACGGCCCCATTGCAGAATCTGCGAAACGACCTCCGAGGTGGTTTGGCAGATTCTGCGATCGCTCGGGGGAGGGGCGAAAGTGGCTCGCCCTGACAAGTGATTGACCTGCAGCAGGATAGGGGTGTACGGCCGTGGATTTTCGCTTGACACACTCCTGGCACGTCCCTAGAATCACTTCCGGTCCGGCGCGCCCCGTCCCTGCCGGCGGCGGCGCACAGAGGAGTTCCATGGCGACAGCACCTGAACGATTCGAAAAAGTCGAGCGCATCGATCGCGATCGCGAGGACCGGACTGACAAGGAACGTACGAAGGCCGTCGAGATGGCCGTCGGTCAAATCGAAAAGCAGTTCGGCAAGGGGTCCATCATGCGGATGGGCGGCAAGGATGGCGTCCTGCCGATCCCGGCCATTTCGACGGGCTCGATCAGCATCGACTGGGCCCTCGGCGTCGGCGGCCTGCCCCGCGGCCGCGTCGTGGAGATCTTCGGGCCGGAGTCGTCCGGGAAGACGACGCTCGCGCTTCAGGTGATCGCCCAGGCTCAGAAGCCGGGCGGCGTCGCCGCGTTCATCGACGCCGAGCACGCGCTCGACGCCCGGTACGCGCAGAAGCTCGGCGTCGAGCTGGACCACCTGCTCGTGTCGCAGCCCGACAACGGCGAGCAAGCCCTGGAGATTGCGGAAGTCCTCATCCGCTCGAACGGCGTGGACGTCGTCGTCATCGATTCCGTCGCCGCGCTCGTGCCCCGTGCGGAAATCGAGGGCGAAATGGGCGAGGCGCAGATGGGCCTGCAGGCCCGGCTGATGTCGCAGGCGCTCCGCAAGCTCACCGGTGTCGTCTCCAAGTCGAAGACGTGTCTGATTTTCATCAACCAGCTTCGCGAGAAGATCGGCGTCATGTTCGGCAACCCCGAAACCACGACGGGCGGCCGGGCGCTCAAGTTCTATGCGTCAGTGCGCATCGACATCCGCCGCATCGGCGCCATCAAGGACGGCGAGACGACGGTGGGCGGGCGGACGCGCGTGAAGATCGTGAAGAACAAGGTCGCGCCGCCTTTCCGCGAGGCTGAATTCGACGTCATGTACGGCGAGGGCATCTCGCGCGAGGGCGACCTCGTCGATCAGGGCGTCGAACGCAACATCATTGAGAAGAGCGGCACCTGGTTCTCGTACGGCGGCGAGCGGCTCGGGCAGGGCCGCGAGAACGCCAAGGGGTTCCTCAGGCAGAATCCGGAGACCGCCGCGGCCATCGAACAGAAGCTGCGCCAGGCACTGGGCCTGCCGACGACCGCCGCCTAGCCGCGGCGCCGCGCGCGACGCCCGCCTCGGCGCGGGATGGGCGCGCCGTCCTCCGGCCTCCGGGCGCGGGTATGATTCCTCCCGTGTCTGAGCCCGTCAACGTTGCCGACTTCGAAACCATCGCGCGCGAACGGATGGCGCCGGCGGTGTTCGACTACTACGCCGGCGGCGCCGAAGACGAACGTACGGTCGCGGCGAATCTCCGCGGATTCGATCGGCTCCACCTGCGGCCCCGGATTCTCGCCGGTGTCCACTCGATCGACCTCACGACGACGCTCCTCGATCTGACGCTGCCCTGCCCGATCGCGCTGGCGCCCACGGCCTTCAACCGGCTGGCCGATCCCGAGGGCGAGGTGGCGGCCGCCCGTGCGGCCGGCACGGCGCGCACACTCATGTGCGTCAGCACGATTGCTTCGGTGGCACTGGAAGACGTCGCGGCCGCGGCCACGGGACCGCTCTGGTTCCAGTTGTATGTGTACCGCGATCGCGAGGTAACGCGCGATCTCGTCGCGCGCGCGGAGGCGGCCGGTTATCGGGCGATCGTCCTCACAGCGGATACACCGCGGCTCGGACGCCGCGAGCGGGACGTGCGCAACCGCTTCACGCTGCCGCCCGAGATCAGCATCGCAAACCTCGAGCGCTACGGCACGCCGGAGGCGCTCCGCTGGGCGGGCACCTCGAGCTTCACGGAGTACGTGCACCGGCTGCTCGACAGCGGGCTCACGTGGGACGACGTCGCCTGGCTGAGGTCGCTCACGCGGCTGCCGATTCTCATCAAGGGCGTCCTCACGGCCGAGGACGCCGCCCTGGCGATCTCGCACGGCGCCGCGGGCGTGGTGGTGTCCAACCACGGCGGGCGTCAGCTCGACGGCGCCGTCGGAGCGATCGACGCCTTGCCGGAAGTCGTCGCGGCCGTAGCCGGGCGCGTCCCGGTGCTCCTCGACGGCGGCATCCGCCGCGGGACGGACGTGCTGAAAGCGCTCGCGCTCGGCGCCGGCGCCGTGCTGATCGGTCGCGCGTACCTCTGGGGCCTCGCCGCCGCCGGCGAATCCGGCGTCCGGCGCGTGCTGGACATGCTGCGCGCCGAACTCGAACTCGCCATGGCGCTGGCCGGCTGTCCCTCCGTCGCCGCCGTGACGCCCGATCGCGTGCGAATCGCGCCGGCCGGGACGCGGTCCTGAGTCGGTCGGCCGCAGAGTGCCGTGCTAGAATCCGAGGTTCGGCTGCTCGCCCGCGCGCCCTGTGTGCCGAGGTAGCTCAGTTGGTAGAGCACGTGACTGAAAATCACGGTGTCGGCAGTTCAATTCTGCCCCTCGGCACCAATATTGATCCGGGGACGTCGTCCCCGGACCCCTCGCGGCGTCGCTCGCGGGGCCCCTGACTCCCCGCGCCGCTCCGCCGACGCCCTCGCCCCCCGCTCGGTCGTTTCTGATCCGGGGACGTCGTCCCCGGACCCCTCGCGGCGTCGCTCGCGGGGCCCCTTCCTCCCCGCGCCGCTCCGCCGACGCCCTCGCCCCCCGCTCGGTCGTTTCTGATCCGGCGACGTCGTCCCCGGACCCCTCGCGGCGTCCTTGCCAACTTTGACCTTCGACACGTGAACTTCTAAGATCGAGGTCCCATGTTCTGGATCGCCGCCGCGATTGGCATCGGCATCGTGGCGCTGGCGCACACGGCGCCCTTCCCGTTTCTCCTCGAGTGGATCGGCCCGGACCGTTCCGTCTGGCACGTGCCACGGCGGGACGGAGCGCCAACCATCTATCTGACGTACGACGACGGGCCGAATCCGGCAGCCACGCCGGCGCTGCTCGACGTTCTCGCGCGCGAGCAGGCCCCGGCCACGTTCTTCATCATTCCCAAGCACGTGACGCCGGAGACCGCGCCGATTCTGCAGCGGATGCTGGCTGACGGCCACGCGATCGGACTGCATTCACACACGCGCGGTCTCATGATCGAGCGACCCGAGGCCCTCGCACGGCGGCTCACGGCGGACGCGGATCGGATCGCGATGCTGGCCGGCGGGGCTCCCTGCCGACTGTTCCGGCCGCATGCCGGCTGGCGAGGCGGCGAGCTGTATGCCGGGCTGGATCGGGCGGACTATCGCCTGGCCGGCTGGAGCTTCGGAATGTGGGACTTCAACTGGTGGCGTCGGTCGAAGCCCGAGAAGCTGGCCGCGCGCCTGGCGGCCAACGCGTCGGACGGCGACGTCGTCGTCATGCACGACGGACACCACGACAACCCGCGCGCCGACCGCGGGCACACGGTTCGTGCGACGGCGGAGCTCGTCCCGCTCCTCCGGCGGAAGGGCCTGACCCTCGGCCGGCTGTGCGACGTGGCCGCGCCCGGTATGGATCGAGCACGGCCTTCAGGTCACGAGAGAGCCACGCCCGGCCGGGATCGCTGAGCTCGGCCTGCGCGAACGCCAGATTGTGCGCGACCGCCTGCGGCGTCTCGCCCAGGAGCCCGGCATTCTCTCCGGCGCGTGATCTCGCCGCGGCTCTCAAGTGCGGGCTCGTTTGCCAGCCGGCGCAAGCGCCGGGCGGAAGGTCGCGGCAGCCGGTGCTAAGGCGCCTTCTTCTCGAAGAGCTTGCCGGCGGCCTCGGGCGTGAGCGAGAGGCCGACGCGCTCGGCCACGCGCGCGAGCACGGGATCGCGACCAGAGGCCAGGTCCTCGGCCGTCGGCAGGATGGTTTCGTCCGGCACGACGCCGGTGCGTTCGAGACTCTTGCCGTCCGTCATGATCGTGTCCGCCTCCGTGACCATGAATCCGTAGATCAGGTGACGGCTCTCGCCCTCGTGCAGCCTCCCCACCATGACGGCACCCATCGATCGGTCGCCCACGACCGTGCCCCGCCGTTCGATCTGCATGACACGCGCAAACAGCTCGGCGGCTGACGCCGAATCGCCGTCGATGAGCACCATCAGCGTCCCGGTGAACGCGCTGCCCTTGCGCGACTTGATGTTTTCGGGCGTGCGGCCCTTGCGCTCCAGTACGTCATAGGCCTTCACGTCCCGGTCGAACACGTTCGCCAGCATGCGGTTCAGCGCGGTCTTGTAGCCACCGGGGTTGCCCCGCAAATCCAGGATGACCGACTGATGCCCGCGCGCGCGCTCCCACAGGTTGTCGACAACCCGATCCTCAACCCGGAAGCTCGGCATCCCCCAGATCATGACGTCGCCGATCGACGCGACGCGGTGGGGCTCGGTTCGCGTTGGATCGTCCTTCGTGCGATAGATCGCCCACGGCTCCCACTCAGCCAGGCGCCGCGGCTTCTCGACGATCTTCGCGTTGATCTGCACCTGCCGTCTCGCGCCACCCGGCTTCCGGATCACGAGATCCACTGTCTCGAGCGGCGCCAGGATCTCCAGGATGTACTGGACGGTAAAGAGCGTGTCCCGGCTCGGCTCGAAGCCGTTGATCGACAGCACTTCGTCGCCCGGCTGAAGCTTCGCTTCGGCGTCGGTCTTGGGCAGCACCCGGGAAATGAGGGTCTTCTCGCCGACGATCCGCAGCCGGTAGCCGTAGTCGTGCTCAAACGGGCGCGACGGCGGCAGAAAGTAGGTGTGCGAGTCCTTCAGCCCGTCCAGGAATTCGGCGATCGCACCCAGCCCAGCGTTGACCGACGTCGTGGCGCGGATCTTCGCGTCGAAGTCCTGGTAGCGCCGGTCCCAATCGACGCCGTGATACGCGGGGTCGTAGTACCGCTTCTTGACGAGCTCGTAGGCTTCCTTGAGCATCGCGCGGAGCGGCACGCCGGTCGTCTGTCGCGCGGCGCCGAGCGTCGCGACGAACGACAGGCCGACGGCCGCCGCGACCACACCGATCACGCTCCGCCGCCTGCTCCGGGACGCGCACCCGCCCACCATGGCTGGTCTGGCTCCGGCCCAGTGTGCCACAAGTCGGGCCTAGGCGGCCGTCCGGCCGAGATCGGGTTCCCGCGACACGATGGTCCGGATCGGGAACGGGATCGTGATGCCTTCGGCGGCGTAGCGCTCGTGGAGGCGCTTCACGAACTCGTGCTTGATCAGGAACTGATCCACGAATTCCCGCGCGCGCAGAATCACGGTGAAGGTGATGCTCGAGTCGCCGAACGTGTGGTACCGGATGAACGGCTCGAAGGTATCGACGCCGCCCGGCGTGGCCCGCAGCGTGTCTCGGGCGACCTCGCACGTCACCCGTTCCACGTGCTTGAGGTCACTGCCGTAGTCGACGCCGACGTTGACAAGCACGGCCATTTCCTTTTCCGGCAGGTCGTAGTTCGTGATGATGGCCTGCGCGAGCTTGGAGTTCGGCACGAGCACGATGTTGTTGGGCAGCATGCGGATGCGGGCCGAGCGCCACGCGATGTCCACGAGGTACCCCTCCTCGCCCGAATCCAGCTTGACGTAGTGGCCGACGCGAATCTGCTTGGCCAGCGTGATGTACACGCCGGCAAAGAGGTTCGCGAGCGTGTCCTGCAGGGCGAGGGCGACCGCCAGGCCGCCGACCCCCAGGGCGGTGAGAATCGGGGTAATCGAGACACCGATCCCGCTGAGGATGGTCAGCACGCCGACGACCACGATGATCAGCCGGACGACGTTCTGCACGAGGCTCGTCATCGGCAGATCACCCGCCAGCCGGTCGCCGTATTCACGCGTCAGGGTCGCGGCCACGGCAGCCGCCAGCAGGATGAGCGAGACCGCGACCGCCGCGAACAGGGCTTTGTCGAGCATCGCGGCCATCTTGGGCGGGATCGCCCAATAGCCCGCGGCGAAGTACACGCCCAGGACCAGGCCCCAGAACGGCACGCGCCGCGACAGCTCCGACGCAAGGACGTCGTCCCACAGGTGTGGCGTGTGTCTGGCCAGCGCGGCCAGCCGACGTCGGACGGCGGCGGCCACGATCCGGCCGGCCCCGTAGGCGGCAAGGACGACGACCAGCGAGATGAGCGAGCGGCCCGCCCAATCCGGCATGAGCGTTGACAACCAGTTCAGCATCAGTGAGTCCTCCATGGTGCTCGGGCAATCAGCCGATGATACGCCGATCGTACGCAGCCATCCGCGACGCGCCAAGCGCCCCTGACTCCGGTATTCTTGGCGGCGCATGACGTCGCTGCGTCTGGCCGTGTTGGGAGATCGCGTGTGCCTGGCCGCGTTCCTCTTGACGATCCTGGTCGAAGTGACCGGCGGCGTGCGAGTCGGTCAGGACTGGTACCGCGTCAGCGTCACGAGCGCGTGGCGCCTCGCCTTCTACACGATCGCGCTCGTCGTCCTGCGCCACCTGGTGGTGCGACGTCCGTCGCTGCGCGAGCGCCTGATCGCGCGCCGCCGGGGCCGGTCCTCGGCCGGCTGGCCCGGGCTGCGCCTCTCCCTGCCGACGCGCCGCGACTGGCTGCTGGCGGTGGTCGGTCTCGGGCTGCTGACCGCGTGGACCATGCGCGAACAGATCGTGTTGATCACGGGCGTACCCGATCTCGGCGACCCCCTGTTCTCGATGTGGCGGATCTCCACGATCGCCCATCAACTGCGGAACGACCCGTGGCATCTCTTCGACGGCAACATGTTCTACCCCGCCCCGAACACCCTGGCCTACTCCGACGCGGTCTTCCTGCCGGGTCTCATCGCGGCGCCGTTTCTCTGGTCGGGCGTGCCCGTGGCCATCGTGTACGGATCCCTGTACGTCGCCTCGGCGTTTCTCGCCGGACTGGCCATGTTCCTGCTGGTGCGCACGCTGACGCACGCCTTCGCGCCCGCCTTCGTTGCCGCGGTGGTTTTCGCGTTCTATCCGTACCGCTTCTCCGGATACAGCCACCTCGAAAAGCAGGGGACGCTCTTCATGCCGTTGGCGCTGCTCCTGCTCATCCGGCTGCTGCAGGCGCGGCACCAGCGCGAAATGCTGCTGTCGGGCGCCCTCGTCGGCCTCCTGGTCGCGCTTCAGACGCTCTGGTCGATTTACTCCGGTGCGTTTCTCGCCGTCAGCCTCGCCGCCTTTGTGTTCGTCCGCTGGGCGGCCGGGCATTTTCAATTCCGCGAGCGCGCGAGGGGCCTGGTCGCCGCGGCCGTCGTGGCCGCTGCGATCATCGTGCCTTACACGCTGCCCTACTGGCAGGCGCGCGTCGTCGTCGGCGAGCGCGACCGGTTCGAGGCGCTCGTCTACGGTTCGCGGCCGGCCGACCTTCTGACGGTCACGTCGTGGAACCGGATGTGGGCACCGGTGCTGTCCCAGGGTTACAACGGAGAGCGGCATCTGTTCCCGGGTGCCACGTCGATCGCCCTCACCGCCGTCGCCCTCACGCCGCCCGTTTCACCCCTCGCGGGCGCCGCCGGGGCGGCGCTCCTCGTGTCGATTGATGGCGCGCTCGGGCTCAGCGGCTCGACGTTCACGTGGCTGTACGACACGATCCCGCCCTTCCGGGCGTTCCGCGCGCCCGGCCGCTTTTCGCTGGTCATCGGTCTCTATGCGTCGCTCCTCGCCGGTTTCGGTCTGGCCAGGCTGCTGGGGCGGCGACCCGGGCGCGGCCGGCGGGTCGCGGCCGGCGCGATCATCGCCTTCGCGGCGGTGGAACTGCAGCCCCGAATGCCGCTTCACCCGGCTCCGACGTCGCCACCGGCGATCTATTCGACGCTGCCCGACCGCGGCGACGCCGTGGTCGTCGACCTGCCGGTGCCGGATGTGTTCAATCCGTTCGACTTTGTGTACATCTACAACTCTACGTTCCACCGGCGGCGGCTCCTCAACGGGTCGAGTGGCTTCATCCCACCCGACTACTATCAGCTCGTGTTCGCCTCGCGAAGCTTCCCCGATGACGAGTCCCTGCGGTGGCTGCGCGCGCGCGGTGCCGAGTACGCCGTCCTGCATGGGGACTACTACGGCGCGGACGCGTACGCCCGTGTCGTCGGTGCGCTGGCCGACCGGCCGGACGTCACGCTCGTGGCCGCGCGTCCGTCGCCCGGCGGTGCCGAAGATCGGCTGTATCGCCTGACTCGATCGGCAACGCGCTCGTCGCGCGCCATCCTGCGATATCCTCGGCCAGCGCATGGCGGGCGACAAGCACACCTTCAGCGGCCGGCACCTCACCAATCTCAAACTGACGGGACCCGGATCGGCCAAGGACACGCGTCACCACGAGATCGCCATTGACGGTGACGGCGCCTCGTACCTGCCGGGCGACGCGCTCGGCGTGTACGGCCAGAATCCACCCGCACTCGTGGACCGGATCGTCCAGACCATCGGCGCGACGGGCGACGAGCCCGTTGCGGATGGGTCGGGTGGCACCACCACACTCCATCGTGCGCTGACCGACGTCTACAGCCTCAACACGCCCAGTCGGCGCCTGCTCGAGCTCCTGGCGTCGCGCGGCGCGGCCGATCTGGCGCCCCTGCTGGAGCGCGGGAACGCCGAGGCCCTCAAGCGGTACGTGAACGGCTGGAACGAGGCGCACGACGTGCTCGACGTTCTGGAGGAACACCGCGGCAGTCCCGTGACCGCCGTCGAGCTCGTCGAGTCGCTGCGCAAGTCGCTGCCCCGCCTGTATTCGATTGCGTCGAGCCTCCGGGCGCATCCGCGCGAAGTGCACCTCCTGGTCGTCTCGGTGCGCTACACCATCCGCGGCCGCCTCCGGGAGGGCCTGTGCTCGACCTGGCTCGCCGATCGCTGGCCCGTCGACGCGACCGCCACGATGTACCTCCAGAACCAGCAGAAACACTTCGGGATGCCGGCCGACGATGGCACCCCGCTCATTATGATCGGTCCGGGCACGGGCCTCGCCCCGTTCCGGGCCTTTGTGGAGGAGCGGCGCCTGCGGGGGGCGACCGGGCGGAACTGGCTTTTCTTCGGCGAGCAGCATCGTGCGACGGACTTTTTCTACGAGCGCGAGCTCACGAGCTATGTGCGTGACGGCCTGCTGCGGCTCGACCTCGCCTTCTCTCGCGACCAGACGGAGAAGATCTACGTCCAGCACCGCATGCGCGTTGGGGCCCGCGACATCTGGGCGTGGCTCGAGGACGGCGGCGAGATCTACGTGTGCGGGGACAAGGAGCGCATGGCCGCCGACGTCGACCGGGAGCTGCACCGCATCGTGGAAGCCGAGGGCGGCCGGTCGCCCGAGGACGCGAAGGCGTTCGTGGAGGAGCTGAAGAAGACCAAGCGCTACAAACGCGACGTGTACTAGCCGGGTTCGTGCCCGGGCTCGCCCGTGGCCGCCGCAAGGCCACGGAGCGCGTCGCGTGCGGCCAGCCCCTCCGGCGTCAGCACGGTGAACCGGCCGCCCGCGACCAGGAACAGCACGCCCACGGCGACAACGCTCCAGGGCACGGCCAGCGTCCACCCCCCGAACGAGTCACGGACGTACTGCGCGGCGACAAAGAGCCCGCCGCCGAGGATCACGCACACCAGGCCGGCCGTGCGCAGGCCCTCGGCCGCGCCGACCCGGGCGCTGTCGGCCAGGTTCACCGACACGAGAAACCGGAGCAGGTCCGATTGCGGCCGCCAGCCGGCCCGGCCGCCTCGGCGCAGCAGCTTCCTGACCGCGGGATCCAGCTGGCCCGGATCCTCCACCAGCGAAGCACCTGCCGGCACCCGGGCCGCCGGCAGGAGCACCTGAATCATGACGAGCACGGCCACGCCCACCACGAGGATGAAGGCGCCTGCCGACGCGAAGGCGGGCGCGAACTCGGCCGCGCGGTCGTCAGCGACCTGCCAGCGCGGCTCTGACACGGAGAGTCCGGCGCGGTCGAGCTCCAGCATCGGCGTGATGGACTCGCCGGACGTCACGGAGGTCTTCGCCGCGCCTATTCCGTCGGGCCGCTCGGTCACGGCCCAGCCGGTCTCGCCCAGGCCGGCCGGCTCGGCGAGCACGCCACCGGCCGGCGCCGTCAGCACGATGCGCGCCTCGCCGATGGCCCACCCATGCCGCGGCTCGAGGAGCGGCCACGCGAGACGCGCCCGTCGCCCCGTTATGGCCAGGGCAGCGGTCGCTCGGAAGCGCACCTGGAAGGTGCGCACGTCGTCACGAATCGGCGCGACCGTCCATCGCACCTGCGGCTTCCGTCCGAGCCGGACCTCGGCGCGCTCGGGGCCCGTGGCCGAGAGCAGCCGGCCGTCAAGGAACGCCTGAACGTTCGTCAGTCCATCGTGGTGCGTCCGGGGCAGCGCACGCTCGAAGCGCGTGGATTCGCGCGCGCCGAACCGCACGAGCCACGTTTCCTGCACTTCGATTCCGCCGTCGGGCAGGACCGCAAGAAGAACGTCCAGCCGATCGACCGACGCCGATCGAGGACCGCACGCTGCGGTTACGACGAGGCCGGCGGCCAGCAGGCCGTATGGGCGTCGTCGCATCGAACGGACGGCGGCGGTCGCTCCCCTCACGATCTCCCATGCTAGAGGGTTTCCCGGCGGCGCGCCATGACGCGGCCCGGCCGTTCGCCAGCAGCCGACGTCGGCTTGACCCGGTCAGGGCCGATTGCGCTGCTTCTGAAGGGCGCGGAGCGCGCGAGTCATGATTTTCGCGTCCCGCCTGGCTCGGCCGGATCGGTCGGCACCGAGCCGGGCCCGTACTTCGCGCTCCGCGGCGACCGATGCGCGTTCGTGCTGCAGCTTCAGAAAGCTCTGATAGCGGGCTTCCGCCAGGGCCCCTGACGCCACGGCCGCCTTCACCGCGCAACCCGGTTCGCGGTCGTGCAGGCAGTCGCGGAAGCGGCAGCCGGACGCGAGCGCCGCGATGTCGGCAAAGGCCTCGTCAATGGCGGACTCCTCCGCGTCCCACAGCTGCAGCTCGCGCATGCCGGGCGTGTCGACGATCAGGCCGCCGTCGGCCCGCACGACCAGCTCCCTGTGCACGCTGGTATGGCGTCCCCGTGCGTCCCACGGCCGAACGTCGCCGGTCGGCAGAAGCTCCCGACCGACGAGGCGGTTCACGATCGACGACTTGCCCACGCCGGACGGGCCCAGAAGGGCCAGCGTCCGGCCGTGTTGCAGATGGACCTCGAGCGATGACACATCGCCGCCCGTCATGGCGGAAACGGCGTGGACGGGCGCGTCACCGGCCGCCGCCGTGGCGGCGCGAACGGCGCCGGCGAGGTCCTCGGCGAGGTCCGTCTTGTTGAGGACGACGGCCGGGTCCGCGCCACTTCGACGAGCGAGAAAAAGGTAGCGCTCGATGGCGCGCGGGTTGGGCGGACGGTCAAGGCCGAAGACCAGAAGCACCGTGTCGATGTTCGCGGCCACGACCTGCTCGGTCGTGCGCCGCCCGGCCGCGCGGCGCGACAACCAGGTCCGGCGCGGCAGGATGGCGCGAATCAACGCCCGGCCTCCGGCCTCGTCGGGCAGAACCGCGACCCAGTCTCCCACGGCCGGCAGCTCGTGGCGTCCCGAGGCCTGGTATTTGATGCGCCCGGCCGCTTCGGCCAGCCACTCCCGCCCGGCCCCCAGCACGCGATAGACGTGATTGTGCTCGAGCGAAACCCGACCCGGCACGAGCCCCGCCGCGGCGTGGGACGCGAAGGCCGCCTCCAGCGTGTCGGACCACCCCAGGGCCTCGAGGTGGCGTGCGTCGGGGTTCATGACCACCGGCTCACACTGTACGCCACGGGCCTAAACCAGTTGGCGTCGAGCTTCGTCCAATGCCACAGCGCCCGGAGTCGGCTCCGTCCCGCGTGGCCGGACGCCGGCGTCCACAAAGCGGGATTGGCGGGTCCCGCAACCGCGCCGGGCCACGGACTGCCGAAAGCGGCGCTGTGAGCGTAAGCGCCATCGAGTCAGCGAGTTAGGAGCGGCTATCGGAGATGGCACGGGGTTTTGCAATGATAGAGCGTACCTGTCGGCATGGATGTCAAACGCGATCCCGCCATTCTGAAGCGGAAGCGCCGCAAACAGGCGCTCCTCGGCGTGCTGGGCCTCGGCGCGGTCGCCGCCATGTCGGTGTGGGTCATGCGACTCGAGCCGGCCGTGCCGTCCGTCGCCTACAGCTCCCTCTACTTCGGCACCGTCAAGCGCGGCGATATCATGCGTGAAGTGCACGGGGCAGGCACGCTCGTGCCAGAGGACATCCGGTGGATCACGTCCCGCGCGCCCGGGCGCGTCGAACGTGTCGTGCTGCAGCCCGGTGCGACAGTCAAAGTCGGGACGGTCATTCTCGAGCTCACCAACCCGGAATTGCGCCAGCAGGTCGACGATGCCAAGCTCTCGTGGAACGCGTCGGAGGCGCAGCTCCAGTTGCAGCAGGTCAACCTCCGGACGCAGCGCGCCCGCGAGGACTCCAACGTCCTGAACGCGCAGTCACAGTACAACGTCGCGGCGGCCGAACTCGAGGCGCAGAAGCAGCTCCAAGCGCAGGGCCTCGTGTCCGATCTGACGATCAAGCGCCTTCAGGCTGCGCTCGACCAGGCCAAGAACGCGCTCGACATCGCGACCAAGCAGCGCGACAGCACGATTGCCACGGAGGACTCCCAGCTGGCCCCCGCGCGCGTCGCGGCCGCGACGCAGAAGGCGCGTTTCGAACAGCTCGCCCAGCAGCTTGCCGATCTCCAGGTGAAGTCGACGATGTCGGGGATCCTGCAGCTCATCGGCGTCGAGGTCGGCCAGTCGGTCGGCTCCGGCACGAACCTCGCTCGGGTGTCCGATCCCACGCAGCTCAAGGCGCAGATCCGCATCTCGGAGACGATGACGCGGGACCTGGCCATTGGCCAGCCGGCCCGGGTTGACACGCGAAGCGGCATCGTGCGCGGACACGTCTCGCGCATCGACCCGGCCTCGCAGCAAGGCACGGTCGGCGTCGACGTGACGCTGGACGGGGCCCTGCCGCCGGGCGCCAGGCCGGACTTGAGCGTCGACGGCACGATTGAGCTCCAACGACTGACCGACGTCCTGTACGTCGAGAGCCCGACGTTCGGCCAGGAGGGCGGGACGATCACGCTCTTCAAAGTCCTGCCCAACCGGGACGCCGTCCGGACGGCGGTGCAGCTCGGCAAGCGCTCGGTGCAATACGTCCAGGTGGTCGATGGGCTGCAGGTGGGCGATCAGGTCGTCCTGTCCGACATGTCCCAGTACGACGGCCACGATCGGATCCGAATCAGCGGAAGTTGATGTGTTTTCCCTGGGGGAGCTGACATGACGAGTCCAGGCCAGTCGCTGATCAGTCTCGACGGCGTCACCAAGATCTTCTACACCGATGAAGTGGAAACGCATGCGCTCTCGGGTATTCACCTCGAGATCCGGCGAGGCGAGTACATCTCCATTGCCGGCCCTTCAGGCTGCGGCAAGTCGACGCTGCTGTCGATCCTCGGCCTGCTGGACACCCCCACGGAGGGCAGCTACGTGCTGAACAGCCGGCCTGTGGCGGACCTCCCCCTGTCCGAGCGCGCGCGCGTGCGCAACCGCGAAATCGGGTTCATCTTCCAGAGCTTCAACCTCATCGGCGACCTCACGGTCTACGAGAACGTCGAGCTGCCGCTCACCTACCGCGGCATGAAGGCGGCCGAGCGCAAGGAGCGCGTGATGGCGGCGCTCGAGAAGGTCGGCATGTCGCACCGCGCCAAGCACCTGCCGAGCCAGCTGTCCGGCGGCCAGCAGCAGCGCGTGGCCGTCGCCCGCGCCGTCTGCGGGTCGCCCTCGATCCTCCTCGCCGACGAGCCCACCGGCAACCTCGACTCCAAGAACGGCGAGGCGGTGATGCAACTCCTGCAGGAACTGCACAAAGAAGGCGCGACCATCTGCATGGTCACGCACGATCCCCGCTACGCCAAACACGCCGAGCGGTCGATCCACCTCTTCGACGGCCGAGTCGTCGAGGAGGACGCCACCCGCGCCGCGAAGAAGGACCTCGAGGAGAGCGGGTTCCACCTGGGGACGTAAGGAGACGATCATGCCAACCATGCTGGCCACTCCCGAACTGACCCAGGCGCTGCAGCGCGTTGCCGAGCTTGAGGCGGAGGTGCGCGCCCTGCGCGCGTCGACCAACGGCACGCCGTCGGGGCAGCCGGCCGACGCGGGTTTTCCGAGCATGCGCCTGAACGAAGTGGAAGCGCTGCTCGTGCGGCGGGCGATGGATCTGTCCGGCGGCAACATCAGCCGGGCCGCCCGCCAGCTGGGCCTCAGCCGCTCGGCCCTCTACCGGCGGCTGGACCGTCACAAGATCTAACGAGATCCAACGCGCGGAGGGTGCCGGCCGCCCCACTCGCCAACCGGCGCGGCTAGTACCCGCCAGAGAACGACGCGCGCGCGCGCCCTTCCGACTCGCCGACAATCCGGACGCCTGCGCTCGCCCCGACGCGCGACGCGCCCGCCGCCACCAGGGCCTTCAGGGCCTCGAGGTCCTTCACGCCGCCCGCGGCCTTGACGCCCATCTCCGGGCCGACGACGCGCCGCATCAGGGCGACGTCGGCCACCGTGGCGCCGCCGGGGCCGAAGCCCGTGGAGGTCTTGACGAAGTCGGCGCCTGCGGCCTTCGCCAGCGTGCAGGCCACCACCTTCTCCTCATCGGTCAGGAACGCGGCTTCGATGATCACTTTCGTCGTGGCGCCGGCCGCCCGGGCCGGTCCCGTCACCGCTTCGATGTCCCGTTCGACCGTCCGAGGATCGTTGGACTTGAGCGCGCCGACGTTGATGACCATGTCGACCTCCCGGGCGCCGTCGAAGAGCACCCGATGGGTCTCGAAGTGCTTGACGTCCGAGGTGGTCGCCCCCAGCGGAAAGCCGACCACCGCACAGACACCGACCGCGGACGAGCGGAGCCGCGCCGCGCAGAGCGCCACCCATGTGGGGTTGACGCACACGGTGGCGAAGCCGTGTTCGAGGGCCTCCGCGCAGAGGCGCTCGATCTCCTGCCGCGTCGCATCGGGCCGGAGCAGCGTGTGGTCGATCAGCCCCGCGACGCTTCCGGGTGCGCCGCCGGCGGCGTGCACGCCCAGCCGCGTCGCGCCCGCCTCGATGACGGTCGACAGTCGCGCCGGACAGCACTCCTCCAGCACGGCGTGGCAGGCACAGCGCGCCCCTGGCGATCGGTCCGCCGCCCGCACCTCCTCGGCGACGATCGCGATCAGGCGCGCCAGGTCCACCGCCCGGACGTCCATCAGAAGGCGTCCTCCAGCCGCCGGATCTTGACGAGGCGCCGCAGGTACCGCGCTTCCCGAATGGGCGTCGCGAGCCACACGTCGACGATGTCGCAGGCCTCGGCCGGCGTGACGAGCGTCGCCCCGAGCGTCAGCACGTTGGCGCCGTTGTGCTCGCGCGCGTACCGCGCCAGCGTCGGTGTGGCGCACGTGGCGGCACGTACTCCCCGGATCTTGTTGGCGGCAATCGCCGAGCCCAGGCCCGCGCCGTCGATGACGATGCCGGCGTCGGCCTCCCGCCTGACGACGGCCCGGCCGACTTCTCTCGCGATATCCGGGTAGTCGACCGGCTCCGTACTGAACGTCCCGACGTCGTGCACGAGCGTGCCGCTGCGCCGCAGGTGAGCCACGAGGTCCTGCTTGAGCCCGACGCCCGTGTGGTCGGCCCCGATGGCGACGCGTCGGGCTGGCGCCACCGGAGCAAGGTCGGGCGGAATGGTCGGGTCGATCGTACCGGCCGGCACGACGGTGATCCGCCGCGCGCGCAGGGTGTCCCATGCCAGCGGTGTGACGTGGCCACCCGGTTCGAGCTCCACGGTGGAGCCGGGCTCGAGCAGCCGGGCTTCGGCTTCCCCGATCAGCACGAACCGCCTCGCGGCCACCGTCAGTCGACCTCCTCGAGCACCGCCACGAACGGCAAGTTGCGATAGCGCTCGTCGTAGTCGAGCCCGTACCCGACGACAAATCGGTCCTCGATGGTGAACCCGATGTAATCCACCCGGACGTCGACTTTCCTGCGCGACGGCTTGTTCAGCAGGCAGGCGGTCTTGACCGACTTCGGATCGCGCGCCCCGAGAATCTCCTGCAGGTACAGCAGCGTGAGGCCCGTATCGACGATGTCCTCGACGATCACGACGTGACGCCCCTCGATACTGCGGTCCAGATCCTTGGTCAGCCGGACTTCGCCGGACGAGGTCGACTTCGATCCGTAGCTGGACACGGCAATGAAGTCGCATGACACGGGGCCGTCCATGGCGCGAATGAGATCCGACAGAAACATGAATGCGCCCTTCAGCACCGCCACGAGATGGACCGGCACGCCGGGCCCGAAGTCGCGGCGGATTTCCGCCGCCAGCGACTGCACGCGGGCCTGCAGGTCCTCGCGGGCGATGAGCGGCGTCAGGCTCACGGGCGAGACCCTTTCCGGGCGGACGGCGCCGCCGTACGGACCGCAGCCCGCACGCGCTCCGCCATCAGACGCGCTTCACTCAGGACGGCGGCCCTGTCGAGTGTCAGCACGCGCCGGTTGCGCATCAGCACCCTGCCAGCGACGATTGTTGTCGACACGTCTCCCCCACGAGTCACGTAGACCAGGTGCGACAGCGGGTCGAACATGGGCGTCTGCCGGGGGCCATCCATCGCCACGGCAATCAGATCCGCCTGCTTGCCCGGTTCCAGGCTGCCGATACGGTCGCCGAGCCCCAGGGCCTCCGCGCCGCGCCGGGTCGCCAGCTCGAGCGCCTCGCGCGCCGGCAGCGCCCGCGGGTTCCCGGTCGCGACCTTCTGCAGCAGCGCGGCCACGCGCGTGGCTTCGAACATGTCGAGGTCGTTGTTGCTCGCGGCCCCGTCCGTGCCAAGCCCGGCGCGAATCCCCCGTCGCAGCCAGGCCGGCACCGCGGCCACGCCGCTTGCCAGCTTCATGTTGCTCTCCGGGTTGTGCGCCAGCCCCACCCCCCGTCGCGCCAGCATCGCCATGTCCGCGTCATCCAGCCACACGGCGTGCGCCGCGAGCGACCGCCCCGTCCAGACGCCGAGCGACTCGAGATAGTCCGCGGGCGATCGCCGGTGTGCCTGCTGGACAATCTGCACTTCGTCCTTCGTCTCGGCCAGATGGATGAGGAGCGGCACGTCGTACCGGCTCGCGAGCGCGCGTGCCGCCTTGAGCGTCTCGCTGTCGAGCGTGTAGGCCGAATGCGGCGCGACGGCCGGCGTGACGAGTGGATCGGTCCGCCACTTCGCGATGAAGGCTTCCGCGCGTTCGAGACCGGCGGCCGGCGTGGCCGCGTCGGGTACCGGGAAGCGGATGATCGACTGACCCAGCACCGCCCGGAGGCCCGCCGCTCGTGTGACGTCGGCGATGTCGTCTTCGAAGTAGTACATGTCCGCAAACGTCGTCGTGCCGGACTCGATCATCTCGAACGCCGCCAGCCGGGTGCCGGCCCGCACGAACTCGGGCGAGACGGTCTTCGCCTCGCCCGGAAAGATGTAGTGGTTCAGCCAGTCCATGAGCGCCAGATCGTCCGCGAGCCCCCGGTACAGGACCATCGGCGCGTGAGTATGCGCATTGACGAGGCCGGGCAGGATCACCTGCCCGCCGGCTTCAATCGTCTCGTCGGCGGTAAAGCGGGAGCGAAGTTCGGCCGACGGACCCACGGCCACGATCCGATCGCCGCTGACCGCGACGGCGCCCTCCGGAATCACGAGGCCGGCGGCGTCCATCGTGACGACGTCGCCGCCGATCACGAGCAGGCTCACACGCTCGCCTCCGCCACACGCCGCAGACACGATCGCAAGACCGGCGGCAGCAGCGCGCGTGGCCGCCGCCAGGCCGATTCGTGTCGTGCGCATCCGGCAGATTCTATCGCTTGCGTGTATAGTCTCAACGTGCCAGTTCACCTTGTCGAGCATCCCATCGCGCAGGATGCACTGCTCTCGCTTCGTGACAAGGCGACACGGTCCAGCCACTTCCGGCGGCTCACCCATCGCGTCGGCCTGCTCGTCGCGATGGAAGCCACGCGCAAGCTCCCCATGGCGCTCGCCCGCGTGGAAACGCCGCTCGAGCAGGCGCAAGGCGAGGCGCTCGACGCCGACGTGATCGTCGTGCCGGTGCTGCGCGCCGGGCTGGGCATGGTGGACGCGATCCTCGAACTCCTGCCGCACGCCCGCGTCGGACACATCGGGCTGCAGCGCGACGAACACACGGCCGTCGCGTCGCGCTACTACGCGAAACTCCCGGCGAACCTGGCCCACGGCACGGCCCTGATCGTCGATCCGATGCTGGCCACGGGCGGGAGCGCGATGGCGGCCATCGCGCTCGTGCAGCAAACCGGCGCGCGCGACATCCGCCTGCTCTCCATCGTGGCCGCGCCCGAGGGCGTCGCCGCGGTCGAAACGGCCTATCCGTCGGTGCCCATCTACACGGCGGCCATCGATCGCGAGTTGAACGCGCAGAAATTCATCCTGCCTGGTCTCGGCGACTTTGGAGACCGCCTGTATGGCACCACCTGACCGGCCCGGCACCCCCGTCCGTGCCAGGTGGGCCACGGGCATCACCGGCATCGAACCCAACAAGATCCTGGTCCGAGGCTACCGTCTGGACGATCTGATGGGGCGCGTGCCGTTCGGAGACGCGATCTACCTGCTCCTGACGGGCGAGCTGCCGACGCCGTCGATCGGCCGCCTGGTCGACGCCATGCTCGTGTCGTTCATCGACCACGGCGCAACCCCCCCGTCCACGCTTGCCGCCCGCAACGCCACGACGACGGGCGCCTCGCTCAGGAGCGCGGTCGCGGCAGGCGTTCTCGGGTTCGGCCGCCACCACGGCGGCGACGCGCTCGCGTGCCGCGACCTGCTGGACAAAGGGCTGGCCGGGGCCCGACAAGGCCGATCGATGGCCGACGCGGCCACCGTGCTGGTTGAGGGGATGGTGGCGGGCGGCGAGATCCCCCCGCCGGGCTTCGGACACCGGTACCACACGACCGATCCCCGCGTGACGCGCCTCCTGCAGATCGCGCACGAACTCGAGGTCGATCAGCAGTACACGCGGATGATCCGGGCGGTCGAGCATGCGCTGTCGCGCCACCCCGCGCTCGCCGGTCGATCGCTGCCGATCAATGTGGACGGCGCCATCGCCGCCGTGTGCGGAGACGTCGGTCTGCCGCCGGAAGTGGCCGATGCGCTCCTGACGATCTCCCGCGTGCCCGGTCTCGCCGCGCACGCGCTCGAGGAAGAGCGCCGCGAGGCGCCCATGCGCGTCATCGACCCGACGTCACATCACTACGACGGACCGAGCGCGCGCAAGGTCCCGGATCGCCGGAAGTAGGGGCGCCGATCGGGTGTGGTTGGTGGGCGCTGGTGGATTCGAACCACCGACCCCCGCCGTGTGAAGGCGATGCTCTAGCCAACTGAGCCAAGCGCCCAACCGGGTCGTGCGCCCAGCTTATCGCACTGCGGCGGGACCGGCCAAGCTGGCTTTCTTGACGGCCGCAATGAGCAGATCGAGCAACGCCGTATATCGCTCGTCGGCCCGCTCGTATGCCTTGAAGTAGTCCTCTTGCGCGATCTTGTTCTGATTCCGCCGACGGGGATCGGCGAAGTCGCCGTCGAACACCCGACGCTCCGAGCCGAGCGTGGCGACGTCGGGAGCGGTCTTGCGGACCGGAATCGCGAGGAGCCCGTCTGCCAGCACATCCTCGACCACGAACTTGTCTGCCGCGAGAGGGGACGATCGCAACTCCTGGTACATCTCCAGGTATTGCTTGTGGAAGAGTCGATACTCGAAGTCCAGCGGGCGCCCGTACGCCGCCGAGACGAGCAAGAGCTGCACGCCCGGCACGTGCAGGACCGCGACGAACTTGGACCCCGTTTCAGCCGTGGCGAAGACCTCCAGCTTGCGCGACTGCAGCAGCGCGCCCAGCTCCTTCGCCTTCGCTGGTGAGGCCCCCGGGGGCGCCTGTGGGGCGCCAGCCAGCGGCACGAGCCCCAGGCCCGCCACGACGGCCACCGCCACGAGCACCCGACCCCCCCTCAATGAATCCGACGCCATGCCGCGCCTCCTGAGGCCGACTATCCTACAAAGAGGGGGTCCTCCTCGTCAGCCTCGCGGCGATCCGGCCGGCCGAACGCCGCCACGAACGCCCGAACCGCCGCGACGACGGCGGTCCCCTGCCGGATGGGCTCGACGACGGCCTTCCTGACCGTCCGGAGCATCTCGTCCACCTGCTCGGTCGTGGTGGCAAGCAGCCGGTCCACGCGTTCGACCTGAGCCACGGCCAGCGCCGTTCCGCGCGTGGCCTCATCCACCATCCGCTGCGCCTTGTCGATCAGCGGGCGCAGCCCCTGGCGCAGCTCGGCCGACGTCCGGGTCACCTCACGCGCCGTACGCGCGATGTGCACGGCCACGGCGATCTGGACAAGGGCGATCGTCGCGATGGCGATCGCCATGACCGCGAACCAGACGGTCTGCCACTCCGTCACAGCGCCTCTTCTCCGAGCGGGACGCGCGCGCGCACCTTGTCAAACGCCTCGCGGCCGCGCTCCACGGCGGTGGCCATCTGCTGCCGTCCCTCGCGCGCCCGCTGGGCAATCCGGCGGCGCGTTTCCTCGCCGGATGCCGGCGCGTACAGCAGCGCGACTGCCGCGCCCGCCAGGGCGCCCAGCGCGAATGCAATGAGCACCGACCCTGCCGACGATCCGCTGTCTGCCATGTCGTACCTGCCTTCCTTCAGCCTGGTCCCGGCGCGGGACCCGCACCCTCATCGTCTCACATTCGGAGCGGCTCGCCGTCACGCGGAGGCCGGATCGCCGGCTGGTGCGGCCAGGACGGGGACTTTCAGGCGCTTGATACGGTCTCGCAGCCCGGCCGCCCGTTCGAACTCGAGGTTCGCCGCCGCCGACCGCATCTCACGTTCCAGGTTCGCCACGAACGTGTCGAGATCGGCCTGCGTGCGGAAGCTGTCGCGCTCGTCCGTGGCGGTCGGCACGGTCACGTAGTCGCGCTCGTAGACGCTGGTGAGCACGTCGCCGATGTGCTTCACGATCGAGGCTGGCGTGATCCCGTGCGCCTCGTTGTACGCCGCCTGGACGCGCCGCCGCCGTTCGGTTTCGTCAACCGCCAGACGCATGGAATCGGTCACTGAGTCGGCGTAGAGGATCGCCCGCCCGTTCACGTGGCGCGCGGCCCGCCCCACGGTCTGGATCAGGGCACCGGCCGACCGAAGGAATCCCTCCTTGTCGGCATCCAGAATCGCCACGAGCGAGACCTCCGGCAGGTCGAGCCCCTCGCGCAGGAGGTTGATGCCGATCAGCACGTCGAACACGCCCAATCGCAGGTCCCGCAGAATCTGCACGCGCTCGAGTGTGTCAATGTCGGAGTGCAGGTAGCGGACGCGGACGGCGAGTTCCTGGTAGTACTGGGTGAGATCCTCGGCCATGCGCTTGGTCAGCACGGTGACCAACACCCGCTCGCCGCGCGCGGCCACCCGCCGGATCTCCGCCAACAGATCGTCGACCTGACCGGCCACCGGCCGGATGTCGATCGCCGGGTCGACGAGGCCCGTAGGCCTGATGATCTGCTCCACGATCACGCCGCGCGCCCGCGAGAGCTCGTACGGGCCTGGCGTCGCACTCACGAACATGAGCTGGCCGACGCGCGCCTCCCACTCCTCGAAGCTGAGCGGCCGGTTGTCGAGCGCCGACGGCAGCCGGAAGCCGTGCTCCACGAGCACTTCCTTGCGCGACCGGTCCCCGTGGTACATCCCGCGGACCTGCGGCACGGTCTGGTGGCTCTCGTCCACGATGATGAGCGTGTCGGCCGGCAGGTAGTCGAGCAGCGTGGGCGGCGGCTCGCCGGCCTCCCGGCCGGACAGATGCCGGGAGTAGTTCTCGATGCCGTGGCAGTAGCCGATTTCCTTGATCATTGCCAGGTCGAACATCGTCCGTTGATGCAGCCGCCCGGCCTCCTGCGGGCGTCCGGCCTCCTCGAACTCACGCACCCGCGCGGTCAGTTCCGTCCTGATGGAGTCGATCGCGCGCATCGTCCGCGCCCGCGGCGCCACGAAGTGAGACTTCGGGTAGATCGACAGGCGATCGAACCGGCGCACGTCCCGGCCGGTCAGCGGATCGAACGCCACGAGATCCTCCACCTCATCGCCGAAGAGCGACACCCGTACGGCGACGTCGTCGTAGGACGGGTACACCTCGATGGTGTCGCCGCGCACGCGGAACGTGCCCCGCGTAAAGTCGTGGTCGTTCCGCTCGTACTGGATTTCCACCAGCCGCCTGAGGATCTCGTCGCGAGTCGTCCGGGCGCCACGTTCGATCGACACGAGCAGGCCGTAGTACGCGTCCGGCGATCCGAGGCCGTAGATGCAGGACACGCTGGCGACGATGATGACGTCGCGCCGCTCGAAGAGCGATCGGGTCGCCGACAGTCTGAGGCGATCGATCTCATCGTTGATGATGGCCTCTTTCTCGATGTACGAGTCGCTCGCAGGCAGGTAGGCTTCCGGCTGGTAGTAGTCGTAGTAGCTGACGAAGAACTCGACGGCGTTCCTCGGAAAGAACCGGCGGAACTCCTGGTACAACTGGGCCGCCAGCGTCTTGTTGTGCACCATGACGAGCGCGGGCCGGTTGACGCGGGCCAGTACCTGCGCCATCGTGAAGGTCTTGCCCGATCCGGTCACGCCCAGCAGCACCTGCGCCTTGTCGCCGCGTGCCAGGCCCTCGACCAGCTGGGCGATGGCCTGGGGCTGGTCGCCCCGCAGATCGAACTCGGACTCGAGCTGAAACTGATCCGGCATGGTGGCGGCTCGCCGGCGTCGATCAGCGCCAGCCGCCCGGCGGCAGCGCGAGGTAGCCCGGCCGGCTTCGGACCTTGGCCCCACGCAGATCGGGGCGGGTCAGCCGGATGTCCACGCGCCGAAAGCGGCCGTCGAGCCGGCCGTTCGTCGACACGTATCCGATCGTGTAGCGGGAGACCAGCTCGTCCAGAATCCGCCCGTACACCTCGTGGAGATCCCGCGGCGACCCGGGGAAGAAGGCGTCGCCGCCAGCCTCACGGGCGATCTGGGTGACCCGCAGCTGCTGCATGACCTGATCGGTGCTGCGCTGGTGGTCGAGGTAACCGATCGCGTAGATCAGGACGCCGCCCGCCCGCAGCAGTTCCTGCAGCTTGCCGAACGACAGCCGACTCGTGCTGTCACCGCCGTCGGTGTAGAGCAGGAGCACATGCTGGCCCTCGCGCGAGCGGGCGGACTCGAGATACACGCCGACCGCATCGTAGAGGGACGTGCCGCCGCCGGCCTTGCTGCCGCGAATGCGCTCGAACAGCATCGGGTAATTGGGCGGCGTGAAGCGCCCGACTCGAATCGCGGTGTCGAAGTCCATGAACGTGACGTCGGCGGCCTCGGGCAGGGCCTTCACGAACCGCACGGCGGCCTCGGCCGCATGCGGGAGGTCGCGAGCCATACTCTCGCTGGCATCCAGGATCAGCCCGAGGTGGAGCGGCAGTTCCTCCCCGGGGGCGCCCTCGGTGAAATGGGCGATGGCCTGCGGCCGGCCGTCCTCCAGCACCTCGAAATCGGCCGCCGTCAGCCCGCGGAGGAGCGCCCCGTCGCGGCCCCGCACGACGACGGGCAGGCGCACGAGCGTGACCGACGTTCGGAACTGCTGCTCGGTGGCTGGCGCCACGACTCCCGTCGCGGCGGGCGCGCCGGCACAGGCCGCCACCGCCAACCACACGCACGCACGTGGCATCGTCCGCCCATTCTAAGGGAGGCCCCACTCCCGTGGCCCGACCCCACCTATAATCAGGGGTCGTGCGCGCACTGGCCGTCTGCCAGGACGAGCTCGTGATTCGCCTGCTGCACCGGGTCCTCTCGGGCGCCTTCGCGATCGACTTCCTCGTTGAAAGCCGGCCGCTGGCTCGCCGGCTCGTGGACGACGGCGTGCCCGTCACCGTGGCCGATCCCAAGCGGGTCGACTCCTACCTGCGCGCGGACCTCTCCCCGAACACGTGCGTGATTATCCAGGACACGGGCCGGCGCGGCCTGAAGCGCGTCGTCACGGCCATTCGTGACGCCGGCGGCAGCCTGCTCTACGTGCTGCAGACCGGCGATCGCGCTGAACGGCGGAGCCTGGATGAACTCCGCGCGGTGGTACCGGAGGTGACGCACCTGGACCTGTCGGAGCTCCTGGCGCCGGCGATCACCACGGAACTCGGCCGCTCGCTCACGCGCGCCAGGGTCCAACAGTATCAACGCTACTTCGCCGACGCCGATCGGGTGCTGATTCTGCTGCACAACGAGCCCGATCCGGATGCCCTCGGCGCGGGCCTCGCGCTCCGCAACGTCCTCAGGCGCACGCGTACGACGGCGATCATCGGTGCCTTCCAGGGGATCACGAGGCCCGAGAACCTCCGGATGGCCGACCTGCTCGATATTCAGGTCGAGTCCGTGACGCCCGACGAGCTCGCCAGCTTCGACCGCATCGCGACCGTGGACGTCCAGCCCCAATACTTCGGCGGGCTGCTGCCGCGGGTTGACCTGGTCGTCGACCATCACCCCGAACAGCCGGGATACACGACGGTGTTCAAGGACATCCGCGCCGACTACGGATCGACCTGCACGATTCTCACCGAGCACCTGCGGGCGGTTGACGTCAACATTTCGGAGCGGACGGCGACCGCGATGCTCTACGCGATCAAGTCGGACACGCTGTTCTTCGCGCGGCAGACCAATCGCGTCGACCTGGAGGCGTTCACGTTCCTGTACCCCCTGGCGGACCCGGCGCTCATCCGCAAGATGGAGGGCGCCGACGTCACGCTCGAACGGCTGTCACACGTCACGCGCGCCCTGGCATCCAGCCGCCTCCGTCAGCAGGTGCTCTCCGCCTACCTCGGGGAGACGACGCGTGAGGACTTCGTGCCGTACACGGCTGATTTCCTGCTGCAGGTCGAGGACGTCAAGTGGACGATCGTCGCGGGCCTCATCGGCAGCCAGCTCGTCGTCTGCGTCCGCAATCTGGGTTACTCGCGGAACGCCGGGGAGTTCGTCAAGACGGCGTTCGGCGACATCGGGAGCGCCGGCGGCCACCGGGCCCTCGCCAAGGCCGTCGTCCCCATGGAGAAGTTCCGACAGAAGTTCGGCAGCCTGTCCCCGATGGGCATCGCCGAACGAATCGGCGACCTGGCGGAGGCGTTTCTCACCGAAGGACAGGGAGACGAACATCGAGCCGAGGTGGCCGTCGGCCGGCACGGACCGGACAAGGACTGATCAGCCGCCCCTGCTCCCCTAGCGCAAGGCCTGGTCGATGTCGGCGACCAAGTCGTCGGGGTGCTCGAGCCCGATGGACAGCCGGACCATCCCGCGCGTCACGCCCGCCCGCGCCAGCTCCTCGTCGCTCAACCCGTACTGGGACGTGAGCACGGGCAGGCTGCAGAGGCTCTCGGTCCCTCCCAGGCTCGCCGCGCGACGAATGATCTGCAGCCGGTCGAAGAAGCGGCATGCGTGCGAGTAGCCGCCGGAGGCTTCGAAGGAGACCATGCCCCCAAAGCCCTTCATCTGTCGCCGCGCGATGTCGTGATCGGGGTGCGACGGCAGGCCTGGATAGAACACGCGCGTCACCCGCGGGTCGCCCGCCAGCCACGTCGCGACGGCCATGGCCGAGGCGTTGTGGCGGGCCATCCGCACGCCCAGCGTCTTGATGCCGCGCGCCACCGCATAGGCTGACGCCGGCTCGAGCACGCCGCCAAAGAACCTGCGCGCGGGATGCAGGCGTTCGATCAGTTCCGATCGGCCCGCCAGGGCTCCGGCCGTGACGTCGCTGTGGCCGTTGATGTACTTGGTCACGGAGTGCATGACCAGATCGACGCCGAGCGAAAGCGGCTGTTGATTGACGGGGCTGGCAAACGTGTTGTCGATGACCGACAGGACCTGTCTCGCGCGGCACGCCTCCGCGAGCGGGCGGATGTCCACACAGCGCAGGGTGGGATTGATGGGCGACTCGAACCAGACGACACGCGTGGACGGCCCGATCAGGCGATCGGGCCGGGCCAGCTCGTCGAGCGTCGCGAAGCGTGCGGACACCCCAAACCGAGTGAGGAAACCGCCGATCACCTGCAACGTCCCCCCGTAGATCGCGGCGCTGCAAATCACTTCGTCGCCCGCCTTCAGGAGGCCGAAGAGCGCGGTCGCCGTCGCCGCCATCCCGGATGACGTCACGAGCGCGGCGTCCGCCCCCTCGAGCGCGGCGAGTTTCTCCTCCACCGCCTGGACGGACGGGTTCGCGTACCGCGAGTAGATGTACGCCTTGGACTTGCCCTGCTGGTAGGCCTCCAGCTCGGCTGCGCTGGCAAACACAAACGTGGAGGTGGCGTAGATGGGCGTGGTCAGGGGCGCAGCCCCCTCCCGCGCGCCTTCGCCCCGGTGCAGGATCTCGGTGTCAGGGTGATGTGGCATGAAGACGTCCTTCGCGTGCACGTGGCCTAAGCCGATTCCGCATCCCGTCCGCCCCGCGCGACCACCGGCTCGATGAACTGCTGGTACGCGTCGTCATAACCCTGCCGGACGAGGTCCGTCGGCGTGCGCCGCCGATCCGACGCTTCATCGTACACGCCGGCAAAGTCGAACGGCCCGACCGGGTTGTGAACGGGCCTGATGACAAACACGGTGGGCGTGGCGGCCAAGGCCCGGGTCCAGGCGTCGTCGAACGCCGCCGTCTCGATCGACCGTACGACGGCCCCCACGCGCGCGCGGAGGTCGAGCGGTCTTGCGCGAAGGCTGTGCGGGCCGGCCGGCGGTGGCGACGGGCCGACCAGCAGGACCTGCTCCGCGCCGGCGGCGATCATTTCCTCGAGCAGGCGGCTGGCCAGGTCGGGGCGGTCGCAGAGGTGATGGAGCTCGCCCCGCCAGTAGCTCTCGGATGGAAAGACCACGGCGTGGGGCGGCGTGACGACCGGAAGCCGCTGCGCGCCGACCAGGATGTCGGGGACCAGTCCGCTGTGGATCCCGTTGAAGTCCATCGTCTCGGCCTCTCGCGGCCCGGGTCCCGTGCGGCGGGCCGCGAATGCCGGCGCGGCGTCCGGCGCGAGCACGGCTCCGACCAGGTCGCGGCGGGCGTCCAGATCGTGGACGGCGACGAGCACTTCCCGGAAACCGGGCTGGCCGAGATTCTCCACGAGCAGGTCGACGTAGCGTCGCCCCATGTCAGCGGATGTCTGGCCGGACCCGCCCGACGCGCCGCGCACGAGGCGCCAGAGGGCGTCCACGAGCGAGGCGCCCGGTTCGTCGGCGCCAAGGGGCGCGCCGACGAGCCGCCACCAGAACGCGCCGCGGAGTCCACGCCGACTGCGCTCGGTCCAGGCCGCGCGGACGGCGGCGACCGAGAGGACGCCGGCGACGACCAGCAGGCCGAGCACCATCGCCCTCGGCACGAGCGTCGGCACGATCGGCGGACGGAACAGCACTTCCAGCGCCCGACCGTAGCTCTGGAGCAGCCACTCGGCCGCGGCGGGCAGGTTCGCCAGCGCGGCCACCAGCGACAGGGCGTACGCCATGCCAGCGAGCGCCACGAGCAGGCCGGGCGAGATGAGCAGCAGGAGGACGGCCAGCAGTCCCGCTGCCGCGAGCCGCAAGGCGGGCCGCCAGCGATAGGCGCGCCGCAGGCCAAGCCGGGTCCAGGCGCCGCCGTCGGCCAGCGTGGCGGCGCCGTCCACGGCGACCGCGAGCGCGTTGAACACGCCGGCGCCGTGTGCGGCCACGAGATCGATCTTGACGCCGGCCTCCGCCAGCGCCGCGATCACGCCGGCCTGGTAAGCGCCGGCCGTACCGGTGCCGGAGAGCAGCAGGCCCGTACGGCGCCGCGGCGAGTAGACGGGCAGGCCCACGGCCCGTCAGGCTTCATCCTCGTGGATCGTCACGAGCGAGACGATCTCGAGGCTGCGCAGTCCCGCGGGGGTCGGCACATCCACCTCGTCCCCCTGCTGTTTGCCGACCAGGGCCCTGCCGATCGGCGACGCCACGGAAATGAGCCCGCGCGCGGGGTCGGAATCCTCCGGCATGACAAGCTCATACAGGCTCTCCCGCCCGTTCTCGCGCACCGTCAACCGGGACCCGAACCCGGCGCGCTCGCGAGGGATCTTGTCGACGTTCATCAGCTGAATCTCGGACACGCGCTGCCGGAGCATCGAGACGCGCGCTTCGACGAAGCGCTGGCGTTCCTTCGCGGCGTGGTACTCGGCGTTCTCGCGCAAGTCGCCGTGCTCGCGCGCGCGCTTGATCTCTTTCGGGAGGTCCTGCGTCAGTTCTCGTTCGAGCTGGGCGATTTCGTCCTCAAAACGCCTGATGAGCCGCGCCTTCATGATCTGTCGCTGAGGCTAACATAGAATGAGTCGTTCGGTGCCCCGACTCCAGCGCCTCACGAGCCGGCAGCACGACGTCGTGCGCCGTTGCCGGCGCCTCGCGACGCATCGCGAGGCGGGTCCGCTCGTGCTGCTCGACGGCGAGCATCTGCTCGGCGAGGCACTCGCAGCCCGGTTGCCCGTCGTGACGGTCGTCACGGACGGTGAAGCGTCCGGATCGGTGGCTCGGGCGCGATCGGCAGGCGCCGAGGTGTACCTGGCTTCGCCGTCCGTGATCGCGGCGGCCAGCCCCGTCAAGAGTCCCGCGGGCATCGTGTCGATCGCCCGGTGGCAGCCCCAGCCGCTCGAGGACACGATTGGCGCAGCCGACACGCTCGCGATCGGTCTTGTCAACGTGCAAGACCCCGGCAATGTGGGCGGCGCCATTCGAGGCGCGGCGGCGCTCGGCGCCACGGGCGTCGCCTGTCTCGACGGAACCGCCGATCCGGGCGGCTGGCGCGCCCTCCGGGGCGCGATGGGCAGCACGTTTCGACTGCCGGTGGCCCGCGGTGCGACGGCCGCGGCGATCGCCCTGGCCCGTGGCACGGGCGTCCGCGTCGTGGCGGCGTCAGCCCGCCAGGGCGCGCCCCTCGATCGCGCCGATTTGAGCCGGCCTCTGCTGGTGCTCCTGGGTCACGAGGGGACCGGCCTGCCCGAGGCCGTCCTGTCCAAGGCCGACGCCCACATCACCATTCCCATGGCCCGCGGCGTCGAATCCCTGAACGTGGCGGTGACGGCCGCCCTCATCCTGTTCGAAGCGCAGCGGCGCGCCGGCGGATCCCGGTGACTCGCCCGCTCTTCTCCGGCGAGTCGACGGCGCTACCCGGGACGCCCCTGGCGGACCGCATGCGGCCGCGGACGTTCGACGAGTTCCTCGGCCAGACGCACCTCGTCGGCCCGGGCCGCCCGCTTCGCCAGGCCGTCGAGGCGGGCGCGCTCCACTCGCTCGTCCTCTGGGGTCCACCCGGCACGGGCAAGACAACGCTGGCGCGCCTCCTCGCGGGGGCGTGCGGCGCCGAGTTCGTGGCGTTCAGCGCGGTGCAGTCCGGCATCAAGGAGATCAAAGAGGTCATCGCCGCCGCCGAACACCGGCGCGTGCTGAATGGCCGTCGTACGGTGCTGTTCATCGACGAGATCCACCGCTTCAACAAAGCGCAGCAGGACGCGTTCCTGCCTCACGTCGAGGCCGGGACCGTGGTCCTCATCGGCGCGACGACCGAGAATCCGTCGTTCGAGGTGAACGCGGCTCTCCTGTCCCGAACCAAGGTCTACGTGCTCGAGGCGCTCGCGCAGGGCGACGTGGTCACGCTCCTCCGGCGCGCGGCCCGTGATGCCGAACGCGGTCTTGGTGCGCTCGGACTCGAGGTCGACGACACGGTGCTCGACGCCCTGGCGATCCACGCCAACGGCGACGCCAGAGTCGCCTTGAGCCTCCTCGAACAGGTGGCGCTCGCGACCCGGCCGGATCGCGATAGCCGGCGCCGGATCGACCGCACGCGACTCGACGGCCTGATCGAACGGCGTGCGCTCCTCTACGACAAGGCCGGCGAGGAGCACTACAACCTGATCTCCGCATTGCACAAGTCCATGCGGAACAGCGACGCGGACGCCTCGGTGTACTGGCTCGCGCGCATGCTCGAGGCCGGCGAGGATCCCTTGTACGTCGCGCGACGCCTCGTTCGCTTTGCGTCCGAGGACGTCGGCAACGCCGACCCTCGGGCTCTCGAGGTGACGCTCGCCGCGAAGGATGCCGTCCATTTCCTGGGCATGCCGGAGGCCAACACGGCGCTGGCCCAGGCGGTGACCTACCTGGCCGCCGCACCCAAGAGCAACGCCGTCTACGCCGCCTACCAGGCCGCCGCGCGTGACGCCACGGGCGATCTGGCCGATCCCGTACCGCTTCATCTGCGCAACGCCCCGACGCGGCTGATGAAGGACCTGGGCTACGGCCTGGGCTACCGCTGCGCGCACGACGAACCGGAGGGCGTTGCGGACATGAGCTGCCTGCCGCCCCGCCTTCAGGGACGTCGCTACTACGAGCCCACGGACCGGGGGCTCGAGGTCCGGATCAAGGCGGCCCTGGACCGCGCCCGCGGTCTGAAGCGGTAACGCAGGCCGCACGACCCCAGGCGGGGCGCCTCAGATCCGTTCGAAGTTTCGCTCGATCTCGCGGCGCGTGAGGCGCAGGACAACCGGCCGGCCGTGGGGGCAGACCGAGGAGTGCGCCGTACGCCGCAGTTCGTCCAGGAGGTACTGCATCTTCTCGCGCGTCAGCGGATCGTTTGCCTTGACCGCCGCATGGCACGCCATCGTCGCCGCGACCTTCCGCAGCGCCTGCTCCACCGACGTGCCCGGGGCGAGCCCGTCCAGGTCGGCCGCCACCGCGCGAAGCGCGGCCTCGCACCGACTCCAGTCCAGGAGCGCGGGCATCGCCGTCACCCGGAGGCTCGACCCCCCGAAGGCTTCAATCTCGAAGCCAAATCGGCCCAGCGCCGCGGCGTGCGCGACGAGCGTCTGGTGCTCGCCAGGCGCCAGGTCCATCACGACCGGCGTCAGCAGCCGCTGCGACTCGAGCGCGCGGCCGGCCAGCCGGTCCGAGATCTGCTCGAACAGGATGCGCTCGTGCGCGACGTGCTGGTCGACAATCGCCAGTCCCTCGTCGTCTGCGGCCACGATGAACGTGTTGCGAAACTGGCCGAGCGGCGTCATGGGCCGGACGAGCGGCCCGATGCTCTCGCGGCCCGGCGCGGTCGCCGCCTGGGCCATCAATCCCGACCAGGCGCCGAGCGCAGCCTGACTGGCCGGGGATCCGCCACCAAACCCGAGGGGCAGCGCGCCCGCCGAGGGAAGCGCGGGCGCAGGCCCGACCGGCGTGAGGACGAGCTCCGGGGCGCGGGCGTCGGTGAGTGCGTCGACGACGGCCCGCCGGAGGATCTCGTGCAGGAGCCCCTGCTCCAGAAACCGCACCTCGGCCTTGGTCGGATGGACGTTGACGTCGACCTTGTCCGGCGGGAGGTCGATGAAGAGGTGCACTTCGGGGCTGCGTTCCTTGATCGTCGCGACCGCGTAGGCCTGCTGAATGGCGTGCGCGATCGTCCGGTCGCGCACGATCCGCCGGTTGACAAAGATGTGCTGCGGTCCCCGCACGGGCCCTTGCTCGCCGAGGGCGGCGACGAAGCCCCGGATGACGATGCCCGCGGCCTGCTTGGCCACGGGTACGAGATCGGGCCGATCGCCATAGATCTGATAAAAGCGTTCGTCCATCGATGCCGCCGGCGGCGCCTCGAGCAAGCGCCGACCGCCGCTCTCGAGCACGAACCCCACTTCGGGGTAGCCGAGGGCCAGCTGCGTGACCAGCCGTGACACCTGGGCGGCCTCCGCGGTGTCGGCCTTCAGGAACTTGCGGCGGGCCGGCAGGTTGAAAAAGAGGTCGCCGACCTCGACAAGCGTGCCTTCGGGCCCGCCCGTCTCGCGGATGGCCGAGACGCGCCCGGCATCCATGGTGACCTCGGTCGCCGAGATCGCGCCGCGGGCACGCGTTCGCAGCCGGAAGCGCGACACGGAGGCGATAGAGGGCAGCGCCTCGCCGCGGAATCCGAGCGTGCGAATCGCCGAAAGATCGGCCGCCTGCCTGATCTTGCTCGTGGCGTGACGCTCCACAGCCAGCGCCGCCTCCTCCGGCGTCATCCCCTCGCCGTCATCCTCGACCGCCACCAGCTTCTTGCCGCCGAATTCGATGCGGATGCCGATCCGCCTCGCGCCCGCGTCAAGAGCGTTCTCGACCAGCTCCTTGACGGCCGACGCCGGCCGCTCGATGACCTCGCCGGCCGCGATCTGATTGGCGAGATCCGGTGACAGGCGATGGATCCGGCTCACAGCCAGTCCATCCGGCGGAAGACCCAGAGCATCAGGCCGGACAAGGCCGTCATCATGCCGAGAATCCACCAGAACTGCGAGGCCGCGGGGCCAGGAAACAGCGGCAGGTGCACGTTCATGCCGTAGATGCCGGTCAGCACCGTGAGCGGCATGAAGATGGTCGCGATCACCGTGAGCACCTTCATCACCGAGTTCAGGCGGTTGGACTGCATCGAGAGATAGGCGTCCAGAAGGCCCGTCACCCGATCCTGGAGCGAGACGGCTTCGTCCGTGAGACGCACGAGCTGGTCGTAGACATCGCGGAAGCGGTACGAGAGGGCATCCGGGATATGCGGGAATTCGCGTCGGGCGAGCCGTCCGATCGCGTCGCGCTCCGGCAGGACCACGCGCCGGAGCGACGCAATGTCCGCCTTCAGCCCGAGGAGGTCCCGCAGCGGGTTGCGCCGCACGGACCCGAAGACGAGGGCTTCCAGGCGTTCCACCCGGTCCTCCAGCCCGTCGACCTCCGGCAGGTAGTGCTCCACCAGCCGGTCGACGATGCGATGGAGCAGCCCGGCCGGACCCTCGGCGAGCACGCTCGCATGACGCCCGCAGATGTCCCGCTCCGCCTGAATCGATCGCGAGGGGTGCTGGTGAACGGAGACCAGGTAGTTCGGTCCCAGGAAGAAATCCACATCGTGGGTTTCGAAGCCCCCGCGGCGCTTCTTCGCCTGAATCCCATGCAGGATAAGGTAGAGCACGCCGTCGTAGGACTCGACCTTCGGGTGGTGGAGCTCGGCCAGCGCGTCCTCGACCGCCAGCTCGTGAAACTGGAACGTCTCCGAGAGCAGGCGCTGCTCGCTCGCGCCGGGCGCCTCGATGTCGACCCACAGGATTTCGCGCGCCCCGGGCCGGAGCCACGCGGGGTCGACCACCTCGGCCTCGCGCGTCTCGCCGTCACGATGCACCAGGACGGCGATCACGGCTCAATCGAGCGCGCGCTGCTTGAGCGCCGCCTGGGCCGCGGCCAGGCGGGCCACCGGCACGCGGAACGGCGAGCAACTGACGTAGTCCAGCCCAGCCTTGTCGAAGAAGTGCACCGACGACGGATCGCCGCCGTGCTCGCCGCAGACACCGACCTTGAGCGCGGGCCGCGCGGACCGGCCCTTCCGGGTGCCCAGCTCGACCAGGTAGCCGACGCCCTCGGGATCGAGCGACGCAAACGGGTCTCGCTCGAGGATCCGCCGCGACTGATAGGCGCCGAGGAACTTGCCGATGTCGTCGCGCGAGAAGCCGTAGGTCAGCTGCGTCAGGTCGTTCGTCCCGAACGAGAAGAAGTCGGCCTCCTGGGCGATCGCGTCCGCCGTGAGCGCCCCGCGCGGCACCTCGATCATGGTCCCGACCAGGTACGTCACCCGGACGCCCTGCTCCGCCTGCACGGCGTCGGCCACCGTGGTCACGATCGCCTTCTGGTCGCGGAGCTCCCGCACGTCGCCGACGAGCGGAATCATGATCTCCGGCACCACCTTGCCGCCCTCCCGCGCCACCTGGCAGGCCGCCTCCATGATGGCGCGGGCCTGCATCTCGGTGATCTCCGGATACGTAATACCCAGCCGCACGCCGCGGTGGCCCAGCATCGGGTTGAACTCGTGGAGCTCGTCGACCCGCCTGAGCAGCCGTCGTTTCTCCTCCAGGACCGGCCCCTCGTGCCCGGTCGCCTCCAGCCGCGCGATCTCGACCATGAGGTCCTCGCGTTTGGGCAGGAACTCGTGCAGCGGCGGGTCGATCGTCCGGATCGTCACGGGCGAGCCGCGCATTTCCTTGAACACGCCGTAGAAGTCGCCGCGCTGGAGCGGCAGCAGTTCGGCCAGCGCCCGGCGTCGATCCGCCTCGTTGTCGGCCAGGATCATGCGTTGCACGATCGGAATGCGTCCTTCGCCGAAGAACATGTGCTCGGTCCGGCACAGCCCGATGCCGTGCGCGCCGAAGCGATAGGCGATCTGCGCCTGGTCCGGCTGATCGGCGTTGGCGCGCACGCCCAGCCGGCGGTACTTGTCGGCCCACGCGAGGAGCTGGCTGAACCGCCGGTAGATCGCCGAGTCGTCGGCCTTCAGCGTGCCCTCGATGACCTGAAGGATCTCGCTGGGCCGCGTGGCGACCTGGCCGACCTTCACCTCGCCCGACAGGCCGTCGAACGACAGCCAGTCGCCCTCGTGCAGGGTGACGCCGCCGATGGCCACGCTCCCGGCGCGCTCGTCGATCTGGACCGCGCCCGCGCCGACCACGGACGGCTTGCCCATCTGGCGGCCCACGACCGCGGCATGCGACGTCATGCCGCCCGTCGCGGTGAGAATCCCCTGCGCGACGAACATGCCGTGGATGTCGTCCGGCACGGTCTCCTTGCGAACCAGCAGCACCTTCCGGCCGAGGCGCGCCTGTTCGACCGCGTGGTCCGCCGTGAACACGACCTGCCCCGACGCCGCGCCGGGCGAGGCCGGCAGACCGCGCGTCGCCGCGGGCAGCGCCTGCCACTCCTTCGGCTCGAACACCGGCGCCAGAAGCTGCGACAGCGCCTCCGGCTCGACCATCAGCACGGCGTCTTTCGGCGAAATCACCTTCTCCGACACCAGATCCGTGGCGATCACGACCGCCGCATACCCGGTCCGCTTGCCGTTTCGGGTCTGCAGCATGAACAGCTCGTCGTCCTGGATGGTGAACTCGAAGTCCTGGACATCTTTGTAGTGCTTCTCGAGGCGCGTGGTGATCCGGCGCAGCTCGGCGTAGGCCTTCGGCATCGTCTCGGCCAGCTCGGCGATCGGGCGCGGCGTCCGGATGCCGGCGACGACATCCTCGCCCTGCGCGTTGACCAGGAACTCGCCGTAGAACTCCTTGGCGCCGGTCGCGGGGTTGCGCGTGAAGCCGACGCCCGTCGCCGACCGCTCGCCGCTGTTGCCGAACACCATGGCCTGCACGTTGACCGCGGTCCCGATGTGATCGGGAATCTCGTAGATGCGGCGATACTCCTTGGCTCGCGGGTTCTGCCACGAGCGGAAGACCGCGTCACGCGCGAGCCGAAGCTGCTCGAGCGGATCCTGGGGAAACTCGCGTTTCGCGTGCCCTCGGACGACCGTCTTGTATCGATCGACGACCGAGCGGAGCGCTCCCTCCGTGAGGTCCGGGTCCAGCGTCACGCCCTGGTCGCGTTTCACGGCTTCGAGTTCGTGTTCGAACACCGCCTTCGGGATCTCGAGCACCACGCTGCCGAACATCTGGATGAACCGGCGGTAGCTGTCGTACGCGAACCGTCCGTTGGCCGTACGCCCCTTGAGGCCCTCGACGGCCGCATCGGTCAGCCCGAGGTTCAGAATCGTGTCCATCATGCCGGGCATCGAGAACTTCGCCCCGGATCGCACCGATACGAGCAGCGGGTTGTCGGCCGATCCCAGCTCGGCGCGCGCTGCGGTTTCGAGGCGCTCGAGATGCGCCAGCATCTCGTCCTCGAACGCCTTCGGCAGCCGGCCCTTGTTCTCGTAGAACATCGTGCAGACCGCCGTGGAAATCGTGAAGCCGGGCGGCACGGGGAGGCCGGCGTTGGTCATCTCCGCGAGCCCCGCGCCCTTGCCGCCGAGGACGTCGCGCATCGTGCGGTCGCCCTCCGCCTGGCCCCGACCAAAGAAATACACGTGCTTGCGTCGCGTCGTGCCTCGCCGCGTGCCTCGTGCCGAACCTCGCGTCTTTGCCATCGTATTCAGGACTCCATGACGATTTCCGAGATGTCGCCGAGATGCAGGATCAGCCGCTCGAGGCGCTTCAAGAGCCGCAGCCGCGCCGTCTTGAGCCGTTCGTCCTCGGCCATGACGAACACCTCCGTGAAGAACCTGGCGACAGCCGGCTCGAAGCCGGCGGCGGCCGTGTACGCGTCCCGGAAGTGCTCGCCGCTCCCGGCGGCCCGCTCGATGGCGGGCGCGCGGCTGACGATTTCCTGGAGCAGCGCCTTTTCCGCCGGCTCCTTGAGGAGACTGGCGAGCGCCGGCTGAGCCTGGTCCCACGTCGCAAAGTCGCCGGGTACCGCCAGCTCTCGCGCGATGTTCCTGACGCGCTTGAAGGCCGTGGCGAGCTGCCGGAATGGCTCGGACCGCGCGAAGTCGCCCAGGGCGGCGAGGTTGGCCTGGAGCGCGGCAATCGTCACGCTGAGATCGGCGCCGCGATCGGCCAGCACGGCCCGCACGTTGCGGCGGTCGCTGCCGCGCGCTTCAAAGAAATACTGCACGCGCTCGTACAGGAACTCGGCGAGTGGGGCGACCGGGCTCGACGCGATGACGTCCCCGTATCCCGCCCGCGCCCGGTCTGTCAGGCTTCCGAGCGTCGGTTGCGGGCGGCTGCCGAGCCCTGGCGCCACGTCCGCCAGAATGCGAATGAGGCCGTGCGCCTGCCGGCGCAGGCCGTGCGGATCGCGAGACCCCGTCGGGCGCTCGCCCGCCAGGAAGAGGCCGGCGAGGGTGTCGAGCTTGTCGGCAGCGGACACCGCCGCCCACGTCGCCCGGGCCGGCCCCAACGCGTCCACGGCCGGCGGCGCGGTCGCCTCGACGGCAATGGGCAGATAGTGATGGTAGATGGCCTTCCACACCGGCTCCGGCTCGCCGGCCTCGCGGGCGTAGATGCCGCCCATCACGCCCTGAAGCTCGGTGAACTCCCGAACCATGTCCGTCGCCAGATCCGCCTTCGCGAGCCTGGCGGCGCGAGCGGCCGCGCTGACGTCACCCGGCTCGAGGCCCAAGACGTCCGCGGCCAGCCAGCGGGCCAGCGCCTCGAGCCGCCCGGCCTTGGCACGATACGAGCCGAGCTGCTTGTGGAACTGCAACGTCTCGAGACGATCCAGCCGTGATTCCAGCGGGGCCTGGCGATCGGCATCCCAGAAGAACCGGGCATCACGCAGGCGCGCCGTCACCACGCGTTCGGCGTTCACGGCAATGGCCCGATCGCCCGTTCCCTGCGTGTTGGTGACCGCGAGAAACGCCGGAAGCAGCGCTCCTGTCAGGCTCAGGACCGGGAAGTAGTGCTGGTGATGAATCAAGGTGGTCGTCAGGACCTCGTCCGGCAAGGCCAGAAAGTCCGCGGCGAACGCGCCGGCCACGACGGCGGGAAACTCGACGAGGTCGGGCACTTCATCCAGCAGGGCCTCGGCCTGGGGATGCTGGTGGAGCATGGCGCGGCCGCCCAGCTTGCGGGCGTGCGCCTCGAGCTCGCGCATGATGCGATCGCGGCGTTCGATGCGCGACAGCACCACGAAGCTCTCGGTCAGCCGCTTGCGATACTCGTCGAAACTCCGCACCTTGATGGCCCGGCCGGCCCGGCCGCTGGTCGCCAGAAACCGGTGGCCATAGGTGACCGCGCCGGACGTCACGTCCTGTACCCTCGGGCTGGACGCGAGCGCCTGACGCGCGATGGTAAAGGGCACGACCCGCCCGCCGTAGAGGAACAGCAGCCAGCGAATCGGCCGGCCGAAGGTGAACTCTCCCCGGCCGTCCTCGAGCTGCGCGTCCCAGCGCATCTGACGCGGGAAGACGAGGTCCCGCAGCACACGCCCCAGGAGCTCCGGGAGGACGTCGACCGTCGCCCGGCCCCGGATGTGACGCTCGTAGGCGAGGTACTTCCCCTTCGGCGAGTCGCGCTGCACCAGGGCGTCGAAATCGGCGCCAAGCTTGCGCGCGAACCCCAAGCCGGCGTTGGTCGGGTGCCCTTCGGCGTCGAAGGCGGCACTGACGGGAGGGCCCATCACCGTCTCGTCGCGGTCGTCCTGCCGATCGACCAGCGCCGCCACGCACGCGGTCAGGCGGCGCGGCGTCGAGAACGTCTCAACCGTGCTCCGCGGCGACAGCCCCTCTTCGGTCAGCCGCTCGCGCAGGCGCGTACCGAGCTGCTCGGTCACGCTGGCCAGCCAGGACGCCGGCAGCTCCTCGACGCCGATCTCCAGCAGCAACTCACGATCCATCGCGCGTCCTTGCGGGGATGCCGTCGCCGAGCCACGCGCCGGCAATGCCGACCGCCAGCTGTCGTACGCGGAGGATGTAGGCGGTGCGCTCGGTCACGCCGATGCTCCCGCTCGCGTCGAGGACGTTGAAGAGGTGCGAGCACTTCAGACAGTAGTCGAGGGCCGGCAGGACGAGGCCGCCGTCCAGGAGCCGCTTGCCGAAGTCGTAGCACCTGGCAAAGAGATCGCGGTGGAAGTCGGCAAACGCGCCGTCGGCGAGACCCTGTACGTGGCCGAACGCATATTTGGACTGCTCCACCTCGTCGCGCAGCCGGACGTCCCGGTACGTGACGCCGGGCGCCCACAGGAGCTCGTACACGTCGTCCACGCCCTGGAGCGCCATGGCAAAGCGTTCGAGCCCGTAGGTCAGTTCCACCGAAATCGGGGACAGATCGACACCGCCGGCCTGCTGAAAGTACGTGAACTGCGTGATCTCCAGGCCGTCATAGAGGACCTGCCATCCGATGCCCCACGCGCCGAGCGTGGGCGACTCCCAGTTGTCTTCCTCGAAGCGCACGTCGTGCGCCCGCAGGTCGATCCCGCACGCCTCCAGGCTCTGCAGGTACAGGTCCTGGATGTCGTCCGGCGCCGGCTTCAGGATGACCTGGAACTGGTGGTGCTTGAAGAGCCGGTTCGGGTTCTCGCCGAACCGGCCGTCGGCCGGCCGCCGCGACGGCTGCACGTACGCGACATTCCAGGGCTCACGGCCCAGCACACGCAGAAAGGTCTCCGGGTGCATCGTCCCGGCGCCCATCTCGATATCGAGCGGCTGCTGGATGAGGCACCCCTGGCCGGCCCAGTAGTCGGACAGCTTGAAGATGAGGTCCTGCAGCGTCACAGATCCGGCCTCAACTCGCGGACGACCCGTGCGGATCGCGGCTCCCGGTCGAGGTGAAGGCCGATCAGACGGTGATGGACGTCCTCGATTTCCCGGAGAATCCCGAGCGGCGCGCCCGCACGTGCGACATCAACGGGCGTGCGCGCGGCCGCCCCGCTGAGAAACGCCACCGCCGGACCCGACAGGCGGACGTCGCTCGGCGCGCAGGCCCAGCACACGAACGCCCGCTCGGCCGCCACGAGCGCCACTCCCTGGGCGAGCGATTGCCCGCAGCGCGGACACGCGGAGAGCGACGGGTACACGCCCTCGAGCCGGAGCAGCCAGTACTCGAAGTACCGCGCCAGGGCTTCGACCGACCCGCCTCGGCACAGGGCATCCGCGACGGCGGCGCCCAGCCGGAACAGGCGTTCGTTCGGCGCGCCCTCCGGCGCCCACTCGTCGATCAGCTCCGCAAAGTAGGCGGCGTGTCCCAGTACATGGGCCGCCTCGTCCGGCTTCCGGCCGCCTGCTGCATCGAGGGGCGTCCGACGAGGCTCGATCCGATCGACCCGCACGAGCTCGCGCTGCTCCCGCTCCACGTAGGCGACCCGGCCATGGGTCAGGGGCTCCAGCGCCGCGCCAAATCGGCGGCGCGACGCGGTCGCATTCTTGGCGGCGCCGCGCTTCTTGCCCCGGTCCTCCGTCAGGAACACGACAATACGGTCGGCCTCGCCGTAGCGATAGGTCCGGAGCACGAGCGAATCAGCAGAATAGGCCCGCATGAGGGCGTTGGGCCGCCGCAGACGGGCACGCGCGGCTGGCCCGCAATTTGCTAAGCATATATCGGGGTCGTACCTCGAACTGTGGAAAACTCCGAGGGACCGGCCCCTCGACGGCCCCACTGGAGTTTTCCACAGTTCGAGGTACGACCCCGACTACCCCGCGACGCCTGCTACCGCAGGTACTGCACGAGCAGCGTCGCGAGCCCCAGGAACGAGAAAAAGCCGAAGACGTCCGTCAGCGTGGTGATGAAGACGGACGAGGCGAGGGCCGGGTCGACCTTGAGCGCCCGCAGGCCCAGCGGAATCAGCGTTCCGGCGGTTGCCGCCACGAACATGTTGAGGATCATCGCCAGGCCAAGGACGCCGCCCAGCATGGCATTGCTCTTCAGGAGCCACGCGCCCGCGGCCGCGACCAGGCCGAGCGCGACGCCGTTGGCCAGGCCGACCGTGGCCTCCTTGGCCAGAGCCTTCCGGGCATTCGCCCAGGTCAGCTCCCCGAGCGCCAGGCCCCGCACGATGACGGCCAGCGTCTGCGTGGCGGCATTGCCGCCCATCCCGGCCACAATCGGCATCAAGGCCGCCAACGCGACGACCTGGTTGATCGTCCCCTCGAAGAACCCCACGACGGTCGCGGCCAGGAACGCCGTAGCCAGATTGACGAACAGCCACGGCAGCCGTCGTCGCAGTGAGTCGAGCGCCGGCGTTTCCACGCTGTCGTCCTTGGCAATGCCCGCCAGCCGATAGACGTCCTCGGTCGCCTCGTCCTTGATGACGTCGATCACGTCGTCTACCGTGATGATGCCCGCGAGCTTGTTCTCCGGATCGACGACCGGGATCGCCAGCAGGTTGTACGACGCGACCTGACGCGCGACCTCCTCCTGGTCCGTGTCCACGCGCGCGCTGTAGACCTCCGTTGTCATGATCCGCTTCAGGGGCGTGTCGGTCGGCACGAGCAGCAGCCGCCGGAGCGACACCACGCCGACGAGGTGCCGGCGCTCGTCGACGACGTACAGGTAGAAGACCATCTCGACGTCGCGCGCCGTCTGGACGGCCGTGATCGCTTCACCGGCGGTCAGGTCCTCCGGCAGCGCGAACACGTTGGGGTTCATCAGCCGCCCGGCGGTCTGTTCTTCGTACTCGAGGAGCTCGGTCACGCCGCCGCCCGGCTTCGGTCGAATCATCTCGACGACGACCGCCGACAGTTCCCTGGGCAGGTGGGCGATGAGCGCCGCGGCGTCGTCCGACGGGATTTCCTGCGAAAGGCGGGCGATCTCCTCGGCAGGCCGAAGGGCGAGGAGCTCCGCCCCTTTCTCGGGCCCGAGCTCGCTCACGGCCTCCATCGCGAGCTTGCCGCTCTTTTCGACGAGGACGCCGAACGTCGCGTGGCGCTCACGCTCGGGCAGCTCGCCGAAGATCTGCGCCAGGTCGGCGGGATGCTGCTTCTGCAAGAGATTCAGCAGGTTCGGCGTCGCGCCCAGCCGCAGCAGACGCCGCACCGACTCCAGGACGAGGTCGATTCTGCGCTGTGGCGGCATCGCGTCCCTCTCGGGGTGCTAACAAAAACTCCTATTTGTAGCACAGACCGAGCGGGCTCGCGGCGCCGGGTTACGACCGGCCCAGCCCGATCTCGTCGAGGATTCGCTCGTCGTCGCGCCAGGCCTCGCGCACCTTGACATGGAGGTCGAGGTAGACGCGGCCGTCCAGCATCGCTTCGATGTCGCGGCGGGCCTCGGTGCCGATGCGCTTGATCATGGCCCCGCCCTTGCCGAGGACGATCGGCCGCTGCGACTCGTGCTCGACCAGAATCGACGCGAAGATGCGTGTCGGAGCGCCGGCCGACGCGGGCTCCTCGAAGCGATCGATGACCACGGCCGTGGTGAAGGGCAGTTCGTCCCGGGTGTGCTTGAGGAGCTTCTCCCGGACCAGCTCGGCCGCGAGTTTGCGCTCGGTCTGGTCGGTCAGGTAGTCCTCCGGGTAGAGCGGCTCCCCGGCCGGCAGCGCGGCCAGGATCTCCTGCTCCAGCCTCGCCCGCCCGTCGCCCGTCAACGCGGAGACGGGCACGATGGCCCTGAAGGCGCCTCCCTTCGCGTAGTGGTCGATGAGCGGCAGCAACCTGGGCTTCTCGACTAGATCGACCTTGTTCAACGCCAGGATCGCCGGCGTCCGCGATCGGCCGATGAGATCGCGGATGAACTCGTCGCCGGTTCCCGGCCGCGCCGTGGCGTCGACGACCAGGATGACGACGTCAACGTCCCGAAGCGCCGCTCTCGCGGCGTCCACCATGCGCCGGTTCATCCGATGCTGGGGCTTGTGGATCCCCGGCGTGTCGATGAACACCATCTGGCCGTCGGGCGTGTTGCGCACGCCGACGATCCGGTGACGGGTGGTCTGGGGTTTGTCCGAGACGATCGCGACCTTCTGGCCGATGAACCCGTTGAGGAGCGTCGATTTGCCGGCATTCGGCCGGCCGACGAGCGCGACCAGACCCGCCTTGGTGGCCGGGCGGTCCTCGCTCATGCCGTGACGTCCGGTGCCGGTGCAAGGCGGCGCACCCGCACCTTGTGAATGCGGCGCCGCTCCGCCTCCAGCACCTCGACCTCGACGCCGTCGTTCGAGAAGCGCTCGCCCACGGCCGGCACGCGCCCGACGCGGGCGAGCACGTACCCTCCGACGGTCTCGAAGTCCCCCTCCTCGATCTCGATGCCGAGCCGATCGACCATCTCGCCGATCCCCACCTTCGCACTGAACACAAACGCGTCGTCACTTTCGCGGACGATCGGCTCGGCCTCGCTGTCGTACTCGTCGCGGATTTCGCCGACGAGCTCCTCCAGAACGTCTTCGACGGTTACGAGACCGGCCGTGCCGCCATACTCGTCCACCACCATGGCCAGCTGGAAGCGCCGAAGTTGAAACTCGCGAAGCAGATCCATCACGCGTTTGGTCTCTGGCACGAACGCCGCGGGCCGCGCGATCTCCGACACCTGGCGATGTCCCGCCATCGGCTCAGCCACCTGGATGAGGTCCTTGACCACGACCACGCCGACGATGTTGTCGAGGTTGTCCGTGTAGACGGGGAGGCGGGAGTACTTCTGGTCCTGGATGAGCCGCCGGAGTTCGTCGATCGTCGCGTCGGACCGGATCGCGACGATGTCGGGCCTGGGCGTCATCACTTCGCGGACGAGCGTGTCGCCGAAGTCGACCACGGATCTGAGGAGCCGGCTCTCATCGGCCGGCTCCCCGCCGCCGGCGTCGGCCGTCACGGCGGCTGCGGGAGCCCGTCCGCGCTCGGCGAACTCGTGCCGCTCGATCGGCTTCAGCCGGCCGGTGATGAGCGCCGTGAGCGGGCTGATGGTGTTGGCGGCCACGGTGAAGACGGGCAGCAGCAGGGCCAGGATGCGCTCCGGCGAGCGGCGGACGACGATCGCCGGCACGAACTGCCCGAGTCCGATCGCGACGCCCAGCATGATGGCCGCGAGTGTGGCGCCGCCCACCCAGCCCGGGTCGACCAGCTGGGCGGTGAACACGGTCGACAGGATCAGCAGCGTGCCGCGCAGGATGCGGGCGGGAATGAAGAACGTCAGCGGATCCTCGAGGTAGGCCTCGAGGGCCATGTCCTCGCTTTCACGCTCGGCCTCCAGCCGCTGCGGCAGCCGCATGAGCTGGGTGAAGGCCATTTCGACCAGGGCAAAAAAGAACAGGCCCGAGGCGCACACGAGCGCGAGGAACGCGATGATGCCCATCAGCGCCCGCCGGGGCGGCGACCTCGGCCGAGACGGGTTCCCAGGCCGGCCGGCAGGCCGGCCCGTCGACGGAGGCGTTCTTCCAGCCGGGTCATCTCCCCCTGGTCGGTGTCGTGATCGTAGCCCAGAAGGTGCAGGAGGCCGTGGAGGGCCAGGATGCGCCACTCCGCGGCTTCGGCGTGTCCGTGCCGCCGGGCCTGGCGCCGGGCGACCCCGAGCGCAATGGCGATGTCGCCCAGGCGCCGCGCGCCCCGACCCGCCTTCCCGCGGGCCACGGGGGCTGCCGGAAACGCCAGAACGTCCGTCGGGCGGTCCACACGCCGGAAGCGCCGGTTGAGCCGTCGGATGACGGCATCCGACACGAGCGCCACGCCCACCTCTCCCGCCGCCCACCGGGGCGCCGCCCGCGCGAGCCAGGACGCCAGGCCGCGGGCCGGACGCGGCCGACCGCGATCATCGGTCACCGCGACGACCAGGCCCCGCCCTGCCACCCGTCCCGTCATTCTGCCGGCCGGTCTGGCCCTACGGTCGACCTGGCGACGGCTTGTTGCGGTTGGTGTACGCCTCGTACGCCTTGACGATCTGCTGCACGAGGGCGTGCCGCACCACGTCCCGCTCGTCGAAATACAACACCGCGATGCCCTCGATCCCTTCGACCACCTTCAGCGCCTCGATGAGACCGGACGTCCGACCCGGCGGCAGGTCGATCTGGGTGATGTCGCCCGTGACCACGGCCTTCGATCCGAAGCCGAGGCGCGTGAGAAACATCTTCATCTGCTCGGAGGTCGTGTTCTGCGCCTCGTCGAGGATGACGAACGAATCATTCAGCGTGCGGCCGCGCATGAAGGCGATGGGCGCGACTTCGATGACGCCGCGTTCGAGCAGCCGCTCCACCCGATCGACGTCGAGCATGTCGTAGAGCGCGTCGTAGAGCGGTCGCAGGTACGGGTTGACCTTCTCCTGGAGGTCGCCGGGCAGGAAGCCGAGCTTCTCCCCTGCCTCGACGGCCGGCCGCGCCATGATGATGCGCGTGACGCGCTTGGAGAGGAGGTACGCGACCGCCTGCGCCATCGCGAGATAGGTCTTGCCCGTTCCGGCCGGTCCGACGCCGAACACGACGTCGAAGCGATCGATGGCCTCGAGGTAGCGGCGCTGCGTCACGCTCTTCGGCGTGACATGGCGGCGGCCCGCGGCCCGTCCGGGCGCCGGCCGGAAGTAGTCCTGCAGCGAGGTCTCCGGCGTGTCTGCCAGAAGCTGGGCGGCCGTCTTCACGTCGCCACGGGCAAAGCGGTAGCCGTCGCGAAGCAGGCCGGCGAGCTGCTCGAACACCCGCTCCGCACGCCCGACGGCGTCGGCCGGCCCCTCGATGACCACGTCGTGGCCGCTCGTGCGCAGCTTCACATTGAGGACGGCTTCCAGGCTTTTCAGACTTTCGTCGAGGGAGCCGAACAGCGTTTCGATGCCCTCGTCGGGCATGGGAATTCGCCGCAGGGCTGAGGTGGGCATCCGGTGGGTTCAGCCTAGCATGACGGCCGGGGTCCCTTACAGCCGTGCGGCGCCGCGCACGCCCGACGCGTCGCCGAATCGGGCGGGCACGAGTCGCGTCGTCACGCGATCGGAGAAGATCCAGGTGGACCAGAGGCGAGGCACCGTCCGGTAGATTCGGTCTACGTTCGACAACCCGCCGCCGACGACGATCACGTCGGGGTCGACGAGGTTGATGACTGTTGCCAGCGCCTTGGCCAGCCGCCGCTCCCACGCGTCGAGCGCTGCGCGCGCCGGCGCGTCATCGCGCCCGGCGCGCGCCACCACCGTTTCACCCGTCACGTCTCCAGCGGCCACCCCGTCGGTCGCCGCGCGCGCCGCGTAGTCGGCCGCGAGGCCAGGACCCGATAGAAACGTCTCGATACAACCGCGCTGCCCGCAGTAGCACGCCCGTCCCGGCCGCTCGTCATCGTCGGGCCACGGCAGAGCGTTGTGGCCCCACTCCCCGGCGATGGCGTTCGCTCCCGTCACGGCCACGCCGCCAACGGTCAGCCCGCCGCCGACGCCGGTGCCGAGAATGACGCCGAAGACGACTGACGCGCCGGCCGCCGCCCCGTCGGCCGCCTCGGACACGGCGAGGCAGTTGGCGTCATTGGCGACTCGGACCGGACGTCCCAGCCGCTTCTCGAGATCGGTGTGAAACGGCCGGCCGTTCAGCCAGACGGAGTTGGCGTTCTTCACGAGACCCGTGGCCGGCGAGATCGCCCCCGGCATGCCGACGCCGACCGAACAGGACTCGCCGGCGTGTCGTTCCGCGTCCGCGACCAGGGCGGCGATGGCGTCCAGCGTCCCCTCATAGTCACCGCGCGGCGTGGGCACGCGGGCATTCCAAACGGACTCACCCGATTCCGCGAGCACTACCGCCGCGATCTTCGTGCCGCCGAGGTCGATGCCGATGCGCCCGTTCACCAGTTCTCCCGTTCACCAGTTCACCAGTTCACCAGTTTCATGTCTCTTCCAACCTTATTCTCAATTCCCTCAACTGCTTCACATCGACTGCCGATGGCGCGCCGGCCATGAGGTCGCTCGCCTGGGCCGTCTTGGGAAACGCCATAACTTCCCGAATAGACGACTCGCCGCAGAGGAGGGCGACGATGCGGTCCAGGCCGAAGGCGATGCCGCCATGCGGCGGCGTGCCGTACTCGAGCGCCTCGAGAAAAAAGCCGAACCTGGCCCGCGCCTCGGCGTCGGAAATCCCGAGGAGACCGAAGACCTGCTTCTGTACATCGGCTCGATGAATTCGGATGCTCCCGCCGGCGATCTCCGATCCGTTCAGGGCGAGATCGTAGGCGCGCGCCCGAACCTTGCCCGGGTCCGAGGCCAGGAGCGGCACGTCCTCCGGACGCGGCGCCGTGAACGGATGATGCATCGAGTCCCAGCGCTTTTCGTCGGCATTCCACTCGAAGAGCGGGAAGCCGGTGACCCAGACGAAGCGGAAGTCGGCCGGCGAGAGCAGGTTCTCGCGCCTCGCGACAACAAGCCGAAGATGCCCGAGCGACCTGAAGACACTGGACGACTCGCCCGCGGCGACGAGCAGGAGGTCCCCCTCGCCGCCCTTCGCCGATTCGAACGCGGCGCGGAGCGGCGCTTCGCCCGCCGCCTTGAGCGCCGAGCTTTGCAGCGCGCCCTGCACGACCCGCACCCAGACGAGCCCGCTTGCGCCCTGCTGGCGCACCTCCCCGGTCAGGCCGTCCAGATCCTTGCGCGAGTAGCCCGCGCCGTTCCTGACGACGAATCCGGCCACCACACCGCCGGCCGCCAGGGCGTCCCGAACAACCGTGAACGGCGAATCCGTGAAATGCGATCCCAGGTCGGCGATCGGCATGCCAGGCCGCAGGTCCGGTTTGTCCGACCCGTAGGTCGATATCGCTGCGTCGTACGACAGGCGCGGAAACGGCGCGGCCACCTGATGGCCGGCCGCGGCGAACATCGCGACTATCGCGCCCTCGACGACCCCCTGCACCAGCGCCTCGTTCGCGAACGACATCTCGACGTCGATCTGGGTGAACTCGGGCTGCCGGTCGGCCCGCAGGTCCTCGTCGCGGAAGCACTTCACGATCTGCACGTAGCGATCGAAGCCGGCGATCATCAGGATCTGCTTGAAGATCTGCGGCGACTGCGGAAGCGCGAAGAACTCCCCCGGATGCACCCGGCTCGGCACGAGGTAGTCGCGCGCCCCTTCCGGCGTCGATCGGGTGAGAATCGGCGTTTCGATTTCGAGAAAGCCCTGCGCGTCGAAGTACTGGCGAGCCGCCAGCGTCACGCGATGCCGCAGCGCCAGGTTCGCCTGCAACGCGGGTCGCCGGAGATCGAGATACCGATAGCGCAGGCGCGTCTCCTCGGCGACGGACGTGTCCTCGTTGATGGGAAACGGCGGCGTACGCGCTTCGTTGAGGACCTCAACGCGGCCGACGACGACGTCGATCTCGCCGGTGGGCAGCCTGGGGTTCACGGCCTCGGGCGCTCGCGCTTCGACCTGGCCCTCGACCGCCACCACGAACTCCGGCCGGATGCGGGCCGCGGCGGCCGACCCCGGCGAACCCGCCCGCACGAGCACCTGCGTCAGGCCGTGGCGGTCGCGCAGGTCGAAGAAGATGAGCCCGCCCAGGTCGCGAACCCGGTGCACCCATCCGAGGAGGACGACCGGCTGGCCCACGTCGGCGAGCCGGAGCTCACCGCACGTGTGCGTGCGGTACGGCACCGGGGTCGTCATGCGACGAGCGCCCTTGCCGCGCCCACGGCCTCGGCCCACGGCACGCTCTTCTGGGTGCTGGCGCGCATGTCGCGGACCGTGACTTCGCCGCGGGCCAGCTCGTCGGAGCCGAGAATCAGCGCGGCCCGCGCCGCCACGCGATCCGCTCGTTTCAACTGCGCCTTCAGGCCTCGCGCCTCGAACGCCATCTGCGCCGTCACGCCCGCCTGTCGAAGCTCCCTGAGCAGCCGAAGCGCCGCCGGCCGGGCGTCGTCGCCCACAGCAATCACGAAGACGCCGGGGGCCGGCCGAGGCGCCGCGCCGTCAGGCATGGCGAGCACGAGCCGCTCCAGACCGGCCGCAAAGCCGATCCCTGTCCTGTCCGGGCCGCCGAGCGCCTTGACCAGACCGTCGTAGCGCCCCCCGCCGAGGAGCGCGTTCTGGGCACCCAAGGTCTGACCGAGTATCTCGAAGGTCGTCCTCGTGTAGTAGTCCAGGCCGCGCACGAGCCGGTGTGAGAGCTGCCACGGCAGCCCCCAGGCCGTCAGCGCCTCCTGCACGCCCTTGAAGTGCGTGGCGCACGCCTCGCAGAGATGGTCCACCGCGTGCGGCAGCCGATCGATGATGGGCTGGTCGGCTTCGACCTTGCAGTCGTAGATGCGCAGCGGATTCGTGCGGGCTCGACGCTGGCAGTCCTGGCAGAGCTTCGGAAGATCATCGCCGAGCGCCGCCAGGAGCGCCTCGTGGAACGTCGGCCGGCAGATCGGACATCCGACGGAGTTGATCACCAGTTCCGACCCGGTGATGTCGAGCGCCTCGACCAGGGTCCAGCCGAGATCAATCACCTCGGCGTCTACGGCCGGGTCGTCGGCGCCGAACACTTCCACGTCCAGCTGGTGGAACTGCCGGTACCGGCCCTTCTGCGGCCGCTCGAACCGGAACATCGGTCCGAGCGAGTACACCTTCGCCACGGGCAGCGCCTGCTCCAGGCCGTGCTCGACGAAGGCGCGGACCAGGCCCGGTGTCGACTCCGGCCGCAGCGTGATCCGCTCGCCGCCCTTGTCCGTGAATGAGTACATCTCCTTCTGTACGATGTCGGTCGTTTCGCCCGTGCCCTTGGCAAACAGCTCTTCGCGTTCGATGACCGGCGTCCTCACCTCGACGTAGCCGTACCGTTCGCAGAGCGCGCGCGCCAGGCGCTCGACGTGCTGCCACCTCTCCACTTCCGGCGGCAGGATGTCGTGAGTGCCGCGAATCGCAGGAATCATCGGCTCAGCGCGACCGCCGTCCCGCCTCGGGCGGCGGCGTCACATGTAATCTAGCCGATATCGGACGTAGTTGGCCGCGTATTCCAGGATCGCCGCCACCTGGTCGTCCTCCAGCACGCGGCGCACCTTCGCGGGGCTGCCCATCACCAGCGAGCGCGGCGGGACGATCGTGCCTTCCGTCACCAGCGCGCCGGCGGCGACGATGGAGTCCTCGCCGATTTCGGCGCCGTTCAAGACGACCGCGCCCATGCCGACGAGCACGCGGTTCTTGATCGTGCACCCGTGGACGATCACCCCGTGCCCCAGCGTCACATCGTCTCCGATGCTCGTTGGATGGGTGTCGTGCATGACGTGCACGACGCAGTTGTCCTGCACGTTCGACCGCGCGCCGATGCGGATGTAATTCACATCGCCCCGAACGACCGCGTGCATCCACACGCTGCTCTCCGCGCCGATCGCGACGTCGCCAATGACCTGTGCGGATCCGTCGATGTACGCGGTTTCGTGGACAACGGGAAAGCGGTTGCGGTGCGGACGAAGCACGGGGAAGCCCGATCGCTCAATACGGCATCTTTACTTTCTTACGGTCGGATAGCTGATCCCGAGCTGCTCGAGGAGCGTCTTGTAGCGGGTCGGGTCGAAGTAGTGCTTCCGCATCGCGTCACGGTATTTGGCCATGATGGCGCGGTTGAGTTCGATCGCCGGCTGATCCTCGGCCCGGATGAGCGCCTCGTACTTCATGGTGCGGGTCTGGACGTCGCGGAAGTAGGTCCAGGCCGCCGTGATCACCTCGGGCTTCATGAGGAGGTCGACCAGCGTCATCGCCTGCACTTTGGCGCCGGCGGTCACGCCCTTGTGCGCGACCGGCGTGGCCATGGCGATGGCGTTGGCCCAGTTGTGGCCGGGCAGGCCCGGGATGTTCGACGGATACGACAGGGTCACCGTGGGCACGTTCCACGAGATGTCGCCGATGTCGTCCGATCCACCGCCGGTGTTCGTGGCCGGATCGACCGGTCCGCCCAGGTTGCCCACGCGTGTCGACAGGCCCGACTCGTTCGCGCCGATCTCTTTCTGCACGGCGCGCGCAAACGTCTGATCCGCGTCGCTCCACTCGGGCATGCCGACCTTCTGGATGTTGTCGTAGGTGACCTGGGCGATCGCGCGATTGAAATGTCGCGGCCAGGCCGCGCCCAGGACCCGCGTGGGCAGGAGCGTCGTGTCCGTCATCATGGCGGCGCCGGCCGCGATCTTGTCCGCGGTCGCCCACATCTCCTTGATGCCCTGGAAGGTCACCTGCCGCAGGTAGTACCAGACCGACGCCGTCGAGGGCACGACGTTCGGCTGATCGCCGCCGTCCACGACGACGTAGTGCGAGCGTTGCGAGAGCGGCAGGTGCTCGCGGCGGAAGTTCCACCCGACGTTCATCAGCTCGACGGCGTCGAGCGCGCTCCGGCCGCGCCACGGCCCGGCGGCCGAGTGCGCGCTTTCCCCCTTGAAGCTGTAGAGCACGGACACCAGGCCCGTGCCGCCCCCATCGCCCCACGACACGCCCAGGTTCGTGCCGACGTGTGTAAAGAGCGCCACGTCGACGTCCTTGAACAGGCCGGCCCGGATGAAGTACGCCTTCGTGCCCACGAGCTCCTCGGCGACGCCGGGCCAGATGCGGATGGTGCCCGGGATCTTCTCGCGCTCCATGATGCGCTTGAGCACGATGGCCGCCGTGATGTTCACGGCCTGGCCCGAGTTGTGGCCCTCGCCGTGTCCGGGCGCGCCGTCGACGAGCGGATCGCGGTAGGCCACGCCCGGCTTCTGGGAGGACTGGGGGATGCCGTCGATGTCCGATCCCAGAGCGATGACCGGCTTGCCGTTGCCCCAGGTCGCCATGAAGGCGGTTGGGATCCCGGCGACGCCGGTCTCGACCTGAAAGCCGTTCTTCCGCAGGACCTCGACCAGGAACTTCGAGGTTTCGAACTCCTGAAACCCCAGCTCGCCGTAGCTGAAGAGCTGGTCGACCATCTGCTGCGAGAAATCCTTCAGCTTCTCGATCTCGGCCGCCGCCTCAGTCTTGAGCGCGGTGATCCGGGGTGTGTCGGCTGGCAGGTCGAGCGGCTGTGGGGGCGCGGCGCCCTGTCCGCGTCCGCCGCGCCCCTGGGCGGCGAGGAGCGCCGCCGCGAACGCGAGCACGACCAGTGTCGAGAAGAGTCGGCGCATGTCGAGAAGCCTCCCTGGCCGGCTCGCTTCGACCCGGCGCGCGTCAGCTTGTCTCAGTTACGGGAGGTTGGCAAGAGCCGGGCGCAGAACCGGGAAGCCCGGGAACCTGGGACGGTTCCCGGGTTTCCATCGCGAGAACGTCAGCTCAGCGGGCAGCCCGCTTCGTTCCACTCCTCGAGGTTGTTCTTGACGGTCTCCTGGAGCTCGGTGTTGTAGAAGCTGTTGAAGTACCACTGCAAGGTGCTCAACGGAAGCCCGAAGCCAGAGGCCGAGTTGAGCAGCGCCGCCACCGTGTGCCGGCCAAGCGCGTTCAGCTTGCCACCGCCGAGGTTGAGCACTTGGAGCAGCGTCAGGCCGGGAAACGCGTCGGCGAACACGGAACTGAAGAGCGTCGAAGGCGTGTACGGCGCCGGCCACGAGTCAAAGTGCTGCGACTGTTTCCAGTATCCCGGCGTGCAGCCTTGCGGTCCGGGCGGGAAGTAGGCCACCGATCCCTTGGTGATGCTCGGTCCCGTCAGCGACGACGACGGCGCTTGAGCGCAACCCGCGACGAAGACACAGATCGCCGCAACAGTAAGGAGTACTCTCTTCATAGTGGGTCAGGCCTCCTGATGGTTATTCTGCCAGCTGGGGACAGCCAGTTGGCCTATTAGACAGAGTGGCGCGCGCGACAGCAAGGAAAAACGGCCGGACAATATCGTCAGCGGCGCCGGCGGATCAGAAGTGTGCCATCCGCACTGTGCCTTGCGCGGACTGACATAATTGACATCGCGTTAGCCCATAATCATGGCTGTGTCCCAACTCGACACCCTCGGGCGGCCTCTTCGCAGCCTTCGGCTCTCGGTGACCGATCGCTGCAACCTCCGCTGCCACTACTGCATGCCGGAGGACGAGTACCTCTGGCTGCCCCGCGAGGATGTCCTCACGTTCGAAGAACTGGCGGGCCTCGCCGATCTCTTTTTTGAGGTGGGCGTCGATCACCTGCGGCTCACCGGCGGCGAGCCGCTGCTCCGGCGCGATCTGCCGTCGCTCGTCGCGCAACTGGCTCGACGGCCGTGGATCCGCGACCTGGCGCTCACCACGAACGGCGTGCTCCTGGCCGGCGTGGCCGACGAACTCAAGGCCGCGGGTCTTCACCGCATCACGGTCAGCCTCGATACGCTGCGGCGCGATCGGTTCAAGCAGCTCGCCCGCATGGACGCGCTGCCGGCCGTGCTGGCCGGCATCGATGCAGCCAGGCGAGCCGGCTTCACGTCCCTCAAGCTGGACACGGTCATCACGCGCGGCGACAACGACGACGAGCTCATCGACCTCATTGAGTTCGGCCGGGACGTCGGCGCCGAGGTCCGGTTCATTGAGTACATGGACGTGGGCGGCGCCACGGGCTGGCGCCCGGAGAAGGTCGTCTCCGGGCGAGAGATGCTGGCACGACTCGAAGCGCGCTTTGGCCCGATCGCGCCCCTTGGCGGCCGCGCGTCCGCACCGGCCGAGCGCTTCCGGCTGCCCGACGGCACGACGTTTGGCATCATCGCGTCGACGACGGAACCCTTCTGTCGTGCTTGCGACCGGGCTCGCCTCACCGCGGACGGCGTGCTCCTCCTCTGCCTCTACGCCCAGCACGGCACCGACCTCCGGCGGCCGTTGCGGGCCGGCGCGTCACGGGATACGTTGCTGGATCTCGTGCGGGCGGTCTGGCGAGGTCGCGCCGACCGCGGGGCGGAGGAGCGTCAAGGCGTGCGCGACCGCGGCGCCTACATCCCGGTGAGCGTCCTTAGGAAGGACTCACACCTCGAGATGCACACCAGGGGCGGGTAGGGTATCGGGTTATTTGAGGTATCGGGTTACTCGATCTACTGCGCGACGGTCTCCTTCGGAGGCACCGGTGTCTTTCCCAGCCCCTGAATCTGCAGCCCCGTGGCCAGCTCCGGCTTCGCTTCCTTGAGCACGACCTGCCGGTAGAGCTCGGCCATCTTCTCGTGCTCGTGCTGCGCCTTGCGGGCGCGGAGCTTCTCTTCCCGCGCGGTCTTCGCGATGCCCTTCTCGTCGAGGTCGGTCTGCTTGCCCTTGGCCACGGCCGCAGCGTCAAGCTTCAGGCTGTGCGACGTTGACTGGAGCGCCACTGTCTTGCCGCCCGCGAAGATCTCGTGCCGGCCGTGCTCCTCGTACCACTTGGTGAGGGTGGCCGTCATGTGCATCTTCTCGATGATGTTCCGCCAGCCGATGCCGGTGTTGTACGCACAGAAGCTGATCTCACCCTCCTGCGTCGCGTACGGGATGATGCAGCGCTCCGTGCGGCGGAAGTCGTAGTTGAAGAGATCCTGGAACCACATGCCGGCGACGAACAGGAAGTTCCACCGATCGGCGCGACGCCGCTCGATGTCGGCCTCCGTGCGGTCGCCCTCCACCCGTCCGTACCTGCCCTGCTGCGCGCCCTTCGTGGCGCCGAACGTCTTGTCGAACTTCTTCAAGAGGTCGGTCAGCTTGAAGTGCGTCGGCGCCTTGAACGGGTCGTAGTTTCGCATCAGCGCGAGCGCCATGCCGAGGACCGACGACTTACGGCCCCGCGCCGCGTCGTTCACGCGGGCAATGTCCTTGGCGAGCTGCTCCGCCTTCAGAAACGCCGTCACGGGCACCGCTTCCTTCGTCTCCTTGTCGATCATGACGGCCATGCCGACGCCGCAATTGGGATGGCACCCGCAGTTGAGCTGGCCCCAGTTGTTGTCCGGGCCGTGCACGAGGTCCGCCCAGTCGGTGAACGTGCCCATGAACGAGATCGGGAACCAGTCGCGCACGGGCTCGCCGAGCCCGGTCTGCTTCTTCACGTCGTGGGCCAGGTGCGACAGCGTGTAGCGCTGGGCCTTGCGCCGCTCGTCCGTGATCTCCTCGTCGCGTCCGGTGAACGACACCGGCTGGAACGAGAGGAAGTTGATCTTCTTCGGATTGTCCAGCGCGAACTGAATGATGCGGCCCACCTGCTCGTTGTTCACCCCGTTCACGATCGTCGTCACCGGGACGATGTCGACGCCGGCGCGCCAGAGGTTTTCGATGGCGCGGAGCTTCACGTCGAAGAGGTTCCCGACGAGGCGGTGCGAGTTGGCGGCATTGCCGATGCCGTCGAACTGCAGATACGCGTAGCGCAAACCGGCCTCGGCCGCGGCCCTGGCAAAATCGGGACTCTTGGCGAATTCGATCCCGTTCGTGGCCGCCTGGACGGAGTTGTAGCCCACCTTGCGGGCGTAGCGGACGGCGTCGAGGAAGTACGGCGAGAGCGTCGGCTCGCCGCCCGAGAACTGCACGGACATCTGCCGTTTCGGCTTGATGGTGATGGCGTTGTCGAGGAGCGTCTGGATCTCCTCCCAGGCGAGCTCGTGCACGAACCCGACCTGGTTGGCGTCCATGAAGCACGGGTCGCACATCATGTTGCAGCGGTTCGTCAGGTCGATGGTGAGCACCGAGCCGCGGCCGTACTTGATGGTCGACGAGCCGTGGTTGTGGAGCCGTTCGTCGTTGTGGGCCCGCATGTCGGAGCCTGGGAAGCTCTCCTCGAGGTGCTTGAAGAACGCCGTGTCGATCGCCATGACGTCCTCGAAGTGCCCGTGGATCGGGCAGTCCTTCACCATCAAGATCCGGCCGTCGCGTTCGATGATCTGGGCCTTGATCTCGCCGATCTTCTCGGTGAGGAGCACGCGGTAATCGCGCTTGCCCTCGAGGATTTCCTGGCGCGCCTCGCGCACGCAGACCGGGCAAAGCGAGTCGGTCTCGCGCGGCCAGCCGAGCGGCGGCTTCACCTTCTGCCATGACTTGAGCAGCGGCTTGTCAGCCCATTTCGGCGTGAACGACTGATTCCGACGTCCGTTGTTCACGGCGTCGAAGACCGTCCACGCCCCCCGCGCCACCAGCGTCAGACCCTTCTCGACGTACTTCACCGGCTTGTGCATGACTCCCCCGCTGCGACTGCCCATAAGCCTTTCCCAGTCAGGGACATGTGGGCGTCAGGGCTGATGACTACCTTGAGACTATCGGGGCGGCTGGCCTGGGAGATACAGAATTGTGCCCAGAGGGCAGAATCAGCCCCTGAACTGGCGCTCGGCGGCCGTCGGCCGCCGCCAGGCGCCGACGGGTGCTCACTGCGCCGACCGGAATCCTGACGCGCGCCGAGGCGGTTCCTTACGAATCGCCACATCGATATTCAGGGCTGGAATGGTCTCGAACAGGGCGTCACAGACTCTGAAGGACCACGCGATCACCCGCTTGAGCGTCCGAAAGCGCGCGCTCGTACCGGCCAGCCAATAGTCGGCGCGATCCCGATAACCTCCCGCGAAGGGACGCAGGATCACCCCGGCATTGGCGCTCCCCGCCGTCAGTTCCGCCCTGATTCTCCGCTCGGTCCCGCCACGCAGGCCGCCACGCAAGTGCGTGTTCCAGTCCGCCGACCGGTTGATTCCCGGATTGGCTGTCGAGAGGCGACGCGCATACCAGAGCGAGAGCCGGTCGGGCAGGTAGTTGATGCCCCAGAGGGCCGTACTGTGATGCTCGAACGGGACCCATCGATGTGGCGTCTGGTTGACAAACAGCACGCCGCCGGGATTCAGCTGGGCCCACAGTCTGGGCATCAGCGCCCGGCGCTCCGCGGGCAGCAGGTGCTCGTACACCGCGCTCAACATGATGAAATCCACGCGAGGAAGATCGGGTGGCAGCATGTCACCGGAGGGCGACAGCAGGAACCGTACGTTGCGTGTGCCCCGACTGGCCGCAATCTTTCTGCACAAATCTACCCGTGCCGCGTCGAGCTCCAATCCGACGATCTCAGCTTCGGGCAGGACGCTCGCCAGGGCGAACGTCGAAGCGCCGGATCCGCATCCAAAGTCCAAAACGCGCTTGTGTCGGTACGCCTCCGGCGCAAAATAGGCGAACAACTGCCGCTGAATCACGCCCCGTACCTCACCTGGCTCCTCATGCCTCGCGATCGCGTCGCAGAGCCACGCAAACGAAGACGCTCCATTCAGAAAGTACTCAACCTCCTGCGGATGGGACGTTTCGCAGGTCCACCTGGGAATGTACATCGAGGCATCACGCGGCTGGAGGGTCACGCGCGTGCGGCCACTCGGCAGAGACGTCAACTCGACGTTCCCATCCGACGTGGAGAGAACGAGCCGGGACCGATCCACAGTGCCAATCATAGCCCGCCACCGCGAGCACCAACCTGGTCTACGGCCTACCGCCAGCCCCGGGCGGCCTGCGACGGCGCCCGTACGGGACCGGCCGGCGCTTCTGCCATGCAAACACCACGCGAATGCCGAGCAGCAGGAGCAGGACCGCCGCGTATCGGAGCGGCACCCGGATGTCCGACTTCTGGATCCAGGTGTAGTGCACGACCGCGGCTCCCGCGGCGACGTACACCAGGCGATGCAGCCGCTGCCAGTTCTTCTTCAGCCGACGCACCCATCCCGACGTGGACGTGATCGCCAGCGGCAGCAGGATGCTGAACGCCGTCATGCCCGCGAAGATGAATCGGCGTTTCAGGATGTCTTCCTTGATGGCGTTGAACTCGCAGGTCGCGACGGAATAGCACAGTTGATCGAAGACGAGGTAGACCGACACGTGCGAAAGAGCGTAGGTGAACGCCCAGACCCCGAGCATGCGGCGTACGGCTTGGAGGCGATTCACCTGAAACAGCCGCCGGACGGGTGTAACGGACAGGGTGATGAACAGGATAACGAGCGCGTTCTCGCCGGTCTCGTGGAGCAGCGTCTTGGCCGGGTCGGGACCCAGCGCCAGGAAATCTCCGCCCCTGAAGAACCGCCAGGCGCGAACGCCGAGCCATACGCCGGGGGCCAGACAGGCGAGAAACACGGCGGGCTTGAACAAGCGCCAGGCGGCGGCCGCCGACAGGAGGGCGGTCACGCCCTGCCGCAGGCGCGACAGCATCAGTAGTATTTCCGAAGATCCATGCCCGCGTAGAGACTCGCCACCTGGTCGCCGTAGCCGTTGAAGAGAATAGTCGGCCGGTCGCGGAAGGGGCTCGGCAGCCGCTGCTCGCGCCCCTGGCTCCACCGCGGGTGGTCGACCGTCGGGTTCACGTTGGCGTAGAAGCCGTACTCGTGCGGCGTCTGCATGGCCCACGTCGTCGCCGGCATCTTCTCCATCAATCGGATGCGGACGATGGACTTGCCGCTCTTGAAACCGTACTTCCAGGGAATGTGGATCCGGAGGGGCGCGCCGTTCTGGTTCGGCAGCACCTTGCCGTACAGCCCGACGACCATGAGCGACAATGGATGCATGGCCTCGTCCATGCGGAGGCCCTCGACGTAGGGCCATTGCAGCCCGGCGGTCGCGAGGCCGGGCATTTCGCTCGGCCGGACGGCCGTCGTGACCTCCACGAACTGCGCCTTGGGCTGCGGGTCGATCTTTTTCAGGACGGCCGCGAGCGGCACGCCAATCCAGGGAATCACCATCGACCACCGCTCGACGCACCGATGGCGATACACGCGCTCCTCGAGTTCCCGGAAGTTCACGAGGTCCTCGACGCCGTAGTCGCCAGGCTTGTTCACGAGGCCGTCGACTTTCACCGCCCATGGCTTGACCGTCAGCCGATGGGCGTACCGCGCGGGATCGCCCTTGCCCGTGCCGAACTCGTAGTAGTTGTTGTAGGTCGTGATCTGCTCGAAGGCGGTGAGGGGGTCCGTCGCGGGATCCAGAGCCGGCGCCGACTTGCTGGTCGTCGCGAGTGCCGCCTGCGCTTCAGGGCCCGCCGACAGGCACGCGGCGGCGCCGAGGACGCCCACCGCCGTCGCGCTGATGAACTCGCGGCGGGAGCGGTAGACCGGTTCGGGCGTCACCTCGGAGTACGGCAGGTCGGCGGAGGTCTTGGTCTTGACAAGCATGGGGCCTCACCAGTCGAGGTTGGCGCGACGAACGAGGCCATTGTACCGCAAAGCCTGAGCCTGCCCGCCCGCGGACTGCCGGCTACGTCACTCAGCGCGTGGCTGCCGCTCTGCAGGACGTCGTCGGCCTGGCGGCGGCCTCACAGAACACCTGAGGCTCCACCAGCGCGGCGAGTCGCCCGGCCATGGCGCGCGCCCCGGGGCTGGTCAAGTGGGTGTAATCGAGGTATGCCCGTTCCCGGAAGTCCTGGAACGCGTCGCTGACGTCCTCGAACCACACCCCATGGTCGGCCCGCAAGGTGTGCATCCGGGCTATCAGGCGATCGCGCATGGTCGTGTGGAGCCAGCGGTAATACGCGTAGTCAGTATCTCGCATCGCCACCTCGATCGCCGTAAGAGGCTTCCGCGTCTCGCCGGCCACTTCGAGCTGGACGGTGAACATCATCGCGGCGCCGGCCAGGCGGACCGACGCGTCGAACCGGCGAACGGTCGCTGCGTACGCGTCCAGCCAGGCACGGATCCGCTCTTCGCTCGGCGGCTCGGCGAATCGATCCCGCCAGGCTTCCAGAGCGCGCCGGTTCAGCCAGCCGCCGACGAGGTCCGACGCCCTCCGGATGAAGAGACTCTTGCTCTCGCCGTACCGGAGCAACTGGCGGTAGACGTCGAACGCGAGCGGTCGATTGAGCTCGCGGTCGAATATCACATCGTTCCGGTGCCGGTACAACGGCAGGCCGAGCTGGAGGGCGTCCAGGTCGTTGTGTCCGTCCATACCAATCACCAGATCCGGCTGGAAATCGGCGATATAGGTCGAGAAGTAGGTTTCCTCCTGAAACAGCATGTAGCCGACGACGCCCGCATTGATGACCTCGATCCGCAGGGGACTGCCTTTGGCCGACGCCCGCTCGTTGAGCGCGGTTTCGAGGTGGGCGGCGATCGTGTCTCGATTGTCGATGAGCCCCTGCGGCCCAGGTCCGTCCTCTCCCCAGACGGTCGACCCACCCATCAGGACGACTCGAATGGTGTTGGCCGGCTTCACCCGGGTGACTTCTTCGTCGCGCCGAAAGCCCGCGCCATTGATGCGGATGTTCTTCGATCGGTAGGCGGGATTCACCCGATAGAAGCGATAGAAGTCGACCAGGTGCCTGGGCTCGTACCCGCCAAACAACCCGACATCGAAATACTGCTGGATCCGTGCGCCGCCCTCGAGGAGGACGGCTCCGACTGCAGCGACGATCAGCACGCGCCAGCGTCGGCGCGAGAATCTTCCCTGGCGCACGGGACAGGTGTCGGTTCCCCCGGCGATCATCGCAGGGCACCCAGAGCCACGAGCTGTTGGTACATAAGGCGGGCAATCAGTTCCGAGCCCGCCTTGTTGAAGTGCCCATCGATCGCCGAATTCTGATACTTCAGCGGATCGCGGGCATCGCGATACGGTTCAAAAAGGGCTCGGAGCGAAATCATCGCGAACCCCTCGCGCTTGGCCAGCCCCCGGAGCAGGCGCTGCGAGGCGGAGTCATGTTCCTCGCGCTCGAAGACGACGAACGGAATGCCGGCCTGACGACTGAGCTGGTTGATCCGCGTCATCGAGTCGTCGATGGCCAGCCAGCGGGGATGGTCGGGCTCGTAGGCGGTGTAGGCGATCCGGCTCGAGGTGCCCGTGACCCGCTCCGAGACCATCCGGCGCACGGCAAACAGCAGACTCAGCGCGTAGCTTCGCTGGCCGAGGTTCGCAACGCCGGACGCCCGGCGCTGGAAGACCCACATCCTGGGCTCGATGTCGTTCGAATCAAACATCAGAATCACCAGGCTCGGGCGAAGCCGAAGGCCCACGTCTGAAAACTGCAACAGCTCCTGCTCGGTGTTGTACGACGGCACGCCCATGTTGACGGCCACGTACCGGCGCGCCCCGGCCTGACTCCGGTTCGCGACGGCCTCCAACTGCCCGGGGATCGAGTCCTCCGCGTTGACGCCGATGCCGAACACCACCGAATCCCCCAGCACGAGAATCCGGAATTCGCCTTCAGCCGGCCGCTCGGCGATCTCCGGACCGCGCAAGCCCAGGGTGTTGACGCGTACCGAGGCGCCATGAAACGTCCCCTCGACGCCCGGCTTCAGCCGGTAACCTATGGGCTCCTCAAGCTGCAGCACGTCCTCCATGAGCCGGGCCGTCTCCGGGTAGTAGGAGATCCCCATGGGATCGGTGGCCCGGACGATGACCTCCAGGAGCACGAACGCCACGACCAGATTGATGGCCAGCCAGCCGACCGCCTTCAGCAGACGGACGGGCAGGCTCCGGCGCGGCGGCGATGCCGGGTCCCGGATGGCCTGATCCGACTTGACGGCCCCGTTCACTCGCCGGCCACCGCGTTGAGAACTCCTCCGACGTCGATCGGCACGGTCGTCAGGGTCTTCGCCGCTTCGAGCAGCCGCAGGCACGCCACGGTCGCGCGGGCGCCGTCCCAGAGCGTCACCGCCGGGGGGCGCCCATTCCGCACGGACTCGATGAACGACCGCATCTGCGTGTCGTACCCCTTGGCGGGAAACCAGCGACGACGGCGCCGTGTGAACGCGCGGTGGACGGTGACGCGTCGAAAGTCCTCGGTGCTCGCCGCGAGGCCGTTCGCAAAGACTTCCACACGCTCCCCGCCTGACGCTCGACTGCCAACCGTGCAGTATGTCAGGGCGCCGACCGACCCGTCTGCGAACTGAAACGTCGCCGCCACATTGTTCTGTCCCACTGGATGTTCGCTGTCGAGGGGCAGGCTGTGCGCGCTAACCCGCACCGGTTCGGCGTCCAGCAGCCAGGACATGAGGTCCACGAAGTGGCAGGCTTCGCCGAGGATGGCACCACCGATGGCGGGGTCCGCCATCCAGTAGGCGCCAGAAATGCCGGGAGAATTGACCCGGCAGCTCACCACCGCGGGCCCGGATCTCGCAGCGAGGACGCTCTTGAGCGTCACGTAGTCCGGAGCGAAACGCCGGTTGAAGCCGACGGTGAGGCTCCGGCCGCTCTGCTGCGCCGCGTCGTACAATCGCCGGCACTCCGCCTCGGTCAAGGCCATCGGTTTCTCGACGAAGACGTGCTTTCCGGCGAGCAGGCATCGTGCGGCCTGATCGGCGTGATGCTGATTCCGGCTGGCGATGAGCACCACTTCGATCGCGGCGTCGGCCAGAATCGCGTCGAAATCCGTGGTGCAGTAGTCGGCGCCGAACCGCTCGGCATAGGTCAGCCCGCGGGCGCCCGACGCGGAATGGATGGCCACCAGTCGCGCTCCGGCCACCCCCTTGAGCGCCGGCAGGTGGGCCCACCGGGCGAGATTGCCCGCGCCGACGAGCGCGACTCCCAATCCCGACGACGCCCGCCCCCCGGCGGGCCGGAGCATCACCGTGTGTGCAGATTGGCGTGACGGTGATTCCCGGTGCCGCGCGTCGTATTTCAACAGCACTGCCAGACTGCCGCCCGTCGGATCCATGACCGTCTGATAGGCCGCGGGCGCGTCCTCAAGCGGGTAGACATGCGTAATCAGCGGATCGACGTCCACCAGACCCGCCGAGATCAGTCGGAGGAACTCCTCCATGTTCCGGTTCTCGGTCCAGCGAACGTAGGGCAGGGGGTAGTCCTGCCCGCCCTTCTCGTAAGCCGCATCGTAGCTGCCCGGCCCGTAGGCCCGTGCCATCAGGAGCTGCACCTCCTTGAGGTACATGTCGAGCCATGGAAACTCCATGTGCACCGCACCGACAACGACGATGCGTCCACGGTCCCGGCAGAGTTGCACGGCCAGCTGGCTCGGTGCGGCCGAACGGGCCGCGGCTGCCACGATCACGCAGTCGGCGAGCACGCCGTTGGTGACCGACCGAACGGATTCGACCACCGCGTCGCCGGCGGGAAACGCGGAATCAGCGCCCAGGCGGCGCGCGAGCGCGACGCGCTCCGCCTTCAGATCCACGCCGATCACGACTGCGCCCTGACGCCGGGCGACCTGCGCCACCAACTGACCGACGAGACCGAGCCCGACCACAACCACCCGGTCCCCAAGCGAAATGCGGGCGGTCCGCACGGCATTGAGTGCGATGCTGCCGAGCGTCGCGAAACTGGCCCGCTCGAACGTGACGTTGTCCGGGACGCGGGCGACCAGGTGCCTGCCCGTGAGAATGACTTCCGCATGGCCGGTACCTTCGCCGCCGTAGGCCACCCGATCGCCCACCTCGATGTCGCCCACCGTGCCGTGCTTGCCGCTGACGATGCCCGCACCCGCGTAGCCCAGCACCGCGTACTCCCTGAGCTTGGCGCGCACCTCCGAGAGCGTCCGGATAGGTCCCTGCCCTTTCATCACGCCAAGCACCTTGCGAACGTGCGATGGGTTCGCGGCGACCTCGCGGACCAGCCCGTCCTGATGGATGCTGGCCGTTTCCGTTCCCGTGCTGATCAGAGAAAACCTCGGCGTGATGAGCACGTGATGAGCCGACGCGGTGGGCTCCGGGACCTCGGCCACAACCATCTCACCAATTCCACGTCGCAGGACCTGCTTCACGGTGCGGGGGGCCTCCTCAGACTCGTTGCCATTCTACGAAGCGACCAGCTCCTGGTAGAGCTCGAGCACGGCTTTGAGGTTGTCATCGGCATCGTGAAGGCCACCCGCCCTCGACCGAGCCGCGCTCAGGGTACGGACGATGGCCGACCGCAGCGCGCCTCGATCCCCCTTCGGGATGAGCGTGACTCCCGCCGGCCGCATCCCATTGTCCGTGGCGACGACCGGCACCCGCAAGTGCAGCGCCTCTCGCACGGACACCGAGTCCCCGTCGTACAGCGTCGTACGCAGCACGACGTCGCTGTCGCGAATGGCCCGCAGCGTCGCTCCATGGGCGACATCGCCCGCGAGCAGGACATGCCGACCGTGGGGATGGGCGGCGACCTTCCGGCCAAGCGCCTCTCCGAGACTGCCCGATCCGATGATGGCGAGGCCCGCATTGGGAAACTGGTCGCGGATGTCAGTGAAGACGCTGAGCTGCAGGTCGAGATCGTACTCCGGTTCCAGCAGTCCCACCGTCGTCAGGACGGGTCTGTGAGCCTGGACGAAGCGCTCCAGCTCGGCATGCCCCTCGGAGCCGACGTCGGCTGCCGCAAACGAGTGCGGCTCGATCAGTCGAAGTCGATCAGGCCTCACGCCCAAGTCCATCATGACGTCGATGAGCGCCTGGTTGACCCCGACGACTCGGTCGAGACGACGGAGCACAAGGGCCCGCATCGTCCAGCGCCTCGCGCGCTGACCCTCACGCGACTCCGGAAACCCGCCGGAGTGGAACGTCAAGACCGTCTTCGCACGGGGGATCAGAGAGCAGGTCAGCGCCAGGCCGAGGAGCCGCAACCCCAGGCGCCCCCCGAAGTGGAGGTGAATGACGTCATAGCGCAATCGGCACAGGCGGACGAGGAGCGCCAGGGCGGAGCCGGGATAATAGACGTCGCCCCCGTTCGTACGACGGTGCCGGGTGATATTGATGACCGCGCATGGAATCCCGCGCTCCTGCAGGTACCGCCGAATGGCCACCAGGTTGGTCTGCACGCCCCCATGGGGAGGTGGATACGGGCCGATTAGGAGAACGCGCATGTGCACGCGCTCATCGGGTCGGCCCGTAGCAGTGGCTGACAAAGTCCGTGTGATCCGCGAGCCATGACGCGAGAATCGCATGGCCCACACGATTCGGATGATTCCAGTCCGTGCGATCACCTTTATTGAAGACGTACGCCTCACCGACCTTCAGCTCGCGCCCGGCGAAGGCGTCCCGGGCATCCAGGGCCTTGACGCCGCGGCTCTTCAGCTTGGGCACGAGCACCGCCTGAGCGGACCCATTCTCGAACCCCGGCTCCCAGGAGAACCCGAGGTCGCGGTACGTGCGGGCCGCGTCGCTCGAGACCTGCATCTCATACGGCAGTACGACCACGCAGGTCCGCAGACCCGGCCGGCGGGCCGCCGCCTGGTCCAGCGCATCGGCAACCCGCTTGGCGGTGACGGCAAAGACGTCCCGGTACTTCGACGGTTCGAACTCATAGGCCTTCATTCCGTGATGCTCGTAGCCCCACCGCTCGAGCATCGTCTTCAGGCCGAAACGAACGTACGTGTACAGATAGGACTTGCCTCGGAGGCCAAGGTCCACGCGCGCGAACCAGCTTGTCCGGGCTCGAGAGGCGATCCAGGTTGACGCGTCCGGGCTGTCGGCCTCCGGCACAATGTCATTGAGGTTCATCAGATAGACGACGGCTGACAGGTTGAACTGTTCGATCTGGGCCAGCAGGGATGGCGCCTCCAGTCGCTCTCCGACGCCGGCGAACACCCAGTGGTCGTACTGGGGAAAGCGTTCCTGCAGCAGGTCCGGCACGCGATAGCCATACCCGGCGCCGATGCCGTAGGTCACCGAGTCCCCGACGTAGCCGATCCGCGGCTTCACGCCTGACAGGACGAACGCCTCATCCGGATACCCGTCCGCGTTGATCGGGATGTCGCCATAGCCGTAGCGATGCAGGCCTGGCAGTGTCGTCCCGGTGTAGTAGCTGATGTTCAGCGACCCGAACGCCCTCAACCCCAGCTCGAACAGCCCACCCACCAGGACGAGTCCAGCGCCCAGGACGGCCAGCAGCGTGAATCGCGGGTGCCGGGCGAGGAATGAGCGGCCGGCCGCCTGCACGCCCGAGCCGGCGCTAGTCGAGCTCGAACTTCGTCTCATAGTTCAGCTTCAGGCGCGGATCCTGATCCTCCTTCCTCAGGAGGCAGTTGCCGACGGCCAGCGTCTCGATCTCGGTTCCCATGAAACACCGGAACGCATCCTCGGGCGTACAGACGATCGGCTCTCCACGCACGTTGAAGCTCGTATTGACGATGACTGGGCATCCTGTCAGCGCCTTGAACCGGCGGATGAGCGCGTGAAACCGAGGATTCGTCTCCGCATGCACGGTCTGAATCCGCGCCGAATAGTCGACGTGCGTCACCGCCGGGATGCTCGATCGCGGCACGTTCAGCTTGTCGATCCCGAAGAGCGCCTGCTCGTCGGCCGTCATCGCAATCCGGTGCCGATCGAGCACATCCGCCACCAGCAGCATGTACGGGCTGTCGCCGTCGAGCTCGAACCAGTCCGCCACGTCCTCGCGAAGCACGGAGGGCGCGAACGGCCGGAACGATTCCCGGTACTTCACCTTGAGATTCAGCATCTTCTGCATCGTCGGCGACCGCGCGTCGCCCAGGATGGATCGGGCGCCAAGCGCCCGCGGCCCGAACTCCATTCGCCCCTGGTGCCAGCCAACGGCGCGGCCGCCAGCCAGCGCCTCAGCGCACGCCTCGACGACTCCGGCATCATCCAGGACGGTGAACGTGGCGCCAGCCGCCCGCAACCGACGCTCGACGTCCCCCTGCGCGTAGCGCGGGCCGAGATACGAACCCGACATGCCGTCGATCACGCCAGGCGCGGTCCGGTCCTTTCCGCGGAACTGGTGGTAGGCCGACAGCGCCGCGCCCAGCGCACCGCCCGCATCCCCCGCCGCCGGCTGAATCCAGATCCGGTCGAACGCCTGCTCGCGAAGGAGCTTCCCGTTGGCCACGCAGTTGAGCGCCACGCCGCCAGCCAGACAGAGATTCCGCTCACCGGTCTCCCTGGCGATGCCCTTGGCCAACCCGATGACGATCTGCTCGCACACCACCTGCACCGAGGCCGCCAGGTCCATTTCCCGCTGCGTCAGCCACACGTCCGGCTTGCGCGGCGCGCCGCCGAAGAGCTGGTCGAACCTGCCGTTCGTCATCGTCAGACCCGTGCAGTAGTCGAAGTACTCGAGATTGAGGCGGAAGCTGCCGTCCGGCTTGAGGTCGACCAGATGCTCGAGGATGGTCTTGACGAACGTGGGTCGGCCGTAGGGCGCAAGGCCCATGACCTTGTACTCGCCGGAGTTCACTTTGAAACCGGTGTAGTAGGTGAAGGCCGAGTACAGCATGCCGAGCGAGTGCGGGAAGAAGATCTCTTTGAGGACCTCCAGATCCTTTCCCCGCCCGTGCGCGAGCGACGTGGTCGTCCACTCGCCCACGCCGTCCATCGTCAGGATGGCGGCGCGCTCGAACGGCGACGGATAGAACGCGCTGGCCGCGTGGCTCACGTGGTGTTCTGTGAACAGCAGCTTGCCCGGCCAGTCCGCCGGGCCGAGCGCCGCCGTCAGTTCGTCGGCCAGCATGCGCCGCTGAAAGAGCTTCTCCTTGATCCACAGGGGAAAGGCCAGTCGGAACGACTTGAAGCCGACTGGCGCGAACGCCAGGTACGTCTCGATCAGGCGCTCGAACTTCAGGAACGGCTTGTCGTAGAAGACGACGGCGTCGAGCGACGCGGGATCGATCCCCTCCAGACAGAACCGCACTGCGTTCGTCGGAAAGCCCGCGTCGTGCTTCTTCCGGGTGAAGCGCTCCTCCTGGGCCGCAGCGACAATACGGCCGTCCTCCACGAGGGCGGCCGCGCTGTCGTGGTAGTAGGCCGAGAGGCCCAGGATCCGGATGGGCGCCACGAGCCTAGAAGATCGTGTAGATGAACGGCGCCAGCACGGACCCCTTGGCCACGAGCAGCAGGCCGCCGATCGCCACGGCGACGAGTATCAGCGGCAGGAGCCACAGCTTCTTCCGCACGCGAAGGAACTGCCAGAGTTCGGTCAGGAATGCCACGTTGTCCTCGCTGACGCGTTCGCGTCGTTCAGTACTGGTTGCGGAGCGACTCGCCCGGCGGACCGGGCGGCACGCGCGGAATCCAGTACGAGTTCACGGTCCGGTCGAACCGGCGTCTCATCACATCCCGCTTCGCCACGCGCATGACGAGCGCTACGGGTGTAAATACCAGGAAGAACATCACACCCAGGATTATCGGCGACGTCACCTTGTGCAACAGGAGGGCGAAGCTCATCCACGCGCGGTTGAGGGGGCGCAGGAGGTGCGGCGCCGCGACGGCCGTCAGGAAAAAGGCCAGGGAGACCGCGGCCAGGTAGGGCCAGGCGCTCCCACCCCGCCACCAGACCAGGCCCGCGATGAGCCCGAAGACGACGACAAAGAGCAGCCCGAACTTACGGTTGGACGGCAGCGGAATGTCGGTCACGCGCGGCCCCCCGGAATCACGGCGTACGGACTGCCGCTCGTCGCGGCCGCCTGGACCGCGCCCGCATACTCGGTCATGGGCCGAAGCTCCGGCGGCCGGCCCGCCGTGCGGTGCAGCATCTCGACCACGGTCCGCGCGAGTTGCGGGTCCGTGATGAGCGGCACGCCAGTGTCGATGGCGGCGCGGCGAATCTGATACCCATCGGGCCGGCCCTGCGCGTCGTACGTCCGCGGAATGTTGATGACGAGGTCCACGAGACCATGCTCGATCAGGCGCACGGCGCTTTCCGGATCGTTTTCCGACTTTCCCACCACATGGCACGGTACGCCGAGGTCGTCGAGCATCTCGGCGGTGCCGGCGGTCGCGTGGATCGGGAGCTTCAGCTCGTCGCGGATCACGAGGGCCTCGTCGGCGAAGCTGAACTTCTCCGCCTTCGGTCCCAGTGAGAGCAGGACGCCCTTCTTCGGCACCCTGAACCCCGTGGACGTCAGCGCCAGGAGGAGCGCGTCGTAGACGGTGTCGCCGATGCAGCCGACTTCACCCGTGCTCATCATCTCGACGCCCAGCATCGGATCGGCGCCGACCAGCCGGCCGAACGAGAACATCGGCGCCTTGACGCCGACGTAGTTCAGCTCCAGGGGATTGACGGTGACCGCGGTGCCGACACCGAGCATGCGCCGCATCGCCTCACCGGCGAAGTTCACGCCCAGGACCTTCGAGACGAACGGGAAGCTGCGGGACGCCCGGAGGTTGCACTCGATCACCTTCACGACGTTGTTCTTCGCCACGAACTGCACGTTGAATGGGCCCGTGATCTCCAATGCCCGGGCCAGCTCCGCCGCGATGTCGCGCGCCCGGCGCATGGTCGGCAAGTAGAGCGACTGCGGCGGCAGGACGAGCGTCGCGTCCCCGCTGTGTACGCCGGCGTTCTCGATGTGCTCGGTGATCGCCCACACCGTGAGTGTCCCATGGTCGGCGACCGCGTCGATCTCGATTTCGCGGGCGTGTGTCTCAAACCGGCTGACGACGACGGGATGCTCGCGCGAAATGCGCTTGGCGCGCGCCAGGATCACGTCGAGGCCGTGGGGCTCGTACGCGACACTCATCGCGGCGCCGCTCAGGACGTAGCTCGGGCGGACCAGGACGGGGAACCCGCCCACACGCTCGACAATCTCGGCGGCGTTCGACGCGTCGGTCAGCGCCTCCCACTTCGGCTGCGCGATCTCGAGGGCATCGAGGAGCGCCGAGAACTTGGACCGGTCCTCGGCGCGGTCGATGTTCCGCGCCGACGTGCCCAGAATCGGCACGCCATTCTGGGCCAGCCGCGCGGCCAGGTTGTTGGGGATTTGCCCGCCCATGCTCACGACGACCCCCACCGGGCGTTCCACGTCGCAGAGCTCCAGCACGGTCTCGAGGCTGATTTCGTCGAACACCAGCCGGTCGCAGATGTCGTAGTCGGTGCTGACCGTCTCCGGGTTGTAATTGACCATGATGGTCTCGTACCCGGCTTCCGCGGCCGCCTGCGCGGCGCTCACGCCGCACCAGTCGAACTCGACGCTCGAGCCGATGCGATAGGCGCCCGACCCGAGAATCAGCACTTTCTGTCGACTGCTCGGCCTCGCGTCCGGCGCGCCGGCGTGGTACGTCGAATAGAGATAGTTCGTGACGGCCGGGAACTCGGCCGCTGTCGTGTCGATCTGCGCGACGTGCGGCCGAATACCTGCCGCATGACGCGCCGACCGCGTCGTCCCTCGCGGCATCCCGGTGAGGTCGTCGATTATCACGTCGGAGAAGCCCAGCTCCTTCGATTGCCGGAGCGTGGCCGGATCCACGTGAGCCGACGTCACCAGGACATCATGATGGCGAACGATCTCCGCGATCTCCCTGAGGAACCAGGGATCGACGCGCGTCAGTTCGTGGATCTCCTCGACGGACATGCCGTCCTGGAGCGCGCGGGCGATCGCGAACAGCCGGCGAGGCGTCGCGAACCGCAGCTCGCGCCGAATATCCGGAAACTCGAACGCCCGCGGATCCACGCCGTGCAGCCCGATGTCCAGCATCCGCACGGCTTTCTGCAGAGCCTCCGGGAACGTCCGGCCAATCGCCATGACTTCCCCGACGCTCTTCATCTCGCTGCCGAGCTCCTTGACCGAACCGCCGAACTTCGTGAGATCCCATCGCGGGATCTTGCAGATGATGTAGTCCAGTGCCGGCTCGAAGAACGCCGTCGTCTTCCGGGTGATCGCGTTGGGAATCTCCGGGAGCAGGTACCCGAGGCCGATGCGCGCGGCCACGTCCGCGAGCGGGTAGCCGGTCGCCTTGCTCGCCAGGGCCGACGACCGGGAGAGTCGCGCGTTCACTTCGATCACCCGGTACGCACGTGACGCGGGATCGAGCGCGAACTGCACGTTGCACTCGCCGACGATGCCGACGTGCCTGGCGATCCGGATCGCCAGCGATCGGAGCATCTGGTACTCGGCGTCGTCGAGCGTCTGCGAGGGCGCCACGACGATCGACTCGCCCGTGTGGATGCCCATGGGATCGAAGTTCTCCATGTTGCACACGCTCAGGCAGTTGTCGGCCGCGTCGCGGACGATCTCGTATTCGATCTCCTTCCAGCCGCGCAGGCTCTCCTCGACCAGGACTTGCGGCGCGCCGCCGCCGAATGCCCGCTTGAGACCCGCGTCCACCTCGCCGGGTGTCTCGACGATGCCGCTGCCCTTGCCGCCCAGCGCAAACCCGCCGCGCAGCATGACCGGCAGGCCAATCGTGGCGATCGCCGCGCGCGCCTCGTCCACGCTCCGGCAGGCGATGCTGCGTGCCGTCCTGACCCCGATTTCGTTCAAACGATCCACGAACAGCTTGCGATCCTCCGTGTCGCGAATCGCCTTGAGCGGCGTGCCGAGGACGCGCACGCCGTAGTCAGCCAGCACGCCGCGCGCGTCGAGCTCGAGCCCGCAGTTCAGCGCCGTCTGACCGCCAAAGGCGAGCATGATCGCGTCGACATGCTCCTGTCGGATGATCTCGGTCACGGCATCCGGCGTCACCGGCACCAGGTAGACACGGTCGGCGAGATCCTCGCTCGTCTGAATGGTCGCGATGTTCGGGTTGACGAGCACGCTCCGCACGCCCGCCTCGCGCAGCACTTTCAGCGCCTGCGAGCCGGAGTAGTCGAACTCGCCGGCCTGGCCGATCTGGAGCGGACCGGATCCCAGCACCAGAACGGCCTTGGGTTTGGGAGGCTTGCTCATGCGCCCCTCCGCTGCCGCAGCTCGCCGGTGAGCTTCAGGAAATCATCGAACAGGAACTCGGTGTCGAGCGGGCCCGGGCGCCCTTCAGGGTGGAACTGCACCGTTCGAATCGGCCTCGTCCGCGAACGGAGGCCTTCGTTCGTGCCGTCGTTCAGATTCTCGAACCACGGCTCCCACTCCGTTCCGCCGTTCTTCGACAGGTCCACCGCATAGCCGTGATTCTGACTGGTGACGAAGCACCGTCCGGTTCCGATCTCCCGCACGGGCTGGTTGACCCCTCGATGCCCGTATCGGAGCTTGTACGTCCCGAACCCAGCCGCCCGGCCGACAATCTGGTGCCCCATGCAGATCCCGAAGATGGGGCCCGCAAAGCTCGCGAACAGGCCACGCACCTGATCGGAGAGCGCATCGAGATCGGACGGATCGCCCGGCCCGTTGGCGAGCATGATGCCGTCGGCCTCAACGGAAAGCGCCTTGAGGTCTGCGTGCCATGGGGCGCGGGTCACCTGTGCGCCGCGCGCGCGCAGGCACTGGACGATGCCCTCCTTCGTGCCCACGTCGACGAGGAGCACTCGCAGGTCGCCACCGTCATAGCGCTGCACGGCCGTGGGCGCGACGCGATGAAACACTTCGAGGTGCATCTCCACCTGGCGGCTCGCCCGCTGCGCTTCCGCGAGGGTCATCGTGTCGGGATATAACCAGCCCTGCATCGTCCCACGCTCGCGCAGGCGGATCGTCAGTTGGCGCGTGTCGATGCCTGTGAGGATCGGGACGCCGCTCGCGGAGAGCCAGTCACTGAGCGACCGCTCGGCCAGATGGTGGCTGTAGTGCGACGACAACCGCTGTACCACAAGACCCTGCACCTGCACGCGCCCGGACTGAAACGTCGGATGCGCCTCCGGCGGCACGCCGTAGTTGCCAATGAGCGGGTAGGTCAGGACCAGGATCTGGCCCGCGTAGGACGGGTCCGTCAGTGCCTCGGGATAGCCCGCCATGCCGGTGTTGAACACCACCTCGCCGGCGACGGGAAGGTGCGCACCCGCAGCGCCGCCCACAAGTTCCGTGGCGTCATCGAGGGTAAGGCGGAGCCGGGCTGGCCTTGCGTCTGGCATCGAGCTGGGCAAGCCCTTCAATTCTACGACAAGGCGGCAGGGAGACCATTCAGCGGGCCGGGGTTACAAAACTGTGTGGCGAATTGTGGGGGAAAAGACTCACGAGTCGCCCCATCCGGCTGAGTCAGGTCTACCTTCTGCCGCAGATCTCTCGAGCGATCATTGTCCCGACCAGCCGGTGGCCTGCCGGCGTGTAGTGGCCCTGAGCTGCGTAGGTCAATCGATCGGTCGGCATCTCGCCCATCTCGGCAATCCGGGCGGGCAGGTTCACGGCGTGAAAACCTTCGCGCCGTGCGAGTTCGTCGAGGCGCCGGTTCGGGTAGTACAAATCTTCGATCTGTCGATTGGCGATCCTACGATCGCGTTCAGCCTCCGGGAGGAGGTGCAGACCCACCGGCAACGTCACCAACCAGAAGCGGCTACCGGCTTCTTCCACCTCGGTCCGGAGGCGTCGCACGATCGCTTCAGTCACGCGCCAGGCCTCCTGCATTTCCGGCGTGCGGGGTGGTGCCAGCATGAGGTCGCCCATGTCTCCGCCGTGACGCTCCTGCGTCTCAGCCTCCTGTCGACGGGCCGTACGGAACAAGAGTCCCCGCACGAGACCCTCCGCAACCAGCTGCGCAACCCTGGAACGGTTGACCAGGTCGCCGAATCGGTCCCTCAACTGGCCGTACGTTGATCGATGCGCGAGGAAGGAATCGTCCAGGACGAGGTCGGCGCCGTCTAGAACGAAGTAAGGCGCCCTGGCTGGGTTGACCGGATTGAGCGCTCGATGGTTGTTGTGGACGTCGTTATAGGTAAAGAAGGCCAGGAGGACCATGTCGGGCGCATAGCGCGACACCTGATGTCGGTACTGCAGTAGCTGCTGCGCGGTGCCAAAGCCGGGCACGCCGAAGTTCATGACCTCGACGACCGCACCTCCGAACGCCCGGCAGCTCCTCAATTCCTGCTCGAGCACCCCGGCGAACGTCTCCCGCGCAGCCACCTGTACGGCCGCCGTCATGGAATCGCCGAGGACGGCGATTCGCACCGTTCCGGGCGGCTTCGAGAGCTGGTACTCCCGGTCGTGCATCCCGGCACTGTTGATACGGACGTAGGAGTTGCCCTCGCTCACCCACCAGCCGTGCGCATTCGGCCGCAGGCGCCAGCCAGTCACGGCGTCCTCGCCGTAAAGCGACGCATCGAACTTGACTCCCGCCAGGCGCAGGACTCCCTCGGCCGCCGCCAGCCCGACGAGACCGCTCAGTGCGACGACACCGCTCCCCCTGAGAGCCTGCCTCACCGTCGGCATGCTAGCCCTTCCATCGGCGCCGGCGCCCGCGAGCATCCACCAGCTCGCAGACATCGATCATCTCAATCTGACCGCACTGCGCGTACGAGTGCGTTCCGAGACACCCCGGTGGAGCCTGCACCGTCACGCCTGGCTGCTCGACGTAGCGCTCGGATGACAGCATGACCACTTCGTTCAGGGCGAACTGGCGCCCATACCGTCCGCTGCCGTCCTGACTGGGACGGTAGAGCCGACCGCCGTACCGCACGAACGCGCCGGCCCCTCGGGCATTCCGCACGTCGGCTGACACCGGATTCTCCGGGTGCGCCCGCCATGGCCCTGCCAGATCCTCGGCCATCAGAAGCCACAACTGGCTCGCGAATGACGTTGGATCCCGAAGCGTCGTGAAAAGCCAGTACCTGCCCGCCTCCACCAGCAGCGTGCTATCTACGGCCGGGGCTCTCAGCAGGACTGTTTCGTGAGTCCACCGGTCGGGGAACCGAAGGCACCGCCAGAGCTCGACCGTCCCGTTGGCGGAGGTTTCAGGAATCATGAACCACTGCCCTCGGTCGAAGAACACGTGCGGGTACGAAAGATGGTGCGACCGCTCCAGCACCGGAACGACGTCGCCAAGTCGGCCACTCGGCAGCACAGGCGCCACGGAAAGACGACCGTGACCGCTCAGACGGTCCGCGTCCTCGAAGAAGGCCCACACGTCCCCCTGATGCTCGACCATGAACGGATCCGCGTACCATCGACCCGGCCTTGCCTCGATCCGCGTGAAGCCCGCGAGCGCCTCGCCGGCCGATCGGTCGAGCACTGACGAGTCGGACCGTCGAATCGCCAGATACCACTCGGGATTTGCCCGAGGCCGTGCCAGTCGGGCAACCACACGCCTGGCTGCTGCTGGGATCAGCCATCGAACCAGCTCCCAGTTCGTCGGCAGGCGACGAGTTCTCTCCGGGCCGGTCCTGACGCCAACGGGCGAGGCACGCCGCTGCAACTGTGCCCAGCCGTATCGGCGCAGTTCGGCGAGTTTCTGCAAGACCAGGGCATTCGTGGCCGAGATGACTGCCCGCTGATTGCGTCGCCGCGACCAACCCGGGCTCGTGGCAACCCGGCAGCGGGCCAGGGTGAGCGCGCTCTCGCCAGCGCCGCTCATGCTGGCTTGCAACTCGCCACCCGACACCAGGCTCTCTTCATAGACCTCCCAAAACCCCTCAGGCTCGCCGCCGTAGCGATGTCGATCGGCGTAATGGAGGGTCCAGACTCCGAACTTCGCGGAAACGGGCGGATCGTGCGGCTGCGCGCTTTCTCGGAGGTCGAGTACGACGTCGAGATCCCCTTGAGACAATGATCGCAGGCGTCTCAGCTCCTCGGGGCAGTCAACCAACTCGATGGGATCCGAACCCACGGCAGCATGCCGTCGGTCCCACCAGCTATAGAGCCTGAAGAAGGCGGCTGGCTTCGCGATGGGAGGTCCCGTGCGCTCCACCGCCACGACCGCCAGGCTGGCTTCACCGCTCTTGCCTATCTGGCGAATCAGCTCCACCTGGTGCCGGGCAACGAGGCCGGCGTCGAGGATCGCTTCCACACGAAGCGGCGCGGCATCAGAGATCGGCCAAGACACCTCACCGAAAGGCACGGAACACCAATCTAGGTCTCGCACCTGGCGGCCGTCAACGCAGCGCCGGAGCTGAAGAGTGACGGGCGTGTACGTCCCACCACAGCGCGGTCTCCAGGCCGGCACGACGATAGTTGCCCTTGAGTCGTTCGAACCACCGTACGGCGGCAGGGCCATCCAGCCAGGACCCGGCCGCCTGCTCGCCGAACGGACCGGAACTACAGCGTCCAAAGGGATACCCGTCCGGACTGTACCTCCCCGGCGGATCGTATTCGGACTTCGCTCGCAGTGCGGCAGGAAGCCGGCGAATGACATGGCGGAAAACGGGCGCGATCCGTCCGACCTTCCTGAGGATCCGCCAGCCGAGCTCATGATCAAAAATCGGCGGCGTTGCCCAGAACGTCGCGCCGTTGACGAACTTGAATGCGGTGTATCCGAGGACGATCAACTTCTCCAGAATCGGGTCCTCACAATTGAGTTCCACACTCACATAGGCCGGGGCGGTAGCCGGAGTCAGGCTCTGGATCGCCTCGAAGTCCGTTCCTTCGATATCGATCTTCACGAAAAACGGTTGCCCATGCTCCTCCACGAGCTGCCGCAGGGTCACGCAGGGAACCATTTCTTGGACCCACTCGCCGCCCTTTCTCCCCTTCTCAGGCTGAAACGACGACCACCCATCGTCAGTCAGGTTGCGGAAGAACTGATGCACGCCTGCTTCCTTGAGCACGCCGACGTTCAAGACCTTCATCCGGCCCAGCCGGATTTCGCGTTCAAAGCGTCGGGTGGCCTGCCGGGCGAGCAGCGGATTCGCTTCAATGCCAACGACACGATAGCCGAGGTGGAGGTAGTAGGCGGAGTCGTCGCCGTTGTAGAGCCCCACGTCGAAGACCAGTTTCGGATCCATACGCTGGTAGGGTGGGCTCAGAAGTGGCCCGCGGTGCGAACAGCAGTGTCGCGCGCTAAGACCGCCTTGATGGCGGCCCTCGCACGGGTCAGGACTTTCCAGGCCGGCCAGATGGCGCGGCGGCGCCGCATGGACCAGGCGACTGCCTCGCTGCCTGGGACGGCGCGCGCCATGTCAAGCACAGCTTCCCAGCCATCCCGGTCCGCCGCCCGCCAGGCCTCTTGCAACAGACCGGCCCACGCCTCCCGGAATCTCGTCGAGACAACCGGGACGTCAGGACTCCCCTCCGCCACAAGCGTCGCGAGCAGCTTCGCTCGCGCGTCGACCTGGGCTTCCAGGTTCCTGCGGCTGGAACGAGCGCCCGCGTTGCTCTGCGCCCGATACCGAACCGTCTGCCTGTGCGTGCACGCCACCAGCGTCATCCGAGCGAGTCTCATCCAGAGGTCATAGTCCTGAGCCCGCCGAAACGTCTCGTCATATCCCCCCACCTGCATCAGCAAATGCCTCCGAACGGCACAGGCAGTCTGCGGTATGTAGTTCTGGTCGACGATGGCGGGCCACAGGTTCACGGGCGTCGCGTGAGGCAGGAGGCGGCGCTGGTCTTCGGACCTCGTGCCGAACGTCCGCACATGCCCAAAGACGATGCCGACGTCCGGGAACTCCTGCAGCAGCCGAACGAGCTCCTCGCAGTGCCACGGTTCCCAGATGTCGTCGGCGTCAAGGAACGCCACAACGTCGCCCGCGGAGGCGCGGATGCCCAGATTGCGTGCCCTTCCCGCACCTGCATTGTGACCGGTTCGAAGGGCGGTCGCACCCAGCGTCTGCGCCAGCTCCCAGGTACCATCGGTCGATTGGTCATCAACGATAATGATCTCGTCCGGAGGGACCGTCTGGCGCCGCACGGACGCGATCGCTTCCTCCAGGTACGGCGCGACATTGAAGGCTGGAATGACAACCGAGACGGCTAGGCGCCCGGAAGGCGACACGGGACTCGGTTGGACGTCCATCCCAACCAAACGCTTTGGCCCATCCGTTAAGTTTGCGGCCAGAATACTCGATAATACGTCAGTGCCTCGCCTGACCGTCAAGCCTCAAAGGGCACGGGAACCATGATAACGACGCCCGTGGGAGTGCTGTACTTCCCCGATGAGCAGGACGCGGTCAGACCACGCACCCCGCTGGCGCGCCTCGCGCGGAAGCTCGACGGCGCCAGGCGGAACAAGGCCAATCCGCGCGATCGCGGCTACATGACCGCGCTGGCCGCCCAGCACGTCAGCGATGCCCGACTTGTCAGTGCGACTGCCGCGGACCTCAGCGATGCTGTGCGCAACGCCTCGCACGTCGTGCTGCTTTGGCCCGACGCAATCGGCCAGGGTTGGGATCGCGTCGAACGGAGCGTGCTCGACGCGCTGAATCGCGATGCGACGCTGGAGGCCCTCACCGGACGGCGACGGCGCGTGCTGCTCGATACTCGAACGATTCGGACGTACCGCACCCGCCGACGACTCGAGCGGTGGTGGCTGGGTGAGGCCGTGCTCGGCGCCTGCCTGGTTTCACTGGCGCTCGCGCTCGCCGCGGTCGACACGCTGCGCGGTCGGTCGTAAGGTGACGACCTGATGACCGACCCGTCGATCAAGGACCAGATCGCGGCCTACTGGTCGCAGCACCCGCAAACCTATGCCATCGAGCATGGGGGCACCGTGTTCCACCAGGCGGACGGCACCGAACGGGTCGTCGCGAAGAACAGCCCGGAGTTCTTTGCCGCGGTCGACGCGGTGCAACGCCGGTGGTTCCGGACGCTTGAGACAACGGCCGGCCCCTTCGGCCGCATCTTCGACTACGAGCGGTATCGCGGGCGCCAGGTGCTTGAGGTCGGGTGCGGCCAGGGCGGCATGGCGCAGCTCTGGGCCGAGCGCGGTGCGAACGTCACCGCGGTCGATCTCAACCCAGACGCCATCGAGACCACGCGTACGCGGTTCACCCTGGCGCAGTTGCCGGGGCGAATCGAGCTTGCCGACGCCAACGTACTCCAGTTCCCAAACGCCTCGTTCGACTACTGTTACTCGTGGGGCGTACTTCACCATTCTCCGGATCTCGACCGATCGATCGCCGAACTCATGCGGGTTCTCAAGCCGGGTGGAGGCTTCGGCGTGATGCTCTACCACCGCGAATCGCTCTACTATCGCTACCGCGTTCGGTACTACGAGGGCTTCGTGCACGCCGAGCGTCGCAACCTGCCAAGCGAGCTCGCGCTCGCGAGCCGCTACACCGACGGCGACCGGATGGAAGGCAACCCGCACACGTGGCCGGTCACGCGCGCCGAAATGCATCGCCTCTTCAGTCGCTACTCGTCGGACCTGTCCATACGGACCGAGGGGCTCGATCTCGGGGGCGCCGGCGAGGATGGTGTGCTGACCGAGATCATGCCCGGTGTCGCAAAACGCTTCCCCGCCTGGCTCGTCAAGCCTCTCGCACGCCGCTGGGGCTGGCTGCTCTGGATGAGCGGCGCCAAGTCCGCCTTCCGCTCATCACCGGGAACGGCGTGACCGAGCCGTCTCCGCGACCCGCAGCCGGCGGCGCATCCGGCCAGATCGTGCGGGGCCTCTGGTGGGTGGGGTCCCTCCGGTCGGTCGGCCAGGCTGTGTCCTGGGTCGCCACCGTCGCCGTCGCCCGCGTTCTCGTGCCGAATGACTACGGTCTGGTCGCGATGGCGATGGTCTTTGTCAACATCGCTCAGGTGCTCGCCGACTTCGGCATTGGAAGTACGGTGGTGGCCATGCAGGATCTGAACCGGCGCGAAGTAGAAGAGCTGCATGCTGCGAGCATCCTGCTTGGAGGCGTGGCGTGCGCCGTGATCCTCGTCTGTGCCTGGCCCATCTCCACCTTCTATGGACAGCGGCCGGTCGCTGCAGTCGTCGCCGCCCTCGGGCTCGTGGTTTTCATGAACGGTGCCGCGGCCGTGCCCGCAGCCAGGCTGGCGAAGGATCTTGACTACGCCGGCATGGCCATGCCGGACCTCTTGCGCAACGTCGTCGGGGCGGTGAGCGCACTGGGCCTCGCGCTGTCCGGCGCGGGCGTGTGGGCGCTCGTGGCCAGTCAACTCACCGGCGCCGCCGCCGCGTTCCTCTACGTCCTTCGCCGGGCGCCGACACGCGTGACGCGTCCTCAATCCGGCCGGTTCCGAGAGGCGTTGGACTACAGCAAGGAAACGATGCTGTCGCGCCTCGCCTGGATGTTCTATCAGGGCATGCCCGCGTTGCTCGGCGGCAGAATCCTGGGTGCGGGACCCCTGGGTCAATACACCTTCCCGTACACGCTCGCATCAATGCCGGGCGACAAGCTCGCGACGGTCGTGATGCAGGTGGCGCAGCCGGTCCTGGCCCGCCACCAGGCCGACCGCGCGGCTCTCAAGGCCCTGCTGTCGCGCATTGTCGAGAGTCTGGCGTTTCTCACGTGGCCCATTCTGGCCGGCCTGGCGCTCGTCGCCGACCCAGGCGTGACGGTGGTATTCGGGGAGAAATGGGCCGGTGCCGTGACCCCGCTCCGGTTGCTGGCGATCTTCAACATGTCCGTCGCACTCTTCGCGCCTTTCGCCGTTGTCTGCCTGGTGACAGGTGCCGCCAGACGTAATCGCCAGATCAGCGTGCTCGGCGCCATTATTCTTCCGGCGTGCTTCTGGACTGGCGCCACGGTCGGCGGCCCGTCCGGACTGGCTGCGGCCTGGTCCGTTGGTCTGCCCCTCTTCGGCATTCCCTGGATGGCCTTTCTCCGCCGCGGGATCGGCTACCGGTGGACTGAGCTGGGGGGCGCCCTGCGAGCCCCGGCGCTCGCCACCGCTGGCATGACGGTCGTGGTCGTGCCGATTCTGCTCCTGCCGGTGATGTCTGACGTGGCGCGGCTGGTCTCGGCTGTCGCGGCCGGCGCGGCGGTGTTCATCGCCATCGCGGCCATCACCCGCGGTCGGATGCTGCGCCGCTTCGTGTCGACCCTTCGCCGTCAGGCGGACTGACGACGACGGGGCCCGCCGCTCCGTGGTTCCACCGCAGCGGCGTGTAGAATCGGTGGGCCGGCCGCGCCGGCGCTGCGACGGAGCGCGACCCCGCGGTCCTGGAGGCAAACAGTCACATGTGCGGCTTCGCGGCGATCATCGAGACGGCTGACGCGCGTGTCGACGAACGGGCGCTCCGGGCGATGACGGACGCGGTGCGTCACCGCGGTCCTGATGACGAAGGCTACTTCGTCCGGGACGGCGTCGGGTTTGGATTCAGGCGCCTGGCGATTCTTGACCTGACCCCCTCGGCCCATCAGCCAATGAGGTCGCTCGACGGTCGGTACACGCTCGTGTTCAACGGCGAGATTTTCAACTACATCGAGCTCCGCGAGGAACTGTCTGGCCTCGGGAGCCGCTTCCAATCGACGGGCGACACCGAGGTCCTCCTGCGCGCGTTCGAGGCATGGGGTCCTGCCTGCGTGCAGAAGTTCAACGGCATGTGGGCGTTTCTCATTCACGACTCCCGGACGGGGACGGTGACCGGAGCCCGAGATCGCTTCGGCGTCAAGCCCCTCTACTACTACCAGGACCGCCACCGTGTGCTGTTCGGGTCGGAGATCAAGGCCATCCGGGCCTCGGGCTACTACCGGGACACGACCAACTGGCGAACGGCCGCCCGGTACTTCCTTTTCCGCGAACTCGACGGCTCGGACGAGACGTTCTTTGCGGATATCAAGCAGGTTCCGGCGGGGCACCTCTTCGAGCTGGATCGACGCGGTACGCTCACCTTTCACCGGTTCTGGCGGCTCAGCGATCGACGCGAGCAGCCGGTCACTGACGCGCCCGCGCGTTTCCGGGATCTGTTCGAGGATGCCGTCAGGCTCCGGCTGCGAAGCGACGTCCCGGTCGGCGTGACGCTGTCCGGCGGCCTCGATTCGACGGCCGTAATATGCGCGGCCGCCCGGCTGAAAGGCCAGGCCAGCAACCATCGGCCGGTACCCACCCTGGCGTTCTCTTTCAACGTCCGCGATTTCGACGAGTCACGCTTTCTGGCGGACACGATCGCGCAAACGCATGCCGACATTCGCTCCGTGAGTACGGATCCCGTAGAGCTCTGGGGTTACCTGGATCGCGTGCTTCGCTTTCATGACGAGCCGGTTCACTCTCTGACTGCGGTCGCCGGATTCCGGATCATGGAGCTGGCGGCGCGGAGCGGCGTCAAAGTGGTCCTTGGCGGCCAGGGCGCCGACGAAACCCTCGCCGGCTACGCAGTCTACTTCCCCAACACGTGGTACTCCCTGCTGGCCTCCTCACAGTACCGCGAGCTGTGGTCGGAACTGAACGCTCACACGCGCGTGCATGGCGGATCCCCGTATCGTCAGGCGGCCGTGGAAGTGAAGCGCTACCTGAAGCGCATGGCCGCCGAGTACAGGCTGTACCGGTGGCTCGCAACGCGCAAGAAGACCCGCAGCCTGCTTGGGCACCCCTGGTTCGGCGCGGATCTCGGCCGTCACCTCCTGCCCCTGGACGACAGCCCGATCGACCTCACCCTTCGCGGAACGCTGTTGCGGTCGGTGGAGTGCGTGCCCCTCCCGCTGTACCTCCGCGTGGAAGACAGGAACTCCATGGCCCAGTCCATTGAGGCGCGTCTCCCGTTCATGGACTATCGCCTCGTGTCCTTCGCGTTCGAGCTCCCCCCGAACTGGAAGATGCGGGGCCCGTGGAACAAGTTCATCCTGCGCGAGGCGATGAAAGGACGAATCCCCGAGTCGGTGCGCACGCGGCCGGACAAGATGGGCTTCCCCGTCCCCTCCGCGCGGTGGTTCAGACAGGAACTGTCCGACATGGTTCAGGACACCGTCCGGAGCAAGCACGTCGCCGAACGGGGCATCTACGACGTTCGCCGCGTCATTGCCGACGCGAATCGTCATCGGCGCGGTGAGATCGACGCCTCCATCGACCTCTTCCAGGTGCTGCAGTTCGAACGCTGGCTGTCAGTCTGCGCGGAGCCGGTGCAGACTGCCGGGAACTGATGGCGCCAGGCGGGCGCTGGTGGCCCGGGTTGACGCGCGGGACGGCGTCGTGATGCACTTACCGTTCCCCTCGGCCCGCTGCGGCCGGCCCGAGGTCCCGGCCGATGCCGAATCGACGACGAGCAGAGACCGATCGCAACGGCCCCCGGCTCCGGCTTGCCTCAAGCCGGCTCGGGTCGCCGGCGGCCCCGCGGCGTTGGCTTCCCGATCCGCCGATGTCCGGCGCACCGCCCGGGAGCTTGCCACCGGGGACCGTCGAGGTGCACCTTCGCGTGGACTCCGAGCAGGGCCTGATCGAGGCGCGGCGGCGCAGCCGCGAACTGGCGGCACGAGCCGGCTTCACGGCCCGGGACCAGGCGATCGTTGCCGCGATCGTGTCCGAGCTCGGCCGAAACATTCTTCTGTATGCCAGACGGGGAGAAATCGCCACCAGGCTCGTTGAGGACAGCCGGCGCGTGGGAATCTCGATTGTTGCCTCAGACCTCGGCCCGGGCATCCGCAACGTCCCGAGGGCCTTGACCGACGGGTTTTCCACTGTCGGAAGGCCAGGCATTGGCCTCCCGGGCGTCCGCCGACTGGCCGATGAGTTCGAGCTCGCGTCCGGCCAAAGCGCCGGTACCCAGGTCACGGTGCGCAAATGGCTAAGGTGACTCGGCGGTCGGCCGGCGAGGCGGCGTCGCTGCTGGGCCGGTACGAGGAACTGCTCCGCGCGTTCCTGAACGACGGCGACGAGACGGCCCTACAAGGCGCGCACGACCTGGGTCGCGAGTTACTGGATCGGGACCACGGCCTGCTGGACGTCATCGCCGTCCACCAGAAGCTTGTCGCCACGCTGTCGGCCGAGGAGGCGGCCGGCCTGGCGCCGAACCGGCTCGATTGGGCCGACCGGTTTCTGCTCGAAGTCCTCACGCCGTTCGAGATGACGCATCGGGGCTTCCGCGCCGCGAATGCCTCCCTGCAGCAAAGTGAGGAGCGCTATCGCGAGCTGTTCGAGAACGCACACGACATCGTCTTCACCACGGACCTCGAAGGCCGAATCACCTCCATCAATCGGGCCGGCGAACGACTGAGTGGTTACTCGCGGAGCGAGGTTCAGACACTCAGCATCAGCGCCCTGGTGCCGACGGAGGATGGCCTGGTGGAGGCCGCGCTGGCGGGAGAACGGCGTCGCGAGGCCGAGCTCATTGCCCGAAACGGCCGGCACTACCTGCTGGAGATCAGCACGCGCCCGATCCTCGAGGGGGGTCGGTGCGTGGGCATGCAGGGGATCGCGCGGGACATTACGGATCGGCGACACGCCGAAACCGTCCTTCGTCACCTGAACAGCCACCTGGAGGACAAGGCCAAGCGGATCGCCCACGCCCTGCACGATGAGGCCGGTCAGCTGCTGGCGACCGTGTACCTGCGCGTGGCGGAGATTGCCGGCGAATTGCCGCCACTCGGGCGCCGGCGTATGGAGGAACTGCGCACGCTGCTCGACCAGGTGGATGACCAGTTGCGCCGGCTGGCCTACGAGCTTCGGCCAACGATCCTCGACGACCTCGGCCTTCTGCCCGCCTGCCAGTTCCTGGCCGAAGGTGTATCCCGTCGATCCCGCGTCCGCATTGTCGTCAAGGGGTCCACCGGGGGACGCCTGCCTGCAGACATCGAAACGGCGCTCTACCGTGTCGCGCAGGAGGCGCTCGCCAACGTCAGCAAGCACGGCCGAGCCCGCACCGCAGTTGTCGAGTTCGAACGATCGTCCAACCGCCTGCGTGGCACCATTCGCGACGACGGCATCGGCTTCGACGTCGACGGGATCCTCTCACGGGTCGGCCCTCAGGGCCTGGGCCTCAGGGGCATGCGCGAGCGGATCGTCGGCCTGGGCGGGCAGTTCGCCGTCAGGTCGGCGGCGGGCCGGGGCACCTCGGTCGAGTTCGACGTTCCGCTAGAATCGTAGCCGCCGTGCCCGTCACCGTTCTGCTCGCCGACGACCATCAGATCGTGCGACAGGGGCTTCGCCTGCTGCTCGAGCGGGAAGGGCTCGACGTCGTCGGTGAGGCGGCTGATGGCCATGAGGCGGTCCGCCTGGCCGAACGGCTGCGACCTGACGTGGCCGTGCTTGATTTCGTCATGCCGCTGTTGAACGGCCTCGATGCCTCTCTACAGATTCAGCGCGAGTCGCCGCTGACCAAGTCAATTCTCTTGACGATGTACACGGACGATCACTACGTCCTGGAAGCGTTTCGAAATGGCCTGCGGGGTTATGTGATCAAGACGCAGGCGGCGGAGGACCTCGTCCGGGCGATCCGGGAGGTCATGAAGAATGCGCTGTACGTCAGTCCCGGCATCTCCCGCGCTCTGGTCGACGCCTATCTGACGAAGGCCGATGTCCAGCTCGACCCGCTGACCCTTCGCGAGCGCGAGGTCCTGCAACTCGTCGCAGAAGGCAAAACCACGAAGGAAATTGCCGCCGTGCTCGGACTCAGCGTCAAGACCGCTGAAACTCATCGCGGCCGGATCATGCGGAAGCTCGAGATTCGAGAGACCGCCGGTCTCGTCCGGTACGCGATCCGTCGCGGCCTCGTCCGACCCTGAACCAAGTCACCCAGCCCAACAGGCCGCCGCCGAGGGCCCCAGCCCAGAGTGTCAGCGGTGTCGGCGTCACGGCCATGACGTGAGGAATCAGGGCCATGGCTGCCGCAACCACGCCGACGCCCGAGAGCGATCCGGCCCAATGCCTCGCCGATCGCGCTCGGTCCGTGCTGGCACCGAGGTAAAAACCCATCGGCAGCGACAGCAAGGCGAGCCAGGCGGCAGATGCTGCGGGGAGCCACTTGCCAATCACCACCTCGACGGGCAGCAAGAACACCCAGCCCATGCCCAGATCGAAGGCAATGTCGCGGGTTCGGTGCCATTGCGGCGTGGCAGCGGAGAGCTGCACGCCGGGTCGGCCGACCACTACGGATAACTCCACGGGGCCGACCTGGTCCGGAGGCGCCTCAAGGGCATAGATCGGCGGCCGGAGTCCCAGATCTGAACCCCGGAGCGCGACGCGGACCATGAAGGCGTCGCCCCGGCGGGCGAACATGACCAGCTCGCCGTTCACCACAATCAGGCGAGCCAGCAGGACTTGGGCGGACCGATTATCGCCTGCGAGATCGGCAGCGAGCCGAACTCGAACCGGGCGCGCGCCCCAAGCTGCCCGAATCGGGTCGGGGCGCTCCAAAGTGCCGTGTGGCGCGTCAAGCTCGTTGACCCACAGTCCGAGAACTCTTCCTCCGAAGCGGTCGAACAGCGGCCGCGGCGGCGCCCACTGGCTGAAAATAGCCCGGTCATGGAGGCTGGTCGGGCCCGCCAGCCAGGCGGTGCCCCACAAGGCGATCACCACGGCGGCGGCCCAGGCCAATCCCAGCAGGCGCGCGGCCGCTGGAGCCGGGTCGCACCAGACGCGGCGTCCGGCGACCAGGGCGATGCCCACGGCAGCCCCGAGCGTATTGAGGATGACGTCCTCGGCCGAGGGGTCGCGACTCGCCAGTCTCGTCTGAGCCAGCTCGATACTCAGCGAAATCAGAGCACTGGCAACGAAGGCCGGGCGCCACCGTCGTACGCGGGCCTGGAGAACGGCCCCGACGGGCACGAACAGCAGGACGTTCTGGATGGCATTCAAGCGACTGAGGTCGCTGCAGGTCAGGCAGGCGGTCAGACCAAGTCGGGTCAGCACCCAGCCGGCCGGCGCGAGCGTCATGGCTGCCACAAAGCCGAAGACGAGTGCCGCGAGAATCCGTCGCGGCGCTGTTGCCGCCGGCTTCTGCCGGTTCCTGAGGCTAACCATTACGTTTTTGCACGACGGCTGAACTTCTTTCCTGCCTCGAGGTGCGCAGACGGAGTTTCGCATGAGTAAGCGAGCAGCGTGCCGAGATGTTGCGTAGGGCCTGGATCGGGGCCGCGCCGGCTCACGTGTATCTCCTTCTGGATGTGCGAGATGACGGCGCCGCGGCGGCTCACCCAGCCTGTGGCACAGACCTTGCTCTTAAGCCCGCGTCGGGCGCGGCTCCCTCTCGCTTCGACCGACTGCCCGAGGCCATTGATGCGCACCAAGTGTCTCCTGACGCCGCCCCTGCTCACAGCCACGGCGGTCCTGGCCATTTACACGCTTGGCGTTCCGAGCCTGCAGGCCCAGACCGGCCAGGCACCAGGCGGATTCATCGTGCCGTCGAGCGATACGAGTTCTCGAGGACAGCTGACGCAGGCGCAGGTTGCTGCTTTCGTGCCGACCGCGCGAGGACCCTTTACGTTCCCCGCGCCCTGGGGGGCCCAGGCCTGGCGGATTACGGACGATAGTGATTGCACCGGGGACTGCGTCAACTTCGGCTACTCGATTTGGTACCGGCTCAACAACAGCCAAGGTCAGAACTTGATTCGCGTGCTGGTGCCGCTACGCAGGGACCGCGGTGGCGGCGGACCTACCCTGTACACCATCAACAAGACGACGAACGTCGTGACCAAGGTTGGTCCGCTCTTCTCGTCGTCCGATGCCCGCAGCTACCTGAACTGCGAGGACTGTTCTTGGTCGCTGAGCGACCCAGACAGGCTATACCTGCCAATCAACCGGTCGGTCCTGCAGCGCTACAACGTGGTGACGGGCGCTGCCGAAACGGTCTTCGACGTGAACGCCCCGGCCGGCGTGGCCTTGTGGGGCGCCGGGCGCCAGTATTTTCCCTTCGGTGGCGCGTCCCGCGACGACAACGTCGTCGCCGTCACGATCAATGACGTCAATGCCAACTGGATTGGCTGCGGCGTGCGCGTGATCTCGACGAACACCTACAAGTACTACCCCAGCCGGTCCGGAGTAGGACAGGACTTCCAGGGCTGTCTCGTGTCGAAGAGCGGGAACTACGTCGTGATGGCCGATATCACTGGCCCCGGCGGCACGCACCAGAACCGGATCATTCGCATCGCCGACAATGCGGAGATCTCTGCCTGCACGGAAGTCCCGAATGGCGGGCTGTGCACGGCCCAAGCTCACATGGATACGGGCTGGGACCACTACATCTCGGCCGACCGGTGGGGTATGAGCCAGCGCTTCCAGCTCTATGACATGGCGGCCAACCCTGCTGGGCCCCGGACGACGATCATCCAGGACAGTGCCGGCGGGTCGTTCCAGACGATCAACAACGTTTCGTTTGCGAATGCGCAGGGCGGCAATGTGGCGGACAGCTTTGCCATCTACTCGCAGGCGAACATCCTGCTGGGGTGCGCGCGCTGCAACGAGCTGCAGGCCGCGCGAAATGATGGGAGTCGGAACATCCTCGTCTTCGCCCCCGTCATGACCGACCCCAACACGGGTGGCGGGGGTGATCCCTACGGTCGGCAGCCATTCGCAACGATTGACGGATCCGGCCAGTACGTCTATTACCACGCGAACCTGATGGGCGGGCCGCGCCTGCACGCGTTCGTCGTATGGGTCCCCTCACAGCTACTGTTCGGCGGCACACCCAGCGGTGACACGACGCCGCCAACGGTCTCGATGACGGCGCCGGCCAATGGTGCCACCGTGGCCGGGAGCGTCACCGTGTCCGCCAACGCCTCGGACAACGTGGGTGTCGTCGGGGTGCAGTTTCTCGTCGATGGGGTCAGCGTGGGCGTCGAGGACACGACGGCCCCCTATTCGCTGGCCTGGCTCTCGACCGTCGTGCCCAACGGCGCACACACCATCAGCGCGCGGGCGCGGGATGCCGCCGGCAATACTGCCACGGCGGCCGCTGTGACCGTGACGGTGCAGAACGCCGCGCCCGGCGACACGACGCCTCCGACGGTGTCGATGACGGCGCCCGCCAACGGCGCCACGGTGAGCGGAACCGTGACGGTCTCCGCCAGCGCGTCCGACAACGTGGGCGTCGTCGGCGTCCAGTTCCTGGTCAATGGCGCGAGCGCCGGCGCCGAGGACACGACGGCCCCGTATTCTCTGGCTTGGAACTCCACGTCGGTGGCCAACGGGACGCACACGATCAGCGCCAGGGCCCGCGACGCGGCCGGCAATACAACGACGGCAGCCGCCGTAACCGTCACGGTCCAGAACGGAACGCCCGGCGACACGACGCCGCCATCGGTGTCCATGACGGCGCCCGCCAACGGCGCCACCGTGAGCGGGACCGTGACCCTGTCCGCCAGTGCCGCCGACAACGTGGGGGTTGTCGGCGTCCAGTTTCGCCTCGACGGGCTGAACCTCGGCCCCGAGCTCACCGCGGCTCCTTACTCCATGCAGTGGAACTCCGCGGGCGCCAGCGCCGGCGGTCACACGCTGACCGCCACAGCCCGCGACGCTGCCGGCAACGCCGCCACGTCGTCGCCTGTCGGGATTACCGTCCAGAACGTCGACGCCGGCACCGACACGGTGCCGCCGAGCGTGACCATGACGTCGCCCCAGAGCGGCGCGACCGTCAGCGGGTCGATTGTGGTGTCCGCGAACGCCCAGGACAACGTCGGCGTGGCTCGGGTTCAGTTCCTCCTGGACGGGGCCCCGTTGGGCGCGCCCCTCCTCGCACCACCCTACGCGATGGCCTGGGATACCGCCACGGCGACCGCGGGGGGCCACACGCTGACCGCCGTGGCGAGTGATGCCGCCGGGAACACCGCGACCGCGTCCGTGTCGTTCGGCACCCGAGAAGCCCGGAATGGCGCCGCCCCGCGTGGGTCGGTGGAGCGGGTTGCCTGGACGAACGTGGTGAACGCGACCGTGTACCTCTGGCGGCTGCGCAAGACCTCGGGGTGCGACAGCTGCGCCGACGCCGGCGCCCTCTCGAGTCAGCGCATCCTTTCAGGCGACGGGTACGTCGAGTTTACGGCGTCAAAGAGCGACAAGGTCTACTACGTCGGCTTCGGTCCCGACAGCCCCGGGACCTCTCCCCTGGATCTTGACTACGGCGTGAGGCTCAACGGCCAGCGCGCCGACGTGTATGAGGCCAACGTGCCGAAGGCGAGCGAGCCCGCCCGCGACGGCGACATCATCCGCATCTCGATTCTGGGCGGCATCGTGACCTACACGCGCAACGGAACGGTCTTCCACACCAGCCAGCGCCCGCCGCTGTTTCCGCTCGCCGTGCGCGCGGTCCTGATGGATCGCCGGGCCGAGGTCAGTCGTGCGTACTTCTGGCGGCCCGCCGCGGCCGCGTCGTCGGTCTCCGCAGGCGCGCTGGCGGACCTCGAGCACGGCCCGGGCCGCCGGGACGTGCCCTTCGCCCGCCTGAACGTGGACGGTCTGCCCCCGACGGGCGCCGTGGCGCGTCAACCTCGAAACCAGGACGACGAGCCGCGCGTGCGGCCCAGGGAGATCGAGTTCGACCGCGCCATCGCCGATGTGTCGATGGTCGCCGAATGGGCGCTCGGCCTCGCCGCCGAAGCCGGACCCAACGTCACGGCCGTCTATCTCTACGCCAGGCCCGTCGACGGGTCCAGCGACACAGCGCTCTTCCTCGGTGCGATCAGTCCTGAACACGTCGGCCAGTCGGCTGAGGCGAGCCGCCTGGCGCGCGAGCGGATCGGCCGCGTGCTGGCCACCTTCCCGCTCGGTCCCTATACGATTGCGGCGTTCGCCCAGGCGTCTTCAGGCGTGCCGTACGAACTCGGCACCGCCACGGTCGTGATCCGCTGAAGCCGCCGAGCATCGGCCCGCCCGCACGGCGCCGGCGTCGCCGCTAGGCTCGACTGGCCATGCCGCGCGTGAGATCGATCACGGGGACGTCGCGACCGGACGACGCGACCATCGTCGCGACGGCCTCTCCGGCGCTGCCGATGACCAGCAGCTCTGCGTGCCGGACCAGAGACTCCACATCATCACAGAGCAACGACGCAATGTGCGGGATCTCAGCCTCGATATAGCGCCGGTTGGCGCCGACCAGTCGGGCGATGCTCACGTTGCGATCGAAGATCTTGACGTCACACCCCTTGCCGATCAGCGCTTCCACGAGCGTGACGACCGGACTCTCCCGCAGGTCGTCCGTTCCGGGCTTGAACGCCAGCCCGACGACGCCGATCTTCCGCCTCCTGCGCTGGAGCACGGCGTCAATCGCCGCGCGGATCTGGCTGTCGTTGGACGGCAGGATTGACGACAGAAGCGGCACGCTGACGTCACGGGATTTCGCCGCCCAGACGAGGGCGCGCACGTCCTTCGGCAGGCACGATCCGCCGAATGCGAAACCCGGCCGCAGGTACGCGGCCGAGACATTCAACTTCCTGTCCATCAGAAACACGTCGACGACTTCCTGCGCGTCGGCGCCCAGCGCGCTGCACGCATCGCCGATCTCGTTAGCGAAGCAGACTTTCAAGGCGTGAAACGCGTTTGACACGTACTTGGCCATCTCAGCGGTCCGAATCGCCACCCGGACGAACGGCGCGTTCACGCTCGCGTACAGCTGCTCCAGCGCCGCCGCAACTTCCACGTGATCAGACCCCACCAGTGTCATCGGCGGCTCGGCGAAATCCTTGAGCGACGTGCCCTCTCGCATGAACTCAGGGTTCACGGCGACGGCAAGGCCGGCGGCGGCGACGTCGCCCGCGCTCTTGCGGAGCGCGGGCCAGACGACGTCCTCGGTGGTGCCCGGTAGAATCGTGCTTCGGATGACGACGGTGAACGGCTTCGGTCGCTTCCGGAGGACCGCGCCAATTTCGCCGGCGACACGCGTCAGGGCGTCCGTGTCGAGCTGGCCGTTGGCGCGGCTCGGCGTCCCAACGCACAGCAGGGCGACATCTGACCCCTCGACCGCCTCCGGGCAGGAGGCTGTCGCGCGCAGGCGACCGCTCCCCACGACGTCCACCAGCAACTCACCAAGGCCCGGCTCCACGATCGGCGACTGCGCACGGTTGAGCATGTCGACCTTGTCCTGATTCACGTCAACCCCACGCACGGCGTGGCCGGCTCGCGCGAGGCACGCCGCCGTCACGCATCCCACATACCCGAGACCAAACACGCTGACACGCATCGACATTCAGGCTGCTCCTTCTCGGCCGGCCCTCACGCGATCCAGGTGGCCCTCAAACACGCGAGTCACCGGCGCCCACGAGTAGCGCGCCTCGACCAGGCGTCGTCCTTCACGTCCCAGGGCCACGCGTCGATCGGGATCGCCGAGGAGCGTCACGATGGCGTCCGCGAATGCCTCGACGCCGTCGGCCACAACCAGGTGCCGGCCTGCATCGACCGCGAGCCCCTCGGCGCCGACTCCCGTCGATACCACGGCCTTGCCCATGGCCAGCGCCTCGAAGATCTTCAACCGCGTCCCGCCGCCGACTCGCAAGGGGACCACGTAGACCTCGCCCTCCGCCACGTGGGGCCGCACGTCGTCCACCGTGCCGGTCACCGAGACGTCGCTCCGCGTCGCCGCCTCCCGGAGCTTCGCGCTGGGGTTCCGGCCGACCACCGTCAGCGTCACGTCCGGCCGGACCCGTCGAACCCGCGGCAGGATGGCATCGAGGAAATGCAGGATGGCGTCCTCGTTCGGATACCAGTCCATCGCGCCCGAGAAGACCAGCCGGCCTCGAACCGGAGGCGTGGCCGAGGGCGTGAAGTAGCGGACGTCCACGCCGGTCGGCACGTCGACGACGCGGGCGCCCGGCGCCTCGGCCTGCAGGCGGTCCCGGTCGTCCGGCGACACGGCAACGGTCAGGGCGGCGGTGCGACAGGCCACCCGTTCGGCGCGCCGCATCTTGCGCCATTCCACCGCCAGCAACCACCGTTTCCAGGTCTCTGACTCGACCTCGTGCAGCCGGCGCCAGATCTGATACTCGACGTTGTGGGCGAAGAACACGACGGGCGTCAGACCGGCGGGCACGTTGCGCATCCCGACCAGGAAATCGGCGACGACAACGTCGGGCGCGGTACGGGCCGCGACCGTGCGGACTGTCGCGATCACCTCCGGCGACCGCCACTTCCAGAGGTCAACCGGCCATGGCGAGAGCCAGGATCGCGCCACGGCTCCGGCAAACGCCGCGGTACCGGCCTTCGGCGCCTGGAACGGAACCGATTCAACTTGGTCGCAGTGCGCGAGGACCTGCCGGAGCGGCGCCGGGTCATCGCCGGGCCCGTGCGTGGTCACCAGCGAGACCTGGTGCCGACGTGCCAGCTCCGACAGCATGTGGAACGTCCGCTGCCGCCCGCCGATATTGAGCGGCCACAGCCCGCCCACCTTCACCCAGAGGACCCGCATGCACCACCCTGCCTGCTCGCTGCAGCCCGGCTCCAATCTCGGCCGGCTGACCGTCTTCAAGGAAGATCCGCTGCCAGATCTCGAGATTGAGGAGGAGCCAGAGTCGCTCGCCATGCTCGGCCTGGCCGGCCCGATGTTCGGCGACCATCCGGCGCACCTCATCCGCATCGAACAACCCCCGGGCCAGCGCTCGCTCCCCCTGCACGAACTCATCGAGCGCGAACGCGAAGGGTCCCCGCAGCCATCGGCCGACTGGCACGGGAAAGCCCATCTTCTTCCGGTTCAAGATCTCGGCCGGTACGAAGTCCCGGACGGCGGCGCGAAGAACGGCCTTCGTCTTCCAGCCCCGGAGCTTCAGGCGCGCGGGCATCGCCGCCACATGGTCGATGATCTCGTCGTCCAGAAACGGCACGCGGCTCTCAAGGGACGCCGCCATGCTCATCTGATCCTGCTTCATCAGCAGCTCGTGGAGGTACGTGTGTAGGTCCGCCCGAATCATCCGATCGAGGTCGCTGCCGGCAGCATCCTGGTAGCACTCCAGCGCGGTGGCGTAGGGATCGCGGCCGGCCACGCTGCCGACGGCCAGCAGCGTGGCCTGCATGCCGGTCGAGAACACAGAGAAGTTGTCAAAGAAGAGCGACCGCTCACCCGGATCGAGCGACAGAAACGTCCGCTCGGCGTAGCGGCGGACCCCGCGAGGGAGGCGACGGATGAGCTGGCGAACGGCGCCGCGGCCCCGTGCGGGCATCAACGCCCAGTAGGGGCGTCCGAGGCGCGCGTTCCAGTGCGTGACGCGATATCGGTTGTAGCCGAGAAACAGCTCATCGGATCCTTCACCCGTCAGCACGACCTTCACGTGGTCGCTCGCGAGCCGCGACACGAAGTACAACGGGACGCTGGACGTGAACGCGATCGGTTCGTCCTCGTGCCAGATGAGCCGAGGCAGTTCGCCGAAGAATTCGGCTGGCGAGACCACCACGTCGCGATGCACGGCGCCGAGCCTGGCCGCGGCCCGGCGCGCGTATGGCAGCTCATTAGCCTCTGCCTCGGCGAAACCCACCGAAAATGTCTGCAACGGCTCCGGGATCATTCCGGCGGCCATGCCCGCGAGAGCCGTGGAATCGACGCCCCCGGACAGGAACATGCCGAGCGGGACATCGCTCATCAGATGCCGGCGCACGGACCCCGACAGCCGGTCGCGGAGATCGGCGGCCTCGGCGGCGAAGTCGGCGCCGGCGTCGGGCGCGGGATCCGGCACCTGCCAGTAACGCCGCCGGGCAAATCCGTCCGTCACCGACCAGGACAGGGTGTGTCCCGGCGGGAGCTTGCGGATGCCCCGGAAGAACGTCTCCTCACCAGCGACGAAGCGAGTGGCCAGGTACTCGGGCAGCACGGCCACATTGAACGCCGCCGGGAATCCGCCTGCCAGGATCGCCTTGATCTCGGAGGCGAACAGGAGCTCGCGATCCGTACAGGCGTAATAGAGCGGCTTGATCCCCAATCGGTCGCGGGCGAGCCACAATCGGCGCTCCGCACGGTCCCAGAGCGCCACGGCGAACATACCGTGCAGCTCTTCGACGGCCCGATCGCCGAGCTCTTCGTACAAGTGCAGGATGGTCTCGGTGTCCGTCCGCGTCCTGTAACGGTGACCCCGCGCCTCGAGGGTCGGCCGCAGGGCCATGTGGTTGTAGATCTCGCCGTTGAACACGCCCCAGATTCGGTCGTCCTCGGACGCCATCGGCTGCTGTCCCCCGGCGACATCGATGATGGCCAGCCGCCGATGGGCAAGCCCGACAGGGCCTTCGATCCAGTTCCCGCAGCCGTCCGGTCCCCGGTGGGTCAGGACGTCGCGCATGCGCGTCAGTCGCGCGGCGTCCACCCTGGTCGCGGGATCGAACGCGACGACGCCGGCGATGCCACACATCAGGGACGCCCCGCGAGCGTCAGCGGACGCTCCTCGTGAACCGGCCCGGGCTCCAGGCGCACGCCCGACTCGTCGACCCAGAGGGTCATCCCCTCGCACTCGACGCCGATCACCCGACCCGCAGCGTCGCGGACTGGCGTGACCCTTGGCGGGTCCCGCTCCAGGCGCCGCACCGGCCACATCATCGTGACGATGCGAAGCGGCAGCACTCCGGTCGTCTCGAAGATCAGCATCGGTGCCGGACGCCGCCGCCCGTAGACCGGCGCCACCCACCCTTCCTGCGGGTCAGATTCGCCTTCGTGGAGCGCCACGGACACCGGCACACTCGACAGCGCTCCAATCCACAGCCCCTCGCCTCGTCGGCCTTCGACGGCGAGCCAGCTTGCCGCGCCACGCCGCACGCGTTTCGGTGCGAGCTGAAAACGCACCTGCACGTCGTGCTGAGCTCGACCGTCAAGGTCATCGACGATCACCCAGTACCTCGGCTTCACGAACACCACGCGGCGGCGATGACGCACAGGGTCTCGGAGCCCGGCGAAGGCATCGTGCCAGGCATCCACGATGTCCAGCGCCTCGGACGTGGACCACGCACGGACGCGCACTGCCGGGCGCTCACGCCACGCGAACGGCCCTCGCGGCTGCGCCTGGGAGGTGCGATCGACGACCACCGTGCTGTGAGCCTGCGTGCTGCGAAAGTGATCGCGCCAGGCTTCGCTCGCCGTGTAGCAGTACGTCCCGGGGTCGACGACGTAGGGTTCACCGAAGGCCAGGCACTGCACGCTCAGGAGATCGGCGTGCCCGTGCGCGCCGCTGATGGAACACCCGAGCGGACCGACGTCGACGATCATCTGATGGCCCTCCCGCGGCCCCTCGCCGCCGCGCATGACCACGTACCCCCCGTCGCGGAAGAACACAGATGCAGGCGGATTCCGTTGCTCCTGGCGCAGGCGCCGCAGGCGCTCCCAACCCGGCACGCCCAACAGCCAGAGCACCTCGGGCCCGGCGCCGTCACCCACCGGCAGGACGTCGCTCCGGTCGAACACGACGGCTGCGGTCGCCAGCGTCCCGCGGCAGTCGTCGGCCCGCCGCCGCATGAGCGGCAGCAGCCATCCTCCATCCGCGTCACCGATCTGCGGCATCGCGCCGTCCGGCCCGCAGACCGCCGCTAGAAACTCCACCATTCGGACGACGCGATCGCGGACGTCCCTCGGCACCGCCACCTCGTTGCGCGCAGCGAGAATCAGGAAGTGCAGGTAGATGTCGACGGTGTACCGCTGATAGCACGTCGTCTGCTCGAAATGCACGCCGTCCGGATGCACCTGTCGCCTGCACTCCTCGATGAGGATCTGCCGGCCGAGCCTGCGCCACCGGGTCGACTCGGCCATTTCCGGAAACAGCACGCTCGCGTAGAAAAGACCCAACGCCTCACCGGTCAGGTGGGTGTTCGGCGAGAAGTAGCGCGACAGGTACCGTTCGATATGCCGGGCGTGCGCCCGAATCTGGGAGCGCAGTCCCCCGAACTCGGCCTCCGAGAGCGCCTCCGCGTCCCGCATGAGCATGAAGGCCCACGACCAGGTGATCAGCCTCAGCGACACTTCCAGGCTGCTGGCCCAGTTGATCCCGACACCGTACGGGTTCGCCCGGCACCAGTCGTCCACGACGTCGATCGCCTCGTCGGCATAACGTCGATCCGCCGTCAGCCAGTAGGCCTGCGCGAGCGGGAGCAGCCACTGGTGACGATTCAGCTCCCAGATCACCTTGGAATCGCCAATCGCGGCGGCGTCGAGCGGATTGATGCGACTCCAGTGCCGGAGGGGCGCGCGCCGTCCTGACACGAGATCGCTGTGCCAATCGATTGGTTCCCCCAACGTCAGACTCGAATAGCCGAGCAGGTCGAGCTGGCGAGAACCCAGTTCGCTGGCCGACGCGACGATTTCCCGCCAGACGGCCGGGACTTCCTCCCGGAGCAGATCTGCGGCGCTCCCGGTCTCGACGCCTGGAAAGAACCGCCGTGGCGCCGCGTGTCGAAAGAGCTCCAGCGCCGCGGTCGCGCCGCTCCCGTCTGGCGCCACTCGCAACGACGGTCCCCCCGGCGGCAGGCGGCCTGGACCCATCACGGGTACCAGGCGATCCAGCCACTTGGCGGTCTCCTGCCTGCCGCGATCCGCGATCTCGGCCAGCCCCATCTGTGTCAGCCGTCGGAGCCGCACCGTCAGCTCCCCACGGCGACGGCGCGCCGACGCTCCCGATCCGGCCGGGCCCGGCGCGCGCCGTCCAGGAAGGCCCGGCACCACAGCTCGAACGAGACCAGCGTCCAGAGCTGAGTGCTCATGTCCCGCCCGCTGTCGTTCAGCTGCACGACACGCTGGACATACGACGGCCGGAACAGACCGCGCTCCCGCGCGGCCGCTGACAGCAGCAGATCCCGAACGAACGCCGACCAGTCGCCCCTGAACCAGCTGGCGAACGGCAGGGTGAACCCCCGCTTCGTCCGGTCGATGACCGAATCCGGCAGAACGCCTCGCATGGCTCGCTTGAAGAGGTACTTGGTCGTCGAGCCCTGCATGCGCAGCCGCGACGGGACCGCCGCTGCGAATTCGACCAGACGGTGGTCGAGCAGCGCCGGACGCGCCTCGAGCGAGTGCGCCATCGTCATGCGATCGACCTTGGGCAGGATGTCGAGTGGCAGGTAGCACTGCAGATCCCAGCGCTGCGCGGCGGACAACCAGTCGTCGAAGGGGCTGAGGTGCGCGAGAGCCGCGGCGAGCGGGTCTGATTGCACGACGCCGGCGTACGCGTCCGCCTCCAGCAGCCGGGCCTGCTCGGTGGGTCCGAACACGGTGGCGGCATTGAGGTACCGGCGGGCGCCATCGTAGGCGAAGTGCCGGAGGTAGTTGCGGCCCTTCATGCCCTCCGGCATGGCGGCGCCAACCGCCGCGAGGACCCGGCGAACCTGCCGAGGCACGCTGTCTCGCTCTTCGCGCTCGCGCCCCTCGACGACGTACTTGTCATATCCGGCGAAGATCTCGTCGCCGCCATCGCCGCTCAAGACGACCTTGACGTGACCCGCGGCGAGCTTCGACACCATGTAGGTGGGAACGAGAGAGCTGTCACCGAGCGGCTCATCCTGAAACCATGCGAGGTCTTCAAGGATGTCCGCCGTGTGTGGCTCCAGGATGAGCTCGTGATGTTCCGTGCCGAAGGCCGTGGCGACCTCCCGAGCGTAGGCGAGCTCGTCGTACCGCGGGTCCGTCGATCCGATCGAGAACGTCTTGACCGGCTGTTGAAGCAGCCGGCTCATCGTCGCGACGATGGCGCTCGAATCGATGCCTCCGCTGAGGAACGCGCCAAAGGGCACGTCACTGCGCATGTGGAGCTCGACCGACTCCGCCAGAAGCGCGCGAAGCTCCTCCACCAGGGCGCCTTCGCTGACCTGTCGATCTGAGGAGAACTCAACCGACCAGTACCGCTCGATGCGGAGCTGGCCACCGGACAGCGTGGCCAGGCAGCCCGGTTGCAGCTTCTGAATACCGTGGACAATGCTTTCGTCCGCGGGCGTGCCTCCAAAGGTCAGGAGGTGCCCGAGCGCGCCGAGGTTCAGCCGCGGTGTCGTCCCAGACACCTGAAGCATGGCCTTCAGCTCGGACGCAAACACCATGCTGCCGCCCGCCTGTGCGTAGTACAGCGGCTTGATGCCCAACCGGTCGCGGGCGATCAGCAGCTCCCGCCGGCGGGAGTCCCACACGGCGAAGGCGAACATCCCCCGCAGCGCCTCCACGGCCCTCGCGCCGTGGTCCTCATAAAGGTGCACGATCGTCTCAGTGTCGCTGGTCGTCGCGAACCGGTGGCCGCGCGCGATGAGGTCGGCGCGCAGCTCCTTGAAGTTGTAGATCTCGCCGTTCAGGACGACCCAGATCGTCCCGTCTTCGTTGCTGATCGGCTGGTGACCCGTGCCAAGATCGATGATGCTGAGCCGCCGCATGCCGATCGCCGCGTGGCGATCGTGGTAGAAGCCCTCATCGTCCGGCCCACGATGAACCATGACGTCGCACATCGCCTGGACGTCCTCGAGCATCGGGGGCCCGCCGTCCCAGCGCACGATGCCGGCGATGCCGCACATCAGGAGGCGCCTCCGGGCTGGTCCACCGGATAGATCTGACCGTCCGCCCCCCGCCTGGCCACCAGGCCGACGTGGAAGCTGCGGTCGCGTCGTCCGGTCCCGGTTGTCCGCTCCCAGAACGCTCGCTTCGTGGCCTCAGGGTTACGCCAGTACCCCGGACTCAGGCCGGTCCCGCTGACATGAACTTCACCCGTCTCTCCGGCCTGAACCGGCTGGCGGTTGGGGCCAAGGACCAGCACCCGCTGGCCCGGACAGTCCACGCCGAGCGGCGGCTGGCCGGCGCGTTCCGGCGCGCCGCCACTTACGGTGTAGTACGCGCTCGCCATCGTCGTTTCCGGCACGCCGAACAGCGTGGTGAACCGGGCCCGCCCGAGCCGCGTGCGCCAGTACCGCGTCACGCCCCCGTCCCCCTCGGGGCCCCAGAAAACCACATCCCTCAACGAGGGCAGGTCGCCTGGTCCGACGACATCGGCCTCCGCCATCGCCTTCAGAAGGCCGAACGGCGATGACCACTGGGTGAGGCGCGATCGGCGAATGAAGCTGGCCAGGTTCCGCGGATCCGACGCCGCGCCGTCGGGAACCAGAATCACCGTCGCTCCTCCCGCAAGGCCGCTCATCGTCTGACAGAGCGACCAGTCCTGCGACAGGGGCAAGAGCAGCGCATGCCGGTCACCGGTCCGGATGCCGAAGTATTGGGTGACCCAGGTCACGAAACGCAGGATGCTGGCGTGAGTCCACACGACGCCCGGAAGCGCTGCCGCGGACGGGAAGACCACACAGGCCGGGCTGCTGGCCCGGCTGCGGCTTGGCAGAGCCCTTGGCGACTGCTGCGAGGCCTCCGACAGGCGAAACCGGCGAGTGAACCGCCCGTCCGGGATGGGCCCGGAATCCAGAATGCCAACGACCACATCGGGGCGTAACACCTCCTGCTCGAGCAGGCGATCGACGAGTCCGGCCCGGGCGGCGGTCGTCAGCACGCAGACCGGCTCGCAGGATCGGAGCATCTCGGGAATGCGCTGGACGGGCTCCTCGGGCAGGGGCGCGAAAATGAGGTCCGCCTTCAGCGCGCCAAGCATGGCCACGACGGCCTCCGCGCCTGTGGGCGGCAGGAGGCACACGCGATCCTCGCGCTTGCATCCGAATTCGCGCAGCAGTCTGGCAAGCCTGTTCGACTGCGCGTCCACATCTCCGCGTGACAGGATTCGACTGCCCGCAACGACCGCAGCCACGGCAGGATCCTCCTGCGCTTTCGCCCGCACCAGGTCCGGCAGCAACCGCGTCATGGCCGGGTACGTTCCTCGGCACGCGCGAATCGGGCTGTTTCCTTCGCCGCGACGGCAAGGCCCGCGAGGTAGTAGAAGTAGAAATGGTAGGCGATCGGCGCGAAAAACGCCGCGACCATGAACCCCACCAGGCTGATCCGCACGGCACTGGCAAACACGCCGAGATCCGTCATGCCCGTCGGGGGCTGGCGCTCGACGCTTCGGGTACTGCGGTAGCTGAGGCCAACAAGCAGCAGAAACAGGCCCAGGCCCACGAGGCCCAGGTCCACCCCAATCGCGAGATACACGTTATGAAGCGTCGTCCAGGTTCGAGTGCCGCGCGCAGGATCAATCGCGTCCATGCTGCGACCGAGGCCGGCGCCGACGATGGGATGGCTCAGGATGTAGGCAAAGGCAAGAAACTGATCTCCGTGGCGAACTTGCGCCGAGTGATCCGCGTCATCGCCGAAGGCCGTGGCGAAGCGCTGGGACAACCCGGCTGGCAGAAGCATGACAACGAGGGCCACGCCGGCCAGCATGCCCGTCAGTGCCGCACGCCGTCGGCCCCGCCAGAGGACGGCGCTGAGGGTCATGGCTTCGGCGACGAGGACGAGGATGCCCTGTCGGGAAAAGGTCACCAATACTCCGGCCACGAAGAGCGCGACCAAGCCCCAGGCCAGCATCCGCACGGTCGTCCGGCGTGCCGTCAGCGCCAGTGCGGCCGCCAGCGGCAAGAAGAAGCACAGCACCAGCGCCAGGTCGTTGGGATTGGCGGTCAGGCCGGGCCACTGACCCATCACGATCCGGCCGTTCACGAGATTCCCTGACAGGTACGCGCGAAGGCCCTGAATAGTGGCAGGTACGCTGCAGATGACGACCGTCCACATGAAGATCCGAAACCGCCCCACGGTGGACACGACGCTGCCGAGGACCCAGAACACAGCGACCGATTTGAAGTACTGCTCGGTCAGCATGGTCACCGAGCCGCCCGGCCAGAGCGACAACGGAATCGTGACCACCGCCCAGGCGAAGAGCGCCAAGGCCACCTTGACCTCGAGCGGCTGCGTGCGCGATCGATGGGTGCTCGCCACATCCACCAGGTTCGCCGCGATCGCAATCATCGCGGCCAGGAACGCGACCCGGAGCTGCTTCGGAATCCCCAGGTATTCCTGCGGCGCGGCGATCAAGGCAATCGTGAACGCGAGCAGGCCCCAGTACGCGACGCGCCCCGGAAGGGCGCTGAGCCTGCCTGGCGGGGGAGGCGCCTGCCGGCGCCACCAGTCGATGGGAACTGTGTGCGCCATTGAGATTGCGGTTCAGGAGGCTACGTTCAGCCCTGGCAGCTCGTCGGCCGCCACGCGGGTCTTCGCCGCCTGGTGGGATCGGCGGTCGAAGAGCAGCACGCCGAGGGTCTCCAGAATGATCCGGCAGTCCAGTCGCAGGCTGCGGTGCTTGATGTAATAGAAGTCGTACCGCATCTTCTCCGTTTCCTCCTCGAGGCCGTTGGCGTAGCCGTACCGGACCTGCGCCCAGCCCGTGATGCCGGGCCGCACGAGCGACCGGAATTCGTAGTACGGGATGTACCGCAGGAACAACTCGTAGTTGGAGACGGGATGCGGCCGGGGGCCTACGACGTTCATCTCTCCGCGGACGACGTTGATGAGCTGCGGCAGTTCGTCCAGCCGAAATCGGCGCAACCATCGGCCGACGCGCGTGATCCGGTTCGCGTTGTCCGAGACCCATTCGGACTTGCGGGACGTGGTCCCCTCACGCATCGTGCGGAACTTGAACAGCCGAAACGCTCGGCCACCAAGCCCGATGCGTTCCTGCACGAAGAACACCGGTCCGGCTGAGTCGAGCTTGATGACGACGGCCGCGAGAATCAGCAGCGGTGAGGCCAGGACGAGGGCGAGCCCGGCGCCGAGCCGACAGCCGCCGCCCCGCAGGCGCCGCATCCAGATGGATCGAGCCAGCTCGGACTGGCCGAACCCAGCGGACATAATCAGCGAACTCGGCCGCATCGCCTCGATTGCGAGCTTGCCGCTCACGCGCTCGAAGAAATCCACTGCCTCTTCGACGAGGATGCCGTTGAACCGCGACTCCAGCAGGGTTCGCTCCGGTACCCGGCCCCGACGGTCCGCCATCGCCAGGACGATGCGTCCCGGTCTGGTTGCCGTGACGGCTTGGGCGAACGCATCCAGGCGCCCCAGGATCGGCGTCACGCCCGGCGTCCGGGCTGCGTCCTCTGCGTCGTCAATCACGCCAATGAGGCGAAAACGCCCGTCCGCGGCCGAATCCATCTCATCAATCAGCTTCGCGGCGATCGGACTCGAACCAAGGATCAGGACGCCCTGCCCGCGAGCCTCGTCCCTGCCTCGCACGGTGGCCAGCGTGTGCAGCAGCACGGCGATGCTCGCGCCGCCAAGAGCCGCCCGCCACGCCTCCGACACGTCGAATCGCAACCACGCCCAGGCCAGGGCGACGAGAACGGCGCCAGCCAGCGCCGTCCGAGTCCATCGCCAGGTGGTCGAGGTGGGACGCTCGGTCATCGCACCACGACCCTGAACAGGAACGGTCCTTCCGAAACCGACTTCACGTACTGCCGGAAGTAGTGCCGGTAGTGACTGCGATAGAACCCGAACACCGGCCGATCGTCGCGGTTGTAGACCAGGCCAATCACGGACGCCGGTTCCAGCACGTTGAGCGTCTCTCCCACCAGCTTGCGCGGCGTCGACCGGGCGGCGACCACCACGAGATATCCGTCGACAAGATCTCTCAGCAGCCCGCTGTCCGGCATCGGCAGCACGGGCGGCGTGTCGATAATCACGTAGTCGTAGGTCGCCCGCGCCTCCTGCATCAGCTCCGCGAGCTTCGGCGAGGTCAGCAGCTCATAGGTTCCGCTCGTCGCGACTTCGCCCGGCAACACGGCAAGCGTCGTGCCGTCAACCGGTCGAACGTAGGACTCCATGGATCCGTTTGGGGCTCGAATCGCCGTCGCCAGCCCCTCGAGAGGTCCTTCGAGCCCGAGCCTGGGCATGACGGACGGCCGCCGCAGATCCGCGTCGATCACGAGGACCTTCCGCCCCTGCTTGTGCGCCAGCGCCCCAGCCAGGTTGAGCGCGGTCAGCGTCTTGCCGTCGCCGACAACCGCGCTGGTCACGGCAATCACGCGCAACTCTCTCGTCACCGACAGGCGCTCGATCTGCTGGCGAAGGCGCTGATACTGCTCGGCCTCGAACGATCGCGGCTCGGAAAACGACACCAGGCACTTGTCCATGGTCAGTCCTTCCCTACCGGAGCAGCATGCGGGTCAACGGCTCGGCCTGCTGGGCGAACCCGAAGACGCCCATGCTGACCAGCCACAACCCGACGGACACCGCCGTGCCCGCGAGGGCCACAGCGGCCGCCCGCCTCACCTTCGTGCCGCGCGACATAATCCGGGGAATCGTGCCGAGCACGGGGACGTGCGTAAACGCACGCAGTTCATCGACGGATCGGAACGAACTATCCAGCCGGTCGAGCAGCAGCATGCTCCCGAGCGCCAGGCCCAGCGCGGTCAGCGCTGCGAGCGCGAGCAGCATGTTGCGGTCTGGTGCGGACGGCGACTCGGGCGCCACCGCCGGATCCAGCACCTGAAACTCAGCCGTTCCGCGTCCTTGCGCGCGCTCACCGACCAGCGCGTTCTGGTACCGCAGATAGAGGGCGTCGTACTGCTGGCGGGTTTGACTGGCCTCCCGGCTAATCTGCTCGAACTGGGCGTTCCGCACGGGCGCGCGCTCCATCTGTGCCTCGTACGACCCAAGCTCCTTCCGAATCGCCGCGTTTTCCTTCTCCAGCGTGCTGATACGCACGCTCCATTCGTCCACCTGGCGCTGCAGCGTCGCGAGCAGGGAGTTCTGCCCCGAGGGCGCATCGCCGTCGCCGCCGCTTCGCTCAGCGACCAGCTTGCGCAGGCCCTCGACCTCGTTCCGCTTCGCGCGAACCTTGTAGTCCGCCTCGGTGTACCTCATGCGCAGGTCAGCCAGTTCCTGCTCGGCGGCAGCCAAGCGGATTCTGGGGTCGGCGGAGTTGGCCGCCGTCGTGGAGTTTGCCAGGTTGGCGATCTGCACCTGCGCGCTCTCACGCAACTCCGTGCGGCGGGTGATCTCCGCGACATTCGCTTGGTGCTGCTGTGTCAATTGGTTGTATTTCGCGGTCATCGAAGCGAGTTGGGCCGGCAGCGTGCCGGCGTTCTGCTCGGTGAACTGGAGGACGCGCCGCTCCTGCGCGTCCAGCCGTTTCTGCAGGGCGTCAAGCTCCTGCTTGAGCGATTCCGCCGCGCGCGTCGCCTGCCGCGACAGCATGGCGTCGTTCCGCTCAACGTAAAAGCGCGCCAGTCGATTCGCCACAGCGGCCGCCTTCTGTGGATCGCCGCTGGTGTAGCTGATCCGAAAGGAAATCGTGGTTACTCGACCGTCTCCCCGGGATGCACTGGTCGGCTCGACCTTCACGTCCCGCTGCATCATGCTCACGACCTCGTCGACGGCCCCGGCATCCCGTTCAGGCTTGTACAGGTCGAACTCCTCGGCCAGCGCAATGACGCCCTGACGGCTGAGCGCCTCCTGCCGAATCTGCTGCAGCCGCCCGCTCAGCTCGATCATCTGAGCTTCACTCTGACTGCCGAGCGGATCCGGCGCTTGATCCACCATCAGGCTCGCGCTCGAACGATAGAGGCTCGGCAGTCCAAGGGCGATCGGCACCAGAATGGCGATGACGACCGCCGCCGTCACCAGTCCGGCGGGCCACCGGCGACGAATCACGCCGAGGTGATAGTGCAGAACGGAGTCTGACGAGTGCGGCATCTCAGGTGTCCTGTCTAGCCGACGATGATGATGTCGCCCGGGCGCAGCATGTGATTCACGCTCGGCGCCGTGCGGTCGAAGAATTTGTCCAGGTCTACGATGAGCACCGACCCATCCGTGCGCATCACCTGAATGCGATCCCGTTTGGCGAACTCCGTGAGTCCTCCCGCCATCGCCAGCGCGTCGAGCACCGTCGCTCGACTCCGCAGGACGAAGCGGATCGGCGTCCGCACCTGACCCAGGACGGCGACCTTGACGCTGTTGACCTCGGTGACAATGACGGACACCTCGAGAATCTCCGCCTTGATGTAGCGTTCCAGCCCCTTCATCAGGACCAGGCGAAGCTCCGCGGGCGTGAGACCGGCGGCCATCACGTCGTTGACGACCGGGAGGGAGATCTTGCCGTCCGGCCGGACGGGCACGGTTCGCGTGTAGTCCGGGTGGTCCAGCACCACGATCGACAGGACGTCTTCCGGACCAATCCGGAAGTCGCCCGCATCGGCGACCGCCGCCAGACTGACTCCAGGCGCCCGGTCCGGTATCGGTGGAGGAGGCTGCTGCGCGGCACCAGCGCTGGAACCCAGCGTGATGGCCGCAAGGAGCGCGAGGTTGGGTTTGAGGGTCATCGGGAACTCCATGACGTGACCGGGCCGCCGACAACGGGAGAGCCGGCGCTGGAGGGGGAGGAAGCCAACTCGACGACACCAACCGTGGGATACGACGGCATCAGACCGGGGGAGCCTCCAGCCGCGTCGGCAACCAAGACGGGATTACGTTCCTGACACGTCCCTAACCGCTGTGGGACATGGCACCAATGGCGCCTAGAATCCTACGGCGGCAGGCGCCGGGCAATCGGGGACACCCTGAATCCGCTTCGGAGAATCCCGGCAGCACATACAGGAATGTGCTTGGGTGACCCAGTTCCCTGGCGGCCTGTAGGACGGCAGGTCGCCCGCACGATCACGAAACCGTGACAATCGGAAGGCGCAGAGTCCCGCTTCCATGTGCGGTAACATCCTCAAGGCCATGGACTCGACCACCGTGGCGGCGGCCAAGAGCACCGACCCGGCCGCCGCGCTTCGACAGAAGCTGGACGCGCGCGCGGCTCGCGTTGGCGTCGTCGGCCTCGGATACGTCGGCCTGCCCCTTGCGATAGAGCTGGCCCGCGCGGGATTCCGGACGACGGGCATCGACGTCGACCGCCGCAAGGTCGAGGCCCTGCTCCGGGGCGAGTCGTACATTCAGGACGTCGCCACCGGCGATGTCTCCGCCCTGCAACAGGCGGGCACGCTGACGGCGACGACGGATCCAGCCGTCATTCGGTCGCTCGACACGGTCAACATCTGCGTGCCCACACCGTTGCGCAAGACCAAGGATCCGGATCTCTCGTATGTCGTGTCCGCCGTCGAGATGATCGCCGAGCATCTTCACCCGGGGTTGCTGGTCATTCTCGAGTCCACGACGTACCCGGGCACGACGGATGAAGTCGTACGCCCGATCCTGGAGCGGCAGGGGCTCGTGGCAGGCCGCGATTTCTTTCTCGCCTTTTCTCCGGAACGCGTCGATCCAGGCAACGAGCGTTGGAACACGCGGAACGTTCCCAAAGTCGTGGGCGGCCACACGGCCGCGTGCACGGCCCTGGCCAAGGCGCTGTATTCGGCGTCGATTGAAACCGTCGTCGAGGTGAGCTCCCCGAAGGTCGCCGAAATGGTGAAACTCCTGGAGAACACGTTCCGCGCCGTCAACATTGGCCTTGTCAACGAGCTGGCCCAGATGTGCGACCGGATCGGCACCAACGTCTGGGAGGTCGTCGAGGCGGCGGCCACCAAGCCGTTCGGGTTCATGCCGTTCTATCCCGGCCCTGGCCTCGGCGGCCACTGCATTCCCGTCGACCCCTTCTACCTGTCATGGAAAGTGAAGGAGGTTGGCTTCGAGGCTCGGTTCATCGAGCTGGCCGGTCACGTCAACGGGGCCATGCCCCATTACGTCGTCGACAAGGCGATCGAGGCGCTCAACAGCCAGGCCAAGGCGCTGCGCGGCTCTGACATCCTGGTGCTCGGGGTCTCCTACAAGCGCGACATCGACGACCTGCGCGAGTCGCCGGCTCTGGACGTGATGGGGCTGCTCGCCCAGCGCGGTGCGAGGGTCAGCTACCACGATCCGTACGTCCCAACGCTGGACGCATCGCTCTGGGCCGGCGCCTCGACGCTGCACTCCGCGCCGCTCGACGCCACGAGGCTGGCTGCCGCGGATTGTGTGGTGATCGTGACCGACCACCGCCGGTTCGACTACGACGCCATCGCCCGACACTCGCGCCTGGTGGTGGATTCACGCAACGCGATCCGCCGCGCGTCGCCGCACGTCTTCAAGCTGGGCGCGCCGAACGGCGGCGCGTAGTCCACCGTGGCGGCTCTGCTCGTGATCCTGCTCGCGGCGTTGGGCTATACCTACGCGGGCTACGCGCTGCTCTTGGCGGTGCTCTGGCGCGTTCGGCCGCGCCGCGTCGTCCGCAAGGGGCCGATCGAGCCGCGCGTGAGCCTGGTGATTCCCGCGTACAACGAGGAACGGGCCATCCGCGGCAAGCTGGATAACGTGACGTCGTTGACCTTCCCGAGGGAGCGGCTGCAAGTCGTCGTCGTGTCGGATGCCTCGACCGACCGCACGGATGCGATTGTCGCCGGCTACACGCAGCGCGGCGTGGAGCTGGAGCGTCTGGCGACGCGGCGAGGCAAGATCGGCGCCTACGCGGCGGTGTTCCCGCGGCTGACGGGTGACATCGTGGTCTTTTCCGATGCGACGAGCATGGTCGTGCCCGACGCGCTGGATCGGCTCGTTGAGAACTTCGCGGATCCGTCCGTCGGCTGTGTCGGAGCACAGGTGCGCTTCGTCAATCCGTCGGACGCCGCGGTCGGCAAGGGTGTCAACACCTACTGGGACTACGAGAGTGCGATCAAGCAGCGCGAGAGCGACCTCGATTCGCTGGTATCCGTGTCCGGTACCCTCTATGCCGTCCGCCGGGATCTCTATCCCCTCGACATGCGCGAGGATCTGGCGGACGACTTGATCGTGCCCCTCGATGTCAGGGCCCGCGGGCTGCGGGCGGTATTCGAGCCTGCTGCGATCTGCGTTGAGGAGACCACGCTGGACGTCCGCGAGGAAGTGGCGAAGCGTACGCGCATCACGATCCAGAACATCCGCGGCCTGGTCAGTCGCGCGGCGATGTTCAATCCCATTCGCTTCGGGCTGTTTTCGCTGTTTCTCGTGTCGCACAAGCTCATGCGACTTCTGGTTCCGGCCCTGCTGATTCTGGTGTTCGTCCTGACCGCGGCCCTGGCTGTCTCGTCACCGCTGTTCGTCGTGCTCGCCGTCCTGCAGCTGGCCTTCTACGTGTCCGCGATTGCTGTGTATTTCCTGGAGTCGCACGCTCGAGTACGGGCGCTCAACGCGGTCTTCTACTTCTGTCTCTCCAATCTGGCGATCCTGCTGGGGATGGTCAGCTTCTTCAAGGGTACCCGGGTGGCGACCTGGGAAACCCTCCGGAGGCCCGAGCCGTGAAAGTCCTGGTCATTGGCAGCGGCGGGTTCATCGGCCGTCCGCTGGCCGCGGCGCTGGCCAACGACGGCCATCACGTCAGCGGTCTCGACGCCCGTCCGCCCGCCGAGCCCGTGCCGTACGCGTGTACGGCCGGGGACATCCGGGATCCCCACGCCGTCCGTCACGCCGCGGCCGACGCCGACCTCATCATCAATCTGGCCGCCGAACACAAGGACTTCGGCGTGACCCGGGAGGCGTACTTCGCGGTGAACGACCTGGGCACCGAGAACGTCATGGCCGCGGCGGCCGATCTCGGGATCCACAGGGTGTGTTTTTTCAGTTCGGTGGCGGTGTACGGTCCGGGCTCGGATATCACCGAGGCCAGCCCGGCGGCGCCCGCAACGCCGTACGGGGAGTCGAAGGTGGCCGGCGAGCGGCGCGTCGCCGCCTGGGCCGCCGCCGATCCCCGCCGGCAGGCCGTGATTCTCAGACCCACCGTGGTGTTCGGTCCCTGCAATTTCGGCAACATGTTCAATCTCATCCGCACGATCGCCGCCCGACGCTTCGTCATGGTCGGCGATGGCGCGAACATCAAGTCCGTGGCCTACGTCGGCAACGTCGTGGCGGCCACGCGGTTTCTGATCGACCGGATGCAACCCGGCCTCGCGGCCTTCAACTACAGCGACTATCCCCAGATGACGGCGCGCGAACTGGTCGCCTTAATCAGTCGGGCCCTCGGACGACCGGCGCCGCGGATCCGGCTGCCGCTCGCGCCCGCGATTGCGGCCGCGCAGGCCGTCGATCTCGTCGGACGATGGACGGGATTCGACTTTCCAGTGACCGCCAGCCGTATCCGCAAGCTCAACATGAGCACCGCGATTGTCTCCGACTCCATTCGCCAGCTCGGCTTTCGACAGGCGACGTCGATCGATGAGGCTCTCCGGATCACCATCGACTGGTACCGCGAGTACAAGCGGACCGCCACTCCGACCTCGGCTCACGCACAGGCTCCCCAATGGCGCTAGCATCCGACATCGACGTCTTCTCCACCTGCCCGCAATCAAGTCAGGTCGCGCGCGATGCGTACGAGACAGAAGTGCGCAACGTCGCCCGCTGGAGCGACCAGCTCGGGTATCGGGGCATCCTCGTCTACACGGACAACTCACTCGTGGACCCGTGGCTCGTGTCCCAGCTCATCCTGCAGGAAACCGAACACCTGTGTCCGCTGGTCGCCGTCCAGCCGGCCTACATGCACCCCTACGGGGCCGCCAAGATGGTCGCGTCGTTCGGTCACCTCTACGGCCGGCGCTTGTACCTCAACATGGTGGCGGGAGGGTTCAAGAACGACCTTGAGGAGCTGAACGACTTGACGCCACACGACCGGCGGTACGATCGGCTGGTCGAGTACACCACCGTGATTCGCCGGCTTCTCGAGAGTCCGAATCCCGTGACGTTCGAGGGCGAGTTCTACAAAGTCTCCAAGCTGCGTATGACGCCCCCGCTCCCCGCCGAGCTCTTCCCGGGCATCTTCGTCTCCGGGTCATCGGACGCCGGGGTGAACGCGGCGAGAGCCATGGGGGCGTTGGCCGTCAAGTACCCCAAGCCTGCCAAGGCCTACGAAACTGGCCATCGGGTGAGCGACCTCCTGTCCGGTGTGCGGGTCGGCGTCATCGCGCGCGACCGATCCGACGATGCGTGGCAGGTCGCGCGGACGAGGTTCCCGGAGGATCGCCTCGGGCAGCTCACCCACCAGTTGGCGATGAAGGTGTCCGACTCGGTGTGGCACAAGCAGCTGTCGGATCTGGCCGTCGAAACCGTTGACGGCTCGACACCCTACTGGATGATCCCTTTCCTCAACTACAAGACGTTCTGTCCGTACCTCGTCGGCGACTACACCGAGGTCGGCTCGGAGCTGGCCCGCTACATTGCCGTCGGGTACCGCACCTTTATTCTCGACATTCCGCCGAGTGAAGACGAGCTCAATCACACCGGCCGGGCGTTCGAGGTGGCCGGGAGACTCGCCGGATGAAGCTGTCCCTCTCCTGGCTGGTCGCCCGACAGGCAGAAATTCGACCCGACGCCACGGCGATTGTCATGGGAGCCGACCGTCTGTCCTACGGCGCGCTCGATGCTGCGTCCAGTCAGCTCGCGCGGCTGCTGCGCGAGGCAGGCTGCGCCCGCGGCGACCGCATCTGCTTCCTCATGCCCAAGTCCCCGCGCGCCATGATCGCGATGCTGGGCATCCTGAAGGCTGACTGTGTGTACGTGCCGCTGGATCCCGGCAGCCCGGCGGTCCGCCTGGCGCGCATCGTCGAGGCGTGCGATCCCAGCTGGATCCTGGCTGATGGGCCGGTCGTGGCGAGCCTCAATGCGCTGGCCTCCCCCGCCGTCTCCGTCGGGTGGATGGGCCCGGCCACCGCCGCCGGCGCGCAGTTTTCGCCACGTTTCACTTTCGCCGATCTTGGCGCGTACTCGACAGCGCCCGTCGACGCGTCCAATCACGGCGACGACCCGGCCCACATCCTCTTTACCTCCGGCTCCACGGGCGCGCCCAAGGGGGTCGTGATCACCCACGCCAACGTCATTCATTTTCTGAACTGGGCGCACGGGTACTTCGGGACGTCCTCAGATGATCGGATTTCCGGCCACCCGCCGCTTCACTTCGACCTCTCCACGTTCGATGTGTTTGGCACGCTCACGGCCGGCGCCGAGCTTCACCTCGTCCCGCCGGAGCTCAGCCTCTTTCCGCAGAAACTGACGGAGTTCATTCGCACACGGGCTCTGACCCAGTGGTTCTCCGTGCCGTCCCTGCTCGTGTATCTGGCCAGGTTTGACGTGGTGAAGGCCAACGATTTCCCCGCCCTGCGACGGCTGCTCTGGTGTGGTGAGGTCTTCCCGACGCCGAGCCTCATCTACTGGATGGAGCGCCTGCCGCACGTCACCTTCACGAATCTCTACGGACCCACCGAGGCGACCATTGCCAGCAGCTACTACCGCGTCGCGGAATGTCCGCGGAACGACAAGCAGGCCGTTCCCATCGGCACGCCCTGCGACGGCGAAGAGCTGCTCGTCCTGGACGAACAGCTTCAGCGGGTGCCGCCGGGCCAGACAGGGGAGCTGTATCTTGGCGGCGTGGGCCTCAGTCCGGGCTACTGGCGAGAGCCCGAACTGACGCGCGCGGCGTTCGTGGCGCCGCCGCCGGGCGTGTCGGCGTCCGGACGCATCTACAAGACGGGCGATCTCGCGATGCTGGGCGAGGATGGCCTCGTCTACTACCTCGGGCGCGCCGACTCCCAGATCAAGAGTCGGGGGTACCGCATCGAGCTCGGGGAGATCGAGGCAGCCGTTCACGCTGTTCCCGGCGTCGAACAGTGTGCCGTGGTGGCGATCCCCAGCGCTGACTTCGACGGCCAGTCCATCTGCTGCGCCTTCGTTGCACGGGATGACTCCGCGCTGACGCCAGCGACGCTACGGGCCGCCATCAGCCGCGCGCTGCCCTCCTACATGCTGCCGGCCTGCTGGATGCCGGTCGACCGTCTGCCGCAGAACGCCAACGGCAAGGTCGACCGTCCGGCCCTTCGCGCGCGGTTCCTGGAGACCCAGGGCGCAGATCGGCTCCACTGATGAACGTCCTGCTGGCCGCCGAGGATGCCGCTGGCGTGCAGACGCTGCGGCGGCTGCAAACAGCACGGCACCGCCTGGTCGCGGTGCTCGCCTCGCCCGAGCGAGCCAAGGCACCGGGATCCGTGTGGAACGTCGCCAAGACCCTGGGCCACTCCTGCTGGCCGGCAGACCTGGTCAGGACGCCTGACCTCGCGCGCCGCATCCGGGACGAGCGAATCGATGTGCTCATCAACGTCCACTCACTCGTGCTGATTCATGCCGAGGTGCTGGCCGCACCGCCGCTCGGCTGTTTCAACCTTCACCCGGGGCCTCTGCCACGGTACGCCGGCCTGAACTCGGTTTGCTGGGCCATCTACCACGGCGAGACGACGCACGGGGTCACTCTGCACCGCATGACGCCGGACGTTGATGCGGGCGACATTGCGTACCAGGCCGAAGTGCCGATCGAGGCGCACGACACCGGCTTGACGCTGGCCTCCCGCTGCGTCAAGGCCGGCGTGCCGCTGGTCCTTGAGCTGCTCGACACGCTGGCCGACCGTCCGCACGACCTGCCGCGCCGCGATCAGGACCGGACACGTCGGACGTTTTTCGCCGCCCGGCCGCCGAACTCGGGGCGACTCAGCTGGCATGCGCCGGCCCGACAGATCGTCAGCTTCGTGCGTGCGGCGGACTTTGTGCCTTTTCAATCGCCATGGGGTCACCCGCGTTCGTTTTCGGGCGACCTGGAAGTGGGCATCGCGAAGGCCCGGGAGACCGGGGAGCAGTGCGCGGCCGCGCCGGGGACGGTCCGAAAGTCCGGGAACGGACACGTCGATGTGGCCGCCCGAGACCAATGGGTCGCCGTGCAGCTGATTCAGACGGGCGGACGCTACTGCGCTCCAGACGAGGTTCTCGCGCCTGGCGTCATCCTGAACGGGGAGCCTGGCTCGTGACGGATCCCGGCGCGACAGGCCGTGTGCAGGGCGAGATCCTGCGGATCCTGACGGCCGAGCTGGACCTGGTCGTACCCGGGCCAGACACCGACCTCCTTGAAACAGGCACGTTGGACTCCTTGAAGTTCGTCTCCCTCCTTCACCAGCTCGAAGTCGCGTTTCAGATCCAGTTTGCCATCGACGATCTCGACATGGAGACGTTTCGGTCCGTGAGGCAGATCGCCGATCTCGTCACGCGACGGACCGAGCGAGAGCGACGAAACCAGTGAGGGGCCATGGCTGAGATCCGTCCGTTTGCCGAAGGCGACCTGTCCCCCGTGGCTTTGATGTTTGCCAAGGTCTTCCCGGAGGCGGAACACGCGCCGCAAAGCGACGTCCGCGAGTACATCCGGGCCGTGTTTCTGAAGAACCCCTGGTACGATCCCACCCTTCCGTCCCAGGTGGCGCAGGACGCCGATGGCACGATCATCGGTTTCCTTGGCGTCGTGCCGCGACACATGTTGTGGCGCGGTCGCCGCATTCGGGTGGTGGTCAGCCTGAACCTGATGGTGGCGCCGGAGCGCCGCGCGTCGCTCGCCGCCATCGAACTGCTGAAGACGCTCTTTCGCGGCCCCCAGGACCTCACGCTCACCGACGGAGCCGGCGAACAGGGGCGCGCGGTGTGGGAGGGTCTCGGCGGAGAAACATGCGTACTCCACAGCCTGTTCTGGACGCGACCGGTACGCCCGGCGAGGTTCCTGCTCTCCCGGGCGCGCCGGAGAGGCTGGACGGCCCTGCCATTTGCCCTCGCGTCGCCCGTCGCCGGCCTGAGCGACGCGCTCGCAATGCGGCTCCCGGGGAGCCGACTCCGGCTCGCGCCGCGCGGGCGCGCCGTCGACGCGACGCCCGCGGAATTGATCGAATGCCAGCGGCGCTTCTCAGAGGGCTACAGCCTGAGGCCCGACTACGACGAGACCAGCCTCGCCTGGGTTCTCGCGCGCGGTACTCAGCTGAACGGCGCCGGCCGCCTCACCACGGCCATCGCCAGGAACCACCGCGGGGACAGTATCGGCGCGTTCGTGCACTCGATCACGGACGACGGCCGCTGTTCGGTGATCCAGGTGATCGGCCACCCCGGCGCCTTCTCCGAGGTGCTCGATGTCCTGCTCTACGACGCATGGACAAAGGGCGCCACGTTTGTGAACGGCCGCCTGATACCGTCCCACGCCCAGGACCTTTCCGACCGCTACTGCCTGATCGACCGCCGAGGCCCGTGGATGCAGATACATTCCCGGCACCTTGAGATTCTGCAGGCCATCAACAGGGGCGCCGTGTGTCTCACACGCCTGGATGGCGAGTGGGCGCTCCGGTTTCGACACTGGTAGGCCCATCCCGAACGGCGAGCTGCCGCGCCTCAATCGCCCGTTTCGCCGCGAGGTGTGACTGGTAGATGCCCCCGAGCCGTGAGACCGCCGCCTCGATCGAGAACGCCTCGGCGATTCGACGAGCGGCCGACCGGCCGAGCCGCGCGCGCAGCTCCGGGTCATCCGCGAGGCGGCCAACGAGCGTCGCGAGGCGGGATGCGTCGCCGGCTTCGAACAGGAGCCCAGTATGCCCATCTTCCACCAGCTCCGGCACGCCGCCCACACGCGTCGCAACGCAGGCACACCCGCAGGCCATGGCTTCCATGAGCCCGTTCGGCAAGCCCTCCGTCCGGGACGACAGCACGAAGACATCCATCAGGCTCATCCAGGGCACGACGTCGTCCACGCCGGGCACGAACTGACAACGGGCCGCGACGTGCAGCTGACCGGCCAGCATCTCGAGCCTCTCACGTTCCGGGCCGTCGCCGACCAGGACGAGAAAGAGGCGCGGGTCTTTGCCGGCGCGTTCGGCAAACGCCTGAAGGAGCGTCGGCAGGTCCTTCTCGGAACGCATCGAACACGCGGTTCCGACGACGATGGCTCCCGCCGGGACTGCCCCGTCCGGCTTCCGGGCTATCCGGCGGAAGCGTCGAGTGTCGATGCCGTTGTGGCACAGGTAAATCGATTCCTCGCGCAGGCCGTCGTCGGCCAGGAGGTGCCGTCGGAGGGCTTCGCTGTTGACGACAATCCCGTCCGCTACCCGGTGGCTCGCCCGAATGGCCGTGCGGGTGCCGAGCCCCTTCACCAGATCCAGGTGGTACCGCTGGCTCGTGAGGACGACGCTCGGGCGGAGCCAGCGGCGAGCGGCCCCGAGCAGGATGGTGGTCGGCGCGTCAAACGCGTGGACCAGATCGATGTGATGATCCCGAACGTAACGCCTGAGCGCCATGACGCAGCGCCCGAGGCCGCGCACCGAACGGAACGACCGGAGCGGAAACACCATGACCGGAATTCCGGCGTTCTGGATCTCCTTCGTGCGAATGCCGCCGGAGCGAAGGCAGCCGACGTGCACTGTGAACCCCGCGCCGTTCAGCGCGCGCGCCATCTCAGAAAGCTGCCGCTCGGAGCCACCAAGGTGCAGCCATTGCGCCATGACCAGGATTGCCGTCTTGCGTCTGGCATCCGGAGGCGGCGTCTCGGGTACCGGAAAGCGGCGCGCCACGATTCGCTGCCGCTGGCGGCGGTGCCAGAGAACCCTGGTCCTGAACTCGCTGCGCCAGTGCTCAAAGCCCGCCGCCTCGATGGGCCGCCGTGACGCCAGGTTGCTGGCGACAACGCCGATTGCCACATGCCGAACCCCGGGAATCCGCCCAGCCTCTGCGATGCACTGCTCCAGCGCCTGCCGGTAGTAGCCGCGCCGACGGCAGGCCCGGTCCGTGTAGAAGTCGAAGAGCACTGCGGACCGGACGGGCAGCACGATGGGCCTGCCGGTTTCCGTCGGCGTCGACACAGCCTCGTGTTCGTTGACCCATCCCCAGTGGACGAGCCGCCCGCCTTCGACACGCGAGTAGAAACGCTGCCCCTCGCCAAGCCTCTCCAGCGCCGCTTGAAAGAACGCCTGCCTCGGAGGCTGTGACGACTCGGCGGGCTCGTACAGCAGAAGGTCGCTCAGGCGATCCCGGTTCAGGAACTCCGGGACGGGCCGGGCGGCGGCGGCGGCGGCCGCCTCGAGGGCATAGACGCGGTACTCCACCCGGGAGGCCATCGCCCGTCCGGCCGTCCGCAGCAGCGCGAGCGGCAGCCTGGACCATCGAACCAGTTTCAGCTTGTGCCTGACCTTCGCAACGAGAGCTTTCGCGGTCTCAGCCGATACGAAGCGCTTGCCGACCTCGATCAGGTGACGCTGCAGGGAGTGGAGCCGCGCCTGGCGCACCGACAGGCACACGACCAGGGCGTGCGCCTCGTCCCGGTGCGTGGCAAATCGCTCCTTGTACTCGCCCCCTGGCGTCAGATCGAAGGCGCTGAAGCGCTCCTTCTGCAGTTCCGCGGCCAAGAGCAGCATATGCAACTTGCCTGCGGAGTACTTCGCCAGGAACGGCGAGTGGGCAATCATCCCCAGCACGACCTGATCTCCGTTGATCTGCCCGACGTGCCCGGCGGCCAGCCGACCGTCAACGGTCGTGGCCGTGACATGCAGGAGGTTGCGGCGAAACAGCTCGCGCAGGAACCCACGCCGATGCGGGTCCTCCCGAAAGGGCGCCGTGCCCGCGAGCGCGAGCTGGCGGGCCTCGAAAAAGGGAATCATCTCGTCGAGAAACCGGTCGAACTCCGCGACGTTCTCCACGCGCTTGAATTCGAACGCACCCAGCCGTTGAAGATGGTTCAGCTTGCTCTTGTTGCCCTTCTTCTTCAGCGACGTGTGGACGACATCGCTTTCAGGAGTGGTATCGAGCAGCGGACGGGCGAACGGCCGAAGGAAACAGCGGTGCCGCCAGGGCGCGCTGAAGGTCACCGGGGTGTTCGGTGCCAGGAACAGGAATACGATGCGACCCTGCGGAAAGAGCCGGGCCAGGGCGCTCCATGCGCCCTCGGCAAAGGCCGTCACGCGATCGGGCCTCGCGAGCCAGGTGGAGTACTCCGCCTGGGACGCGCCGCACGGCACGAGCGTCCCTGACACCCGGTCTCTCGCGAGAAAGAGCAAGCCCTCGAGCGTCCCGTCTGGCGCCACCTCGCGAACAACGATGGGTTCGTACTGCTCCGCGTAGCACCCGTACCACACCGTGACAAACGGCGCGCCTTGAAAGACCGTGCTCCACGGACAGGCGCGCTTCAGCTTGTCCCAGTTGGCCTGAAACACGGGCGACTGCAGGGCCTCGTCGGCGTCCGAGCCGCGCAGGATTTCAAGCACCGAAGGTCCCCGGACCCCGGACGAGCATCCAGTCCGGGGGCGCGTGCGGCCGCTTCGGCAGCCACGACGCGAGCCCGCTCACCCATGCCCGAAACTCGACGGCCGAGAGCGTGGCCGTGTCGATCAGGCGCGGGAGCAGCCACGGCGAATGCGCCTGCGACGCGAGGCCCGCGTCACACGTCGCGCCGGATCGCACCCCGAGCTCGTCCAGCCACGGCACGAACTCCGGCAGATACATGCCGCCCGGGTAGCAGAAGTGATCTGCCCGACCCTCGCGCATCGCCGCGAGCGCCTGCCGGTTGTCTTCGACCGCGGCCCGAAACCGCGCCTTGTCGTCGTAGACGCGGTGCCGGTGCGTATGCAGCTGGACGTCGATCCCTTCCCGGGACACAGTTGTGACTTCCGCCGGCGTCATCAGGTGCAGGAGCCGCTGCCGTCGTATGGCCCCCATATCGACAGCGCATGCCGCCGCGAGGCGCGCGAGCAGATCGTCCTTTTCGTCCGTCGTGAGGTTACGCGCGTGCGCGTGGCGGCGCAGCGCTTGAGTCGCCGCCCGGCGGGCGCCGATCGAGTCCAGTTGCACCGGCTCCGTAAAAACCTCCGGCAGCCTCACAACCTGCCCTTGCGCCCTCCAGAGCACGTAATCGACCGCCAGATCGTAAATCGGCTTGTTCGACAAGCTGTGGTGCGTGGCGAAGAACAGCGTCACCGGAATGTCGTATTCGCGAATCAGCGGCATCGCGCGCGTCAGAAAGTCGTACGTCCCGTCGTCGAACGTCACGCTCACCGCACGGGGCGGAAGCGTGCCGGCCCGAAGGCGCTCCAGCGCCTCGGCGAGACCGAGCAGGTGGCAATCGAGGGTGCGCAGGCACTCAAAGCGGTCGCGCAACACTGTCGCCGGCATGAAGAGCGCGGGGTCCCATTCGTGCTCGTCCACCAGGCTGATGCCGTGATAGCAGAGGATCAGAAGACGGCGCTGCCGCCACCGGCTGTCGAGGAGGCGGCGGGACAGGCCGAGTCGCTGGCCTGACGCCAGGACGATGAGTTTCAAGCGTTTCAGCACGGGGACGAGGTCGGACTCAGTGTAGCAGGAACATCCGTGCGGTCATTCGAGACTGCGGCCGCACAAGACTGTAAGCGGATCGCATTGCCGACCCCGCAACCCTGCGGTACAATCCTCGCATCCCGCGTCCCTCCGAACGGGTGCCGCTCTTGCGCACATGACGAGACTATGAGGCAGACCGCGTCCGCTCCGTCCGGCGAGCTGCTTGCCAGAACCAGACAGATAGCCACCGACGTCACGGCCACGCATGCGGCTGACGTGGATGCACGGTCACGCTTTCCCGCCGAGACGCTTGCCGCGGCCCGTGACGCGCAGCTTCTGTCCGCCGCGGTCCCGAGTGAGCTCGGCGGAGGCGGTGCCGCCCTCAGCCAGCTTGCGGAGATGGTGTTCGTGCTGGCGCAGGCTTGCGGATCGAGCGCGATGGTGATGGCCATGCACCACATCCAGGTGGCGATGATCGCGCGACACGGCCGCGGCGCGCCGGCATTTGACGCCTACCTGCGCGAGGTCGTCGACAAGCAGCGCCTGATCGCCTCGGTAACGTCAGAGGCCGGCGTCGGCGGCGACACGCGCACCAGCATCTGCGCCGTGCAGCGCGAGCAGGGCCGCTTTACCCTGGTCAAGGACGCCACGACGGTGTCCTACGGCGAGCACGCGGAGGATCTGCTGATCACGTGCCGCCGCGCCCCCGACGCCGCGCCGAGCGATCAGGTGGCGGTGCTGGTCCGAGCCGGCGACTACCGGCTTGATCACCAGGGCTCCTGGGACGCGATGGGGATGCGCGGCACGTGCAGTCCCGCGTTCCGCATCTCGTGCTCCGGCCCCGAATCGCAGATTCTGCCGGGCAGTTTCGCCGATTCCTCTGCCGAAACGATGGTCCCCTACTCTCACATTCTCTGGTCGAGCGTGTGGGCCGGCATCGCGGCCGATGCCGTTGCGCGTGCGGCGGCGGCCGTGCGGGCCGAAGCTCGACGGACGCCCGGCGCGACGCCGCCAACGGCCGTCAGGCTGGCGGAAACGGCGGTCGAGCTTCAGACCCTGCGTGGGCACGTCGCCGCGACGGCGGCCGATTTTGACGGGCTCGGCGATCGCCGCGACCCTCTCGCGACGATGGGGTGGGCGCTGCGGCTGAATCACCTCAAGGTCGGCGTCTCGGAGGCGGCCCCGCGCGTCGTCCACAAGGCTCTCCAGATCATCGGCCTTCAGGGGTACAAGAACGACAGCCCGCTGAGCGTCGCGCGGCATTACCGCGACGTCGTGTCCGCCTCGTTGATGGTCGCCAACGACCGCATCCTGTCCAAGAGCGCCTCCATGCTCCTCGTGCACAAGGACGAGTAGGACCGGCGTGCCTTCGCCCGATCCGCAGAGCTTCTATGAGGGCCTGGTGGCCCACGGCCTGGTCATCCCCGCGGGACCGGCCGGGGCGTTCGGCCGGGGCAGGGTGTTTGAAGATGTCCTCCAGGCATTCGACGCGCTGGCCGTCAAGACCCCTGCCAGCGCTGCGGAGTCGATGTCCTTCCCCCCGGTGATCGACAGAGCCATCATCGAACGAACCGGTTATCTGGAGTCGTTCCCCACCCTGTGCGGGGCGATTCACAGTTTCGTTGGTGATGAACGCGAGGCGCGCGCCGTTGCGGACCGTGCCGCCGACGGCCTCCCCTGGGGAGACGCGCTCAAGGCCACGGATCTGGTGCTGAATCCGGCCGCCTGCTATCCGTTCTATCCCACCTGCTCCGGCACGCTGCCGCCGGACGGGCGTCATGTCACGTTTCTGGCATGGGTGTACCGGCAGGAGCCATCGGTTGATCCGACCCGCATGCGATCATTTCGCGTGCGGGAGTTCATTCGCCTGGGCGCGCCAGATGCGGTCCTGGCGTGGCGCGACGCCTGGATCCGGCGCGGCCGGCAACTCTTCACGGATCTGCTGCTGCCCGCCCGCGCGGAGGTTGCGGCCGACCCGTTTTTCGGGCGGGGCGGCAAGATGCTCGCGGCGGGCCAGATGGAGCAGCGGCTCAAGTTCGAGGTCCTCATCCCCATCGTGTCCGACGAACAGCCAACGGCCTGCTGCTCCTTCAATTACCACCAGGACAAGTTCGGCGCGGCGTTCGGCATCAGGCTGCCGGATGGATCCGTCGCGCACTCCGCCTGCCTGGGCTTCGGCCTCGAGCGCGTGGTCATGGCGCTTTTCCGGACGCACGGCTTCGATCCAGAGCGCTGGCCGACCGCTGTGAGGGGGCAGCTTTGGCCCTGAGCCGGTACCAGGTACTACCCGGCCTTCGGGCGCACCAGTACACACGGCATAGCCTGCACGCTGACGACCGCCTCTGGGTCGAGAAGAACTGCTACGTCGACGTCGTGATTGAACTCCTGCACGCCCTGGGTGTGGAGCCGCTGGCGGCCATGGGATTCTGCGCTGCCGTCGACTTCGAAGGAGACAACTTCACGTTCTTCAAACCGCAGCACGAGGAGCTCCGCGAGTTCTTCGGCGTGGATTTCCAGGAGATGAACGTCTGGCGGCCGCTGATCGATCACGCCCGGGAGCACCTCGCCGCCGGCAAGTTTCTGAGCACGGAGGCCGACTCCTTCCTTCTGCCTGACACGGCCGGCACGGACTATAGGCGACGACACGTGAAGACGACAATCATCATGGCGGATCTCGACATGGCGGCTTCCCGTCTCGGCTACTTTCACAACGCGGGCTACTACGAGCTGGCCGGCGAGGACTTCAACAGCCTCTTTCGAATGGGCGTCCCGGCGGATCCCGCGGTTCTTCCGCTTTTCGCCGAGCTGGTGCGCATCGACCGGCTGGTTCGCCGCCCGCCGCAGGAGTTGCGCGACCTGGCGCGCCGGCGCCTGGTCTGCCACGTGGCGCGGCGTCCCGAGGCGAATCCCATCCACAGATTTGAGGCGCGCTTCGCCAAGGACCTCGCGGCGCTGCAGTCGGCGGGGCTCGACCACTATCATGCGTGGGCGTTTGCCACCACGCGCCAGCTCGGCGCCTCGATGGAGCTTCTGGCCGCCCACCTCAACTGGCTGGCCGGAGTGGGAGGGGATGCCCGCATGAATCGGGCGGCCGCCGAGTTCATGCGCGTGAGCGAAGCGGCCAAGCTCTTCATTCTCAAGGCCGCGCGTGCGGTCGCGGCCAGGAAGGCCCCGGATGCCAGTCTGTCGTTCGGGGAGATGGCCGTCGCGTGGGATCGTGGAATGCAGGATCTCGCGGCGGCGGTGTCATGACGGACCGGACTGCCAGCATTCGCCGGATCCTCATCGAGCACGGTCGCCTGACGGTCAACGCCGCAGAGCTCCCGGAGGATGCGGACCTCTATCAGGCCGGCATGACGTCTCATGCAAGTGTCAACGTGATGCTGGCGCTGGAGGGTGAGTTCGACGTGGAGTTCCCCGATCACATGCTGCGGCGGGGCGTGTTCGAGAGCATTGCCGCCATTCGCGCGGCGATCGGTCAGCTGACGGGAGGCTAGCGGCATGGCGCGCGGCCGCGTGAAGACGATCTCCGGCCATCGGACGGAGTGGCTCTCCAGCGGATGGGAGTTCACCTCCTGCCCGGCGGACGCGGTCGCCGACCCGACGGACCTCGAGGCCCAGCCGCGTGAATGGCTGCCGGCAGCCGTGCCCTGCACCGTGGCCGGCGCGCTGCGTGCCGCCGGCCGATGGTCCTTGGATGGCCCGGCCCGGCGCTTCGACGCCGACGACTGGTGGTTTCGCTGCACCTTCCGGACGAGTGCCCCGGCCGTCGAGCGGTTGTGGCTCTGCTTCGACGGCCTGGCGACGCTGGCGGACGTCTGGCTGAACGGCGAGCGGCTGCTGCAGTCGCACGGGATGTTCAGCGCGCACGAGTGTCGGGTCGATCGCCAGCTCGCCGCATCCAACACGCTCGTCATTCGCTTCCGGTCTCTTGATGCCGCCCTCCGGGCGCGCCGCCCGCGCCCGCGGTGGCGGACGCCCATGGTCGAGCACCAGCAGCTCCGGTGGTTTCGAACGACGCTACTCGGCCGAACGCCCGGCTGGTCGCCGCCGGCGGCCCCCGTCGGCCCCTGGCGAGCCATTCGCCTCGAGCGCCGCCCCGGCATCGACATCACGGACGTCCGGCTCGGTGCCGATGCGGACGGTCGAATCGTCGCGTCGGTGGACGTCGACACTTCCGACGGCCGTGCGATCGACCACGCCACCCTCGTCCTCGAGCGCGCCGGGCGCGTCCATCGGCTGCGCCTGACGTCCCGCAACGAGACCACGCTGGAACTCGACACGGTCGTTCCGGGCGTCGAACCGTGGTGGCCCCATACACACGGCGTCGCGGCGCTGTACACGGCCCGTCTGGAGATTCAGCAGGGCGCCTCCGTCACATCGGCGGATCTCGGCGCCGTTGGGTTCCGGACCGTCACCCTTGAATCCACCGATGGCGACTTCCGGATCCGCGTGAATGGCGCACCGGTGTTCTGTCGGGGCGCCTGCTGGACGCCGCTGGACGTGGTGTCACTCGAGAGCGGTGCCGAGGCGCTCGACGAAGCGTTCAATCAGCTGGTGGCGGCCGGCATGAACATGGTTCGCCTTGGCGGCCAGATGATCTACGAGAGCGACGCGTTTCTCGACCGCTGTGACGCGCACGGCGTGTTGCTGTGGCAGGACTTCATGTTTGCCAACATGGACTATCCGGAAGACGACCCGGCCTTTCTGGCAGAAGTGACGACCGAGGCCCGCCAGATGCTCGGGCGCCTCCAGGGCCGTCCGAGCGCGGCGATTCTCTGCGGCAACAGCGAGGGCGGGCAGCAGCCGGCGATGTGGGGCGCTCCTCGCCCGCAGTGGTTCCCTCCCCTGTTCCACGAGTCCCTGGCCTCGCTGGCACGCGAGCACTGTCCGCAGGTCCCGTACTGGCCCTCCTCGACGCATGGAGGCGCTTTCCCCCATCAGGCCAGCGCGGGCTCGGGGTCCTACTACGGCGTCGGCGCGTACCTGCGGCCGATCGAAGACGCCCGGCGCGCGGAGGTGCGCTTCGCGTCCGAGTGCCTCGCGTTCGCCAATATCCCGGAGGAGAGCACGCTCGCGCGCGTGCCGAGCCCCCACCGGCTCCGGATGCACCACGCAGTCTGGAAGACCCGCGCCCCGAGAGACCTGGGCGCCGGCTGGGACTTCGACGACGTCCGCGACCATTACCTCGAGCGCTTGTTCGCTGTGAATCCTCTCACGGTGCGCTACGCGGACCACGAGCGGTATCTCGATCTCGGCCGCGTGGTGACGGGCGAGATCATGGCCGGCACCTTCCTCGAGTGGCGCCGGGCGAGATCCGTAACTCGCGGAGGCCTGGTCTGGTTCCTTCGAGATCTGTGGCCCGGCGCGGGGTGGGGTGTCATCGGCGCCGACGGGATTCCAAAGGCCGCCTGGTACTACCTGCGTCGCGCGCTGGCGCCGCTGGCGCTCGGCTTGACCGATGAGGGCGGCAACGGCCTGGCCGTGCACGTCATCAACGACCACGCGCAGCCGTTCGCCGGCACGCTGGAACTCGAGCTGTGGCGCGCCGGTGAAGTACGCGTCGGCGCCGCTTCGACGCGGTTGACCGTGGCGGGGCGGACCGCGACTGAACTCAACGCGGTCGCCCTCTTCGATGGCTTTCAGGACCTGAATTACGCGTACCGCTTCGGTCCCCCGCCGCACGACCTCGTGGCGGCCACCCTGCGCGACTCGAGCGGCGCGCTTCAGGCGCGTGCAGTCCATTTCATCGGGCACTGGCCCGCCGGGCAGGAGAAGGACGTCGGCTTGGCGGCCGCGGCCGAGGTCGCCGGCCGGCGTGAGCGGCGGCTGACCGTTCATACCCGACGCTTCGCTCAGGCGGTGCATATCAACGTCGCCGGCTTCCTGGCCGAGGACAACTACTTCCACCTCCTGCCGGGCGAGGAACGGACCATCCTCCTCCGGCCGGGCAGGCCCGCGCCGGCTGACGCGGCCGGGCACGCGGTGGTTCGAGCCTTGAATTCCGAGCTGACCGTCAGAGTTGCCGTGCCGTGAGCCACCCTTCTGACCTTCCTCGCGCCGAATCGCGCTACTTCGGTCCCCACGACCGACCGCTCTTCGGCTGGTTGCATCGACCGCAGCGTGGGTCCCCAGCACGGTCAGTTGGCGTGGTGCTCTGCGGCACAATCGGCTACGAATCGGTCTGCGCCCATCGCAGCGTGCGCCACTTCGCCGAGCGGGCGGCAGCGCTCGGCTTCCCCGCCATGCGCTTTCACTACGACGGGATCGGCGATTCGGCAGGCACGGAACACGACCCCGGACGCTGGGAGGCCTGGCAGCAGAGCGTGCTCGAAGCCGTGCGGGAACTCCGCCTGGTCACCGGTGTGCCAAGCGTGTGTCTGTCTGGCATTCGGCTCGGTGCGCTGATTGCGAACGCGGCCGCCAGACGCTCCTCCGACGTGGTCGGTCTGGCTCTGCTGGCCGGTTCGCCTTCGGGCCGCGCGTGGCTTCGCGAGATGCGCGCCTGGCGCGCAACTCAGAACCTCGCCGAGGCCCCCAGAGACCTTGCGCCACCCCCCGGCGTCGACACGGAACTCGCCTTCGACCTGCCGGTTGACGCCCGAGACAACCTCGTCGCCGAGACGCTGGAAGTCGGCGCTCAAGCGAAGGTGCCCAAGGTACTCATCATCGATCGTGCCGATCGCCCGCCCCTCGGTTCCCTGGTCGAGCGGCTACGGACCTCCGGGGCGAGCGTCGAGCATGCGGTGCTGCCTGGCTTCGTTGAGATGTTGCTCGACCCCCACGAATCAATCGTTCCTGCCGGCGTCGTCGAGACATGGGCACGCTGGTTGGACCGGACCTTCCCGGCCGCAGCAGCTGATGGGCAGCCGCCAGCACTGGCCGGTCCCGCGTCCGGCCCCGCGGTCGTCTCGCCAGGGGTCGAAGAGCAGGCGCATCGTTTCGGGGACGGCGCTCGGCTGTTCGGGATCACGTCGGCGTCGTTCGGCGTGCGCCCTCAGAAGGCACTTCTGCTTCTGAACTCAGGGGGCATCCACCGAATCGGGCTCGGGAGCTTGTACGTGAAGCTCGCTCGACGGCTGGCGGCACGCGGGTGGCTCGTGCTGCGCTACGATGCCTCCGGAATCGGCGACAGCCTTTCGCATCCTGGCGCGGAAGAGAATGTCGTGTACAGCCCGCACGCGGTGGCCGATCTCAGGGCCGCGATCGATTTCCTCCGGGCCAGGTACGATTTGCGCCGCATCGAAGCGATCGGTCTCTGCTCGGGTGCGTATCATGCCTTCAAGGGTGCGGTTTCGGGACTGCCATTGACCGGCATCGTCGTCGCCAATCCCCTCGTGTTCTTCTGGAAGGAGGGCATGTCCCTCAAATACCCGGCCCACGAGGTCGTTCAGGCTGCAGCGGAGTATCGGCGCTCAGTCTTCCAGCCCGCCAAGTGGTTGAAACTCCTGCGCGAACAACGTGATCTCGTGCCAATGGTGGCTGTCGTCGGACGTCGACTGCTCGACGCAGGCAGGGCCATCGCTCATGACGCCGCTCGGATACTCCGGATCTCTCTCGCAGACGACCTTGCGGCCGAAGTTGACGCGGTGGTCCGGCGTGGGGTCGCGCTGCGCTTTGTGTTTTCCGAGGGCGATCCAGGCGAAGCGCTCCTCCGTGCGGGGGTCGGATCCCGGTTGAGGCGCCTGGAACGCAAGGGTGTGCTCCGAGTCGACCACCTCCCCGGATGCGATCACAGTTTGTCGCTCTCCTGGATGCACGAGGCGCTCTGGCGCCTGTTGGTCCGATCTCTCGACGGCCCATGACCGAGCGGCGTGAGCATCTCGCGGGGTTGTTCACGGTGTGTGTCGGCGGGAGCGGGCCGGGCTGCCTGACCGTGGTGGGGCTCCACGGCTACGGCATGCGCCCGGTCGATTTGTCGCCCTTCGCCCATTCCCTCGGCGTGGAGGCGGATTTCTATTTTCCAGCCGGCCCTGTGGACGCTGTGCCTGCCGGCCATGCCTGGTGGCCCCTTGACATGCCGCGACCAGCGACCGGCCCTGACGGTGGTCCACGCGACCTATATCGCGAGCACCCACCTGGCGTCGGCGCCGCACGGCGGCACCTCGGCGCGCTGGTCGACGCCGTGATCGCCCGCCACCCGGGCTCGCCGCTGGTGATGCTGGGCTTCTCGCAGGGCGGCATGCTCGCCTGCGATGCCATCCTTCGAGGCGCCGTCAGCGCGAGGGCTCTCGTGCTGCTTTCGGCGTCGCGCCTGTCTCTTGACGAGTGGACGCCGCTGGCCAGCCGGCTTCGAGGCCTGCCTGTGCTCGTCAGTCACGGCGATCGCGATCCCGATCTTGACTTTCGGGCAGGCGAAGCCCTCCGCGACTTCTGCGTCGACGCTGGCGCCGACGTGACCTGGGTGCCGTTCCAGGGCCAGCACGAGATTCCGCTCCCCGTGTGGCGGCGCATCCGCCGGTTCCTGTCTGCCGTCGCCCAGCGGGCAGGCGGCGTGCCACACTCGCGGGCATAGCCCGGCATGCCGATAAGCCGGAAGATGGTCCCGGCCGACGCGCCGGCGCCGCGTCCCGCGAAGGGCGAATCGGCGCCGCCCTCAGCGGTGCGCGCCGCGACCGGCGCATTCCTGACCGGCGCTCTGGTGAGTCTTGCTTTCCTCGCGTTCAGTCTGTACCGGTTCGAGGTCTCCCTGACCCGCGGTCCAGTCACGTGGTATCTGCTGTTCGCGTTCCTCGGCGGCGGGTGCGCGTGGTGCGCCTATCGCCTTCAGCCCGCGAGACGGGTTGTCGCCGCCGTCGTGGGGCTGACGGTCGCCGCGACGCTGTACGCCAGCGAAGCCGCGCTCGCGCTCACGGCGCACGTGTCGCGGATCCGCGTTCAGGCAAGGCTTGCCGCCCGTACCGGAGTCCCGATCGACACGCGACCCCTGCCCGACGTTGTTCGCGACCTTCGCTCGAACGGCGTGGACGCGGTGCCGTCCGTCGTGCCTGCCGTGATCCTGGCACAAGCGGTATCCCACGCAGACCGGCGGCTTGCGTGGACCAGCGCCGTGTTGCCGCTGGGCGGGATCTCACGCCGTCCAACCGTTCACCTCTGCAATGAGGACGGCCAGTATCGACGGTATGCGAGCGATGAACACGGCTTTACCAATCCAGCAGGAGCCTGGTCAGACGCCGCCCGCGAGATTGTGCTGATCGGAGACTCGTTCACGCATGGCTACTGCCTGGACGCCGACCGGACCTACGCGGCTCACCTTCGGCGACGATGGCCGTCGCTCGTCAACCTGGGTACGGGTGGGAGTGGACCGCTCGTGGAACTCGCCACGCTTGCGGAGTACGCGGCGGCCCTTCGCCCGCGAGTCCTCGTGTGGCAGTACTTCGAAAACGACCTCGAGAACCTGGCCCAGGAACGCCAGTTCCCCGTGCTGCTCCGGTACCTTGAGCCGGCCTTCTCTCAGCACCTTCGGAACCGCCAGCGCGAGCTGGACGACGCCATGTCGGCCTGGGTTGAGCGGGGGCTTGCCTCGGGTCGAGGCTACAGTCTGGCGGCCGCGTTCCGATGGCGGGAGGTCGTCACGCTGTATGGCCTTCGGGATCTGGCCGCGTCGTGGCTCAGCCGCCGGACGCACCCGTCGCAGGAGGAGATCCCGCTGTTCCGTGAAGTCCTGCGTCAGGCCGTGGCGCGCGTCGCAGGCTGGAACGGCCGCCTCGTGTTCGTGTTTGTGCCGCAGTGGGAGCGCTACTACCAGCCGGCAGCCCTCGCGGGTCGTGACCTCCGCGATGCCGTCCTGGCTGCGGCCGGATCGCTCGGGATCCAGGTGGTCGATCTGGAGCCGGTGGTCCGCGGGCACACCGAGCGGGCCGAGCTGTTCGCCCGGCGGGAGCTGGCAACGGCGCATTTCAGCGAGCTTGGACATGCCCTCCTCGCGCGGGAAGTCGGCGAGGCGATTTCCCGCGCCGGAACAGCCGGAGCCCGATAGTGTCCGCGGAGCTGACCCCCGCCCGTGCGAGGCCTCGCCCGCCGCTGCACATGCCCGGTCTCGATGGCGTGCGCGGCCTGGCGATCCTGCTCGTGGTCCCCCACAACACCGCCGTTGGAACCGAGGGGCTCGCACGGGTCTTCACGCTGGCCGCCAGCGCCGGCTGGGTCGGCGTTCAACTCTTCTTCGTGCTGTCCGGTTTTCTGATTACCCTCCGGCTCCTCGATGCACTCGGATCGGCGACCTACTACCGTACGTTCTACGCCCGCCGCATCCTGCGGATCTTCCCGCTGTACTACGCAACGCTGACGTTGCTCTTCATCGTGCTGCCGGCGATCGGCCTGCCTGTCGTCACCGATTCCCAACACCAGATCTGGTCCTGGGTCTACCTGTCGAACTGGACGGACCCGATGGGTCTCAACGTCCCGGGGCTCGGTCACTTCTGGTCGTTGGCCGTCGAAGAACAGTTCTATCTGACGTGGCCTCTCCTGGTCGCCGTCGGTTCCAGGCGTCTGCTGCACGTCTGCCTTGCCGTCGCCGGGGCTGCGGTGCTGTTTCGGCTCGTCCTCCTCTGGCAAGGCGCGTCGCCGTATGCCATCTACCTGTGGACCTTCTGCCGGATGGACGCGCTGGCGCTGGGCGCGGCGGCTGCGGCGTACTTCCGTCGCGCCGACTTTGCCCTGCCGCCGCCCCTGCCGGGTCGACTGTTCTGGCTCTCCATGGCCATGATCGTCGCGGGTGCCGTGCCGACGGCCTTGTACCGAAGCCGCGAGTTTGCGAATCTCTCGTTCGGGTTCACGCTGCTTGCCGTCGCCTTCGCGATGTTCGTCCTGGCCGTCGCCACGCCAGGCGGCGAGTGGTGGCGTCGTGCGCTTCAGGCGCGGTGGCTGAGGCTCGTGGGCAAGTACAGCTATGCGATGTACGTGTTCCACCTGCCGCTGGATTTGGTACTGCGCGATTCGTTTTTCGACCGACTTGCGTGGGCCGGATCCTGGCGACCGGTGGCCTACATGGCGGTCATGACCCTGCTGAGCTATGGAGCCGCTTTTCTGTCGTACCACGCGCTTGAGAAGCACTTCCTCAGGCTCAAGCGATACTTCGAACCCCGGGACGAGACGATGCCGCGGTCACGGAAGCCGGCGGTTGTGGATCAGTAGAAGGGATAGATGTTCGGATCCTCTTTGCCAAGGCGACGGCGCAGCCACTTTCGAAAACGTGTCAGGAGCCGGCCCAGGAATCCCTGTTTGGGCGCGCTTGGTCGTTCTCTCTGCATCATCTCCCCTCTGGCACGCTCGCCCGCGGGCACGGATTGACGTACTCGCCCTACGCGAATCGGCGGGCCGCCTGCGCCAACACCTTCCCGACGCGCTTCCGAAGCCGGCCCGGCTCGATCCCGCTCAGCAGCGGCTCGAAGCGCTTGCGCCCGCGGGCCGGCTCGAGCGCCACGATGAGCCCGCGCGCGTCTGAGTCTACCGCAGTCCACGACCCTGCAACGTATCCGGGACGGGCGCCGCCTGAACGGGCGACCAGTCGTCGCGCTTCGCGGCAGATCCATGGGTGGTTGACGTCCACGGCCGCCGAGCCGCGGCGCCTCGCCGCTCCCATGCCGGTCCAAGAGGGCTGCTCCGCTTTGAGGAGGAGCCACCGGCCAAGGATCAGGCCGGCCAGGTGTCCCTCCATCATGCAACGGTAGGCATCAAACGGCGTCAGCGCAACCGGTTCGCCGCGCAGTTGAAGCGGCGCGACCACAATGGCATCGTCAGAGCGCCCGAACGCGGCGATCAGGCCTTGCTCTACCTCCGACGGGGGACGGAGAAGCGCTGGACTCTCACAGTGCGCCTCCAGCTGCCTCCAGGCACCTTCAACGGAACCGCGCACAAGAATCAGCCTGGAGCCGGCCGCCGCGCCGGCCGGACTCGGTGGCTCCGCGAAAACCCCAAGGGCCTGGCCCCGGGCGATCAGGTCTGCGACGACGGACCGGGACGGCGCGGCGGGTCGGCAGGGGAATGCATACGTGTCGAGAAACGCCTGGATCTCGCCGTCGGAAAACGCGGGGCCTCGCAGGCGAACCGCTCGACCCGGTGACCGGGGCCGATCGCCAAAGACATGCTGCCACGTCAGCAGCGCCGCGCCGACGGCACCCCGGACATGACCGTCCCAGCACTCATCGACCGACACCTCATCGAATGAGGCAGCAGCCGCCGCGGCCGCCTGCGGGACCCGAAAGACCGCGCCGCACAGGCAGACACGCGATTCGCCGGTGTCCCGGCGCGCGGCAGCGGACACGCGCCTGACGGCCTCTGTCGCGACGGCCAGCACGGACGCCACCGCACGCTCCGCCGCGCCAGCAGGCTGGCCGACGCCCTCAACGGGCCCCAGCCAATCCTCGAGCGTTCGCGCATCGAGCGCGCGAATCGAAAAGCCATCTGCCGTCAGCGTCACCGGTCCTGCGGCGTTCAATCCGGCAGCAGGCACCCCAAAGCCCCCGGCGACCGCCGCCAGTTCGCGAAACGGCTCACCGTCCGGAAGGCCGAGCTGTCTCGACACTGCCCGAGCCAGGTCGCCGAGGCCGTACGGACCTGGAAGCTCCTTGACGACACGGAGACTCGAACCGGCACCGGTAGCCATCGTCGCGACCACGCCGTCCACGGCGTCGTGGACGCACAGAATCGCCGCCCGATCGAACGGGCAGCCCTCGAGGGCCGCCATGCACTGAGCGGCCCCGTGAGGCCACTCCCAGCTTCGCCCCTCGTACTGCGCGTGTTCGCGAAGCGCCTGATCCGTGCGCAGTTCGTCGCCTGCCCAGGACGCGATGACACGCCTCCATCCCTGCTCGTCGCCGTGCGTAGCCGCCCAGGTGGCCTGCCGTTCGATCTGGCGAGCCGTATGCCTCGCGCGCCCGACAGCGGCCAGGCGATCCTGGTGGATACCGCCCTCCTCCAAACAGTAGTTCACGGCGAAGTTGGGGAACCCCGTCTGGTTCCTCTGCCGCACGAACACATCCTCGGCGGAGCCCGCCACCAGTTCGCCGTCCTGCACGAGCACCGCGGCACTGCCGCGCCCGTCAAACGATGTCCCCAGCACACTCCGCGGCAGCGCGCGGCTCGTCGACGCCGGGGCGGTCCCGGCCGGGCGGCCCGCGATCAGCCCGAGCCGGCGAATCTCCGCAGCAAGCTGCTCGGCAACGGTTTCGTGCCCCTCCGGCGAGTAATGAGCTTCGGGTTCGAAGTAGCGGACGCGTTCCCGGATCCGGCGCCCGGACGTCAGCCCCGCGGTCAGCGACAGCACGTGCAGGCCTGACTGCGGATCCGCCAGACCCGCAAACAGCGGGTCGTACACCGGCCGCACCTTGTCCACACAATAGTGATAGGTCGGAAGTGGGACGACGAGAACGGGCGTGCCGGCTGCTGAAGTGGCAAATCGGCGGATCAACGCGGCGAGCAACTGCCACCCGGCGGAGGTCGGATCGGAATAGTCCTCATTGACCTGCACGTTGGCCGCCCGATAGACGATGGAGCGAAGCCGGTGCTTCGCACTCGGAAACCACTCATCAACGACGTGACGGGCGGCCTCGTACAACCGCGGCATTCGCAATCTTGCGGCAAGAACGAGGTCGGTCGGCTCGTCAAGGTACTGACGCTCGTTTCCCTCGAGCGAGGGCCGCACGCGAGGCACAGGCACATGGTGCAGCCTCAGGACCTCCGCCTCGAGCGTGAAGTACGGCTTCGGCACCAATACCGGACGTCCCGTGATCCGGTCGGTCGAGGGGCGATGCGTATGCCGAATGCGCTCGATGTTGTGGACGGCAATGCCCCACACGATGAGATCGGCGGCGACGTGCTTCGCCAGGCGCTCAAAGAGGAGAAGTTGCTGATCGGGTCCAGAGCCGGAGATTCCGTAGTTGTAGACTGAGGCGCCCAAGATTCCGGCGAGCACGTCCGAGTAGCGTTCGGCGTTGTCGACACCCTGGCCATCCGTGAACGAGTCGCCGAACACGAGGATCCGAGGCCTCTCACCCGGCGCCGGGTCGAAATCGACGTCGGACCGGAAGCCCTGAGCGTTCGTCCGAATCAGGTACCCGCCCCGCGCGTGCGGCATCCTGGCGGTGATGCCCGGCACGTAGAGGTGGCCGACGTCCGGGTGGTAGCGCATGAGCATCCGGTGCGTCGGCTGATCGAGAATCGCCGACCAGTGAAACGCCGGGCTCACGAGGGCCGCTCCATGGCGCCGCGGTCTCCCGCGCCCCGATGGCGCTGCCAGAAACCGCCGTCATTCACGCTGTGCTTCAGCGGGTTCCGACCGACGAGCCGCATGGCGAGCCCCACGCCCGTCACAACGGTGAGATAGAGCGCCAGCAGGGCCACCGTGTAGGCAACCTCCAGCAGCACGGCCATCGCCCGTCGAAGCGCGTTCAATCCAGCTCGAACTCCTTCTGCCAGTCGCCGCTGTCGCGCCAGGCGGGTTGTCGATCCTTTTCCAGGAAGAAGCACCCGAGGACAAGGCGGTCGATCTTCGTCCGCATGAAACACCGATAGGCGTCTTCGGGGGTGCACACCATCGGCTCGCCCCGGACGTTGAATGACGTGTTGACAAGCACCGGACACTGCGTGAGGCGATCAAACGCTGCGATCAGGTCGAAATAATCGGGGCTGACGTCTCGCGTCACGGTCTGCACGCGGGCCGAGTAGTCGATGTGCGTCACCGCCGGGATGTCCGATCGCGGGACGTTCAGTTTGTCGATGCCCCAGAGATCGCGCTGCGCCGCAGTCAACGGCAGCCGACGCTCCTCCCGGACGGGCGCGACGAGCAGCATGTACGGCGACTCGTGGTCGAGCGCAAAGTACTCCGCCGCTCGTTCCTTGAGGACGCTCGGCGCGAACGGCCGGAAGCCCTCCCGGAACTTGATCTTGATGTTCATCTGTGCCTGCATCCGGGGGCTGCGCGGATCGCCGAGGATGCTGCGCGCGCCGAGCGCCCGCGGACCGAATTCCATCCGCCCGTTGAACCATCCGACGACTTTTTCCTCGGCCAACGCTCGCGCCGTGCGCGCCAGCAGGGTCTCGCGGTCGAGAGGTTCGTAGGAGGCGCCGACGGCCCGCAGGAACCTTTCAATCTGATCATCGGAATACGATGGCCCCAGATACGCGCCCCTCATCGCATCCCGGCCCTGTGGGTCCGGGCGTTCCTGCGCGAGGTATCGGTGCCAAATGAGCTGCGCGACACCCAGGGCGCCGCCGGCATCGCCGGCGGCGGGCTGAATCCACACGTTGCGGAAGGGCCCCTCGCGCAGGATGCGGCCGTTGCCCACGCAGTTGAGCGCGACACCGCCGGCAAGACAGAGATCAGGCAGCGCCGTCTCACGATGGACCGTCCGCGCCATGCGCAGCATGACCTCCTCACACACGTCCTGCACCGACCGCGCCAGGTCCATTTCACGCTGCGTCAGCTTGGTCTCGGGTACGCGCGGTGGCCCCCCGAAGAGCGTATGGAAGGCTTCGCTCGTCATGGTCAGGCCGGTGAGGTAGTTGAAGTACTGCTGGTTGAGCGTGAACGAGCCGTCGTCGCGCAGATCGAGCAATTCATCTCGAATGAGACCCGCGTACTTGGGCTCGCCGTATGGCGCGAGCCCCATGACCTTGTACTCGCCCGAGTTGATCTTGAAGCCCGTATAGGAGGTGAACGCCGAGTACAGCAAGCCCAGCGAATCGGGCCAGTGCAGCTCCTTGAGAATGTCGATCCGGTTGGCGTGACCCACGCCGAACGACGCCGTGGCCCACTCGCCGGCCCCATCGATGGTCAGGATCGCCGCCCGACCAAACGGTGAGGGATAGAAGGCGCTGGCGGCATGCGACTCATGGTGCTCCGCAAACAGCACCGGGCCCTCATATCCGAGCTCCTGTCGAATGCGGCGTTTAAGGTGAAGTTTCTCGCGCAGCCAGAGCGGCGCCGACGCCATGAACGAAGCCAGCCCATGCGGGGCGACGCCGACGTAGGTCCCGACGATCCGGCGGAATTTCAGGTGGGGCTTGTCGTAGAACCCGACGTAGGCCAGCTCCTGTGGCTCAATCCCGGCCTCGCTGAGACAGTAGGCCACGGCGTGTCGAGGAAACGACGCGTCGCCCTTCCGGCGCGTGAAACGCTCCTCTTGCGCGGCCGCGACAATGACGCCGTCGTGCACGAGGCACGCGGCGCTGTCGTGGTAGAAGGCCGAGATGCCGAGGATCGACACCCCGCGGGCGTCCGGCGGGCGGACCCGGCGCGAATCCGTCACGAAGGAAAAATGACGGGCGGCCGTCCCGTCCCCAGGGGTCCGAACAGTCGGCGCCCGATCCGGTGCACGAACAGCCGGACGAGGCCGATTTGCGGCATCGTGGCCCGCACGCCTGTCCAGACCCGATGCCACGTGTGCTCGACCCGGTGCGGGCCTTCCCGTTCGATCAGCTCGTCCATGTACTTCTTGATCGCGTTCATCGCCCACGCCGCGTGCCCGACCGACACGTTGTCGGCGGCATTATGCACGGTGACGAACAGCGTTGGCAGCTTGTAGTACCGAAGGGTATCGCGCGCCTCCATGTACGGCCCGCCGACGCCAGCCAGTTCCACGGCCAGATTCAAGCCAAGGATCTCGGGCATGAAGTGTCTGGGAAAGCACGAGATGCTCAGCCACAACGCCGGCACGTCAAACGAGGAGTCCTTGAGGCGTGCCCAGTGCGCGAATTCGAGCGATTCAACCGGGGGCGCATCCTCGCCCATCGCGTGCAGGAGGTCGCGGTAGATGTTCGCGTGGTGCTCGGCGACGTTGCCGAGCCCGACCTCTTCACAGAAGACGTGAAACAGCATCCGACCCACGGTGGTGTGAATGATCGACGCGCTGGCCATGCCCTGCAGCCATCCGCCGTCGATCAGAATCAGGGGGGCCAGTTGCACCGTCGACTCGACGAACGCCTCCCGTGAAACCCGCGGCGCTCCGGCGATCGGTCGATAGGAATCGACCTGCTCGCGGTGCTTGGCATACACCCAGCGTTCAAGGGCGGCCGGATCGTACGGTCGACTCGGGATCGGGCGCTCGCCCCGGTGCAGGGTGGCCATCGCCCGCTCGAGCCGGTTGCGCGCAAATCCCTCGGCGACCGGCAGAATATCGGGCGTGAGCTCCACGTTCACGAGATGGTGGTACAGGTCGCGCACGGAGCAGCCGCCGAAGCGGCCCGCGCTGCGCCGGCGAAGTACGGACCGCGACCACATGGGACGCGGCACGGGCGGCGGCGCTGGGACCACTCCGGCCGGCGATGTCACACGGGCCTCGTCCGTTCGCGACGGTGCGTCCGCGAGACTGGTAATCCAGCTCCGCATGGTCTCGAGCTCAGCCGGCGAGAACACGGCCAACATCGGCCCGCCAAACTCCACGAGCCGGCGAACCAGAGGACTCTCTCCGGGCCGTCCCGGCGTGACGTGAACTGATCGGGCCAGGGCGTCCAGGAGGCCGTCCGGATCGAATTGGCCCGCATCCAGGTACTCGTCAATCCGCTTGTCGCCCAGCCGCCGACCGCCGTGATACCCAACAGCATGGCGCGCCTTGCGTCGCACGAGGTCGATCATGTCGGCGCGCGGGTCGCGGGGGCCGTCCGGCGCGGTCGTGCGCACAGCGGCCTGCCACTGCCACCACGCGGACGCGCCGACGATGGCGCCTCGGGTGACTCGATGCCAGGCCGCGGCCCGCGTGTCAACGTGCTGGCCGGCGAGGTACTCCGCGACGCCGTCGCGAGCGAGCTGGCGGCCTCGAGCGAGGTACTCGTGACTCGCCAGATCAGGCCCCGGCATCGGAAGGCCGAACGTCACGCACGCTTCCTTGATCAACGCCGGCCCGAAGGCCGGCAGGCGCAGGCACTGCCACGCGAGGTTGAGTCCGAGCAGCTCCGGCAGACAGGTTCGCGCGAACTGTCCGACGCTGAGCAGGAGCACGGGCAGCTCGAAATTGGCCTCGGACAGGTCGACACGTTCGACCAGTGACCGGGACGACACTTCGTCGAGTGGCGCACCGAGGCCGGCCCAGGTCGACCGGTAGTCGGCGACAAAGTGGCGACCCGGGTCCTCGCCGTACGCCCGTACCTGATGCACGTACATGGCCGTGAGCTTCGCCCCGACCCGTGTGTGGGCCGTCGCGACGCGCAACCCGCACTGCAGCCAGCACCCGTCGACCAGCGCCGTCGGCGCGTATCGAGTGAAGTAGTGAAGCACCTGATGCCGCTTCACCTGCGGATCCGCGTGAAACCCGTTGCTGCACATGGCGGCGTCGTCTGCCGTCTTCTCGAGCGCGGCCGCCAGCTCGTCGACCGAGGCTGATCGCCTCAGTCGATCGAGGACAACAGGCGAGGTGGCCCCACCCGCGTCGGTACCGGCAGCTTGCAGGTGCTCACGCACGACTGACAACGCGAGCGGGAGGGCCTCCGGGTGCTCGTCGATGTTCACGAGGTAGTAGTAGGCCTCGCGCCAGCTGACGGGCCGCAGTACGGGATTGAACGACACATCGGCCGCGTCGAATGTAAAGGCAGCGTCCGCTGCCAGGTCCTGCGCATGCGCTGCACCTGGCCTCGGTTGCTCGCGCTCGCTCGTCGGGATCATCGATAAGGTCGGCGCCTGAGTCGATCAGCGCGTGGGAGAGCGATTATACCAAGCCTCGCTCCATGCACACCCCGCCGCGCTGCCACGGCATGCGTCGCAACGCACGGTATTGTAATCAGGTTGATCTGCGATTCAGCTAGTCTTCCAGTGGCAGCTGCTGATTGTCGCCGCTCACGAAGTCGTTGTACCTGGTGTGGGCGAAGGAGTGCAGAATGAAGACCTGATTGAACCAGGGCTCGACGAGGTGTCGGCACAGCAGAAAATACGCCGGGCACAATTTGCGATCCGCGTGCGTCGCGTTGAATTCGTTGATCGCCAGCCGCTCGCCGATAAAGTCGTTGTGCAGCTCCACCTCAGTGCCGATGATGTCGTCGAAGTAGTTGAACAGGCGAGGCAGCAGGTACCTCTCGTCGACATCGAAAAGCCGTAGGGCGGCCTTCGTCGAGGAATACAGGTCCAGGTCGTGCATCACCACTGCGATCGGTGCCGGATTGAACCTCTCAAAGAATCGCCCGAGCTCATGCTGGACGTCGCCAAGTACGAGCTTCGCGAACCGAAGCCGCTTGATCAGCCTGTCGTAGTCCATCTGGTAGAAGCCTTCCTTCCAGTGGTATGGGAGGTCCCGGTAGTCCGTCGGCCGCGGCAGGCCCCTTCCGGTGTCGAAGCCGTAGAGCTCGATCCCGATCCCCACGACCCTGCTGGCCTGCTCGGCGTGATGCTCCAGATTGAGCAGTCCCAAGCCTCCGCCGACGCCGAACTCAATCACGCTGATCCGTTCGTACCCGAGCTTCTTGGCCAGCCGGGCGCCTTGATAGACGAGGTACGCATAGTGCGGTCGCGAGACCGCGCCGACCCGGACTCTCCAGTCGTAGCTGCCAAGCCTCAGATGGCGGGCGAGCTGTCTGACGATGGCTCGGTGCGGGTACGGATGAAGGATGAGTTTCGCGACGCTATCGAGCATTGTTCGTCCAGTCCACGGTGCAGCCAGTGTATTCGATCAGCCGCCCGACCGAGATTGGGGCACCCAAGCCGGACACGCCACTTCTCGTGCGCGTGTGCGGCACCAGCTCGTATACTCTGCCGTATGCGTACGCTCCGGTTCGCGGTGGTGGCCGTGGCCGTTTCTGTTGGCGGCCACACGGCAGCGCCGCAGGACTCCGATACAGCGCCGCCAGGTTTCAACAGCCTGCAGCGGCCCCCCGCGCCCCTCACCCTGCGCGCCGCCCGGGTCCTCGACGGTCGAGGCCGGATGCTCTCCAACGCCGTCGTCGAAGTGCGCGACGGGAAGATCGTCGCGGTCGACCGGCGCGGCGGGCCCGTCACGCACGACCTCGGCGACGCGACGCTGATGCCGGGCCTCATCGACGTCCACACGCACGTCGACTGGCACTTCGGCCCGGACGGCCGCTACCCCCCACGGAACGAAACGCCTGACCAACGGCACGCCGCGATTGCTGAGAACCTGAAGGCCACGCTCCTGAACGGCTTCACGACCGTCCAGAACGTCGGCAATGCGGGCGACAAGGCGCTGCGCGACGCGGTGGCGGCCGGCACGCTCGTGGGGCCCCGCATCCTGACGTCCCTCGGGCAGATCCAGGCCGGCGGCCGCGGCGGACCGCTCTCGCCCGACCAGCTCCGCGAGCGCGTGCGCCAGCTGAAGGCCGACGGCGCCGACGTGATCAAGCTCTTCGCCTCCGAGAGCATCCGCACGGGCGGCGCCCCGACGATGACGCAGGAACAGTTGGACGCGGCGTGCGGCGAGGCCAATGCGCTGGGTCTGCGGACGCTCGTGCACGCTCACGCCGCCGAGGCGATCATCCGCGTGGTCAAGGCGGGCTGCACGCAGGTCGAACACGGCGCGTACGCGAGCGACGAGGCCCTCGCCCTGATGAAGGCGCGAGGGACCTATTTCGACCCGAACATCGGCCTCGTCCTGCAGAACTACATCGAAAACAAGCCTCGCTTCCTGAGCGAGAGCGGCAGCTACACGGAAGAAGGCTTCGCGTTCATGGAGAAGGCCGTCGGCATCAAGGGCGAGATGTTCAAGCGGGCGCTGAAGTCGGGCGTGAAGATGCCGCTCGGCACCGACGCCGTGGCCGGCGCGCACGGACAGAACGCCCGCGAGATCATCGCTCGCGTCGAAGAAGGCCAGCGCCCGATGGACGGCATCATCAGCGCGACGTCGCTCGCCGCCGAGTCGCTGCGCCTGGGCGATCGGCTCGGCGCACTGGCGCCCGGCTACGAGGCGGATATCATTGCCGTCGCCGGCAACCCGCTAGGAGCTTGCTGAAAAACGCCGTGTAACGAGGGATCGACACAGAGTCGATCCCGTACTACCATCCACGCCATGCGTGGAGATGACCGCCAACCCGACTCGATGTTCAGTTACGTGTCGCCC